>Ga0315339_1000007_pt1 | contig 713278 bp, 604 predicted proteins | sample ASW17metaG_FD_204514 | JGI IMG/M metagenome (GOLD analysis project Ga0315339, IMG submission 204514) | Ammonia-oxidizing marine archaeal communities from Pacific Ocean, United States - ASW #17 | ecosystem: Environmental > Aquatic > Marine > Oceanic | place: USA: California | collected 2016-12-05
GGACGCCGCCTGTGTTGTCGGTGACTTCACCCGTGATTTGTGTCTGGGCAAAGGCTGCGGCTGGTACCAAGACCACCGCGAGCGCGACAATAAACAACTTCGACAGTTTCATACGGTTCTTCCTCCTCGAGGGGTACACACACAGCGCACCCCGCGCCATTAAGTAAGCAAGAACCGTTCCAGAAATACCAAAGAACAAATATTTGTTCTTAAAAGACCTAAATACCTATAAATAAATGACTTCTGTCTAATGCCAAAATAATTCAGACCTCTGTCAAAAACCACGATTATTCAATAGGTTGGACGTCTAATCCAACATTTTGGATCACTGGGTATTTTGGCTGAAAAATGCGCGGGCAGGCTGCCCCTGCTCGTAGAGGGCAAGCGCTTCGGCCATCAATGTCGCAACATCAGAACGACCATTTTGTTCGGCAAGACTCATGGCCTGACGCTGCCAGTTGGCTGCCTCCTCGTACTGTCCGACTTCAGCCATGGCCATCGCCATCGTCTCGTACATCTCGAGGCTGACCGGCCCCTTAAATCGCTCCTGCATAATGGAAACCGCTTCCACACCATCGCGCACAGTAGCGTCTGGAGCCGCAGCCAAGATCCGGACTAGAAGGTCGGAAAGACCCGGATGGTCTGCATGAATAAGCACGCCCTGCCGTAATCCATCACGCGCCTCACGAAACTGGCCAAGTTGAATTTGCGCCATCGCTCGAGCCATCCACGCATCGACAAAGGATGGGTCAAGATCAATGACCCGATCGAGTTCTTGTGCTGCGCCCTCCAACTGGCCAGTTGCTCGCAGTGCATCGGCCAATCCAAGCCGAGCCTGAAAATAATTCGGCCGAATGGCCACCGCCGTTTCGAACTGTTCGAGCGCCTCAGGATATCGTCCCCCATCCAGCAACAACGCTCCAAGCCCAAGGTACGAATCTGCATATTCAGGATCAAGCCGAAGAGCTTCCGTAAATTGTTCACCGGCACCGCGAGCATCTCCAGTCATCATCAGGGTGGCCCCTAACCAGTGGTGAAGCCCAGCATCATCTGGAGTTTCCGCTAGCCCTTCTCGAAAAATGACGGCTGCCTCCTCATACCGTTCTTCACCCATCGCCTGGGTACCGCGGTTTTCATAAGCCCGCGCGCTCTGCAACAAGCCGTCATACGCATCCATCAATGGATCCTGTGGACGTGGCGGGTCTCCACCTCGCTGCTGAAGATGGGACTCGACTTTTTCGAGGTCTCCAAGCGTTCGATAGGCGGCCGCAAGACTATAGTGAAGATTCCACGCGGTTGGTCCCACAGCCAACGCCTGTTCAAGATATTCGACCGCCCGCTCGGCATCCCCGACCGCCAATGCAGTCCGTCCCATGCCCGACAACGCGGCCGCCGACGAAGCATTCAGCCCGAGAGCCCGCTCAAACGCCGCCTCGGCATCCTCAGGTCGGCTGGCATCAAGATAGACCTCTCCGAGCCACACCTGAGCAGCCAAATACGTCGGATCCAACCGAAGCGCTCGTTCGTAAAACTCAATCGCACTTGGCGTATCACCATTTTCCCGAAATAACTGCGCGAGATAGTACGGCCATCTCATCTCACTGGGAACCAAGCTATGCGCGTGTAAGAACGCATCGGTAGCCACGGCATCAAGATCAGTCGCCATCAAAATCATCCCGAGCTCACCATACGCTTCACCGACGACACCCGATACGCCATCTCCGTCTTCACTTAACTCCAGTACACGCGCATGCTGAGTTCTGATTTGCGCCTGAAGTGATTCAGACAACTGTATTAAGTCCGGTAGCACCAAGGGCGGTGGCGGCTCTGCAAACCTATCTGGAACATTCGGTAACGCCGCTCCACGAACGTCCGGTGACGTCGGAGTCATGTCCGGTGACGTCGGAGTCATGTCCGGTGCCGGGTCAGTTGCCGAACCGCAAGCAAGACAGAAAACCAGCATCATGCCCCACAGCGTTCTCGTAAGTGTCGTTCTATTCATGGTGATAGAGACCCACCGGTACCTTCAGTCAACGTGGTGTACTGATCAATCGGAAGGTCCAACCATTCTTCCGTCAATCCGCTGGGCCACGTGACACGTAGCCGCAGTTCAGCCGTCGACTCTGCCAACCCTACGAGCACCCGAGGATCGTTCGCGGACGCATAACTACCATCGGCCCGCGCCCGGCGCCAGAGGGTCGACCCATCGGAAAGCATGACCGCGACCCGAGCGCCGAGCATATCACGCGGCGTTTGCCGGCCGATAAGCTCCAACCCGAGCCAATGGTTCTGCTGTCCAATGGCATTAATCAGAAGTCGTGCAGGACCGGCAGTATTCGCAACGATCAAGTCCGTGTCGCCATCATTGTCCAGATCACCAAATGCTGCGCCACGACTCACCTCGGACAAATTGAATACAGCCCCCGCCTGATCCGTAACATCTTCAAAATTACCATCTCGACGGTTCTGAAACACCTGATTCCGTTGGTCTAAAGGAAATGGATTGTCCGGACCCAGACGTTCAATATCTGTCGTCACAGTCCCGTTGACGGCGATGATGTCTTGCCATCCATCATTATCAATATCGATCCACGCAGCACCGAATCCGGTGTAGGGCAAACTGGCGCTTCGAATACCACGTGGCGCACTGAGATCCTCAAACAGGCCCCTCCCATCGTTCACGTACAGCGTGCTGCCTTGGCCTGTCAGCTCCGTGATAAATAAGTCTTCGTCACCATCGTTGTCAAAATCGCCTGCATCAACTCCCATGTCAGCCTTCGCATTCCCGCCTGCCCCCAATGCCGCGCCAGACAACAGCGCCATGTTCTGAAACGTACCGTCCTGTTGGTTGATCCACAGTTGGTTCTCCCTCTGATCATTCGCAACAAACAGATCGATCCATCCATCATTATTGAAATCGGCGCTGGCATTCCCAAGCGCCGGTCCAAAATCCCGTGCAAGGCCGGCAGCTACCGTTACATCCACAAACGTTCCGTCACCCTGATTGCGATACAAGACGTTTGACTGTGGCAAACCTGATTCCGGTGCGCAATAGTCGGCAGCACCAGATGGAGCGTAGCACTGCGTGTGCGCCTCGAGTGTGTACGCCAGATAGTTGCCGACAAAGAGGTCCAGAAATCCGTCCCGGTCATAGTCAAGAAAGGTGGCTGGAGCACTCCAAGACGCATCGTCGGTACCGGACGCGACTGAAACGTCTAAAAATGTACCGTCTCCAAGATTACGGAACATCTGATTTGGACCAAAGCGGGTGACATACAGGTCGACCCACCCGTCATTGTCATAGTCACCCGTAGCCACGCCAATACCGTAGCCCCGCGAACGCACCCCACTTGCGTTGGTTACGTCTGTAAACCGCAGCGTCCGTGTCCCGTCGGGATGCACTTCGAGATCGTTCCGGAACAGTCGGTCGGTAAGTGGCTGCCCTTCCGGTGGTGCGATGAGTGGTTCACCTTCACCCAGTAGCTCACCCTGGGGTATGTAAACATCGAGGTCACCATCGTTGTCGTAGTCGAATAAGCCGACTCCGGGGCCCATCATCTCCGGTGTGTAAAAGCCACCGGTCATGCCGTTAAAGTGGATGTAATCCAGGCCCGTCGCCTCGGCTCGGTCAACGAACCACTCGACCTCGGCGTCCACCGGCGCAGCGGATGCCGTGTCCGACTCCGGAACTGCAGGAGTGTCGGCCCCACAAGCAGCGAAAAGTCCAACGGTGAGAATGAGGTAAAACCCTGGAGATCGTGGCATCACTGAGGTTCGACGACGTGCATACCCTCATGCTCTAAACGGAACTCGACAGCGTCGAGTGGAACGGTCTCATAGGACGACTCGCTCTCGACAACCCTTACGACCCGGTCGAGCGGCACGTCGGTAAAGGTCTGGGTGAGGCCGGTCGTCGGCCAGAAGACCTCTAACGTCTCAAGGCGCGACGCTGTCCCGAGGCCAATTGTTTGGCGCAAAGGATTGGCCCCGAAAGAGCCGCCGCTGTTGACATGCCGATAGATGGAACGGCGTGCGCCGTTCTCGATTATCTGGGCGTGAATACGCGCCCCGATCGCCGACCTGTTAGACCGGTCACCCACCAACTGGACCGTAATCCAATGATGGCCAAACCCAGGGTTCTCATACAGTGCATTGTTGAACCCATCGACCGGAAAGGCGCCGCCCATTTGTTGAAAGACGTCGTTGTCGCCGTCGTTATCGAAGTCGGCAAAGACGACTGCGTGCCCTTTCTGCAGATGACCGAACCCCCCTGAATAGGTCACATCGGAAAAGCCGTTACCACGTCGATTCCGGTACATTACGTTTGGCATGACACTTTGCAGGAACGGGTCTCCGGTGCCAAGGTAGAAGTCGAGGTAGCCATCGTTGTCGAGGTCGCCGAAATTAGCGCCCATCGGTGCCGTCGGGGCCACGAGGCCATGTTCGTTCGATACCTCCTCAAAACGACCATCCCCAGTGCCCCGATGGAGCCCAGCGAGCGTGCCTTCGACCGGCAAACCGAGCGCGCTCGCGGCCAGGTCATAGATTTTGGCGTGATACGTGCTAATGAAAAGGTCCAACGCGCCGTCGTTATCAAAATCCCAGAACCATGCGGGGAAACTACGCGCAGGCCCTACGACACCGAGCCGCTCAGCCACGTCCGTGAACGTGCCGTCGCCGTTGTTGCGGTATAAGCGATTGCTCTCTCCCAGGTTAGACACAAAAAGATCCGGCAATCGGTCGGCATCGTAGTCCCCCCAGATCGCCGCCTTTGTAAACCGATCGTTCGTGACGCCAGCTTCAACCGCAACATCGGTGAACGTACCGTCGTTGTTGTTCCGGAATAGCTGACTTGGTGCCTGCAAGGCGTCGGTCCATTCGTTGCCAACGTACAGGTCAAGGTCACCATCATTATCGTAGTCGGCCCACGACCCGGTCTGGGTCGGGTAGTGCTCGCGCCCGAGACCAGCGTCGAACGTCACGTCACTAAACGTACCGTCGCCGTTGTTCCGCAGTAACGAGTTGGGGTGTTGCCCGTGCTCCCCCATCCAGGCACCACGCAACACAAAGACATCCACGTAGCCATCATTGTCGTAGTCAGCTTGGATAAGGTTTAACCCGCCTAAGAGTCCTTCGAGCCCGGCCTGCTGCGTGCGTTCGGTGAACGTACCATCGCGATTGTTATGAAAAAACCGCATCTGACCGTTCGTGTCCCATGTTGATTCCACGAGATCCAGATAGCCATCGTTGTCGAAATCGTCGGCGATTGCGCCACCACTCAAATCAAATGTATCGATCCCGAGGTATGGCGCAATGTTGTCAAACCGAGGGATCGACTCATCTGACTCAAAGGTACTCGGCGGAATCAGATACGGCTCTGGCACCTGATCCGGGTAGCCTCCAATGGTTATAAACGCAATGTTGAGTAGCCATCGCGCCGCCAACTGCAATGATTGCGTCGGTCGGTTCAAAAGGGTGAATTCTGGAAGGATCTCAAGACTCTCGGTAAACGCCGCGATCGCATTCCGAGACGGGTCTGGCAACGTGTGAATACCTCCGCCCCGGAGTGGCAAAATGCAACTGTCGGCGGAGTGGTTGAGTGCGCAGTTCTGTGTCTCACCTAATCTCAAATACGCAATCCCGAGACTAAACAAACTGTCGACTCGCGTCGACAGCGCAGCGTTCTGCACAAGATCTCGCGCATGCGTGTAGTACCGAATCGCTTCGAGTTGATTGCCCACTCGAAGCTCCTCGTCGGCCAGTCGACTCGTCAACTGGAACTCTGTCGCCGCCGACGCGTCGGCGGGAAGTGCCGCAAGTTCATCGCGCGCTTGCCGCACAAGCCCTTCGCCGATGTACTGATTGGTCTCGTCTGTCTCATCGGCAATCTGCCGAAGCAAAGCTAACATCTGGCGGTGTCCAGATGATGTCTCTGGCGAGGTTGTCGCCTGGACCGTGGTCGATTGTCCCGCTGCCGGACGCCAGCCAAATGCGAACGACCCAAACATGATCACCACTACACTGATGGCCGCAACGCCCCTGCGGGCCGTAAACCAACATGTGCTCACTGCATGACGGCATGAAGCAGTGCCCCGTCCTCCGGCAGACCTACCAATAAATCTCATGTTTCTTAATCAGCATTCTACGGTGCCCTGACGTATTTCAACAATGATGGCGGGATACACTACCAGTTGTGACACGTATCGCCCTTATCGGATTGATCACGCTGATCCTCAACAGCGCCTATCTCGTAGCTTTCCCAACAGCTTCGCTCTGGTATTTCGCAAACGTGCTGCTACACCCTGTACTCGGAGTCGCCGTTGTCGGCGCCTGCGCATGGGTGGTCCGGCGGGGCTATTGGACAACGTCCGCATTCTTGACGGCCGGCCTCGTAGGACTGGTGCTCGGATTGGTCTGCGGCGTGGGTATCACCATCGTCGGAACAACGCCCGCGACACGAGCACTGGTTTATTCCCATGTCGGAACTACAGTGGCCGGAGTGCTCCTGCTGGCCGTCCACATATGGCGCACCGCCCAGAACAGCCCCTCCGGGTCTTCTACCGCGCGCATCCGCGTGTCGCTAGCGCTTGCGGTACTCTGCTTAATGTTGGCACCGGCGGCTCGAGCGTGGCATGACACCACATGGCGTGCAAACTACCGCGTGGAAAACCCCGTTCAGGCTCCACTCACGATGACCGAAGAAGGCGATGGCCCCACAAGCCCCTTCTTCCCATCATCGGCAACGACCACAACAGGTGACGTCATCCCATCAGATTTTTTTCTGACAAGTGAAACGTGCGGTCGCTGCCATCGTGATATCTATGACCAATGGAATTCCTCTGTACATCATTTCTCATCGTTCAATAACCAGTGGTATCGGAAATCGATTGAGTACATGCAAGATACTGTCGGAACTGAACCTTCAAAGTGGTGCGCGGGATGTCATGACCACGCTGTGTTCTTCAACGGCCAATTTGATCGTCCAATCCGAGACCAGATCAACACCCCAGAAGCGCAAGCGGGTCTCGGCTGCACCTCCTGTCATTCAATCGTCCATGTTGGAAGCACAATGGGTCAGGGTGATTTCGTCATCGAATATCCCCCGCTGCACGACCTCGCTGCCAGCGACAATCCGATATTGTCCTGGACCCATGACCAGTTGGTGTCAGTGGCCCCAGAACCACATCGCCGAACATTTCTAAAACCATTTCACCGCGAACAATCGGACGCATTTTGTTCAACCTGTCACAAGGTGCATCTCGACACCCCCGTCAACGACTATCGATGGGTCCGGGGGTTCAACGCGTACGATAACTGGCAAGCTTCGGGCGTCTCCGGAGAAGGCGCTCGATCGTTTTATTATCCTCCTCAAGCCCAAACCTGCAACGACTGCCATATGCCACGCGTCGCTTCAGACGACCCGGCGGCAAAAGACGGTTATGTACGGTCCCATCGTTTTGCGGCTGCCAATACAGCTGTCCCATTCGTGAACGGCGACACGGAACAACTCCAAGCCGTTCAGGAATTCCTGCAAGCCGGGCAGGTGTCCGTCGACATCTTCGGAATCAGCCGCATAGAGGAAACCACACCTCCTAACGAACAACCCGTAGCCGCAAATAACATCCCAATGATTGCCAGTACCTTTGGTGTTGGCGAAGAATCACCTGCGCTCGGAATACGTGGTGTGACGACGACTGGTCCAGTAGCGGAGATGTTTGCGCCGCTCGACGTAACACCTGTTGCGGTGCGGCGCGGTGAGTCGATTCGAGTTGAAGTAGTGGTCCGCACACGAAATGTTGGGCACTTCTTTCCAGGTGGAACGGTCGATGCCTTCGATGTTTGGGTCGAATTCGAAGCCTTCGACGATCAGGGACGTATCCTGCTTCACAATGGATCCGTTGATGATGAAGGCCGAGGGCCTGTCGATCCGAATGCGCACTTCTATCGAAGTCGTCAATTAGATGCTCATGGCAATGTGATCAATAAACGAAACGCATGGATGACCCGGTCCGTGGCCTACGTGCGACTCATTCCACCCGGTGCAGCCGACACCATTCACTATCGTCTCCGTGTCCCAGAAGACGTGGGCGACAAGATTTTCTTACGCGCCAAGGTAAATCACCGAAAATTCGACTGGTGGTATACCCAGTGGGCGTACGCGGGCGCCCGAGACCTTAATGTAGAGGTTGCACCACCGACGGCAGCATACGACGACGGACATTGGGTCTTCACCGGTGATACATCACTGGTCTCGGGCGACATGAAGACCATTCCAAATTTACCAATCACGGTAATGGCCGAAACCGAAGCCGCGCTGAGTGTCATCAGTGACACGGCTACACTTCCAGACCCACCAAGCATGTCTGTGCCGTCAGCCAACATTCGCGAGCGGTGGAATGACTACGGAATCGGACTGCTGTTGCAAGGTGACCTTCGCGGTGCTGCCGAAGCGTTCCGACGCGTAATCACCATTGATCCGGATTACGCGGACGGCCCTGTCAACCTCGCGCGCGTGCTTCTACAAGAGGGTGATGTCGACAACGCTATTCCTCAACTCGAGACAGCGCTGACATTAGTTCCTGATCTCGCGCGAGCACATTTCTTCCTGGGATCAGCACTTCGTACACTTGGCCGCTACGACGAAGCCTTGACCCATTTCACCGTCGCCCGAACGCAGTACCCTCGGGATCGCGTTGTGCTTGGAGAAATTGGACGGGTGCATTTTCTTGAACGACGATTTGAAGAGGCCATCAAAACCTTCACCGAGGTTCTCCGTATCGACCCGGAAAACCTGCTTGCACATTACAACTTGATGCTGGCATACCGCGGCAACGGCGAGACGGAACGGGCGGCGCGAGAACAGATACTCTACGAACGCTTCAAAGCAGATGAACCATCCCAAGCCATTACAGGACCCTATTTGTTGAATTCCCCGGAAGACAACAATGAGCGTCAGCCGATTCACGAGCACTGATCGCCGAGACCTGTAATACTGGTACTGTCGTGAGACGCGCGTGCCTAGGAACCAGTTCTTTCCTCTGCCTGCTGTTTCTTTCGGTCGTTGGAGCCCAGCCAAACGCTCAATTCACTGACGCCACGGCCCTGACCGGCATTGCTTTTGACCACCACAGTGGAGCAACGGGCAATAAATATTTACCTGAAACTCTGGGCGCTGGTGCCGTCATGCTCGACGTCGATGGGGACGGTTGGCAAGACCTCTTGTTCATCAACTCAACCGATTTACCACTAACCGAAAAAAGCGAAACGACCGCAGCGCTTTATCGGAACAACGGGGACGGAACCTTCACCAACATCACGGCTAATTCTGGTCTAGGCATCTCCATCTACGGCATCGGTGGAACCGCCGCGGATTACAACAATGACGGCCACACCGACATCTATCTCACGGCCGTCGGTCCAAATCACCTATTCCGTGGACAGGGCGACGGCACCTTTGTTGATGTAACGACTGAAGCCGGGGTTGGTGACGACCGTTTCTCCACCAGCGCACTTTGGTTTGATTACGACAACGATGGTGCCGTCGACCTATTCGTAGGAAATTATGTCGACTGGAACATTGAAAATGACTTGTTCTGCTCACTCGATGGGGAACGTAAGTCTTATTGCACACCAGAGTCATACTCCGGCCAACGCCCCACCCTGTACCGAAACCTTGGCAATGGCACATTCGCTGACGTAACGGCAACCGCAGGACTCGATGACCCGTCATTGAAAACCTTGGGTGTCACCATGTTTGATCACGACAATGATGGCTGGATAGACCTGTTTGTCGCAAACGATACGGAACCCGACCGGTTGTACCACAATCAACGGAACGGCACGTTTGAGGATATTGGAGTAATTGCTGGAGTGGCATTCAGCGAAACCGGTATCGCACGGGCGGGCATGGGCGTCGATGCCGCCGATTATGACCGCTCCGGAAGACCGAGTTTATTGATCGGCCACTTCTCGAATGAAATGATCGCGTTGTACCACAACGAAGGAAACAGCTTATTTATTGATGAGGCCCCACGCTCAGCAATTGGTCGCTCCTCTCTACTCACACTCGCGTTCGGGTGTTTTTTCTTTGACTATGACCTTGATGGCCAGCTTGATATTTTCGTTGCGAACGGCCATGTCGCCGACGACGTGGAGCGGGTGCAATCGCGTGTCACCTATGCCCAACCGCCCCATTTATTTCGTAATCGAGGTAACGGCGAATTCGAGGAGATTGTGCCAGACCCAAATGGTGTACTAGCCAGGCCATTGGTCGGACGAGGAGCGGTCTATGGGGACCTCGACAATGACGGGGACCTCGACATCGTTGTCACCACGAACGATGGCCCGGCTCAGATCATTCGAAATGACGTCCCGAGAACAGGAAATGTGCTTCGCGTGCAACTTATTGGGACCACGTCTAATCGAGATGGAATTGGAGCACGTGTCGAAATCAAACTTAAGGACGAGCCCACAATATGGCGACTTGTGAAAACCGGATCGAGTTATGCCTCACAAAGCGAACGGCCAATCACCTTCGGGCTGGCCAAAACGGTGGTCGTCAACTCGCTGCGAGTGAACTGGCCAAGTGGTCAGACCGATGTTGTCGCAGACGTTGTGGCCAACCAATCAATCACGGTTCGCGAGTACGACGGAATCATCGCCGCGACACCAATCGGGCACGGACAATGAGGTCGTGGTCTCGAGTTAGCCTGATTTGTTCTCTCATTTCTCTCATTTCTCTCATTTCGTGCAGTGGAGAGCAAACCGAACTTCACACGATTAATGAAGATGCCTATCGTGCGAACAACCACGGCGTGGCACTTCTTGAGCAATTTGACTATCAAGGCGCAGCCGAATCCTTTCGTGAGGCTAGTGCTTTGGATGCCACGCTCGGAACCGCTCACCTTAATCTCGCGCTGGCCCTCTACCACGCACAAGATTTTGGTAACGCTGAACGTGCTGTACGGACATCCATCCCGTTACTGCCGTCAGCACTACAACCTACGTACCTGTTTGGCCTAATCGCGCGAGCACAAAATCAACCAGATGACGCGCTCGATGCATTTTTGCAGGTCCTTGACTCCGACCCCTTCGATGTCGGCGCAAACATTAATGCGGGACAGCTCTACCTTGAAATGCAGCAGTATGAAACCGCTATCGGATACTTGCGACGTGCGTATACGCGCGAACAACACAATGTCACGGCAAGCTACAACCTGGGATTGGCTCTCGTGCGTAATGGAGAGACGGAGGAAGGACAGCAACTCCTCGAAAGTGCTCAAGCACTACGGACGACCAACTATGGTATTACGTATGGACCAGGCTACCTCAATGAAGGCCGTTACGCTATTGCGACCGCTTCCACCGGGGCCGAGCCAGAACTGGTTAACCAGACCGTACCATCAGCAAGTTTTAGCGTCCTCAACATTGCCTCAACTCGCCCAGACCGTGCACCAGAAGAATCACCATTCGGACGGCGTTTTACGGCTGACGATCTGACCGACGCCTCAGCATTAGAGCTTGCTGCATCCCTTGGTGGGGGCGTAACCGCCATTGATTACGACACCGATGGTGATCTTGATCTTTTCCGTGCGGGTGCTACAGGTGAGCAGCTTTTCCGAAACGATGGTGCCAATAATTGGTCCGATGTCACCGAAGCTGTCGCACTTTTAGACACACCGCCGAACAGTGTCCCCGTCGGTGCCGTCACTCTGGACTACAACAATGACCATACCCCTGACCTCTTTGTCATCCGCCAAGGCATTAGTAGTCTCTACCGCAACGACGATGGACGTTTCAGTGACGTTACCGACAGCGCGGGAATCCCTCACCTACCATATTTACCCGGCGCAGCCGCCGCGATGGATATCGATCACGACGGAGACGCAGACTTATTGATTGCCGGACTCGCGGACGTTACCGCTACGCAACAAATGGTCGGTAACAGCAGTATGACCTTCCCACAAGAATTTGCACCGGCACCATTATTGCTACTTCGAAATAATCAAGACGGAACATTTACAGACATAACGACACAGGCCGGCTTGACATCAAATGGGCACGCAATCGCCGTTATTCCAGCCGACTTTAATAATGGTCGCGATATCGATTTTCTGGTTGTGGACCGTGACGATTCGCCCCGACTTTTCATGAATCAGCGGGATTTCACATTCCGCGATGTGACGGGCGATGCCGGGCTCACACGGAACGGATCCATCACTACCGGGGTAACGGCAGCCGATCTCAATCACGACGAATATCCCGACATCATCTTCGCAGGCGAAACGAGTAGCGATAGCATCATGGCGCTCAGTGACGGACAAGGTGGTTTCACCATCACTCCGGCACCAACAGCTGCTCACGGCGCGCATGCGCTGCAATTGTTCGATTACGATAACGATGGTTTACTTGATCTTCTTACCTGGACATCAAATGGCGCCCGACTGGCTCGAAACATCGGAACATCATGGACCGATGTGACAACAGCGACGCTTGCTGACCAATCAACCCTTCCGGTCATAACAGCAGCCCATGCGTTAGTTGTCGCTGACTTTGACCTGGACGGGGACACTGATTTCGTCACCGCGACGACAGGATCGGTTCTACTCGCAGAAAACAGCGGGACTCCGAACGGTTCTTTGCGGGTTTCTCTCCGCGGCACAGCAAGTAATCGACTCGGCATCGGTGCAAAAGTTCAACTGCGCGCCGGAAGCCTGAGCACAAGATTGGATACATCGGCCACTACACCCTCAGTCGGCCCGGCGGACCTCCTGTTTGGTCTCGGAGCACGACCGGGTGGCGATGTTGTTCGCGTCCTCTGGCCGTCGGGCATCGTCCAAGCTGAAGTACCACAAGCAGAGGGTGTTCTGTCTACACCCGTTGCAGTCCAAGAACTTGACCGCGAACCCTCCTCCTGTCCGCTGCTCTTCACATGGAATGGAACAAAATTTGAATTCATTACAGATTTTCTTGGTGGTGGTGAAATGGGCTATTGGCACGGTCCTGGTCACTACAACACACCAGATCCTGTTGAATACGTGCGGATTCCGGCAGACCGATTACAACCGCGAGACGGCCGGCTTGAACTCAGGATTACGAATGAACTGGAAGAAGTAATTTTCTTCGATCACCTGTCGCTTATCTCCGTCGCACATCCGAACGACATTACTGTCTATCCCAATGAAGGACAGACGGTCCCGCCCAAACCACACCGACTACATGGTGTCCGGAACATCCGCACACCCGTTCGCGTCTTCAATGACAAGGGAACGGACATGACGGAACGCATCGCCACACTTGACCGCAGATATCCAGACGAATTCGGGTTGAAACCGTTTAGAGGATACGCAGAATCACACACATTAACACTCGACCTAGGTCCGCGGGACAATCAAGCAATCACTCTGCTTCTGACTGGATGGACCGCTTACGCATTTTCGAGTGACAACGTTGCGGCCCATCAAGCTGGACTCGCACCATCGCTACCGGTACTGCAAATCAAGAACGCTGATGGCAGTTGGCGTAATGCCGTCGATATAGGAATACCCGTCGGACGACCACAGACCATCGCCGTCGACCTGACTGACCAACTCCGTGCAGGAGAACACGAAGTACGGATTGTGACCAATATGCGAATTTACTGGGATCAAATTCAGATAGGCCAAACCGTCTCTATCGACAAGCCCGAACGCCACACAGCGGTACGAGAGCAGACACTTCACCCGGCCACGGCCGAACTCCGGGCACGTGGGTTTTCAAAGGAACTGCACCCCAATGGAACCGAACCAACAACGTATGACTACGAACAGATTTCAATGGTGTCTCCATGGAAGACCATGTCAGGTTCGTTTACAAGACCCGGCGACGTTCGCGAGCTCTTAGTAGCTAGTGACGACCTGTTCACAATCGCCAAAGATGGCGACGAAGTTATTTTAAGTTTTGATGCCACCGAACTTGCTCCCTTACCAGCGAACTGGAGTCGAACGTATCTCCTCCACACCGATGGCTTTAGTAAAGAAATGGATATTAATTCCGCAAGTCCGGACAGCATCGAACCGCTACCTTTTCACGCCATGAGCGCGTATCCCTATAGTGAGTCCGAGCACTACCCCAAAACACGGGTTCATAAGACGTATCGCAAGATGTTCAATTCACGGCATGTTGTGCAGTCCATACCCCGTATCGACGTAGTGCAGTAGGAGAGGTATGGAACATCTTCGGTACTCAGTCGCCACATGTCAGACCGACCTTCCCAATCCAACCGACCGGTCACAAATGCATCTCAATACCACGCGTATGCTCGAGATGGTTGACTCCGCCGTCACAGGAAGCATGCCGTTTTTACCCGTACGTCTTGTCGTGTTTCCTGAATTTGCACATGCCGCACCCGTCTACCAGACAGTGGCAGAACTTCGAAAAAAACTGACGGTTCCTATTCCCAATGAACATACCGAAAAACTGACGGCCAAGGCTCGAGAACATAACGTGTATATCCAAACCGGAACGATGTTGGAAGAAGATCCGAAATACCCAGCAGCGGTCTTCAATACCTCCTGTCTTATCGGACCAGCCGGCGTATTGTGTAAATATCGAAAAGTAAATCCGTGGATTCCATTTGAAGTCCACACGAGTCCACACGACATCCCGGACTATGACGAAGAGTTCTTTCCGGTAGCTGATACGTCTATAGGTCGACTCGGCTGCGCTATCTGTTACGACTGGCTTTTCCCTGAGGTGCTTCGTCAATTGACCGCAAACGGCGCTGAAGTACTGATCCGCGTATCGGCCTATATGGACCCCTGGGGAGCCACCGAACCCATGGCATGGTGGACCATTATCAATCGAGCGCGAGCCCTAGAGAACCTCAGCTATGTCGTTGCGGCAAATCAGGGCGCCAGCTTGCGCCACTACCCGCCGTACTCGTGGCCCGGCGGTTCACAAGTCGTCGACTTCGACGGCAGGCTCCTGGCAGAGGCATCTCCTGGACCCGGCGAACGGATCGTCGTGGCCCCACTCGACATATCCGCGTTAAGACACGAGCGACAGTCACGCATCGGACATCACATGCCGGCGCAACTTCGTACAGAAGCCTACGATGTCTACCAGCATGCCGCCTATTCGTCACAACACTTAAAAGATGGACCTTCGTCGTACACCAAGAATCAGCAGAACATCAAGGCGTCCAAACAAGCCTTTGCCGACCGTCACGATTCACACCTACAAAAAACAGCGAACGTCACAAAAGACATTTAAAACCATCATGTTGAGCGGATCCACTGGTCGTCCCTGCTGTCAATCTTGCGGCACACCTCTCCCCGCTGCATGAAAATTACCAAGGTTGTACTGCGCCAGGGCTTTATAGACCGCTTCAGACCGGTCCAGTTGATCGTCAGACATGCGATTAAATTGCTCCGGCGTGAAATGCACATGCTGATGGACGCGCTGATGCGTCTCCGGGGCGGCCAACCCAAGATGCTTCATGAGCAGTTCAAGTGCCTGGAGTTTGTCTCCCCACCGAGCCGGCACGCCGGACTATTCGGTGAGTGTTTGCAAAACCGTATGCGCAATCTCCCGCAAGTCGTGCAGCACATCTTCGATGCGAACTTCCACAGACTTGAGCTGTCGGTCTTGCTGCGCAGCAATGGCCCGCTTCACCACAACATTTGTTAACAGACGGGAACCTTGTTGCTGCGCGGTCTTCCGACTGTAACCCGCACGAATCGCCGCTGGGGTGGCATTCAGGTCAACGAGATATGATGGTGCTGGATGTCGGTGGAAAATAAAATGGCGGAGAGGGTGGGATTCGAACCCACGTGCCGGTTACCCGACAAGACGCTTTCGAGGCGCCCCCGTTACGACCACTTCGGTACCTCTCCGTTAGCGGTGCTCCCTAAGTTTAACCTTTGAATATGCGCCGCTTCTCGCCAAAGAAGTCCTGGATCATTTCACGACACTTGTTCTCAAGAACACCAGAAACGATTTCGATTCGATGGTTCAGTGCAGGATGATCCAACATCCGCATTGCAGAACACACCGCACCAGATTTCGGTTCGTGCGTACCGTACACTAACCTGTCGACCCGCGAATGTATTAAGGCGCCAGCACACATCGGACATGGCTCAACCGTGACGTAGAGCGTAGTACCGTTCAATCGATAATTGCCCAGAAGCCGTGCCGCCTCACGCAAAGCCTGTATTTCAGCATGGGCGGTGGGATCATTTGCACTAATCGGTTGGTTAAACCCCCGACCCACAATTTCCCCATCGGCTGCAACAACAACGGATCCGATCGGAACCTCGCCCGCGAGAAGCGCATTATTGCCCTCAATCAGCGCCTCACGCATGTAGCGTTCGTGACCGCTCATGCAGCAGCAAGTATAGTGATCAGAGATAAGTATGAAAGGCCTAATCCTTAGTGGAGGCAAAGGTACCCGATTACGACCACTCACCTTTACGAGTGCAAAGCAATTGGTTCCGGTCGCTAATAAACCCGTTCTGTTCTACGGAATTGAAACGCTAGCCGAAGCCGGCATCCGCGACATCGGAATTGTGGTCGGTGACACCCGTGATGAAATCGAATCGGCCGTGGGTGATGGTGCTCGGTGGAATGTCACGATCACATACATTCCGCAAGACGCGCCACGTGGACTCGCTCACGCGGTGCTCATCAGCGAACCGTTTCTCGGCAAGGACCCGTTCGTGATGTACCTCGGCGACAACCTGCTTGCAAAAGGAATCGTGCCACTCGTCAAAGAATTTGAAGCGACAAAGCCTGCAGCGCAAATCCTCCTGACGCCGGTCCCTCACCCGGAACAATACGGCGTAGCCGAGATCGACGGCGAACAGGTAATTAGGCTAGTCGAAAAACCGAAGCAGCCAAAAAGCAACCTCGCACTCGTCGGTGTGTACATGTTTGGGCCAGACGTATTTGACTCGGTGAAACGTATTAAACCGAGCCTTCGAAATGAACTTGAAATTACCGATGCTATTCAAGACCTGATCGACCGCAAACTGGTCGTCAGACCCCATATTGTCGACGGTTGGTGGAAAGATACCGGTCGCCTCGAAGACATCTTGGAAGCTAATCGCCTCATCCTCGACCAACTCGACACACAAATCGACGGCACAGTTGATAGCTCTTCGCGCATCGAAGGTAAAGTCGTGATCGAATCAGGAGCCGTTATTACAAACTCAATTATCAGAGGCCCAGTCATCATCGGAGCCAACGTAACGATCCGGGATGCCTATATCGGACCGTTCACCTCAATTATGAGTGCCGTGGAGATCCTCGGCTCGGAGATCGAACATAGTATCGTGATGGAGGGGAGTCGGATTACAGGACTAACCGACCGGGTCACAGATAGCCTCATCGGACGCAATGTCACAATTAGTCGGTCCCCAGCAAAGCCTGCTGCATTACGTTTTATGCTCGGTGACCGATCAGAAGTAGGAATCTCGTAGAATTATCGATGACTCAAAAAAACATCCCCCCCCCCAAATACAAAGGTTTGCAGAAGCAAACACTCATCGATGGAGTCTCAACCAAACTGCTCCGTCAAATCCCCGATGAACGAGGCTGGCTGATGGAAATTTTGCGGGAAGACGATGAGTTATTTACAAAATTCGGCCAAGTCTACGTGTCTGCAACCTATCCAGGCGTAGTGAAAGCTTGGCATTTTCACCACCGCCAAGTCGACCACTTTGCCTGCGTGTCTGGCATGGTGAAATTGGTACTGGTTGATACTAGGGACGGCTCACCAACCGAAGGGCAGGTCAATGAGTTCTTCCTCGGTAAGCAAAACCCCACGCTAGTACAAGTTCCGAACCTTGTCTATCACGGGTGGAAATGCATCGGGACAGAGCCTGCCCTAGTCGTCAACGTACCGACTGAACCCTACCGTTACGACGACCCCGACGAATTTCGGATCGAGCCACATGGCACCCTTCCGTACGACTGGACCCGGAAGGATGGTTAACGTCCTCGTCACGGGAGGCGCAGGCTTTATTGGGAGCAACTTCGTCCGTTACGCAATCAACACGCACACAGACTGGCTAATTACAACCCTTGACAAACTCACGTACGCCGGCCGCCGTGAAAACCTGCACGACCTGATCGAGCACCCACGGCACCGTTTCATTCAGGGAGACATCACTGACGCGGTCATAACGACCAAACTCGTGCACGAAGCAGAAATCATTGTGCATTTTGCTGCGGAAACACACGTCGACCGGTCATTACATAACGCTGGGGAATTCATCAAGACTGATGTCCATGGAACGTTTGTCCTCCTTGATGCGGCTCGTGAAGCCAAACAGTTACGGCGTTTTGTCCAAATCTCGACAGACGAAGTTTATGGAAGCATCCCTGATGGCGCCAGTAAAGAAACGGACGAACTACGGCCGCGTAACCCCTACTCAGCAAGTAAAGCCGGCGCAGACCGCCTCGCCTACAGTTACTGGGCTACATATGGCGTGCCAACGATTATTACCCGCGCTTCAAACAATTACGGGGCGTACCAATATCCAGAAAAGATTATTCCCCTGTTCATCACGAATGCTCTTGAAAGTGAGCCCTTACCTCTCTACGGAGACGGGAAAAACGTCCGTGACTGGCTTCATGTTCTCGACCATTGCCGAGGGATCGACCTGCTGATCGAGAAAGGTTGCGAGGGTGAGGTCTACAACATCGGAGGCGATAATGAGGTCGAGAATATTGACCTGACACGACAGGTTCTCAGTCTCCTTGAGCGCCCGGAAACATTAATTACCTACATCGCTGATCGCCCCGGTCATGACCGTCGCTATTGTCTTGACACGTCCAAACTACGGAGCCTCGGCTGGAGCCCCCAAATAGACTTTCAGACAGGGCTACGAGAAACCGTCGCCTGGTACAAAGAGAATGAGTGGTGGTGGCAACCGATCAAACATGACAGCGCTGGATTCAAAGCGTATTACAACAAGCAATACGCCAAAACCACCTAACCGCCTAGAACAACGTGTAGATAAAGGGTGCCGCCGCGGTACCAGACATCAAGATCAACCCACCCACCAGCAATAAGACCAGGACGATTGGCGTAAGCCACCACTTCTTGTTGGTCGACAGAAATTCCCACAATTCTGCGATCAAACCAGGACGACTCTCGCTTGCTTGCTGGACAAACCCTGGCTCTGTTTCTTTGGTGGAATGATTCGACTGACTTTCTACCATATTCTCGGCCTCTAAAATTGTCTGAAATATCGTCTCACATCTCGCAACGATTCGTGTGGTCTCCAGTAAGACGCCGCCGAAGGGTCCAATTGCCGTTCCAACGGGTCTCCTTTGATGAGTCGAAGTAATAGACCTATCGGCGTAAAGACCAAGTAATAGATCGATGCCAGTAAAACGTGGGAAACGGTCCAACCAATCGGAAACGCAGCATAGATCCAGCCAACAAAAATCAAGCGACGAAGGGGGGGTGCCACCACATAGACCATCGACAGCACACCACCAGCGATCCATATACGTTGCGCCGCCACCGGTGCATCAAACTGCCACCTCACTAGTGTGCCGACCGCGAACACGAAAACAACAAGCATGGCACCAAACCAGCGGAGTTCCTTCTTCGACGGATCGGTGTTGATCTCAATAATGGCCATGCGATACGTTCAATTAATCCAATTCAAATTGCGCGAGATATTCTTCAGAGCCAACAGCCGTCGCATTTGGTTGCGCTGACTTCAACAGTACAAATCGCTCAAGGACCAGCACGTCCATATTTGTTGACATAAAGCACCGGTAGGCATGCTCTGGCGTACAAACAATGGGTTCCCCACGGATATTAAAACTTGTATTGATTACGACCGGACAGCCGGTCTTTTTCTCGAACGCACGAATTAGTTCTGCATAAAGCCCATTTCGTTCCGCATCGACTGTTTGCACACGAGCTGAATAATCAACATGCGTAACAGCTGGAATGTCAGACCGAGGCACCTTGAGCTTGTCAAGTCCACGAGCATCATGACCGCTGGCACTGTCCTTGAGTCTACGATGGTCCTGTACTGGTGCGACAAGCAACATATACGGACTGTCTTCTCCCGGTCGCATCTCAAAGTACTCATCCACGCTGTCACGTAACACAGACGGTGCGAACGGGCGAAACGATTCACGAAACTTAATCTTTAAATTCATCACCGATTGCATCTTGACACTACGGGCATCACCGATAATGCTGCGAGCGCCAAGGGCCCTAGGCCCAAATTCCATACGCCCCTGAAACCATCCGACCACTTTTTCGTTGGCCATTAAGTCCGCTACCGTCTCACAAAGTGCGGCATCGTCAGGCTGTTCCTCATAAACCGCCCCAACCTTGCCAAGAAATATCCTGATCGCATCAGGAGAAGAACGTGGCCCAAGCAATGATCCCTGCTGCCCATCTGGCTGAATCGGTGTTCGAGAGTTACCCAACAACTGATGCCAAATGAACAGGGCGACACCGAGCGCCCCACCAGCGTCGCCGGCCGCGGGTTGAATCCAGACATTCTCAAATGGCCCTTCACGCAAGATTCGACCGTTGCCAACGCAATTAAGGGCAACCCCTCCTGCCAAGCACAAATTACGTTGGCCCGTTTCTGCATGAACGTGCCGAGCCGACCGCAGCATGATCTCCTCGGTAACTTCTTGAATGGAGGCAGCCAGGTCCATTTCCCGTACCGTAATCGGCGCCTCTGGTTTTCTTGGAGGACCATCGAAAAGTTCATCGAACTTTGACGATGTCATCTTGAGTCCCTCGCAATAATTAAAGTAGGACATATCCATGCGAAAAGACCCGTCATCTTTCAAATCGATCAAATGTTCACGAATACGGTCAACATACTTCGGCTCTCCATATGGAGCGAGACCCATCAGCTTGTACTCACCCGAATTCACCCTAAACCCCGTGAAATACGTAAAGGCTGAATAGAGCAATCCAATCGAATGCGGAAATCGCTGTTCGTGGGTTAATTCAATGCGGTTGCCCTGACCGACACCGTATGTCGTCGTCGCCCACTCACCGACACCATCCAGTGTCAGGATGGCAGCCTCGTCAAAGGGCGACGGGAAAAATGCACTCGCCGCATGTGATTCGTGGTGTTCCGTAAAAACAATCTGTTTGTGATACCGCCCCTCGAGACCTTTGGCAATTTCACGCGGGAGATGCAGTTTCTGCCGGGCCCACAGAGGAACAAATTTCAGGAAAGACTGAAACCCACGTGGGGCATACGATAGATAGGTTTCAAGTAATCGTTCAAATTTCAAAAACGGTTTGTCGTAAAACCCAACGTAGTCCAGTTGCTCAGGTGTTAAGCCAGCCTCATCGAGGCAATACCGAATCGCGTGAGCAGGAAACTCGTAATCATGCTTTTTTCGCGTGAAACGTTCTTCCTGTGCAGCAGCAACAACCTCTCCGTCAATTACAAGTGCCGCAGCGGAGTCATGATAAAAAGCGGAAATCCCAAGAATTGCAGCCATTAATAACTTTGTAACCTAAGCTACCACTAGGCAGTTTTGTCCTGCTTCTCGGTCGTCGTTGTCATATCACTCGGATTCTCTGCCTTCGATAGCGGTTCCGCGTCAGCCAAAATCCCAGACGAGGACCTTGAGATATTACGCGAGTCGATGGATAACAATCCGTACTCGGTCGCAACTTGCTCCACAACAGCCCGAATCCCCGCATGTACGCGAACCGCTCGCCGCCAAATGCTACCGAGAACCACCGTGCTGACTCCACACCAAGCAAAGAATGCAACGACCTGGCCAGTTGTCAACAGTAAGCTCCCACCAATACCAAATCCGATTAGCAAAAAAACGCCCCAAGGTGTCAACCGATGCCGCGTTGCTACCCTGAAGAGGCTTCGCCCTCCGTCATGCTCTTCCAGCAATGTCCGTAAATCGACCCAGCCGAGAAGTCCGGTCGATACCGACACATCACGATCAAGCTGCCATGGATCATGCGCATGCACAGAACGCGTCGCGCTATGCGACTGAAGTCGACGGGCCATCTCATTCAGCAACAGCACACGGTCAACCCACCGCTCGCTCCAAAAGTCGTCAACGGTGAGACGATGGATTAGCAAGGGCATTACATTCGGCCACGATAGTCGATATGTAACTCCCCGTAACGGAGAAACTAAACCCTCTCGACGGTCGGCGACAACCGGAGACCACAAATGGCCAAGAAAACGCCCCCAAGCACGAGCGATCGGTTGTACAAGATGCAGCCACGCAATCATTAAACGGTACCGCAAGGCACTGAGTCGCTGTGAACCACCAATCTGCGGCAGCACATTCACATCAGTCCGCCATCCGTAAACCAAGCAGCGGAATAGCGTTGTGGCAAAGCCGATGCCTGCTGCGAGTAGCATGACACCAGCCACACGGGTCTGGTCCACCACCAGACAACCCACACCAATAGCAACTAAAGCGACCGACACCATTTGCCAGGGCATCAAATGCGGCAGAGAGGTCAGTGACGGCACCTGCGCGCTGTATACCGTTGGAAAAGCAGCCGTTCCCCACGCGCCCGCATTGACCCGCATCCTGGAAATCGCATGCATAAATGGCAAAGGACTATAGATGCGACCTTTCCAGAGTGCCTGGCCATCAAGAAAACGTTCTGGATGGACCTCCATCAACCACGTCTCGGCTTGGCCGTACCCAACTTGCTGACGCCAAAAAGCCTTGACGGTATTTCGATGTCGGTGCCAAACCAGCGCCGACGGTGCAAATTCAATACGCCCTCCGATCGCCTGCAACCGCCAACACACGTCGACATCATCACCAGCCGCATGAAAAGATTGATTGAAACCACCAATCGCGACTAAGGCATTCAGACGAAATGCCATATTGCAACCCGGTACATGTTCAGCGAGTCGATCATCGATCAAGATATGTGTGGGTGACCCAGGTGCCCGTGCAACGCATTGAGCAACCCACGGGTCATCATCGGGAACAACATTAGGACCACCGCTGCCGACCGCATCTGAACGCAGAAAAGGTTGAACCAGATACGTTAACCACTCTGGGTCGACCCGAACATCTGCATCGGTATAAGCAACTATCGTCCCTGTCGCATGATTAATCGCAAGGTTCCTGGCGGCACTTAGTCCGACATGGTCTGTATCGATGACCGTAACACCACCATGTCGTCGTGCGACTGAACCAGTAGCATCTGAAGACCCATCATTAACAACAATAATTTCGTAATCTGGATAGTCGAGCGCTAAGAGAGACTCTAAGCATTCGCCAATGGTATCGGCAGCATTATGCGCACACACTAACACCGAGACACGCGGCCACAACGCCCGCTGTTCCTGACCAAACCCAACATCACTGTACTCGCGTGAAACACCAAGCAGCGCAGGTTTCGGCTGGCGGTCGACAGTTGTCAGCCCAAATCGCCAATCACTGACGGGTTGACCACCACGCCACCAATCATCCGTCCATGAAAACACTACTGCCCCACACGCGCCTTCCTCAAAAACCGTTTTGACTTGCATAGCTGCAAGGTCGGCCTGCCCCGGTTCTCCTTCACTCAGGCTATCCGCACCAATTTCAGTGAGGAGTAATGGACGATTTCCAGCAACTACCTGAAGATGCGACACATAAGCACGCAAATCACTCTCACGATGCAAATAGACATTAAAGGCACACACATCGAAAAACGGTAGGTCGAGATACTCAGTCGGCGGGTAGTTAACGTACGTGAGTAACACATCCGGGACAACCGCTTTCGCATCGTCGTAGACATTTCGAAGAAATGCCTCAACTCGTGACGCACCGTGCCAACGAACAACACCAGGTGGAATTTCATTGCCTAGTGCAACAAGCAGTGTTGCCGGATGATTAGCAATCAGGCGAACTTCCTCAACAATACCGTGACGGATCGATTGTGTCCGTGCCTTATCGTCAAGGAACGCGACATGCTGCATCCACGGTATCCCAATGATCACGGATAAACCTGCGGCAGCAGCTTCATCAAGGAAATCAAGACGTGGCACCGTATACGTGCGAACCGTATTGATGCCGCACTCTGCCATCACACGGAAGTCATCTCTGACTTGCGAAAGTTTCGGAAACTGGTAACCATCATTGTCCGGTGCAAAAGTGCCATACGACACACCTTTAATCCGAAAGCGACGTCCTCGGCACACAAGAAATTTTCCGTCGACGCGCGAAAATAGATCAGATTCAACGTGTGAAAATGGCATGACAAAAGACCGAATCGATTCGATGGGTTTCAGAACTGCTAATACTACTCGGACTACAGAGGTATAATCGGCGACCCATGCTCGATCATCGCACGCATATCGAGTGCGTCTGGCGGTTCCTAGCCGTACTCCTTGTATCGGGACTCCCGACTTCAGCTACAGCACAAGAATCGGTCTCACTTCAAACAAACGTAACGATTTTCGGTGACAATACCGAATTCTTTAACCCTTTCCGAGATGGCGAAACGCTTCTCGGAGCCGCTGGTTCTGTGGCAGTCGATATCGATCTAAACGAAGATGTCACGTTCCGCGGGGGACTGTTCTTCGACCACCGTTACGGGTCCAAACATTTTTTGGAACAAATACGCCCGGTCATTAGTCTCTCGGTTGACCAAGGAGTTTCTCGCTTTACATTTGGAACACTCGAAACGGTGCCACGGGACGGCATCGGGCCGGATCTCGTTGGTCCCCATGGGTTGTTACCCCCCCTACAGGTTGAAACTCTTGCATTCACTCGTCCTTATGAGGCCGGACTCCAATGGCAACTCTTTTCGTCGCGCATTACCCAAGATGCTTGGGTCAACTGGCAACGTCTCAATACGGCCAAACATCGCGAACGATTTGATGCTGGACTTCGCGGACGCGTCCCAATCGATACGAAACTACCTTTCCCCATTGCCTTTGGCTACCAACTGCATCATGTGCACGAAGGAGGTCAACTATTTGATGCTGGTCCCGTTAAAGACAGTTTCGCTGGCGGGCCCGGTGTCATCGTCGAGCCTCCTATAAGTTTTTTTGATCACAGCTCGATTGAGTTCTACCAAATGTGGTCAAAACATGTCGCCGATCGCGCCGACCATGAAGGAAAAGACCATGGACATGGAATGTTTGTCCGCGCCGCCGCGATAAAAAATGGGTGGCGTGGACATCTTATCGCGTGGGGTGCCTGTGATTGGCTGAAAGACGAAGGCGACTTGAACTACGGCTCACGCTTACAAGATGGATCGATTTTCCACCCAACGCGCCATTACGGTGAAGTTGGTCTCGCAAAAGCGTTCTATGACGCCGATGGCGTCACCCTTGAAGGGGCCGCACGTCTTCATCGTGTTGAAAAGAGTTACCACTACTCCTTCCGCGTCATCGCCTATATTGATTTCGCCTTTCCCATTCTGTAGTGGCAAAACAAATATTTACAAACGCTCGCACCTTACCCAAAAAGAAGACCGCCCGTATTAGAAACCTGGTAAATTTCGAATGTTCTCTTCAATCTCAGCCGGAGTCGATTGACTTTTCTCTAACTCGGTTGTTTTTGAACCCGGCACCTTAAGCTCATCGAGTTTCTCCAACATCGGTCTCATACGACCCTCATAGCTTCCAACGGACTCGTTATAAGCTTTTACCGCCGAACCCAATCCCTTACCAATCTTCGTGACATGTGTACTCCACACTGTTGCTCGTTCGTATAAAAGACGAGCAGCCTCTGATATTTTCCGAGAATTCCGATCCGTCTCTTCCTGACGCCAATAAATACGCACCGTTCTGAGCAACGCCACTAGTGTCACAGGATTAGTGATCAAAATTCTCTTGTTGAGTGCATCCTCCTGAAGCTTTGGATTAATCGTCAAGGCCGCTTCAAGTAAATGATCGCCGGGCATAAACATTACCGTGAAATCTACATCGCCTTTCACCGCTTCGGAATAATCTTTACGACTCAAGGCGTTCACATGTGCGCGCACAGCAGCTTCATGATCTTCCATTAATGCTTGTACGCGTGAAGCTTCGGTTTCCTCTTTCGCCTGTTGAAACTTGGCGAAAGGACATTTCGAGTCAACCGGAATCCCCGCTCCTCCGGGTAGACGGATCACCATATCTGGCCGCTGCCTGCCATCACTACTGGTAACTTGCTCTTCAAAATGAACATGTTCTTCCATCCCGGAGAATTCCACGACATTACGTAATAACAACTCTCCCCAATTTCCCCGTACTTGATTCGAACCTTTCAGCAAGGTTTGCATTTGTTCCGAACTCTTCCGCATGCCATCAGATGCCGTGACCAGTTCTTTGACCTGTTGACTCAGCGAGCCGTACGCTACCGCCCGCTTGTCTTCCATAGCTTTTGTTTCTTTTTCCAATTTATCCAGCGCGTCCTTCAATGGTTTGACTTTACCTTCCGCATCTTTGAGAAACTCGTCTCTATTACCTATTACCTTTTAGCGCGGTCGTAGCCAGCATTTCAAACTCAGCTTTCATGGCCTCAAGAGACTGGTCATAAAATTGCTTTTCGTTAACAGTGGATTTTTCGCGTTCTGCAACCTGAGCCTGGATGGCGGTCAATCCGTTCTCCGCAACCGCTAACTTCTCGCGCATACGAGAGACGTCTTTCTGACCAAGAAACCACCCTGCCGCCAACCCGGCCACTAAAGCAAAAGATACTAAGACGAGTTCCATAACCTCCACCACCGCTGATTAACGCGTGGGCCCATTATCTATCACTAAAACCGTCGTTTTATCGTTACCACAACAAGTCATTCGTCAGGCAGCGCAAACACGAACAAGTTATTGCCTGAACTCGGATTCAGTTCTGGGTGCAAGGAGCCAAAATTTGATGACGTCCCTGTACTGGCGACAACATACTGCCGACCATCAACTGCAAAGCTAATGGGAAACCCCGTCACTGGCGACCCCACATTGATCTCCCAGAGGACCTCTCCAGATGTCTGATCAAACGCACGAAATCGCCCATTTGCATCGCCGCCAAACACCAGCCCACCGCCCGTTGTAGCCAGCGACAACGTCGCCGCCCGCTGCTCATAGCCCCAAACGATCTCTCCTGTCTCCGCCGAAATTGCTTGAACAGTGCCAACCTGATCGGTTCCCGGGGCGAGTTGAAATCGCGCCGCCAGACGATAAATGGATAGTCCGCCTTCCATCGTCGACAGCACACGGGCACACGTATTTCGCAAGGGGTAGTACATGGTGTTGGTAAGCGGGCTGTAGGCACCTGCTTCCCAATCCTTGCCACCAATCCACGACGGACAGGAAAGCACCTCTTGACCAAGTCCGCTAAACACCACCTCCGAGTTTTCGGTCACCGCCCCCGTCGCCCCGTCAATGTCACTAATTACATTCTGAGTCACTGTTGGCGTCGCCCACAAAAACTCTCCCGTCGCCCGGTCCAACGTATACACCACTCCTGTCTTTCCCGGAATCCCCGTGATCACCTGCCGTTGTTCCCCAGGCGTGACCCGAGGGTTAATCCAACTCACCTCCGCCGGATTCGGCGTCACCGCCGTATCCACTAACAACCGCTCAAACGGATGGTCCAGATCCCAATGGTCATTCAAATGCTGGTAATACCAGTCAATCTCACCCGTATCCGCATTTAATGCCAATGTCGAGTTGTGGTACAGATGGGCAAGGTCGTTACCACCCAGCATGAACTTCGGTGCCGGCGACGTCACCGATGTCCCGACATAAATCAAATTCAGTTCTGGGTCATAGCTCGGGACCATCCAGGTACCAACATGCTGCCGGTCCTCAAAGGGCACATCCCCCCACGTCTCATCGCCCGGCTCACCCGGTGCCGGTATCGTCCGCCGGCGCCACAATTCTTCACCAGTTCTCGCATCGTGCGCCGTAATGACGCAGGACTCCGGTTTCCGGCAAGACCGCCCTGAAATCACTTTGCCATTCGCAATAATCGGCCCGGAACTCTGCATGGAGCGGTAGGTCTCGTAATCGAGAATTTCCGTTTCCCACACCAAGTCGCCCGTGCCCGCATCAAGCGCAAACACATACCCATCAATGCTCGTATCGATGATCAGGTTGTCATAAATCGCAATATTACGATTGTTCGTCCGCAAACCCGCATCGCCCACATCGTCTGGGACCTCACGGCGGTACTCCCACAACAGATCACCCGACACCGCATCGATCGCTTGGATCACATCCCGCGGATTGGGCATATAGAGCACGCCATCGTAGACCAATGGCGTTCCCTGTTGGCGACCGTCCGTGAGCGCGCGAGACCACACCAACTGTAGGTCACCGACATTCTCCGTGGTGACCTGGTCCAAGGGACTATAGCCCCAGCCATTAAGTGTTCGGCGCCACATAAGCCAGTCTTCCGCAGCGGGATCCTGAAGCATCGCATCGGTCACTGGTTTGAATTCGGATGAAGTCTGTCCCTCAATGTCTGCCACGCCACACATGAGCATAAAAATTGCGACGGATACGACTCGGACAAATACCAGTACGCACTGGGGTATAGACATCACGCAGCTCCTAATGGTTCGACCTGTGCGGGTCGGCAACCTGTCGAATTGTTCGCAAACAGCAGTAGCCTAACGAGACCAGAATAACCATTTAACGAAATTTAATCATTGGGATGTGTAACATTCGTTTCAGAGAACGAGGGATACCACACAGGGCTTCACCGGTTTTCGGCAGCCTAACGACTTTTATCTGCCGCAAGAAGATGAACCCAATAGTGCGGCCGCCACTTGGCCGTTTCCAGGTAATGGAACCGGGTTATGGCAGGGGCATTTCTGGACTGTCTTCGTCTCGAGCTCGCTCGAATGCAGGGCGAGGTATATCTGAACGTACCTGCTCCAACCAGTAGACCCCATCGTAGGGTGCGCTATTGCCACGGGTGCCGAAGAAGTCAACATCGCCGTCTCCATCGGCGTCCCTGGCAATAAATTTGTCATACATGCCACGCTTCCGCCGAGAGATGTCATGTCGAATCCAATTACCGGTACCATCACCTCCGGGATGCTGAAACCACCCGATGCGACCCAGCGCGTCGTGCACCGTGACATCGCCGTCACCTTCCCGCGGCCCCCTGCTGTAGCTACCGGCCATGACATCCAGATAGCCGTCTCCATTGATATCCGCCATCTCCATACCGGTCATGCTATCCGGCGAGAATGTTCCAATCTCGTGGGCGTTCCACGTATCGTCTATCAGTACGGGTTGTTCAAGCCACACAAGTCCGCCGGCACCTCTTCCGTTACCAGCACCAATAATGTCGAGTCTCCCGTCATTGTTTAAATCTGCATATTCGAGATTAAATCCAGCCGCCCGCATGCGATTGATACCAATGGCATGTTCACGGAAACTCAGGTTGCCAGTATTTTCAAAGAAGACCAACCGTTCCTCACCTCGAGTTCCAACGATCACATCAAGGTCGCCGTCACCATCCAAGTCAACCGGTTCGGCGTTCTGCGGCACACTGTAACGGCCGAGCTCAATCTCTGACCAGCTCTCACCTTTCAGAGGATCACCGTTCACTCGATACAGAACCACCGGTGTCGAGCGCGCATACTCCGCTGGTCCGATACGCTGCGCACCCTTGTTTGCCGCACTCACCTCTGGTCTACCATCACCATCAAAGTCAGCTAAAAAGACACGGATATACGAGCCGCGCCCCTTGGTAATCGGTAGAATCAGGCGTGGCCACGGCTTCGTTCGCACACCCGCGCCGGGATTCTGAAGATAAATAAGATGTGCAAGCTCAGCCGCCACCACGACATCCAGATGTCCATCTCCGTTGACATCTGCAATCGCTGCATCCTCGGCCGCAGACGCGTCAGCACCCTCCGCAAGAGTGACATTCGTCCAAACATTCGGGTCCGCTGACCCAAATGCGATCCGAACGTAGCCGTCTGTACCCACGTCGAAATTGGAGTCTACCGCGGACGAGTCGTACTCACTGTCCGACTCATGAACCGAAACAATGTCCTCGTATCCGTCATCATCAATATCGGCCATGACCAACCCATCACTCCCACTCAGATCAATCCCCGAGGTCGACGGCTCGTCAATAATGTGCTCGCGCCAACTGATGTAATCACCATCTTCAGCACGTGATCGCGTGGCCGTGTCACCCACGGTCGTCTGAGCGATCCCCTGACACGGCAGCAGCAGTCCGAAGCAAAGAACAACGACGCGTATGCAATAAGTCATGAGTTCACCAAAAGTTCTTGTAGTCGAATGTTTGGATTATAGCGGCAGCCACTTCGTCAGTCGGCCTGCACCGACTGTAACGGCAGACGACGGACGGTTCCCGAGGGATTCGAGAAATCCGATCGAATCCCCAATGCTCTAATACGTAATTGTGTCGTCACAATATTCGCCGCTGTTTGAGCTATGCAAATTATTCGTAAACTAGATGCGCTTTGTCGCACTCATACAACAGTGAACTGCCCCCTCTCGCTTGGCCTGCCGCTATGGTGACCCCCATCTGTGCTTCGTGGAAGGTGAGTCTTCTTGTCGTGCTCAATGTGTTCTTGTTTCCCTTCTCTAGCGATGCTCAAGGGCCAAGCGCGACGACCCCAGCAGGACTAATCGCACACCCATCACGCGCTAGTATCGCGCCTGTTATTGACGGTGTCATCCTGAATGATCCGGCGTGGACTGAAATAACGCCGGTGGAAGGTTTTGTACAGAACACACCGGATGAAGGACAACCGTCAACGGAACGAACTCAGGTCTATATCGTCTATACAAATGACACCCTTTATTTCGGAGTGGTTTGTCATGTGAAGGATCCCGCCACCATTATTGTGTCTGACAGTCGTCGCGACTCCCAGCTCCGCGATACTGACAGTTTCCAAATCATTGTCGATCCTTTTTTGGACAAACAGAACGGATTTGTTTTTGGTACGAATCCGGCCGGAATCGAATATGACGGGCAAGTAACGAACGAGGGCGGTGGTGGACGCTATGGTGGCGGTGGATTTGTACGCCGGTCTGGCAGTCAACAACAGCGAGGTTCCGGTGGTGGCTTCAACTTGAATTGGGATGGTGTATGGCAAGTAAGAACCACGGTGTCTGAGATCGGTTGGACAGCTGAGTTTGCCATTCCCTTTCGAACGCTTCGCTATCCTGCGGGTGTCGTACAGAATTGGGGAATAAATTTTCAACGAAATATTCGAAATCGAAATGAACAGACATACTGGGCACCGCTACCACGACAGTTCGATTTAAACCGATTATCGCTGGCCGGAGAACTTCATGGCCTTGAGGTTCCACCACAACGCAATCTCAAGTTAATACCGTACTTACTAGGTCAAGCAATCAGTCGTGACAACGGAAAACAAACGTCGATGGGAGATCTCGGCGGAGACCTGAAATACAGCGTAACCCCAAGTCTGACATTGGACCTGACTTACAACACCGATTTCGCGCAGGTGGAAGTCGACGATCAGCAGATTAATCTCGATCGTTTTAATTTATTTTTCCCGGAGAAACGACCATTTTTCTTGGAAAACGCTGGCCTATTTTCCGTTGGCCAACCGGGCCAAATTGAGATGTTTTTTAGTCGTCGTATTGGCATCAGTGCCAATGGCGAACAAGTTCCTATTGTCGGTGGGGGGCGACTATCTGGAAAGATTGGAAACAACACGAATGTCGGTTTTTTGAATATGCAAACGTCACCAATCGGGGCAAGTGGTGGCACATCCGCAACGAACTTTTTGGTGTCTCGTGTACGGCAAGATTTTGCGAGTCGATCCAACCTTGGTGCTATCTTCGTGAACCGCTCAGCAACTGGAAATGACACCAACTCGAGCGAATTCAATCGAACCTATGCAATCGATGGACAGTTGGGACTTGGGCAAACCGGGACAATCTCTGGTTTTGCTGCGGACACAGATTCTCCTACAAATCACACGGACACACACGCTCTCAGCGTCATAGCGAACTATGCGTCAGAGCGGTACCGCGTCAGCACCGGTATTTCCGAGGTCGGCCCAAACTTTAATCCAGAGGTAGGATTTTATGCCCGGCGGGGATACCGGCGATTAGATAGTCAGGTTCGGACAACATTCAGGCCTGAAAACTCTCGGGGTATCCACGAGGTCGAACCGCACGTGAGTCACTATACGGTAGTTAACTTCCACACTGGCAAGCAGGAAACGCAATACACCCACTTTGACAACCATCTTGAGTGGCGGAATGGAAATCGTTTAAGCACTGGCGTGAACGTAACCCGAGAAGGCGTACTGAAACCGTTCGAGATCTATCCTGGCGTCGATATTCCAATTGGCACCTACGACCATACGGAAGGTATTTTTCGTTTCTATACCAATCGAGGGGCCAGGTTTGGTTTTGAGGTATCTTCAATTGCGGGCGGGTTTTTCGGTGGTCAAAGAGTACAGATTAGACCGCAGTTCAATATGCGTGTTGGGGAAACGTTCAATGCAGAACTTGGGGTAGACCGTAATGACATCAGCCTCCCCTGGGGTGATTTCGTCACAAATCTTGGCCTATTCCGCGTTAACTATTCGTTTACAACACGAATGTTTCTTCAGGCTCTTTTCCAATACAACGACCGCCGTGACCTATGGTCGTCAAACATTCGCTTCGGTGTCCTCTCAGACGCGAATACCGGATTATTTATTGTCTACAACGACATCCGCCATTTCGATGATCTTGTTGGTCAGAGATTCACACAACTTGACGATCTAGGTGGGCGTACTCTCACTATCAAATATAGTCATGTATTTGACGTCCTCCGATAGTGGACGTATGCGGAGCCTCGGAGTTGGCGCGACCAGCAGGATTTCAGGATTTAAACCTTTGGTCTGATGGAGTGTCTCAGTCATGACACCCCGCGTAGTTATTTCACAACAATGTTTCGCTATTTAAGTTGTTTTGTTTTAATTCATTTTAGCCATCCATCGCCGCCTCTTGAATGACACTCGGTCGAGCCACACGATTAACCAACCGGCTTGAGGGGTGAGGTTTCGGGCCGTCTCTTTGGTGGCTGAAGCACCATTCACAAGCAAAGTATTCGGTTGTTTGTAGGTACTGAACACAAGGTCAGCGAGTGGAAGACCAAAGAATCCTGCCACATTTAGGTTGCACTGATAATTTGCGTGATGGCCTTGATGAAATCCGTATAACGCACGCCACATGACACCAAATGTTTGACTATTCAGTCTTTTTTCCCAGTGTGTCTCATAGGACTGGTGATGCAGAACATGAATCGCCTCGTATAAAAAGAGGGCAATCGTAATAGAAGTGTACCCACTAATTAAAATGGGTATTTCTGGGAATGAGAATGCCATCGGGGCAAAGAAGGGGGTGAATGCAGCAAACGTTGGTATCAGTGCCCAAGAAGGAAATGTGGCGTACTCGTCCTTCGCCACATTATCGATCGGATAGTTACTACGGACCTTCTTAGTCCGATCATCAAATCCGATCGAAGTGATCTTATGGTGACGACGGTGACTCATGGTGAAATAGCTAAGGAAGTTGACGGTTTCCAGATGGAGTAGATAGCGGTGGAAGAAGTATTCGCCGAAGCAAATCGCAAAATTACAGACCAGGCATGTCAAGAAGATCGTCCAGATTCCCGAGGCGAGATGTTGGTCCCACGTCCATGGGAACCAATACCGGATAAGCGCAAGAACAGCCAACAGTTGAAGGGCAAGGAATGCTGCAAATGATAGAAACGGGCTCGAACGGGTTTGTCGATTCTCGTATGAGAGGTAATTCCAACGCGTAAAGTTCACTCTTCCCTGTCCATTGACTGAGTAATGCCGACATTGTGTGCTACCTGATGTGATGTATGCAGTTCCGTGAGTACAAACGGCACATCTATTATTGGTAACAACGGCACTACTCGCAAAACGTTACCAATCATGTTGACAATACCCTAATGGGCGCTCAACCATCGCAGTGGCGCACTACAAACCATGAAAAACGGCACACAAAACTTAGCAGAACCTCTTAAATGCCAAATGAGTCGCCGCTTGATAACTTTTTCACTAGATTGGCGCGCCCTGCAGGATTCGAACCTGCGGCCTCCTGGTTCGTAGCCAGACGCTCTATCCAGCTGAGCTAAGGGCGCGTTCTGAGGGTAAGTGAAGCGATGATTATACCCTCTTGCGAGGGTGAAGCTTCTACGGATTACCGCTCTTCGCCGATCGCGTGAGTCCGTGACCAACTCTAAATTGCGTGCCGAGCGTAACCGGGAGACGCCCCCGAATCGGAATTTCTCCAGCTAGCGCACGCACGGCCGTCTCTTCTGCCAAACCACGATAATCGTAGGTCAAGAGCACCGAGGGTAACTCAGGAAGCAATGTCGCCGCGTACGGATTGCCGAAGAAAATAACGACCAGTGGTTGGTCGTTCCGTAACGCTTGTTCCGACAATTGCATTAGTAGCGTCACAAGATCACTCACAAGATCCATCCGACCGCTGAACGACGCAGTCCGGACAAATACACCAGCCACAATGGCATCGTACTGAGAAACCGTTTCACGAACCAAGTCGATTTCCGATCGCGATGAACGGTCGGATAATTCAATTGACGTAACATTTTCCCAACGTTTTTCTAGTTCAGGAATCATGACCCGACTTGGCGCGCCGAGCCCCCACCCTGACGGATAGTCAAGCATCGAGAGATACAGCAGTGACTCGTCTCGTCGAATCGGAAGCGGCACTGAATTATCGGAATCTTTGACCAGCGTCATGGATCGCTCGCTGATCTGACGGGCGACCGACTGATGTGCCCGAGTACCAACAAAAAGAGGAAGTGAATCAAGATCAACGTGACTGCGATGGTGCAACCCGAGTCGAGCTTTCGCAGTCAATATGCGGCGAACTGATTGAGTAATAGCTGCCTCAGTTATCCGTCCCTCGGCCACTGCAGTCTTAATACCCTCTAGCGCTAAGGCATCGTCTGGCGAGTGCAAAACCACGTCATGGCCAGCAGAAATTGCTTGTCCTGCGGCATCAGCAGGCGACATCATTTCCGTGACTGCTCGCATCTGCATTGAATCGGTAAAAATCACACCATCAAAGCCGAGCTCTTCTCGCAGCAGTGTTTGCACGATCGGCTTACTGAACGTTGTCGGACGCCCTTGTCTCGGATCTAGTGCAGGGAGCTGAATATGCCCCGTCATCACGCCGCTTGCACCAGCAGCAATCGCACGTCGGAAAGGCGGCAATTCAACCATATCGAGACGTGACCGAGAATGTCGAATAACCGGAAGTTCCAGGTGTGAGTCGACCTCCGTGTCCCCATGCCCCGGGAAATGCTTGGCCGTCGCCATCATTCCGCCGGCCTGCAAACCACGAACATACGCTGCCGCCAACTCACCGACCTTTGTTGGATTCTCTCCAAACGAACGCGTGTTAATCACAGGGTTTCTGGGATTGTTATTCACGTCCACCACTGGAGCAAAGTTCACATGCACCCCGATTGCACGTGACTCAATAGCGGTCACACGTCCCGCCTCAAATGCGAGTACCGAATCCCCCGCTGCACCAAAAGCCATTGCACGCGGAAAATTTGTGGCACCCGCCATTCGAAAACCAACACCCGTTTCAAAGTCGGCTGTAATCAACAGCGGTATTCGCGACTCGGCCTGTAACCGGTTAAGCACTGACGCCGCCGCAAGGGGTCGCCCAAGAACCGTTCGAGAATAAACATTATTGAGAAGAACATCTGGCACCAGTTGTCGACCACCAAAGACATGGAAGCCCCCGACACGCTGCTGCTGAACCAACCCACTTAATTCGTCATAGACATCACTATCACTACTCGTATAAATAGAACGCAGTGACGGTAAAACTAGTTGCCCGATCTTTTCGTCGAGGGGCATTGTTTCCAGTGTCTCATCAATCCAACGCCGAGACTCGTTGTCTAGCTCGTAGAGATCATTTTGCGCAAAAAGGGAGTCGAGTGCAGTCGCCGTAACCAGTAGAAAGACGACTATGGTTAATCCGAATGCAACAAATTGGGATCTCACGCGCACATCTCATCGTATGGCTTTCTAGAACACTGATCAACTTTACTCAGAGTGGTTCTCGCACGCCGCCAGAACTCAAAGTCGTCCGCTCTATATAATTTGATTGCATGAGTCACCTTGCCCATAAGAAGGCGGCGCCGAAGCTAACACGCTGTTTTGTTGTTACTGTTAGTGACACCCGAACCGACGAAACAGACCGCGGCGGAAAAGTAATTGTCGACCTCTTGCGACAGCAAGGGCATGAAGTCTCTGGAAAAACGATCGTTCCAGACGACGCCGACAAGGTGCGTAATGAGATTGAGTCCCATATTGCCCTACCTGAGATAGATGTTGTGATCTCAACAGGCGGAACTGGAATCAGTCGACGAGATGGCACTTACGAAGTCGTCTCCTCGCTTCTTGATAAACAGATCAATGGCTTCGGAGAGCTATTCCGAGCCTTGAGTTACGAGGAAATTGGCCCTGCAGCGATGTTAAGTCGTGCGTGTGCCGGCATCGCTAACGGCACCATCATCATCAGCGTGCCAGGTTCAGAGCATGCCGTCCGACTAGCTATGACCAAACTTATCCTTCCGGAAATCGGACACCTAGTTCGCGAGGCACGTCGATGACCATGAAGATGCGTCCCCTTCGGGACACAATCCCAATGGACGAAGCACTGCGCATTGTCACTGACACTGCTCATCCACTTACTCGCACACACCATGTACCGCTAGAGAAATCAAGCGGTCTTGTTCTTGCGACCGACATCATAGCCGCACAAGATGTTCCGCCATTCGATCGTGCGGCAATGGATGGATACGCTGTACTAGCTAACGATACTTTTTCAGCCAGTCGACAGACACCAAAGTCTTTGCGCTGTATCGAGACCGTGCACACTGGAAACATACCGACAAAACAGGTCGGAACTGGCGAATGCACAGAAATTGCGACTGGCGCACCGATGCCCGAAGGCGCCGATGCCGTTGTGATGGTCGAGGAAACCGAGCGTACGAACAACAGCACGGTCGATATCTTTAAACCCGTTCATCCCAAACAACACATCGGACGGAGAGGTGCCGACATCGCCATCACCCAAAAAGTTCTCGGGCCAGGCGACCTCTTGACACCGAGTCGCCTTGGCGCAATCGCGGCGCTCGGAATTCCTAACGTGGAAGTGTACGACCGGCCACATGTCGCCTTGTTATCGACCGGTAACGAAATCGTCGAACCTGGAAAACCACTAGAACCAGGTCATATTTACGACATTAATCGTTTCACGCTGGGTTCGATAGTCGGCATTCATGGCGGCGTGTCTACGGCATATCCCGTTGCGACTGATTCACTCAAATCGCTCGGCGAAGCTGTCGACACAATCTTGAAGAATAAAACTGACATCCTTGTTTTTTCTGGTGGCAGTTCTGTTGGAGAGAAGGACCTGACCCTCGACATTCTGCAAGAAAAAGGCAAGGTGCTGTTTCATGGCATTTCTGTCAAACCGGGAAAGCCGACTGTGTTCGGTCATATCGGGTCGACTCCGGTTTTCGGTATGCCGGGCTACCCGACTTCGTGTCTTTCCAATGCGTACATGCTCTTAGTACCACTCCTTAGAATCATGGCCCATCTTCCGCCATATCAGACGCGGACTGTCACCGTCCCGACTGCCCAACGACTCGTCTCAACAACCGGACGACATCAGTTTTATACAGTCCGTGTTGTCGATGGTGCAGCTGTTGGTGCGTTTAAAGCGTCTGGAGACATCACAAGCATGTCCCAAGCGGATGGCTATATTGAAATTCCAGCACAAACCGACATTATTGAAAAAGGCGAACCAGTCGACGTCAAATTATTCTAATCGTCGCGTGCCAAACTAACGCTTACCTAGACGGCGTGCCCACTCCAACTCAAGTTCATCGGCCGTGGCTAAATCAAAAATCGGGGCTGTTTTTCTGTACTCCCCTCGAAATTCTGTATGGTCGCGATAGCACACCGACAGGTCTCTCAGACGTCCGTAGACGAACAAATCCACCAATGCAGCAACACCAAGCACCCCGTACGCAATCAAGTCGAGTCCATACCAATAGAAACCAGCGCTAATTAGCGCGCCTGTAATAACGACTGCCAGTCCAAGTTTGGGATCAAAATCCTTCCGGAGATAAAAATCATGGCCTTCACAAACCGGGCAGGTGTCAAGAACCGAATCGACACGAAGGTCATTACTAACAGCTAACGCAATCGCCCGGTCGCAACCACCGCAAATGATGGCCGATGGCGCATCGGAAGCATTAACAGGCAACCGACCTGAACAGTCCGGACAAATAACCGTGATGTTCACAGAGGGACTCGCTGAGAAACGAGTAGGTACTTCGCCAAAACCTCACCAACAATTACAGTAAATAAATCAACATAAAGGATGCCGGTCGCGGATTGCGTCGACTGAATTTTTGCAGTCTCCCAAGTCAAATATGCGAGTACAGCCGGACCAAGCAATCCAAACAGCACCCGTTGCCAGAGAAAAATCCCCTCAATTGACAATGCATAGCGGCCAAACCCGACACCGCCAGGCGATTCCCAACTCGAAAGAGCAACCGCAACAACCACCCCCACGACAACAATACGAACGATCGTGGAACCGATGTGAAATTTAACCATTCCCTGAAGCAGTGAAACATTCATGGAAGGTAACACCAGATACCAGTGACCGAGAATCATCGCTGTGCAACTCCCACCTAATAGCGCAGAAGACGACAGGAAACTCATCGCTGTTAATGCAGGTGAAGAACCGATTTCAACCGCCGACCAAGAAATCGCCTGAACAACGATCGCAGTAGCACCAGAAACAGCCGTAACCCAAAGCAACGTGCTTCTGAATGCTGCTAACGCACGTCCAACCGTTGCCCAGAAGACCAACAATGCGCCTGTGGCAACGACCAGTGCCGCCAAGCCTAATGAGGAAGTTTCTCCGCCATTGGCAAACTCTGGCCGAAACGCTAACGCGATAAGCAACAGTACAGCACCGAGGCCAGCATTGAACCTGAAAAACTGGACGCCAGCTTCGCGCTTGACCAAAAGCAAGGTTGCCGCGATGCCGAGGCCAAGGTGCGCAAGAAAAAGAAATAAAACAGAAGACATTACTCGGAAATGTAGAACAACGATCTAACGACAGCACTGGTATAGGACCGGGAAACATGATGCGCAGGCATATCTCCCGGTTTCCTCTAAATACTTATCCTAGTCTCTGATTAACTGCGCCCCAATTGACCACATGAAACCAAGCTGCCATATAGTCTGGCCTACGATTCTGATACCTCAAGTAGTACGCATGCTCCCACACATCGAGGCCAAGAATCGCACTTTTGCCATCCATAATTGGTGAATCTTGGTTGGGTGAGCTCTCAATGCTAAGGGTCCCACCATTATTAATCAGCCAAACCCAACCACTTCCAAATCGGGCCGCTCCCGCAGCTGAAAATTTTTCTTTAAATGTGTCAAATGTCCCGAATGCCGCATCAATAGCGTTAGCAACATTGCCACTCGGGGCCCCACCGCCATTGGCTCCCATCACTTGCCAAAACATGGTGTGGTTTGAGTGCCCACCACCATTATTTCGAACCGCCCCACGAATATTGTCTGGAATGCTCGCCAGGTCAGCGATTAAGTCGTCGACTGACTTACCAGCAAGGTCCGGATACCCCTCAAGAGCTCCGTTAAGTTTAGTAATGTAGGTCTGGTGATGTTTTGTGTGATGAATTTCCATCGTTTGTGCATCGATGTGTGGCTCGAGCGCATCGTAGTCGTACGGCAGAGCTGGTAATTCATAGGCCATGCATTAATCTCCTTCGAGCTGCACTCGCAACCCGCGCTTTTACACCCGCGACAAATCCATATCGCAAGTCAGGTAGTCTAAACTCAGCCACCGAGTTTAGTGGATCTCCAACATCCGGTCGAGAGCAACCCGGGTCCACCTCTTTTCATCCTCTGGAACAACAATCTGATTATGTACGGTTCCTGCAACGAGAGATTCAAGTATCCAGAGAAGATGATTCGGTGAAACACGGAACATCGTTGAACACAGGCAACCCATAGGGTCAAGCGTCATAATGTGACGGTCTGGGCCAAGTGCTTTTGCTAGACGATTCACCAGGTGCAACTCGGTCCCAATGGCCCACGTCGAACCGATTTCGCTATTAGCGACCTGCTTAATAATATGCTCGGTGGAACCACTTTCATCGGCAGCCTGTACGACATCCCAGGTGCATTCAGGGTGCACAATGACACGTGCATCTGGGTGTTTATGACGCAGGTGCTGAACTTGAGAAACCGTAAACTTCGTATGAACCGAACAGTGCCCTTTCCAGAGCACAATACGAGCCCGGCGGAGGTTTTCCAGCGAAATACCGCCATCAGCAAGTTCGGGATCCCACACCACCATTTCATCAAGCGGCACGCCCATCTTGTATGCCGTATTACGGCCAAGGTGCTGGTCAGGAAGAAATAGGATTTTCTCTCCACGCTCCCATGCCCATCGCAACGTCGCTTCTGCGTTGCTTGACGTACAAACAACCCCGCCACGCTCACCACAAAAGGATTTAATCGACGCTGCCGAATTGATATAGGTCACCGGCACCAAGTCGTTCACGCCTAGTGCAGCAAGCTCGTCCCAACAAAGCTCCAGCTGGTCAGCTGCCGCCATATCAGCCATAGAACAACCGGCTGCCAGGTCTGGCAATATGACCTGCTGATGTGACGCACTAAGAACGTCCGCACTTTCTGCCATAAAGTGAACGCCACAGAACACAATGTAGTCAGCATCGCCACATCCGGCCGCCTCGCGGGCCAACTTAAACGAATCGCCGGTGCGATCAGCGAATGCAATGACTTCATCGCGCTGATAGTGGTGTCCAAGAATTAGTAGCTGACGACCAAGCAAATCACGGGCCTGCTTAATTCGGCCAGCCATCTCCTCATCGTCCAAACCAAGGTATTGGTCTGGTAACGGCTGCCGTGACGAAATTTGATCCGCCTCAACCTTGTTCAACAGTTCAACGTCCATACACCGTTCCCTGATTTACCAAAAACCAATACCTTGTGAAACTTTTCTCAAGCCAGCTATGAGAAAAAGAGCCAAACCCGTTGGTTTGAGTACTGTGTTTATTCTATTTATCGATTCGCCGGCTCAAAGCAACCGCTTGTGAAATTTTTCTCAAGGCCTGCACATTAAAAATGCCAGACCCAGCGTTCAAATCTGACAGCATTTCAATCGTAACACGGTAAGCGATGAAAACCAGCGCTTTGAAAAACTTCTTAGCTAAGCAGGATGGGAAATAACGTTATAAAACGTATCTCGCTCCACAGGATCTCGACCGGCTTCACGAATCAAGACGGCAATCTGCTCTGGAGTCATTGCTTCAGGAGTCGGCGCACCTGCCATGTGATAAATCCGCTCTTCCTGAACAGTTCCGTCAAGATCGTCAACTCCAAACCACAAAGAAGTTTGCGCTACCTCGACACCAGTTGCGATCCAAAATGCCTTCACATGCGGCACATTATCGAGCATGAGACGAGCTACAGCATGAACACGCAGAGTCTCCGCAGCCGTCGGCGCTGGCAACTTCCGCATTTGATTGTTGTCCGGATGGAAAGCCAATGGAATAAACGCCTGAAATCCACCTGTTTCATCCTGAAGAGCACGTGTACGAAGCATGTGGTCAACGCGCTCTTCTAAAGTCTCAATGTGCCCGTACAACATCGTGACATTTGAAGGCATCCCAAGGCCGTGCGCAATTCGATGAATCTGTAAATAGCGGTCTGCATCCGCTTTGTCATGACAAATCTTACGGCGAACACGCTCAGAAAATATTTCTGCTCCCCCACCTGGCAAAGAGTCGAGCCCCGCATCCATCAACTCACGTAGGATCTGCTCATCACTCTTTCCGTACAATTCAGAAAAGAATGCAATTTCAATCGCAGTAAAACACTTCAAGTGAATACTAGGTTTTATCCGCTTCAAGCCGCGCAGCAATTCCAGGTAGTAATCCCACGGCAAGTCTGGATGCAAACCGTTTACAATGTGCACTTCGGTCAGTGTTTGCTCTTTGCGCTCACGCAATTTGTCCCAAGCTTGCTCAAGACTCATCGTGTAAGCGCCATCGTCACCTGGCTGCAACCTCGCAAAAGCACAGAACAAGCAACTGGCCACGCAAACATTCGTCGCCTCTAGACGAAGATTATGATTAAAAAATGCCTGTGCACCATGTCGATATTCACGGGCACGATTAGCTAACCATCCAACCGCTAGCAAATCTGGACAATCGAATAGACGTACACCATCCTCCAAATTAAGACGGATGCCAGCGTCTAACTTGTCCGTAATGGCCCGAAGCCCACTCGCAGAGAGACGAGCGTACATTGATAAATTATTAAAGAATCAATAGACGATTAAAAAGTATTTGCTACTCACCAACGCCCCAGACCTGAAGACGGAGTGTACGGGCACGGGGACCATCTAATTCCCCCATCAGGATACGTTGCCATTGACCGAGCACAATCTCACCATCGCTCACTTGCAGTGTAAGACTATGTCCCAGCAACAAAGCCCGAATATGTGAGTCAGCATTCATACGGTCACAGTCCGAGTGATCTGGGTCGTTATGCTTCCATTCCCCATCACGGTCGACCATCTGCTCAAGAAAGCGTTTTATATCTGACGTTAGTGCTGACTGAAACTCATTAAGAAAAATCGTACACGTAGTGTGCAAAGACCAAAGACTCACCATGCCTTCACGTATATCCAGTTTTTTGACAAATGCCATGACTCGGTCGGTCAGATCCACGACCTCTACTCGCTGATCGGTCGATATGATTATCGTCTCTCCGTGAATCATCAACCCGCCAGCACTGGCAGTAGTTACTTCGGATACAGGCCTCTCACGCACAGTGACGGTCGAGCTCTTGCTCATACAATCCTCTCATTGTGGAAATGGCAGGTTGAAACCCCGCCTGGCCTTAGGGCCAAGATCGTATCCTATGTCATCGTCATCAAGCCATGCAACCGTAAACAGGCCAACGTTTCAAACCTACCTTAGAAACCGAATGAAAAGAACCTTCAAACCTGTTTTCCTATTCTAGGCCTGAGTCAAAAGTCTGCTGATATACTCAGGTAGCAACTTGAGTCCGATGTTAGTTGGAAGTGGGTGTAAATCCCACACGGTCCCGCCACTGTAATCGGTAAGTAGGACGGCGCTTGGCACCAAAAGGGTGTCCGCCACTGTGCTGTAAAGCATGGGAAGGCGTCGTTGTCCTGCCGTGACCCGTAAGTCAGGAGACCAGTTATCGGGCGTCCTCGTTACTCGTCGGCCAAAGTATTTATCGACGAGTGATTACGGTGCGTGGTCACGCCGGAGGGAGAAATAAATGACCGTAGGTAAAAGCGATGCGCTTCTTTGCGCTAACGCTGTTTCGTACGCTTATCAGTCAATTCCGGTCATAAGTGACGTCACGGTTACTGCCAAATCAGGAGATTGCATCGGTCTCCTAGGACCGAATGGATCAGGGAAGACAACCCTTCTTCACCTCCTCGCAGGCCTGATAGCTCCAGTCAGCGGTAGCGTCGAACTGAATGGAATCAAACTGGACCGGCTTGGACGTCGCGCCATAGCACGTCAACTGGCGCTCGTTCCACAAGAAACAGCTCTCGTGTTTGATTACTCTGTAAGTGAAGTCGCGCTCATGGGGCGTTACTCACACCTTGATACCTTTGCAAATGAAACCCAAGAAGACCTGGATATTATTAAACAATGCCTGCTGGCAACCGGCACCTTAGACCTTGCTAACAGGCTTTTCTCAACCCTAAGCGGAGGCGAAAAACAGCGTGTTGTGATCGCTAGCGCTCTAGCTCAACTCATGCCGTCGAGTGCAAATTCAATCGCGGCCACCGATCCTGTATTGCTTCTTGATGAACCGACAACCTCTCTCGATCTTCGTTACCAACTTTTAGTCGCGGAGGTATTGCAAAAGCTCCACGGACAACAAACTGTCACATTAGTTCTCTCAACACACGACCTGAATTTCGCCGCTGGCCTTTGTGACCAACTCATACTGCTGCGCGAAGGAAAGATCATCGCATCCGGACCCACCGAAAGCGTGCTGACAGCCGAACATGTCCGCGAACTCTACGGCATTGACGCTGACGTCACGAATCACCAAAAAACAGGACGCCTTTTAGTTGTACCAATAAAAGAAGCGTAGCGGCGATACTTCATGCCAACAGGTCTAAATCATCCGAAAGCAGCATTTAGTTACCGCAGCTACAGCACACTAATAGCCCTCGGGTTGGCCGCGGTGAGTATTTGCGCCATTGGACCAATCATAGGACCGACTCCAATCAACTGGCGAGCGGTATTCGATCGAACCATACCGTTCGCCGAAAACGTCGATGCCCAAATTTTTTTTATTGCACGATTACCACGATCAATTGCAGGCGCCTTAGTTGGAGCAGCTCTGGCATCAGCGGGTGTTGTGCTTCAAGCTCTATTTCGCAACCCTCTTGCAACACCATTCACTCTTGGCGTGTCATCTGGTGCATCACTTGGCGCACTCCTCGTCGTCATCATCGGCGCCCCGCTAGCTATCTCCGGGCTTCCGGCAGTCCCATTGGCCAGTTTTGCCGGAGCAGTTGGTGCCATTAGTATCGTTTATGTGCTCGCGCGGTCGCGTCGCCAAGGACTCTCAACGTCAATACTGCTCTTGTCTGGTGTGACCTTAAATTCTCTTTTCTCTGCCATCATCATGTTTGTTCAATACCTTGCCGACTACACGGAAAGTTTTCAAGCCGTGAGATATTTAATGGGCAATCTCGACGTGAGTAGCTACACACCTATTGTCTGGGCTCTGCCGCTACTGATTGTCGCTGGTATCGGTTTTTCATGGCTACCGCGCGCTCTCAATTTGCTAACCCTTGGTTCAACAGGTGCGGCTGCCCGAGGAGTCAATGTATTACAGACACAGCGCATTGCTTTCCTAAGCGCCTCTCTTGCGACTGGTGCAGCCGTCTCGCTCGGAGGACCCATCGGGTTTGTCGGCATAATCGTCCCCCATATAGTCCGCCTGCTTCTCGGATCGGATCACCGCCTGGTACTTCCAGCATCAGCTTTCGCTGGAGCAGCATTTCTCGTGACGTGTGACGTGGCAGCACGAACACTGATGTCACCACTTGAACTGCCGGTTGGCGTGATTACTGCTATTCTCGGCGGACCATTCTTCTTATGGCTTTTGGTGCGATCTAAATGAACATCGCCGACGGAAACAAATTACTCAGGTGCCATTCAAGGTGGTTCTTTCTTGCGATCACATTTTTTCTCTGGACAGCAGCATCGCACTTGGGTGCACAGGGCGACATTTCCAAGCGAATCGTTTCGATTGTACCGGCGGTAACAGAAATGCTCTTTGAAATTGGTGCCGGTGAACAGGTTGTTGGTATCAGCAGCTTCGCCAGCTACCCCAATGATGTTAAATCACTCCCGCGAGTTGGAGCATTACTTGACCCAAATATCGAACGTATCCTCTCGCTAAAGCCAGACTTGGTTGTACTGCACAACAGCCAAACTGATGCGATCGAACAAATGAGACGTGGTGGTATAGAAGTCTTTCTCTACCGACACGGTGGCATATCTGACGCAACCGAAATGGCCCGTCGCCTAGGACGACGAACGGGGCGAACAATTAAAGCCATGATGGTTGCAAAACAGATCGAAGTAAAACTGCAGTCAATTAGAACACGCGTGTCGAAGTATCCAAAACCCAAGGTTCTGCTTGTCTTAGGACGTGAACCAGACACTATTCGAAATGTATACGCGAGCGGTGGAATTGGTTTTCTTAACGATATGGTTACGGCTGCAGGAGGCATAAATGTCTTCGCTCACATCCAAAATGAAGCAGTGCGACCTACTGCGGAAGGCGTACTGGCTGCATCGCCTGACGTAATTATTGAAATTCGTGCTGAAGGACTATTATCACCCACCACGACATCGAACCAACCAAACGTTTGGGATGCCTTGTCTGCGATTCCAGCGGTTCAAAAAGACCGTGTGTATTTTTTAACTGGAAGTGATTTAGTCGTACCTGGCCCACGCGTAGCAAAAGCGACCGAACGCCTAGCCAGAACCCTCCATCCCGCTGCTTTCAAATAGCACTAAAGCATCATGCATCGTCATTCTCGGAAACAGCATAGGGACTTGGAGTTTTCCTAACAACAATTGTCAGTCCGAACAGAATAATGATCGCCGAAGAAACAAGCGCAAGATATCCACCTCCTGCCATTGAGGTCGCCGGTATTTCAATTTCCGCTTGTTCACCTTGCACAATCGCAACGGCCTGCTCCTGCGCCCATATTTGATCGACAGCAGACCGCTGCATCCACTGCTCACTTAGAAGGACAATCGCAAATGCTGCCAACCCAACGACTAACAATGGGTGTCGAGAATTCTTACGCGTAATAACACTCAGTGAAGCAAGCACGACTGCAATAATCGCAAGTGCTAACACCCAAAATCCTGAAATACTTGGAACGCCCCCAAGAGCGTTGTCACCAATTAGTATCCAAGGCATAAAGGCGCTACCTGCCAGAAGAAAGCCAGCACAAATAGGCAGATAATATGCCCGCATGCTGTGGCGCAGCATGTCATTTAAAGAGTTATTTTCCATATATTTACAACGATTTATTCTTTACTGGCTGCCGCTTTCTAGTCACACTCAAACGTTTTCGATCACTGGATACTCGATCCGGAACAGGAGGTAACGCGCGAGGATTAAGTCGTTCAAGATCTTCAAGGATATCTGATGCCCAACCAAAGATATTTCTTCCTGCGACGACACGACGCATCGCATGCATACGGCGACGCCGCTCGTCACGAGACATCTCGATGCCTTGCTCAATTACAACCGAAAAACCTTCTACGTCATACGGGTTAATGATGGAAGCGTCATGCAATTGCTGCGCCGCCCCGGCCATTTCACTTAATATCAGTACCCCATCGTCATCCTCACGAGCGGCGACAAATTCCTTTGCGACAAGGTTCATCCCGTCATGTAATGAACTCACAATACAAAAATTCGCGAGTCGGTAAAGTGCAACAAGTCGCCTAATTCTCAGAGCGGATTTCCGATAACGAATCAGGTCCCGCCCCAATCCATACTTATTATTAATCTCATTAATTTTGCGATCGATCGCCTCTGCAACATCTACGTAACTCGGCAACCGCGACCGTGAAGGCACGCCAATCTGAACAAAAGTAATCTTGTCGCGAAGGTCGGGTCGACGTTGTATTAGGAGCTCTAATGCGTCGAGTCGCTCTAATACCCCCTTGGTGTAATCCAATCGATCAACGCCAATCCCAATAATTGGAGTATCGAGGTTGAGTTCGTGCCGAAGCTTACTTATCTCAACATCTAAATCAGGGTCGTGTGATATACGTTGTATCCGATCATAATCAACGCCTATAGGTACCGCCTTAACAGCGACGATCCGATTACCAATTCGGACTGTGTTTCGTGTTGTCTCTAGGGAAAGTTCTTCCCGCGCCGCTACAAGAAAATTTCTGCGATCTCGGTCAAGCTGAAATGCGATAAGGTCGTTACCGAGAAGTCCCGAAATAAGATCCCGACGCCATGGACACATACGCAACCTATCTGGACTGGGCCACGGTATATGCCAAAAAAGTGCGGTTTTAAGACCTGGCTGTAACTTCCTCACATTGGCTGCCACTAGCGCCAAGTGATAATCCTGAATAAAAACCGGGGCTGATAAATCGGGAAGTTCAGTTTCAATAACTTCCGCAAATCGCTTATTGACAAGCTGATAACTTTCCCAGTCATGCGTACGGAAGACTGGACGGACATGCGCCTCATGACAAAGCGGCCAGAGACCTTCGTTTGCAAAACCATCGTAGTAACTAACCGATTCTTTATCGGTTAGCCACAAACGACGCAATGTATAGCTCGGCCTGTCTGGCGGAACTAGCACACGATCGTCTGCATCAACAACATCACGGTCAGCATCGCCAGCACCATGTGCAATCCAAACTCCACCGCGTTCCCGCATAAGTGCATCGAGGGCAACTGCGACACCGCCGGTTGTAGGCGACCACTGGACTTTATTTTCTTGGTCGTACGTATGCTGGTACGGCTCTCGGTTAGAAACGACAACCAATGGTCGTCGAGGTCTATCGGTCTCGACTGATGGAATTGAAGGCATCACTGAGGTCACAACCGAACGACTGTGCCCCGCAAGACAACACCTGCAGTGTTGGGAGAATGTCAGTTGGTGTCAAAACTACACATCAAAAGACAACCCACAACCACACTCGCTCTTGGCATTTGGATTACGAAATATCAAAGACTGTCCTAACATCTCTGCATCGCAATCTAAAACAGTTCCTTGTAAATATTGATAACTCTTTTTATCAACGAAAATTTTCATATCGTTACCAACATCGAACACTTCATCGTCTGGGCGTGCAGCAGTCTCCCACTTGAACACATAGCTAAACCCAGAACAGCCACCTGCTTTAACCCCAACGCGTAAACCACTACCAACCACACCTTCGGTTGCCATCGCCTCGCGGATCCGCTTTGCAGCGGCGTCGGTAATTTCAATCATCGTTTCCACAGTCAGTGTACCCCATTGGGCGGAAAATCTGCTTCGAACGACTATTGAGACGTGTAGGGAGACATCTCTCGCAATCGATTCACTAAACTAACCATCTTGCCAATAACGTAGTCCACCTGTGCTTCAGAAGTGGAACGCCCTAATCCAAAACGAATTGACGCGCGGGCGAGTTCCTCCGATACACCAATAGCCTGTAATACATGTGAAGGCTTGGGCTGAGCAGATGCGCATGCTGCGCCGGATGACACTGCTATGTCATCCAATCCTAGCAGCAAGGACTCACCCTCAAGACGGTCAAAGCTTACATTGAGGCTGTGAGGCAGTCGGTATTCCATAGATCCGTTAACTGTGACACCAGATAAACTTCCAGTTAGACCCTTTAAAAGACGGTCTCGCAAGTGAGAAACTCGACCGGATTCACTGGTCATTTCCTGCCGACAAATTTCTGAGGCAGCACCAAAGCCCACGGCACCAGGCACATTAAGTGTGCCCGGGCGCAATCCTTTTTCATGACCACCACCATCAAACAGTGCCTTTAATTTCGGTCGTGGTCGGCGGCGACGTATATAAAGCGCACCGACCCCTTTTGGGCCGTACATCTTATGCGCCGTTATTGACATTAGATCTACACCAAGCGACGCAATATCAATTGGAACCTTGCCGACGGCTTGCGCCGCGTCACTATGAAGAACGATTCCGCGAGCAGCTGTGATTCTTGCCAGTTCACAAAGCGGCTGAAGGACACCAATTTCATTATTTGCCATCATTACAGACACAAACCGTGTGTCCTCTCTAAGCGCTGCCTGAAATGCATCAAGGTCGATCACTCCATCATTCCGTGGCGCGACGTATGTGACTTCGATCCCTTCACGCTCAAGCTCACGACATGGGTCTAACACGGCCTCATGTTCAGTCGACATCGTCACTAAGTGCAACGGACGTTCTTGGCTCCCTCTTACAAAGCCTTTAATAGCTAGATTATTTGATTCGGTCGCACCACTCGTAAAGTAGATCTCACGAGGATCCGCACCAATAAGTTCAGCGACCTGACGTCTGGCTTCCGCAACAGCGTCACGCGCTTTCCAACCAAAGGAATGATGTCGACTCGAAGCGTTGCCAAAGTCCTCATTGAAAAACGGCAACATTCGAGCCAATACGCGACTGTCGGTTGGCGTTGTCGCATGATGATCCATGTATATGGCAGAGGTACTTTTCATCATCGGAACGTGTCCTGAAAACTAAGAGGTTGAACTCAACGGGCACGACGACCCGGTACGTTATCGGTTGGTGTTGCTTACAGGGGTGATTACCGTTTCGGAAGACCGGCTGACCATAGAGAGAGGTAATGGTTCCCGATCATTATCTATTCCTGAACTTTTTGGTTTCTCAGAAACGAGTTCATCTACGGTAAAAGACGAAAGAGATTGCAAAATCAGATCTTTAAGGCGCCAAAGGGGGTCACGCACATTACACTTAGCATATTGGTCACACGTTTCATCTTCATCAGAGCACGCAGTTACTAGAAATGGTCCGTCTATCGCCTGGATGATGTCGGCGACGGAAATCTGATGCGCCGAACGAGCTAAGTAATACCCCCCACGTGTCCCGTGGTGCGACGCAATAACACCCATCTTTGCCAACCGTTGCAGTACCTTCGCCATCAACTCGGACGGGATGTCATATTTATTGGCGATCTCACGTGCACTGGACGATGCACCGCCTGGCCGGGATGCAAGATCCTTAAGAGCGATAAGAGCGTAGTCAGCCTTCTTCGAAAAACGTAGCATTAGTAGGCACCGTCAGAAACGTATAGCGCGGCCACTATTGTATTCCTCTATCAAACACCGGACAAAGCAACCTTTTATGTCGGCCCAAATCTTTTTGTGTGAAAGATTGACCCCTATACCCAAACATCCTTGACCCTCAGTACTTTGGCATTGACGGATCGATAACATCAATCCAGCGAAGGATACCGCCACTGAGATTCTTCGCTTTTTTGAAACCAGCGTTACGCAAAATTTTCACTGCTTTCGCACTACGAACACCCGACTTACAGTGAACCACCATATCTTCATGGCCGCCAAGCTCATTAATTCTGTTCGGAAGTTCCCCAAGCGGTATCAACACTGCACCTGGTATGGAACAAATCTGATGCTCCTGTGGCTCACGAACGTCCAATACGAAAACACCTTCATTGTTATCAATAAAGACTTTTAGTTCCTCAACTGTCACGTTATCGCCAGACGAAGGGTCGTCTAAAACCTGAGTGTCAGGGGTGACACCGCAAAACTGCTCGTAATCAATCAATTGAGTTACTGTCGGACTATCACCACAAACCGGACAATCCGGATCGCGACGCAACTTCAGTTCGCGAAACTTCATCCGAAGCGCGTCGTAAATCATGAAACGATTGATGAGCGGTTCGCCGACACCAATGATTAATTTGACCGCTTCAGTGGCCTGAATAGTGCCGATGACGCCTGGCAAAATTCCCAACACTCCACCCTCAGCACAACTCGGCACCAACCCTGGCGGCGGAGGTTCAGGATATAAGCAGCGGTAACACGGTCCCTGCTCGGTTGCAAAAACGGATACCTGACCTTCAAATCGAAAAATACTACCGAACACATTCGGTTTACGCAGTAACACGCACGCATCGTTCACCAAATATCGGGTCGGGAAATTATCTGTACCATCGACAACGATGTCGTAGTCACCGAGCACATCAAATGCATTAGACGACGAGAGTGCCATCTCGTGCATATCGATCGTAACCTCAGGATTGATCGCAACAAGCTTGTCTCGAGCAGACTCAAGCTTAGACCGACCTACGTCTGGCGTCCCATGAATAACTTGTCTCTGGAGGTTGCTGTAGTCAACAACATCAAAATCAACTACACCAAGTCGCCCAACACCGGCAGCTGCCAAATACATTGCCACAGGAGACCCGAGACCTCCGACCCCAATACAGAGCACACTTGCAGCCTTTAGCTTCAGCTGTCCATCCATGCCGACTTCCGGCATAATCAAATGTCGGCTGTAACGTTCGACCTCTTGATTGCTAAGTGATACAGAAGATTCTGTCGTCACAAACATCCCCCACCTGCAACCGACGGAACGATGCTCACCGTATCCTCCGCTGTCACCGATGTCTTTTCCTTATCAAGATATCGAATATCATCGTCGTTAAGATAAATATTCACGAAACTCCTGAGCTTACCGTCTTCACGGTAAAGATGCTTTCGTAATTCCGTGTACTGGTCGGTCATATTGGCAAGAAGCTCTCCCACCGTAGAACCTTCCGCTTCAACCGTATCTTGATTATCTGTATAGACGCGCAACGGCGTCGGAATGAGTATCTGGATTGCCATATCTCTCGCCTAACCTATCCTGTCCCTTTATTTCAAAGCCTATGCCACAGTAACCGTTTGTTCGTCAAAAGCTGACCGGTCTTCACGCAAGCGCCACGAAGTCATCGTGCCTGGTTTACCATTCTGCACAGCCAAGATGACATACAAAAACGTCGGCCAAGCCTGTTCAAGATCATTCTGTGACGGACGTGCTGGATGATCAGGGTGCGAATGGTAAAACCCCATCAGCTTCCCTCCCATCTCAGCAGCTCGTTTTTCAGCCACTTGGTACTCAACCGGCCCAACCAAAAAGTGCCGACGGGCCTCTTCACCCATTAGATTCGGAAGGCGCATAGCCTCAACGACAGAACCGTCACGACCTATTAACGCGCCACAGCACTCCTCAGGGTACGATTCTCGGCCATGCCGCCGAATATCCATGTCCGCCTCGGACTGCAACATAAGCATCAGTAGTCCGCACCTTCACTCTGCAACAGTTTGAAATCCCTTTTCACGCCATGCAAGGGTACCGCCGGCGATGCTACGCACATTCCGGTATCCAAGTGACTTAAGAAAAAGCAGGCCAGTCAGAGACGCATTTCCGCGCTGACAAACGCTCAGTATCGGCGTGTCAAAATCCTCAGGCAATCCCTGATGGTTTTCTTGGATCTCCGCAAGTGGCATGCTGATAGCATCGGGCAAATGAGCTTCCGCAAACTGATCCCGAGGTCTCACATCCACAACAAAAAGCTTGCCAGTATTTAACTCAGTATGCGCCGAATCGACATCAACCGTGAGCTCTGCATTTCCGCGAACATTCTCAACCATACTGTCGAGGAGAGGATTCTTCGGAGTAGCTTTCTTAACTTCTGCGGCAACCAAGCCCGGAAGGTGTTTGACAACCGATGATGCATATTTGAAAGCACTGTCACAAAAAATCACGACCACTACATTGCCTGGTTCGTCCGGTACAAGTTTGAAAGCACCAGCCAGCGCCATCGCAGAACTTGGCCCGGCAATCAAACTTTCCTCCCTATTCAGTCGAAGACAGAGGTCAAATGCCTCCTGATTCGTTACCTCAGTAAGGCCGTCGTACTCGTCTGGAAAAAACAACTTCGTCTGTTGTAATTGCCGGATACTACGGACGCCAGGAATATCGTGGCCTTCCTGTGGGTGAGTGCCAAGTATATGAACACTCTCAGACTGCTCCTTAAGAAAACGTCCTGTTCCAGTAATCGTGCCGCAGGTACCAAGACCACAAACAAAATGAGTAACTTTCCCCTGAGTCTGACGCCATATCTCAGGTCCTGTGGTCTTATAATGTGCCTCAGGATTCGCTTCGTTAGCATACTGGTTCAGCATTAAATAGCCTGGCCGTTCACTGATCTCAGTTGCCTTCGCAATGGCCCCCTCCGGGGCTCCCGGTGCAGGACAGAGCGTATCCTCAAGCTCCAGAACATCAGCACCAAAAAATCTCAGCATCGTACGTTTCTCTAGAGGCACCTCGCTTGAAAGAGGTGTCGTCAGCGAATACCCTTTCGCGTTCGCAATCATGGCGAGAGCCATCCCGGTATTCCCTGATGTGGGCTCGACTAATTTCTGAGCCTCCTGCACGGTATGACGCGCTTCACCGTCGGCAATCAGATTCGCTGCAACACGATCTTTAACCGCGCCGAACGGGTTATACCACTCAAGTTTTCCGTAAACCTGCGTGTGCTGAAACGGTGTAACGCGGTTGAGGCGTACCAATGGCGTCGGATTCTCCGGTCCAGACAGCATCCCGAGAATCGAGTCGTAGACACGCAGTACGTTGTCATCCATCGCTCTCAATCCTATCCTATTCTTCGCTGCCAACTGATCTCATTAGAAACTCGAACGCGCTCCTCCTCATGCTACGATCCGTCTCCGGAAAACAGTGCCTGACTGTCCAGTAGAAAAAATCTCTTTCCTCCCACTTCACAAATCAAATACTCGAAAGATAATTGACCTCAGTCACGACAGGATATTCACCACTTCTGATGACCGACCGATATTCCTTTGACCTTGTGCTTCTCGGCTTTGGGGCGGTCGCCCAAGCCTTCGTCAAACTACTAATGCAACGCTCACCTGCGCTCGGTTTTCAGTGGCGTGTCGTCGGAGTCGCAACAGGACGACATCATTGCGCCGTATCCACGGAAGGTATCGACTGTAAAGCCCTTGTCAATCTGGGAACGACCGGGGAATTGCTTGACATGTGCCACGACTCGACTATGGGGCCACAACCGGCTAGTGCTTTGGAGGTTCTCAAGCAATTGTCGGAGTTATACCCGAAACGCTCAAAAAAGAATCGAATGGTCGTTGTTGAAAACACACCTTTCAGTCTCGACAAAGGGCAGCCTGGTGTCGACCACGTGCGAACTGCGCTCACAATGCCTGCTGATGTAATTACGGCAAACAAGGGGCCTGCTGCCTTCGCCTATCGTGAACTCTCTGACCTTGCAACTTCTCGGGGCTCAATGTTTAAATTTGAAGGGGCGGTACTAGACGGACTTCCGGTCTTCAGTCTCATCCAAGAAACGCTCCCAGGTGTGCGAGTGGAGCGCGTCCGGGGTGTCGTCAATACCACAACGAATTATCTCTTGACGGCAATGGAACGAGGCCAAACCCTGTCAAAAGCTGTAATCGACATGCAAGAAGCTAGAATTACCGAATCCGATCCTGAAATAGATATTGAAGGGTGGGATGCCGCTGCAAAAGTCTCCATTCTTGCCAACGTGCTTTTTGACGCCAACATCAACCCACATGAGGTCAAACGAAAAAGCCTGCGAACGGTCGATGAAACAGACGTCCGCAGGGCGCATCAAGATGGCCGCGCCGTTAAGCTTATCGCTGAAGCTAAGCGCCACAGTACTGGGGGCGTTGCCACAGTCGCCCCGCGTCTTCTGGAGCCTAGTGACCCGCTCGCGAGATTATCGGGGACAGCAAAGGGTCTCGTAATAGACACAGACATACTTGGGCCACTGATGATCAGTAAAACAAACTCTGGAGTCAATCACACAGCATACGCCCTGATGGCTGATCTCTTATCCATCCATCGCCTTAGAACACTCAACGTCACGTGAAAGAAGTCAACTGATGAACACTACACAGACATCCAATACACCAAGCGCACTCGACGGTATTACCGTTCTAGATCTCACGCGAGTGCTGTCCGGTCCATATTGCACGATGATGCTGGCTGACATGGGCGCTCGCGTCATTAAAGTCGAACAACCCGGAAAAGGTGATGACACCCGTGGGTGGGGCCCACCGTTCCAAAATGGAGAGAGCGCCTATTTCCTGAGTATCAATCGTAATAAAGAAAGCGTTACGTTAAATCTAAAGCACCCTGAAGGACGGCGGGTACTTGACGCGTTAATCGAACGGTCTGATGTGCTCGTAGAAAACTTTCGACCTGGAACACTAGACAAAATGGGATTGGGATACACGGCACTATCAAAACAGCGACCCGATCTTGTTTATTGCTCCATCTCTGGTTTCGGACAAACTGGGCCGAGACGACGTGAACCGGGGTACGACGCCGTGATGCAGGGTGAAGGCGGTCTTATGAGTATCACCGGCTCAAACGACGGTCCTAGCTATCGCCTGGGCGTCGCAATCGCCGACATTGTCTCCGGCATGTTCTCCGCTTACGGCATCGCAGTCGCCTTACTTGCTCGTCATCGAACAGGACGCGGACAGTTTGTTGATGTCGGCATGCTGGATGCTGTGGCGGCACTTCTAACCTATCAGGCGGGTATTTATTTTGCGACCGACACCGCACCCGCACGCTTGGGTAACCGACATCCAACAATCGTCCCCTACGAAACACTCGAGGCAGCAGACGGCGACCTCGTCGTGGCGGTTGGCAACGATCAACTGTGGCAAACATTCTGTCGTGTGCTACAACTTGAAACACTTGCAGATGATGCTCGGTTCAAAACAAATCAAGATCGGGTTTCGGCGCACGATGAGTTGCGTCCATTATTAGTCGAACGACTAAAAACGCGACCAGCAGCAGAATGGCTCTCAAAACTTAAAGAGGCAGGTGTTCCATGTGGTGGTGTGCGTGACCTCGACGAACTCTTTAATGACCCACAGATCATTGAGCGCGCAATGGTCGTGGCACTCGATCACCCGGCTGCCGGACTTATCCGGCAACTTGGTGTGCCAATTAAGCTAGGCGATACGCCTGGTGCCGTACGCACACCACCACCGTTACTCGGCGAACATACCGAAACAATTCTTAAAGAACTCGGCTTGTCAGTGGAAGAGGTCGAACACCTCAGGCAAAGTGGTGCGGTCTAATGATTATTTAGAGACGATCCCAAATAGGTAAGAGGTGCCGCGAAACCATTTGCTGGTGATTAATTAACGTTCAATTACTAGTAATAATTCACGCTGAACAAATGACACTAGATCCTCTTCGGTCAACTGCCCAATTGCTGGATGTCCCACAATTACCTGCTCGTTACTGAGTACTCGACTTCCACGAGTACGTCCGGTTCGACCGATCAGGGCGGGTGGATCGTTTGCTGTATCAATAACTACTTCGATGTAGGCATCTCGAGGCGAGTCGAACGATAACCGAACAGCTCCATTCGGTGTCGAAATGGAGCACCGGTGACTTTCGGCAGTGAGTACAGACGCTATCGTCCTCATGACCGGAACGGCAATCCGTCCTAATGCCTGCCGCCCTTCGGCCTCGGCAACAGCCGTGCGTTCCCGTCGTTCCGCCGAACTAGTCTTAGCCTCAGCAAGCGTACGACGGATTCGTTGCCCGATTTCCGCGGTATCCATCAGGAACTCCGACTCGATGTACCAAACTCATAGATTCGTACCAATTCGATCAATTTGTAGCCTTTGGTCTGGTAAGGCGGAATTATCCGTTCAGTATGAAGAAATTGAATCATACCTTCATCAGCATAATCTGGCTCGCCGAACTCAGAATCGGTTAACAGTGCCACATTAAGTTTTTCAAGCGTCATGGTTTTCTCTAAACTCTTCAACCTCAGTGGGATTACCCCCAATATTCGGTGCTTCTGATAAAACTCCCGCACTCCAAATTCAATATAAATCTCATTACTAATGAAGTTATATTCGACATCCGCCCGAGTCGCCGACGCGTCTTCAACGCGCATCGAAACAATACCAGGTTGCTCCGTAAGCCATGAAAGAAGCTGCTCGGTAAAATCTCCCTCGCCAGACCATTGATCGCGATCAATCCGCACCACCACAGCCATGAACCACGTATCCTACTTTGTGGCGAAACCAATGAACATGTCGGCAATCACGAATAAGCTGAATCAATGAAGCGCTTCAGCAGAATCAGCAGGGGATGTCAATTATCCACCACTGCTCACGACATTGCTATCCATTCGCAACCAACAGAGTCGCCGCCGCACGCATCCCGATTACAACTGCTTCCTGGCTACCGACACGACGCACCAACACATGGTCAGCAGCGTTATCTCGATTCTCGACGCGAATCGACTGCCCGGGAGTTAATTCATTACTCTCAAGAAAACGAAGAAAATCAGAATCTTGGTTGGTTACACGACTAAGAACAAGCAACGTGTCCAGCGGACAGGTCAACAAACTTTGATATCTCGGCGTCACGATAGAGCCATCGGCATCAGGAATCGGATCCCCATGGGGGTCTACGCTCGGTCGCCCCAACATCGCATCGATCCGATCGATAAGTCGATCAGAAGCAGCATGTTCCAATCGTTCTGCCTCTTCATGAACTTCAGCCCAACTCATGTCAAGCACCTTGACAAGAAACAGCTCGATTAGACGATGACGACGTAATACCAGCGCGGCCAGCCTCTGCCCAGCTTCCGTTAGTTGAACCCCAGCATAAGGTTCGTAGCGCACGAGACCAGTTTCAGCAAGCGCTTTCACCATAGTCGTCGCAGTTCCAGGAACAACGCCAAGCGCGCTGGACAATTGTCCCATCGGCACTAGCTCACCATGGTTATTTTGTGAAATCTCTGCCTGATAGATCGCTTTGAGATAATTCTCAACCGTACTCGATTGCGGCATTGGTTGCATGGTCAAGTCGCCCTCATAATGAATCTAAAAATACTAGTAAGGAAGAACGGCGCTCTGACGATAATTGTTCAAATCCTTGGCGCGCAATCTCCGCTTCTTGTCCATGCCGCATAATGGCCTCAGTGGTATTCGCGGCACTGCCATTATGAAGAAGTGGTCGGCGATGGCGTAAACCCCATAGTGCCGGCGTACGGATCTCTTCCGGCTCTGCACCAGCCTGGCGAATACCATCGCCCGTGCCAATATCATGCAGGAGGAGATCAGAAAAAAGTGGCACAAGCTGATAATCGAACAGTGGGTTGCTACTAGCGCTAGTTATCAGTGAGGGCACATGACATTTTGCGCAACCGATACTATCGAACAGTGCCCGTCCATTACTGACGGCTTCCGTAATTTTGCCTCGGGTTGGCGGGGCAAGAAATTTCATGAACGATTCAAAGTTATCGATGCCTCGCCGGCCGGTTTCCGGTTCGAGGACATCTTCAGGGTCCGGTATAAGGTCACATCGCTGCAGTTGTTCAGGCATTAAACGAAACGTCAATTCTGCTGGAAAAAGATCGTTGGTAATGCCCATCTCATTTCGATACGCATCCGCACCAAACTCAAGTAGCGTCGCCATCTGAGACTTCCATCCAAAACGACCGACCCGTTCATTACCGGTGACCAAGTCCACAACCATTGGCGCCCGTCCACTAATTCCGTCGCGGTCAAGATCATAAGGATCAGCGAGTGCTTGAATCGTTTCATCAGAAATAGCTTCGACAAGTCCAGCGCCAAACAAAGGAATTGGTGCTCTGCGAACAATAACGTTAGCGTCCGGAGGAATTACCGACTGACAATTGTGTGTCGGAATGGAAAAAATCTGAAAAAGTGACCCTCTCTTCGGGTCAATATCTCGGTACGATCCATCTGAATCAAGGATACCCGCTCGTGTGGTGGTCATCGGTGCAATACCACCGATGGCCGGCACATTATGGCATCCGGCACAACTAGTGTTGTTGTATGCAGGCCCAAGCCCTTCCTCGGCATTTTCGACCTCAAGGAAATCATCGCGGCCTAGCAAAAACTCTTCAAATTCCGTCGCGGTCAATCCGGGTAGCGGATCGCCAAAATTTGGTTGGCGCTGCGCCTCTACCTGTGGGAAACCTAAGAACATGATTAATCCCATGACAAGACAAACAGTCGCTACAGCTCGTAAAAACTTGATCATCGGTCTGCGCCCTGACGGTCTGCATGGACGACGATGGCACCACGCATAAAATTGTGACCCGCACCACACAAGCGCGAGCATTCAAATTCATAGCGACCAATTTCGACAGCTTGAAATCGCACAACCGCCTCACCCTGCCGGCGTTTGGGTACTAAAACGTTGACGTTATTTCCAATAATGCGAAAGCCATGCATTGTATCGTTGCTATGTATGCGCAACTCAAGGCTTGTTCCGATAGCCACGTGAATTTCCGATGGCGTAAAGCTAAAGCGTTCCGCAAGAACCGTTACCACTCGGTGATCAGTCTGTTCGGCTTGTATTCTTGAGACGGCTAACATCCCACTCACAATCAATAGTCCCCAAACAAGCAGTCTCTGCATCAAAACCACCATCCCAATCCGACATTAAATGAGTTCGGCGCAGGAAGAACCTCGCTCCGATTACGCTGCACCGTATAGTCGACTTTGACCGCAACGTCAGGGTCTGGAAAATACGTAATACCGAACGACCACGAATCCCGATCGAATGCTGCAATCGAATCGAATCCGCTTGGCATTCGATATTGCGTATCAAAATTCTCGTAGCGCATAAACACTGCCATTTCTCGGGGAGCGGGGTTCGCTAACAAAAAGTAAGCCCCTTCAACATAAAAGCCCCGAAGTTGTTCAGCAATATTTGGATTTACTCCAACAACGCGCTGCAAAGAATTGTTCAGTTCGGCTATCCCATCGAGAAACGCATGCGCATAGAGGCCGCGAACCTCAAACTCCGCCCAGTGATAACGTCCGTCGAACTCCGCCATGGTGACACTGACGTCACCTCGAGGAAACGAAAACCCCGAATCGCCGCTCCAAATACTCGCACCCAATAGCAAGCCAGGTGTTCCCACAAATTCCACGCGCCCGGTACCCGCGACATGCTTTGCGTTCGATTTAGATCCTTTCTGACGACCATCCCGAAGACCACTATCAGCACTGAACCCAGACGCATCGAGTGTTTCCATCGCGTAAGCTCGGTAGCGAAAACCATTCCCCACTTCGCCATGAACACCAGCGCCTGCGCCAAACCAAGTCGTCGGAATAATTACCGTCTCAACAGACGGTCGCTCAACGCCATGAAACACTGGCGGCTCATGGCGCTCATTAATAACGCCGACTGGAGCAAGGACCATTCCAGCCCTAACATTGAAACTTCGACGTACCAGAAAGTCAACATACGCCTGTTCAAGCTCAAGCTCTCCGTCGGTCTCCTTAGACACTGTCGCGTGTTCAAGTTCAAGCTCTGACACAAATCTCACACGATCAGAAAAACTGTGGTTAAACAGAAGAACAAACCTATGGAAATCAAGCACAGGATCTTGAAATTCAGCGTTATTGAAATGAAAATCCATGTACCCAGAAATAGGACCAGTTCGTGGCGCCAACGAACTAGCAGTATTGCCATCACCTGCCTGCCTTCGAAGTGACAAATTCTTGCTAGCAGCGTGCTCGGCATCCATATCGGATTGAGTGCCAACATCTACCAATTTCACTTGGCGGAGAGACCGCACTCTTTTGGATAACTCAAAGTCAGTCTCCTGAGCCATCGTATTCGACACACCAATAACGAGTAGGAGGCAAATAATTTTGCTATTTAAAAATATATATTTCGTAACCATTACTTATTTATTTTGATTATTCAAAATAAATGATCTTCTTGTCAAGTAGAAGAATTTGACCTGCTACCATCAATAGCTAATGGTGAAACTATCAACCCGAGGAAAACCAGCTATGCGAAGGGCCATCCTCTGCTCAGGTGGTCTTGATAGCTCGGTCTTAGTGGCAAGCGAACTCGAGGAAACACGGGGCCTCTACGGGGAAAAATCCTATATCCAGCCGATCTATGTCAGTAGCGGTTTTTCCTGGGAAATTGGCGAGCGAGCCCAAGCCATCAAGTTGATACAGTCAAAACAACTCGCGGGGCTAATTGAACCGCTCGCTTGTTTAGAGTGTCCTGTCTCCGACACATACTCGTCGAAGCACTGGGCGCTGAACGGTAATCCGCCAGCGTACGACACTCCAGACGAAGATGTTTATCTGGTGGGACGAAACATCCTATTACTGGCCAAGGTTTCGACCTACTGCGCTATCAATCAAATTGAGCGTATCGCAATTGGTCCACTCGCTGGAAATCCTTTTCCGGACGCAACTCCTCAATTCTTTGCTTCGATGCAGCAAGCATTGAGTCAAGGCTTGGACCACGAACTTGAGATCGTTGCCCCGTTCAGCGAACTCAGCAAACCTGATGTCATCAAACGCGGACACTCACTCGGAGTACCGTTTGAATTAACGGTGTCCTGTATGAAACCACTCGAAACGAAACACTGCGGCCGCTGTAGCAAATGCCGCGAAAGGCTTCTTGCTTTTGGAGCATCTGGAATTACTGACCCGGCTTCTTACGACTTCAAACCAACCGACATAATTCGCGGTCTATAAGACCAACTACCACTACCCAGAATGTGACGACTCACAATGTCCTTCAAAGTGCGAGTCCGGATGCAAATCGAGCTTTCTTCCCACTAGTGGAGGTAAGTGGCGTAACGGCTCACTCAAAAACAATTCCTTATGAAGACGCGTCAAAACCCTGTTCAGGCCTCTCTCATTAGGTGCATGAACCACGATTACGCCTCCACTTTCGGCAATAGGGAAACGACACTCATCGAGAAAATCACGGTCCATTGTGACCAATGTTCGACGCAGTTGCCGAGACATTCGGTAGTGAGCCTCATCTGCCGCTCGGCGTAAGTCTTCGTGCTCCATCACAAAGAAGACATCCCAGCCAAGCTTCCGCCGCATGTAACCCACCACACCAGCTGGCACATTGGCGTCAACGTAAATGCGTGGCTCACGACTGGACGCATCAATATGGGACCCAAGTTCAGACGCTAGGGTGCGCATGGCTCACCGCGAAGAAGACACTCCCTTCCTCGCCTGCTGTGTTAACGACGCCATGAGCGCATCTCGATCATGCACAAGCTTCTTGAGTTTTCGTTGATTTCTCTTTGAGCCAACCACGTATTCACTGAAAAGCGGGAACGCAATCGTGGAATCTGCATACACAACAACCGCATCCGGTAGCATGCCGGGATTTATCTTTCCCCAACTAACAGCCTCGGCGGGCGTCGCACCGGACAAGCCCCCCCAAACAACTTGATCAGTTGTAATTTGAATGAAATAGTCATTTCCACCCTTCTGAATTCCGTAAATCTCCCACAAGGTAGGTTGCCCTTGTAAATAAAAGTTTTTTGGTGAACCACCGCCGAGTATGACGCAGCCATTCTTTTTGCCAGCAAGGATAATGGCGCATACTTCATTAACATCCTGATTCGGATCGATCATGAAGCCGCTGCCTTCTAAGAGTGCATGCCGAGCAACATTCATACCGATAGAGCTATCCCCAGGTGAGGAGGTATACAGCGGTACACCTACTTCAGCCGCTTTAGCCACCACCGAATAATCGACGCACTCAGGGTTACGATCAATGAGGTCGCGACCCAATTGGTAATGCAAATCCGCGCTTGACGTAGGCCCTTTAAGTTTTGCGCGCCTGAGGAAATCTCGGATATAGGCATCCGTTTGTAATAATACGGTTGCCGGAAAAAGTACATCGTAGATTCGAATTACCCCATCCTCATACAACTCAACGTCGTCAAGAAAAGGCGAACCACGGTGCAGTGTGAAATTAAGGGCGTAATGTAAGTCGTGGTAAAGGTTAGCTCCGGTGCTAATAACAAAATCCACTAATCCACGGTCCATCAACTCAATAACACATCCACCTAAACCGGCAGGGGTCATTGCTCCGGCAATTGTGAGTCCGATCGTTACGTCATGATCCGGATCGAGCATTTTTTCCGTGAACAAACTGCAAGCTTCGGACAGTCGTCCGGCATTAAATGCTTGAAACCCCTTGTCAATCAGAGCACGAACTTCCTGACTGCCAGCAGGCCGGTAATAGCGAATTGGCTTACCACTCAGGTGGCGCTTCGTTCGCTTCTCTGGTAAACCTGGTGTGCGATGTGGCACCGTATAGCCGTACCTCAAAACTGCTTATCGGTTTTTTGAAACAATAACGACGATTACAGATCGTCTGATTACATTCTAGAGCAGACCTGTTTTTTGACGCGAATCAAAATATTATTCTGTTGCAAACGCGCACTCTCTCCGTAAGAAGACTCAAATGCGCCAACCATTTGTAAACAAATCTGGGAAAAGCTGTGAATACTTCAAAAAACCGTCTGTTAAAACTCGCTGACTTTCAGTCTGATTTCGATAACACGGCACCAGTGTCAGAATTTTCACAAATGCTCAGCATTACGCTCGGCGTCACGGAAACAATGACCGTTGTTGCGGCCAAGTTACAACGTCTCGTCCGCTACTCATGCTGCGCATTGTTCTTGCAGGACGAGGAACAATTGCTTTGCCGATTTGTATCGGGCGTCGATGAGCAATCAATCAAAAACAATCCGTTTCTCTTTGAAGAGCAAGCGAAAAACTGGCTGGATCACATTCGCCCATCAACAGTCGCAGTGGAGCCGCACATCAATACCTTAACTAGCAACACCTTTCAATCCAAGCTTATGATCTCTCTTGTATTTCAAGATCGCTTACTTGGCGCATTGACCCTGTACCACAGGGAACACAGCGTGTACACCAATGAGCACGAGTCCTTAATCAGATGCATAAGTCCAGAAATTTCAGCGATCGTAGCGAACTCACTACTTTTCAATAAAACCCAGTACGAATCTTTATCAGATCCACTGACTGGCCTACCGAACAGGCGTGCTTTCGTTAGATATTTAAAAGAAACTCTAAGTAGCGCGGAGCGTATGCGATCACAATTAGCGCTCTTTGTGATCGACTTAGATCACTTCAAACAAATCAACGACGGCCACGGCCACCTTATCGGCGATCAAGTTCTATGTGACTTTGCCCATATGATCGGCTCTATCATCACGCCCCCACACTTCTGCGCACGATACGCCGGCGACGAATTCATCCTGATACTTTCCAACTGCAATAACAGGACCATTCAGAGAATCTACAGAGAATTAAACTTCGGCATTGAATCGCTAAGAATCGAAACAAAATCAGGTGCAACGATAACGCTAAAGGCGAGTACCGGGATTGCCACATTCCCAGCCGACGGCAACACCTACGAACAACTGTTCGCCGTAGCCGATGGTCGTATGTATAAAAACAAACTCGACCAACACCTCACTATAAAAGATATTCGTTCCGTCTTGCGGGCGCATTAAGTCGACAATCAATCTTCCAGACTAGCCGTCCAAGCACATCTCACTACCCTACTCTTCCCAGTCCGATTGGCGTCCGCTCAACGCCATAAACACAAGCGCCATACCAGTCGCTCCAATAATCATCCCAAAGCCCGAAGAAAAAGATCCCTCCCAGGGATAATCATTAACAGCCAACCAAAAAGCACCCCCAAGGCAAACCGCACCAGAAACCAGTGCGAATGATCGATGATAGGCAATCCTTAAAAGTAAACCACGGAGCCGACGGGTTCCCACAACCTTATCTCTTTTGAATTGAAGCGTCGGTCGACCAGTTGCACGACGCCTTATTGGGAATCCACAAAGAGAAGAACCTACATACCAACAATGTTATAACCGCCATCAACGTGCAAGATTTCTCCAGTGATCCCGCGAGACAACGGTGACAGCAAAAAGAGCGCTGCATCTGCAATTTCAGAAGCGTCAACCGTGCGCCTAAGTGGCGCTTTCTCACGAACGTGCTGCAACATCGCTGTAAAACCAGAAATACCTGACGCCGCTAACGTTTTAATCGGACCAGCCGATACCGCATTTACGCGAATGTTCTGTGGGCCAAGGTCACTAGCAAGATAACGCACGCTTCCTTCAAGCGCGGCTTTTGCAACACCCATAACGTTGTAATGCGGAACGACGCGCTCACTACCCAAATACGTTAGCGTCAAAACGCTACCTCCACCCCGTCGTTCCATAAGAGGAGCTACTCCGCACGTCAAGGCCGAAAGAGAGTAAGCACTGATGTCTAATGACTGAGCGAAATCGTTACGACTGGTTTGCACAAACGGATTAGCCAAGGACTCCCGAGAAGCAAAGGCCGGCGCATGCACTAAAAAGTCAACACCGCCATATTCCGAGTCAACTTGTTGGCAGAGATTAGCGATAGCAGAATCGTCCGTGACATCGCACGCTACTAATTGAGGTGGATTCACCAAGGTTTCAGCCAACTTGCGGGCGTTTGATTCAAAACGTTCAGTGGCATAACTAAGGGTTAACTGAGCTCCGGCCTCATCAGCAGCCTTCGCGATAGCCCAAGCCAATGACCTTTTATTAGCGATGCCAACAACGAGGCCATTCTTGCCTGACAGAAAAGCCACAGAGATTACCGTGACCGCCCACGATTACGCCGTGAAGACCTGTTCTTCGACCCAGAACGACCTTCTGGACGTAACTGATTACCATTCGATTGATTACCGGAATGGTTGCTACCAGGCGCTTGTTGGTCATTCGCGCTCCGTCCGTGCCCCCCACCGCGCCGACGCCCATATTTCTTGGCCTGAACGTTCCCGTTCCCATTTGAACCACTGCGCCCACCCTTACCCCAATTGTTTCCGCGCGCTGGTTGTTCATGCATGGTAAACACCGGGGCTTCCCGCTGGCTCGCCGGAGAGCCGTCCGCATGTGGCAGAGAGGCCCGGATCAGCGGTCTACGAAACGTCCCAGCGTCCGGAGCCGAGTTCGGTTCCTCCGGCTTAACCGGCTCTGGCGTATCTGACTTCGTCTCGTCTGACATAAAATCCTAAACTCTGGCGGTTACTCATTTTCAGCACAGTATTAACTGTTACCTTCTTCCTTCACTAGAGCAATACCCCATCAAGCATGCCGCCGATGTCAACCTAGCGTTGGACCATCTAACCAAGTCTCCCGAACAATCAAATCCGTAAACAGGGCGGGAATGAAATGCCTGTAAGTAGGAGATCGAAGTCTAGCAGACGTACTTATTGCCAGGCAACTGTGATTATTTCGATCATTCGGTACGACGACGACGCTGAGTTTGCACCCAAAGCTCCACAGCTGCAAGTGAACGCTTAACCTCCGATGGATTCGTTGACTGCGGGGTTTTCCTCGATTCAACCGAAGCACGACTGGTGATGTACTCACCTACGTCCTCGGCAAAGTTCGTATCGTAACCTTGCCATTCCTCAGGAGAGAGAGACAAAAAATCTTTTCCTTTCGCAACCAGATCTCGAACGATACCACCAACAATTTCATGCGCGCGGCGAAAGGAGACCCCCCTGTTAACCAAGTAATCAGCCACATCTGTCGCAAGTAACATACCCGTTGACGCAGCTTCTGTTCGCCGCGAGCACACCACCAAACTAGCGACAACCAACGCAGTAGCACGTAGAGAATTCAATACGTTTCTCTCCGAATCAAACACAATTTCTTTATCCTCTTGAAGGTCCTTGTTATAACCGCTTGGTAAGCCTTTCATCGTCGTCAGCCAGCCGGTTAAGTGACCGACGACCCGACCACTCTTTCCACGCACCAATTCAAGCGGGTCCGGATTTTTCTTCTGCGGCATCAGACTACTTCCGGTCGAAACCGAATCAGAAAGCTCAAAATAACCGAATTCTTCACTCGTAAAAATTATGAGATCCTCGGCTAAACGACTTACATGTACCATCGTTAATGCACACGCATGTAACATCGATGACACAAAGTCTCGATCGGATGCCGCATCGATACTGTTTTTTACCACGCGCGTAAACCCAAGGTTCTGAGCCAGCGCTTGGGTATCGATTTCGTAGCTCGTCCCTGCAACCGCCCCTGAACCAAGAGGCATAGCATCAGCTTCGTCTCGCGCCGTTTCAAAACGCACCCAGTCACGCTGAAAGGCTGCAGTATGGGCCAAGAGCACATGAGCAACGAGCACCGGTTGTGCCCGACGAAGGTGGGTATAGGCAGGCATAATCGCTTCACCAGCCGACGTAGCACAGCCGCAAAGTGCCGAAATTAAACCCTCAAGTCCAACCTGAAGATGAACGATGCGGCGGCGAAGATAGAGCCTGAGATCAAGCGACACCTGTTCATTTCTCGATCGACCGGTGTGGAGACGCCGTCCTAAGTCACCCAATCGTTCAATGAGCTGTCGCTCAACGAAAGCGTGGACATCTTCATCAGGACCCTCAATAAACGTGGGATCTGAATGCGCTTCCTCTCGAATAGCATTCAGTGCCGAACAGATTTGGCGAGATTCTTCAGATGAAAGGACACCGGCCGACCCAAGCGCCTCCGCCCAAGCGAGACTCCCTGTAACATCATCGTCAAAAAGCCGACGGTCAAATTCAAATGACGACTGAAATTGAAAGACCTCCTCGTCGGGCGCGCTGTCAAATCGACCAGACCAAAGGTGACGCTTATCAGCCATGATCAAGTCTCTTGTTCTAAGTTTCCTGACGTCTTAGCTTCATGCGCACGTCGTTTGATACCAGCATTTTCAATAGGTAAACCAAAAATCTTAATAAAACCTTCGGCGGCTTCGTGGTCAAACTGGTCACCCTCGTCATACGTCGCAAGACCACTGTCGTATAGAGACATCGGCGACTTCCGACCCACAACCCGACAGTCTCCTTTAAATAGTTTTACCCTCACGATGCCACTAACACGTTTCTGAATACTGCTGACGAACGCATCAATCGACTCACGCGTAACTGAAAACCAGAGACCGTCGTAAACCAAGTCAGCGTACGCCTTAGACAAGGAAGCCTTTAACCGCTCCAGGTCGCGAGGAATAACAAGTGCTTCGAGTTCACGATGCGCCGCATGTAACACACATGCCGCCGGCGCCTCATAGATCTCACGGGATTTAATCCCCACCAATCTATTCTCAACCATATCAATACGACCGATCCCATGGACTCCTGCGATCGTTTCAAGGGAATTAATCAACTCGACAAATGGCATATTTACGCCGTTCACCTTTGTCGGCACGCCCGACTCAAACTCAATCTCAACGTAAGCGGGAACATCAGGAGCTTCCACTGGAGACTTTGTTAACGCATAAATGTCTTCCGGCGGTTCCACCCAAGGATCTTCGAGTACACCACATTCGATTGACCGCCCCCAAAGATTCGAATCAGTGCTATACGGGTTTTCGACTGACGCCGGAACCGGAATTCCGTGCTGCTGCGCATATTTAATCTCTTCAGGCCGCGTAAGCCCCCACACCCTGGCCGGAGCGACAACTTTAATAGATGGATTCAGGGCTCGAGAGGAGACATCCATACGTACCTGATCATTCCCCTTACCGGTGCATCCATGCGCAATCATCCCTGCATCTTCCATCTCAGCGACCTCAATAAGCTTCTTCGCAATTAGCGGCCGCCCCAAGGCCGTTGCCAGCGGGTATCTACTCTCATAGATAGCGCCCGCTTGCAAAGCCGGCAGAACATAATGGCGTGCGAATTCTTCCCGTGCATCAACCACATGCGCACGGACCGCTCCCACAGCCAATGCTCTTTCGCGCACGTCATCAAGTTCCTTGCCCTGACCTAAATCAACCGTAACGGTCACGATCTCTGCCTCGTACTTATCCGCGAGCCATTTCACCGCCACCGAAGTATCTAACCCGCCAGAATATGCCAGCACAATCCGTTCCATCCCAATTCACTCCCTAAATAGCTACCCGACTGTTTATTCCTTGGCCCAACCTTCAAAAAGTCTTGTTACTTCACGACCCGCTCTAGCATGTCTCGTAATGACCAGAATAGTGTCATCACCAGCCACAGTCCCAACGACCTCCGGCAACTCGGCATTGTCTATAGCAAGTGCCAGCGGCTGTGCCTGACTCGGTTCAGTCCGCAGCACTAGCAATTGCTGAACTTGGTCTACACGCTGAAGATATTCGACAACTGATCGCCGTAATCCACTATGACGACCGCTACGCACCACACCAGAGCCCCCTGATCGATCGTAAGCCCCATCACTCGCCCGCTTTACAAGCTCGAGATCTTTAATATCACGAGAAATCGTTGCCTGCGTCGCGTTGAAACCACGCGCCCGAAGACGCTTTCCCAGATCATCCTGACTACAAATAGCTTCATGGGAAACAAGATCGAGAATAGCAGACTGCCGGTACTTCTTCATAAATATTCAGTTATATGAATCATTATACACAACGTGATAGCTCACACCAAACATCAAAACAATAGTGAAAATAGATATTAATCCACTTATTCAGCCGTTTCGATTGACTGGATTATTGACAACTATGTATATATAGTCTATCGAAGGTATAAATATTCATGTCGAAAATACAATTAGGTATCGCTGGCGCCACCGGCTACGGAGGACAGGAACTTCTGCGGCTAGCGGTGAGACACGACGATGTCGACATCGCCGTCGCGATGTCCTCTGCAGCGAGCAATGAAACACAAGAACTTCCCGCACTGAGAAATTTGTGGCATGGCCAAATCGAACCTTTTTCGATCACGGAACTCATCGCCAAGAGCGAGGTCGTGTTTCTTGGGCTACCCGACAGTATCAGCGCAGAACTCGCACCTGAGCTTCTAAGAAATGGACGGAAAGTATTCGATCTCTCTGGGGCTTTCCGGCTTCGCGATGAAGGAATGCGAAAACATTGGTACCCTAAAAGTCCTGCGCTTCCCGAAGTGACGACCTATGGACTTCCGGAATGGAATCGGGAGCATCTCTCATCCGCAAATCTCGTCGCCTGTCCGGGTTGCTATCCGACCGCAGCCATTCTTGCTCTTAAACCATTGGTAAGTGCCGGTCTGTTGGCCGGCAATCAGGACATCTACATCGATGCGAAATCAGGCATCTCAGGTGCCGGAAAGAAGCCGTCAGAACGAACTCATTTTTCCGAGGTGCATGGAAGTATCGCAGCTTATGCGATTTTTTCTCATCGCCACGCGGCCGAAATTGAGCAAGAACTTGGAAGACCGGTGACATTTGTGCCCCACCTCGTCCCACTAGACCGTGGAATCCTAGAGACAATTTACACGCGTGTCGAGCCTGGCACGACGAATGAAACAATTCGCGAGGCATTAGAGGCCGCATATCAAGGATCGCCTTTTGTACGGCTAACAGGAAACAGACCTCCTGAAATCAAACATGTCGTACATACAAATTTTTGTGACATTGGTTGGATTCTGGATGGCACGCGCATTGTACTAATCGCGTGTATCGATAATCTCGTCAAGGGGGCCGCGGGACAAGCGCTTCAAGGTTTCAATATCGCCTATGGTTTGGAAGAATCGAAAGGGCTTCTGTGACCGTGAAAAAAGTAACGCCTGCACGGCGGCCAATCGTCGTCAAGCTTGGAGGCGAACTGCTTGAAGAGGCCTCGTCTTTAAGGCGAATGGCGCGAACCTTAGCTGAACTAGCCGTGCGGGAACCTTTAGTGGTGGTTCACGGAGGTGGCCGAGAAATCAATGCGGACCTAGCGAAGTACGGAATTCAGAAACGGTCTGTCGACGGTTTACGTATTACCGACGGTGACACGCTCAACATTGTCGTTGGCGTACTTGCTGGTCGTGTTAATACCAGGTTGGTAGCCGCAATCAGTGCCGCGGGCTCGAGTGCCGTTGGGCTCACTGGAGCTGATGCGTCGTTAGTACCGGTCCGACGAGAACGAGCCTACAGATCCGCCGACGGTACAAGCTGGAACCTTGGCTACGTCGGCCGTCCGTACAGCATAGAGCCGCCAAAACTACTCATCGACTTACTTAATACGGGTCATACACCGGTCGTCGCAAGCATTAGCGCTGGAGCAAAGGGACAACTCTATAACGTCAATGCTGACACATTGGCCAGCCATTTAGCGGGTCGACTCAAGGCAGACCGACTTGTCATTACAGGCAGCACAAACGGAGTCTTGGGGCGTTCAGGTAAAACAATACCCGCACTTGACGATGCCTCCATGACGCGTGTGATAAACGACGGTTCTGCAAGTGCTGGCATGATCGCCAAGTTACTTGCCTGTCGCAAGGCATTAAGAAATGGCGTTGGTACAGTAGCGATTATCAATGGAAGAAATGCAAGACGTGGACTATTTGAACGAGTGGTTAGCGGAACAGTATTAACGCAATAGGCTCTTACGCTCGAAAAGATGTAATACAACGATGACGACACGATCTGAACAAATTATTGCGAAAGAAGCCGAGTATGTACTCCAGGTGTACAAACGTATACCTATAATGTTCGTCCGCGGGCAGGGCTCGCACCTAATAGACGAGCACGGCCAAAAGTATTTAGATTTACTCTCTGGGATCGGAGTAGCATCGCTTGGTCATGCCCATACCAAATTAGCAGACATCATAGGAAAGCAGGCACACGAGCTTCTTCACACCTCAAACCTCTATTTTCATCCGCTTCAAGCTGAAGTTGCTTCCCATCTCTCTCGATTATCTGGACTTACGCGCACATTTTTTTGCAATAGCGGCACTGAAGCCGTAGAGGCATGCCTTAAGTTCGCCCGACGATATTGGTATAGCCAAGGCGATAAAAATAGGTCTGGGATTGTGGCGTTTGACGGATCGTTTCACGGACGCACATTCGGCTCGCTATCTGTAACGGCCGGGGAAGCCTACCGGGCCCCATTTTCACCACTTCTCCCAGGAATCCAATTTGTATCACCATTGGATATTGATCAAATCAAAAAAGCAATCACGGACCAGACAGCCGCGGTCATTGTCGAACCCATTCAAGGCGAAGGTGGTGTACGTCCGATCCCAACCGAGACCGCACAAGCACTCGCTGACATCTGTAGCACAACGCAGACACTGCTTATAGCGGATGAAGTGCAGTGTGGACTAGGTCGAACCGGTCAACCATTTTATAGCTCTATGCTTGGTCTTACACCCGATCTAATGGCACTTGGCAAAGCTCTCGGTGCAGGCATCCCCATTGGAGCAGCGTTGCTAAGTGAAAAAGTTAGTAGCTCTGTGTCGTACGGCGACCACGGCAGTACCTACGGTGGAAATCCATTAGCATGTCAGGCGGCACTCGTGTTTCTCAGCGCTCTTGAAGACGGACTTATCCAACGTGTCTCCGACGCTGGCGAACGCCTTCGATCCGGGCTTGAAAAGCTTGTCTCTACCAGTGATGAGCTTCATGAAGTCCGTGGTGCTGGGCTCATGTGCGGCATCGAAGTAGACATAGCAGTGGCGGATCAGATAGTGAACACGGCTCTTGAACACAAATTACTCATCAATCGAACGGCAGGAACAGTCGTGCGACTGCTTCCGCCATTAACAATCAGTAATGAAGACATTGACGATGGTTTGATTCGACTGCGGGCTGCATTTTCAGACGCTGGGGCTCAGTTTCACTAAAGACACACGTAAAACAAAAAATAAACAACTAAAGCTGTCACGTGACCGAAACAACTTTAATGACTTTCCAGGCCGTGCAAACTGAGGATACGACGCTAGCAATCCGTCCAGCGACTCTCGATGATGCATTGAGCATCTATGAACTTATCAGTAGCAATGTAGTAGCGGGACATTTACTTGAACGTTCACTTGACGAAGTCCAACAACATGCAACGCGTTTCTTTGCCGCAGTCGATTCTGAGGAACTAGTTGGGTGTGGTGAACTCACACGGCTAAGCTCGAATGTCGCAGAAGTTCGCTCCCTCGTTGTTAAAAACACAAGACGAGGACAAGGCGTTGGTACATACCTGCTGAAAGCATTAATCGACGAGGCCCTCTCACTAAGTATCCCTCGTCTCTGTGCTTTTACTCACAGTCCGCGGCCATTCGTACAGGCCGGTTTTTCGATCGTTCCACACCCATGGGTATCGCCTAAGATAGAAATAGATTGCCAGACCTGCGCACTGTTTCGGTGTTGCGATCGTTACGCTGTTGTCCTCGATTTAACAACTGTCTCGGGAGCACCTCAATGAACGCCACGTCTATCACTGCAGTCACCGGTGGTATTACTGCAGCGAACGGCTACCAGGCGTCAGCAGTCGCGTGCGGCCTGAAACCTTCTGGGCTTGATTTGGCACTGATAGTTTCAGACCCATTGGCCAGTGCGGCCGGGGTTTTTACTACAAACCAAGCAGTCGCGGCACCGGTAATTATCTCGAAAAATCAACTATCGCTATCAAATGGTAAAGCGAGAGCAATTGTTGTTAATAGTAAATGTGCGAACGCCTGTACGGGGGACGACGGAATAAGAGCAGCACAATTAATGGTCACAGAAGTAGCTATGTCGCTTAGCTGTGAACCTCAGCATGTGCTGATCGCTTCCACCGGTGTAATCGGTATGCGTTTGGATACTCAAAAAGTAAGTTCAGGAATACGAAACGCCGTTAAGCAATTACGGCCTGAGAAACACCTTGAAGCTGCTGAAGCAATCATGACAACCGATGTTTCACCAAAGGAATATGCCGTTTCTGTAGAAACGTCAGAGGGTGTATTTACTATTGGTGGGATGGTCAAAGGGGCCGGTATGATTGAACCGAACATGGCAACCATGCTGGGGTTTCTGACGACGGATGCAGCCGTTGAACCCGCAATTCTTAATCGCGCGCTGAGGGAAATAGCCAACCGGACGTTTAACGCAATCACCATCGATGGTGAATCATCCACAAACGACACAGTTTTTATTCTAGCCAATGGGTCCAGTGGCATAACAATTCCTGAAACAGAAAACACCGACCTCTATAAAGCACTAGTCTTAGGCCTTGATTCCGTTTGCTCGTGGTTGGCACGAGAAATCGTCCGAGGCGGAGAAGGTGCGACAAAACTAGCAACTGTTACCGTAACCGGCGCTGCCTCAGACCAAGAGGCACAACGAGTTGCACGCCTTATTGCCAACTCACCATTAGTCAAGACTGCGCTTCACGGAGAAGACCCGAACTGGGGAAGAATCGTTGCAGTTGCGGGAAGGGCGGGAGTTGCCTTCGATCAAGCCAAAACAGAAGTTCGAATCGGCTCGACAACACTCTTCGCCAATGCGACAGTTATGGCCGAACAGGAAGCCTTGGCAGCGGCACACCTAGCGGGCGATGAAGTTGAGCTATCGATAGACCTCGGAACAGGTGGTTCTGGCACCGCTAGGATGTGGACATGTGACTTCAGCGCGGAGTACGTACATATCAACGCGGACTATCGAACGTAGGAGTGACGGCAAAATGAATTCACCGGACAACATGCCGTCGGTTACTCAACGGCCAAGTGGCGGACCTCTTGAGGGCAGGTGCTTTCTTTCAGTTCTCGATTTTGAACCGGGAGACCTTGAGCACAGTTTATTACTCTCTGCTGCTTTAAAACGAGACCGAACACTCGGAAAAGAAGCCCCAACGGCGGCGGCACTTCAGGGAACCTATGTAGCTCTTCTTTTTGAAAAGCCTTCTCTTAGAACCCGCTCAACGTTTGAAATTGCTATTCGAGAACTCGGAGGAAATTTCATAGACCCGTCGGCCGACGTAGCCCTCGGTAAGCGCGAATCGCTCGCTGACGTCGGTCGAAGCCTTGAACGTTGGGTCGCCGGAGCAGTCGTGCGCACATACGAACAATCAAGAATTACTGACCTCGCACTCGCCACTAACACGTTCCGAGTAATTAACGCACTGAGTAATGAAGAACATCCGTGTCAAGCTATTGCTGATTGCATGACCCTAAAAGAACAATGGGGAAATACGGTCGGCCGGACTGTTGCGTTCGTTGGTGACGGAAACAATGTCGCCACATCATTTACTCAAGCAGCTGTCATGCTAGGCATTAATGTACGGATCGCATCACCGGAAGGATTTGAGCTCCCTGCGAGAGTGGACGAAGATGTAAACCGTATTGGTCAGCAAGGTGCTGGCCTCACCAGATTCAGAGACCCTGTAGCCGCGGTAAAGAATGTCGACGCTATCTACACTGATGTGTGGACATCTATGGGACGAGAAGCAGAAGTTGAAGCGAGGAAAAAACTCTTCGCACCATATCAAGTCAATGAAGAATTGATGTCCTATGCTAAGCGTGACGCATGTTTCCTGCACTGCCTTCCTGCGCACAGGGGTGAAGAGGTAACAGATGGAGTAATGGACAGCAGCGCGTCGGTTGTCTTTGACCAAGCTGAAAACCGCCTCCACACACAGAAAGCACTACTTGTTATGTTATTTGAAGACTAGATGCCTTCGACCTTAGCAGCTGCCTTCTCGACTTTTTCAGCCAATCCATTCTTGTAATCATCCAATCTCGACGCAAGACTTGCATCCGATAGCGCAAGAATTTGTACAGCAAGAACAGCGGCATTCGTTGCACCAGCTTTTCCAACTGACACTGTCGCTACCGGAACACCGGGTGGCATTTGGACCGTCGCTAGCAAGGCATCCCATCCCTGAAGCGGCGATGAATCGATCGGCACACCAATGACCGGTAACGTTGAGTGTGCGGCAACCACGCCAGCAAGATGCGCAGCTGCACCAGCACCAACAATAAATACCTGTACGCCGTTACCCAAGGATTCGTCAATGATTCGCTTCACACGGTCCGGCGACCTATGAGCTGACGCAACCGTCATATGAGAGGTCACCCCGAGTTGTGCAAGTACATCAACAGAGCGTTGCATAACTGGCGCATCCGAATCTGACCCCATTAATATTTGAACTTGTCGATTCACCATAATTCACCTATTTTCTGACGCGCCCAGAGCTTATAACGCCTTCTTCCCGATATCCCGTCGAACGTAGCTTCCTTTAAAAGAAATGCGCTCGACCCCTTCGTACGCACGCTCGATCGCTGACTTGAAACTTGAGCCATTGGCAACAACGGTTAGAACGCGCCCCCCATTGGTCAGAGTGTCTTCATCTTTAATCACAGTGCCAGCATGAATAACTTGCACCCCAGAAACTTCTTCTGCCGCATCGATTCCTTTAATAGGAAAACCCGTTTCGTGTTTCCCAGGGTAGCCCCCAGAAGCCATCACGACCCCAACATGTGGCTCGGAACTAATCCGCCAATCTACTTGCCCAAGGTCGCCCTTTGCCGCGGCTAATAGTACCGGCCCAAGTTCACTTTCAACCATAGGCAGCACAATCTGAGCTTCCGGGTCACCAAAACGAACATTAAATTCAATAACCTTCGGCCCCCCATCTGTCAACATTAATCCTACGTACAAAACCCCTCTATATTCGTGGCCTTCCTGGCGCATCCCTTTAATCGTGGGCTCAACAATATCCCTGATCACAAACTGCTCTAACTCGGATGTCAAAAGAGGACTCGGAGCAAAAGCCCCCATACCTCCGGTGTTCGGCCCCGCATCATTATCGAAAGCTCGCTTATGGTCCTGCGCCGGCGGAAGTGCAATAAATCGAGTTCCATCTGTGATCACGAAGTAAGACACCTCTGGACCCGTCAGGCATTCCTCAAGAACGAGGCTTGTACCCGCATCACCAAAGCGCCGTTCAACCATAGCATCTCGTATTGCTAATTCTGCTGTTTCCTTGTCCTCCGCAACGGTAACGCCTTTTCCAGCCGCAAGACCGTCCGCTTTGATAACAACCGACGCTCCAAAGCGGTCACCACGAATTAGATCAAGAGCCTGTTCATAGTTCTGACAGATCTCAAAACTTGCCGTGGGAATACCGTGACGAGCCATAAACGACTTCGCAAAAGATTTGCTCGACTCAAGTCGTGCAGCTGACTTCGTCGGCCCGAAAAGGAACCGACCATGGGCCAAAAATAGGTCCGCAACCCCGTTAGCAAGAGGTAATTCTGGACCAACGACTGTCATATCTACGGCTTCGGCCTCTGCGACCGACAGAATGGCCTCCGCATCAGAAATATTCAGAGGAACGACGCGCGTCGAATGTTCGCGCTCTATACCCGCGTTTCCAGGTGCACAGATAACGCCATCAACGAAAGACTCACCAATAAGTTTCTTAACAAGTGCGTGCTCGCGGGCACCATTACCGACAACCAAGATTTTCATTTTCTATCTAATTAGTTATAAAGAAAAGACTTAGATAATTATAACAACTGATAATCGGCTATTTAAAAACGTCTGGCCTCAGTTTGACGGAATGGCGACGTTAACCTAGAATTAACGGTTCTGCCTCTTAAAGAGGCCATAGAGTAGCACAGTACCACTCGTGCACGTCTGCGCGAAGGGAGGTGAATTCGCGCATGGCTGAAGTGAGAATACAAGAAGGCGAATCGATCGAAAGCGGGCTCCGCCGCTTTAAAAGAAAAGTGCAGCAGGAAGACATTATTAAAGACATCAAGAAGCATTCTTTCTACTTAAAACCAGGCGACAAACGTAGAGCCAAGCAAGCCTTGGCCCGGAAAAGAGCTCGCAAGAAAGTACGCAGGGATCCCGAGTAGATTTTCCGGACTTTAAACACTTAAACCACGTGGTTATGAAGCAAAAATTCTTAGCCACGTGGTTTTTCTTTACAAGAACAATCCGTAAGCCAACGACACTTCTGTTTTCCAATGCAACAAACCACTCTCGACTCGTAAAAGCACCTGTGCCGTTGATATCCGAATTCTAGAAGCAAAAATGGCGCCACATCCATATAGTCCGAACGAATCATCCATAAGAATGCCTGATTTTATTGAACGAACATCAATTTAGACTTCTTGACACTAGTAAAACCGCCATGGTACGGTGTCGGTTCGTTTGTTACTTTCCAAGGTTGGCTAAGACTCCAGCTAAGTGGAGCCATCTTTATTTCTCTTCGAACCAATATAGACTTAGAAAGTAGTAAAGCAGTCTCACGACAGACTTCAAAAGCAACATGTCCGAATTCAAGATTCAGTCAGATCGAGTCGACGTCGAACAAATCATGGGGCAGATCCGAGCAAGGATCAAAGATAAACGCGGTGTCGACTATACAGAAGACCAAATCAGAGAATTGGCAGATGTAAAACTCGAACGCTTTCTTGATCCAAAGAATGTTCGGTCTGACCTGCTCAAACATTACCGCCAGAACAAACAGAAAGATGCACCAACTCAGCTCATCAGACCGCCGATTTCTCCAGAATCATACGACGTTGATCCTGATGTGATTTACCGGTCTTCCAGGGGCATTGCCGGAAAATTGTTATACGGTCTCCGGCGCCTGCTAAAACCAATCCTGAAGTTATTCTTCAACCCCGATATGATCGTGCATATTTTGGCGATTCAGAAAGCTCAGATCGACTGGATGGTAGATACACACGTAGAACTTTCAGAACGTTTTGAAAAAATCGCTACAGCGCGCGTTGAACTTGACGCTCTGACCTATGAAGTTCTGAATAACCTCGTAGTCGAGATGACCCGACTATCAATCGACGTCAAAAACCACAAGATGCGTGTGGAGTCAGTTGCTGCCCGCCTTGACTTTGATGAACGGCGTGCACGTGCACTTGAACAAGTCGTCGCTTACCGACCAAATCCTCGTAAAAGTTCAGCCGAAAACGCCAATGGCGTAAAGGACGACGGTGGAGATGGCTCCCAGGTACGACGGCGGCGACGAAGACGACGAGGACGGCGACGCCCTGACATTCCAACGACCGAAGTAAAAGAAACAGCTGCAAGCGAGCCGCAAGCAACGAGCGAGCGCGCAAGCACAGATGGCGAAAAAACCGGGGACTCAGTCAATGCTTCAGACGGTTCCTCGCGGCCCTCGGTCACTGAGAATTCGCCGGACACATCTGAGCAGTGAAACTAGCGGTCGTCGTGCAGAGATATGGCGCCGACTTAAACGGAGGCGCGGAACTGCACGCGCGGTACATAGCCGAACGACTAGCGAAACAGGCAGATGTTGAAGTCCTCACAACCTGTGCGCGAGATTACATTACATGGCGAAATGAACTTCCGCCCGGAACTGATTCAGTTAATGGAATTTTAGTTAAACGGTTTAAGGTTAGCCGCGAAAGAAAACCATCAGACTTCGGTAACATTTCAGACCATGTATTTGGGAGCGTTCACTCTATCGCCGACGAGCTGAAATGGCTTAGAGCAGAGGGTCCGACGAGTCCGGAGCTCATCGACTATTTGCACCAACATCAAAATCAATACGACTACGTCATCTTTTTCAGCTACCGTTACTACCATACTTATCATGGCATTGGAGCCATTCCTAAAAAAGCAATCCTTGTCCCAACAGCCGAGAGAGACCCGGCTCTCGGCTTGGCAATATTCAAACCAACCTTCCGATCAGTTCGCGCAGTTATGTACAACTCTCATGAGGAAAAGTTTCTTATTCATAAGGTATCTGAAAACCAACATGTGCCAGGAGTCGTAGTTGGAGTCGGATCAGAGGTGCCAGACACTGCAAACCGAGAACGGTTTCAAAGCCGAACAGGAATAACAGGAAGTTTTTTACTGTATGTTGGGCGTATCGATGAAAACAAAGGATGCGCCGAAATGTTCGATTATTTTGAGCGCTATTCTTCCCAGGTCTCAAACAAATTAAAGCTCGTTCTCATCGGAAGCCCGGTAATGACTATCCCGAAGCATCCAAACATACGCCATCTCGGATTCGTCACTGAAGAAGAAAAATACGACGCAATGTCAGCAGCTACCGTTCTATTAATGCCATCGTACTTTGAAAGTCTTTCAATGGTGACCATTGAAGCATGGGCAATGCACCTTCCAGTAATTGTAAACGGCAAATGCGACGTGCTTCGAGGTCAGGCGATCCGTGCAAACGGTGGCCTCTACTACGAATCCTACAGCGAGTTTGCAGAATCGCTTCATGCTCTCGAAACCGACCAAGACCTTAGGCTCAAATTAGCACGTGACGGTCGAAGATACTATGAACATCACTACACTTGGGATGTTATCGAACAGAAATACATGTCGATGCTTGACAAGCTTCAGGCTGCGGACCGAAAAGGATACGAAACAATCCCTGAAAATCGACCAGGATGGTTTGAACGGCACAAACGCCTCTGTAAACCAGCACGGGACATCGTGGACAAACTTCCGACTGGCCCTGTACTTGACTCTGTCAAAAAATCGCGGGGTAAATCATTAAGTAACAATCCATAGCTATGCCAAGTGAAAAGCCACAGATCCATCAAGTACTCGCGACTCTCGGTTACGGCGATGCTATAGGAAATGAAGCGATCGGTATTCAACGCATTCTGTGTGCAGCAGGGTACGAATCACGAATCTACGTTCAAACTGCCGACCCCCGAGTTGAACATTTAACAAATGATTATCACGAGCTTGTTGAAGATTCAGACGCAGACAATATTCTCATTCACCATTTTTCAATCGGTTCAAGAGCATCACGAGTCGCTTACGCGCTGCCGGATCGGATGATCCTCGTCTACCACAACATCACACCACCGCACTATTTCATCGATGTAAATCAGACATTAGTACAACAGTGCTTCAGTGGCCGACGTGAACTTACTGCTTATATCGATCGATGTGACCTTGCCCTTGGAGACTCGCCGTTTAACCGAGCCGAGCTCGACGAGATAGGATTCCCTCTTACAGGGGTATTGCCGGTCGTCCCTGACTTTAATCATCTCAACCTAGAATCGAACCCGTTACTTGCAAACTCCTTTGATGACGAATGGACAAATATACTTTTCGTCGGCCGATTAATCCCTAATAAGCGAATTGAAGATGTAATCCGCTTCTTTCACACTTACCAAACACGTTACAACCAGAAATCAAGATTATTACTTGTCGGTTCGCACGATGGGTTCGCTGACTATCACGCCTCAATATCGGCACTGCTTGGCCGACTAGGCACACACGATGTACATATGGTCGGACATGTTTCAAATGAAGAACTCACGGCAATTTACAACATAGCTGATCTTTTCTTGTCAGCCAGTGAGCATGAAGGATTCTGCGTGCCGCTAATCGAAGCATTTTATAAAGAAATACCGGTACTTGCGTTCCACGCTGCTGCTGTTCCATCAACAATGGATGGTGCAGGCGTGCTCTATGACCACAAGGATCCTCGACACGTCGCCTCCCTGATGCATGCCGTACTTAGTGATGATTCTCTCACCGACGAAATTATTCATTCGCAGATTGGGGCACTCAATCGACTTCAAGCAAAAGATTTCCCCGCGACACTATTTAATTTTATAGATCAAGTTAAAAATATACCGCGGCGATCGCCGCCGACAGTCGCATGGGACTTTTGGAAACAATTTGATCTATCCGAAAAACTTGACGAGCTTAGGCAATATCGACCCGCCGTGTTTCAGGCTCTTCCAGAAGACACTCCGTCAACATGATCATAAATCAATGGGTGCCAGCGGCACACCGAGGTGACGCAGTTGGCGACAGTGCGCGTCGTGTCCGAGACCTACTGAGAACTCGTGGGGTCGAATCAAACCTCTACGCCTTATCGATCGACGATGACCTTAGGGGCGATGTCCTACCGTTTGATACCATTTCATCGCATCTTGGCGACGCAACGATTCTGCACTTCGCAGTTCCGTCAATAATGAGTAACGAGCTCACCCAACTAAAAAGCCGAACAATAATTCAGTACCACAATATTACCCCGGCTCATTTCTTTGCACCGTACGACAGTGGTATTTTTCGGATCGCTGCCCTTGGCCGTGAAGAACTCAAAGCTCTTGTTGGGCATGTCGACGTCGCACTCGGAGACTCTGAATATAACCGCCAGGAACTCAAAACCCTCGGCTTCGACACTACTGGAGTTGTACCGATCATTGTCGACACTACAAGAATCACTGAGAGTCCCGTTGAACCTGTGCTTGAGGAAACCCTCTTAGGAGATGGATTAGCAAATATTTTATTTGTAGGTCGAATTGCACCGAACAAAAAAATCGAAGACATCATCAGACTGGCTGAACATTACAAGCGTTATGTCGATACAGATTACCGCTTTATTTTCGTTGGACGGACAGATGCGGTGCCTCGTTATTACAACACCATTCTCGCACTTATCGCCGAGTATCAAATGCCCCGCGACCGTTTTGTGTTCACAGGCACGGTAACCGATTCAGAGCTCGCAACCTACTACCGTGCATCCCATGCCTACATTTCGCTTAGCGAGCATGAAGGGTTCTGCGTTCCGCTGGTCGAGGCGATGGCGGCTGATATTCCGGTGCTCGCATTCGGGGCGACTGCCGTCCCCGAAACACTTGGAGGCGCTGGCATCTGCTTCTCACCAAAGGATCTAGAGTATGCAGCTGAGATGCTCGGTCTCCTGGTGTACGATGACACCGTGAGATCTGACATTATTTCCGGTCAACAATCCCGTGTGGCCGACTTCGGACCGGCGAGTACCGACGCTGTCATCGACGATTTGATATCGGTCTGTTCGCATCAGTGAAGATTGCCATAATTGTTCAACGCTACGGCACCGAAATTCTAGGTGGTTCTGAATACCACTGCCGGCTTGTTGCCGAACGTCTTGCATGTCGTCATGACGTGGAAATACTGACAACCTGTGCGCGTGACTACATCACATGGGCCAATGACTACCCTGTGGGCACTGATCGAGTCCGAGGTGTAACGGTTCGCCGTTTCGCGAATGCTCTTGAACGGGACATAAATAAGTTCAATGATTATTCCAATTGGATTTTTCATAACCGACACAGTTCTGACGACGAACAAGAATGGCTCAAGCAACAAGGGCCGTGGTGCCCATCACTCATCGAGTACCTCGAACAGCATCAGGCGTCTTATGACGCAATTATCTTTTTTACCTACCTTTATGCCCCGACGGTTCTGGGCCTCAAGGTTGCTTCAAAACGAAGCATCCTTGTTCCAACAGCCCATGACGAGCCAGCAATTGCTCTTGACCTGTACCGCGATGTGTTTCAGGCACCATCCGGAATCGCCTACAACACGAGTGTGGAACGGACTTTTCTACATTCCAAATTTTCTATAAACGCAAAAGCCGACAAAATCATTGGATGCGGAGTAGATCTGCCGGCGCAATATACGAACGGCAACATACCAGTAACAGAAGACCTCGACCAAAAAGACGATACATCTATCGCAAGCAGGAACTCCGCGCAATCTGATGCTACTGCATTTCGGCGTCGACATCGTTTGTACGGGCCATTCGCTCTCTACGGTGGTCGAATCGACCCTGGCAAAGGATGTGAAGAGTTGATCGCCCATTTTGGTTCGTACTTTTCAAAGCACGGCGACGCAACTCTAGCTCTGATGGGCGTAAAACTTATGCCAATTCCCGAGGAGCCCTACATTCGATTTGCCGGTTTACTCTCTGAACACGAGCGCTCCGAAGCACTACATGCCGCAAACGTTGTAATCGTACCTTCACAATACGAAAGTTTGTCTTTGCTAGCACTTGAGTCATTCGCAGTCGGCACCCCTATACTTGCGAATGCGCGAAGTGACGTTGTCACCGATCACTGCCAACGAAGTAACGGCGGCTTGTACTATGCCGATCAGGACGAGTTTGTAGAATGCTTACAGCTCTTGATGACGAACGAAGATCTCAGGTCTTCGTTAGGCTCCAATGGACAAGCGTATGTAAAAGCGAACTACGAGTGGGACGTAATCATGGACAAGTACGACTACCTACTCCGATCCGTATCCGGAAAACGATCCTCTCAGTCCTCACGGTCAAGGAGAACACGTCCTTCGACCTCGAAAGCATCCAGAAATTCACGTTCCCGCAATCGGGGGCGCTCAAAACCACGTAATAACAGTGGCCGCTAAATCGTTATATCGATAATTAATGTTTTCTTAATTGCTCGTTAATAGCTTCAAAAACATCTGGATTTTCACGGCCGACCTTACCTTTAGCTTGATCAGTAGGTTTGTTTTCCCTGACTTCATTAGTATCGCCCCTACTAACCCGTGCACGTCGTGTTGGTATTCCGTAACGCTTGATCATTTCATTTAGAGTCGTGGGCTTAATCTGTAACAATTCAGCCGCTCGTTTTTGAACGCCCTCTGAAACCTCAAGTGCGCGAAGAATCAGCCGTGTCTCCATTTCTTCAATGATTTTCCGAAACGGGATACCCTCGGTAGGCATATCAAAATCCGGTAATTGAAATGATTGTGATACTTTCATTTCATCCGGAATAAGCTCAATACCGATTTTCGTTGAAGACGCCAAAACTACAGCCCGCTCAATAACGTTTTCCAACTCCCTGACGTTGCCAGGCCAGTGGTAGTCCTCCAGACACTGAAGAGCCTCCGGTGAAAATCCCAAATCCTTTTTCTGATTTTCCTTTCCATACTGGTCCAGAAAATTTTGAGCCAATAACGGGACGTCTTCCCGACGATCTCGCAAAGACGGAAGATCGATCGTAATGACATGAAGACGGTAATACAGATCTTCACGAAAACTACCTTCTTCAACCATCTTCTGAAGATCAACATTAGTCGCGGCAATAATACGAACGTCGACCTTAACTGTATCGACACCACCTAGTCGCATGAACTCACGCTCTTGAATCACACGCAAAAGCTTAGCTTGGGTCTCAAAAGGCACCGTCCCAATCTCGTCAAAGAAAATACTTCCTTTGTCAGCCAACTCAAACAAACCTTTTTTGGGGGCAACAGCACCAGTAAATGCGCCCTTCAGATGACCGAACAAATTTGACTCAAGAAGGTCAGGCGGCAGGCTTCCGGAATTCACTGTAATGAAAGGCTTTGCCGACCGCGGTGAATTCATGTGAATCGCGCGCGCAACTAACTCTTTTCCTGTTCCGCTCTCGCCGGTAACAAGAATCGTTGTGCGGCTAGGTGCAGCCTGTGAAATCAGATCAAAAACACGCTGAATCCGTGGACTCTGACCGATAATTTCGCCATACCTATTAGTTTTCGCTTCAAGATTTTTCCGGAGTACTCGATTCTCCGTTACGAGCCGTCGCTGCTCTACCGCATTCCTAATAACTACAAGAACATCATCGTTCTTGAATGGTTTTTCAACGAAGTCAAATGCCCCTCGCTTCCACGCATCATGTATGTTACTTGCCGTCCCAAATGCTGTAATCATAATTACCGGCAAATCACTATCGAACTTCTTAAGCGCTGCAAGAGCATCAAGTCCATTCATCCCAGGCATCATGACGTCGAGTAGTACAGCATCAAACGATTCCTTTTTTGCTGTTTCTAGAGCTGACTCACCATCCTTCGCCATCCGCACCAGGCATCCCTCTCGAGACAGCAATGAATAGAGGATTTCGCGCATGATTTCCTCATCATCAGCTACGAGTATTGACGCTCCGTCTAACATTTCATGTCCTAGCGTGCCGCTTCACTTGTAACTACCCGGTCAGAGGGTGCCATCGGAAAAGTAAGAATAAAAGAAGTGCCATGCCCTGGTTGGCTTTCGCATTCTATTTTTCCGTGGTGCTCTTGAATAACTCCATAAGTAATTGACAGGCCGAGTCCTGTGCCTTGCCCGACGTCTTTCGTAGTGAAAAAAGGGTCATATATGCGAGATAAGTTCTCGGATGGAATACCGGACCCCGTATCAGAGACTTCGACGATGGCATTGCCGTTCTCTGAGCGACTTGCGACGGTCAGCCAGCCCCCAGTCGACATCGCATCTCTCGCATTCAAGAATAAATTGAGAAATACCTGCTGAAGTTTAAACTCGGCGCCTCGCACCGCAACGGGCGACTTTGATAAGTCCTGGCGCACTTGCACATTGTTAGATTTAAATTGATGTTCAAGTAAGGCGATCACGTCATTTACAACTGCATTGATATCCACTGGGCGAGATACATTTGAACTTCCAGGGCGGGACAAATTCAACAAACTGTTAATAATCTTCGCCGCACGAAATGTTTGCTTCTCAATCTTCAGCAAGATCTGAGTTTTAGGATCATCGAGATCCGCACCATCTAAAAGCATCTGGGTGAAACTCGAGATTCCCGTCAAGGGTGTGTTTACTTCATGAGCAACACCAGCAGCCAATAAACCAACGGACGCCATCTTCTCTGATATTTGCAGTTGTTCCTCTAACTGAACCCTAGAGGTAATATTCTCAATGATGACCATCGTCCCGTTAGTCTCACCGTCGGGAGTCATGAGAGGCGCAGTCGCGACGTTAACGAGAAGACGCTCCGGCTTAGGACTCCCAATATCTTCCACATGCCGAGACAGAAGCGGCACACGATACAATGCTGTACCGTGGGGAGATTCTTTCCGGGCAACTCTTAAGCGCTCAGCAAACTCTCCGTCAAAAAGAGCGTCGAAAGCTTGCCCCACTGCCTGCTGGCTTGAAATACCATAGAGGCGCTCAAGGCCTGCGTTCCACCTAACAACGGAGTCATTCAAATCAAACACCACAAGTCCATCATTCAATGATTCAATGATGTTTTCATTGAATTGATGCATCCTATCGAGTTCGCCAGCCTTTTCCTGCAACTGCCCGTACAAACGGCCATTTTCAAGAGCGGTCGCAACTTGACCTGCCACTGTCGTGAGCAGTGCCATATCCTCACTACTCAGTGGTTCTCCGCTACCTTTTCGCCCAAGGGCCATAACGGCTATAGGCCCTTCCTCTACCACACATGGAACAAAATAAAAGATTTCCTGCTCGCGCCAAAATTTAACGTCAGCCGGAGAGCAGTTACGCCGACTCACAGAATCGTCAAGCAAAACCATGTGACGGCTAGCCATTCGTTCACCAACACTCGATGATCGTTTCAGTGGTGGTGGCGCACCATCAAAACCTCTCCACCGTATTGGACGGTAGACTTTTGCTCTATCAACCTCGGCGCTATCCGAAAAGTCTTGACCAAGAAATAAGATCATTCGATCAACATCAAATGTCTCGCTCACCCGACTCACCAAACGGGTACTAAGTCTCTGCAAATCAAGATCCGTACTAAGATCGCGGGCAAAACGTACCAACGCCCGACGATAATCGAAGCGGTCTCGATAATAGACACGATCAAGCATCGTCTGAATTGTGTTCTTCACGGGCCTAGCTAAAAGAACCACAACAGCAGTCGCCAATAGCGCAATGATCGCGTTGTGACCATCTGACTCTTCAAGGAACACAGCAGTTGCCAAACCCTCGAGCACCAAATAGATCAAGACCATCGCGACAACAACAGAGCTGTACACAAGGCTCCGTTTGACGATTACTTCAACATCGCGCAACCTGTAGCGAACGATGGCAGACGCGAACGCAAGCGGTATAAGCCCTAGTGCTATCGCTGTGAACTCCAAGCCAGCAGCTGGTGCAAACCCGAATGAATACGGAATACCATAGGTCAGGGCAAACGGTACACCACCGAGCACGGCTCCCGACACAACCCACCGAAGCTGTCTTCGGGATGTGACCGAGTGTACGCGTCGTAACGCAACAATCATTATCCCGAGGCCACAGAGAGTACAGGCTGCCAAATATAGGTGCTCGAGCCGCCAAACCCACTCGATAGAGCCGGTAAACCCTGCTCCATCCTGACCACCCAAAACCGCCATGACTTGCATCACTCCAAGTACAAGCGCAGGTGCATATACAAACGGGACTACTGCAGCTCCTAGGCGGTGACGGATCCACCCGGGAGAACGCTCAGGAAACACGAGGGCGAAATGCATAAACAATGGCGCTAAAAGCAATATTGAAATTTCATCGGCCCAGAAAAAGATCCAGTCGAGCCTGTCGAGACGGCCAGAAAATGAAAATGCAAATACGCCAAAAAAAGCGACTGTCAACCAAAAAAAATGAAGCGTCGCCTGATGACTAGGACGGCGGATGCGAACCAGGGTACCGACAAGCAATCCAAACAAACCTACCGCCGCCAGCGCTAAATACACAGGTAGCGCCACCGTTGATACTCTCTCAAGTTCGACGCTATGAAGCTGCTGGCTAGGGCCGCGAAGTAAAACGTAGTGAAGCAGGGCCCCGTCGACCTCCGTGTGCATAAAAAGAAGCACATCAGCATGAGATTCGATCGGCTGGTTATTGATTGATAGTAATAAGTCGCCCGTTTTGATTCCAGCGCTATCGCCTGGTGATCCGAGTGCAACGTCCTCCGCTACGACACCATTAACTCCCTCAAACCACAACACTCCATCCTCAACTTCACTCCAATTTGAAACAACAACAGCGTTGGCGGTCGCCAAAAACACCAATACTGCAACAAGCCCAACGGCAAGGAGAGCCCGCCCCCATTCCTCCCGGTATCGCCTCGTATTCGATTCTCGATTAGTAGAGGTCATAACTAAACCACAGGCAAGAGACTCTTAGACTCTCTCCGTCATGCGACCAGGTTGGATCTGGACTAGAACCCTAGGAAAGGTCAACGGACTGAAAGACGACTTCCAACCATCGGCCACCGCCCTCATCATTTCAAGGCAGTGATGGTCACGTCCGATTTTTAGACCCATAGAACTAGCGTCTGAAAACACCCACTCTAGAAATGAACAACGAGACCGCCTACCACTTGCCGAGGTGGACCAACAACTAGTAGTTCGTCGTAAACCGACCCACCAGATACTTGCTCATGAAAAAGGCTTCTTACTGTCACCAGAAGTTCCCAAGTACTGCCATCAATAGGTGAAAACGGTAGCATTTGCATGACACGTATATCGTACCTGGCATCAAGACCAGACTTCACTGCATTTCCCGAAGCTCTCGCATAAGCCGTATTAACACGACAGCGTGCAGTTACACGGGTCGACGTTTCTGGAATTTCAGCTTCTACAGTTGCCGTGACATCATGGAACCGCTCAAATCCAGACCGGAAAACCCCGACCTTTGATGGCGCTAAACCTTGCGCTGTCCACGGCGCCCAGTCCGCCATTACGACACTGTAATCAACCGTCCCACGAACACGTTCGTCGATGTCATGCCTGACACTAAGCCCCCAGCCATCAACCGCTAATCCACTAGCACTCGTCAAGTAGTAATGTCCCCCAGAAGCCGGCAATGCACCGGTCGGAACATGCCGTCCCGCTTCAAACATTGCAACTAACTGATCGTTTACATCCTGAGTAAAACGTTTCACACCGACGACGGTCGTATCCGTAAGACTTTGCTCGACGCCAACCTCAAAATGAACAGTGCGTTCTGCGCGCAGGTCATCAAAACCAGAAAGAGACGTAAACGTTCGTTCAGGCGGCAACCACGTGCCGTCCAGAGGCGGCAGGAATTGCTCCGCTCCAGGCGCGGTCATATTCTGTGAAGCTCCTATGCGTACGCTGGTACGCTCGAACGGGACAAACTCAACAGAGGCATGAGGGCTAAGAAGGGTGCCATCTTGAAGATAGCCATAACGATCAAATGCTGTTCCGTAATCCAACACGAAACCGGGCGACACCGACCAACTATCAATAGCCTCGATGCTCCCAACTTCCCGCGACGAAAACCGAAAAGTGCTGTCTGCCACGTAATCGGGCAACAAGCCATCACTCGGAACACTCGCCTGCTTGCTATACGACATCGACAAACGAACGTTATGCGAATCACTTGGCCTCGGCGAGTACCGACCCGCAAGGACCCAAGATGAAGCTTGTCCAGCCACCATCTCTAGTGCGCCGCGTACCGCCAAATCAGTCTTACCAAAAGGTGCCAACGCCAGCGATGCAATTTGTCCTTGCATTACGTCTGTCGTCCACAAATCGCTAACACCTGCTGCCGTCGCACGCGTCAGAAACTGTAATTCTGCAGACATCGGTGAATGACTATCGAATTGCGGGGTTCTAGAAGTGAGTATAGTTTTCGCCGTGTCAGCTTCGCTGTCAGTAACGTCCGCTTGAACCACCCCATAGCCAATGTCCTTCAAGACACTTCGCCGAATTCGACGAAGGCGCCATGCTTTCGCATTGTGGTCGTGAGGAGCAACGTCCGACGGATCGCTATCGCTAGCATTTTCTACATTCGTCGTCTCTTGAAAGTTCGCCCGAGAATCCAAAACAACCGGAGCCAAACTTCCTAGCTCAACGGACGCAGCTGACACAATTAATTTTTTTACGTTTCCAGTGGCACTCGCTAACTGTGCGACCATGGGCGAGGAACGTCCCTTAATAGCTATCCGTTCAAACACTCGCTCATTTGCACCCAACTCAACCACGTGTCGAGCGCTACCTAAAGAATTAAGGTGAGATCGGAGTAGATATCGGCCAGGAATCAAGTTAGCAAATGTAAATCGTCCGTGGTCATCTGACACGGCGATCGATGTACCACTTGGCCCAGAAAGGGAGAGGAGTAAACGGCTGACTGCCTCACTGTCATTGTTAATGACGACACCGGTAAAAGAACTTGAGGCACGCGTTTCCACCGATTTCCCATCGGCAGAAATATTCTTTTCGGCTGCAGCCACTGGCGCGATCCCAGTAAACACAACAAACAATCCGACCACGACAGGAACAATATGTGACATCGTTTTCGCCGTTAGCAGTCAGACAAACTGCCCCACCCTAGTATTTAGGCTTCTTCGACTGTAAACATAACATCGTTAATAAGTTCAGTCGAACCAGCGTTATCTATTAACTTAATCTCTAGCCGAAAATCACCAGCAGGAAAATTACGCAGCGGGACTTGCTGTGTAATGGGAAGTGTATGCCCCATAGAAAGGTTGAAGCCCAATCCTATGGTCTCCGCGTTGAATTCTTGTGGCTGGGTCTTGTTAAAAAACTCTTCGGGTTCGGGCCCGTCAGGCGTCTGCTGATAGAAATTGTATTCAATCTGCAGGTCTGGCATTGCACCATCCAGCGAACCCGGATTGTAGACAACGTATATAAGAAAAAGTTCATCCTCTTTCGCAAAAACCCGATCAAATTTCGGCTCAATACGAATGCTATTAGAAATAGTGTACGGACTAAGCTTCTGCTGTTCCGGTGTTAAAGGAACCTGAAGTTGTTCTAGTTGCAGTTCGCCACTTATCTCGTCCACCGCTGGAATTATCACAGTACTCGTCTGAAGCGTTCCGTTCCAAAAATCTGGGACCGCAACAGGCTGTCGTAACAGCATGGACGCCGATGGAACGGCAGCATCTTCAGCTTCCTCACCACCATTACTGTCACGAATCGCAATAAAAGCTTCGTACTCGCCCCCAGGAGCTATAAACGCACGACTGATCCGGATCGGCTCGGTTCCTCCTGAGGCAACATCGACGAAATCATAATCCTCAAAGACCGGCAGTAGTTCCGGCGCCTCGTCAGAATCCTCATTCTCAGCAGTGGATAACGCGGCAATGGTTGCCGGGTCCAACAGACTGAAGTACATCGCAACTGTAGGTGTACTGATTTTCGACGGATCGATCGTCAGGGTATAGGCCATATATGCGTTACCGTCAGGCCCTAATTGGGAAGCAAACCCGCCCAGTTCGAACGGCGCAGGCCCTGACGACGGCTCAGACACAGTTTGCCTGGTCTCTTCCATGAGCGAAACCAGCTCTTCTTGCTGCCATTCCTCTAGTTGGTCAACACCCTCGGGTTCTTGTGCCGCAACTGAAGAGGTTGTCAGAAACAATGCTGCAATAAACGATAATGTCACGAACCTAAAGGTTTGAAAATTCTGAGTCATTAAAACTTTGTCTCCTAACCTGAACCGCCTCATAACTAGACTAATAATAACTCTTTAGCGGGGGGAATCATAGGTGACTCTCTGGACCAAGTCAATGCCCCTGACAGCATGCAACACATTGTAAATCAACCAGTTACAAAGAACCCGTCCGATTTCCAGCATGGTATTATTCACCGCCTGATCTCGCTTCAATTATGCCGATAAAAAAACCACCCGTTGCTCTCGTCGTACTTGATGGATGGGGCATTAGCCTTGAACGCGACCACAATGCGATCTTGCTCGGAAAAACACCAAACTACGACGAATTGCTCAGTCGTTTCCCCCACGGCTCACTCGTCACGAGCGGCGAAGCTGTTGGCCTGCCAGCAGGTCAAATGGGGAATTCTGAGGTGGGACATATGAACCTCGGTGCTGGACGTGTGGTTTATCAGGACCTGACACGAATCGACCACAGCATTCAAAAAGGCGAGTTCTTGGACAATGACGTCCTTTGTAAAGCGGTTAGCCACTGCACCGATGGCCGTCATGCCTTGCATTTAGTCGGCCTCGTCTCGGATGGCGGTGTCCATAGTCACCTACGTCATCTCATTGCCCTCATTGAGCTTGCCCAACAACATCGCGTGCCACAATTATTCGTCCATGCGATCACTGATGGACGAGACTCTTCTCCGACAGGAGCGGCTGACTATCTACCGAGTATCGAATCGAGCATGCACGCCTTAGGAAGCGGCCGCATCGCATCCATAAGTGGTCGCTACTATGCGATGGACAGAGACAAACGATGGGAGCGAACTCAAAAAGCCTACGACGCGCTTGTCTGGGGACAAGGACGGCACGCGACGAATGCCAGTCAGCTTGTACGTAATTCCTACAAAGAAGGTGTCACCGATGAGTTTATTGAACCTACAGTTATTGTGAACGAAAATGGCAAGCCTATTGGGCCTCTTCGTGACGGTGATGCGGTGATATTTTTCAACTACCGAGCTGATCGCGCAAGACAATTAGTAGCAGCTCTTGCCTTTAGTAACGAGCGTTTTACGGATTTTGACCGTGGTAAACGAACTCAACTTAACGTGACAACTCTTACAGAATACGAAGCCACTTACCGGTTGCCCGTCGCGTTTTCACCAGCGACTTTTACTGGAAACGTCGCCGAGGTCCTGGCACAAAATCACCTTACAAACCTCCGGCTTGCAGAAACTGAGAAATACGCGCATGTAACATATTTCTTCAATAGCGGCGAAGAAACGCCATACCTTGGCGAGGAACGGATTCTTGTGCCGTCCCCAAAAGTCCCAACGTATGACTTAGCTCCGGACATGAGTGCCAAAAGTATTACGGACCAGTTCGTAAACGACATCGAACAGCAGCGGCACGATGTCATCATCTGTAACTTTGCCAATGCCGATATGGTGGGACACACAGGAAAACTTGATGCAACAGTTCAAGCAGTGTCCACCCTCGACCAATGCCTCGAACGCATCATCAAAGCAACCACGGCTGCTGATGGGACTCTTCTTATTACTGCCGACCACGGAAACGCAGAACAATTGTGGGACCGCGAACGCAAGGGACCCCATACTGCACATACTCGTAATCCCGTCCCTGTCGTCTTGGTAAACAATGCAGTAGCCGGTCTGAATTTAAAGCTTCGTGACGGGTCACTGCGGGATGTAGCTCCTACACTACTCCGTGTCGCAGGCGTTGAAACTCCACCTGAAATGACAGGGAAAGACCTCAGAACCTGGGTAGACGAATCTTAGTTGGTGTTGCAGTAGCTCTATGAGTAGAAACCTTTGGCACGGTACAGAAGTTGAGCGCCTTGTACCTACTCCACTTTTTGCTTCGCGGCCTCGGCAGCAATACGAAGCGAGCGAAGGAAACGCCGGTCGTTAGCCGTGATATCGAGTCGACTTTGTGAAACTTCTCTATGAGTAGCCGGGGCGGTAGCTTTTGTTAGCACCTGCTGGTTCGAGCGATCACCAAATCCGATCTCTGCCTCTAAAGAAACCTGCATTTCATACCCCGCAGCACGCGCTTTCTCACGACACTCTTCCACCCGCGAATCTTGCGCGACTGCGGCTCCGATGGCCTCAGCAAGCTCACGCGCGAGATTGTTCACGACGTCTTCCATGCTGCGGTCTCCTTCAACTACATACAAAAAGGGAAGCCTTATTGCCTCCCCAAACTGATAAAAATGAGCCTCAAAAAAACAATCGGAAAGCCTGTAACCCTCAGCATGTCAATCACATTGCCGAGCTGGCAAAGTGTAACTACCGCATAACGAAAGTGTCAAGATAAATACCACTTTATCTAGTTGTTTTACTATGTTTGAGCACCACATCATGTGGTTTCACTCAAGCTAGAAAAAATACCCTTAATTCCTCCACTTCTTAGTCCTAATCAGGTGTCCTAGAATCATCACCGCATGGAATCTAAAACTTACGGCCCTAAACGCTTGGATACTCCACCGGTTGATGAACTTGGCGAACCCGGAACATTTCCATTTACGCGTGGCATTTATCCAACCATGTACCAAAAGCGCTTATGGACAATGCGACAGTACGCAGGCTTTGGCACAGCCGAAGAATCAAACCGACGCTACCAATATTTGTTAAACCAGGGAGTCAGCGGATTAAGCGTTGCATTCGACCTACCAACACAAATCGGCTACGACTCCGATGATCCACTAGCTGCTGGTGAAGTCGGCCGCGTAGGTGTTGCGATCGACTCAATAGAGGACATGACCCAACTGTTTGAAAAAATTCCGCTTGATCGTGTGTCGACATCAATGACGATCAACGCGACTGCGATAATCCTACTTGCCCTGTACATCGCCACCGCCAAACGTCAAGGCGTAGCAACTGCCGTACTTACTGGAACGCTGCAAAATGACATCTTGAAAGAGTATGTCGCACGAGGAACCTACATTTACCCACCAGGACCGTCCCTTCGTCTCGTCACCGACGTCGTGGAATATTGTGAACAGAAATTGCCACGCTGGCACCCCATCTCAATCAGCGGTTACCACATTCGAGAAGCCGGGGCAACAGCAGCCCAAGAAGTAGCGTTTACGTTCGCCCATGCAACGGCTTATGTAGAAGCGGCGCAGGAACGAGGCCTCGATGTTAATTCGTTTGGAAGCCGATTATCGTTCTTCTTTAATTCACATAACAATTTCCTTGAGGAAATCGCAAAGTTCCGTGCAGCCCGCAGGCTGTGGGCGTCTCTAATGCGAGACCGATTCGGCGCCACCGAACCGCGTGCGCAGCAGCTTCGGTTCCACACACAAACAGCTGGCAGCACACTCACGGCGCAACAGCCTGAAAATAATATTGTCCGAGTCACTCTTCAGGCCCTTGCCTCAGTACTCGGTGGAACACAGTCACTTCACTGCAATGGGCTAGACGAAGCCCTTGGACTGCCCACAGAAGAAACCGCACAAATTGCCCTGCGAACACAGCAGATTATCGCTAAAGAAACGGGAGTCTCAGCTACCGTCGACCCCGTTGGCGGCGCATGGGCCATCGAAGACATGACCGATCGCATCGAAACTGATGCTCGCGCACTGCTAGCAGAAATCGAACAACAAGGTGGTACGCTTTCTGCTATCCAAAAAGGATTTATCCAGCGGGAAATTCAAGAATCAGCTTACAAGGCACAACAAGCGATCGATAACGAATCGACCGTTGTTGTTGGTGTAAATCGATTCGCAACAGATAAAACTACACCGATCGAAAGCCAGAAAATTGATCCCGAAATAGAAACTGCGCAAACAGAACGTGTGGCATCCCTCCGGAATTCCCGTGACCAGCACTTAACCTCCACAGCACTTAAGAAAGTAGAAGACACCGCTCGCGAAAATGTAAATCTCGTGCCTTCTATTGTCGACGCCGTGGAAGCAAAAGCGACGGTCGGTGAAATTTCCTACACACTCAGGAAAGTGTTTGGCGAACACACCGAAATAAGTTAACCAGATTTTCAAGTCGTCGTCGGAAACTTTCGCTCATCTCGTTCAACCGCGCCATCAAGAATATGGATAACGCGATGGGCGTGCTTCGCAATATCCTGCTCATGGGTAATCAGAATGATAGTGTGACCTTTCTGATGAAGTCGTTCAAACACTGCCATAATTTCAACTCCAGTCTTGGAGTCGAGGTTTCCTGTTGGCTCATCAGCCAGCACGATCGACGGATTATTAACAAGCGCTCGAGCAATCGCTACGCGCTGCCGTTGCCCGCCTGATAGTTCATTCGGGCGATGACTCATTCGGTCTTCCAGTTCAACTAACTTCAATGCCTCAATCGCTCGATTCTTGCGAGTGCTTAGCGGCACGCCGGCATAAATCAGGGGCAGTTCGACATTGTGTAACGCCGAAGCACGCGGCAAAAGATTAAATGTCTGAAAAACAAACCCAATCTCTTGATTCCGTATGCGTGCGAGTTCATCATCATTCATCTGGCTTACATTTTGCTGATTCAGCATGTAAGTGCCGGTTGACGGTGTATCGAGACAACCAATTAAATTCATAAACGTTGACTTACCAGAGCCTGACGGTCCCATAATCGCTACAAACTCACCTTGATCGATGCTTACAGAAAGACCTTGAAGCGCATGGACTGACTCGGTACCCATACGATAGGTCTTCCAGAGTTCACTTGTTTCAATTAAGGACACTCGCTACTACTCCCACAACGAAACCGCTAGAGATTCCCGTTATTAAGACGACTAAAAGTTGCTTGTTGTTTACGGTCTAGAAGCTTATCCGACTTCAATAGGCCAGCCTTCACAGAGCACAGCCAACCAACTAAAACCAACAGTAAATCGAGAAGGTAGGAACACAACTAATTACAGATGTCTCTAAAAAGAACAGCTGAAAGGAATCGTACTAATTCTGATTGGGCGAAACTTACAACTTAATCGGTCACCCTACAATCATTGCGGAAAAATACGCTCTAATCGTAGTACTCCAGACCTAAGTGAGTTATAAGCTCTTCGCCACGAAGATGCCGGAGGGTGTTCTTAAGTTTCATCAATTGGATGAAAAGATCGTGCTCAGGATAAACGTCCCGGCTATGAATAGGGCTCTTAAAATAGAACGACAACCATTCCTGAATACCCTTCATGCCGGCACGCTGAGCAAGGTCAAGAAATAGAGCCACGTCCAGCACAATCGGAGCAGCAAGAATACTGTCTCGGCAAAGGAAGTTGATCTTTAGTTGCATCGGGTAATCAAGCCACCCAACAAGGTCGATATTGTCCCAACCTTCTTTGTTGTCACCACGCGGGGGATAGTAATTGATGCGAACAACGTGATGCAGGTCACTATAAAGGGTGGGATAGAGTTCGGGTTGAAGAATATGGTCAAGAACCGACTTCTTACTTTCTTCTTTTGTCTTGAACGATTCTGGATCGTCAAGAACTTCACCATCACGATTTCCAAGAATATTCGTGGAGTACCAACCCTCAACCCCTAGCAGTCTCGCTTTGAGACCAGGCGCGATCATTGTTTTCATCAACGTCTGACCGGTCTTCAGGTCCTTCCCTGCTAACGGCGAACCAGTTTTCAGTGCCAACTCTTCAAGCGCAGGCACATCAGCACTGAGGTTTGGAGCGGCGTTAGCGTACGGAATGCCTTCCTTGATGGCTGCATAGGCGTAGATCATGCTTGATGGAATAGCCGGGTCAGAATCATCAAGCCCTTTTTCAAACGCCTCAAGGGACGAGTGGACCGCCGACTCTTCCATAAAGATCTCTGTGCTGCCGCACCAAACAAGGACGAGTCGATCAACATTCTGTTCGGTTTTAAAACGTCGAATATCCTCTATAACCTGTTCAGCCAGATCACGCTTGGATACTCCACTTTTAACGTTCGGACCATTGAGCTTCTTGACATAATGCTGATCAAAAACGGCCGGCCAAGGGGTTATAGACTCAAGTTCTGGCCGGACTTGCTCAAGTAAATCTGGTTTGAGCACCTCTGCATTACGCGCAGCCTCGTAACAGTTATCGTCAAAAATGTCCCACCCACCAAATACCAAATCATCGAGGGAAGCGAGGGGGACGAAGTCTTTAATGAGTGGTGAACGGCCGTCGGTTCGCTTCCCAAGTCTCACAGTTCCCATCTGTGTGAGAGAACCTATCGGCGCCGCTAAGCCCTTTCGAATGGCAAAAACACCTGCCATGAAAGTTGTAGTGACAGCGCCGAGTCCCGCAAGCAGGACCCCGAGACGACCACTCGCCGGAGAAATTTCACTTGGATTTTGCACAGCCGGTCACTATAACATGCGTATTGGTTTCGAGAGGCGTTTATTGGTCCCAGAACATCTCATAATCTAAGATTCTTAGAGAAAGCACATGTCATTGTTCAGTCTTAAAAAAAGTAGCAACCCGCTTACGCTAGAAGTGTCAATGGCCGGCCTGAAACTTGGTTCGACCTTACTGCAACTCGGACTTCCAAATGAAGACATGCTCGCCGCACTGACGAAAGCGGTTGGAATCAGTGGTGAATCAGCCGTAGCCGTTGAAACGGATGCCGAAGTGAAACGTGTGCATGAAATGGCTAAAAATGCTGGCGTGTTAATTGACGTTCAAAAAACACGTTTCTCTTCGTTGCCTTTCACTTCCGAAACATTTGACGTCGTTGTGGCCGCTAATCTCATTGGCGATATTCGAATCAATGAGCGTGTCCTCTGCCTGCAGCAGATACTACAGGTACTAAAACCAAATGGCCGATGTCTTGTTATTGAAGCGGCTCCTCGAGGCGGGCTTGGGGCATTGTTTTCACAGCGGTCCCTTGACCGAACTTATGTTGCCTATGGTGGTGCAGAAGGAGCTCTCAAAGCCGAAGGCTTCAGAGCCGTCAGACAACTCGCCGAGAGTGACGGAAAAAAGTACATCGAAGGAATGAAATAATCCTCGATAGTAACGAAAAATCCAGATCAGTCTCACCGCAGTGGCCTGTCCTTGTGACCTCTCCAGATGACAGAAGGTCACCAATCAGTATCGTCAAAAGCCTTAATTAGAACGAAAGTTCCGGCTCGAACTTTCTGGCACGACTCTTGCAATTAAACCATCAGATAAATCAAAAGTTTGATTTATCTGCTTCACGTGAACACAGAGCACAAAGTCGAGGAGACAGTCGATGCATAACCGGACAAAGACGCTCATGTTTACCCTGCCCGTCATTACGTTAATTTTCAACGTAATCTGCGTATCTCCATCATGGGCAGCCAATCAATCCAATTACGACCTGTTCAAACGTGTACAGGAGCACGTACTTCGGTACTCTTTCTTTACCGTTTTCGATGATGTCAGTGCTGAGATCGCGAAAAATGGTCACGTGATCCTGACAGGCCACGTCTTGGGTGATCACAAAAAAGAAGACATTGCCAAGCGTGTAAAATCAGTCGAGGGCGTTACGAACCTCATCAACAACATCCAAGTACTGCCAGCATCGCAACTCGATGACCACCTTCGCTACCAAGTCGCCAAGGTGATTTACAGCAATGCGAACTTTTGGCACTACTTTAGCCGGAACAATCCATCTATCCATATTGTCGTGAAACGTGGGCACGTGACCCTTACGGGTGTGGTCGACACCGAGATCGACCGGACTCTAGCCGGGTCCCTCGCCACACAATTCGACGCATTCTCGGTTACGAACAACCTTCGATTGCGCACCGAGGTAGCAGCAGACATCGAAGCCGTCGGGTAACCCTCCTCCCCGAAGTTCTTCGATCAAAGTGTCGCCCTGGCTTCAACGTCAGGGCGACACTTAATGTCTTCTGACCATTAGACATACCAGCACCACTGGCCAACCTTTCTTACATAGAAAATATTGTGTCCATACCGGCCGTGAAACCGAGTGTTACACTCCAACCGCTCCATGCCCACCTCCGAAACAGTATTCCTCATCGACGGCACCGCTCAGATGTATCGGGCGTATCATGCAATACGTGACCTGACAGGACCAGACGGTAAGGCTACCAACGCCGTATTTGGCTTTGTCACAATGCTCAGAAAGCTAATTAATGACCACCAGCCAACATTAATCGCAGCAGCCTTCGACCTGAGAGGCCCGACCTTCAGAACAGAAATCGACGCCAATTACAAAGCCAACCGTCCGCCAATGCCAGACGACCTCTCAGAGCAGGTAGCCTGGGTACACGAAGCATGCCAAGCACTCGGTGTCCCTGTACTCACACATGAACGATTTGAGGCCGACGACGTGATCGGGACTCTCACAAAACAGGCTTTGGAAAATGACCTCGAGGTCGTCATCGTGACTTCCGACAAAGACTTTTTTCAACTGGTTCAACCTCGCGTTCGAATTTTCAATCCCCGTGACCAAGGACTCTGGTATGACGCAGACGGCGTTAAAGCGAAATTTGGCGTTAGCCCCGAGCAAGTTATTGATGTGTTGGCACTAATGGGAGATGCCGTCGACAATGTTAAAGGTGTTCCAGGCATTGGAGAAAAAGGCGCCCGAGAACTCATTACAACCTTCGGTTCTTTAGACACTTTGCTGAAACAGTCAGAAGATGTGGAAAAGACGCGTTACCGCAACGCTCTCGCTCAATATCCAGAGGATGCAAAGATCAGTCGCGAATTGGTGACCATTCGGACCGACGTCCCCGTTTTTTTCGATCGAGAAAAATTACGGTACCAAGGTCCGTTATCTGAACGCTGCTTCGCGCTATTTTCGTCTCTCGGTTTCCGAAAACTACTGGCAGATTACGCGCCAACCACGGCCACCGTGGAAAAAGACTACGAAGTGGTCCGCACGGAGTCTGACTTGCGCACACTCGTTGACACCATCAACAACGCTGGGCAACTAAGCTTGGCGACACTGACAGACAGGCTACCACCCATGCAGGCTGAACTGGTGGGCCTGTCTCTGTCAGTCGGTCCAGGACATGCTCGGTACATTCCACTTGCCCATCGTGCACTTGATATTGCGAGCGTACTAAGCAGTACCGTGGTGAATACTCTGATCGCAAAACCTTTAGCTAATAAACAGATTTCAAAAATTGGACATGACCTAAAGTACTCCTCACTTGTCCTTGGACGACACAACCTCCCGGTCGAAGGAATCACGACAGATACATTGGTGGTGAGTTACCTCCTCGACGTAACGGGAAATCACCAGCTGGGTGGGCTGGCACTTGAGTACCTCGGATACAACGCTATTCCATTAGAAACGGTTATTGGCAAAGGGACAAAAGCACTTAACCTCGCTGAAGTTCCAATTGATGCCCTGTTGGATTTCGCAGGAGAACAGAGCGACCTACCGACTCAACTTGCGGAGCAACTCATTCCGGAACTTGAAGAGCAAAACCTCGACGATCTTTACCGCGAGATCGAACTTCCGCTACTTTCGGTACTGGTTGACCTAGAGCGTACGGGTGTGCAAATTGACACTACCGTGCTTGCCAGACAGGCAACCGCGGTACAAAGTCGCTTAGACAAAGCACAAACCGATATCTATAACCTGGCCGGAGAACAATTCAATATCAACTCGCCAAAACAATTAGCGGTAATCCTCTTCGAAAAATTAGAACTACCGACACTCAAAAAAACTGGGAAAACGAAAACCGCCTCCACCGCTGTCTCCGTACTTGAAGAACTCGCACTAATTCACGAACTCCCGAAAAAAGTATTGGAATGGCGTAGTCTCCAAAAACTCAAGGGCACCTATCTCGATGCGCTGCCGCAATTGGTCAATCTGAAGACCGGGCGAATCCATACCTCATTCAATCAAGCCGTCACAGCGACAGGTCGGCTTAGTAGTAGCGAACCCAATCTACAGAACATCCCAATCAGAACCGAGATTGGCAGGGAAATTCGGTCAGCCTTTACCGCTCCACCCGGTATGGTGCTGATTGCAGCAGACTATTCTCAAATTGAACTGCGGGTACTGGCCCACCTCTCTGGAGACGAACAATTAAAGACAGCATTTGCTAAAAATGAAGATATCCACGAACAAACGGCAGAAAAAGTGTTTGGGCGAGACAGCGGACTTGACCCCCATGAACTGAGGCGGCGCGCAAAAATAATCAACTACGCTCTACTTTACGGTAAGACAGCCTTTACACTCTCGAAAGACATCGGCGTTACGCCACAAGCGGCACAAGCATTTATTGATGCATACTTTGAGGGCTTTCCAGCAATCAAGACGTTTATTGCTGACACGCTTGAAACAGGTCGTGCGACGGGTTCTGTGAATACCATGTTCGGACGCCGGAAAAAGATACCAGAGTTGACGAGCCATAACGGTCAACTGCGTAGTCGCGGCGAACGTGAAGCCGTGAATCTGCCAATTCAAGGAACTGCCGCGGATATCCTGAAATGGGCCATGATCAGACTCCACGCCGCATTACCTACAGAAGCCAGGATGATCTTAACGGTTCACGACGAACTCGTAGTAGAAGCGCCTGTGGAACAGTGCGACGAAGTCAGTGACATTGTGCGTACACAAATGGAACAAGCGGTTGAATTCTCTGTCCCGCTGACGGTCGATATCGGAATCGGTCCCAACTGGAAAGAAGCGAAGGGATAACACTCAGGTGGTCGCTCCTGTCATTTTTTCGCGTGCCGATCATCCAATCTCTCGCACACTGATCGATGATGACGCACTGAAGGTGCTGTATCGGCTTCGTAAGTTCAATCACACCGCCTATCTGGTCGGTGGTGGGGTTCGTGACCTGCTTCTGCAACGACACCCAAAGGACTTTGATATCGGCACCTCGGCGCATCCTCACGAAGTGAAGCGCATTTTTCGTAACTGCTGGATCATTGGTCGACGTTTCCGCCTCGCACATGTGAAGTTCGGTCAGAAAACTATCGAGGTAGCAACATTTCGAAAACAAGTACCTGTAGACGACGTTCCTGCCGAAATTCCACGCAGCACAACGGACGAATCGAAACAATCATCGGAAAAACCCAGTACGACTCGACAAACCATCCGCCGCGACAACACGTTTGGTACACCCGAAGAGGATGCTTTCCGTCGAGACTTCACAATTAATGGATTGTTCTATGACATTTCGACATTTGCGATTATCGACTATGTCGGTGGGATGCAAGATCTACAGAGCCGACTTCTACGGTGCATCGGTAATCCGGACGAACGATTCGTCGAAGACCCCGTTAGAATGCTTCGCGCCATTGCATTCGCTACGCGACTTGATTTTCGTATTGATACACCAATTCGCGATGCCATCAAAAGCAACCACGCCGAGATTAAGAATGCCTCGCCGGCCCGATTGATCGAAGAGCTCTACAAACTACTTCGCAGTGGCGTCTCCACAAAAACATTCAAAGGTTTATCTAAGAGCGGTCTGCTCCAACATATCGCACCAGAAGTCGAACACAAAAAATCAATTCGACTGTGGCGCTCACTCGAGGCGCTCGACGTTTATCGGACAAAATTCACCTCCACACCCGAATCACTCACCAACGCCGTCTTACTTGGTAGTCTGATGACGCCGGTGCAAAACCTCGACCTTGCACCGCGTCGGCGGGACGACCGTTCCATTGGGCTCACGCTCGGAGACTTACCGGTAGCCAGGAAAGACGTTGACCGTCTCCGACGTGCCCTAGTGTTGCAATCTCGGCTGACGGACCCGAACCTTCCAGCGCGTGCAGTGAGGGGCATTCTTACCCGCCCGAGCTTTCCTGATGCACTAACGTGGCTCATGATTCATGGGGAGAATCCGGATGCCGTCGCGCACTGGCAAGAACTTGCAGCAAAAGGCCCACGACCCCGTCCCGAAAAAAAACGACGCCGCCGTCGACGCCACGGACCACAAGTGACCTCGATGAACGAAAAAAAATCTGAGTAACGTCTGTCTACCCGGCAAGCAGAATGGTCGTCACGTTAAAGAACGACAAACCGATCCCAATCGCTGTCAATACAATCAGCGCGAGCGAAGTCAGCAGGATACCTGTGCTCTCACGGTGCTCGTCACTAAACCCCATGAACTGGGCTGCTAACCACCCACCCGCAAATCCACCACCATGCGCCCAGTTATTCACCCCGGGCATCAAAAATCCAAAGATGCCGAGGATAATCGCCCACTGCCACAACTGCTGCGTCAGCATTGACTGACCGCGTTTCTGTCCGTACACAATCAATGCGGCAAGAAGGCCAAAAACAGCACCGGAAGCACCAATGGTCTGCGCACCGGACATAATATTCGACACTAAAAAACCTGCAGCACCAGAAATATTGAATAACACGAAGGCTCGGGCGGGCCCGTACGCATCAGAAGCCACCGGACAGAGGTTACGAATCCACATCACGTTGAAAAAAATGTGGAGGAGGCTACCATGCAAATAGATAGCCGTAAGAAGGGTCCACCACCAACCAAGCTCCCACGCAACACCACCAGTCATGCCCAACTGGTACAGCGCACGCCCGCCAGGAGACAGAATGCTCAAAACCATGCTGTAAATCCCTCCCCGACGGCCAGGTGGATTCAAAATGGCTTCTGGTTCCAACAACAGTGCTAATACAAAGAGGGTGGCGGTTGCACCGACGATCAAGGTAGTTTGGTCTAGTCGGGTTCCGATCACGGAGCGAAGCACTGGCGCCCACCCGAAAAGTCCTGGCCGCCATGCGCCACAGAAGGGGCAGGTCTCCTCGTTAACACCGACGAGTTGGTTGCACTGCGCACAAACGATTGAACCCTGAGCTTGTCGCACAAGTTACACCGTACTACGACTTATGATTCATCCGATTGCAGTTCTGCTTGCTCAATGGTTTTATACGGCTTGGCAAGTCTGCATTTTGTAAGCACCCAGATGAGCGGCCATGCTGGGTCTAGTTCTGTCCAGCGCCTAGAGACACTGAACTTAGGACTGCGCGGAAACCCATGATGGTTATTATGGAGTCCCTCGCCAGCAGTCACTAAAGCCAACAAGCGGATGTTCGTCGCCGTATTGTCAAAATTCTTGTACCCGTGGGTATGACACAAGCCATTAATTGATGAAGACAGCACAAACACGTACACAAACCCGTGCAACGCAGCAGCAAGAACAGCCCAGCCGATGCCAATGAGACCACTCAAAGCCAGTATTCCAACGATTGGTCCTAAAATTCGAGACCGGAACACACGTCGTTCCCACCAGTCATCCTCAAGATCACGGGTATATTTGTCTAGCACCTGCGGATCGCGAGCCTCACGAACATAGTGAAAGACATTCCCAAGTTGCACCGACCAAAACCCTTCCAGAAGCGGACTATGTGGATCGCCTTCCTCATCGGTGAACGCATGATGCTTACGGTGTACTGCTACCCATTCTCGGGTATTGATACCAGTCGTAATCCACAGGCAGACGCGAAACCCCCAGGCAACTAACGGGTGCAGTACAAGAGCCCGATGAGTCGCTGCTCGATGCAAAAAGATAGTGGTAGAAAAAACCGCAACCTGCAACAATACCAAAGTAACGACGAGACAAATCAACAATGACGTGAGCACTCAATCCTCCGCTTACACGCTCCAACCGGAATTCTGCCGACGGCGAACTCTAACGCATCGCCGCAAAGCTAGGTATTCTATCCATTCGTTCGCTCAAACTCCGCCATAAATGAGACAAGGGCATCGACCCCCTCCTCAGGAAATGCATTGTAAATCGAGGCACGCTGTCCACCCACTGAACGATGCCCCTTAAGTCCGGCAAATCCAGCATCGGCAGCGTCCACTACAAATTGACCATCAAGTTCGGTCGACGGCAGTTGAAAGGTAACATTCATCCTTGATCGACTATTTGGTAAAGCTGTTCCTCGATAGAAACCACTGGAATCAATCTGCGTGTACAACTTGCCTGCTTTACGCTTATTTCTTTCTTCAATCGCGACAAGTCCCCCTTGTTCAAGTAACCAGGACGTAACAAGGGAAACAACGTAAATCGCAAAAACAGGTGGCGTGTTGTGCAATGACCGGCTGTCAGCGAATGTCCCATATCGCATCATCGTTGGCAACGATGAGGGCGCCCGCTCAAGGAGATCCGAGCGAACCAGCACGAGCGTGACACCCGCCGGGCCGAGATTTTTTTGCGCTCCCGCATAAATCAATCCGTGACGTGCGACATCGATCGGCCGACTAAAAATATTCGACGAAGCATCTACGACCGACGGTACGTCACCAGTCTGTGGCAACAATTCCCACTCAGTGCCAAAAATAGTGTTGTTGCTTGTGAGATGTACGTAGGAAGAAGTCTCGTCCAAGTCAATTTCTTGAGCCGTCGGAACACGACAAAACCCTTCCCCTTCTGTGGTTGCCGCAACGCGGATCGCTCCAAACTTCGCAGCTTCTTTTGCGGCTTTTTGTGCCCACGATCCTGTCACAACGTAGTCTGCTGGTCTGGATTCCAGGGACAAGTTCATCGGTACCATCGCGAACTGGTGTGTCGCACCGCCCTGCATAAAGAGCACCTGGTAGTCATCCGGAATACTAGCCAATGACCTAATATTGGCTTCAGCAGTTTCTAACATTTCATCAAACGCAGAAGACCGGTGACTAATTTCAAGTACCGACATCCCGATCCCTGGGAGTGCCAGAAGGTACTCTCGCATTTGTTCTAGGACGATGGTCGGCAGTACAGCCGGTCCTGCACCGAAGTTAAGTATGCGATTCGTCATGATGAAAAACGGTGAGTAAGGAGCCCATCACGAAGTTTCGGCTCAAACCACGTTGATTTTGGAGGCATGATGTCACCAGCGTCTGAAATAGCCAACAATTCGGATGGCGTCACAGCTGCTAGTGAAAACGCAACCGCGGCAGCACCAGAGTCAACAGCCTGCTCAAGCGCAGCGGTGCCACGTGATCCACCGATAAAAGTCACTCTCGGGTCCGTTCGAATATCTTTCACATTGAGAAGTGGTGCCAAAACATGATCCTGCAAGATTGCGACATCTAGTTGTTTGACTATGCTCTCACCATCACCACCAATGGCCGACCGGACGGGGCTGAAATCGAAACCGTGCCAAGCACCCGCCAGATACATCGACACCCGCCCCTTTGACGGCTCAGGTGAAGCATTCGGCGTAACCAAAAAACGCGAACCGAGCGCCGTCAAAAATCCCTCTGTTGTCTGGCCGGCAAGGTCAGCAACCGTTCTGTTATAAGGCAAAATCCGCGTACTTGTGTCGGGAAACGCAACTCCTAAAAAATACCGCGATTCCGCGGCCGGATCGGGATCGCACAATTCATCACGTGCGCGAGCGGCACTGGCAATGCGGTGATGCCCATCAGCTATGTAAATAGATGGTACCTCTGCGAAAGCTGCCACAATATTTTCGGTGTCGGTGGTTGAGATTCTCCAGACTGTATGTTGCACACCATCCGGTGCAACAATATCGAGTAACGGAGCGGTTAACACATTGCTGACTGCGAAGCTCTCAAGAACGTCGTTCGCACGATAGGCAAGAAACACGATACCTGTTTGCGCCCCGAGTGCCAGCATATGGCGCGTTCGGTCATCCTCTTTGTCCGGTCTCGTTCGCTCGTGGCGCTTCACGACGTTGCGGTCGTACTCATCGAGTGAAAAACAGCCAGCAATCCCAATCTGCTCATGATCGTTAGTTCGAAGACGATATATGTACAAAGACGGTTCCGATTCAACCACGAGAGGTGCCGAAGAAACGAGTGTGGCAAGGTTCCGAGTCGCCTGCTCATAGACCTTCTGGTCATACGGGTCAGTATCATCAGGTAAATCAATCTCTGCCCGCGATACGCGTAAAAAACTCAACGGATTGCCAGTCGCCATTTTTCTGGCCTCATCCGTCGACACTACATCGTACGGCACGGCCGCAACCGCGGATGCGTTATCCGGCATAGGACGAAGCGCACAAAAGGGACGAATAACAGCCACAGGCTACTGGGTGAGCGCAAGCGCCGACTCGGCCACTACGATAGCCGCAAGCCGGTCGAGAGCGCTGTCTCGATAGAGGTCAAAAAACTCCATATGTTCGTCAGGAACAGGGTCACCCGGCGGAAGATTTCGGTGTTCAAGTAACGGGTTAACAAATTCACCACTTTTCCGCATGCGATAGTCGAGATGAGGTCCCGTTGCCAGTCCAGTCGACCCAACACGACCGATCACCTGTCCTTGCGTAACACGCCCCCCTTGCCGAACACCCTTTGCAAAAGCGGAAAGATGCAGATAGTAGGTCTCGTATCCATTCGTGTGGCGCAGTCGAACCATATTTCCAGAACCACCACTCATACCGACAGAGACAACGGTACCGTTAGCAACGGCAATCACCGGGGTCCCCGTTGGCGCGCCATAGTCAACACCCAAATGCGGACGGACCCCACCGAGCACCGGATGCACACGCCGGTAGGAAAATCGCGAAGTCACACGCGGTTCAAAACGAAACGGAGAGCGCAGAAAGAGACGCTTCATCGAACGTCCATTCTCATCAAAATATTGGGCTTCGGTCTCGCCAGGAACATGAAAACGAAAAGCCTGCACGCGACGACCATCATTGACGAACGTCGCCGCAAGCACATCTCCATAACTCGAAAACTCACCTTCCCGATATACCTTCTCGAAAATCACTTCAAATTTATCGCCGCGCCGTAAATCATTATTGAAGTCGATCTCCCCACTAAAGACCTCCGCCATCTGAACTGCAAGCAGCACACTTTCGCCACCCGCATCAAGAGCCGCCACCAATGAATTGTTCGTTGCATCGATCTTGCCCCGTGTAGAAACCTCCATGGTTTCTTTAATGTAAGGCACCAACTCCGCAACGTAACCAGATGAATCAGGCACAACACGAAGAAACTCGTCTTCATCAATGTGGTATTCAAATCGGCGCAGTTCACCCTTTTCTCGGTCAAATAGCATCCGATATGGATGGCCAACTCGTAAGCGACGTGGGTCAAACACTGCGCGAACGGCCTCGACTAAAGCCACTGTCTCACCCGCCAGGCTGTGGTCATCAAAAAGGCTCGCCAATGTAGACCGTCGGGGTACAGCCGCTTCGACCAAACGTGTTTCAAGCGGTAGTTCTATATCGTGCGCCAATAATTCTCTGACGACTGGCGCATCGATCGGCGACGCCGATTCGACAGAACCGCAAGCCAAGCCAACCACACCACAAGCGCACAATACGTGCAACTGTATGAATCGAAGGAACATAAGAGAATGGTCAGTTTACCATGGCAACTTCTTAAAGCTTGCCGAGCATGGCAACTATTACCTTCCGTAAACTACCCAGTGACAGTGATGGGTTGGTCGCGACCGCTCGGTGGTTCAACAACACCAATGACAACCGTGTCACTGTAGCCTGCTGCACGCAACTGTGTAACACACGTGGCGGCACGATCGCTACGCACGCTAGCCAGTAGTCCGCCTGCCGTTTGGGGATCAAACAGCAGTAGATACCGCGGATCGGAAGTGTCCACATTATTGAGAGCCACAGCCCGGCGCAACCGGGTATTCTGTGGCTGTAACGAACTCAATAGTCCAGCCGCTGCAGTGGCACACGCACCATCGAGCCACGGAATCATTTTCAGATCAAGACTGAGAGCAACAGGTGACGCTTTTGTCATCTCCACTAGATGTCCCAACAACCCAAAACCAGTAACATCTGTGCAGACCGTGACTCCATTAGACCGAAGCACCTTCGCGGCGTCTCTGTTTGAAACAAGCATGTTCCGAATGGCTCCATCAACCCATCGCGCTTTCGCTTTGCCGTGCATGTCGGCCGCAAGCAATGTACCGGTGCCTAACGGTTTTGTCAGAATCAAAACATCCCCTGGCGTTAATCCTCGCTTTGTAAAATAGTCACCTCGATTAATCGTTCCCGTCACCGCAAAGCCAAGCGTTAATTCCGCACCTTCGCTCGTATGCCCCCCAACGAGAGCAGCACCAGCATCATTCAACACAGAAATCCCGCCAGCCAAAAGTTCTTCAAGCTGAGCTTCCATTTTGTCTTCAAGACCTAATGGAATGGACACGATTGCCAAAGCAGATTGCGGCTCAGCTCCCATCGCGTAAAGATCGCTAAGACAATGATTTGCCGTAATGCGACCAAATAGATAGGAGTCGTCAACCATTGACCGAAATGCATCCACAGATTGGACGACCAACTTACCCTCCGGGATTGCCTCCACTGATGCGTCATCGGGCGCATTGAGCCCAACCAACACTTCATCGCGGTTTATTGGTTCAAGCCGGCTGATGACACGGTCAAGAATGGACGCGCCTACCTTTGAACCACAGCCACCACAACGCATTGCTGCACTTGTCAACTCACGAATGTTCTCGGCTGACGCCAAGCCAGACACTTCGACGCGAGTTGACGGATCACTCGTTCCCATCTCAGGGAAATCGACAAAACGCCCCATGAAACGCCGGTCGATCCAATCTTTCCATCGCCAGACCCACGAACCTTCGAACGACAATCGACCGCGCGATGCAATCGCGTATTGATCGCCAGTGCTTACAAGACTCAAAAAGTGGCGTTGCGGTGAAAACGGTCGTGGGGTCTTCCCCTTAAGGACTCGTCTCAAATTTTGCTCAAGTGGTGGTCCCTGCCGAACAGCGAACACGCCTGCCTTTTCGCGGGGATACCCGACCACCGATGCTACATCGCCCGCAGCAAATACATCCGAATGAGAAGTCGACTCCAACGTTGGTTGGACAGTGAGAAATCCATGAACATCAACTTCAAGTCCACTGTCCCCTAGCCAATGCTGTGGCGCCGCATCTGTCGCCCATACAATTTCGTCCACCGGATAGGTGGTGCCATCGTCGAGTTCAATCCGATCATTGGCCACCTGCGACACGCGCTGCCCCAAATGCAGATAGACACCTCGCTCACTTAACACTCGTGAAAACCGCCGCTGCACGCCACGGTTATGCGTAGGCATTACTGTCGGCGCCGAACCAAACAAATGAAACTCTGGAGCACTGATTGTTTTCCCGGTCTTCATTAAGGCGCGGTGCATAGACAAGGTGAGTTCAATACCAGCCGCACCAGCACCTACCACCGCAACGCGCAATGGTTCGGAACTCACCCGCATACGCTTCTCAAGCGCTTTCCATCGGGCAACTAATCCACCAATCGGTTTCACCGGAACAGCGTGTTCGGAAGCTCCCGTCACACCACAATTCGGCGCAATTCCAATATCGATCGACAACAGGTCATAAGGCACGGGAGGACGATCACGACACATCACAGCTTTCTTCGCTAGATCAAGTCCAACAGCTTCAGTGTGATACAAACGCGCTCCTGCAAATCGACAGAGTGGTGCAAGATCAATATGAGCGTCGTCGAACGAATAATGCCCAGCAATAACGCCGGGTAGCATGCCAGAATATGGCGCGTGAAGGTCCCGAGTCACGAGCGTAATACGCACACCCGGTATCGGTCGCATGCCAAACCTACGCAGAACAATAACGTGGCTGTGTCCGCCGCCAAGCAGTACAAGGTCCTTAAGGATTGGTTGAGCGTTCTGCACGGTCTAGTCTCTACTCCATCTTAGTCGCTGACGCGAAGACCTTTTCCATCGCGCAAGAGAATCGATCAACCGGGGAAAGTAAGCTGACCACCAAAAATATCCCTTTCGGGAAATCAAAAAAATATCCTGGGTATAAATATACGTACTCGTCCTTTAGTAGCCGAATTACCAATTGCTCTTCACTGCAGAGTGCTGGTACTTGTATAACGGCATACCAGCCACCTTCAACAGGCAGGAGACTGACAGCCGGAAACGTCTTAACCAAGCGCTGAAGGCCGCTAAAGTTTTCAATGACACGCTGACGAATCTGGCTCGCTAAAGCTTGTCCCGAAGACAATAGGTCAGATGTAGCCAACTGGACGGGTGTTGAAACCGAAAGATAGGTATCCATAACAAAACCAAGCGCTCGCAACGCGGATTCAACATCGCTGTCCACGCCACTAACAACAAACCAACTGAGTTTCATTTGAGGCAAACCTACTGCCTTCGATAGACCACCAAGGCAAAATGTCAATACCTCGGAAGAGTTATCGAGCACGCTCGTCTCAGGAACAGTCGTATTAATCGGGTAACCACTGAAGACTTCATCCACAATGAGTGCGCAGTGGTGACGCCGACATGCTCGCTGCAAAACTTTATAGTCCGCGGGCGATAGGTATGACCCCGTTGGGTTATTTGGGCTAACCGCAATGAGCACGCGCACGCCATGTTCCATCGCCGCAGACAACGAACCAAGATCTATTTCCCATCGACCGTGAAATACCAACCGGTACGGGACCGGCTCGACACCATCTAAACGCGCCAAATGTTCAAGGAGCGGATAGCTCGGTTCGGGAACAAGCACTCGATCACCGGGATTGCAAAGTAGCTTAAACAAACTACTGTACGCCTCACTAGTAGTCGCGGTTAACACCACACGATCAGGGTTTATCTGTCTCTCATGCCGCGATAAATACTCAGCAACAGAGGTACGTGCTTCCATTAACCCAAAAGGCGACGGGGTATACACAAGATTCTTAGGGTTGGAAAAGGCCTTCAGAAACTTCGGCGAATAATCGAGCCCGACTCGTGTCGGGTTCGATTCCGTCAGGTCAATGACGTCCGCCCCCTCAGCATCAAGTTGTTTTCGTAGCCGTGTCAGCTGGTTCTCCAACTGATGGGCTGGTATTCGAGAGGAAAACATGCCCCTGAGCATATGCCGACAAGATTCCTATACTGGATCAATTTTTAACGGTAACTGGGTGTTAAGATTTCCCGGAGTCTCCAAACCTTGAATATAAACCCATCAACAGAGTCGATCTGGGTGACTATCCCACGTGTACCAGTTGTTCTCACGATTGCCTGGTTTGCACTAAGTGGCGTGATAGATGCCCAGCAAAATATTCCTGACTCAGCCGACTACCTAATTCCACCACAAGAAATTGTGGACATCATCGATGCACCGCCGACACCAACAGCGATTATTAGTCCTGACGGGAAAACTGTCGCGTTTCTCGAACGGCGCAGTGCGCCACCAATTCAGTGGCTGGCAAGACCGATGCATCGCCTGGCAGGATATCGGATCGATCCCCGTAATAGTGGCCCGTGGAACGCGCCAACGATTCAGGCAATCGACATTCAACCGATTCGAGAAAACAACGGCACGCCGTTTGCATTAAGCCCAAAAACCAGAATTCTTGCGCCTCGTGGAACCAGTTTAGGATGGCCGAGATTTTCACCAGACGGAGCGCACCTTTCTTACGCCGTAATTCGTGATACCGGAATTGAACTCTGGGCTGCCGACTTGTCAACTGGGCAACCGAGGCCCCTTACCAGTGCATCCCTGAACGCAACGTGGGGCAATCCCTGCGAATGGCTCGGCGACGCCAGTGGGGTGCTTTGCCGTTTTCGAATGTCGGCCCGTGGAGCACCACCAGACGTCCCCGAAGTCCCATCAGGTCCAAACATCCAGACAAGCGACGGCCAACACTCGACCGTTCGTACCTACCAAGATCTTTTATCGAACGCGCATGACAAGGTACTTTTCGACTATCACTTCACCTCACAAATTGCCACCGTCGCCCTAGCAACAGGACGCAGAACGGCTATTGGCGAACCCGGACTCTACGCACGAGTGTCAGGCTCTCCAAATAGTCAGTATTTGTTAGTTGAGCGCCTTACCAAACCGTGGTCTCTACTCGTTCCGGCCAGTCGGTTCAGTCGTTCAATCGAGATCTGGACACACGACGGTACATCTGTGACGCTTGCGGCGCGTCCAATAGCAGACACGGTACCAATCGGCGGGGTGCCGGTCGGCCCACGTCAACATCGCTGGCATGCCATTGCACCTGCCACCATCATCTGGGTTGAAGCCCAAGATGAAGGCAACCCGGACAATACAGTTGGTCATCGAGACACTATTTTGTCGAGCGAAGCACCATTCGTAGAAGATGGTCAGGAAATCGCGCGCACCGAATTTCGAGTCAGTAACATCGCGTGGACACAAGATGGCACAGCACTGATAACCGAGCGCGACCGGGCAACACGCTGGACACGCACGCAGCTCCTATACCCCGGCAGCAGAGACTTACGACTACTCTTCGATCGCAGTGCAGAAAATCAGTACGACAACCCTGGCAGACCATTGCGACAAACTGCCAGCGGTGTGTCTCGCAGTACGATTCGTCAAGACACCAACGCGGTCTATTTCACTGGAAGCGGTGCGTCCGTAGACGGTGACCGTCCGTTTATCGATCGCCTCGACCTCACGACACTCGAGACCGAACGGCTCTTCCGTACCGAAATTGGCACATATGAGGTAATCCTCGGCGTCCTCTCAACCGACGGAAACGTGTTACTGACTCGCCGCGAGAGCCCTACAGCCCCACCCAATTATTTTCTCCGTGACCTTGCTTCCAATAGCGTAACGGCACTGACCGAATATACCGATCCAGCACCCCTCTTACGGAACGTGAATAAACGCCTGCTCACTTATGAGCGGGAAGATGGCGTCCAACTGTCCGCGATCCTTTATCTCCCGCATGAATATGACGAGGCCACCCCGTTGCCATTGCTCATGTGGGCCTACCCTCGCGAATTCACTAGCACGACAGCAGCGAGTGAAGTGCGCGGTTCACCGTATCGATTCACAACGACACGAGGGGCCTCGCATCTTCTATTATTGACGCAGGGATATGCGATTTTGGACGGACCAGCAATGCCCATTATTGGCGAAGGAGAAACCGCGAACGATTCGTATGTTGAGCAACTTGTTTTAAGTGCAAAAGCTGCCATCGAGACGGTGGTTGACATGGGTATTACACAGAATGATCGTATCGCTATCGGAGGACATAGTTATGGGGCATTCATGACGGCGAACTTGCTCGCACATTCCGATCTATTTCGAGCAGGTATCGCACGAAGTGGTGCCTATAACAGAACCTTGACTCCCTTTGGGTTTCAAAACGAACGCCGAACGTTTTGGGAAGCGCCAGAGATCTATGGGGCAATGTCACCATTTTTCCATGCTGACCACGTAAACGAACCGATCCTGCTCATCCACGGCGAAATCGACAATAATTCCGGCACTTTCCCAATACAGTCAGAACGCTTCTATCATGCACTCCGAGGTCATGGCGCAACTGTCCGCTACGTCACTCTGCCGTATGAATCACACGGCTATGCGGCGCGAGAATCGATTCTTCATGTGGTGGCCGAAATGCTTCGCTGGTGTGACACAAACCTACCCGACACTGAATCTCAATAAAATCGGACCACTACACTACGATGCTCGAATGACCTTGGTCGCGCTACAATAAAACATCAACCAATCAGATTAATCTCCCATAGGACAAGCAATGTCAGATACGACTCACAATACACAGGAAATCACCGACGGTAACTTTGAAGAATCCGTCCTGAAATCTTCGGTTCCCGTTCTCGTCGATTTCTGGGCAGAGTGGTGCGGGCCGTGCCGCATGATCGCACCGACGATAGAAGCACTTGCTGCCGATTACAACGGTAAAGTCACGGTAGGAAAATTAAACGTCGACAATAACCAAACAACCGCGAGCCAATACGGAGTTCGCTCAATCCCGACACTCTTATTGTTCAAGGACGGTGAAGTCGTCGAAACAATTGTCGGTCTCTCAGACAAACCTCGGCTCCAAGCGATTCTCGACAAGCACGTTGGCGCTTAACAATTAAGCGGTACTTTGTAATCCGCTCACTGTTTCTGCTATGCGGATTCTTCTAATCCCCGTCGGTAGCGCGGGCGACGTGCATCCTTACGTTGGCGTGGGGTTAGCTTTGCAACGCCGTGGCCATGACGTCAGGGTCATTACTAGTCCGTATTTTTCGTCGCTACTCGACCGTGTGGGGTTACCGCTCATCCCGCTTGGTACCGTTGATGATTTCCGTGCCCTCTTCAACGACCCCTTGCTCTGGAACCCATTCCACGGACTCAACGTCATCGGACAAGCCTTAGCACGCAGCACAACCGAACTCTACCAACTCATCAAAAACGAAACAGCGCAAGCGCAGACTGTTCTAATTGCTCCGGGCATGGCCTTTGCAGCCCGCATCGCACACGAAACACTTGGAGTCCCACTTGTGACGATGCACCTGCAGCCAACCTGTTTCATGAGCCAGTATGAAACACCCGTGCTCCATCCATGGTTCGCCACAATTAATCACTGGCCTGCGACATTCAAACGACAAATACTCCGCGCCTCCGGTTGGGTCTCGGACCGTGCCCTGTCACCGGGCGCCAACGCGCTTCGTCAAACACTCGGGTTGCCACCGGTAAGACACATCATCCGTGACTGGTGGCACTCGCCCGCACGTGTCATCGGTCTGTTCCCAGACTGGTATGCGCCCCCCCAACCAGACTGGCCTCGAAACACGACCCTCACGGGGTTTCCACTGTATGACGAGCAAGGGATAAGCACGATTGAACCAGACCTAAAGAAATTTTTGTCTGAATCTACCGAGCCACCCATTGTCTTTACGCCAGGGTCAGCCAACACACAGGCGGCAAAGTTTTTCACGTCAGCGGTAGATGCGTGTCGTCAACTGAACCACCGAGGACTCTTGCTGACACGATTTCCTGACCAAATCCCCGATTCACTACCAATCGGGATACATCACTCAACCTATGCGCCGCTGAGCAAAATTCTTCCACACGCCGCTGCGCTCGTGCATCATGGCGGCATTGGAACGGCCGCTCAAGCGTTGCGCGCTGCCTGCCCGCAACTCATCATGCCTATGACATTTGACCAACCAGATAATGCCGACCGTTTATGTCGGCTGGGGGTTGGACGGTTCCTCTCTCCATCCTCTTTTGCCGGACCTCGAGTCGCTAAAGAACTTGACTCACTACTTGGTTCAGACGACGTCTCCCAAACGTGTCATACGCTCGCTCAACGGTTTGTCGATTGCAATCCCATTGGAGACACGTGTTCCGTGATCGAATCCATGGATTAAGTCGCGGGCACTGACTCACCGCGGACAGAATGCAACTTATGCACCAGACCGAATCAAAACCAGTGGGGGGAGTAAACTTGTCACGAGCGCTCAGCTCCCAGTGTTGGTAAAAATACTGGCTGCTGCCGGTGTCTCGACGCTTGCTCAAAAGCATACGCAATTCGGATTAATGTGGGCTCGCTCCATGCGCGTCCGAAAAACGACAACCCCACCGGTAACCCTTGAACATAGCCTGCCGGAACCGTGATATTTGGATAGCCTGCTACAGCCGCCAGAGATGAACTCCCACCACTGAAATGATCCCCATTCACATGATCAATCACCCACGCCGGCCCCCCGGTGGGGGCGATCACGGCATCGAGGTCATCAGTGTCCATGGCACGGTCAATACCTTCCTCGCGCGACAATCGCCGTGCGACAGCATGTGCCTCTTGATAACGATCCTCCGATAGAGATCCACGCCGTTGAGCTTCGATGAGTCGTTCCTGACCGAAGTACGGCATCTCTTCGCCAGCATGCGCTTCGTTAAACGCAATGAGATCTGCAAGGGATCGAATCTCCCCGTTCGGTAACGCTGCCAGATAGGCATTTAACCCGGTCTTGAATTCATACGCCATAACTTCGACCTCGGCTCTGCGCATGGTTGGACTCGGTCGAAGAGCAATCGGGTCTACGATTGTGGCGCCCCGGTCACGCATCAGAACAATTGCGTCTTCTATTAAGCGATCAACCAACGGATGAAATCCGAACGCACTCCGTTGCACTCCAATACGTGCACCGGTAAGACCGGCCTCATCAAGAAAAGGGGTGTAGTCATCAAGACCGAGAGTCTCTGCAGCCTCGGTCACGGGATCTCGCGTATCGACGCCGGCTATCAAACCGAGCACCACAACTGCATCCCGAACGGTTCGAGCCATCGGCCCAGCCGTGTCTTGTGTCGCCGATATCGGCACGATTCCAGAACGACTCACAAGTCCAACCGTCGGCTTGATGCCCACAATGCCATTTGTGGAGGCTGGACATACTATCGACCCATCAGTTTCCGTGCCAATGGCAACCGTTACGAGATTGGCGGACACCGCTACGCCTGAGCCCGAACTGGACCCGCATGGACTCCGGTCAAGCACATAAGGATTCCGGCATTGCCCCCCACGCGCACTCCACCCGCTTGATGATCGAGTCGAACGGTAGTTTGCCCACTCGCTCAAATTGGCCTTACCGAGAAGGACCGCACCCGCCTCACGTAGTCGGCGGGCAACCGTTGAATCTCCAAGCGGAATGGACCCCTGCAAAGCAAGAGAACCCGCAGTCGTTGTCATCTGGTCGGCTGTATCAATATTGTCTTTTAATAAGACCGGCACCCCATGGAGTGGTGATCGAACCGTACCGGCATCACGCTCCCGATCCAATTCTTCAGAAATATTTAACGCATCAGGATTAGTCTCAATCACACTCTGCAGCATCGGACCCTGGCGATCGAGTTCTTGGATTCGAGAAAGGTACTGGCTCACAATGCTTCGGGTAGTTCGATCACCAGAACGCATCGATGCCGTCAAATCAGCAATAGCGATCTCTTCAAGCTGAAAGTTAGATAATGTTTCTCGCACCAATGCTGTGGTTTCGCCAGGACGTTCCTCATCTACCGAACCACAAGCAGTCGCCCCGACGGTCAACGCGCTTACGCGGAGAAAGTCACGGCGCCCGACCTTGACCCTATCGTGTTCCGCCATCAGATTACGGAACCGTAATTTCAAATGGGATAAACGTGTCGCCCCAATGGAGACGAAGTTCAGTCGTTTTCTTTTCAACGGCTGAGAAGTAGAACGCCATCGTTTCAATATGCTCACCGAGGCGAGGCGAGGCCATAAAACGCAGCGCGTCCGTTTCTTCACCCGGGTATGGCGTGTGGTACACGTCGGCTTGGGAGTTAAAGATGATGGTCCAGCGATTGGGATCGGGAATGGCCCACAGGCTATATTTCCCGGCAGCTAACGCATTGCCATTAATGGTCACATTACGGCTAAACTCGATGGCTGTCGCATCGTTCGCACCGGGATTCCATATTTCTCCAAACGGAACAATCCCACCAAATAGTTCTCGGCCGCGTGCGACAGGCCGATCGTAGGTAATAGAGATCGAGGTATTAGCAATCTCCTGCCATACAGATCCACTCTGGCTCGGTTTTACATCGTCGAGCGCAATGACTGGTAAATCGACAGCCGTCGTATCCAAAGAAGCCTCGGGAGAACCGCCCAAATCCCCGGCAGCCCCGCCGCCACAACCAACCAAGCCCATTATCGTGCTCACTACGAATACACTCAGCCAGTTCCTTGTCATCGATCGCTTCCCCCCTATCCAAATCCAGATCCTACGGCTCGAGTCTATCTCAGTCTTTGCGCGGTAAGGACTCATCCCGCATAGCAGTACGATAAGCAAAGATCGCCGTCACAACAGCCATCTGGCGTAAATCCTCACTTTGCACACGATCGAAAACATCCATATTGGAGTGGTGCGTGCGTGAGTTGTATTCGAGTCGATCCTGGATAAACTGAAAACCAGGCAATCCGACTTCATCAAACGGCACATGATCCGTACCACGTGTTGAACGCCGACCAATAGTCGTCACCCCAAGGTCACTTAACTCACCCATCCAACGTCGGAAAATCGGCTCGACAGCATCATTCCCCTGCAACCAGACCCCGCGGATACGACCGGTTCCGTTATCAATGTTGTAGTACGCCGATACAGTCTCGTGACCTGATTTTAATAGTTGGCTTTTCGCATCACCAAAGTGACGGGTAACGTACGCACGCGACCCGAGCAAGCCTTCTTCCTCCCCACCCCACAACGCCACGCGAATAGTACGTCTTGGTCGCACATCAAGCGTCTGTAAAATACGCACGGCTTCCATCATGGCTGCGACCCCAACTGCATTGTCTGTGGCACCGGTTGCAGCATGCGTCGAGTCAAAGTGAGCACCGAGAATCACTACTTCGTCAGCGAGATCCGTGCCAGGAAGTTCAGCAATTAAATTGAACCCGTTCGGCTGCGTTTCTTCGTGAAAACGAGTCTGGATATTGATCTCAACCCGTACCGGCACATTGAGGTCGAGGAGTCTTACCAAGCGGTTGTAATGTTCAACAGCAATCGTGGCGGAAGGGACGACATCAACAGCTTCGACCGCTCGTGAACCACCAGCTCCGACGAATATTGTCCCACCATCGGTACGTTGCGTCGGCCAGACCAAGTCACTACCCAACGGAGCACCTCCGACAAGGGATACGTCACTTCCACGATCCAAGACAGCCACCACGCCTTCTTCAAGGAAAAACTGATTGACGTAATCATCGAGTTTGGTTCCTGTACCACCACTTCCCTTCTGCTGCGAAGTCCCTCTAGGCAACTGCGAAACGTCAGTCAGTAATTCATGATCCAGTCGTAGCACCAAATCACCTTCAAGCATCTCGACACGTCGCGCCGGTTGTGTCAAAACGATCTTTCCGCTCAGCGCGCCTCGGTATTGATCCAAATCATCACGTGATGAGATCACGACCCGAACGACATCTGCTGTTACAACGCCGTCGGTACTTGTTGTCCACGCCCGCGGGTACCCAATGATTGGCATGATTTGTGGCGCGACCAAGTGAGCATGAAAACGCTCCAACGACCAGCCACGACCATATGGGAACCGTTCCTCATAAACACGCAGACCCCATCGTCTCATTCGATCCGCGGCCCAATTCTTTGCTGCCTCGATAGAAGGCGTGCCCGTTACACGCGGTCCAAAGACGTCGCTAAGCCAACTAACTGTCTCCATAGCCTGCGACCGCTCAAAACCTTCTTCCCGAATTGCACCGAACACTTCTCCATCGACCGCTTGTGCCGAGATCCGGACCGGTCCTATGCTGACTAAGACCAACACAGTCACGAACGCGGTGATAGCGCGCATATGTGAACCAGTCACTCTACTGAGTCAATTTGCCGTCGTCAGGGGGTGACAACACCATACCATCGGCTTCAAGAACGAATGTCAGGGTACGCGTCCCCGGTACGACCCGCTGGATGGGAGTGCCATTGATGGTCACTCCCGTAACCACACTGGCATCACCGTCAGGATTACGACGACATTCATTAACATCCCGAACAGTCATCGTGTTCGCGATGTCGACCGGAATGTCATTAAATTGCATCGTGAAAACGTTCGGCGCTGATTCTGTCAGTGTGACCACGTCCAATTCTTCAGCACCGCTCCTCCAACTCGGGACAACGTTGGTCTCAGATTTCATCCGTGTCAGACAATCCTGAAAAGCTCGTTGGCTACCGGCCGGCGGAATGGACGCGGACTGGCTACGGAGGCGAAATTCTGCTGTGACAATTTGTGTTGGCTGTACTCCGCGTGGCGACTCCTTACAATCAGTGGCCATCGAAGCAACAATCGGCAGGATAATCCAATAACGGCTTGGTCTGGTCATCATGACGTGGTTACCGAACTTTTATCTCTTAAGCATATAGGAATGATCGCTCGCTACCCTGTCGGACCAGAGACTACCGACCGATAGCATTTAGCAATGATGACTATCTTGAGACGCTTGTTCGGAGTGTCAGTTGTGGCACTTCTCGCGGGACTCGTCGGGGTCGGCGTTGGCCTGTTGGTCGCACCAGCCGCAGGGTCGGACACACGCGATTGGCTTGCAGGAAAGGTCCAGGAACACGGGCCAACCGTGAAAGAAAACATACAAAAGGCCGGTGATTCGGTTGGCGACGCGGCTGAATTCGTTGCAGCACAAGTCGAAGCCGTCACCGACAGCGGCAACGACTGAACTAAATCAAAGTGAAGAACACTGGTCACCATATCGGCGACATCCAGTAACATCTGACACGTCGCGGTTGTTGTCCGAACTATTTCCAGATCCGTAGGTGCCTTGCTTGCCCCGTCTTAGCCTCGTACTCTCAGCCGGTGGCCTTCGTGGCGCGGCACATCTCGGAGTCCTCCGTCGTCTCACGGCGGCAAATATTCCACTCGATAGTATTGTGGGCGTGAGCGCCGGCGCTGTGATTGCCGCGTATTACGCTGCTGTGGGGTTACGCACCGAAGAACTAATTGGTGAAGCCAAGCTTTTTAAGGGACGGCATCTAGTGGCACACAGCTTGAACTTGCGCACTTATCGCCGACTCCGATGGTTTTTTGAACCCTTTGCCGGCGTAATTCCGACCCGACTCAAGCAACTTGAGTCGGGTCGTTTTGACCAACTTCACCACGGCGTTCGATCCATCGGAATTGTCTGCCATGACCTGACGCACAACTGCCCGCGCTACTTGACAACCGGGTCGCACGGTAATATTTCACTCTACAACGCGGTAGCAACAAGCGCATCAATTCCCAGTATGTTTCCACCACAACCAGTCGAATTCGAAGGACAGCGCTGCGATTTTACGGACGGCGGTCTCAGTGACGCTTTACCGATTTCTTTTGCTAAGTCATCAGACCTGAACGCTACTCACATCATTGCGTCGGACTGTCGCACTCACGGTGCACGTCCACAATGTGCAGATGAGCCTAACTGCGTCTACGTACGACCTACACTCGACGGCACGACGGTCCTTCGGGCACCTCGAGATTCGCTAACTCAGGCCGTCATTGCTGGAGAAAACGTCATTACCGATAAGGTTCTCAACCAGATACGATCTTGGGTTCTCTAAACATAACCATTGTAAAACCTATCAAACTTTTCAAGGAAATCTTGCTTGTCACGAAACAACCAAAGCCGTGGTACTGTGCACACGGTGTTTCCATGCGTAAGAAATGCAATAAATTTGCAATGACGATCCTACTCGTCAGCGCCGTGTCGACCGCACTAGCGATACAACGCGATATTCGAACAACCCGAGAGCTCTTTCCAAATACAGAAGACCGTGGACGCGCCGCTAGCGAATATATGGATAGCCAGTTACAAGTTGTCGCCGCTTACTATTACTCGCAACGCAACCACGACTCGCGGTGGCTACTAATTGAAACTGCCATTACTTCCGCCGATGTGATGACGATTAGGCGCGACAGTATCCACCTCGTGCATCCTGACGGCAGAGAAATTCCCCTGGCCTCACAACGCTCATTTGCGCAAGACCATCAGCGGACCAGACTCTTGCTACAGGCAGCAACGACCACCCGTCACGGAATTGGCACCTATATCGTTCGGCAACGAGCTCGGCGATTCCGGTTTTTTGTTAGTCCATTCGATGGCATTGCCGACAAACTCTTCGATACCGATCAACATCGTGTAGCTTGGGGCGACCTATTTTTCTCTTCACCAACTGGACGTTGGGACTCCGGCACATATTCGCTTATTGTCACCGGAGGAGAAGGTCGACAGGCAGTATTGCCCATAGACCTCGACTAGCGTCGAATTATTCTCCGATTGGAACTCTTCGCTTTTTGCCGAACGGTGCATTCTTTGCCGTTGATAACGACCAAACTGTTTCGGCGTTTCATCGGACCAATCCCAAATAAACGCTTGGCTTTCGAGACTGCCGGGGACTGGTTGTATCAGTCCCGATGGAGGCTTTATTTGACGCTATCTAAGGCCCCTGCCAATAAGCCGATGACTCCTCAGGAAATTCCAGCCAGAGCAATACTTGTCGGATCACCCCAACCCGCAGTATATAAACTAGGTCATACTGTTTATTAGGAAACTGGCAACTACCGGATATAGCTAATTTCCAGGGGGATACCGATGCGACGTATAGCTAGTCTCAGCACTATCGCAATCATCGCGCTCGTTTTGGGTGCACATCTCGGCGCCGAACAAGGTGCAGGACACAACCACATCGGCCATGTAATGGATGCGTGGAATGACACACCTGACGGTGTCGGACTACTACCCGCAGCTGTTGAAGAAGCCGGGGTCGCCGCACAGCACGCATCACTTGCGGCAAAGGATCCCAGTAATCTTGACGCGATGAAGCGGCATACCGCGCACGTCCTGCACGCTGTCGACCCGAGCCAGATCGAAAATGGTCCCGGCAAAGGCTACGGCGTGAAACAGGGTGCGGAAGGCGCAGCGAAACATATCCAAGCCGCTGCCAACACCGACGGGGCGTCTGACGCAATTAAGACACATGCAACTCACGTCGCTACATCAGCGCGTAATACCGTTGCACGTGCTGACGAGATTGTGGCTCTTGCCAAGAAAATCGCCATGGCCAACTCAGCATCAGCTGCGTCAAGTTTGGTGGCCGAACTCAACACGCTGGCACAGCAGCTACTGCCAGGAACCGATGCCAACGGAGACGGCCGAACTGGCTGGCAAGAAGGTGAAGGTGGGCTTGAAGTCGCTACAACGCACGCAAATCTCATGAAGAAGGCCGAAGGCCTTCCATAAGCTAAACCCTTGTGGGTCGAGTGTTACAACCGTAGATTCAGGCTAGTAGCACTCGTCCTTCATTTTCCCGTAGCAAATCTCAGCCAATTTGATAGGTTCGTATCCGGTCGAAGCTCGCGCTTAATCCGCTGCGTACGGTGACGAAAGTCTGTACTCGGGATGCGACTCTAAATACTTCTCAATACGCGTTACTCTTTTCACACCGTCACCAATAAACGCGACTGCTTCTTGTAAGCGCGAGTCGGGTTCTGCACAACTGAGACGCAGGAACCCACCTCCAGCCTCTCCGAAGCATTCTCCGCCAAGGCAGGCCACACCGTAATCATCATCAGCGGCTTCTAATAAAAAGAGCGCCAGCCCATGCGAGGTAATTCTGTATCGATTACAAATTACCTTGACGGACGGAAACACATAAAACGTCCCCTTGGGCATCATGCACGAGAAGTCGTCCAGTTGATTAAGCGCTGTGACGAGCAGCGATACTTTGCGGCGAAAATCAGCCATCCTTTCGTCGCGGACTGCCCCATCGCCCAACATCGCAGCAATCCCGGCATATTGCGTAAATGGCGGCACGCACGACAGTGAGGTATTCGCTAATGTGGTCAGAATCTCGACCGTCGTCGCGCTCGACACCCCATAGCCCAACCGCCATCCACTCATACTGAATGACTTACTAAACGTATAGGCGGCTACACACTGATCAAACATGCCTGGCTGTGCAAGGAGCGTGTGGTGCCGACCCTGCCAAATCATCGCATCATATGGCTCGTCACTAAACACAGCGATATTTCTACCTCGAATGAGCGATGCCAACGCCTCGAGATCCTCCAAGGTGGCTATACCCCCGGTGGGATTGTGCGGACTATTAAGAAAAATAGCCTTTGGTTTTGGGTCGTGCGTGAGAAATCGTTCAACATCATCAAGGCTCGGACGAAAGTCATGTGACGCACGTAATTTTGAGATAACCATTCTTCCACCGCGACGATGGATATTGGCTGCATAAGTCGGGAAGTGCGGGCTAAAAACAAGTACCCCGTCACCGGAATCAACAAACGCTTCACAGAAGAACTGCTCAAACACCTTTGCGCCCGGACCCACGACGATATTGTCAGCCGTCACGGACAGGTTGTACTGCTGGTTGACATACTCAGCAGCCGTCGAACGAAATTCCGGAAGACCGGCTGACGGTCCGTAATGAGTCTGCCCCTCTGTTAGCGCTCGGATACCACCGTCAAATCCTTCTGGAGATGTTGGAAAAGGACTATCGCCGACTTCAAGTTCGACAATGTTTTTCCCTGATGCAATTAAACGCTTAGCGACCGCTAAAACAGTAAAGGCCGTCTCTCCCTGGACAGCGGAGGCAAACGTCGAAAAAGTCGCAGACATGAGGGGCAAGCATACCCTACGGGTATTTCGAGACCCCTAGGGTGCTTCCCCTTCGACGGAAGAATGCGCTTCGGGCCATCACTCGAATAGTGCCTCTGGACCTTCGAGCAATCCCTTAAGCGCCTGAAGAAGTTCCGCACCAGTTTCCCCGTCAATGGCACGGTGGTCCGCCGACAGTGTGACCGTCATCATTGATTCGACCACAACCCTCTGATCGCGAACAACGGGTCTCTGTTCAATGGCACCAAACCCAAGAATGCAACTCTGTGGAGGATTCAGAATGGCAAAAAGGCTCGAAACTCCGAACATTCCAAGATTCGAAATCGTGCAGGTACCCCCAGTGTAGTCACCCGGCTTCAACTGCCCTTTTCGTGCGCGGGTGGCTAGGTCCCTGAGTTCAGCAGCTATCGTCTGCACGGCCTTTGTCTCGGCTGCTCGGACAACGGGTGTCACAAGACCTGATGGTGTCGACACCGCGACCGCAACATCCACAGTTTCGAATACCCGAACCGCATCACCCGTCCATGCTGAATTGGCTTGCGGAACCTTAGCGAGCGCCAGCCCAGACGCCCGTACGAGAAGATCATTAACCGTAATGGGAAGAGCACCTGAAACAGCATTCGCGCGTTTCCTGAGCGCAACCAGATGCTCAACAGAACATGACACCTCAAGATAAAAGTGCGGCGCAGTCTGCTTGGACATCGTCATCCGCTCAGCAGTCACGCGTCGCATCGCAGTGAGTGGCTCATCTACATGCGCAGAATCCGAGACGAGTTCCGTTGACCCTCGGGATACTGCTCCACCCCTCAGTCGCTGTTCGATATCCATTTTTGTAATTTGCCCTGCTGGCCCCGTACCACTGATGCCCGCCAAGTTGAGACCGGCTAATGCGGACATCTGCCGCGCTAAAGGTGTCGCTTCGATCGCCTCTGAGGCCCAAACCTCATCCTTGTTTCTTAACTCTGGCGCCGTTGGCTTAGCTGGAAGCTCCGTAGTAACGTCAGAGTTGGGTTTGTCTTGCACCGAGCCACTCTCTCGTGCCTCGACGACGTCACCGTCTCCAGATAACCGCAGTGTCGCCAACACGGTGTCAACGGGCACATCCTCTGTACCCGACGAAACATGAATTACATCAAGAATGCCATCAGCAGGGGATTCAAGTTCAACAGTTGTCTTATCAGTCTCGATTTCAGCAATCGGATCACCGGCGCGAACCGCCTGACCAGGCTGCCGAAGCCATGTCGTGACCGTGGCCACAGCCATGGATTCCGCCATTTCTGGTAACCGTACTTCCATCGTTACGGCCTGTCCGGCATCCGACACATCCGACCGAGAAACACCGTCATCTACTGGCGTATCTTTCTCTTCTCCATCAACATCCCTGAGCACCGCCAACACCGTCCCGACTACGACATCTTCTGTTCCGGCTGGGACCTGTATCCGGTCGAGAATTCCATCTGTCGGCGCTTCAATTTCAACGGTCGTTTTATCGGTTTCGACCTCCGCAACTGGTTCACCAGACCGCACAGAATCTCCAGGTTGTTTGAGCCACGTGGTTAAGGTGGCCGAAGTCATCGATTCAGCCAGTTCAGGAAGGATGATCTCACTCGACATGATTCGTAATTATCCGTCAACAAGCAGACGTGCAGCCGCGGAAACCATCGCCTCCGCGTCAAGGCCATACTCCCGATAAAGGTCTGGCAAATCACCTGATTGGCCAAATCGGTCGACACCAAGTGGCACAACACGATGGGGCCGAACCGACGCCAACCAAGATAACGTCGACGGATGGCCATCTATCGCTGTAACAAGACCTGCACTCGCAGGAAGCATCTCAAGCAAGCGCGAGACATGTGAGGTTTGCCGATCCAGAGGACCTCGACAACTGTCAGTCCAACCACGATACAGACGGTCCACCGACGTGATTACAAGCAATCCTGCGTCCGACACATCCTCAGTTATCTGCTGGTGCGCATCAATCGCTTCTGGTAACACCGCGCCTGATGCGACAATCGCCAGTGCCGTGTTCTTCCCGGGAGGAACCAGCCAGTATCCTCCTTCAGTAACATCTCTCGCTAGCGCGTCCGTAAAATCTCGTGCCGGCTGCGCAATCGGTCGTGTCGACAAACGCAAATAGACAGCACCTCCGTCGTCCGCCTGCAAATGTTCAAAACTCCATCGCAGCATTTCACACAGTTCATCGGCATAAGTCGGTTCGAAGGCCGTCAGGCCAGGTTGCGCCAAACCAATCAATGGCTCGTACACCGACTGATGCGCACCTCCCTCGGCCGCCAGCGATATCCCTGACGGCGTACCAACCACAATGAACCGTGCATCCTGATAGCAGGCATAGTTGAAGGCATCGAGGCCACGGCTAATAAACGGGTCATAAACCGTTCCTATCGGGAGTAGTCGCTCGCCAAACAAGGGCGCGCTCAACCCAAGCGCCCCAAGCAGCAAAAACAGATTGTTTTCCGCAATGCCCAGTTCAATATGTTGCCCCTGCGTCGACATCTTCCAGTTCAGCGCCGACAAAATTCGCTCGTCTTTGAAATGGTCGCCTTGATCGTGACGACCAAAAATCGCTCGCCGGTTTAGCCATGACCCAAGGCCCGTCGAAACCGTAACATCAGGAGATGAAGTGACAACGCGGTCTGCCAAATCAGGGTGTTTGCGCGCAAGGTCGGATAGAAAGCGCCCAAACGCTTCTTGAGTCGAAAGCTTGTCGCCGCTCGGCGGCTCAAACCGAGAAGGCACATCGATCCGAGGAGCACGGTGTCGCCGCGCTCCAGACCGGCCAAAAGGCACCGCGTCGAGAAACATACGAAGTTCTTCAGCAGGTGTCTCAAGACCCGCAAACTGGTCCCACTCCTCGCCGTCAGAGACCTGCATCTGTTTCTTGAATGCCGTCATCTGGTCCGGCGTCAGGATGCCAGCATGGTTGTCTTTATGGCCGGCGAGTGGAAGACCGTAGCCTTTAATGGTGTAGGCAATAAAGCACGTCGGCTGGTCATCAGGGACAGCCCGAAACGCCTCACACACCATCTCCATATCATGGCCACCAAGATTCGTCATTAAGCGACCAAGTGCTTCATCGTCATGCTCATCGAGCAACGCCCGAATTCCCTGAGTATCTCCGAGGTCGGAAATCAATTCTTTACGCCAGGCTGCCCCACCTCTGTACGCAAGGGCTGAGTACCGAGAATTATCCGCGGTATCGATCCAATGCTGCAGGGCATCTCCGCCAGTGCGCTGAAAGGCCGCCGTCAATAGATGTCCGTATTTGAGTACTTCGACCCGCCAATCAAGATTGCGAAAGAACCGCTCAAGACGGTCTGAAAATCGTCCGACCATAACTGCATCAAGACTTTGCCGGTTGTAGTCAATAATCCACCAAACATTACGGACATCGTGCTTCCATCCTTCGACCAGCGCTTCGAAGAGATTGCCTTCATCAAATTCGGCATCACCCGCAACAGCAATCATCCGACCCGGTTCACGTTCAGGACCGAAGTTCTTAAGGCGAATGTAATCCTGCACTAGCGATGCAAAGGACGTCATCGCGACGCCCAGTCCGACAGACCCTGTCGAAAAATCTACATCGTCCGCATCTTTAGTACGAGAAGGATATGACTGAGCTCCTCCAAAACCTCTAAACCGCGCTAATTGATCCTCAGATTGGTTACCCAATAAATACTGGATTGCATGAAAAACAGGACTCGCGTGCGGCTTAACCGCCACTCGGTCAGTAGGACGCAGTGCGTCAAAGTAAAGAGCTGTCATCAAGGTGGCCACTGATGCCGAGGATGCCTGATGCCCCCCAACCTTCAATCCGTCCCGAGCCGGGCGGAGATGATTCGCATGATGAATCATCCAAACAGACAACCACAGCACCTTCCGTTCAAGGTCTTTAAGATAGCGAATCTGCTCTGGCGTTCCCTGCAATGAGTTTTCTTGAGTCAGCATCCTTAATGAGTGATCCTAACAACTATTACGCACTGAAATATTGCTAATATTTTTATTTTATTTAATTATTAGCAATATTATTGCTTAAATGAGGCATAAATTAGATTCCATCGATCGGAATATCCTCGTTGTCCTCCAGAAGGATGGTCGCCTCTCCAACACACAGCTCGCCGAACGGGTTGGGCTAACACCGGCGCCATGCCTCCGCCGTGTGCGAGCGCTTGAAGAAGCAGGTGTCATTCAAAAGTATGCGGCGCTCGTCGATTCACGCGCACTCGCGCTGGGCGTAACCGTCTTTGCCCAAGTAACCCTGGACAAACAAGTAAAGGACCAACTCGAAATCTTTGAACAATCTGTCGGCAAATGGCCAGAAGTCATGGACTGCTATCTCATGACCGGAGATTCCGACTACTTACTCCGGATCGTTCTACCAGATGTTGAAGCGTATGAACGTTTCCTTAACGAAGCCTTAACGCAAGTCCCAGGTGTCGCGAGCATCAAATCCAGCTTTGCCTTGCGGCAAGTCAAGTACTCGACTGCTCTTCCATTAATTCCGGGAGAGACCGACAGGCGACCTGCGTAGTAGGATGCCAGCATCATTTTGAGGAGAACCGCATGCAGACGAGGATGACGAGACGTGAAGCATTACAGCTGCTTGGCGTAACAGTTGGGACCATGACCACCGGTCTCCCCGCGAAAGCTCAACAGCAATTCACTACCGCTGACCCGCCGGACTTCCCTGCGGGATCGATTATCCGCACCTTACAAGGTGACGTTGACCCATCGTCCTTGGACAACGGAGCAACACTATTTCACGAACACGTCGGTCGAGATGACATTGAACTCGCGGTCGAAGAATTACGTGCCTGCGCATTTGACGGACTCCGATGCATTGTTGACGCGGCGACTGGACGCCGGACTGAACAACAAATACGAAACCTAAATGCAATCGCAAGCCAAAGCGACGTGGGCATCATCATGGCGGGTGGTTATTTCGAAGACATTGGGTTTGCTATCTACCCGGTTCGTGTCGCTGAGATGTCAGAAGACGAGCTTGTCGACGAACTTGTCGCCGATGCCACCAGTCAACGCTGGGGTGCGTTCGGTGAAATTGCATCGTCACTGGAGATGCGCCCAGATGAACGGAAAGTCCACCGGGCCGTTGCAAGAGCACACAGACAAACCGGACTTCCAATCTTCACGCACACACCGCATGAGAGCTGTCCGAGCTGCGCAATGGACCAAATGGATGTGATCGAAAGCGTCGGTGTTGACCTTGCACATGTCGTAATCGGCCACATGGCAACGCTCAAGCCTGAGCATAATCCGCTCGCCACTCATCGTGCCATCGCTGAGCGCGGTGCGTTTATAGGCCTCGACACGCTGGGTCACGAGATGGGTCGATCGGACATACCAGCCACAGACAAAGTTCGGATGGTCACTGACCTGCTCGACGCCGGCCTTGAGGATCACATCCTCTTGTCATCTGATCAGGGCAATGTTCGCCAGTTCAAGCACTACTACGGGCATGGCTGGTCATCGGTACTCATGCAGTTCGTGCCAAAACTTCGATTTGCACGGGTCCCGGAAGAAACGATTCGTAAAATTCTCGTCGATAATCCTCGAAGGTTCCTCGCATTTCAACCGGTGTCCTAGCGGTCGGCAGTAAAGACTCCCCGAAGCCAGGAACACTCGTTTGAGCGAGCGCCCAGTAACAAACAGATAGCCGGCACCTCAGTGCACAACCGCTTGATACACAAGGTTCCTCGACAATCCGTGTACTCGTGCCTGAGCGCGCCCTTGATGTTGAATCATTCCGACAAATGTCAGGTCGAGTGCAGGATCGATCCAGAACCACGTGCCGTCGATACCAAGCCAGTAATAGGAACCCGGCGAATTTGGTTCACCCGCAGCCGCCGGATCCATATAGATCATAAAGTCCATCCCAAATCCCATACCCGGCCGCATATTGCGTGTTGCTTCAGCCGACATGTGGTTCGTTCGCATCATCTCGACTGTCCGCGGGGCCAGAAGACGCACACCGTCAAGTTCCCCACCATTCAGGAGCATCTGCGCAAACCTTAAGTAATCATCCGCTGTCCCAAAAAGCCCGCCACCACCTGACGGCCCGGGCGGCGTCTCCCTAAAGGGTTCGCCTCTGGAGTCCAACATTAAGTTTCCATCAGCACCGACTGAATGCCGAAGCGCCAGCCGGTTGGTGTTTTCCGGCGGAACATAAAAAGCTGTATCGGTCATGCCCAAAGGATCGAAAATACGTCCCTTGAGAAAGTCTGCAAATTTTTGACCGGATAGCTTCTCGACTAAATAACCTTGTACATCGACCGATGAACTGTAGATCCAGCGCGTCCCAGGCTGTGCCAAGAGTGGCAACATCGCCATTTTGTCGATCATGGCTTGCAATGGTTCCCTCGAATTCAGCACACGCTGATCTCGAAAGATGCGATTGACCGAATGTCGCATGTCGAGGGTATACGAAAGTCCCGCGGTATGAGTCATAAGTTCCCGCATCGTGATCGGGCGATCTAGTTTTTCTTCTTGAATGGAACCATCACTGTTTTCTCCGGCATATACCTTCAAGGTTTCAAATTCCGGTATGTAGCGAGACACTGGGTCATTGAGACGCCAATGACCTTCTTCGTAAAGCATCATCATCGCCACCCCGGTAATTGGCTTTGTCATCGAAAAAATTCGAAAGATCGAATCTCGGGTCATCGGTCGATTACTTTCAATATCCTGCACACCAGCAACATCAACGAAGGCAACCTTCCCGTGCCGTGCCAATAACGCAACCACACCAGCGAGTTCGCGCTCGTCAACCATCATTTGCAACATGCCGTCCAGTCGTGCCAACCGCTCCTTTGACAATCCGACTTCTGTCGGATCAGCACTCGGAAGGCTGTACGAAGTCTGTTGGCCCGTTGCTGATGGTGACGGGCCAACCAACGTAACGCCCAATAAGCCTGCACATAAAACGCAAACACTCTTCAAGAATCTGGCATTCATGGCCATCAACCTCACCCCTCCGACGATCCACCGAAATACACCACAGTCAACTACAGTATTTCCTGCAAACAAGGCAGCCGATGAATTAAATCCAACCAATCGTCCAAAGCAGATACACCACGCCCATGGCGGTGACCCCATTAACAAATGTCACACCACCGTACGACACCAACGCCGCTTTAAGTGACATGCGCGAGAGCGACATACAGACCCAGAAGTAACTCGAATTCACATATTTGATAATCATCGAACCAGCGGCACCGGCCAGCATGGTCGCTTCTGGCGTTAACCCAAGTCGGTCCATCATCGGTGCAGCCACGGAAGCGGCTGTAATAACACCTACCGTCGTTGACCCTGTGATCATGTTGCCAACAACCCCAAGCACAAAAGGTAGGAAAATAGCTGGCAACCCAACTGCCGCTGTCGTTTCTGCAATCACCTCAACAGCTGGTGTATTCCTGAGAATTTGTGAAAGGGCACCACCAAGACCCGTGACCATGATGATCATCGCCGATGTGCGAAGTGCTTCTTCGATCCATGTTCCAACCCGCGCGTCGGCCTGAGCACCGGTCGTCTGGCGATACGCCAGCAATATTCCTATCCCAAGCGCTACAACCGGCCAACCAAGGTAAAGCATTAATCGATTGAGAAGATGTTCTTCCGGCAGCATCAACGCCGCGATGCTTTGTCCAGCAATAAGAGTGAGCGGAATCAAGATTGGAGCGTAAGCACCCCATGTTGACGGCAATTCCGCTTCCCGGCCTTGCTCGATAAATGACTGGCCAACAAATTCCTTTGACGGTGGTGATTCAATGTGTGGTCCGACCACCTGTGCATACGCCCACCCTGCCAGTGATCCAATTAAGGTCACGATCCCGCCGAAAAGAATAACCTTGCCAATATCAGCCCCAACCAAGGCAACAGCGGCAAGCGGCCCAGGCGTCGGAGGCACCATTGCGTGCGTCAACTGCATCGCACCCACCAAGCCAGTCCCCATGACACTCATGTTGACCCCGGCTGCTAGTGCCGCCGAATGAACCAGTGGATTCAAGATGACGTAACCAACATCAGAGAAAATGGCTAGTCCAATGACAAAACCACTCAACGTCAATGCCAGTGGCATCCGACGCTCACCGACCCAGCGAATCATCGAGGACGTGATTCGTTCCACCCCGCCGGTATGCTTCAATGCTTCGGCAAGAATCGAACCAAGAACAATAACGACGGCGATGCCCTGAATGGTCCGACCAAACCCCTGTTCAAACGCATCAATGAACTCAGACCGACTAATACCAGGAATCATCCCAAATAAGAGAATTGGCAGCAATAACGCGATAAACACGTGCCATTTAAAACGTGTAATCAGCAAAAATAGCAGCGCAATCATCGCAACGAGCCCAGCCACGGCAACAATCGAACTGTCAGTAATCATGAGGTACTCCTACCGTTATGAATTTGGGGCCAGTCGTTCTGTTCCGAGTCACCGCACCAGCCACACAAATCGTCATGCCCTCGGTCGTTCCCTGATGCTCAAAATCAAAAGTAAACATTGCAAAGGCATCATAGATCTGCTTTGATTTCCGTGCCTGCTCCGAGTAACCTGCTTGAGTTATTGGGAGCAGCGGCTGGGTTCACCCACATCGAGAGCCGACGAGACTGTTTATCCTTGCCTCCCCTCTCGCAGGTGATTGCGCAGCGAAGGCAGTTTTCAGTTGTATTGGTTGGTGTGAACAGACAGTGCTTGTGAAGGAGCCATTAGATGGGGAATAGGTTGTACGTCGGAAATATCCCGTTCTCAGCGGGTGAAGATGAACTTCGTGAACTTTTCACACAGTTCGGTGAAGTGGAGTCCGTGCATGTTGTCACAGACCGAGCAACCGGCCGACCGCGTGGGTTTGCGTTCGTGGAAATGGTCAGCGAAGAGGACGCGCAGAAAGCAATTGGTGACTTAAACCAAACAGACTTCCAGGGACGACGACTCGCCGTTAACGAGGCCCGACCACGTGCACCGCGCCCAATGGGCGGTGGTGGGCCTCCAGACGATGGCGGCTTCGATGGCGGGCGACGAGAACCACGCTGGTAACGTAGCGCACTCTGCGTGCTCGTACGCGCAAAACTGCGCAGGAATTCACGGCCTGCACAGTTGATCTGATGTTGATCGTCGCTTACACCGATAGAATGGTGGCTACGCTTACACACTTGTCTGATGATTACTCTATCGTCCTCCACCCGTGGCTTGATCGTTGGCATCGCAGCACTCTTCCTGCTGACTGCGTCCAACGGAAGTGCCGCGATCAAGCAGAGTAACTTTCCTATTACGGCAAGCACAGCGCTCGTCGATGGCACTGCCGGTTGGCTGGGTGTTAACGAAAGTTCAGCGAGCGGAGACTGCTATCTCTTAGTTACGTTACTTCGCACCAAAGTGCTCGGGTATTGCGCTCTTGAGGGCGGTGCCCCCTTAACCGAGATCCAATTGTGGGTCGATGGATTCGATACACCGGTTTTCACCACACCCGTGGTTGGTGATGGACCGTTCTCCTTTACAGTAGAGTCGGCGCCCGCGCTGTTGGTGCGTGCCTTCTCTAACGACAGCGTCAAAATCCAAGGACATACAATCGCCGGTCTGGAAATAGAAGGACCGCTTCGCCGGCCGTACGGCGTGACCACATTCACAGTCCCGGTGCACGCAGGCGAGGTCGTGCCGCCAAGCGATTCAAGATCTCTGGCGATCTGCCTTGTCACCGTTCTAAGCAACCCCTCGTTTCTCGGCGTCGATTGTTCCCATAACCTCAGTGACCCTCAAACATTTGAGTTATACGGCGGCGCGTCCCGTAGAGCAGGTCAGTTGGCAGTTAATTTGACTTCCAGTCTCGGAGAAACCACAGCCACCTACTGGCAACCGTTGGACAACGTAGTCCGCATCGCCATGGCAAATGACCGCACGTACCTCCGGATGGTTGGAGCCGCCGAAAATGACATTATTCGTGGACAGGTCAACGGATGTCGCACATCAGCGTCAACTGTTTGTATGTTTGGCCGATTTAATGTGCGGGCTCAAGGTAAACCATCAGGCGATTCGACACGTCAAGTAGGCGCGACGGGAGAACTTTTAGCAGCCCCGTTCGAAAACCTCATCATTAAACCGGGTTCGGTCTGGAAAACGCAGACCGCGCTGTTTAGCTTAACAGGCGAAAACGAACAATCACTACTTGTAGAGATGAGTGACGGCTGTAGTACAGGCCAAGGCATTGCCTTAAATATCGTCGGGACAGACTTCGAACGCTTTGAATATTTTGTTTTCTTCACTGATCTTCTGATGGGTTATTCCGATCAGCTAACGACAGCTAGCGGGTACCGGCTTGACCGGCGACTCGCCTACGCGATGCCCTGTCCACCACAACCAGGACAATGAAGCCGCATACATCTCTCTCAGTCTGGACCGTCTTCGTGGCAGTACTCGCGTTCGGCATTACGAGCGCGTCAGCGCAACAAGTATTGCTTCCGTCTGCACCGAGCGCGTGGACAGCTTCAATGGAAACCGTCGCCAGCACAGAGGACACGAGTAATGGTTCATCAACAGCGACTGACAACAACCCTGACACTGCGACAGGTAGCTGTAACTTATTCGTGACACGCTCCGGACATCGTGCACTCACGCGATGTAGTCTTGCGAACTTTACGCCAACCACTTTTTCGTTTTCCACGAATCGGTTTGGTCTTGAAAACCAACTGCTTGCGTCAGTCGACACGATAGAGGGCGACAGTGCTACATCTGTAATCCTGGAGATGCCTCCGGCAAGTTTTGTGGATGCATTACTTACCGGGGACGCCCGACTCGACTTGCAAGACGCAGCGGGATCACTAATGCGGGGCACGTTTTCCGAAGCGGAAACAACCCTCACGACGCTCACCCTCGATGGCGCACAGGTTATACCTCCATCGGATAGCCTCGCGACAGGGCAATGCAACGTTCTCGTCGCGAAAATACCAGCACTCGTCGGAATCGACTGCAGTCTGTCTACTGCGACCGCCGACACAATTACCCTCAACGCCGGCAGTCGTGGAAAGACAGGGAATACCCTCGAGACATTCACGATTCCGGTCGGCGACAGACATCCGACCGCGTGGGTCCCAGCCAATAGCGTTCTTATTCAAACCACAAACAGTCCTGCACCGTATTACCTCAACGTGGGCACTGGGACCGATGCTATTCGTGGTCAAGCGGACGGATGCCGACGTAATAAATACACTCTCTGCTTGCAAGACCGTTTCGTCATAACGTCTGAAGGCGACCTCGGATTTGATGACAAGACGCGTGGTTCAGGAGAAGCCGAGCCTATTTCACTCCAACTTGGTTTATTGCGCCTGCGCGGAACCAACAAATCGGGGATTCAAATAAATACACTCTCTGGCGTTACGGCGTATATTAAAAACAGTTGCGCTGCGCTCCAAACGTTCACCGTGCAACTGACACTTAATGCCAATGCGACGAATGTGACCGTCCGCGACACACGAACCAACCTCAGTAGAATCTTCGCCCTCGATACCAACACAGAAACCGTCATTGATCGCACCACCTTCCTCTGTGAGTAGCTTTGGTGGCGACCTCCGGTCACCACTCGCTCGGTATGTAATCTAGTTCCGAAGTGATACGCTGACACGTAATAAATTCTCATGTCAGCACTTCAATCTCGGTCAGAAATTAGAGATGTAGTCGTGATCGGCTCAGGCGCTGGCGGTGCTACCGTTGCACATGTCCTGACCGACCTCGGTATTCGCGTCACGTTGCTCGAAGCGGGTCCAATGTTGGACCCGTACCAAGAGTTCAAAGAACACAACTGGCCCTATAGCCACGACCACCGAGGAGCAGAAGACGGCGGTGCTCGCTATTTCGGAACAGGGAAACCGTTCGGGTTCTTCGCCACTACGAGTGGCGGCTGGGACCTCGACGGAGAACCTTATACCGTCGCGGATGATACGAAGGATTTTTGGTGGTTCCGGTCACGGATCGTTGGCGGTCGCACCAATCACTATGGCCGAATGTCTTTTCGATTTGCCGACTACGACCTCAAACCACGGGACCGAGACGGTTTGGGATGGAATTGGCCTCTCAGCTATGACGACCTCTCGCCCTACTACGACAAAGCCGAACAGTTCATCGGCGTCGTTGGAAGTCACGAGGGACTGCGGAGCGCTCCGGATGGTCTATTTCATAATCCACCACCACCAAAAGCACATGAACTCCTGATCCAGCGCGCCAGTCACAAAATGGGAATCCCCTGCATTCCCAACCGCCGGGCGGTCATCACCCGTTCTATCAATGGGCGGCCAGCGTGTCACTACTGTGGGCAATGTGGCCGCGGTTGCCGAGCCGGATCGAATTACTCCGCCAGTCAAACCCAGATTTTCCCCGCGCTAGAAACTGGCCGACTTGAGCTAATCGACATGGCGATGGCACGAGAAATTATCGCGGATGAAACTGGCCAAATTACCGGTGTGGTCTATGTCGATAAACGTAGTGGACAAGAACGCCGTCTCTCATGTCGCGTGCTCGTGCTTGCGGCAAGTGCCTGCGAATCGGCACGATTACTGCTTAACTCAAAATCTCCAACCCATCCAGATGGTGTGGCAAATTCATCGGGCATGGTTGGTCGCTACCTCATGGACACAGTTGGATACGACATTGGGGGCACCGTGCCCGCCTTTGAAGGAATGCCCCGGTACAACAGTGACGGCGCTGGTGGATCGCATTTATATATGCCTTGGTGGGGACTCGACCGCGAAAATGAACTCGGATTTCCGCGGGGCTACCACATTGAGATCGGTGGTGGCTACCAGATGCCAAGTGTTGGGATGTTTGGCGACGCGGCAAGTCGTGCCGGCTACGGTTCAGCGATTAAAGAGCAGGCCTATCGAGGCTATGGCGCACAAGTAGCATTCGCCGGTCGTGGAGAAATGATTCCGAACGAAGCAACCTACTGTGAAATTGACCCGAATGTTGTGGACCGCTATGGCATCCCCGTACTTCGCTTTCACTTCAAGTGGAGTGACTACGAACTCAACCAAGCAAAACACATGAACAGCGTGTTTTCTGAACTGATTACATCTATGGGTGGTACGCCGCAGCCACCTGGCAGGCGTGACGCTGAGGGAATTTCCATCGGTGGCAGCATCATTCATGAGGTCGGTGCGGTACGGATGGGAGATAACCCTCAGGAATCCGTACTTAACCAATTTTGCCAGGCACACGACATTCGTAATCTCTTTGTATGTGACGCGGGTAGTTTTGTAAGTAACCCAGATAAAAACCCGACCCTCACAATCAATGCGCTCGCATGGAGAGCATCTGATTATTTGGCTAACGAAATGCGCCGAGGTGTCCTGTGACAGTCCCAAGCGTGACACGACGTACCGTGTTACGACAGCTGGCGATCGCCATTACCGCCGCGGGAAGTGGTTCGGTAAACCTTGCGGCAGCACGTCTTGTACATACCATCGCAGGCGAGTCGCGCACCCAACCGGGCGGCTACACACCTATCCAGCTTACCGTTCATGAATTTCGTACCGTTTCACGACTGGCCGAACTCATTGTGCCCGCAGATACTCGGGGCGGTAGCGCCGTCGATGCGGGTGCACCGGAATTCATCGACCTCCTGTGCAGTCAAAATGATCAACTGACAACAATTTACCAGAACGGGGTGCGCTGGTTAGACGCGACAGCAAGCAACCAATTTGCCTCAAATTTCATTGACACTTCTCAAGAAGCCCAGACCACCATCTTAGATGGTCTCGTCGACGCGGAACGTGGACGCGATTTAAATAATTACCGTGAAGGTGTGGGGTTCTTTGGCTGGATCAGGCGTATGGCCGTCGACGCCTACTACACAAGCCCAATCGGTATCAGGGATATTGGCTATCAAGGCAACCAAGTCCTGAGTAGCTATGAGACTCCGTCGGAGGTCATTGATTTCGTAACCCGGGCAGGGAACGACCTCGGTCTCTAGATTTCGAGAGCTACGACCGTCTGATAAAATAGAAGCGACATCATATGGGTACTGCGTGTGCCCGCTCCACTCTCTAACCCGGAGGACTTATGGCGAATAGAGGACGGCCGACTCAAACGAAACGACAACGCGAACGCAAGCGGATGGAGAGAGCTAAAGAAAAGGATGCGCAAAGAGCTAACGCGCGCGTCAGACGAGCCGAAGCTCCAGACCGCCCAACCGACCATGACCCTGATATCGTCGGCTTTAAGCCAGGTCCTCAAGAAATGCCTGCCTGGCAACGAGAATTTTTCGCAGAAGAGCAACGGGCAAAAGAAGCGGCAGAAAAACTGGCACGCGAAAGCGGAAAGTCCTAATTAACGGGCTTGAGCCAACCTTCAACAAAAAGGCCAGGTACCCGTAGGGAACCTGGCCTTTGCCGGATATAACGTTTCACTCTATACGGTACCGCTCGACGAACGATTAACTACGCCGCACTGGTAACCGTGATCCGGCGAGGTTTCGCAGCTTCCACCAACGGGAGTCGAAGTTCGAGCATCCCATGCTCAAAATTCGCCACCACCTTCTCCGCATTAATGTTATTTGGCAACCTGAAGCTACGCATGAACGAACCTTGGCCGAACTCTGACACATAAGAGTTTTCGTTGTCCGTCTTAGTTTTGCGTTCCCCCTTCACCGTCAGAACATTCTCCGCCACTTCCACATCAACCCGCTTCGGGTCAACACCAGATAGGGCCATCCGCACCGTGCAGCCTTCTTCATCTGAAGTGATTTCGGTGGCGGGGACCCAAGTCCGACTGGAATCGGATGACAAACCATCCCACGAACGACCGAACACTCGGTCCAATTCATATTGCAAACTATTTACCCCTCCGAACGGATCCCAACGCGTCAAACTCCCCATAGCGCCCTCCTTTCTAGCTTGGCCAAATCTCCGAAAACTGGAGCAGCCACTCATAAGCGCCAACCAAATAATCGCATATTATGATTTAGATGTCAAGTAATATGAGTAGATTACACTCATATTATACACATAGGTCCCTTATTAGTAATTTATTCTGATTTTTCCTGATCGATTCCTATCAGGTAACGAACTAGGGAATCTCCCTACATCTCAGCGATCGATACCAAGCACATTATCAATGGAGTCCGCTGAAATCGGATGATACCCAGGACGCGCACGGTCGTAGATGCCTTTCGCACGCGCCAGCCCACTTGAGGTAGCGGCGAGGGCTTCGTAAAGCGGCAGAATCAGTTTACGGCGGCCGATCTCAATCAGATAACGCTCCAGCCGAGAATCCGCAGGCCGATAGGAATTTCGTATCGCGATCAACAACCACTGGTGAGCAATCTCGGCATTGCCCGATTCAGTTAACCCATAAGCGCGGTCCAACTCGCCGATCTTTGCGACGCTTAATTGTTCTGGTAACACACCCAGAAAATGCAGCCATTCAAATGTTGTCCAGTCCGACGTATCAAGCGACGGTGCATCGATCTCGCCACTAACCCAGCGTGCAGCCTGTATTTCAAGACGGTCAAACACATCCGATGCCGGACGCGGCGCGGTCGACGGCAACCCTGGCTCGTATATCCACTCGCCCACTGGCACACCATCGAACGTCAAGTGTTCCCTGAGATAGGACTCAAAATCTGACGTTGTAATACTTTGAAACGCAAAGTGATCAAAATAGCCGCGAAGAAAAGTGTCGAATGCATCGCGCCCCACTACCTCTTCGAGGTGCCTGAGAAACAAAGCCCCTTTTTCGTACGCAATTTGTGTCATCCCTTCATCGGGATCACGCCCGCCGAGCTCAGCGTGCAAAACCTGATCACGTGTATCGAGCCGGTCGAGGTCGGCGTCCATCGCCTGCACACCTAGCACTGCTTCCATTTCCTCGCGACCGCGACCGTACAGTTCTTCAATAATCCGACGTTCGATATAGACCGTAAACCCTTCGTTGAGCCAGAAATCTCGCCACGTGGCATTCGTCACGAGATTACCTGACCAGGAATGCGCAAGCTCATGCGCGACCAGCGCGACTAAACTCTTATCACCCGCCAGAATGGTTGGTGTGGCAAATGTGAGTCGAGGATTTTCCATTCCCCCAAATGGAAAACTTGGCGGCAAAACCAAAAGGTCATAGCGCTCCCATCGATACGGACCATAGAGACGCTCGGTTGCCTCGATCATCGACGGCGTATCTTCAAATTCTGCAGCAGCGACTTCAACCACGGAAGGTTCGGCATACACGCCAGCTCGATCTGACAGTGGACGGAACGCCAAGTCGCCAACGGCAAGCGCCACGAGATACGACGGGATCGGCTGCGCCATATCCAGCCGGTAGCTTCCGTCCATCAAACCTTCTGGATCATTGCCAGCACTCATGACTGCGCGCAGTCCCTCAGGAACTTTCACGCGAGCACCATAGGTCATGCGAACTGCTGGCGTATCTTGCAGCGGAATCCAACTTCGTGCATGAATCGCCTGCGACTGCGTGAACATAAACGGGTGCACCCCGCCCGCCGTCTGCTCCGGCGACAACCACTGCAACCCAGACGCGTCAGGGCTGGTCTCGTAAGTCACCCGCACACGAGTCGCTTCCGGCGGCAGCACAACCGTCAGGGCCGTCCCAAGTATCGGATCCGTCGTCCCAAATGAATACGAAGTCCGGTCAAACCCACCCACCGCAGACCAACTTTCCACGGCGCTGATGTGCAAATCTCGCGTATCAAGGACCAACGTGTTCGCACCCTCAGCGACGCGCTCAAACGACAACATCGCCGCCGCACGCAATTGCTTCTCGTCGAACAGAACAGTGATATCAAGTTCAAGATGCGTCACGCGGACTTCATCCACATTCGCATAGGAATGCGTGTCACGCCGTGCAAGATCTACCACACCGTCGTCAGCACCAGAATCCACTCCGCCACAGGCCATGACCAGAGAGGTTAACAGGAGCGTAATAGCTCCACGACATACAACGACAATTCGCACAGATTTAAAATTCAGAAACAGTCCACTAAAGAGACCAATGACAGCCCGAGAACTTCGATGCTCTCTCTCAAGAACACGGGTCTACCTAGGCCAAAACTACCACGGCATCTGGCGCTTAGTGTACTGCCGACCTCGGTCAGCCACCTCAGCACCCGCCCCCGACCCGATGCGCACCCCTTCATCAATCATCTGCTCAATATTTTGCGTATTCATTTGGTTCAGAAATGGGATACCGGCCTTCTTAGTTGCAGCAAAGACCCGCGCACGTGCGTCGGCTAAGACCTGTGGCATCTGACCACCCTGCCCCGACACGTTATACGACATCGACATATCTCCTGGACCCCATTCGGCAAAGCCAATACCAGGCACGCCGACACTGGCCTCCGCTGTTTCGAGGGCATGGCGGTCTTCAATTTTCAAACCTACCAAAATCTCTCCGTTCGGATTCAACGGCCACGTATCCGCGAGTTGCTGGTACTCATCATTTGAAACGCCCCAGATCCGAGCCGCAAATCCCTGTCCGCCGTTACCTCGCAATCCTTCACCAACGCCGTCTGCTTTCGGGGCATGCGGATACCGGGATGCTTCCACTAGGATCTGTGACACATCAGGACCACGCGCATGTGCAAGCAGCACCCCGTGAACGCCAGACCCAAGCACTTGCTCGACCATCCAGTAATTCGCCCACATCACCTGCTCATTAATGCCACCAATCGGCAACACCGCAATAACGGTCGGAGTCCGGTGGCCACTCTTGGTTGGCCCACCGTCAACCAACCCCTGCATGAACCCGCGAAGTTGGTGCATATCGAAGGGGCTGTGCTCCATGTTGTAGGTAATGTAGTCAGCCCAAGTCTGAGCCAACTGCTTGCCTTCCTCGTAGCCGCCTTCATTGACTTGCGCGTAGTACGCTGGTTGTCCTGCCTCAAAAAGTTCAATGACTTTATTCACGCGCTTGGGACTGTACGAGTCACCCGACTGCTCAGCCGGGAGCGTCGCGACAACCACAAACAACGCAACGGCAACAAATGTCAATTTCCGCATGATGTCTTCCCTAGTACGGCATGACGCGGCCGGTATGCCGACGACCTACACGTGCCGCTTCCTCATTCGCGAAATGAAACAGAATTTGTTCGCGGTCGATACGATCAATGATGTTGCTACCGTTCGTCCCAACAGCTGAAAACACCACGCCTTCACGCTTCGCGACTTCGAGAATGCGGTTACGCGCATCCGTCACCATCTGCGGGTAATTACCATCGGGATCACGGGGCACCCCGTAGGACATCGACATGTCGGCTGGTCCCCACTCGACCATCCCGATGCCTGGAACCGCCATCGTCTGGTCAAGCGCTTCAAGCGCCGCACGATCTTCAGGCTTGAAACCCAAAAGTAGTTCGCCGTCCGGATTGAGAGGCCACGGGTCGGCCTTCTTGATGTACTCGGACGCCGAGATCCCCCACATTTCTGCCGCTAACCCCTGTCCTCCACTACCGCGAAGTCCCTCGCCAATACCGTCGGCTTTCGGCGCGTGTGGATACCGGGATGCCTGGACAAACGCGCGCGCTGCTCCTTCTTCTCTCATGTGCACTAAGAGAATGCCGTGCGCGCCTGCGGCCAACACTTGTTCCATCATCCAGTAGTTCGCACGAACCGTCATTTCATCAATGCCACCAACCGGTAGCGTCACAATCACCGCTGGAGTTCGGTGACCGCTTGGTGTCGGACCACCGTCGATGAGTCCCTGAATGAATTCACGGAGTTCGCGCGCACTAAACGGCGCCTGCTCAACGTTGTAGCCAATGGCATCAGCCCAGGTCTTCGCATGGCGACGGCCTTCTTCATAGCCCCCACCAGGGATCTGGAAGTAATAGACCGGTTCACCAGCAGCCAGCAGTTCAACTGCCTTATTAATGCGTTTCGGGGTATACGACGCATCCCCGCCACTCTGCGCCGTCGGTAACGCGGTCACGACAAACCCAAGTGCTAGTGCTAACGCCAGGAAGACAAATTTTCGCATCGGATTTTCTCCTTAAAGCCTGTGCCGAATCATAGCGCATGCCAGACCAATCTCTGAGGAAAAAGCCTCGCGCGACATGCTGTCTGGCAGTCAGTCACCACTTCACGTTCAAATGTATGGGCGTCCAGCGCAAAAATAAATTGCTTTCTAATATGCTTTCTAATATGCTTTCGTTAAATGAAAGTAAAGTGTAAGCCTCGAAACGCTAAGTCACGCGACGCAAGACATCGCTGTGCCAGCAACCGTCCTCCGAGACGTCGCATGACCGGCGACGAACCAGACAGCCAACAACTGGCGCAACAGGCGGCGCTGAACGCCTCCCAAGACGAACTCAAAAAAGTGATCGATTTTTCTCACGAGGTGTTTACCACCGCGGAAAACCACAACCTGAGTAACGACCAACTAATGACGTCATTAATGGCCGTCATCACCATGCTCGTCAAGGAAACAGGAAACACCGATCAACAGAAGGAAGTCTGTACCCAGTTGGTCATAGGGCTGTGGACAACTATTGGGCTGGAGGGGCCACCCTCACTCGACTTCCTACTGTCGTCATCAGAACAAGTGCACTAATGCTGAAGGAGTTCGCCATGAGACAACGAGCCAACAGGTATTGCGGAACAAAATCACACCACTGCGCACCGCCACCATCACAACGCTACTGTCGACTTTGCCACAAGCGGAAGGCAAAATTTTGCTTCCGCGGACACGTCAAAGCAGACCGCGACCACAACCTCTGCCAACAATGCTACCGGTCTCTTCGTGACCGCAGCCGCCATCTGAGCCCCTGGTGGCCGACCACCAGGTCACCACATCATCAATAGTGCTGGAGACCCACTATGGCAAAAACCACATCAAAAAAATCAGCCGACCGGAAAAAGCGGACGGGAACCAAGTCTGAAAAAAAAACAACAACTCTCAGTATTCGTCTCACGGATCGCGAAAAAGAACTACTTTCGACTGCTGCTGGAGCTCATGCACTGAGCCCAACACAATTCATTAAGAGAGCTGCTTTGACAAGGGCGGCGCAATGGCATAACGCGGAGAGGGACACTTCCTTTGACTTTGACTCTCTTGCGGACCGCATCGTCGAACTCTTGCTCGCCGACTTCCCCAAGGAAGCACTCGCGCGACTGACACCAAAGGGAATGAAACAATTAACCGCACCCGCAAACGACCAACCCAAGTTACCGCCAGATGGAGAAGGCCACTACGAGGCAGTGGTACGAGCCGAGGCCGATGGATATGATGCTGCAGAGCTGTTCGAGCCGAACCCCGATGTACCTCTACGCGTGTGGCTACCAATAGATGAGATTCCGCCAGAGAGAAGGTCTGACAATTGGAAGCCGGGAGACGCGCCTGAGGCGGCACCTGTGGTCCGCGATGGGCGACGAAAATTTTACTCCCATGACTTTCAATTATTCTTACGCGCACTTCATCTTGGCGGTAGCGGTTTTGTGGAATACATAATATCGAGTGCTGAGCCCTACTTGGATGATAACTTTGATCCAGACAACACAGGACAATCATCGTTGGAACCAATTGACCCAGAGACTTTTGGAGAACTAAGAAATATGGTTTGAAGGGTGTGTCGCTTGGCGCATCGCGAAGTTGACACTACGGTCTGGTGTTCGCCTTACTCCCCAGCCAAATCGCGATTAATCACACGATGTTGAATGCGCCACCCGTCCGGAGTCCGCACAAACTCGTCCGCGTAGTACCCGGACACCGTCATTGTCGGAGGCCGGGTCGTCACATCAAGCAGCACGTAATACGCGCGTCCTTTCGCGCCCTCTGGTGTGGCCGTGATCAGATAACTGCCGGTCCAATGACGTCGTCCAGCATCGCCGCTTTGCCCATCCTGGTACCGTTGCTCACGTTCCTTCCGTAACGCCGCCATTCCACGCACACTACTCCCATCGGGCCGCTCGATCACCGCATCCTCAGAAAACGCCGAGAGAAACAAGTCGGCGTCTCGGAAATCACTCCCCTGGTTATAGCGGGCGTACAAGGCTTCGATCTCGCCGTAATCCTGACCGGTTAACGTACCAACTCTGCCACTCTGCTGAGCCGACACTGTCCCCACTCCCAGAATCCCTATTAACAAAACCACCGTGCCTATCCGCACTTTTGACATCAGAACTCCTCTTCGTAAAAAAATGAGGCAAACAAGATCAATTACTCGAGCCAACAAAATAACTTGGTCGGTGCTCAAAAAACATCCAAGTCGTTCCCGTAAACCACCGGTCCGTCGTATTGGGCTCGGACTTCGTCGACCAGTTGGTCAGGTGACTCACCCGCCAGATGCAGTTGATGCGTCAGGACCACCATGCCCACATTCGCCTGACTCGCAATCTCCCCAACTTTTGTCGCTGATGTGTGAAAGGCTCCGTGATACCCCTGCGCTTGCGGACGACGCTGGAAAAATCCAAAGGCCCCATAGGCCTCATGCACCAGGATGTCCGCATCGCGAGCGATTGTGGCCAGTTCGTCATTGGGCCCCGAGTCACCAGAAATCACAACTGTGCGATCAACGGTGGTGAATTTGTACCCAAATGCGTGTTCCCATGTCCCATGGGGTACAGCAAATGCCTCGACGGTCACCAGATCATCTTCATACACAACACCTGGTGCGATCTCATTTGCCTGCACCTGCACACCACTCATCGCAAGCATCTCCGCACCTTCGGTACGAATACGAATATCGGCCTGGTAGGCCTCAAGGATTGACCGCGTCATTGCTCTCAACCCTGGCGGACCATACACAGTGAGTGGGGCACGACGACCAAGCACCCACGGCGTGAGCACGACATCTGGATACCCGGCCGTATGGTCAGAATGTAAATGGGTCAGAAAGCCAATGCGGAGATTCTGAGGACGCAACGCGGTCACGCCGGCCGCCGCCGCCGCCGCCGCCTGCCGAACAACTCCCGGGCCAAAGTCAATAAGATACGCGGTCTCATCAACGACCACTGCCGTGGCAGGCCCTGATCGATCTGGTTCAGCCCCGGGCGTGCCGGTACCAAGCAACACCACGCGTGTACGGCCAGTCGGCTCCGGTGGCAATAACGACGCACTCTCCGTTGCCGTTGGTAATGTGTCGCCCGCAACATCATCTCCCTGAGACGTCTCAGGTGGCGATGAGCCACATCCAACAGCGAACAGCACCAGGCATAGCCACCGGCTTGCGTGTTTCACGATCACATCCACCAACACCCGTCGTCTAGTCACGAATGCCGGCCGGGAGATCGTCAGGTTCATCGCTCTGCCATGTGATTTCGAGCGTGCGCTCGTCTGGCCATCGCTCATTCAGCGTATCACCGTAATACAGTCGTCCATTCTTCATCACATAACGAATGGTGTTCGTATGTCGAATGTCATCAAGAGGATTTTCTTCAAGGATCACAAGGTCCGCGAGTTTGCCTGGCTCTATCGTCCCCAGATCTCCATCAAGTCCGATTGATTCCGCGCCAAGAATCGTGGCTGTCCGTAATGCGTCATGCTCGGACAGCCCACCTGATTGCATCGCCCACAATTCCCAGTGATAGCCCAGCCCTTGCAATTGCCCGTGGCTTCCCACGCCAACACGGCCACCGGCTTCGACAATTGCTTTCACACCCTTTGCATGATCGTCGAACACATGCTCCTCATCGCGAAACCATCCACCCGGACCTGGGCCAACACCTGCCCCACGACGACGGGTTGACCCATCAAGGACCGCGTGTGGGGTAAATCGACCAAGCTTTGGATCATCGTGCGGATTCTCGCGCGTATAAAAATAATTCTCTCCGAACGGGCCCCCATAAGAGACCAACAAGGTCGGTGTATAAGCAAGACCTGTCTTGGCGGTCAGTTCAACAACATCGTTGTAAATGGGAAAAATCGGAAAGGAATGCTCTTGACCCGGATATCCATCTAACATCATCTCCATGTTGTATTTCATGTCGAGCGCGCCTTCAGTCGTCGGGAGCAATTCCTGTTCACGGGCGGCCATCAAAATCCATTGCCGCTGTTGACGATTCCCTGAGGTGTACATTTTTATGGTTTTCGTGTCGTAGTAGTCGCTGTAACGACTCAGTACATCACGGGCATGATCGAGGTCTTTGATTTGCTCGGCGCTAAACACCCCTGGACCCGTTGAATAAATGCGTGGCCCCACAATCGTTCCCGTTTCAACCAGGTCGCCATAGGTCAGTACATCGGTTGTTCCAGTCTGCGGGTCGCGGGTGGTGGTCACCCCGTAGGCAAGATTCGCCAGGTAGGCCCATGGTTGGGCTTTATGCACGCCAAACGTCGGGCGCATATGCGCATGGGTATCAACAAACCCTGGCACAATCGTCGTTCCACTCACGTCAAAAATACGGGCAAAGTCTGGGAACTGTACCGTTCCACGACGACCGATAGCTAGAATGCGATTTCCCTGCACAATCAGGTCAGCATTTTCAATCACTTGGTTCCCACGCATGGTTACGACACGCCCACCACGCAACACACCAAATCCATCGGGGAAATCGCGCTGCGCTTCTACCGTAATTCTGATTTCAGTCGCGAGATAGCCGTCATCCTCCGATGCGTCGTCATCTTCAGACTGATCATCGGGCTCCGCCTCCGTCCGAGCGGCCTCCGCTGCACGAGCATCATCAATGTCGTAGATAAAGTGAGCGTTGCCAATAGACCAATGCGCAAGTCCGTCACGACTCCACACGGGAAACTGTCCACCAACCTCGGTCAACTGACGCACAGGGACCACAGCGCTTTCAGGATTCGCCACCGACACCGTGGGCGTGTCGCCGCCGGTCACCGGGACTTCCAGGACATACAAATTATTGTCGACTTGTGCAAACGCCCGCTCACCGCTCGGTGACATCAAAACAAGAGATGCCTGTACTGGTTCTGGACGCCCTGTCTCGGTCGCACCAGTCACTTTGACATGCGTCTGCTCATCGGTGCCATCCCACCGGATCGACACCAAACCGTCCTCAGGGTGATACAAAAAGATTCGGTCTGCATTAGTCGTAAAATGTGGCTCGCGTCGGCCATCGGTCGGCGCAATCATCGTCCACACGCCGCCATCGGATGGTACGGATACGATATTTTGACTGGCACCAGATGCAAATGGACCTGCCGCTTCCTGCATGGCACGAGACGGACCCTGAATGGCAACAATCCGGTCGCCTGCTGGTGACCATGCGGGGTTTTGATAAATCGCCGCCGTGGTCGTTAGTTGCATCGGTTCCACGGTCCCGTCGACCCGTGTCTTGTAGAGATGCCCGCCATCCGGTGACCACGTCACAAACGTCACCCACTCGCCGTCTGGCGACCACGTCGGCTGCGCTTCCACGACCTCTAGGGAGGTCAGACGTCGTGGCTCCCCATCCGGAAGCGACACAACATATAGCTGGTCGAGTGCGGCAAAGGCCAACTCTGTCCCGTCTGGTGATGGAATGGCATCACGAATTTGGCGGACCGTAAACTGGCGTTCGTTTGAGACGGGATACTTAAAAGCCAGTTCGGGTCCAATATCGAGCTCCGTTTGGACCCGAAATGGCACTGCGACAGGCTCGCCCCCTTCGACTATGGGTACGCGCCATATCTTGCCCCCGTACGACACCACAACTTCCGTCGAGTCTGGCGTAAACGACATCCCTGGCAAGACGTCACTACTCGCCACCGATTCCTGGTCATCGCGTGTAACGGGATACGCCAGCCAACGCTCTTCTCCGGTCGCTAGTTCCCGCAGACGGAGACCTGTGTGTTCTTCGTGTCGAGTGCCATACACAAGCCAGACTCCATCCGGTGACACCGTCGGTCGAAACGCAGACCCATAGCGTGAACTTCGTGTGTATTGTTCACCTGTCTCACGGTCGTACACAGCAAGCTGATACTGCGGAAGAATCGCGTTGTATTGCCAGAGGTTGGTCCGCTGCGCGAACCATATGTGTCGTCCATCCGGCGTGGGTGTCGGACCTGTAATACGACGAGATCCTGGCTCCTTGATAATCTGAATACCTGTCCCGCCATCGACATGCCACATCCAGAGCTTCGGGTTCCGAGCGTCACCACGCACCGCCATGTTCTCTGCAGCCGCCGCGACAACATAGTTGCCATCGGGTAACCACTCCGGAGACTCGTAACTTTTGGTCGAGCCATTTGTCAGTTGACGTGTCTCTTTTGAGGCAATGTCGATCAGCCACAGATTCTCAGACCCGTCGCGATCCGACACGAAAACTACCTCAGACCCGTCAGGGCTATATCGCGGCTGATTGTCGTACGGCATGCCGTCCGTCAGTGGTACCGCCTCTCCTCCACTCAAAGGTATCGTGTACAGGTCACCTAACAGGTCAAACACGACCGTCTCCCCATCAGGACTGACATCGACAGAAATCCACGTGCCTTCGTCGGTGTCCAGTGAGAATGTTCGTTCCGGGTCAAGTGGTAAGTCCTGGTCATCAGTAGGGCTTGAGTCTTCCTGTGCCCCAAGAACCACCGACGCGCAAAGAGCAACTACGGTAAATGATCGAACTCGCATGGACTAATTCTACCGAGGCGCTACCATGAGAGCAGCAATGAGTCTTCGCCTGGCGCGAATCACACTACGAGAAATCAAGCTAGGGCTTCAAAACCCTTCAGAATGGTCACTTTTTCCGATCGAAGAGCGTCGGGTTCTTTTAATCACATTGACCGACACTGATGGGGTCACTACGTGGAGTGAGTGCTCTGTCGACAACCGACCGACATCCTCACCGGAAACGATTGACACCGCATGGCTGGCCATTACCAACTGGATCGGACCGAGAATTCTCGGAACCAGTACCAACCACCCATCCGAAGTGGATAGCCTCCTTAACCGAGGCATCCGAGGACATCGGGCCGCCAAGGCTGCCATTGAAATGGGAACCTGGGCGCTCTGGGCCACGCGAGAAGGAAAGAGTCTCGCTCACGTTCTCGGCGGAAATAACGATACATTTCTCGGTGGCATCGTTCTCGCTGTACAGCAAACACCAAGCATCCTCGTCGACCAGGCGCGCCACGCGCTATCTCAGGGTTATCAAAAGATCACGATCTGTATCCAACCAGGCTCCGACATCGAATACCTTGGCGCGGCACGTGAAGCTTTGGGTGCTGAAGCACCGGTTGCGGTAGACGGCATGGGAACATATTCCTTGGACCACGCTGACCACTTAACCGACCTCTGCGCGTATCAACCGCTACTCATCGAACAACCACTCGCGCCAGATAATCTTCAGAAACATGCTCTATTACAGGACCGGATTGGTACGCCAATCTGTCTCGACGAATCCATTACTCATGTAGGACATGCCGAGGACATGCTCACTCTTGGTGCCGGTCGTATCATGAACGTCAAGGCCAGCCGTGTCGGTGGGTTTACTCAGGCAAAGGCCATTCATGATCTCTGCCAACATCATGCAATGCCTGCTTTCTGCGGAAGCCATTTCGAAACCGGAATCGGTCGAACATACGCTGTAGCTCTTGCGTCCCTTCCACATTTCAGTTTACCAAGTGATATCAGTCCATCAGCGCGCTACTGGCGCGAGGACACCATCACGCCAGAATGGGAAATGGCTGCAGACGGAAGAATGAGCATTCCCATCACGCAAACAGGTCTCGGGGTCACAGTTGACGTCGATATGATTGACAACCACACTGTCCGAACCAAAACTCTCGTCGCGCCGTAAACAGCGTCGCTACACCATTGCGACTGTGGGTCGATATATTGCTGTTGCCTCGCTACATACTTAACAATTCAATATCGACGATCAATTTCTCGACTTCAAACGAAAGCGACCCATTGTAAACGCCGCGAAGTCTTCCGTTTTGATCCACGAAAAGTACTTTCTCCGTATGCAAAAATAATTCTGAAGAGCCGCACCTAGCAGGAAACATACCGATCCACACAAACCAGCATGGTCGTGTCAGTTGCATGATTTTTAATCGTCCTAGACGAGTCTGGTGATGGGCCTCTCGTGCCTACTGTTTGTAACAGCAAGTTCCATGCTCCGAAGACAGACCGGGTTTCGGGGTAATTTCGACCTGGGTCGTACCCTGAGCAGGACAACAACTGATTACGCTATCAATCACTACGCTGAGACACGCAGTTTCATTTACTGTGTTTGTAGTTGATACCAGATGTTCAATCCCTGGTCTCTGAGCCCACGGAAAATCGTTTGACGATCATCCCAGACACGACGGGTTGTAATGTCAATTCCAGCCTGTTCAACAAACACCAAGGCAAATGCCGTTGCATACTGAGGCGGCACACGTGGACCAGCGATCTCAGATTCCATGTCTCGATAACTCTCATCTGCATCGGCAATCCAGACGGCCGCCTGCTCAACAACATGCGTGCGAGGAGGATAGAGGGTTGGGGAATTTTCAACGGTGTACGTGCCGACCTGAAATTGGTAGAGCACAGCTTCCACCACTGGTGCTATCGACGGCGGACGCACCATCAATTCATCATTCGACGTCGGCAGGTCTCGGTCTCGCTGACGACCCACCGTACGAATCGACCACTCTTGCCAGCCTCCTTCATCGAGAATCACCCATCCGTCACGGCGGGCAATCATGTCACGCTTCCCATTGGACGCTTGAAAATACATTCCGACAGGTGAAGTAATCAGAATGGGTTCGGTTCCTGTGCGGCGAATTCGGAGAGAGACACTTTCATCATCTGAACCCCGCGCCTCGACCTCAATGAGACGTCCATTGAGCGCATCGAACAGATCGTAATCGGCAAGAATTGGATCCTGTCTCTCGCCACCGGCAACCTGAAAGAAAAAGAGGTGCTGACTCGGTAAAAACTCGTGCAATGCCTCAAGCTCAAAGCCAGCTGCCTGCCATTCGAAGACAACCTGTCGAGCTGACATAACATGGTCGGCCTTAATTTGGTCTCCGCTCCCATCCTCTACGCGATACTCCAGAAGCGCGACACGCCCCGTCGGAGCCAAAGCACGTCGTATCCCGGCTAACATCGGCTCGGGTTCAGACATCTCATGGTACACATCCGCAATGATGACCCAGTCGATCTCGCCAGTCGGAAGTTGGGGGTCTGTCGGCGTGCCAAGAATCGCTTCAACATTAGTGAGACCTTCTTCACGAACCCGGTCACGCATGATCTGAAGCATCTCCGGCTGAATATCTTCACAGAACACCGTGCCTCCTGGCGCCACGCGGTGTGCCATTCGCCGAGCGTAGTAGCCTGACCCACATCCCACGTCAGCAACCACATCGCCTGGACTGAGATTCATCATGTCAAGAACTCGATCCGGTTCCTCCTGCTCGACTCGTTCAGCCCGCTCAAGCCAATCTGCACCACGGTAGCTCATAAACTCGGCCGGCACGCGATGCCGATCAGCCCGATCCGTTTGTGCTGAAGCCGTACCCCCAGAACTCGCCACCAGAAACGCGACCCATCCGATCAAAAATATTTTTCTCAGACCATGACTCATAGTGGCCCTTCGCAAACGTATCATCGTGCTACCAGAATACGGCACACGTCGCCGTAAATCACCACGAAATCGACTGCTTGTCACGAAAGAACCCTCCGTTCGGTCCATCAGCATTCAGCGTCGCAAGCCACACGATCGTCTCCGCGCCCTTCTCAACCGTCCGAGTCGCACCTGCTCCACCCATTCTTGTTCGCACCCACCCTGGACACACTGCATTCACCTTCAGGTCACCGGACACTTCTTGCGCAAGTTTGATCGTCAACGCATTCAGTGCAGCCTTGGTCGCCGAGTACCCGACCGGACCGCCAAGCTGACCTGCGAACGAACCCCACCCCGAACTGACATTGACCACTCGTCCATACCCAGCACGAACCATGGCTGGAACAAATGCACGTGCGAGCCAAAAAGGGCCCGCCAAGTTCGTCCGTAGTGCCACTTCAATCGTTTCGTCTTCAATGTCGAGCACCCCACCGTCGGGACAGACCGCAGCGTTATTGACTAAAACATCAATACCAATGCCGCGTTTCGACAATTCCGTGGCACAGGCCGTGACAGACGCCTGACTCGACACGTCGAGGGGCATCACCGTAATCGACTCATGCCCTCTCTCACGTAACTCGTGAGCAGCTTCTTCGCCATCTGTCAGGCTTCGGCTGGCCAACACGACATGCACATCACGCTGCGCCAGTTGTCGACACACTTCCTTACCAATTCCGCGATTGCCTCCCGTAACCAGCGCTGTCCGTAACACCTAAACCTCCTTCTCTACTGTAAACCGAGAACCAAAGCACAGCGCAACCTGAAGTCCAGGATGATTCTCAGACAGTGAGAGCGTAGCCTCATGCAACTTCGCAACAGCCGCAACAAGACTCAGCCCCAAACCAGCCCCTGGCTTGGTACGACTGGCATCAAGCCGGTAAAACCGTTCGAGTACGCGGATGCGTTCGTCGGCCGGAACTGAATTATCGCTCCCGCCCGTGGCTGAAATATTAACCACCACTGGCTTCACCCTTTCGATAACATCAGCCAATGAGAACGGTTCCATCGCTGAAACCGCTGAGGGACTGAATTGTCCGATGCACAGGACCGCCAAAACCGCAAACGATATGCCGGTCGTTCGCACACGAAACACACATTGTGCAAATTTCATCGCCCATATACCTCCTCATGCTGTAAACGCATATATGAAGCCACAGTAACGAACACCAGATGAACGTCCGGTGACCAAAACATGAACGTTTTGTTAGGTATAAATAGTCAGATGCCTGAGCGTGCTATCCTGCCGGTCTGGACCAAAAGCGGGAAACCCCGCCGTGACGATATGCGTTTATTGAAACGAGCCGTAAGCACACTCTTGGTCGGGCTGGTCCTGACCGGAGTCATTCTGACGCCATCTGTACACGCGCAGACCGTACAAACCCCGACGGAATTCTTCGGCTTCGAGATCGGGACAGACGGTGAACTTGCCAGGTACCCACGCGTGCTCGAATATTTACAGCATCTTGAAGCTCAAACTGAACGCCTCGACTATATTCCACGAGGCACAACCACGGATGGTCATCCCTATGTTCTCGTCACCATTAGCTCCAAAGAAAATCTCGAGCGGTTTGATCGATTAATTGAGATTAACCACCGCCTCGCTGACCCGCGGGGGTTGTCTGAAGAAGATGCTAACGCATTAGCACGCGAGGGCGTCCCCTTCTATTTTCTCTATGCCACGATCCATTCAACAGAGGTCGGCAACGGGCAAGCCATCATCAATATCGCTCATCGACTAGCGACGGAAGAGTCTTCCGAAATCAATGAAATTCTCAATAACGCGGTCGTCTTATTAGTCCCATCACAAAACCCAGATGGTCAGATTCGAGTCATTGACCACTGGTACGACACAAAAGACACTCGTTACAACCGTGTTTATCCTGATCTCTACCATCGGTATACCGGCCACGACGATAACCGTGACTGGTTCATGTTTACCCAAAAAGAAACGCGACTGGCCATCGATATCCATCGTGACTTTAAACCACAGGTCACTCATGACATGCATCAGATGGGTAGCCGCGGCGCTCGTATTTTTGTGCCACCCTTTCGAGACCCATACGACCCGAACATTCATCCGATCTTGATCGAAGGCCAAGCTCAAATCGGCATGGCCATGGCGTCTGCACTCATCAGTGATGGCAAGAAAGGAGTCGTGTACAACGACCAGTACGACCTGTGGACTCCGGCCCGTCAGTACATGCTCTACCATGGACAACCACGCATTCTTACTGAGATTGCAAGTGCCAACCTCGCGGACCCGTATGTCAATCCAAACGGCCCCAGTCAACCACTAGGCCCTCAGGAAACACGGTGGAACTTTCCCGTCCCCTACGATTCCTCCGTATGGCGTCTTCGGAATATCGTTGAATACGGAACAACCGCCGTCTTTGCAGCACTAGAACATTTGGCCAAGTACCGTACCCAGTGGCTTGAAAACTACTACCGCGTTCACCGTGATTGGGTCACTCGCAATGAGGCACCGCATGCGTTCGTCATCTCGGCCGATCAACGCGACCCCTTTGCCACCTACGAGCTACTTGAAATCCTTCACTTCGGCGAAGTTGAAATTCACCAGTCTCGCCAGTCATTTCAGGCTGATGGTGTGCGTTACCCCGAAGGCTCATGGGTTATTCAGCTCGCGCAGCCGTACGGTGCGTTTGCGAAGACCATGCTCGAGAAACAAGTGTATCCAGACCTGCGTTACTACCCTGGCGGACCGCCGATTCCTCCGTACGACGTTACCGGACACACTCTCGGACTGCTGATGGGTGTAGAAGTGGCCCAGATTGAAACTCCAGTCAATGCTGATTTGGAACTTCTTGAAACGATCGAACCAGTCTTTAAGCCACTTCCGACACGGCCGAACTGGGCTTATGCCATCAATCCGTCATCTAATGCCGGCTTCCTCGCAGCCAGTCGCCTACAAGCAGCCAATGTCCCAATTTATCGAGCTTCAAACTGGTTCGAGGTAAACGGACAAGAATATGCCCCGGGTTCGTGGCTAATTGAACCGACCGAGGAAACAGAATCCATTCTGGAAGCTGTAGCCGCAGAAACTGGACTAGTGATTCAAGGCATTGATGCGCCGGTCAACGTGGCGGGCTACCGACTACAAGACTCGACACGCGTAGGGCTCTGGCGAGCAGCGAATAATATGCCCGGGGGGTGGATGCTCTGGCTGTTCGAACAGTACGAACTTAACCATACCGTAATTTCGTCAACTGACTTTGATGGCGAGCTCAGCGAGAAATACGACGTCATTGTGCTGCCATCGGGCACGAGTCGGAGAAGCATTGTTCAGGGCTTAAATTCAGAACGACACGATGAGACGTGGCGTTGGGCGTACGGTGTCGGTCGAGAAGGATGGTTAAAGTTACGTCGGTTCGTTGAAGACGGCGGCACCATTGTTGCGCTCGGCTCGGCTGTCGAAACTGCGCGCTCACTGTTTAACCTACCGATTGAACCGGTTCTTCCAGCGCGTCGCACGGGACTAGTGACACCGACTGCGCGCCGTCAGTCACAAATGACGGCCACTGAAGCCGACCAGCAACTCCGAGATGCCTTCCGCAGTCCTTCTCAATTGGCACGAGCACTCCGAGAACGCGTTGTTGATCCGACATCCGTGTTTTACTCACCTGGGACCCTTCTCAAACAGGAACATAATCCTGAGCATCCAGTCGGCTACGGTATGCCTGACGATTGGCCAGTTTTCTTCCGGTTCGACCAGGCGTATCGTCTTTCCCCAAGTTTTGATATCGACACCGAGGTGATTTCTCGGTATCCAAATGACGACGACATGGTTGCGAGTGGCTGGCTGCTGGGAGATGACTTATTACGAAACCAAGCCAATGTCGTCTCATCGCGTGTCGGAAATGGGACGGTCGTCACCATGGGAAGTCAAGTGGCGTTCCGCACACAGACTCGTGGCACATTCAAACTTCTTTTCAATGCCATCTTTCATGGGCCGGCGGGACCAGTGACCGCGGCCGATCTTGAAGTCTTAGACTAGAAATAACGCCCGAAGCGACATTCGAAAAACCACGAGAAAGAACGTGGTATGAGTCATTCCGTTTTATCCCAAAAAAAAGGCCGATGTATATCAACACATCGGCCCCAGATATGAACTGTTAGTAATGTCTTCTACGCGAGCGGATCAATTGGGAGTTTCCCGGTCGCATGACCGAGTGATTCCGCTGGAACACCTAATCTATCCAGCAAACTCATCTGAAGGTTCGCAAGTGGCGTATCTTCCGGATACTTGATGTGACGCCCACCTTTACCTGCCGCACCACCCGCTAAAAGAATCGGCAAGTTCTGAGAGGCATGCGCATTACTGTCGGCCATTCCGGCACCATACACAATCATCGAATGATCGAGTAACGTCCCATCCCCATCCGGGGTATTCGACAATCGCTCAACAAACTTCGCAAAAAGTTCACAATGGTATTGGTTGATCTTGGTTAACTTCGCAAGTTTGGCAGGATCTTTTTGGTGATGTGAAATCGGATGATGCGCATCAGGCACACCAATTTCTGAATAGGTCCGACCTGTGATCTCGCGTCCCATCATGAATGTCGTGACACGTGTAAGGTCCGTTTCATACGCAAGTGCCATCAGGTCAAACATTAACTGTGCATGCTCTCCAAAGGTGCCAGGCACACCAGCCGGTTGTTCCACCACCGGAAGTTCTCGATCGCTCTGGGCTTCTGCCATCTGAATCCGACGCTCAATATCACGGACAGCGTCTAAATACTGCGTCAGTTTCCGCTGGTCTCCATTTCCAAGTTGCCGAGACAAATCGCCCGCTCGTTCAGTCACCGAATCCAACAGGCTCGCATCCTTCGCTAACCGAGCCTTCCGAACGGCGGGGTCAGTACTTCCAGAATCACCAAAGAGTCGTTCAAAAATCACCCTCGGATTATTCTCCATAGGAAGCGGCGTGGTGTCATTCGCCCAAGAAATGGTGTTCGTGTATGCGCAACTGAACCCATCGTCACACGAACCAACAAAGTCACGCCCATCAATGGCTAACTCAAGGGACGCCAGCTGTGTTTCGCGGCCGAGTACTCGCGCGGCGATCTGATCCGACGAAATGCCAGCCTGCAAATCAGTTCCCTGGTCCGGTTGTGGGGAAACGCCTGTCAGAAACCGGGTAGCAGAACGCGCATGGGGCCCTTCGCCACTAACGCCGTGCATCCCCGACAGCACCTGGAGTTGGTGACGGAAGGGCTCTAATGGTTTCATCACGAGCGGAAATTCAAATCCACTACCTTCCGTCGAAGGTGTCCAATGATTCATCATCATGCCATTTGGCACGTAAACTACTCCGTAGCGCCGAACCGGACTGGCCGCTGTGTTTCGTAACGCAGCCAACGCCGGTACCATGCCATCAAGAAGCGGCAAGGCGAGCGACACACCAAGTCCACGCAACACGGTACGCCGAGAAATCGCTTTTTGGGTGATGATCATGATCCTGACCTCCTCATACGGAACGGTGTGCTCTGTACGATACCAACAATAATAGACGACCAGCGGTAATTATCCGAGGCCGCCGCTCGGGTAATCGCACGAACGGTCGGACGGTCGTAATACTCCGGGCCTCTCCCGAGCGCATAAGCCAAAAGCTTTTCCGTGAAAGTCTCTACAAATTGGCCGCGTCGTTCCAATAATAGGGTTCGTAACCCAGTAGGCCCTTCAAACACAGTGCCGTCTGGAAGATTCCCCGAAGCATCAATTGGTAGTTCGGCCTCACCAGTGGTCCGCCACTGTCCGACCGCATCGTAATTTTCAAGTGCCAGGCCTAACGGGTCCATCGGGGCATGACACACCGAACAGGCCGGACTTTCCCGGTGACGCGCCAACCGATCACGCACTGTTGCCGCTTCGCCGTTCTCGCCTCGGTCAGGCAGATCAGGTATGTCTGCTGGGGGTGCCGGCGGCGGCGTCCCTAAAATATTTGTCAAAACCCACTTACCACGAAGCACCGGAGAGGTGCGATTCGGATAAGACGTCACTGTCAAAAGACTTCCATGCCCAAAAATACCACCCCGACGCTCAGCCAAATCCGGATCAAGTGACACACGTCGAAAGTGTGAGCCATAGATTCCCTCAATTCCATAATGCCGCGCGAGACGCTCGTTAACAAACGTATAGTCGGCACCGAGCAAATCGAGAACACTCGTATCTTCGCGGAGTAAACTTTCTACGAACATCTCCGTTTCCTTCGCAAATGCTTCCCGCAAGTTTTCGTCAAACTCCGGGAACACCAGCGGGTCCGGTACTGCCCCGCGCAAATTTCGCAGATACAACCACTGACCAGCAAAATTCTGCACAAGCGCCGTCGCACGTGGATCCGCAAGCATTCGCATGACTTGCTGTTCAAGAATCGCCGGATCATTGAGTCGACCACGTTCGGCAAGACCGAGCAACTCTTCATCAGGACCACTTGACCACAGGAAATATGACAACCGCGAAGCAATCTCTAAATCCGCTAATGCATAAATCGTTCCTGGATCACTATCAATGGGATCGCGCTCCACGCGAAAGAGGAAATCTGGTGAAATTAAGAGTCGCTCCAAAGCAAGCTGGATTCCAGCATCGAAGCCGGCACCGGAACGACCCATACGATAAAAATTCATCAGTGTGGACACGTCAAACTCTTCAAGTGGCCGACGATAAGCGCGCCGTGCCAAACCCGAAAGAATTTCTTGCGCACAACGCTCTTCATCAGAATTACTGTTAGTCGCTGGCTGACATGAAAAGATCGCTCGACGACTTGGCGTGTCTCCAGGACCATGACTCTCATATGGCCCACCAACGGCTACCTTGTCGACCGCCGCGTTACCATCACGCATTTCATTAACCGCAACCGCAAAACTGCTCTGCCGTGGCTGCAAAACACCTTCAGGCTCTGTGAAACGTCTCACAAACGTCACACTGACCACATGTGGACCGGCTGTTGCAGGGAATCGAACACGCATGTTCGCATCCGCATACAACATGTACTCTTCCCACTCAGGGTCACCAAATTGATTCCCGCCGTAACTGGCCGGCGCCTGCGTGACATCTGGTTCCTCTCCGCCGAATGTAAACGACCGAACTAAGTCCCCATCCAATCGAACCTCTAATTCATGTCGAGAACCCATGCCACGCACGTAATTGACGTAATTCCGGTGGAGCGTCACTGCAAGGTCATACTCACCATCAACCGGAAAGTAATGCCGAATACCGAGACCCCCGCGCGATCCGAAGGGCACGTCATCACCCATGCGATCGTCCTGAACATTCAGGATGTTGACACTGTATGTCTCAGTCGCCGGACCAAGGGGTTCTTCTCCCAACGCCAAGCGGCCAATCTTACGGGCGGCAGACAGATAGCGATCCATCAACGCTGGCGAAACGGTCAGCACGTCCGCCATATTGTCGAAGCCGTACTGGTCGATATCATCTGCCGGTAACAACTCATTGACATCGACATCTATTACCAACAGGTCTCGAATAGCGTTTGCATATTCTGCTCGATTTAAACGGTGAAACGCTTCCGTCCGGCCAGGATTCGGTCGATCAGCAGCATATTGATCAAGCTCGCTCTCAAGCCATGACGCAAGCACGTCATAAGTTTCAATGTCAGGTCGAGGTCGACCTACCGGAGGCATGGTTCTTGTTCGGAATTTATTGATGACCTTTTCCCACTGCTCGGCGTGCCCCCCCAAATCGGAAAGGTCTACACCGTCCAAGGAAAACTCTGCTGTGCGAAGGCGGTCATTGTGACAGGTCACACAATATCGACGAACCGTGGACTCCAGAAGCTCGGTTTCGTTGCCCTGAGCCACACTTATCGCCGGAACGACCAAAGTGACAAACAGAGACCAACCAAACAGGCGTTGCATCGTTTTTTTATCCACAGTTTCTGGCTAAATATCGGTAATCGCTAAGTTTGTCCGAATGCAACTTAGGGTGTCAATCAAAGAATGTCTGGGGTAGCATTACGCTGTAATGACACATCGAATCTTCGGACGCTCTGGTCTTGTATTTCTCGTCTTAGTAACAGTATGTGCCATAGGTGACATTGCCGTTTCAGCGCAAGAAACTGGCAGTTCTGCTCTCATTAACGCCATACGAAACGGCGACCGAAGTCAGGTCGACACGCTGCTATCAACACGAGTTGACGTAAATGGACGAGAGGGCGACGGCGCAACTGCACTCCACTGGGCAACACACCGCAATGACCTGGAAACAGTCAAAGACTTGATAGACGCTGGGGCCGATGCCAGTGCATCGAACACACTCGGCGCGACACCACTTTGGCTTGCCGCAACAAATGGAAGCGTCGAGGTAATGGAACTGCTTCTCAACGCTGGCGCGAACCCAAATGCCGCACTAAAGATGGGAGAAACACCGTTAATGAGTGCCGCCCGTTCAGGAGACCATGCATCAGTCAAATTACTGATTGAGCACGGGGCCGATGTCAACCGAGCTGAATTTGAACGTGGACAAACGGCATTAATGTGGGCAGCTGCGCAGCAACATGCCGATGTCGTGCAGTTACTCGTCTCAAACAACGCCGACTTGGAGGCACGTACAAAAGTGTGGCACCAGCTCGAAAACACTGCCGGTAATACCAACCCCGTCGGAAACTTTAAGATGGAGCATGGCGGATCGACACCGTTACTATTTGCAGCTCGATCCGGCGACGTCAAAACAGCAGAGGCCCTGATCGAAGGCGGTGCTAACCCGAATGATCTCGCGGCCGCCGGAACCAGTGCACTGGTTATTGCGGCACATAGTGGACATGGTGCACTGGCCACATATTTACTTCGACAAGGAGCAGACCCAAATGCGTCGGACGCGGGCTATACCGCGTTGCACGCAGCAACGCTCCGAAGCCAAGTCGATTTAGTCAATAGTCTTCTTGAGCACGGAGCCAATGTAAACGCGCTGGTCGAGCACGGATCACCAGGGCGACGGTTTAGTGCGGACTACAGTATTCGGTATCAAACGATTGGCGCGAATGCTTTTTGGTTAGCCGCAAAATACGGCGAACCTCAGATTGCCCGCATACTCGCCCGGCATGGGGCAGACCCGTCCGTCACGCCCAGTGACGGCACCTCATCGCTGAAAGCAGCTATCGGCCTTCCTCGTGGCAGCGAAGACCGCCGAAACCGCGGATTGGGTTCAACAGAAATCGATCGGGAAACCCAAGAACGATTAACGCTTGACGTCACATCCATCGTTCTCGACTTGGGAGTTAATGTGGATCAAGCTGATCAAACTGGCACGACCCCTTTGCATGACGCCGTCCGGGTAGGTTTCCCGTCCGTGGTCGAACTACTGGTATCCCGGGGTGCTAACGTGAACGTGACCAATGATCGGGGAGACACACCGCTCTCTCTCGCGGAAAGTGTGCAGTCCGTTCCTGGCACTAACGGATTACGGGCCACGCGGCCAGAAATAGCAACCTTGCTGCGTGACCTTGGCGCAGGAAACTAGTCTCCAACAACTCAGAGGTCATCAAAAAAGGCCGAGGCTGGATAACAGCCTCGGCCTTTTGAATGAATCCTCTTTGAACGAAAGCGTTACAAACTAAGCGGGGCTGTATTCAGCAGACCAGTACTATCGCCTAGTTGATCTGCCGGCACACCTGCTTTGTCGAGAACTGACAACAACAGGTTTGCATACGGCGTATCGTCTTCGTAATGACGATGCCGTCCGGCATTGAGACGCCCACCTCCACCACCGGCTACCAAGCATGGAAGGTTCGTGTGCTCGTGCAAGTTACCGTTTCCGATGCCACCGCCATAAACAATCATCGAATTGTCAAGAAGGTTGGCATCGCCGTCCGGCGTCTTACGTAAGTTTTCAAGAAAGTAAGCAAGCATCTGAATATGGTACGTATCTATCTTTGCTTTCTTCGCAATGTATTCCGGATCGTTGCGATGATGGGAAACCGTGTGATGCTGGTCTGGAACCCCAACCTGTGGATACGCCCGCGGACTTGCTTCGCGAGCCATCATTAGTGTGAACACGCGCGTGACATCCGCCTGAAAGGCCAATGTAAGCAAATCAAACATTAGCTTCGCATGCTCTTCAAATGTCTCAGGAATATCCACTGGCCGATCAGGTAATTCAACCAGCGACTCTGCACCGCGCGATTCTGAACGTTGAATCCTCTGTTCAACGTCACGCACCGCATCGAGATACTCATCCAATTTATTCCGGTCACCAACACCCAAGGTATTCCCAAGACGTGCAACCTCCGCGGTCACAGAATCAAGGATGCTGCCTGTTTGTTTTAGTATCGCAAGCCGGTCAGCCGCCGTTCCACCTTCGCCAAACAAACGCTCGAACACCACACGCGGGTGCGCCTCCATATCGAGCGGTGTTGTTTCATTTCGCCACGAAATCGTGTTCGAGTAAAAGCAATCCCCGGTGTCACAAGCAATCGCCGTCGGTTTCTCTAGCGCCAGCTCAAGCGACGGCAACGGTGTAGCCTTGCCAAACTCACGGGCAGCAATCTGATCTGCGGTAATGCCTAACTTGATGTCGGTCATTCCCTGTCGACCACGCCGCTCCCATGCATGGACACCACTCAGCCAAACAGCGGTCGCGCGTGGATGGTCACCATTCCCATCACCAAACGAGTCAGCTTGGCGGTGAGCCAAATTACTCAAAACCAGTACACGCTCACGAAGCGACTCAAGCGGGCTCAGAATTGGTGACAAGTCGAAATTACGCCCCGTCTTTGATGGAACCCACTGATCTTGGATTACACCGTTCGGAACGTAAATAAATCCAACACGACGTGCCGGGGCCGTGACCGCTCGAGCAACTGACGATGCGGCAGGCACCATCGCGTCAAGAAACGGAAGGGTTAGCGTGGCACCAACACCACGAAGAAAGGTGCGCCTCGGTAATGCTTTCTTAGTAATAATCATGATTGCGGCATCCTCATTTGAAACGGCGTACTCTGAACAATAGCAAACACCAGCGACGAAAATCGATAGTCATTCTCGGCAGCCTCACGGACAATTCCGCGCACGGCCGGCATGTCAAACGATTCCAAGTTACGACCTAATGCATAGGTGAGAAGTTTTTCAGCGACCGTTCCTACAAAACGATCGGGGTTCTTAAGCAGCGCAGCCCGCATTTCGTCAGGCCCTTCAAACGAAGTCCCATCGGGCAGTAGGCCAGTGGCATCAATGGTCTCGTTCGATTCTCCTCGCGTGCGCCATCGACCAATCGCATCAAAATTCTCAAGCGCGAACCCAAGTGGGTCCATCTGAGAATGACAGCTTGCACAGGCTGGATTCGAACGATGTTTTTCCATCGCCGCCCGCATTGACAGTGCCTCTCCTTCGTCTGTCGTTTCTGCAAGAGACGGAATATCAGGCGGTGGTGGCGGCGGCGGTGATGACAGCAGGTTCTCTAGAATCCACTTACCACGCAGCACGGGAGAAGTACGGGTCGCATACGAGGTCAACGTTAAGATACCGCCCTGACCAAGCAATCCACGACGTTCTGTGCCCTCAAGCGAAACCCGCCGAAAGTGACTCCCGTAGATATGAGGGATGCCGTAGTGCTTTGCTAATCGCTCATTAAGAAATGTGTAGTCTGCACTCAGTAAATCTGTAACTTGTCCATCTTCCCGTAACACGCTGTCGATAAAGAGCTCTGTTTCATTCTGGAACGCTTGACGTAAATTTTCATCAAACCCAGGGAAAAATCCAGGGTCCGGTTCTTTTTCTGTAACGTCACGAAGATACAACCATTGTTCCGCGAAGTTATTGACTAGCGCACGTGCACGCGGGTCAGCCATCATTCGCTCAACTTGTCCTCGTAATACTGAAGGGTCGCTCAGTTGGCCGGATACTGCCACGTCAAGCAATTCATCATCTGGAATGCTGCTCCAGAGGAAAAACGACAGCCGAGAGGCCAATTCCAAATCACGAACGGTATAGGGTTCTCCATCGACATCAGCGGGGTCACGTTCAATGCGAAACAGAAATTCAGGACTCACGAGAATCCGTTCCAAGCCCCGCTGAATGCCACGCTCAAACCCAGCCTCCAACCTACCCTCTTCATAAAACGGTCGGAGAACCTCAAGGTCGGCCTCCGTAACAGGACGTCGATACGCCCGACTTGCCAAGGTCATAAAAATTTCATCCGCACACGCATTAGCCATCACACCATTGGATGGATCACATGTGAAGATACGACGCCGGCTCGGCGTATCACCTGAGCCATCAACACCATACGGCCCGCTAATTGATACCGTCGCAATAGCTGGTTCCCGTCGCTGACCTCGACGCGCGGACCGCACAAGACTTTCATGTTGCGCCCCGGTTTTCTGCAAAAAGGCCACGGCAACTTCTCGTGGCCCAGCACGTATCGGCACCCGGACGTCAACGGGTGGCTCCGCTTCAAACGCAAACACACCGGCCGCGCCGCGCACTAATTCTCGCCCACCAATCGTAAACACCCGAACACGTTCACCGTCGACACTCACTTCGACTTCATGCTCAGCACGCGCAGCTTGAGCGAACTCCACCGTAACGACATACTCTCCATCCGCCGGAAGATGACTTCGAATCAGAGCACCACCACGAGTCCCAATAGGTAGACCATCAAGGTGGTCATCCTGAATCAGGTCGCGGTCAAGTTGATAGCGGTCAACAATGGGCGGCATGGTTGTATCGCCGACAGCAAGTCGACTGATCTTTCTTGCCGCGGCAAGATACCGTTCCAGCGTCGCCGGCGAAACAAACAGGAGGTCAGCGAGATTATCAAATCCACTCGTTGCGTTATCGGCAGGAAGCAACGTCGAAACATCAAACTCCTTCGGGAGGTCATCCAGTGCTAGAAGGTCACGGACAGCATTCTGGTACTCCGTACGGCTAAGACGATGCAAGGCAGGGCGTCGACCCGGGTTCGGAGCATCCACAGCAGCTCTGTCAAGTTGAGATTCAATCCACAAAGCTACGGCGTCATAGGTCTCGTCATCAGGACGTGGGCGACCCACGGGCGGCATAGTCCGTGACTGGAGTTTGCGGACAACGCGCTCCCACGTAGCAGCATCACCAGATACGTGACTGGCATCCAGTGCATCAAACGCCACACCAGCAATTCGAAGCTGGGAAACCATCATCGAGGGCGCCGCGTCACGACCCGCCACGATTCGATCATTGTGACAACTGAGACAATAGCGGTTGATTGTTGATTCGACATCCGTCGCCGTCGCAACAGCCCCCGCCAGTGGTGCCGGTGGTTCAGCTGCGCCAGTATCGCCAGGCAGCGCAAAAAAAGACCCGATAACAGCCACAATCAATGGCAGCCATACGGACCGTGGCAACTCACCCACCTGTCGACGGTTCTTCATCAACACAACCTCGTGGTAGCAAAAAACACTTGGTTTTAAATACCAACCGGAATCACCGAGGACTCAACTGAGAGACCTCCCGCCGATTCTAGCCTATTAGACTACCTTTCTACGCCCCTTATCTGGTGTTGTCAACGGCGACCTGAAGCGGTAGCATCCGTTATCAGACTGGACACAAATATAGTGAGATCCAGATTCGGTAAGGAATCACGACTATGTATTTAAAAAAAGCCTGCATTTTTGGCTCGGTCGTTGCCTCAGTTGTTGGATGGATTAGCGCAGGAAACACATTTGCGGCCTCTCCAGACGACCTTATAGAAGCAGCAAAATCTTCGGATCTCGCTACCGTAACCGCATTACTCGCTGACGACGTCAACCCACAGACCAGTAGTCCAGATGGAACAACCGCGCTCCACTGGGCGACGCGAATGGATGCCAACGATGTTGTGAAGGCGCTTCTTACAGCAGGAGCGTCGGCGAGTGATGCAAATCGTTATGGTATTACGCCACTCGCACTCGCCGCTGAAAACGGCAACGCGTCAATTGTTCAACAGTTACTGTCAGCGGGTGCCGACCCGAACACGGCAACACCAGAGGGTGAAACGATCCTCATGATTGCCGCGCGCACAGGTCGGATTGAGGTTATCGACCAGTTACTCGGTGCCGGTGCGATGGTTGATGCCACAGAGAGCTGGCGAGGGCAAACCGCCTTGATGTGGGCGGCGACTGAAAACAACGCCGACGCTATTTCCCAACTACTTGCTGCGGGTGCTGATGTCGAAGGACGTTCTGCAGGAGGCATGACACCGTTGCTGTTCGCGGTTCGAGAAGGCCAAATCGATGCTACCCGTGCACTACTTGCGGGAGGCGCTGATGTTAATGCAGGGATTAACAATGACACTTCCGGTACCGGCTCGTACGAACCAGCCTCCAGTGGCCATACATCACCATTAGTACTTGCAATCGTGAACGCCCACTTCGAACTCGGTCAAGCACTACTGGAAGCCGGAGCTGATCCAAATATTGCCGACCAGCGAGGTTCGGGCCTGCATGCACTCGCATGGGTTCGTCGTCCTGGTTCCGGGCGCCCACCCATTCCGACTGGCAACCTAAGCAGTCTAGACCTTGCTCGGTCGTTGCTTGAACGCGGTGCTGAACCAAACCGTCAAATCACCTGGAATGAGATTCCATTTGAAGTAGACCTCGGTATTGTAAAACCACCGCCAAACATTTCCGTCGGACGAAACTTTATTAGTTTCGTTGGTGCCACACCATTTTACCTGGCAGCCAAACACGCCGACGTTGAATACATGCAGTTACTGGTAGAACACGGAGCGGACGTTCTCACACCAACCGACCAAGGTGTGACCCCGTTGATGGCAGCAGCGGGAGTCGGGTTCTGGGATGGGGAAAGCCCTGGTCCATTAAATGGCACGCCTGACACAATCCGACTTGAAGCCGTAAAACTGGCGCTGGAACTTGGAAACGACTTACACGCAGTGACTGAATTCGGTGAAACAATAATTGAAGGTGACGGTGTAGAACTACTCCTTCGGCACCCGCTGAACTTACTTGAACTTGATGCTCAACGGGACCGCGGTGATATGCGGTGGAATGGATGCACAGCTCTGCACGGCGCGGCCATGATGGGGTCAAATCTGATTGTGCAGTACCTGCTAGATCGCGGAGCTGACATCAACGCGCGGAATACCCTCGGTTGGACGCCACTAATGGTCGCTGAAGGCGTTTTTGTAGCAAATACGGAAAAGGCTTGGCCGGAAACGGTCACCCTCCTTCGTGAACTCGGTGGAGAAACGGTAGAACGATGACAAAACCTATGATTACCAAAACAATGACAAGACTCACACTGGCGTCAGGCATTGCGGCGCTGGTTCTCTGGTGTGTACCAGCCGTGGTTGAGGTCGGTGCTGCTGCAGACAACACTGGTGTTATTCGGGGCACCGTCACCAGTACCAATGGCCCAGAAGCCGGTGTCTGGGTAATTGCTGAAACAGATGACCTTGAAACTGTCTATCGCAAAATTGTGGTCACTGACGACGATGGTCAATACGTGCTCCCAGAGCTTCCGACGGCAACGTATGACCTGTGGGTTCGGGGCTATGGGTTAGTAGATTCAGCGCCTGTAACAGGTAGCCCTGACCAAACAGTGGATCTGACCGCCGTTGTAGCAACAACCCCACAAGAAGCAGCGGCCGTCTACCCAGCGAATTACTGGCTGTCGATTATTGATCTTCCAGGCGAGCATGAGTTTCCTGGTACAGGCCCTGAAGGCAATGGCATTGACCCACAAATGGGAAGCCAAGCCGAATGGATTAATAACCTGAAAGGCTGTCAGCGATGCCATCAAGTAGGCAATGAACGTACCAGAGAAATCCCTGATGTCGAAAATTTTGATTCAGCGCGTGCTGCGTGGGATGACCGAGTGCAACGTGGTCAACGCGGGTCGTTAATGAACAGTTTTATGACACGGTTCGGACGAGAACGTGGTCTTGACATGGTGTCTGACTGGACCGACAGGATCGCCACTGGCGAAGTTCCTGAAGCACCGCCACGCCCCAAAGGGATAGAACGAAATGTTGTCATTACAATGTGGAATTGGGGAGACAACGTTGCGTTTGTCCACGACGAAATCTCAACCGACAAACGTAATCCTCAGGTTAATGCCAACGGACCGATTTATGGGGTTGATATCGGGAACGATTACCTTTTGGTCACCGATACAGCCGAGCACCATTCAACCATGATCAAAATCCCTCTCCGTCAAGACCGCTCGGAAGTTCCGTCTATGTTTACGACCGAGAACTTCAAGCCTTGGCGAGACTTTGACGACGAAGCCGTCTGGAATGATCCAGCTAATCCGCACAACCCGATGCTGGATGCAACCGGTCGTGTTTGGTTGACCACTCGAGTCAGACACCCCGACAATCCTGACTGGTGCCAAGAGGGCTCAGAAAACAAATACTCAAAATACTTTCCACTGAATCGTGCGGGGCGGCATACGGGCTACTTTGATCCAGAAGCAGAAAAATTCGTCTTAATTGACACCTGCTTTGGAACCCATCACCTTCAATTCGCTGAGGACGAGAATGATACGCTGTACTTCAGTGGCGACAGACAAGTCATCGGATGGCTCGATACGAAGGCCTACGATGAAACTGGAGATGAGCGCTACTCCCAGGGCTGGTGTCCGACAGTTCTCGACACGAACGGTGACGGCAAGATCACGAAACCGTGGAATGAACCGCCAGCAAGGGGAAGCAGTGAAGCACCAAACTACGATGCCAGCCTCGACACTCGCGTGAATATTGGTGCCTACGGGGTCATTGCCAGTCCTCTCGATAACGCAGCTTGGATCATTTCTGACGACTTCCCCGGACGCATGCTCAGACTGGACAGAGGGGATAACCCACCAGAAACCTGCGTCAGCGAGATGTACACGGTTCCTGTGGAAAAAGGCTACCGGACGCGTGGGCTGGACGTCGACCGGAACGGTGTATTTTGGACGGCTCTGGCTGGCAGTAGCCACTTCGCCAGTTTCGACCGGAGTAAGTGCGCCGTTTTTACTGGTCCGAAAATGCGTGATGGCCGCCAATGTGATGAAGGGTGGAGTTTCTATAAAGCGCCTGGTCCAAACTACAGAAATACGGAAATCGGCTCAGATTTCCACTATTACAACTGGGTAGACCAATTCAACACTCTTGGTCTGGGTGAAAATATACCTATTGCAAACGGCTCAAATTCAGACTCCCTGCTTGCGCTTGACCCAGAAACCGGTGAGTGGACAATTCTCCGCGTACCATACCCACAAGGTTTTCATAGCCGTGGATTAGATGGTCGAATTGATGACCCGAATGGTGGTTGGAAAGGCCGCGGACTCTACGCCACGTATGGAGCTGACGCCGCGTGGCATGTCGAAGGCGGTCCAGTCGAACCAGGGAACCTTGTGAAATTCCAGATTCGTCCGAATCCGCTTTCACACTAGTGGAAACGTTTCGTAATAGTTCTAACGCCGTCCACTCACCTGACTTATTGTTCGGGTAGTGGACGGCATTTTTTTACCGGAGGCACACATGCTTAAATGGAAAATCATTGCTCTTGTCGGTGTTTTGTTTGGACTGGTGGGTACCGGCTGGGCCATCGCAGAACAGCAGCGCAGCGCATCCCAGGTATTCGAACTGCGTGTGTACAAAACCATGCCGAACAAACGAGAAACGCTCGCGAATCGTTTCCGTGACCATACCAGTGCGATGTTTGAACGCGCCGGGATGACAAACGTCGGTTATTTCAACGCCATCACGGGCGACGACACTGACGACACGTTCGTCTATCTCTTGGCCTATCCGTCGCGTGAAGCACGTGATGACATGTGGCGGGAACTTGGCACCTACGAAGATTTCCAAGAACTCATAGTGCAGGTCGAACGCGACGACAACAGAAAGCTGGTCGAGACGATCGACGCGCGCTTGCTCGTACCAACTTCGTATTCTGAACTGAAATAGGCCATTCCAAATCTGTCACAACTGGGGAAACAAACAATGCTTGAGCTTATCCAGATGCTGCGCCATCTGAATTTATCGTTCTGGACGTTGCTCACAGTGCTTGTACTTTCAACGTCCGGTTCCGCACAGCAAGGCACAACGGGTGAGTGGCACGTCCATGGTGGCGACGCCGGTTACACGCGATACTCATCACTCGACCAAATCAATACAGATACCGTTGATAACCTTGACATTGTGTGGCGACGTAGCAGCGTCGACGCATCACTCATCCAGCAATGGCCCGATCTGCAGTATTCCAACCAGCTTCGCTCGACACCAATCATGGTCGACGGCGTCTTGTATGCATCGAACGGAATCGGCCTCGTGGAAGCATTTGACCCAGGGACCGGGCAAACCCTCTGGGTGCAAGACCATTCGTTCCTCGGTAATGACACGCCACGCGGCGCATCGAACCGAGGCGTCGCATACTGGGCCGCCGGCACCGACAAACGGATCTTCTCGATTCGACCACCACACTTACTCGCGACCAATGCATCGACAGGACAAAGCATCGACAGTTTTGGTAGTAACGGAAAAGTCGACCTGAGTTACGATACTGAAACTGGCTACTCCGGCACGTCTCCACCCGTTGTTGTCAAAGACGTTGTGATTCTGGGTAGTGCGATGGCTGACCATCCCTACACGAAAGAGCAACATCCTGGTGATGTCCGAGCGTACGATGTACGCACAGGCGAATTACGCTGGACATGGAGTCCAATACCAAAGGCAGGAGAACCAGGCGTCGAAACATGGCTTGATGATTCATGGACATATTCGGGCATGGCAAATGTTTGGACGATGTTCAGTGCTGACCTAGAACTTGGATATGTCTATCTACCCACAGGCGCCCCCACAAACGATATGTACGGGGGACATCGTCCGGGTAACAATCTGTACGCGAACAGCCTCGTCTGTGTTGATGCGACTACCGGTGAACGGGTCTGGCATTTCCAAACCGTGCATCACGACCTGTGGGATTACGACAACAATGTCGCACCGATCCTCATGGACATCACCGTTGACGGACGGGACATCAAAGCGGTTGTCCAGTTAACAAAACAGGCCATTGCTTACACGTTCGACCGTATAACGGGAGAACCCGTTTGGCCCATTATCGAACGACCCGTTCCAGGCTCAAACACACCTGGTGAGTGGATTTCACCGACGCAGCCGTTTCCGACAAAACCCTTACCTTTTGATCGACATGGCATCACCGAGGATGACCTGATCGATTTCACGGATGAGCTGAGAGCCGAAGCTCTGGAAATTGCCGAACCCTACATTCTTGGAGAAATCTATACGCCTCCATCAATCCGTGGTGAGGACGCGACGGACACCAAGGGCACGCTCCAATTACCAGGTTCTGTTGGCGGCGCAGAATGGGGTGGCGCTGGCTTCGACCCGGAAACAGGAATGCTCTATATTCCCTCCGTCACCGGTGCCTTTGCTGCGGATTTAACACCGGGCAACCCGGACCGGATGAACGTTCGCTTTACGCGAGGCACACGTGCGTTCCCGAATGGACCACGAGGATTACCACTTACCAAACCTCCCTATGGTCGTATTACCGCGATCGATATGAACACCGGTGAACACGTGTGGATGGTGCCAAACGGAAATGGACCACGTAACCATCCAACAATTGAGCATCTCAACTTACCACCGCTCGGCCAACCTGGACGTGCAATGACCCTGCTGACCAAATCACTTCTTTTTGTGAGCGAAGGGGACCCGATTATGGTTCGCACGCCTCCAGGCGCAGGTGAAGATGCCGGAAAAGCATTTCGCGCCTACAACAAAGATTCAGGTGCTGTGATTTGGGAGACAATTTTTCCCGCAGGAACCAACGGGTCTCCAATCACCTATATGCACGACGGCAAGCAATACATCGTCATGCCGATCGGATCACTGGATCACCCTGGAGAATGGATCGCACTCGCACTCCCGTAATCGTTCTTAGTCGAATCTGTCTAAATCGGAAGTGCCGTTCTAACGCTGTACAACTGGTTCCGCAGCACCTAATTGCCGAAGGAGTTCCGCCGTGCTTTCTGATGGCGCGTTGGCATTACCGTACTCAACTAAGTAGAGCGGCGTACGACCACGCTGATCTTCAGCATTCACATCAGCTCCATGATCAACAAGCAGTTGAATCACACCGTCTTCCCACATCGAAGCGGCTCCATGAAGCGCCGTCTGGCCATATCGATTTGTCACAGTAACATCCACCCCCAAATCCAGCAGCAGGCGAACGGCATCAACCACAAGGTGGTCCTGGGGACGACGAGCATCATTCTCACCAAGTCCAGATGCAATCATCAGCGGCGTAACGTTATACGCATTTGGTAAAAATGGATCCGCGCCCGCATCGAGTAAGATGCGCATCATTGCCAGATTAGCATCGCGTGCAGCCAACCAAAATGGGGACGCTCCTTTGAATGAATTCCGCGAGATGTAGTCGCCACGAAGTGGTGGCGGTGGTGTGCGAAATTGGCCGTCGATACTTGCACCCGCATCAATCAACGCTTTTGCAAGAATAGGTCGACGCGTTTCAACTGCAGCATGCAACGCCGTACGCCCGCGCTTGTCCGCTGCGGTAACATCGGCGCCCTGATTAATAAAGAATAATCCTGTGTCTTGATGTCCGCTCTGTGACGGAATAATCCGCCAGTCAATCCCAGCAAGTGCGTCCATGCTTCGGCTTGCAACAAGCAACGGTGTACTGCCATCAAGCGCCCGGCCTTCAAGATCAGCACCAGCTTCAAGCAACAATTGAGCCGTGGCCACGTCACCAATCTGTGCAGCAAACATCAACGCAGTAAAGCCTCGGGTCGTTCTTGAATGAATATCGGCACCCGACTCGGCCAATAAACGCACAACATCAGCATGCCCACCGGCTGCAGCCCACATCAAGGCCGTCTGCGCTGCTTCATGCTCAGCCAATCGAACGTCCGCTCCTTCACGCAATAGATGAGACACCACTGTCCGCAATCCGTTCCGCGCGGCCGCCATGACTACTGTCTCGCCGGTAGCGAGACGAGCATTCACATTAGCACCTGCTTCAATTAGCTGAATCGCAATGTCTGTATTCCCGCCATCAATCGCAATCCACAGCGGCGGCACACCGAGGTCATTAATAGAATCAACCTCAGCACCGGCCTCAATCAACGCTCCGACAGTCTTCGGGTCATTCCAATGTACTGCCCAGTGAAGCGCTGTTGCACCATCTGGCTGACCCGCATTAATGTCCGCGCCATCCTGAATGAGTGACTGAACCCTCGCCCAATCCTGCTGTTCTGCCGCCGTCGCCACCACTGAATCTTCAGCCGGCAGCACTGAGAGCGCTTGAGCAGTATCCACGGTCAGGAGCATCGCGCTCACGACAAACGCGACCGGTACATACCAATTATTAAAGTACCACACTGTGCCAAACCGTCGGGCGTGTCTCATGCGTAAACCGATGCCTAGACGCCTGTAAGTTCAGTTAACGCACCCGTACTATCACCAATAGTTTCGGGATGAACACCGAGCTTCGAGAGTAAGTTGAGATAGAGATTTGTAATAGGAGGGTCGTCGTCATAAAGAAGGTGGCGTCCCCCTTCAAGCGACCCAGCTCCACCACCAACAACCGCAATCGGAAGTTTGTGATGGTCATGGACATTACCGTTACTCATTCCGCCGCCATACATGATCATTGATTGATCAAGCAGTGAGCCGTCACCATCCTCTGTTTGTGCCAAACGGTCAAGATAGTAAGCAAACAACTCCGCATGGTAAACGTTGACATCGATCAATTTTGCAATTTTTTCTTTGTCGCCTCCATGATGCGAAAGCGGGTGGTGGGCATCTGAAACATTAATTTCCGGATACGCTCGATTGCTCGTTTCATGAGCCACCATAAAGGTAATGACACGCGTCAGGTCAGCCTGATAAGCAAGTACCTGCAAATCGAACATTAATCTTGCATGCTCGCTAAATGTTGCTGGAACGCCGGACGGTTGCTCCATTGCCACAGACAAGTCCGTCAATCCCTGTTGCTCGGCAAGCCGAATACGCCGCTCAACGTCACGAATCGCTTCGGTGTATTCGTCAAGCTTGGCTCTGTCCCGACCCCCAAGGGTGGCACGAAGGTGCGCAAGCTTAGTCGCTACCGCATCAAGAATTGTGCCATCTTCATTCATCCGTGCTTGTCGCGCTTTAGCATCCGTTGTGCCACTCCCACCAAACAATCGTTCGAAAACAACTCTCGGATTACTCTCCATCGGAAGAGGCGTCGTCTCGCCAAGCCAATTCAATGTATTGGCATACACACAGCTGTACCCCGGGTCGCATGCACCTAGTGGTTCCTTGGAATCGAGTGACAATTCAAGTGACGCGAGCTGTGTTTCTTGCGAGAGCGCTCGTGCAGCAATTTGATCCATTGAAATACCTGACCGAATATCTGCGCCCGCTGTTTTTTTCGGATGAACACCCGTCAGGAACGCACCCGCTGCCCGTGCATGATCTCCAGCCCCTTCGCCAGGCAACGCATCCCCTTGTTTATTCGCCAAACCACTAATTACCGTTAGTTGGTCCCGATATGCTTCAAACGACGCCATCACTGGTTTCATTGCGAAACCACTCCCGGTCGTCTCTGGCGTCCATTGGTCCATGACAATCCCGTTCGGGACATACACAATGCCAAGGCGCTTGACCGGAGCCGCTGCCGATAATCGCAATGGCGAAAACGCTGGCACCATCCCATCAAGCAGAGGAAGCGCGAGTGTTGCTCCAATACCTCGTAGGAATGTGCGTCTCGGTAAATGGGTCTTTGTAATGATCATCGCTCTCGAGCCTTTCTCATCTGAAATGGCGAACTCTCAACGATACCAAGAATCAGTGATGACCACCGATAGTCACCCGTCTCGGCAGAACGCACAATGCGACGAATCGATGGGTGATCGTAATACTCGACACCACGACCCAGCGCATAGGTCATAAGTTTTTCAGTCACCGTTCCAACAAAGTCTTCACGATTACTTAACAACATGTCGCGCACACTTGCCGGACCAGTCAACTCTAATCCGCTTGGCAGTGTTCCCGACGTTTGCTCAAGCGGCAATTCTCTGTACCCGCCGACCGCATCAAACGACTCTAGTGCAAACCCAAGGGGATCCATTCTGACATGACAACTCGCGCACACAGGATCGGTTCGATGACGTTCCATTCGTTCGCGCACCGACCGTGGTCGACTTTCGGGATCAGAAGGATCCGAGACAGAATCCGAATCTTCAAGTCCTGGCACATCTGCCGGTGGTGGGGGAGGGGGGGCACCAAGTAAGTTCTCCAACACCCACACTCCACGCTTCACTGGCGACGTACGGTTTGCGTAGGAAGTTGCAGTCAACACACTGCCATGTCCCAAAATACCTCGCCGTGTCTCGTCAGGAAGTGTCACGCGTCGGAAGTGATTCCCAAGAACGCCCGGAATACCGTAGTGCTCGGCTAATCGCTGATTTACGTAGGTGTAATCTGACGTTAAAATTTCAAGAACACTTCGGTTCTCGCGAACCTGGCTATCAAACCAAAGATGTGTTTCCTGCTGGAACGCCTCGCGAAGATTGCCATCGAATTCAGGAAACGCGATCGGGTCCGGCTTTACACTCCGCATGTTCCGCAAAAACAACCACTGACCCGCAAAGTTATCCACGAGCGCCGCCGACTTCGGGTCACTGAGCATACGGTCAACTTGTGCAGCAAGCACACCGTCGTCTCTCAACTCATTACGCTCAGCCAAACCTAACAATTCGTCGTCCGGAACACTACTCCAGAGAAAAAATGACAGTCGAGATGCAAGCTCAAGATCAGAAATCTCGTAGGGCTTTCCCGGTGCTACCGCCACAGGGTCTGCCTCAACACGGAAAAGAAATTCAGGGTCAACCAAAATAGCGCGGAGTGCAAATTCAATACCGGATTCAAAACTTCCGTTTGCACGTCCGGCGTTGTAAAACGCCATCAGCGACGTTGTGTCTACATCGGTAATCGGTCGGCGAAACGCACGCCTGGCAAGCGACCCAAGAATCTGCTCCGCACAGGCTGCTTCACGTGACTCGCTCCCTGGCTTACACGTAAAGATACGTTCCTGACTCGGAGTCCCCAGACCAAGCTTTCGCCTCTCAGCATTGAACGGACCTGCGACTTCAACAGTCCAGACTGCCATCGGCGCATCCCGGTCACCCGCATAGTGATATGTCTCGGCGGCACTGATCGGTTCAAGCACACCCTCCGCAATCGCACTGTTGCGAAGAAACGAAAACGCAACCTCACGCGTGCCAGCCTTGACCGGGATTCTTACTCGCAGGTCATTGTCTGCATCCCGCTCATACGGCGTCAGATTAAAAACTGCGTTCCATGCCTCACGCTGTCCATCAGCCCCGATCTCAAAGGCGGCAACGCGTGCCCGATCAAGCCGGACTTCAAGTTGATTTCGGTTTTGAAGTCCCTTAATCGCATCGCCATGTGTCCGTTCAAGTCCAATCCGAAACTCATACTCTCCATCAATCGGGAAATAATGTTTCGTGGCGAAACCACCCCGTGTCCCGAATGGATGCAGTTCACTCATTCGATCATGCTGAAGTAGAACCGGCGAGGTCGAGTAGGTTACGGTCGTCGAGCGAATCGATGGGCCACCGATTGCTAGTTGCGCAATCTTGCCAGCTGCCAGCATGTAGCGCTCAAGCAGTGACGTTGACAACGACAAGACATCTGCAATGTTGTCAAAGCCATAGCTTTGATCATCAGCCGGCAACAATTCCCGACCGTCAATTTCTAAAGCCAGTAAATCGCGGATAGCGTTTGTATATTCTGTGCGATTCAGTCTGTGAATTGTCTCTGTCCCAGGATTTGGGTTCGCCAGAGAAGCTTGGTCTAACTCCGTTTCAATCCATTCAACAAAATCAATGTAGGTTTCCTCGTCAGGTCTTGGTCGACGCGGGGGTGGCATTTCCCGTGCACGCAATTTTCGAACGACTTTCTCCCACGTCTCCGCGCCAGTAGCAACATGCGCCACATCCAAGTCGCCGAGCGAGACCCCGGCCGTTTGTAGTCGGTCGTTGTGGCACCCCACACAATACCGATCGAGAACAGCACGATAATCCTCTGGCTCTGCCGCTTGGACCACAGATACTTCGACAGTCAGACAGAAGATCAACCCAGCCAAAACGGCAATCGTTGTTTGTCGAAACATAGAAAACACTACCAATAAACGTTAATCATCTAACGGAGCGCCTAACCAGCGAGGCTAGTCGCATTATTAGATGTCAGTATAAGGCTGTCAAGGCAGGTTTAAACAGATGTAATTCATTTTGAACCAATGCTTTAGCGTTAATAAATCCGGCGTGATCAGAGAAAAACCACACTCTACGGACTAACAAAGACTGTTACGTCCTCAACGGTCGCTAAGCCCCCATCATGGGCAATAGCCCGCAACACGTAGTGCCCCGGCTCGAAAAAGATCACCGCCACAGTCCAACGACCATCTTCCGGAACTTCCGGGCTTTGCCATCCAGGGGACCAAGGCGAATTTCCTCCATCTCGCGTGTCCTCCCATGTATCCGTCTGAGGAGGATCAAACGCAACATTTCCTGCACCACGATAGACGTACCACGCTAACCGATGGCCCGTTGCTGTATCAGTCGTAATCCGACCGGGAAAACGGGGAGACGAAGCACGCAACGACCGCGTCCTCGGTTTACCATCGTCAGAAGAAAACGCAACAAGAGTGATCGGTTCACCAACCTGAGTCGTTCGATCTGTCGGACCATCGATCAATAGCTCGGGTGCTTTGTTGTCGATTAACTCCGGAGTGGTAGCCGCCGCACCACCTGCTCCATAGTTAGCTTGCACAACAAGATCGTCCATAAAGTAATCACGTTTCAGAGTTCCGTACGCACGCTCCGTGTGGCCATTCGCAGTCAGCGTCCATACCAGTTCCTTATCACCAAAATCGGCAGGCACACGAATGCGAAAGGTAAATCGATTACGCCGAGGATAGAAATGAGTCGGCTGTCCCTGGTCTACCCCCCCAGGCTCAATCCTGTTGTCAGGACCAACCGGCACATCAACAACCTGTTCCCAGTTCCGGTTCATATAACCAAAAACGAGGTCAAAAGAACCGTCGTCGTTCTGTTCCCATCCTTCGTACGCCGGTGAAATGGACTGGCCTGACATATACGCCTGCTGGGCGACTGTCGGCACTAGGCAAATCAACCCCAGTCCCATAACCAGAACGGCGACCGCCATGAAGCGTCTCAGCAGTATCTTTCTAGTTGTTATTGTTGCCACCTGCCGTCTCCGATTCATCCTCAAGACCGCAGAGTACACACCCGACATCGAGACCACCCTTTGATTCAAGCAGTGCCTCACGTTCGGCGACTGCACTAGCGAACTCTTCATCATCCAGGTATACCGCCTGCATCAAATTAATGAACATATTGTCGACAGAGCGGTGTCCTGACCCTGACCAGTTACGTGGATCGGGTACGTTTGGATTACTGGGTGAATTATTGAAATAACCGGTGAGATGCAAAATCGTGCCCTTCGGCAAAAGCGGCGCAGCGTCGTCAGCATATTTGTATACACGGACCCAGTTATGGTCGTAGCCAGCACAATTCAGCGTCTGCACCGTAGTCCCCCACACCGCTTCCAGGCACATGCGGACGCCTGGCGCATGCATGTGCGGCTCAAACACACTAATTTTCGAATTCTCGGGCAGCGTGAAATACGCATGGGCTTGTTGGTCGTTATCCATCGGCCGGATATCAAGATCCGGGCCGTTCCCGAAGAAAAGTAGTTGCATTTTCTTCGTCGGTTTGTAGTCTTTCGGGTGAAACTTAAACCCGACCTCGAGGCGGGCCGTCGTGTCAACACCGTTTGAATGGAGATGCGTCGTTGGAAAAACAAGTTTGGTGCCAGCCTCAAGTAACCGACCGGCCTGTTCGTCAAAAACGTCAGCATTGCGCCCGACTTCATGAACCGGCCATTGCTGCACACTGGCAGGGTCATCATCAGCATTGATCGTAATCGTTGACGAGTGATGGACCACAAACAATCCGCCAACCGTATCAGACTTCACCCCCCGCGGGAGGTCATTACGTTCTTTGTACTCCATGGCAGCCACATACCGGTCTTCCAGTAAACCGGTTTCCACCACGCCGAGGCTTCCCCACCAGTCGGGAGCTTCACCTTTGACGTCAAAGGAATCCGTAGACAAAACAAGATCCGGCTGCCCAATTTCCCACTCGTCAACATCAATAAACGGCACCGGCTCAGGCATATCCGCAGGATTACCTCTGGGTGCACCGTTATCCGCCCAACGCGCAATCTTTGCAATCTCATCATCGGTCAATGACCAGTCATCTTTGAACGCTTGAATCCCAATATCTTTTTCGATGTACCACGGCGGCATTACCCCGGGCTTGTCGCGAAGGGCCGTTCGATTCTTGATCGAACGCGCCCAAGGTCGAACCTCGTCATAGGTAATCAGCGACATAGGTGCAAGCGAATCTGGCCGATGGCACTTTTGGCAACTCCGCTGCAAAATGGGGGCGATGTCTTTAGAGAACGTCGGCACGTCATCTGCCGGCAGTTGCGCTGTTACCGGTTGCGCATCCACAAACGCAAAAACAACTATTGCGAGGATGAGCAATCGTCCGACCCGCAGTATATGTGTCATTTCAATGACTCCCAACTACAATCCGCTACCTAATCAGTAGGCAGGTTGTCTCAACACAACCAAAACTAGCCTGCTGTCAAAACCACCTATCAGTCATGGACTATTGAGGACAGGTCAACGTAATCAACCCTTCGCATGCTAACGGGTGCCGAAAACACTGTCAACGGACTGTTTTGAACAGTCACAGTCACTTCCGTCAACGATGCTCACCCATACCAGTGAGACTTCGACATCACGGGCAACAACTCCTCATAGAAACACCAACTAGAACTGTTATGCTCGCTTGTCACCGTGCACCGATACCCTATCGGAATCATCGCTGGAAAGCATAAGTTCTCCGCCCACCTGAACGACTCTGAAACCGCCGTGGCCATCTGGGATGCGCTGCCGATTACTGGACAAGTGCAGACGTGGGGTGACGAAATCTACTTTGCAATTCCAGTGACCGCAGAACCGTCTGATGATGCACAAGAGACTGTCCCCAAGGGAGCAATCGCATATTGGCGACCTGGTAAAGCACTGTGTCTATTCTGGGGACCGACACCCATGAGCCGTGGCGACGAAATTAGACCCGCAAGCGCTGTTAATCTCGTCGGCCATATCGAAGGTAATCCAACACTACTCGCGCAAATACCGAATGACTCAAAGATTCTGATTAGGCGTGCAACCTGACAACACTCTGGAATGTCACTCTGACTGTCGAGCGGCTGCCGCGACTAAAGCTTTTTCCGTAAATACCTGAATCATGGCGCGGCGGTATTCTTCGCTACCGTGCAGGTCAGAATTAATATCCTCAACGCCATCAGCCGCGCTGGCCGCGACTGTCGCAAATGACTCTACGGATGCCACCTGTCCCGTGAGCGCCTGTTCGGCGCGCGAGAGACGCGCCGGGGCAGCCGCGGCACCGGTAAGCGCAATACGCGCAGACCGTACTACCCCATCCGTAATATCGAGTACTGCCGCCACACCCACAAGTGCAAATCGTGACGCACGCTGGTGCAATTTGGCATAGGCTGCTATTCGTTTCGGGGTAAATGTCACCTTTACAAGCACTTCATCAGGAGCGAGATCAACCGTTAACACCCCCTGAAAAAAATCGGCCGCCGGCACAGAACGGGTACCGTTCTGACCGGCAAGATGAATATCTGCCTCAAGAGCCAGCATCATTGCCGGATAATCCGCCGCCGGGTCCGCGTGGGCAAGACTTCCGCCAAGGGTCCCTCGATTCCTTACCTGAGGGTCGCCGATCAGTCCTGCCGCCTCCGCCAGAGCAGGACACTTATCCCGGACCAACGGCGAGGTTGCAACGTCATGATGCGTCGCAAGTGCACCAATCTCAATAACCCCATCGAGATCGCCGATCTCAGTAAGGCCTGGAATACGTGCGATATCAATCAGGACGGTTGGCTCACTAAGTCGAAGTTTCATTAGAGGCACGAGGCTGTGCCCACCTGCGATTAACTTACCCGCACCAGCCGAGGCTTTGAGTTTTGACAACGCGTCTTCGAGTGAAGTTGCCCGTTCGTATTGAAATGCACTAGGGATCACGACTGGCCTCCGGAACCGTGAATAATACGCCACAGCTTTTCAGGCCGTAGCATCATGTCAATATGTGTTACGCCACAGCCGCTTAGCGCATCGACCGCAGCAGACACAATGCATGGAGTCGAACCAATCGTGCCGGCCTCACCAACACCCTTCGCCCCAAGCGGATTGACTGGAGTCGGCGTCACGGTATTGTCTAGTTCAAAACGAGGGAAGTCCGTTGCACGCGGGAGTGCGTAATCCATAAACGACCCTGTCAGAGGTTGACCATCCTCCTTGTTGTAAACCACTTCTTCAATCATGGCCTGCCCAATACCCTGAGCCAACCCGCCATGAATCTGCCCTTCAACAATAAGAGGGTTAATGAGATTGCCAGCATCATCTACGGCAACAAACTTCAGCAAAGTCGGCTCACCTGTATCACGATCAACCTCCAACATCGCGATGTGACAGCCAAATGGGTAGGTGTTATTACTCGGCTCAAAAAACGCTTCTTCGCTAAGTCCTGGCTCTAGACCTTCAGGAAGTGGGACCGGGACATATGCATAGGCAGACACCTCCGAAAATTCTTTAGTTCCGGCGGACGGCGCCCCTTTGACGGAAATCTTGCCGTTTTCAAAGATCAGGTCCTCTTCGTTTGCTTCCATAAGAGCGGCGGCAAATTTCGCCATTTTCTTTTTCACTTTTCCGCCCGCAAGATGGAGTGCTGTCCCACCAACAGCCTGAGACCGACTACCGAACGTTCCAATGCCCTGCTTCACGACATTGGTATCACCATGGTGAATCGTGATGTGATCAAGCGGCACGCCAAACTGGTCAGCAAGCATCTGTGCAAAGGTCGTTTCATTCCCCTGGCCATGCGGAGAAGCTCCTGTCGTCGCACTAATCCGACCGTCCCGTTCCACCGTCACCTGCGAATGTTCCCATCCGCCTGTTGGAAGCGAGCTTGACGGACCAAGCCCACACACCTCTGCATACATCGACAATCCAAGCCCAACGAATCGGCCCTCTGCCTGCGCAGCGTCACGCTCAGCCTTGAGCTGGTCCCAATTAGCTTTCTGCAACGCTAGGTCAAGAGCTTTCTCGTAATCACCAGAATCGTAGACCGCCCCCATCTGCGTCGTGAATGGGAATTGACTGGGCTGGATAAAGTTCTTACGACGCAACTCAGCTGGGTCCATCCCAAGTTCGCGTGCGAGGATGTCCATCGTGCGTTCAACAAAATAAATCGCCTCGGGACGCCCTGCCCCACGATACGCATCAGTCGGAGTTTTATTCGTAAAGACTTCGGTTACGGTTGCTCGTATGGCTGGAAATGCATAGTTTCCACTGGCCATCAACTGCGTCAGCGTGGGAATAGCCGCCGTGAGCAGCATGTTATAAGCGCCGATATCCGCAATCAGCTGCATCTTAAGACCAAGAACAGTCCCGTCACGCTTCGCCGCTACATCGACGTAACCAATGATGTCTCGTCCATGAATGGTGGCGACGAATGCTTCGGACCGGTCCTCCACCCATTTAACCGGAATACCAAGCCGCTTTGACACGACTGCGGCAACGTACTCTTCACCATAAATATTAATCTTCGACCCGAATCCACCACCCACCTCTGGTGCAACGGCACGAACTTGATGTTCACCGAGGCCCGTCAATAAGGCAATAAACGTCCTGAGTATGTGGGGATTTTGTGTCGAAGACCAGACGGTCATTGCGTCTTTCCCCGGCTCGTAATGAGCCACCACACCCCGAGGCTCAATGGATGTCGGCGCAAGCCGCTGGTTCACCATGCGCTGCTGAATTGTCACCTCAGCATCAGCAAAGGCTTGGTCGATAGCCGTATCATCAGCATTGCCATCCGCATCGACCCCAGTCCCACTATGAAATGGTCCAACCGCATGATTATTTGCAAAATCTTTATGGATAACGGACGGAGAGCCCTTCATCGCTTCTTCTGGATCAATAACTGCTGGTAATTCTTCATATTCAACGCGAATGGCATCCGCAGCATCCCTAGCGACATACCGATCACGGGCAACCACCACAGCAACCGGTTCCCCTACATAGCGAACGACGTCATTCGCGACCGCCCGATGATCAGGCGAAGGAAACGGTGTGCCAATCGGCATCGGAGCAAGGAATTCTGCAATCTGTGCGCCACTAAACACAGCTTCGACACCATCCATCGCCTCGGCGGCACTGGTATCCAGAGAAGTTATCCGCCCGTGCGCGATGTCACACCGCTTGAATGCAAGATGCTGCATGCCAACAAGCTTGATGTCATCGACGTAGGTACCAAGACCTTGAATTAACCGCGGGTCCTCACGTCGCTTAACGCGTTGTCCCACGAGCTTCGGCAATACTGGAGACGGCGCCATACTTACCTCTTACTCGCTGCGTGTTGAATTGAATTGACAATGTGTTGATATCCGGTACATCGACAAAAGTTTCCTTCAATACCTTCACGAATCTCTTGTTCGTTTGGCCGAGGATTGTCGTTAAGAAGATTGACGGCAGACATGATCATGCCCGTTGTGCAATATCCGCATTGCAAGCCATGCTCTTCCCAAAATCCATCTTGCAAAGGATGAAGATCCTCACCAACACTTAAACCTTCAATTGTTGTGACGTCCGAACCGTCCGCTTGAACCGCAAAGACTGTGCATGACTTTGCGCTGCGTCCATCAATTAGAACAGTGCATGCTCCGCACTGACTTGTGTCGCAACCAACGTGAGTACCTGTCAGATTCAGTTGCTCACGTAGGAAATGAACTAGCAATAACCGAGGTTCGACATCCTCGGTCCTCATTTTTCCGTTCACGGTGATTGAAACCTGGGCCATCAGTCCCTCCGAAATAGGCGATTAGGCTATCCGCATATTCTACGGACGACAAGCCCTAAAACATGAGACTGGATCTCATATTGAGCAGCCGCTCCACTAAATGAAACACAGGGACACCAACGTTACTTTGCTTCAGTGAGTCCTAGCACCGCATAGGCAGTGGCCACATCTTTCATGAAACGTCCACGGTTCGAATCTGGGTCACGGGCCCTGTTAAGTGAAGAGGCATTCCAAGAACCATCGGCGTTCTGGTTCCGTTTAAGCCAAGTGAGGCCCTTGGTAAGCCGCGGGTCATCGGTTCCCATTCCTATATGCTGCAGCGTATACACCACCAGTCCAGTTGCATAACCATCACTCCTTGTGTCGAGCGGTGTACCATCTTTTCGCTCGAACATCCCGAGTGACACTAAACTCCAGCCACCATCCTCTTGTTGCCGTCGCAAGACTTCATCGATTGTCGCCTGCCTCTGGATCGAATCCAGCCCTCCCGGGAGCACGCCAGCCGCCCACAGCGCAGCAACTCGATTAAAAAGGTGCTGTGCGTCACCCTCTCGGTGCAGATACTCCTGCAGCAGAGCCAGATGTTTTTGAATTGGAGGAGTCGAACCGTACCCGTCAGGTGCAATTCCCACGGCAATCGCAGCTAGCGCTGCTCCGTAGTACTGCGCGGCCTCCGTCTCCCATGGTTCTAGACCAAAATTCAACCACGGCCACGACCCAATCTCTTTTCCAGTCGTCACCTGCAATGCCCATAGATTGTCAAACGCCTGGAGCGTAGTCTCCGCTAGCGAACCGCGTCGAGCATCCCGGTTCGCTAGAATCAACGCATTGAGGATGGCCTCTGTCCCGCGAGATTGACTCGTTTTCGGCACACGGTATTCCTCATCGCTATAAAACGGTCGAACCTTGTCCCATGAACTAACTCGTGTCTCAATATTCTCCAGTAATCGACGTTCCACCACACCAGGAGCATCGGTACGGAGGGCGGTTCGCGCAAGCGCATAAGGCACCGTACTGTGACACGAAATACAGAAGGTTCCATGATCCCGAGCCGCCGTCGGCCACTCCATCCACCAAGCCTGCCTGGAGTCGAGATAAACTGCCGCCGCCTCGGGATCCCACGTGTCTAACTCTTGAGCTGTCACTCGAATCCCGACGCTCAAGATCGAAATTGTCAGGACTGCACCAACAATGAATGCTTGAAATCCCGTCATTGTATTCATCGATACTTGACCACCACGCAACAATTGATTTAGCGCTACTGCAGTGCGCTTATCAGTGAGTCGATGTCTTCTCGCCAACTCGGCACCTTCTTCTAAATTGAAACACTTAGGGTCGCCAACTAAAAAAGGACCGGCACAACAGCCGGTCCTTCAAATTATTCTAGAACGGCGATACTGCTAGCTAACAGTCAACAAATCAAGCTTGCCAGTGCTGTCGCTCAGTTTATCGATCGGTACGCCCATCTTGTCGACAATGGTCAACAACAGGTTAGTCATTGGCGTATTGTCGGCATACTGGATATGACGACCTCCCGGTTTCAATTGGCCAGACGCACCACCAACCAAGACAACCGGTAACCCTTTATTGTCATGAGCATTGCTGTCAGACATGCCAGCCCCGTACATCAACATCATGTGGTCAAGTAAATTGCCATCGCCATCCGGCGTCGCTCTCGCCTTTTCAAGGAAGTAGTTGAAAAGGCTTAAGTGAAATTCATTCACTTTTGCAATCTTCTCGTAAAGCGTTGGGTCGTTTCTGTGGTGAGACGTTGGGTGGTGCGAATCCGGCACCCCAATCTCTGGATATGTCCGACCACTGATCTCCCTCGCCATCATGTAGGTACTCACACGCGTGAGATCGGTCTGATAGGCCAGCAACATCAAATCAAACATCAGCTTTGCATGCTCTTCATACGTCGCTGGCACGCCGGCCGGTTGGTCAACTTCAGGAAGCTCGCGCCCACTTTGCTCTTCGGCTCTCTGAATACGACGCTCAATATCCCGTACCGCGTCCAAATATTCATCAACCCGCACCCGGTCGTTCGGTCCGAGACCACGTTGCAACATATCAATCTTGTCACTGACGGAATCCAGGATGCTTTGGTCCTTTTGGATACGAGCAAGGCGTGCTGCCGGGTCAGTCGAACCGGCATCTCCAAAGAGCCGTTCGAACACGGCTCTCGGATTATTTTCACCGCTGAGTGGCGTAGTTTTACTTCGCCACGCAATCGTATTCGTGTAAGTACAGCTAAAGCCAACGTCGCAGGAGCCCGACACGTCACGACTATCAAGCGCCAATTCCAACGACGCGAGTTGCGTGTGCTGTTCAAATTTCCGCGCAATCAACTGGTCAACGGACACGCCAGCCTGAAGATTTGACTCGCTGCGCGCAGGGATCACGCCCGTGAGGAACCGGGTGGCAGCACTCGCGTGCACCCCACCGTTACTCCGCACCGCATTCAGACCAGTGAGAACGTGCATCTGGTCTTTAAATGCATCAATGCGCTTCAAAAGGCGGCTGATCGTAAAGTTATTGCCCTCATCCTTCGGAGTGAAATGCCGCATCGCCATGCCATTCGGGACATAAACAACCCCGAACCGACGGACCGGGTTCGCAGCACTGTTCCGAATTGCTGCAAAAGCCGGAACCATGCTGTCAAGAAATGGCAACGCCACTGCTGCGCCAATGCCACGAAGGACCGTACGACGAGGGATTGATTTTGGTGTAATAATCATGAGTCTGACCTCCGCATCTGGAACGGCGTACTCTTAACGATTCCCAGAATAATAGACGACCAACGGTAATTCCCGCTAGCCGAATCACGAACGATTTTTCGAACGACCGGTGTGTCGTAATACTCAGCACCACGGCCCAGTGCATATATGAGAAGTTTTTCCGTAACAGTCCCGACAAAATCATCAGGCCGATCAAGCAATAAATCACGAAGCCCAGACCGCCCCTCAAAGGCAGCACCATCTGGCAGGATACCTGACGCATCGACAGGCGTTCCTCCCTCATTTAAGTCACGCCATCCGCCAATTGCATCATAGTTTTGCAAGGAAAATCCAATTGGATCCATTGGAGCATGACACACCGAGCACGACGGATTTTCACGGTGTTGCGCCATCGCCTCCCGCAGCGAGACTGGCTCCCCGTCCCGCTCTTCCTCAAGCGCCGGTATGTCAGGTGGGGGCTCAGGCGGCGGTGCACCTAACAAGTTCTCAAGGACCCATTTTCCGCGCAACACCGGTGATGTCCGGTTTGGGTACGACGTAACAGTCATCACACTGCCATGGCCAAGTAGCCCACCACGTTGCGCATCCTTTAACGTTACACGTCGAAAACGATTCCCGTAGACACCAGGAATCCCGTAATGTTCAGCCAAGCGCTGATTCACGTACGTGTAATCAGCCGACAACATTTCAAGAAGCGTGGCATCGGCTTGGAGCTGATTACCAACAAACAGCTCGGTTTCCCGACGAAACGCATCACGCAAATTCTCATCAAACTGAGGGAAGATGTCGGGGTCAGGATAAACACCCCGCATGTTGCGCAGGTACAACCACTGACCAACAAAATTATCGACCATGGCCTGCGAACGGGGGTCAGCCATCATTCGGCGAACCTGCGCTTCAAGCACCGCCGAGTCACTTAGTGTCCCCTGCTCCGCCACGGCGAGCAACTCGTCATCTGGAATACTGCTCCATAAGAAAAAAGACAGCCGAGAAGCCAATTCCGTATCTGTGATTTCGTAATTGCTGGCCGACGGCATATCGACCGGGTCACGCTCGACCCGATACAAAAAATCAGGATCAGCAAGAAGCCGCTCAAGTGCGAACTGAATGCCTTTATCGAAAGTGCCTTCTTGCCGCCCGGCTTGATAAAACTCCATCAACGTGTCGACGTCTGCCGCATTTGCCGGCCGCCGATATGCCCGTCGTGCCAACGTTGTAAGGATTTCCTGCGCACAAGCACGCTCTTCAGAAACTGCCTCAGGGCTACAGCTAAAAATTCGACGACGACTTGGCGTGTCGCCTAAGCCAGACACGCTCAAAGGACCCGTAATCTGCAAACTGTTAAGGCGAGGATTCGTGTCCGGCATTTCGTTAACAGCAAGTGCAAATGCCGTTTGTCTCGGCTGCAGTACCCCCTCCTCTTCCCATGTTTCTCGGGGGAAAGTCACGCCAATGGTATGGGGACCCGCCGGCACCTCAATGGTTAGTTCGAGTGGATCATCCGCATGCAGAAAATAATCCTCCCAGTCATCTGTGCCACGAATATTTCCAGAAAAACTAATCGGTGCCGGTGTGCCCGGGGCTTCTCCACCAAAGGTAAAGTGTGCGATCTGCTTACCATCAAGCCGAAATTCGATCTCGTGCGCTTCATCAATGCCACGCACATAGCCAACATAATTGGTCTGCAAGCGAACCTTAATTAGGTACTCACCATCAACAGGGAAGTAATGGCTGACGGCCGTGCCACCACGCGACCCAAACGGCAGGTCCTCACTTTGCTGATCAGTCTGAATGAGATTCAGAGGAACATCGTACGTTTCAATGACAGCACCACCTGTCGGCGCTTCGCCAATCGCAAGGCGACTGATTTTTTTTGCGGCAGAAACATACCGCTCCAGCAAAGCCGGCGACAGTGATAATGAGGTCGCAATATTGTCAAATCCGTTCTGATCCGGTGCGTCCGCTGGAATCAAAGTTGCTACGTCAACATCCAAGTCAAGCAGGTCACGAATGACATTGCGGTACTCCGCTTGATTTAATCGATGGAACGCCTGGGTACGACCAGGGTGCGGACGGTCCTCGGCTGCACGGTCCAATTCGTCTTCGAGCCAACGACGAAATCCGTCATAGGTCTCCTTATCCGGACGCCGTCTTGGCTGTGGTGGCATAGCCCCAACACGCAGTTTCCGAACAACGGTCTCCCACAATTCAGGATCTTCGGCAACGTCATCGATATTAGCGGTATCCAACGCCAACCCAACCAACTGCAACTGGTCAGCCATGCGCCCAGAACCCTCGCCCGCAACAACGCCCTCGTTGTGACAACTCACGCAGTACTGATCAAGAAGTGCCCGCTGCGGAGACGTCGTTACCGGTTCGACTCCTTGCGCGGACAGATCCGCGCAAAACAGCGCTAACAGCGCGGCGGCGAAATACGCAACAAATAACCTATTTTGCAACGAGTAGTCCCCCTCTTCGATCAGTCTTAGTAGAGACTCGGAGTCAGGGTAGTTTGTCCCCATCTATAGTTATTGTCAATCGTTCAGCAGCTAAGGTAGCATGGCCTCTGGAGGCGACGTCATGACGGCGAACAGAATGGTTTTTACGACCTGGCACAGGGCCGGTATCACCCTACTTTTGGCTGGTATTACCTGGAGTGCCGTAGTACACGCCAGCACGGACATCGAATCACTTATCGCCGCAAGTCGTGCACAGGATTCTGAAACCGTCCAAGCCTTACTTTCAGACGGTGTGAACGTGAACGGCGAGCAAGCCGACGGCGCTACTGCCTTACACTGGGCCGCCTATCGTGACGACCTCGAGCTGGCAAGCCTTTTAATCAACGCCGGAGCCGACCTAGACAAAGCAAACGAACTCGGAGCAACCCCTCTCTTCTTGGCTGCTGACAATGGCAGCGTCGACATGCTGAAGCTCTTACTGGAGTCTGGCGCGAACCCCAATGCACCGCTAGACGTTGGAGAAACTCCCCTCATGACGGCCGCAAGGACGGGGAACGCTGACGCTGTGCAGAGCCTGATTAAACACGGGGCTGATGTCGATGTCACCGAAAAACGGCGCGGCCAATCTGCGTTGATGTGGGCCGTGGCTCAAGGCCACAATGAAACCGTCGCCGTTCTAGTAGAAAACAACGCTGAGCTTACGACCCGGTCTCGTGTGCGCCCGCGGCTTATGCACAATGACAGTAACAATGGGTCGCAATACGACCAAGGGTTTATTTGGAATCGAGGCGGTTATACCCCACTATTATTTGCCGCACGTCACGGCAACGTCGCGGCCGGACGGCTTCTGGTTGAAGCCGGAGCGGCCATCGATGACCGCGCGCCAACCGGAGCAACAGCTCTGGCCATTGCGCTCCATAGCGGGCAGTCAGCGTTTGCGCAATTTGCACTTGCACTTGGGGCAGACCCCAATGATTTCGGGCCTGGTTACGCACCACTACACATGGCTGTTCTTCGTGGAGATCACGAGTCCGTAATAAACCTACTAGCCCGTGGGGCCGACCCAAACAAACGGTACGAGAAAGGCACGCCTCTTCGCCGTGCGAGCCGCGATTGGTACTTGATGCCACAATTGGTCAGTGCAACACCATTCTGGCTGGCATCGTATTACCAGGAACCAGAAATCATGCAAGTTCTTCTTGATGGAGGCGCTGACCCAAACCTAACAACGCTTGAGTTGTGGCGCCCTGTCTTTGAACGCGTTGGCGCCGTTGGCCCACCACACATCGCAGGTGGCTTCCAAACGGCCCTTCAAGCCGCTGCCCGTGGAAGGTATGACCGGGGACGAAACAGCCTCACCGTTAATGCAAATAGCGACCCGGACGAGGATGAGCGCTTCACGCTAGAAGCGGTAAAAGTAGCCGTTGAATCAGGAGTAGACATTAATCATGCCGACCACGTTGGCAATACAGCGCTGCATACGGCCGCACAGCGAAATCACGAAACTGTCGTCAAGTTTTTGGTAGAACACGGCGCCGCACTCAATGTTAAAAACCAATCCGACGAAACGCCACTAGCTGTTGCAAAACGGGCTGAAGCCAACCGTCTAGCGCGCCCATACATAACACGGTATCCCAGTGGAAACTCGGCACAAGCCCTTCGTGACCTTGGTGCGATCGATGAGGCCGAGGAGACAACAGCCGACAACGGGCAGTAGTCCCATCTTCTGACGACGGTTCTTCACTGGTGCACGCTCGCCAACAACTGCCCCAAAACCGTTCAAGGAAAGCCGGAAAAACAGGCGTGACCGGCAAGCGTGACGGTGCTATTGTTACAGTTGAGTTGGAGTGTGCTCGAGACACACTGAGGGGGGTGTACGCGTGTCTGAATTACGGCTATGGCAGCGAACTTTGGGGAAGGGCATCGTCCTAACACTGCTTGTCTGCTTCCACACGGCAACGATGACTGCACAATCAGGCGCAGTCACCCCGACTACAGCTTCCGATTGGACGGCGCCTCAAACCCCGTGGGGAACTCCTGACCTTCAGGGGATCTGGGATTACCGAACCGCCACCCCGCTTGAACGTCCAACCGAGTTTGGAGACAAAACCACGCTCACTGTGGAAGAGGCCGCAGCTTACGAACAGCAATATAAGGCGGACCTCGCCAACTATGACCTCGCGCCTAGCGTGCACGCAAAATGGTGGCTTGACTACGGTGAAGAACTGACTGCAGACCTCAGGACCTCGTTAATTACCGCACCCGTGGACGGGCGGGTGCCAACAACGACAAGCAACGCCCAAATGGCTGCCCGCGGACGTAGTGAACGACGGGCATTAACCCATAGCGTCGAAGACCGTAGCTTCGGTGAAAGATGCATCTCTTTTAGCATCCCTCGCCTTCCTGGTGCCTACAACAATAATTACCAGATCTATCAGACACCGACCCACGTCGCGATTGTGCAAGAAATGATCCATGACGTGCGCATTATTCCGGTAGATGGACGCACACATCTGACCACAGACATCCGACAGTGGCATGGAGATTCTCGCGGTTACTACGAAGGAGATTCTCTCGTCATCGAAACCAGAAACTTCTCCGGACGAGCTGCCTTTCGGGGTGCTACATCGAGCTTAATTCTTAAAGAACGTTTCACTCGAATCGGCGCCAAAACCGTCCGCTACGAATTCGAAGTTGATGACCCTGCGACGTGGGCGCAACCTTGGACGGTCATGTTCCCGATGACAAAAACCGATCAACCAATTTTTGAATATGCCTGCCACGAAGGAAACCGTGGTCTTGCCAATATTCTGAACAATGCACGGTATGCCGAAGATCCACATTATGTCGACAACCTATCTCGGTAAGGCCCGACTACACATCATGAAACACGAGGAAGCAATGCGGAGTTTACGATTCTTAATTGCCTGTTCTGCAACGCTGCTTGTCATAGTCACAACCTTTGCGACACCTGCAAGCGGCCAAACCGAATCGGTCAATTTCACCGACCATATCCGACCGATCATGGAGCGGAGTTGCTGGAACTGTCATGGTGAAGCTGCACAGTTGTCAGACCTTGACCTGAGCACGCGAGATACCGCGCTCGAAGGTGGCATGCGTGGGCCAGCCGTTGTTCCTGGCCGGGCCGAGGATAGTTGGCTCTTCAAGGTCGTCTCAGGTCTGGAGGCACCAACGATGCCGATGAGCGGCGACCCCCTAACCGATGCAGAGGTCGCTGCCGTGCGCTCATGGATTGACGATGGCGCACATTGGGACACTGGTGGGGCCACTTCAGCCACGGCCGCCCTCACTGAACTCGAAAAGAGTGTACTGCCACCAAATGCCCGCGACTACTGGGCCTTTCAGCTCCCAAAACGTGCCACCGTCCCCGAATCTGATTCGTTCCAACATCCTGTTGACCGTTTCTTGGACAAAGCCCGTCAGGAAGCTGGCGTTACAGCGGCACCTCGGGCCGACAAATTAACGCTCCTCCGACGTGCGTATCTCGACCTAACGGGTCTGCCGCCGACGCCCGACCAAGTCAACGAATTTCTCTCTGATACTACGCGAGGTGCATGGAATCGACTGGTCGACCGGTTACTGGCGTCGCCACACTACGGCGAACGCTGGGGACGACATTGGATGGATATCGCGCGGTACGCCGACTCAACAGGGTTCGAACAGGATTACCGGCGGCCAAACGCCTGGCGATACCGTGATTACGTCATCGAAGCCTTTAATCGAGATAAGCCGTATAACCAATTCTTACGCGAACAGATTGCCGGTGACGAACTCGACTTCGTAACGGACGAAACACGTATTGCGACTGGGTTTCTGCGGGCCGGTCCACGGGTACAGTTCAGGGAAAAGGACAACCCAGAACGTCGGCACGATTACCTCGACGACGTACTTGCCACAATTGGCCGTGGCGTCTTAGGCATGACAGTCCACTGTGCACGCTGCCACGACCACAAGTTCGACCCGATCCTGCAAAAGGACTACTACAGCATGCAGGCCTCAATCTTTGGCTATGTGGAAACCGACTGGCCGCTGCTTGATGCGAAGGATGCCAAAATCTATCGCACTGCCAACGCCGCACTCGACGATAGACAACAGCCACTAAAGGATCAGATTACCGCACTAGAAGAACCACACCGAGAACGCCTCCGACTCAAGATGATCAAGGACCGCTTTCCTGAAAATGTTCAGAAGGCGGTCGCCAAGCCCGAGGCAGAACGAACGTCCGGGGAACAGTTGCTCGCCACACAGGTGCTCTCGATCAACCCACCGCGTAGAGATGTGATCGGCGCGCTGACACCTACCGAAAAAACTGAGTGGCAAACACTCACCGATCAAGTAGAAGTACTCGACGCAGAACGGCCACCTGAACCGGCAATGGCAGAGATCGTCACCGACGGTGACTACCGGTTTGCACCAGAAGGGCCGGGCGACGAAATTATCGGATGTCCCGAATGTCGGATCCCACCGGATGAGCCAGGCAGTTTTATGCACGTGGAGGGCGGACCGGACTACAAGGCGCCCCCAAGCTACTTCCTCATTCGTGGCGACCCGTTCAGCCCAGGGTCCCAAACACAGCCTGGGTTCCTCTCGGTCGCGACCTACGGTGATCCACCGACTGCTATCCCGCGTTCAGACGGACGAACATCAGGGCGACGTCTGGCACTTGCCAACTGGATAACCTCAGAGGATAACCCGCTAACAGCACGGGTCATCGTGAATCGGATATGGCATCACCACTTTGGCCGCGGCATCGTCCGGACCCTCGACAACCTCGGCAAAATGGGTGATATCCCGACACATCCTCAGTTGCTTGACTGGCTAGCGGTCGAGTTTATGGACCGCGGCTGGAGTATGAAGGAAATGCACCGCCTACTGATGACCTCCGAGGCGTACCAAATGGCATCAGCAGTCGATAACGATGTAAACCTAGCGGCAGACATCGACAACCAGTGGCTGTGGCGATATCGTGCTCAACGTCTTGAGGCTGAAGTACTCCGAGACGCCATCATGACAGTAAGTGGCGGCATCGACCTTACGATCGGGGGTGAGCCGATCTTTCCGTATATTCCGCAGGACATTCTTGATGCATCCCAAGGAAAAGGTATCTGGCTCAATCAACCTGACGGCCCAGACGTGTGGCGTCGAAGCGTCTACGTCTACCGACGTCGTTCACTCGGATTCCCATTCTTTGACACATTCGACCTCCCAGACCAGAATCAAACTGCGGCAGCGCGAAACGTCTCTACAGTCGCCACACAAGCCCTCACGTTGATGAATAACGAGTTTGTTTTAAGCCAAGCCGATTTGTTTGCCGATCGCTTGGTAGATGAAGCACCGAACAATCTCGACACACAAATTGATCTTGCGTATCAAATCGCCCTGTCTCGATCGCCATCGGCAGAAGAAACCATAATCGCGAGGAGTTTAGTTGCTGAAGGGTCTCTATCCGATTTAACAAACGTTATATTGAACTTGAACGAGTTCTTGTATCTGAGGTAAACACAAATGTCTGACCATCACCATTGCCGCAAGAAATCTTTCTGGTCTCGACGTGACTTCCTGTTCCGTTCAGGAGGTGGCATCGCTGGGGTTGCACTCGCCGACCTGATGAACCGGCAACATCTGTTGGAAGCCGCCGCGCAATCAGATACCTGCGAAGCTCCTATTCCAGGGAATCCATTCGCAGCGAAGCAGCCACACTTTGCCCCTCGAGCCACCGCAGTGATTTCTCTTTTTATGAGTGGTGGTGTGAGTCAAGTCGACACTTTTGATCCAAAACCGGCACTTACAAAATATGCCGGGCAACCAATGGCTGACTCTGTCGTCGTGCGGCAAGGTCATCCTGGACCGCTCATGCCCAGCCCTTTTAACTTCATCAGAGGCGGTCAAAGTGGTCTTGAAGTGTCAGAGATTTTTCCGCACCTCGCCAAAAAGGCTGACGACCTCGCCGTCATCCGTTCGCTTTACGGGCGTTCAAACGACCACATCCAAGCCACCTATGAAATGCAAAGCGGTCAAATCCGTATGGGGTTTCCCAGCGTGGGGTCGTGGGTAACGTATGGCCTCGGTGCCGAGAGTTCAAGCCTGCCGGCCTTTGTTGTCATGAATGACTATCGTGGCGGACCGCTGGGTGGACCGAATGATTGGAGCGCGGGATTTATGCCCGCGACATACCAAGGCACCCTGTTTCGAGCGGTCGGTGACCCTATTGTTGATCTGCAACCTCCAGACGGTGTCAGTGAAACACAACAGCGCTCGAGACTTGACGCACTCGCAAAATTGAACGAAATCGATATTGCGCAAAATCCTGGAAACTCAGAATTAGCCGCTCGCATCTCGTCGTACGAACTTGCGTACCGAATGCAAGGCTGTGCTCCGGAAGCTGTTGACACCAGTGCCGAATCTAACGCCACTAAAAAACTATATGGCCTTGACGATTCAATCACGGAACCTTTTGGACGCCAGTGCCTTATGGCTCGACGGCTTGTCGAGCGAGGTGTTCGTTTCGTGCAACTCTTTCACGGCGGCCTTGGAAACCAAAATACTGACACTTGGGACGCCCACAGCAACCTCAAAGAAAACCACACGCAACACGCGGCTGAGACAGATCTCCCCATTGCCGGATTGCTGGCAGACCTAAAATCAAGAGGAATGCTCGATTCAACACTGATCGTGTGGCATGCTGAATTTGGTCGCATGCCAATTTCGCAGCGTGGTGTTGGACGGGATCACAATCCCGGTGCCATGACTGGATGGATGGCTGGTGCCGGCATTCAGGGTGGTCAAGTCATTGGCGCAAGCGATGAGTTCGGCTACAAAGCGGCTGAACAGCGCATCTCCGCGCATGACTTCCATGCAACCATGCTGCATTTACTTGGCATGGACCACACACAGTTGACCTATCGCTACAACGGGCGCGACATGAGACTCACAGATGTTCACGGCGTTCCGATTCCACAGATCATCGCGTAGACAAGCTTTTCGGTACAAAGAAATGGCCGGGTCGTCCCCGGCCATTTCTTCACCGCATAGATACAATCAGCTCAGTCTTATTGCGCGGCCTCTAGCTGACGCAACACATTCGGAGCAAACTCCCATTCAAATCGAAGAAAATTTCCTTGAACCAACGCCATCCGAGACCTGAGCGGTAACAGGTTTTCAAGCGATAAAAGCCCTGAAAATTCTTCACCTTCCGACAGCCGGGCGCCATTTTCCATATTTTCCCAGTTGGTACTGTTAACCCGGTACGTCTGCTGTCCCAAGGCTGCGGTTTCCACCAACTGAAAATCCATGTCAAGTTCAATATCCTTGAGCGCGACGCCCGTTACGAAGAACATCGTTTGGTTTCGCGCCTGTGCACGCAGCACGAACTTTTGAGGCGGGTCAAACAGCGCATTCGTGGTCACATCATTCAGATGGATAACACGCAGTAACATGTTGCTATCGGACCCCTCTCGAGCAAAAGTCTGCAACAATTCCTGAATGTCAATTTCCGGTTCCTGCTCCGCCGTCAGCGGTGTAACGGCAACGACAAGCGAGAGCATCACAGCACATAAAATCTTCATAGCGCGGGCCTTAATCCTTAAAAATGTCGAGAACAATCCCGAGTTGAGAGAGTTAGCGTATGCGATTCCAGTTAAACGGGCAACCTGCGAGTATGATGATGGCATGCGAGCAGGATTTCCTGTAGTGACCAGTGCCGTTGGGCTCGCCCTCTCCCTGGCTCTGGCGGTTCCTGCGCTCGCCCAACATGGAACTACTAACGGTGAATGGCGGACCTGGGCCGGCGACCTCGGGGCTACCCGGTATGCACCACTGGACCAAGTTCATGCTGACAACTTCGATAGCCTCGAAATCGCATGGCGTTTCAAAACGGACAACCTTGGCCCCAGTCCAGATTTCAATCTGCAATCGACACCTCTGGTCATTGATGGTGTCCTCTATACAACCGCCGGAAGTCGCCGAAACGTCGTTGCTCTTGATGCCACAACTGGCGAACAACTATGGATGTATCGAATCGACGAAGAAGACCGCGCCGAACAGTCAATGCGGCGTCTCTCCGGACGCGGTGTCGGGTACTGGACTGACGGGTCAGCAGACGAACGTATCTACTTCGTCACGATCGGGTACCAACTCGTTGCCCTTAACGCACAAACCGGTCGACCGATCACGAGCTTTGGCATTAATGGCATCGTCGACCTGAAACAGCACAATGACCAGGAACTCGACCCGGTCAAGAGCGAACTCGCATGGAACGGAGCACCAGTTGTGGCCGGGAATGTTGTTCTGGTTGGAGCTGCAAGTCGTGCGGGCGGCACACCACCCAGTCGACGCAATGCGAAAGGGTATGTGCGCGGTTTCGACGCAAAAACAGGAGAACGCCTCTGGATTTTCCACACAATCCCACAGCCTGGCGAATTTGGCCATGAGACCTGGGAGGACGACTCGTGGGAGTACACGGGGAACACTGGTGTTTGGACGCAAATGACTGTCGACACCGAGCTCGGCATTGCGTATCTACCAGTGGAAATTCCTACAGGAGACTATTACGGAGGGCATCGACCCGGGGACAATTTATTTGCGGAAAGCTTGGTTGCAGTCGATGTTAATACTGGTCAACGAATCTGGCATTTCCAATTCGTGCACCATCCAATCTGGGACTATGACGTCCCGTGTGCACCGATCCTCGTGGACATAACGGTGGACGGCCGTATGATCAAGGCGATCGCTCAACCGACAAAGCAAGGCTGGGTTTATGTGTTTGACCGATTGACCGGCGAACCGGTGTGGCCAATCGAAGAACGTCCTGTACCCGCCGGCGTTCTCCCTAGTGAAACCTACGCTCCGACACAGCCATTTCCGACCAAGCCGCCTCCGTTCGAGCGTCAGGGCTTTGAGCTGAGCGAAATTAACGACCTCACACCGGAGATCAAAGCTGAAGCGCTTCGAATTGCACAACAGTACAGGACTGGTCCTGTGTTCACCCCACCTATCGCCAGAGGCGATGGCGATAAATTTGGCACGCTGTTCGTACCAAACGGCGCCAATTGGCCAGGTGGATCGTACGACCCAGAGACGGGGATTCTGTATATCTTTTCGCAAACATTAAGCCGCGTACTATCGATGCGTAACGACCCTGACCGATCAGATATGGATTACATTAACGGCCCAGCCCGTGGTCCAGGCCAGACAGTCATGGGGCTCCCTCTTATGAAACCACCATGGGGCCGCATTACGGCCATTGACCTCAATCAGGGAGAAATCCTTTGGCAGGTCGCACATGGAGAAACCCCAGATTCCGTTCGGAATCATCCAGCCCTGCGTAACGTCGACATTCCACGAACAGGTCGACAGGGGCCTGTCGGAACACTAACCACAAAGACGTTGGTAATCTCTGGTGAAGGTGGACGGAACGCAGCTGACCGAGGTTTTTGGACAATGCCAGACGGTCGGCGTGGTGCAATGTTACGAGCCTACGATAAACAGACTGGAGACAATGTCGGGGCCGTGTACATGCCAGCACCACAGACCGGCACACCAATGACCTATATGGTCGATGATACGCAGTACATCGTCGTTGCTATGGGCGGTGGATCCGTACCAGCTGAACTACTCGCGTTTACCTTACCGTAAAGGTGTTCCGGAAGAATTACTAGGATAGCTAACGCGTCACGGTCACTGTGACATCGGTGCTGCTATAAAGGTATCCGTCATCCGCTAATCCACGAACAACATACGTTCCAGGCTCACTAAACCGCGCAGTCGTAACTGTTCTACCAGCATCCGGAACAGGCGGCGGGGTCCAACCGGGTACGTGGTCAGCCATCGGCGGTGTCCACGGATCAAAGGTAACCTCACCACCGCCTCGGTAGTGCAACCACGCAACTCGGAGACCGAGCGCATTGCGTCGACCAGGCGGACGACTCTGACGGGCCGCGCGCATCTCTGGAATCCCGTCATCCTGGATAACAGCGGTTAGCACGAGTGGTTCGCCCACCTTAACAGAACGTTCTGTCTGTTCAAGTAGGACAATAGATGGTGACCCGTTGTCAATATCTGGCGCACCACCACCACTACGATTCATGGCCACGACCTGATCATCGATGATTTGTTCCGGCACAAGCCAACCGACGGCTCGGTCCGTACGACCATTCGCTGTCACCGTCCAGACTAATTCCTTATCTCCCCAATCCGCCGGCACGCGCACCCGAAAACTAAAACGGTGACGCCTGGGATAAAAGAAGGCTGGTTGACCTCGGTCTGGCTCGCCCGGTTCAAAGTAATTTGATTCACCGACTGGAATATTGAGGCGCTCTTCATAGTTACGGTTCAGATATCCAAAGACCATATCGAAACTACCATCTGGATTCTGTTCCCATCCCTCAAACACGGGCTGAAGATTCTGTCCGCTATGGTACGTCTGGGCAAATGAAGCGACTCCTCCAAAAACCGAAATCATAAGCGCACATAAAACGGTTTTCAATGTGTTCCGCATCGATTCAACCCGGATCAATAACTACTTGCAGATGGACATTAATTATTATTAGACAGCCGACTACGATCCAACAGCTTCTGATCAAAAACCTCTTGTGGCATATGGTAAAAACTCATCCACGCAAAGCTCATGTCGTCGATTGAACGATTACCGAATCCCACCCAATTTTTTGGATCTGGGTTGTAACGGTTACTCGCCGTATTATCGTGCCAACCCATAACGTGAAGAATCGAACCGGCCGGAAGTAACGGAGCTTCCCCATCCGCATAGTTATAAACGATGTGCCATCCAAAGTTGTGCCCCGTGCAACTCAATGTTTCAATGACACCACTCGGATGAATCGCCTCCACACACATGCGCTTTCCACGTATATGCATGTGCGGCTGAAAACCCGTGACCTGCGTCGGTTCTGGAAGGACGTAATAACCATCGCTTCGAGCGTTCTCAGTTCCTGCTGGAATATCAAGCGTGTCAAAACTGTCACCGACATGGCGAGAAATCAACACGCGCTCCGGCACATAACCAGCTGGATAAAATTGAAATCCAACGCGCGTTCGGTCTTTGATCTCTTCGCCGATCGAACTGTAATGCATATTGAACCGTATTTGAGTGCCCGCCTTGATCAGACGTCCGGTTCCATCCGGAAAGATATCGCCATTCTTACCCATCGCATATTCATTCAGAAATCCACCGCCTTCTTCGCCATCCTCTTCTTCCCACCGCATCGATGTCGCCACATGATGCACAACAGGATAGGCCCCCGGAGAGGGTTTCGTCTCAACCGCCTTAATGTAACGGTCTTCGGTCAGCCGTGAATCAGCCCACATATCAAGCCAGCGATCCGCGTCAACATCCCCAATTGTTTGCTCTTCAGGTAACTCAACGATCCACTCCGGTGTACCAATACGCCATTCATCTAACGACTCCAGCGCAATTGGTGGTGGTGCATCTTCTGGGTTCCCTCGTGGTGCACCGACATCGACCCATGACGAAATCATGGAGATCTCCGCATCCGTCAAAGATGGGTCTTCCTTAAATTGGCGCACACCGACATTCCGCTCGACATACCAAGGCGGCATCTCTCGTTGCGCGGTGCGATCTCTGATCGCGCGTGCCCAAGGGCGAACCTCTTCGTACGTCAGAAGCGACATCGGCGCGACTGACCCTGGTCGATGGCATTGCTGGCATGATCGCTGCAGTACAGGCAGCACATCCTTCGTGAACGTTGGCGCAATGTCGTCCTGCGCCCCCACCAGGCCTGGAATACCAAAAACAATTCCTACGACGAAAACAGCAAACCACGAATGTCGAACGAAACAATGGAATGGCATGGTCAATTCTCCTATTGCGCAGCAATTACTTCATCATAAAACGCCTGAAGCGCGGTCGGTCGAAACGGCCAGTCAAGGTCGTTCGTCTCAACCCGGCTCACAATATTGTCACGAGTTGCACCTCCGTCAATCGCTGCACGCATCCTGTCCTGGAGTGCTTGCATGCGGTTGCGGAACGTTCTCACCTCATCTTTGGTCAGCACGGGGCCATGACCAGGAATTACAGTATCAAAGTCTAGTTCAAGCACACCATCGAGCGTCGCCGTCCAGTCAAGACCACTCCCGCCGTTGCTGTAGTCCATAAACGGCGACAGAGCACTGCCATCAGAACGTTTCCCCCAAATAAACAAATCACCGGTGTGCACGGTTTTCAGATCAGGAAAGAACACCACTGCATCACCATTTGTATGGCCTCGACCAAAGTGATGGGCCTGCACTTCCACACCCCCCAGAAATACAGATGTTTCATCACTGAAGACCACTCGAGGTGCCCCGGTCAGATTATTTCGAACAATGTTGCCACGTGCATTCTTATGGGCGATCACTTCACCAACCGCCATGAAATCTGCATTGCTGCCACTGTGGTCACTGTGATGATGCGTATCAAGTACGTATTTAACAGACAACGAGGTCACTTTACGAACTTCGGTCAATATCATTTCAAAACTGTACGGAAATTTATTATCGACCAGAATGACACCGTCATTCGTAACACGAACAGCGACGTTGCCACCCGTCGTGCCACCGTCATATCCTGGAATCACGTATAAACCGTTCTTTCCAGGAACAGGGCGAATAGACGTCATTTCCGCGAGTTCGTCAGCAGTCGGCGTTTGCGAGGTTTCAATGGCAGAACCTGCCATCACGGTTATGACACCAACGATAAGCACCGTCAACGTCACCCCTATTCTCATTTTCTGCTCACGCATTGATTCTCCTCCAAACAGATCACACCAAGATCATGAATAGCAAACTCATTCTCTACATCCACCATCCGATAAGCACCATCAACCCACTACACTCATTCAATAATCGCTACACCCCACGGCCTCTCACCAACCGGCACCGTCGCAACAACACTCATTGACTCCGTGTCGACGACGCTGACGTCATTCGACGGACCATTCGCCGTATAAAGATAACGTCCGTCACGAGTAATCGCGATACCCCACGGACGCGTCCCAACTTCAACGGAGGCAATCGGCTCATACGTCACCGCATCAATCGCAATAACGCCACGACCACGACCAGTTGTGACATACACGATCGACGAATCCGGAGAAACAACAACACCCATCGGACGAACCATTTCTCCAGTCAGTTGGATCGTGTGAACCACTTCGTGCACCGTTGTATCAATCACATGTACGGTTGCACTGTTTTCAGCGGTCACATACGCGCGGTCCCCACTCGGGGCAAATGCAGAAGCTCGTGGTCTCGCCCCGACGTCAAACTGAGCAATCACTTCATTGGCAGCCGTATCGATCACTGACACCTGATTGTCTTCCTCGGATGTGACGTATACAACCGATCCATCAGGACTGATGCGGACACCCTCCGGCTCGCCACCAACTTCAAGACTCGCAATAACATCACCGGTCGCAATGTCGACTACACTCGCCACTCCCGCGTCTTCATTAGCAACATAAAGCCTCAGTCCGTCAGCACTAATCGCAACTTGTTCAGGATCGGTTCCGGCGCGCACCAAATTTACGCGCTCTTGTGACGCAATGTCGACAATTCCGATGCCATCCGCTTCGCGATCTGGTGGTGGCAACGTACTCTCATCGGTCCCTGGGGGTGCTGGTGGTGAACCACTTAAAGCAACAAACAGTTGCGTATTGTCAGGAGACACCTTGATACCACGAGGTCGCTTGCCGAGAGGAATCGTGGCCAGCACATCGTGAGACTCTCCAGCAATAACAGTCAGATCACCCCCACCTTCATTCGTAACATACACGTGGTAGGGAGGTGGTAGCACCTCGGGCTCTGCATCCACCACACTCGCAGGCTCAGGTGAACCAGGTGACCCACATCCAACAACAAACAACATACCCACTACAAAAACAGATCGCCCTGAACGCATCGTTCTCCACCTAGTCATTATTGAACCACTACCTACCTCATCCCCCACGGTTCGTCTTCACAGGGATGCGTCTCACCCATCAAATCATAAAAAACGAAGGGGACAGACGCCACAATAGCGCCTGTCCCCTTAACAACGAACACAACTGACCGACTAGTTACGGCCGCTATTTTGCCAGCGGGTTCGGTCGCATTTGGAAGTGCACCATCTTACTCTTGGTACCCTTCCCTCCTTCAGTGTGCCAGACGTAATTTGAACCGTAATTGGCCCACAACCCACGTCCCTTCCAACCAGCATTGGGATCGTCGATACGACCATCAAGACCACGCGAGTAAAACGCCATCGGATACGGCACGCGAAGAACGGTCCATTCTCCACTGTCTGGATCCAGCGCTAACAATGAATCGGATGTCGATCCATCAGCGATCGGAATATTTTCACCGAGTCCAAGGGTGTTGTACTGGTCAACCCAGCTGTAATAGTGAAAGTCCGCACTCCCAGGTGTTTCAACATTCTTCATCTGAGGACCTGGCGTGGTGTAAACCGTCCATCCCTCAGGGCAATGCTGGCCCGTCGCGGTCGGTCCACTGGTCACAGCACACTTTGACCGATCAAAACTGGCCATCTGACTACTACCTGACAATGCAGTCCAGATAATGCCATTCCGGTCAACATCAATACCCCGAGGTGCAAATCCGGTTTGGTCTGCATCAACGCTGGGGTTCTCAATCGATGGCGGTTCAAACACTTCAGCGACACAAGTCTCTGGAGGATTATCACCACGGTCAAGACGAACGAGTCGCCCTGGAAACGGACCGGTCCGAGTGATCCAAATTGAATCATCGGTCGGGCTCGCAATGATGCCATATCCAAATCCTACGATTCGCGTGTCTTGACTAGGATCAATCTCAACTTCACCACGTCGGTTCGGTTCATTCCACGGTTTAGTGATTTTCCCATCGCCATTGGTATCAATGACTGTTGGGCACCAGCCCTGCGAATACCGTTCATCGCCAGTTTCATCGTAAGTCTTGGTATCGATCCACCCAATTGAGTTACTGTCGCCACTAAACCACAGTGTGTCATTGGCATCCTCTGCAAACTGCAAGTGATGCGTGCCGTAGCAAGTGTCAATGAGAACAAACTCTTCACTTTCAGGATCGTAGAACGAAGCCTGGCGCCCACTCATATTGATCGGCCAGTATTTCGCGTACTTGTTGTCCGAGCCTTCCTTGCACCAATCCGGATTCGGCCGAGCCCGAATCGTCGATGTCATCCAAACACGACCCTTTTGATCCATCATCGGGTTGTGTGGGTCAGAAGAGTTCTCCTGTCCGTCTGGACCACCACGCCCCCAGAGCAACTGGTCGCCCCAATAGTAAGAAGGCTCAAGTTGTTCCTGCGGAAACCGTGAAGGCACAGCATTCGGATCTTCTGGTCGCACAGGAATAGGAAGTTCCACTGAACTATTCGCAACCGGATCAACAATCGTCAAACTGCCATGCCCAGCGGACACACCATAAACCGGACCAAAGCCATTGACAGTCGGATTCCGCTTGTCGGTCGTAATCTCGTCGTGAATAAATGAGGCATCAGTACCCCAGTCCCACAACGTAACTACAAGGTTCCGCTCTTTACCTGCTGGGCGCGGAGGCCGAGGCGGCGTCTCGCCGGCCGCAATACGGTCTGACCAATCAGCGAACATATCAAGCGCGCGCTGTCGCCCGAAGCGACTCATTGTCGCGCTCATCGACGTTCCGCGCTGGCCAGTCTGCACGCGATGGTCCCACGCTGCTGCCGTTGAATCGAATTCGTCAACACGCTGCACTTCGCGCGTCGCGGTATTCCCAAGTTGATGGCACAACTGACATCCCTGCTTCATGATGTCTACCCACGCCGCCTGGCTCTTCAAGCCCGGCGAAATGCCATTCCCACTCGGTCCCGTCCCAGGAAATTCGCTGGCGTCAGGAGGTTCGATCAACGAGTACCAGTAGTTACCTGGGTAGTATTCCGCGGCCGCTTGTTCGTTCGGCGCAACAACACCTGTCAAGTTAATCTCTTCGGTTGTGGGCGACAACCTGACCTTCTCGGAGTCAACCAATCCGTAACCGCGTACCCACACATCATAGGTAGCCTCCGGAAGCTCTGGTAACACGAAGTGGCCACTATCATCAGTAACAACAATCTTGGCAAATTTCGTCTCTAGTTCTTCGGTTTCGGCAATAACCCACACGCCGGCCTCAGGACCAGCACTACTTTCGACCACACCACTGATATAGCCTTCTGGGCCCGCCTGGGCTTCCTCAGCACTGGGAATCGCCATAAAAACGGCGACCACCGCACTAAGAGCCAGACTAACGACACCAAAACGCATCAATGTGCGCCAAGATGATTGTGTCCAGTTACTCATAGTTTGTCCTCCTGCATCCTTATTACCTACTTCTTACAACGTAATCACTACTCTTCAGCAACCTACTACTCTTGGTCCTGTGCAAGCGCCAAGCGTTCTTCAGGTGACAGGTCCACCTCGCGCCTCGTGCCAGCACCCGGATCAGATCCTAATTCCGTCAACAATGTAACAAGTTCAGGATGGCGATTAAAAGTATTCGGGTAAAACACACCCTGCGCCACAGACAGTGCCGACCACCCCTTCTCGTTCACAGCATCAATATTGGCACCCTTTTCGACCAAAAAACTAACAATGTTTCCGGCTCCTCGATGGATCGCGCCGTGCAACGCCGTATCCCCATTGGCATCGGCCGCATTGACATCATTCCCAAGTTCCCAGGCCAGTGCCACAGCAGAAACCGCCTGATCGTTAGTCCCCGGGTTCTCTCCAATTTTCCATATGCCAACCCCAGCCGCCGCCATCAGCGCCGTGCACCCTTCTTCCGTCATGATCGCCGGATCAGCCCCTAGGTCTGCCAACAACTGCATCATTTCAACATCGGCGACCTTTGCCGCCTGCAAAAATGCTGTCGACCCCACACGATTCAAAATATTCCGATTGCCGTCACGAGGTTCTTTTGTTTGACGAATGTCGAGGTTAGCCCCCGCATCCGCTAAAACCCGAACAAGATCAAATGCGTCAAGCTCTCCATGCGGCACCGGAAAGGGTGGATTCCGACCGAGATTGGGACGCCGAGTCCATACAACTTGATGCAGTGCCGACCACCCATTGTCAGCCGCATCGGGATTTGCCCCCGCAGCAAGCAACCCTTTCGTAAAATCGTAGTGAGCGTTGTACACCGACATCACGAGCGCACTCATACCACTACTCGGAACAACATCATCAACGTTCGCTCCGGCACGAACCAGCGCATCGAGTACATCCAAATACCCCTCACGCGCCGCAAATAAAATGGGTGTGAAGCCGCCGGTTGAGCGAACATTCGGGTCAGCACCCGCATGAAGCAAAACATCAACCGCATCGACTTGATTCTGCGCGACAGCCCACATCAAAGCAGTTTGGCCACGCCATGCTTCAATCGCATCAACATCAGCACCGTGCTCCAGCAATACGGTCAGTGCCAACCTATTCCCGGTTCGAGCCGCTGTCATCAAAGGCGTTTCACCTTCTGGATTCGGACGATTAGGATCAGCACCCGCTTCCAGCAGGCCTTCAATCATCCCAGCACTCCCATTCAGCGCGGCCAACGCAAGTGGCGTAACCTCGTATCGATTCACTGCGTCCACAGCGGCACCGGACGCCAGAAGCAATCGAGCAATGTCCTCGTGGTTATGGTGAGCAGCCCAGTGCAGGGCCGTTGTACCGTCCGGTTCGCTACTGTCAACAGCATCACCGTTCGCCAATAACGATCGAACCGTGCTGCCATCACCCGCCTTAACAGCTTCAATGAGAGGCAGCTCCGCAGCCACCACTACTGGGGCACCAATCAATAAAACCCCTATTGCAACAAAGAAACACTTGGCCTTTGCTATTAGCTTTTTGCAACCCATAGTTTTTTAACTATCTCAGTGTTACGAGTCCTTTTAAATACCAGTCAACGTATCCATCGGAAGGCGACCTGTGCTATCCCCGAGGCCGTCGACCGACACACCAGACTTGTCCAGCATGCTAACCAGTAGGTTTGTCATCGGTGTTTCATCTTCATATTTAAGGTGCCGCCCCCCTCGCAACGTGCCAGCCCCCCCGCCCGCTAGTATCAGCGGAAGGTCCATATGTGAATGCTGGTCACCATCACTGATGCCGCCACCATATAGAATCATCGACTGGTCAAGGAGTGTGCCATCTCCGTCTGGCGTGGCCTGTAACTTTTCGAGAAACTCTGCAAGCAAACTCACTTGATAGGTGTTGATCTTGGCGTATTTTTCAAGTTTCTCGACATCTAACTGGTGATGCGACATCGCGTGATGCGGGTCCGGCACACCAATCTCCGGAAAACTCTGGGCCGTCTGCTCACGACCAATAAGGAACGTGAAGACCCTCGTAATATCCGCCTGAAACGCCAACGCCTGAAGGTCGAACATTAAGCGCGCATGCTGGTCAAACGATTCGGGAATTCCTACCGGACGCTCAAGCACTTCAGGTAATGCAGCATCAGACTGCGACTCTGCTTGCTGGATACGGCGTTCGATCTCGCGGACTGCATCAAGATACTGTGTGACGCGTGAACGGTCTCCCGCTCCGAGTGTCTGGTTTAAACGCGTCATATCTTCTCGTACCGCATCGAGGATGCTCCGGTCTTCAGCCAACCTCGCTGCGCGTTGCTCACCCGTACCGCCCTCCCCGAACAGTCGTTCGAACACAACCCGAGGGTTATGTTCCATGGGTAACGGAGTCGTCGGCGACCGCCATGAAAAGGTGTTGGTATAGACACAACTGTAGCCATTGTCACAATTGCCGACGACAAAACTATTCTCAAGCGCAAGCTCAAGTGACGGCAGTGGTGTTTCCTGGCCAAGCTGTGCCGCAGCTATCTGGTCGGCGGTCGTGCCAGCTTCAACATCCGCACCTTCCGTTCGTTTCGGATGAACGCCATTCAGCCACACCGAACTCGCGCGTGAGTGTTCGCCGTTACCGTCACCCCACGCCTCGGCTTGCCGGTGATCCAAACCGGTCGGAATCACGACATGGTCGCGTACCTTCGCGAGTGGCTGGAGCGTTCTCGACAATGTGAGCGCCCCTCCATCCCCTTCAGGGGTCCACTGCCGCATGTTCGCACCGTTGGGAATATAGATAAAACCCAGCCGCGGTGAAGGTTTCGCCGCCGTTCTCGCGAGCGCTGTCGCTGCCGGCACCATTGCATCTAGCAACGGTAACGCTAACGCAGTTCCCATCCCACGCAAGAAGGTTCGACGGGGAAGTGACATCTTTTTAATGATCATGAGGGCGATCTCCTCATCCGAAATGGAGCGCTCCCTGCCACACCTTTAATGAGCGCCGACAATCGGTAGTTAGTGTTTACTGCATCTCGTACAATTGCACGTATCGCCGAAGCGTCGTAGTACTCAACCCCTCGCCCCAAGGCATACGTCATCAGTTTTTCCGTAACGGTTGTGACAAACCGGTCCGGATGCTTTAACAGAGCGGCTTTTAGACCCGCTGGTCCGTTAAATATCGTGCCATCAGGTAACTCTCCTGAACTATCAATCGTTCGCTTTGTCTGGCTACGGTCCCGCCATTGACCAATCGCATCAAAGTTTTCCAGCGATAGGCCAAGCGGGTCCATCAAGCGATGACAACTTGCGCACACAGGATTCGCCCGATGCTGTTCCATCGCTTCTCGCATTGATAAGGGCTCACCACCCTCCGCCGTGTCCAATTCTGGTACATCTGGTGGTGGTGGCGGCGGCGGCGTTCCAAGAATGTTTTCGAGAACCCATTTGCCGCGATTTACTGGTGAAGTCCGGTTGGCATACGACGTTACGGTAAGAATGCTCCCGTGTCCCAATAAACCACCGCGAACATCATCTTCTGCAAAGTCAACACGCCGAAAATGGCTTCCACGGACATTCGGAATCCCATAGTGCTGAGCGAGGCGTTCGTTGACAAAAGTGTAATCAGCTGACAGTAGATCTAAGGTGCTCCCATTATCTCGCAAGATACTCGTAAACAGCAGTTCTGTCTCTCGCCGAAAGGCCTGTCGCAAAGCCTCTCCAAAATCAGGGAATGCATCTTCATCCGGACGCACCGCGGCAGCATTACGTAGCGTCAACCACTGTCCCGCAAAGTTCTCAACCAATGCATCCGACCGTGAATCCGCAAGCATGCGTTCGAGTTGGCCGGTAAAAACCTGCTCGTCGTGCAATTCGCCACGCTCAGCAACGGCGAGCAGTTCATCATCGGGAATACTGGACCACAGAAAAAACGAGAGCCGCGACGCTAGCTCAAGATTGCTAACCACATAGTTCGTACTCGTCGACAGATTCTCAGGATCGCGCTCGACACGAAAAAGGAACTCTGGGCTGACTAACAACCGCCGAAACGCCATCTCGATTCCCGTATCGAAACTACCGTTTGCACGACCACGCTCATAAAAAACTAGCAGCCGATCAACATCGCCTTGTGTTACCGGGCGCCGGAACGCAAGTCTCCCAATTCGAGAAAGAATCTCCTGCGCACAGGCACGTTCATCGGCAACAACACCCGACCCCGGACGACAAGTAAAGATGGCTTCTCGGCTCGGCGTGTCATTCACCGGGCGCGAACCACTCGATTCATATGGGCCCGCGATAGTGACGCTTTCAACGTATGGTTGATACCTTGAATCACCACCCGACCCTTCACCGGTAAATGGTCGAAGGTAAAGCTTCCGTAAGCCTTCCGGCTCAGCCGATGTCTTCCGAAGGAACGCCACGCCAATCTTGTGGGGACCCGCCTGAATCGGAATCCGGATCTCTTGTGTACCAACCGTAGGCGTGTACAATCCGCGCGCGTCAGTATCCTCCGGTGACTTACCAATCGTGAGCAACTCCACTCGCTCACCGTCGATCGTGACCTCTAATTGGTGCGCCTCAACGCGTAACGGCCCATCAGGCAGCACTTCAATCAGGTATTCCGCGTCTTCAGGGAAGTTATATTCAACAACGACGCCACCGCGCGTCCCGAACGGCAACCCTTCCATTCGACGGTCTTGACCAAGATCAGACGCAATACGGAATGTCTCGGCCGTGGGCGACGGCACCGGGGACGCCACGGCCAATCGACTAATTTTGCGCGCAGCTGCCAAATACCGATCCATTGACGTCGGCGACACACCAAGAACTCCAGCAATGTTGTCAAACCCGTAGCTGGTGTCATCCGCTGGCAGCAACTCTTCGACGTTCACGTCAAGGTCGAAGAGGTCACGTATGGCGTTTCGGTACTCGGTACGACTCAACCGGTGAAAAGCTTCAGTCCGCCCAGGATTGAAATTTGCTGCTGCCGCACGGTCAAGTTCGCCTTCAAGCCAAAAGCGGAATTCATCATAGGTTTCCTGGTCAGGGCGGGGACGTGGCCGCGGGGGCATCGCACCGGCTCGCATTTTACGAACCACCTTCTCCCAAGCTTCTGGATGAGCTCCAATATCGGCCAAATCAAGCGATTCAAGTGTGAACCCACCTGTTTCTAAACGGTCGTTGTGGCATGAGACACAGTAACGGTTGACGAGCGCTTGGCGGTCAGCGTGTTCTGAGGCCTCTTGTCCACCAACGGCAGCCGAAACAGCATGCACCCAACTAGCGCTGACGAAAACAACCGCCAGAAACGAAATCCTTACAGGCACTAAACCTCTGTGTATCAACATTTAAGCTAAATTAATACGTTCTGACGCTACCTATCCACGATGACTGTTAAAACTATGAAACAGCTTAGTTTGTACAAACGCGTAACACGTGTCAATCACCTTCTAACTGCGGTAGCATAGCGACCGACAATTAAGGCCCACGGACTGACAGTAATGGACCTTTACAATCTTAATTTCATGAAAGGTATGGCCCCCTATGGCTTCGACGCGAAGGCGCTTTCTCACTACAATCGGAACGGCTGCCGCAGGAGCTGGAGCCACAGCCATCGGGTCGCCTGTGTCGGCATCAACACACGTGACACCCATGAACAGCATTGAGGAGACAACATCTTCTCCTCGATCACTCCTTGATCAGCACGCCAAACAACAATTCCGTGAATCTGCAGCTGAGGCCGGTGAGGTAACAGCTCAAACTGACCCGCGGATGCCGACACAAGAAGAGGTGGAGTCTTGGTACACCGACCGTCGCAATTGGGGTCGCTGGGGCGACAATGATCAAATGGGCGCCATCAATCTCATCACGCAAGAAAAGAGTGCGGCGGCGGCGGGTCTTGTAAGAACCGGTCGGAAGGTCTCTATGAGTCGAGTCTTCGAACCAGAACAGCACTTTATGCGAAAAAACGCCCGGCCCGGAGGTGCAAGTTCGGTGGTCGACTACTATGGCTTTATCTACCATGGCCAAACGATTACGCACATCGATGCGCTTTGTCATATGTGGGACACCGACGGCATGTGGCAAGGTCGAGACCCTGATGTCGAAATAACCACGCAAGGCGCAACGTTCGGAACAATTGATGCGTGGAGCAATGGCATCGTGACCCGTGGGGTGTTGATCGATGTACCGCGGCACCGTGGCACTGCCCACGTGACGTCAGACCGCCCGGTGCATGGTTGGGAAATCGAAGAAATTGCTCGAGCCCAAGGCGTCGACATTGAACCGGGGGATGCCTTGCTGGTCTATAGCGGGAAAGATCCCTATCTCCGCGGTGGAGGGACATATGGTGGTGGCGATCGCCCAGGCCTAAGCGTGACGTGCGCCAAATTTATTCGCGATCATGACGTGGCATTACTCGGCTGGGACATGATGGACGCGCGACCTGACCCCTACGGCCTCGCGTTCCCCGTGCACGGCGTCCTGTTCAACTATGGCGTCGCGTTACTTGACAATGCCCTGCTTGAGCCTCTGGCAGATGCCTGCGCCGAGGAAGGACGACACGAATTTATGTTTATGGGATTACCGCTGAACGTTGCACGGGGGACCGGTAGCCCAGCGAATCCCGTTGCGATGTTTTAGTTGATTCTGACAATACGGAGTAGGTGTACGTGTAGGCTTCGAAATAACTGGAGTGTGTTTCAAGCTTAACGTTGGTCAGCTTCCTCGACTGTCCAATCTGAGATTGTGTTGTCGGCACCAGTGACCAAGGTTTCGTCTGCGCCCAACGCGTGCAACAATACGTCCATCTCAGGCCAACGCTTACCTGTATTTGAATAAAAAACTCCTCGAGCTATCCGAAGGGGGCTCCATCCCTTTTCATTGATAGCATCAATGTCCGCTCCTTCAGCCAGCAAAAACCGAACCAAGGGTTCTGAGCTTCTAATAATGGCCCCATGAAGCGCAGTGTCGCCATTATCGTCCACCGTTATCACTTCACCACCAAGTTCAAGCGCATATTGCACCGCCGCGAGCGCCTCTTCATTTGTGCCCGGGCTTTCTCCAACCGCCCAGATGCCAACACCGGCCGCGACCATTAATGGCGTCGTGCCATCTTCATTCGGAAGCAATGGGTCAGCCCCTAGTTCGACAAGTAATCGCATCATCTCGATATCCGCCGCTTTGGCAGCAAGCAAAAATGGTGTTGAGCCAATCCGATTTAATACGTTGCGGTAGCGGTTATTTGGCTCCTTTGTCATGCGGCGGTTGAGGTCAGCACCGTGTGATGCTAGAGCCTTAACGAAATCAACGTCACGCATCGAGCCAGTCACGAGTGGGGGCGGGTTGTTAAAACCAAGGTTCGGTCGACGCGTCCACTTCACTTCATGCAATGCCGTCCACCCCTGATCGTCGGCATTGGGATCCGCACCGCGGTCAAGAAGAAAAGCCCCAAGCTCGTAGTGACCATTCTTTGCTGCCAGCACAAGTGCACTCGTACCGTCGAACAAAGTTTCCTCAGAATTCGCTCCGGCATTGACAAGCAACTGCGTCATCTCAAGATGTCCAGCACGCACAGCAAACATTAGCGGGCTAAATCCACCCGTCGACCGGGCATGGATATTTGCATCTGCACTAATCAGTGCACTAGCGACTTCACGATTATTCTCGGCCGCTGCCCACATAAGAGCCGTTTGCCCTCGCCAACCTTCCACCATATTAGGATTGGCGTTATGCATCAGTAGCAGTCGAACAGCATCGGCACGCCCCGTTCGCGTAGCCGTCATGAGCGCCGTTTCACCCTCTGGTAGCGCAGTATTTGGATTCGCACCAGTCTCAAGCAATAACTGAAGAAACTCAGCACTCCCATTCTCGCTGGCCAAAGCAATAGGCTGCACACCGAACTGGTTTACTATCGCGGAGTCAGCACCTGCGGCAAGTAATTCCTGTCCGCTCTCTAGGTCATCGTAATGAGCGGCCCAGTGCAATGCCGTGCTACCGTCACCATCAACTGTGTTCACGTCGACGCCATCAGCAATAAGCGCACGCACGCGACTCACGTCGCCTGCAACAACCGCCTCATGAAGCGGCGAGTCCAACGCAAAGACTGAACTCGACGCCACGAGTAAAACTACGAACGCTCTGAATACCGTCTTAATCATCCGCATCATCAAACCGCACAGACCAACCGGAGACGTTACACGTCAGCTAGGGCTTCAAGTTGTCCAGTGCTGTCACCCAGTTCCTCAGTCCGTAGCCCTGCTTTTCCAAGCACGCTGAGAAACAGGTTCGTCATGGGCGTATCCTTCGGGTACATCAAGTGCCGCCCGCCACGCATGCCGGCCGTACGCCCACCAACGGTCAATACTGGAAGGTCATAGTGGAGATGGTCGTTGCTGTCACCAAGTCCCGCACCGTAGAGCATGATGGATGTATCTAATAAGCTTCCCTCGCCATCAGGTGTTTCCTGAAGTTGCGCAAGGAAGTGTGTGAACAACTCCACATGATGATGATTAATTTTTGCGAGCTTTGCGAGTTTTTCAGGATCACTACGGTGGTGCGATAACCCATGATGAGGGTCCGGCACACCGATCTGAGGATAGGTCCGGCCTCCAAGTTCTCGACCAACCATGAAGGTAAAGACGCGGGTGAGATCAGCCTGGTATGCCAACGACACCAAATCAAACATCAGTTTGACGTGGTCTTCATAGGAGTCAGGAATACCCGCAGGACGAGCCAGGTTTTCAGGAAGCACCGAATCAACACCCTGCTTCTCTGACAGTTGAATTCGGCGCTCAACCGCACGAACGGCATCAAGATACTGGTCAATCCGAGCACGGTCACCATGCCCAAGGTCTCGCTCAATCTGCGAGAGGTCAGCAGTCACCGAATCTAGTATGCTTCGGTCCTTACGCATTTCCGCCAAACGTTCATCGCGAGTCCCGCCGTCACCAAAAAGCCTCTCAAAAACAACCCGTGGATTATTTTCCATCGGCAACGGTGTAGTGGCTGTTCGCCATGACACCGTATTCATATACGCGCAGCTGTACCCGTTCTCACAATTACCAACCAGGAAATCGAGGTCAATCGCCAATTCGAGTGACGACAGCGGTGTCTCTTTGCCGAGTACTGAGGCCGCAACCTGATCAACGGTCACGCCAGCCTCGACATCTGCACCTTCGGTCTGCTTTGGATGCACGCCGTTGAGCCACACGGAGCTCGCACGCGAATGCTCACCGTTCCCATCGCCAAGCGGTTCAGCCTGGCCATGCGCCAATCGACTATAAACAACCGTCTGGTCACGGAAGGGAGCGAGGGGATCCAATGTCGGAGACAATTCCAAAACTCCGCCCTCACCGCTCGGGGTCCACGCCTGCATAACCGCACCGTTCGGCAAATAGATAAATCCGAGCCGTTTCACCGGGGCAGCAGGAGTTTTCGCAAGCGCCGACATGGCCGGCACCATCGAGTCGAGAAGTGGAAGCGCAATCGCTGCTCCCATTCCTCGAAGCACGGTACGTCGCGGTAGCGAAAGCTTCTTAATGATCATGATGCAGATCTCCTCATCTGGAACGGCATGCTTTTTACAATACCAACAATAATGGATGAAAATTGATAATTCTGTTGCACCGCGTCACGGGTAATCGCACGAATCGTCGGTGCGTCAAAGTGCTCAACACCACGACCAAGTGCATAGGTCATTAGTTTTTCAGTCAAAGTCATTACGAACAATTCCGGACGCTGCAAGAGCGCCGCTCGCAAGCCATTGGCTCCTGAAAATTGCGTCCCATCTGGCAATACCCCAGACGCGTCGATTGGAGTGTTGGCTTCATTCGTCTCTCGGTACTTCCCAATAGCATCGAACTGCTCAAGCGCAAAACCAGGTGGATCCATCAATTTATGACAACTGGCACATACGGGATTCGCGCGATGTTGTTCCATTGCTTCTCGCATCGAAAGGGTCCGCCCATCATTCGTTGTCTCTTCAAGCGATGGCACATCTGGCGGTGGCAGTGGCGGTGGTGTGCCTAGCAGGTTTTCAAGTATCCATTTACCGCGTAAGACGGGGGAGGTGCGTGTTGGGTACGCAGTGGCAGCCAATATACTTCCGTGCCCAAGAAGTCCTCTACGTGTGTTATCAGTCAGCATGACACGCCGGAAATGACTACCTTTCACGGCTGAGAGCCCGTAATGGCGTGCAAGCCGCTCATTAACAAAGGTGTAATCAGCATCGAGAAATGACAACACGGTACGGTCTTCGCGGAGGATGCTCTCAAAAAACAGCTCGGTCTCACGCCGCATCGCATTGCGAAGACTTTCACCAAAATCAGGGAAACGATTCTCGTCCGGAACGAGTGCCGGTACGTTCCGAAGATAGAGCCACTGCCCGGCAAAATTTTCAACTAACGCGTTCGCCCGATCATCCGCCAACATGCGACGAACCTGAGCGGACATTACGCTTGCGTCTGTGAGGTCACCAGCGATCGCCACACCAAGCAATTCGTCGTCTGGAATGCTGGACCACAAGAAAAATGACAAGCGTGACGCCAGCTCCAGACCCGTCAAATGATAGTTTGAACCAGGCTCAGCATCTTTTGGATCTCGAACAACACGAAAGAGAAACTCAGGGCTCACAAGTAACCGGCGCAGTGCAAACTCAACGCCCGCTTCGAAGCCACCTTCTTGTTTGCCGTCCTCATAAAACCCCATGAGGACATCTAGATCACGCGGACTGACCGGCCGACGGTAGGCTCGCTGCGCCAGTGTTGACAAAATCTCTTGTGCACAGAGTTTCGCTTGGTTGTCATCACGATTATTCGGTCGACATGTAAAGATCCGGGCTCGACTGGGTGTCTCCTCCAACGGCGGCCCATCACTCGCTTCATAGGGCCCCGTGACTACCAAGCTCTCGAGATACGGCCGGTCGCGTGTGTCTCCGCCGGTTGTATTCGTGTACGGTCTCAGGTACGGCTGTCGCAGTGTTTCGGCATAGGCCGCTGTCTTCTTCCGAAACGTCGCACGCAAGGTACGTGGCCCTGCTCGGACCGGCACACGAATCTCCCAGTCATCATCCGCGTGGCGCTGTTGCTCACGCCACGCACGATACTCTGTGCTCGTACGCGTGACACCTTCGGGGGTTGGTTCACCAACCGTAAATGTTTCCAGGTGCTCTCCATCAAGACTGATGTACAACTCGTGCGGTTCCGTAAAGGCCGCAAGCGCGTCACTAGTGTCGCGACCAAGACGCACTCTGATTACATACTCAGCATCGAGCGGAAAGGTATACGGGATCGCCATGCCTCCGCGAGTCCCAAAAGGAAGCCCCTCAACCCGATCATTTTGTGAATAGTCAGCCGACAGACGAAACGTGACAGCAGTGGCAGGCTGGTCAGGGTTTCCAACAGCAAGGCGACTGACCTTCTTCGCCGCAGATAAATACCGTTCCAGCAACGTCGGCGACACCCCAAGAACTCCGGCGATGTTGTCGAAGCCATAGCTGCCATCGTCAGCCGGAAGCAACTCCGCAACCTCAACATCGAGTGCCAGTAAGTCACGAATGACGTTGTGATACTCCGCTCGATTGAGACGATGCATCGCCTCGGTACGCCCTGGATTCGGACTGATCGACCCCACAGCATCTAATTCAGTCTCCAGCCAATCGATAAAACCCACATACGACTCTTGGGCAGGCCGTGGGCGCGGAAGCGGCGGCATCGCTCCCGCTCGCAGTTTGCGAACAACTTTTTCCCACAGTGCCGGGTCAGCCGCTACATCGTCGACATCGGCCGAATCGAGTTCAAGATTTCCAGCCTGCATCCGCCCGTTATGACACGCGATGCAATACTGGTCTAGAAGCACCCGCTGCCCGGACGCCTCCTGGGCTTCCAGCGAGACTACCTTACCTGACAACAGTAGCGAGAAACCAAGTAAAAAAGTGATGACTCTTAACATTGTCGACTCTGCTTCCATGGCCCAGACCTACACGCCAGCCAGGAATTATTTTGCATTGTAACTCCCCGGAGTCTACTCTGGATTCCCCAGACAAACAGCACATTCTTCAGCAGACATTTCGCCTTCGCACACGACCCGTAATGCGTCAAATGGCACACCTTGCCGTCGGCGGAGAAAGCTCTGACAGGCAGGACTCGGGGTCGGTTCGTCCGGATTCAGCACTGGAATCATTGCGGCCATTGGAAACTCGCAACTCAACTCGGCCGACTGCACGGTATAGGCCAAGGCATCGAGCGCTTCTCGAGCAATATCATGCGACGCGGAATATCTCATACCAGCCGTCCGTGCAGCGATCTGCTGCTGAGCGCAGCCGTTACCGAGGAAGTCATTGATGGCCGGAACCTGCGCACAGCCAAAGTAATTCTGATCGGCTCTGAAAAGTGCGCGGCGAGCTGAGCGTGCGTCCTTCGCAGCCTCGTTTGCCTCATTGACCGCGATGCGCATTTGGTCCAGATCGGACGCGCAACTCGCCCATGATCCTTGCGCGTCGGCCATACCCTCCATGCACAACAAGCACGGCAACAGCAGTAGCGCACGAAAACACCGTGTCATGACAGCCTCCATCCGAACCAGGACGGCGGAACAATTTACAGGATGATTATATGCGTGTCTTGTTCGCCACCGTGGCTTCTTCGACGCCTTCAATCGCCGGAATATCGCCAACCGTATCCCTGAGCGGAATTTCTTTGAGTCGCCATGACAAGATAAAAGACAGCACCATAATGGGCACTGCCCAGAAAAACACGTCCTGAAGTGCAACTTCAACTGATGACGTAACGCCGGATGCGACGTCGCGGGGTAGTGCGCGTATCGCTGTCGGCGTGCTTAAAAGCTCGGTCACTCTTCCACTTAGAGATTCGACAACGTCCGCTGGAATACGTAACGGTAGTTCTTCAAGAAGGCGGGCGTTCATGATGGCACCAAAGATCGCCACCCCAAATGAACCTCCCAACGTCCGGAAAAACTGCGCTGAAGAGGTTGCGATCCCAAGGTCTGAGTGCGTTACGGCATTTTGCACTGCAAGAAGGGTGACCTGCAGCACCATACCAACACCAAGCCCAAGCACGACCATGTAGCACGAACTGAGTAAGCGTGCCGTCTCCGCTGTCATACCACTCAGGAAATACATCCCAGTAGCAGCTAACGCACTGCCAATGATCGGATACTTCCGATACCGACCGGTACTTGTCGTCAACCGTCCTGCGCCGACGGAACCAACAACAATACCTGCGGTTAATGGAAGAACCAACAAGCCGGAATCGGTTGCGGACACACCATTGACAACCTGCAGAAAGAGCGGCAGAAACACAACACCACCGAAGAGAGCAAAGCCAATGAAAAACCCAAGCACTGATGCGACGGAATAGATGCCGTTACGAAACAGCCGCAGTGGCAGCAACGGCTCCGGAACACGTGTCTCCCACCAGAGAAAAGTCGCTGTCACGAACGCCCCTGACGCGATAAGGCCGATAATGACCGGAGACTGCCAAGCATACGTTGCCCCCCCCCAAACAAGTGACAACAGTAAAAGTCCCACACCAGCCACCAGCAACACCGCGCCAATGATGTCAAGCCGAGCCTTGCGCCGAACCGTCGTCAGACGCAACACGCTCGAGATAATCGCTAACGCAACAAGACCAACCGGAAGATTGATCAAAAACACCCAGCGCCACGTGGTGGTATCGACGATGAACCCGCCAGCGAGTGGTCCAATAACGCTCGCAAATGCCCAGGTCGCCGCAAGGTACCCGATATAGCGTCCGCGCTGTCTTGGGGAAACAATGTCACCGACCACCGCAAAGGTACACACCATCACACCGCCGGCCCCGAGTCCTTGCACACCTCGAAACAACACCAGTTCAAACATCCCAGGAGCAACGCCGGCCAACAGCGACCCGAGTAAGAAAATACCAATGGCGACCTGGAAGATTAACCGCCGACCATAAATGTCACTGAGTTTGCCGTAGAGCGGGGTGCAAACCGTGGAACTCAACAGATATGCCGTCACCACCCATGAGTAGTAATCAAGACCGCCCAATTCGCCAACAATGGTCGGGAGAGCTGTTGCAACAATGGTCTGGTCAAGTGCTGCCAGAAACAGACCTGCCATCAAGCCGGTAAAGATGACAAGAATTTGCCGATGGGTATACGTGGTAGCCGTCACAATCAACTATTCATCACTGACCAACAATGCGTACAAAAAAACAGGGGCTAGTACCTCCTAGCCCCTGTGACCATCTGTGAAATCAAAACGCGCTAATTGGCTACCTCGACTGGCACGGTTGCATGCTGATTGTCCCAGTACACATTCATTGAGTAAGACCCATTGATATCCCCGAACACGATGGACATGTTATCGATTGACATCCCTTGAAGGGCTTGCACGGTCATCGTTGTCCGCATCACGTCCTTTTCATCTGTGTACCCATACGCACCCCACAGTGCATTTGAGTTTTCTTCTCGCGGGTTATCCTTCACACCCCACGTCGAAAAAATCAGCGTCCAGGAACCCGGACTCTCCAACTCGGCAAACATTGTGTATTCACCAGCCGCCAGTCGTTCCCCCCCAATCAATAAATCGGCTTCCGTAATGAATCGTGTCGTCTGGTCAGCACCCATTCGCCAGATTGGCGCACCACGCAACAACCCCTGGCCATATTCAGCACCCGAACCAAAAATACCCTGGCGTCCACGCAGAACAGGTCGACCATAGTAGACATCAACCCAATGCCCACCCTCGTAACTCCCTTCGGAGTCATAACTACCACCAATCTGGCTCGCTGTATGCCCACGCGGGCTCGCAGGCCGGTCCTGTGCCTCCAACACACCTACCGCAAGTACCACCGCCAAGAGGCTGACGCCCATGTTCTTTATTGCTCGCATTCACGATCTCCCTTCACAAACTCTATTACCGAAACGCTCATTCTCTCTCAAGCTTTAATTCGCCAATTCAACCGGCACCGTGGCAAGCTGATTGTCCCAAATCACGTAGAAGTTGCCACCCTGTTGTGTCGTATCAGTAAAGCCTATGGCTAACTGGTCCATAGAGTAGCCAAGAGTTTGCACCGACATAGTCGTTTGCATGACATCTTTTTCATCGGTGTAACCATATGCACCCCACAAAGCATTCGGATTCTCTTCGCGGAAGTTCTCTTTGACGCCCCATGTGGTGAAAATTAACTCCCACGCCGTCGGATTCGCCAGATCAGCAAATATCGTGTACTCACCAGCCGCCAGGCGTTGCCCTCCGATCAATAAGTCGGCCTCGGTCGTAAATGTCGTGGTTTCATCGGCCCCGACACGCCACAGCGGTGCACCAGCGTAAAGTCGCTGTCCATATTCAGCACCTTCACCAAAGATCCCCTGCCGACCACGCAGGATGGGCCGTCCATAATGAATATCGATCCACGACCCACCCTCGTACGCACCTTCAGAGTCGTAGCTTCCGCCGAGTTGCGTCGCGGTATACCCACGCGTGCTCGCCCGACGCTGCTGCGCCTCCATCACTATCGTCACTGTGGCCGCCAAAAGAACTGCAATTACCGCAACACTCACTTTGTTCATCGCACGCATCCGTATATCTCCCTTCGAGAAATGACCTACCAGCATGGATCAAACGCGACTACCGAATCAATGTCGCAGGTTTTGCCTGCATTAAAGGCGCGTAAAAATCATTGCCTTTGTCATCGATCACAATAAACGCTGGAAAGTCTTCAATGTCGATCTTCCAGATCGCTTCCATACCCAACTCCGGATATTCCTGCACTTCCACCTTCCTAATGCTGTGGTCAGCTAAACGAGCCGCCGGGCCACCGATCGACCCAAGATAAAATCCACCATGTGACTTACACGCGTCCGTAACTTGCTGCGACCGGTTTCCTTTCGCCAGCATCACCATGCTGCCGCCGCGAGCCTGAAACAGATCCACATACGAGTCCATTCGGCCCGCCGTGGTCGGACCGAAACTGCCGGAGGCCCGTCCTTCCGGTTTCTTGGCCGGTCCCGCGTAATACACCATGTGGTTCTTGAAATACTCTGGAAGATCTTCACCCGCATCAAGGCGTTCTTTGAGTTTCGCATGTGCGATATCGCGCGCCACAATCATCGACCCAGAAAGAGACAGGCGCGTCGCCACGGGATACTTTGCCAACTCACCCAAAATCTCAGACATCGGTCGATTGAGATCTATTCTGACAACGTCACCGGGTAATTCGTCGTCGGTGATGTCGGGGAGATACTTCGCCGGGTTTTCTTCGAGTTGTTCGATATAAACCCCGTCGCGCGTGATTTTTGCGAGTGCCTGGCGGTCCGCCGAACACGACACCCCCAATCCCACCGGGCACGATGCCCCATGACGAGGCAACCGGATAACGCGCACGTCATGCGCAAAGTATTTCCCGCCAAACTGCGCCCCGATACCTATCTGCCGAGCGATCTCAAACACTTGCCGTTCCATGTCAAGATCCCGAAACGCACGACCGTGTTCATTTCCTGTAGTCGGAAGTCGATCAAGATATTTCGTGGTCGCCAGTTTGAGTGTTTTCATCGTGAACTCAGCTGACGTGCCCCCAATGACCAACGCAAGATGGTACGGCGGACAGGCGGACGTCCCGATCGTTTTCAAATTGGATTCGACAAACTGACTGAGTGCCGCCGGATTAAGAAGCGCCTTCGTTTCTTGATACAGGAAACTCTTGTTCGCAGACCCGCCACCTTTCGCGACAAACAACAATTCGTACTCGTCACCTGGTTCGGCATAAATTTCTATCTGAGCCGGAAGATTCGAACCTGTATTTTTTTCTGTGTACATGTCCAACGGGGCCATCTGTGAGTACCGTAAATTCCGCTGCGAATACGCGTCAAAAATTCCTTGCGAAATCGCAATTTCATCATTACTGCTAGTCAGAACATTTTCACCTTTGTGCCCCATGACGATAGCCGTGCCAGTGTCTTGACAACCTGGCAACACACGACCTGCTGCGATATTTGCATTCCGTAGTAGTTCAAGGGCTACAAACTTGTCGTTTCGTGACGCTTCTGAGTCGTCGAGGATTTTTCTCAACTGCACCAGATGGGCCGGGCGAAGTAAATGCGCTACATCATCAAACGCAGTTCGCGACACCAGCCGTAATACGTCAGGCTCAACTTTTAACATCTCACAGCCGTCAACCCTGATGATGGACACACCGTCAGATGTCAGCTTCCTGTAGGGCGTCTCGTCAGCCCCGAACTCAAAAATCGGTTGGTAGTGAAAATCGGTCATTTCGCATGCATTCTACTTTGAACGACGGAATACCCAATGGCTATCGAACGGACGGCTTGTGGGCAGAACGATATTTCCGCAACAGTTCGTACAACACCACCCCGCCCGCCGTGGCCACATTGAGGGAATGTTTTAGGCCCCGCATGGGCAATCGCACATGGACATCGCACCGGTCGAGTAATCGCTGATCGAGGCCGGTCACTTCATGCCCAAAGAGGAGACAAACAGGAAATCGAGCCTGCCAATCAAATAAATCAACGGCATGCTGACTCGTTTCAATCGCAGCAATCTCGTACCCGAGTTCTTGTCGCTGTTGCACATAGGCAGCAATATCACCACACCGATCCCATGACACTTGCTGCTCAGCGCCTAGTGCCGTTTTGGTAATTTGTTTATGCGGTGGCTGGCCGGTAATTCCTGATAACACCAACCGATCGATGCCGACCCCATCGGCTGACCGAAAAAATGCGCCGACATTATAAAGACTACGAATATCGTGGAGAACTACAGAAACTGGCAATGTTCCAACCGCGTCATATCCCGCGGCTAGTTCGGTGGCAACATACGGAAGTCGATCCATATAGCGAAGTATGAATATACTTCCACACTCCATAGAACCGTGAATACATTTGCTGTCATTATTTTGGTCGCCATTATTGGCGAATACCTACTCGGTCTCGCCTCGAGCATCCTGAGTCTTCGCACGTTTAGTCCGACGCTGCCGACTGAGTTTCGTGACGTCTTCGATGAAAACAAATATGCCCAGGCGAGGCACTACAGCAAAACGCGAACATACTTCGGGTTTATTCACAGCAGCGTTGATCTCATTATCTTGCTGTCATTCTGGTTTTTCGGAGGCTTTGAATGGTTCGATCAGGTTGTCCGAACTGCTGATTATGGACCGCTGGGAAGCGGCCTGATGTACATCGGGTCACTTACGCTGGCTTCATCCCTACTGGGTCTACCGTTCCGGCTGTACTCTACATTTGTCATTGAGGCACGCTTTGGGTTTAACCGCACGACGGTAGGAACATTTGCGAGTGACCTGCTTAAAAGCCTTGTGCTCGGCGTCGTGCTCGGTGGTCTGTTGTTAGCCGTCGTCCTGCTGTTCTTTGAATGGGCAGGCCCGCTCGCCTGGCTTTGGTGCTGGTTAGCTGCGACGGCCTTCATGCTTGCGATTCAATTCGTCGCACCCACGTGGATCATGCCGATCTTTAACAAGTTCACAGCACTTGAAGACGGGGAATTGCATGACGCCATCGTCAATTACACGCGATCCGCAAGTTTCCCACTACAGGGTCTCTTTATCGTTGATGGATCGCGAAGATCATCAAAAGCGAACGCGTTTTTTACCGGTTTTGGAACGAACAAGCGGATCGGTCTCTTCGATACGCTTGTCGATGATTACTCAGTCCCGGAGGTGGTTGCCGTCGTTGCGCATGAAGTGGGCCACTATAAGAAACATCACATTGTGAAGAGCATGGTGCTGTCAGTAGCTCACCTTGGTGTCATGTTTTGGGTGTTGTCGTTTTTTCTGCAACAGAAAGCATTATTCACAGCATTTTTTGTGACCGAACCGTCGGTGTACACAGGACTGTTATTCTTTGGGCTGTTATTTACACCCGTTGAACTCGTACTATCGGTCCTGCTAAATGTGTTTTCTCGAAAAAATGAATTTGAAGCTGACGAATTTTCAGCACTGACAACGGGCGATGGGGAATCCTTAGTCCGAGCGCTTAAAAAGTTGTCGGCTGACAATCTATCGAATCTGACGCCTCACCCATTCGACGTGTTCCTTCATTATTCCCACCCGCCAGTCCTAGAACGAATCCGTTCGCTTCACAAAATAGACTCTGAAACAATGACCGCCTAGCGTCGTTTACTGCATGCCTGGCCGTTGTAATTCGCGGACCGCGCGAAACTCACTGGTCTCACTCCACGCTGGCCATTCATCACTACCCGCCAAATACGTCCCGAACCGATAAAAGAAAACGAGGTCCTCTACCGCACCCGAAAGATCCCAATCTGGTTTTATTTCGTCTGATACTGCATGGTAATCATTCGCGGTGTATTCCTCTCTTTTCTGAAACCCATAGCCTTCTGGCTTATCTAGGTAGCTCACACCTCCGTCAGCATAAAAAGCTGGAATGCCGACCTTCGCGAACGAGAAATGGTCGGAACGGTAATAAAACCCCTTCTCTGGTTCTGGGTCAGCCGCAAGTTGACGTCCCAAAGAAACGGCGATGTCCTCCGCCACCTGATCAAGGTCTGACTGCCCCATGCCAACAACAGTGAGATCCTCTGTCCGCCCCCATTGATTCAGACCGTCCATATTGATGGCCGCCACCGTCTGTGAAGCTGCATAGAGTGGCTGCTCTCCATAATGCCGTGACCCGAGTAGGCCTTGCTCTTCAGCGGTTACGGCTAGAAAGAGCACAGACCGGCGTGGAACAGTTGCGGATTGTTTGAACGCACGAGCAATTTCGATCAAACCAGCTGTGCCACTGGCATTATCGAGGGCTCCATTGAAGATTTGATCGCCGGAAAGGTCGGTATTCCGTCCAAGATGATCCCAATGCGCAACATACATGACGAACTCATCCGGTGCAGTACTTCCTTCGATTTTGGCAATGAAGTTTTGTGAGTCAATGCGTCTGAGTTTGTTCTCAATGCGAGTGGACCCCGTAACACCGAGAGGGACGGGGACAAAGCTTCGCTCGGACGCCTGTGCTTTGGCGGTTTCAAAATTAAGACCAGCCATCTCAAACAACTCTTCGGCAGTATTCCTATGTAGCCATCCTTCGACCGTTGCCCGGCTCAAGTTATCGTCCTCGGCGACGAGATCAAATGACTCGCCGTACGGCGAACTCCCCACTACCTCCCACGGGTATCCGGCTTCAACAGGTTCATGAATGACAAACGATCCGCTTGCTCCCAACTCTGCAGCAATTTCGTGCTTGTAGGTCCACCGTCCATAGTACGTCATGGCGTTTCCACCAAACACATCGTCCAGTGGAGGATCGTTTACCAAGAACAGCAAAATCTTCCCCGACACATCAACCGCGCCAAAATCATCCCACTCATACTCGGGCGCTCGGGCACCATAGCCCACGAAGACGAATTCAGCGCTGTCAACCTCTACGGCATCAACTACATGTTTTGTCGTCGCCACATAGTCGGCACCTAATTCAAGCGTACGAGAATCGCCATCTTTCGAGACGATCAATCCATCACTGGCTACTGGGGTAATCCCAACAAGCGGGACATCCTGTACCCACGTTCCGTCGGGGTTGCCTGGTACCGCACCAAGCTGCACGAATTGGTCCTGAAGATATGCAATCGTTTTCTGCTCACCTTCTGAGCCGGGACCACGACCTTCAAACTCATCCGAAGCAAGCACCTCAATCTCGTCAAGCAGAGTCTCGACACTAATTCCTTCGACACTTGGGACCGGCGGACTGGCTTCGGAGTTCAGTCCTCCATCAGACGGAACATCACCGGCACACGCCAGGTTAAGTATCAAGCCACCGGCGACTAGACTTTTTTTCATTCCTGTTTCCCATTCCTTTCGTCACCGGCCCATCCACATTCTTTGTATGGTATCAATCGCCAAGAACGTCTCACCATGCATCGGCACGCCAAGATCAGCCTAACAGGTTGACTGTCCTTTAGGTTGTCGTGCGACTCAGATAGACTGCGACTGTGCCTGTCTACTCTCGTCGTCAATGGCTCACAACAGTTGGAAGCGTTGCCTTGCTCCCGCACTTGAGCGCTCGCGCCGCGGAAAAAAAAATCCGGGGGGCCTTCATCATCATGAGTACGCCATACACAACTGGCAATCAGGTTGATTTTAATGCCCTGGCATATCAGGTTGATTTCCTTGATCGCTGCGGAATCCACGGTCTGGTGTGGCCTCAAAATTCAAGTGAGCAGCGTTACTTGTCAAAAGAAGAGCGCCTGCAGGGCTTCAATGTATTAGCACAAGCCGCCAAGAACAAACGCCCGGCGCTGTTTCTTGGAGTGCAAGGCAACGACACAAACGACATGCTTGAGTACGCCCGCCATGCGGAAGCCTTGGCACCGGATGGCATGATTGCAATCCCTCCGACCGAAGCAACCACACTGGCCGGGTTCCGCGAGTACTACGCGGCACTGTGTGACGTCACAACACGCCCGATCTTCTTTCAAACAAGCGGGGGCGCACCGGACGTCGTGCCCACCGTCGAATTCATGGTGGATATGGCCAAGGAATTCCCGAATTTAGCGTATGTCAAGGAAGAGCGTGACCCTGTGCACACACGGATGCTCGCGCTTAAACCACATCGCCCGGACACAATAAAGGCAATCTTCGGTGCCGCCTTCGGCCGACAATGGCTGTACGAAATGCGTCTCGGGATGGACGGCGTAATGACAGGAGGCGCAATGTACGCCGACATCTACGCCCAGTTGTGGGAACTACACGTCGCAAATCAGCACCTTGAACTCCGCGAGCTCTTTAGCAAGTTATTGCTCATGCTGAATCTTGACCATTCGATTCCTGGCGTCCGCCTATACGTGCTAAATAAACGTGGTGTGTTCCCAACAATGGTGTCACGACGCGCTGAGTATTCATTTACGACTGCACAAATCGCCGAAATGGACTACCGGCTCGAGGCTCTGCAACCGTACTTTCGTGCCTAAGATGCAATGCATGCCAGTGTTAGCGCTTAAGAATTCTGGCAAGCCATTGTCCAATATCACGCACTTCCTCCAAGCATACTTGGTGGGCCATCGGATATTCATGCCAGTCCACTTGGTGTCCAGCCTCGACTAAAGCATCGTGTCCACTGCGACCCAGAACGTGTAAAACCATCGGATCTTGCGTGCCATGCGCCTGAAAAATAGGTAAGGCCTGATTAGCCTTACTGGTTTCCCCTAATAACGATTCAGGCAACAGAAGGTACCCTGACAAACACATCACACCGCCGAGTTTTTCGGGATAGCGAAGGCCTGTGAACAGTGCCATCGCGCCACCTTGAGAAAACCCAGCGATCACAATTCTGGTTGACAGCACGCCCCTCTTGATTTCTCGAGCAATCAGCTCATTGATCCAATCACTCGACTGTCGAATAGCTGTCTCGTCTTGACCTCGCGCAGACATTTCCGTGATGTCATACCAGGCCCGCATCATCATTCCCTGGTTAATCGTCACAGGAATCTGAGGGGCGTTCGGAAAAATGTAGCGGACCTGGGTTTCGGCAGGAAGATGCAATTCTGGCGGCAGACCGTAAAAATCATTGGCATCCGCTCCGAGACCGTGCATCCAGATGACAGTGGCATCCGCTGGACCCGACGGTTCAATTTCCAGAGTATCTAGATGAGGTTTGTTTGAAAGAACATTCATTTTCTAGTGAGTCATGGCATGCACAACGGTATTGATGCCAACCGCATACGCATTGATAGAAAATTTGGTAAAAAAATCATAATCTTCACCTTCACGTTCCCATCCATCGGCAATGTCTGTGTTGTGACTCATGAGCACCATGAGCCGCCCCTCTTGATCGGAAATCCCACGAAAATGCACATCCTCACTTCGCCTCCCACGTTCTGATGTGGTCCTGCCTCCACTGCGACGCCAGTGCTGAATAGACGGAATCTGCGGGATTTCGTTCACCGTGTACACAACCCGGTGAATTGGATGTTCAAATGGAATATCGAATACAGGGTACTCGCCGGATGGTAAAGCCTTTCCGATCTGAGTCATCCACTGTGTCCATGCATGAGGCCCCCAAAAATCATCAACCCACAAAAACCCGCCCTTTCGCAAGTAATCTCCGAGGCGGGAGGCCTCCAGATCGTCAAGCCAGAGCGTGCCTACATCCGACATAAAGATGAATGGATAATCGAAAAGCTTCTCGTCGGTCAGTCGTAGAACCACATGATCAGGTTCGTCGTACTTATCAAAGCCAACCTTCGTGGTGGTCATTTCGGACAGCCGGATCATTAAGTTCTGATCAGCCGTTGGGTAGTCAGTGTACCAACCCTGTCCGCCTGGTTCTCGGCGGTCACTTTCGTACAAAATTCGAGAAAAAGTAAACGCCCGATGTTCGACGGCTTCGGTCGGAAATTTTGGTGGCATGCGGTAACGCCAACGCTGGCCGAAACCCGTCGCTACAACAGCCAGCACGAACAAAACCACAACCACTAACGTCTTGCGCACGCCGCGCCCTACAATCTTTAATGTTCGACCGCTATACCGCGCTTACTGGCAATAGAACGGTCTACTGACTTTCTGACAGTGAACGGAAATACTGTTCGACCATCTCGCGGAACTGGTCGGGCATCTCCTCGTTACCTGCAAGGAAGAGGTCTTCTTCCTCTTCGTCGATCTCTCGCCGCAACCGATATTCAAATCGCTTGAGTTCTTCAAGCACGAAGTTCTGTAACCCGGCAATCACCTCTGGATCTCGATATTGCCTGAGGTCGTCAAGCTCACGCATGCGCTGGATGATGGCATCAAGGTCAGCAACATCAAACCCTTCACCATCAAGTAAACGACGAAGTTCTTGAGCCTCCGCGCCGCGCTGCTGATATTCGCGACTCCATTGCCGAATATCCCCTGGCTCCCAATTTGCGTCACCCGGGCGGCGGTCACCATAACCACCGCCAAACGGCGCACTGCCGTTCGCCTGTGCCTGTCCGCCACTCTGTCCCTGTTGACCTTGCTGCCCCTGTTGACCTTGCTGCCCCTGTTGGCCTTGCTGCCCCTGTTGGCCTTGCTGTCCCTGTTGGCCTTGCTGCCCCTCTTGACCTTGCTGCCCCTCTTGACCCTGCTGCCCCTCTTGACCTTGCTGCCCCTCTTGACCTTGCTGCCCCTCTTGACCTTGCTCCCACATCCGATGGTCCAAAGATTCCAAACTCCGCATTAGCTCTCGTGTTTGATCGAGGGCATCCGCGACGCGGTCACCTTCGGACTCGCCAACAGCACCCGCCGCTTCAGCAAGCTGTTCAGCCAGTTCCTCAATATCGCCACCGATCTCAGACTCAAACGTATTCGCCGTATCTCCCGGCCGACTCCGAATCAATCCCTTCGAATAGCGTATTTTTTCTTTGAGTTTATTGTCTCGAATCCCTGCTGCTGCTTCTTGTAGTTCGCGAGAGGCGTCACGTTCGTCACGACGGAACTCGGCCGAGGTGGAATCAATTTCGCGTTCGAGGTCAGCAACTTCCGCTTCCATCTGGTCCTTCTGTTCCATGAGCTCACGGAGTGCCGCCATTTTTTCTTCTGGCCGCTCGTCACTCAATTCCTCAAGCCCGCGAACCTCCGCCGTCATTTCTCGTTGCTCGTCAGCCAATCGATTCGCGCGTCGAAGCTGGTCAGCAATGTCGCGCTCTAATCGACCGCGCTGCTCACCCTCAAGCCGCTCTTGAACTTCACGTAATCGATCAAGAGCTGCACCCGCTTCAGCGAAGCCAAGGTTGTCATCATTGGCAGCTGCACGCCGCATCGCATCCGCAGCTTCTTGGAGACGCCGCGATGCATCCATCATCTGTGGCGAATTCTGCTCCCGCGCAAGTCGTTCAAGTCGGCGCGCGGCCTCTTCTGCTTCTTCTGCTAAAGCCCGTTGACCAGCACCACCACCCTGCGTCGATTGCTGTCCGCGCGCGCGCCGACGTTGCCGTTCGGCTTCTCGCTCCTGACGCCGAGCAAGCTCCCGCAAACGTTCCATCAATTCGTCCACGGTATTGTCAGCCTGTTGCTGCTCACCGCGCTGCATCGTTTCGTACTGGTTGCGCATCTTGTCGAGCTCAAGCTCAAACAAATCTGCGAGATCCTGTGCGGCCTGTTGACCACCACCGCCACCGCCACCGCCGCCGCCTTGGGTCACCATGACCTCTTCATAGGCCTCTTCGGCTCGCTGTAAAAATTGAAGCGACCGCTGTTCATGCGGAAGCGCAGCATCAGCGTCCTGCTCCTGTAATTCCTCTTCGGCGGACCGCATCGCACCGGCAGCTTCGGGAAGTAAGTCCTGAATACTCCGAAACACCGGGTCAGCCGGCATAACACGGCTATTCATGCGTCGTAACAAGGTTTCCACCTGCTCACGCAACCGTCCCTGAGCAAGCGTCAGAAATACCAGGTTTTCCTGAAACTCTTCTTCCGTATACGTCTTCTGGTCCCGAATCAAATTAAACGTGGCGGAAATAATTTCGCGTTGGGCCTGAGAGAGTTGCTGAGGATTTCCACCGCCGCCCATACCACCGCCAGCACCTCCCTGCGACTGCTGCGCACGGAAATCCTGGTTGTACCGACGGACCTGTATGAAATACAAATCACTCTTAACATCAGCGTTCTGCTGTTCCAGATTTCGGTCGGTCGCCCGTGCAAAATACGACACGAAATCACCCGGTTCTAGATCCATTTCCTCCAAGAAGAATGTATGCCCGGCAGAAAACTCTTTGACACCTGTTCCACCACTGAACAGATTGACCGTTTGTTCAGGTCCACCATTGACGGAATACACCAAATCCAAAGCCTGAAGACCAAAGTCGTCGTCGGCACGCGCCTCTATAAAAAGTTCCTCAATGGCACTTGCGGTTGTATCGCGACCGGGTCGAATAAACATGGCCGACGGTGGTTGGTCAGTAAGTACGTCAATGGTGTACTGAGGCGAAGCCGAGACAAGCTGTCCATCAGGCGCGGCAAGATCAATGCGGTAAAACCCTTCCTCCTCAACGACAAAACTAGATGCCAACGAGCCATCTTCGGTAACAGTCAACTCATTCTGATTCGCAGTATCGTCGTCAAACACCAATCGCCCACCGGTGGTTCCCATCGTCGGAACCGCTCGGAGTTGAACTTCCGTTCCGGACAGCACAGCAATGTCGCCACCCTCCTCAACAAGGCGAGGTTCTAAGCCGGTATAGGCCGGAAAGTGGTATTCCAATTCAAGGCGTTCCACATATGGCAGTTCTATTACGTCAAGTGTAAATGTTGACGACTCCACCCCGAGCGACTCAATGCGGTAGTCTGTGGTCTCCTCTAAATCAAAAAGCAAAACTTCATAGAGTCCAGCTTCTGTCTCGCCAGTCTCGTTTTCAACGGGAATGAGTGGAAGCCGGTCATAGTTACCACTCCCGTTCGGTGACCGCATCAACAGGCTGACTTCGTCTGACTCAAACCCGATCAGTTGGGCTGTGATTATTTGGTCTGCTCCGCGAGCAACCGTGGCATCCCCAGGCAGGACATCAATCTGGTACGGACTGGCTGCCTCAACCCCACCCATCGGTGTAAGCAAGGCCGATATACCATGCCGCAAATAGCTCGGACCAAAAATAAAAAGCAGCACCGCCAGTAATCCTGCCCCCACCAGTAACCCAGATGAGGTCTGCAACTGTTGCTGCTCAACCGCACGCCCCATATCAATGTCTCGGATCTTCGTCACGGCCGACTCGATGAGCTGTCGCACGAGTTCTGGGGAATGGTTGGCTGTGCGATCTCGCTGCCCACGTTTACTTTCTTCGACAGCGCTTAACACAGTGGCCTGAAGCCCTGGTTCGTGCTCCTCTAAGTAAAGCGCTACGCGTTCATCAGAAACATGCTGTGAGATCGGCCGCACAAACAGCCACCACCCAGAGCCCAGAAGCGCGAGATAGGTCAGAACCCGAAATCCAACAATCGCACCGGGACTGAATCGGAAAACCTCAAGGCCATAGGAAGACACTAGTAGCGTCCCGAGGGCTGCCGCGATCAGCACAGCAACGCCACGTAACGCGACGCGCAAACGCCAGCGGTTTCGGATCTGTCGAATGGCTCGAAGAATCTCGTTTGAATCGCCGGTTACCGATAGCTCATTAAACATGGCTCTAACCTCTGATGGTCATCTTACTCCGCACTCAAGGCAGTACGCGACAATCGATTTGATACTAGCGTTTCGGCAACGAACAACACGGCCGCGACCATCAACAAATACCACCAAATCGATTGTCGCCGCTCCAGATCATCTGGCGCCACAGAACGGACCATTCCTGATTCAACCTCGCGACTTCCTCCGGCGCGCCCGGTCACCATGCTACCCAGTTCCTCTGGGTCAACCGCAGCTAGGTCAGATTCAGCCAGATCAACATTGACCGCCACCATTAACGGACGGCCATCGGCAGCATTCGAATCGTGAACTTCATAGAGTCCCTGCTCCACCAACGTTATAAAGCCGGCGCGCTCACCGCTGGCAGCAACAGGTATTCGGTTGCCGGTTGGCGACATTACGGCGTACTCAGCCACTTCAGCATCACCGGAACCAACCATGATATTTTGCTCAGCTAGATTTAAAACCTGCCCGGCTGAATACCACGGTGACGGCGGAGCGTAATCTGCAAGATGCTCGATGACGCGATGCATAAACGGCAGGTAAACCGCTTTCGTAGCAAAATCGTTCCAAAACCTGTCAACCGTTGATGCCCATAGCAATACAGCACCATTGCCGATTTGGCGTTCTATTAAGGCCGGATTTCCATCATCAAACCTAGCAAGAACACTCGCATCTGGAAGTGGGTCTACCGGGCGATACCGGAAAAACCGCGCGGTCGTAACATCACCACTTCTCGGCGCACTAAAAACCTCAAATACAGGATGACTGTAATCAACAAATCCAAGAGCGCCGCCACGTCCCTCGCGCTCGATGGGAGAACTGAGTCGACCCGGCAATAAATCTGGTGCAGCCGATGGCCACGTACTCCGCTCTCCGGATACAACCAAAAGCCCCCCACCCGACTGAACAAATTCAGTCAAGGCGCGGCCGGCTGCACCTGATGGTGGCTCTGTGTCGTTCAGGATAACAACTTGCCGCCCATCGAGATCAGACGCTGTTATCTGACCAACTGTCGTGACTTGAACATCAAAAGCAGGTTCCGATCCAATATCAAGCGCACGCGTCAAAAACAGATTCGACTCATTGGCTCCCCGACCATTCCCCACAACAAGAACACTGACAACCTGTCCCGGAGAGACCACGAAATAAAATGCATCGTCGGTCGGAAGAACATCTGGTGCAACACGGACGACACCCTGCATAGGCTCATCCCCAAGGGTGACCGCTGCAAAATCGACCGTCGCAGAACCATTCGCCGGCAATGCAGCTGTAAGGGTTTCAACGGCCCGACCCTCCATTTCCAGTGTCACATCGAGCCCGGTAATCGGTGTATTACCTCGATTTGTGAGTCTGGCTGCAACCTGAATCCGCTCACGACCAGAAAAATATTCTCGTTCAAACAGCACACCGGCCACACTCACATTTGCCGATGCCTCGTTACCTTCACCAACACGGATCGGTGTTACGACTGTGTCTTCCGGAAAACGCACACCAGTAGCACTCTCAACACCAGCCCGTTGGAAATCACTAATGAGTACTGCCTCAAGTTGCGGCAAATCGGAATCTTCGAAAATTCCTTCCGCCAGCTTTAAGGCCGGCCCAAAGCGCGTCACTCCCGAACCCACTTCCGCGTCAGCGATGAGGCCCGTCAAGCTCGCACGGTCTGTGGTCGACCGAGGTCCAGACTCAGCACCACTGTCAAAAAGAATCACCGTGGCAAGGTCATCCGGCGCCAAAGAATTAATAGCGTCAACTGCCGCATCTTGCGCATCGGACCAACGGTCATCCAATCCCATGCTGTACGAACGGTCAACCAGAATAACAACCTCACGCGCGCCGTCGGTTACCGCAGCAAGAGCTGCCGCATAGAAAAACGGTCGCGTAAACGCTAAAAGGAGAAGTAGCAACGCGGCACACCGAAGAAGTAGTAGAAACCAGTGTCGAATACGCTGGCGTCGAAAAGAATGGAAAGGAATTTTGCGCACGAACATCAGCGACGGAAATTCCTGTACTTCCTTACGCTCACGTTGAATCATATGAATGATCACAGGAACAACAAGTCCCGCAACGCCGAGCAAAAACAAGGGGGCCAGAAATCCCATTTCGTCGCTATTCCTTAAGTGGTTACCGAACCCGGTTTAACTTCTCACGAATCGCAAGAAACTTGAACAAGCCGTGGTCAAGCGGTTGCGCGGTATTGAAAAACGCATAATCAATTCGATTTTCACTGCAAAGTCGAGACAGTGTCGAGATATGCTCTTGAACTAATTGACGGTACTGCTCTCGTAATTTCTCCGGGACGACAGGCATCTTACGACCGGTCTCCAAATCCTGAAAGCTCGTCGCTTCATCGTACGGAAAATCGACCTCAGCCGGATCAAGCACATGAAATACCATCACATCATTACCAGCATAGCTGAGTGGCTTTAACCCATTAACAATCTTTTCCGGCTCATCGTAGAAGTCTGAAATTACCAGAATAATGCCCCGGCGTTTAAAGAATTCTGTTGCCCGAAATAATGGCTTTTCGAAGGAACCTGGGTTACCAGCCACAATACGGTCCAAGGTGTGAAGCACAATATCAAGATGCTTCGCAGATGGCGGCACTCTCGTCACAATGTCATCATCAAAAGTCACAATGCCTACGCGGTCTCGTTGCGTCGTCGCAAAATACGTGAGGCAGGCGGCAAGATATCGTCCGTAATCTAATTTCGAAATACTCTGACTCGCAAAACTCATCGAACGTGAGATGTCAAACATGACTGAAAAGTTCGCGTTTGTATCCGCCTCAAACTGCTTAACGTAAAACCGATCGGTCCGCGCAAAAACTCGCCAATCAATAAACCGGATGTCATCACCAGGCATGTAACCACGGTGTTCAGCAAAATCAACTGAAACGCCAAGATACGGCGCTTTGTGCAAACCGTTAATGAACCCGTCGACAACATTCCTCGCCAAGAGCTTCAGGTTGCCAATCCGAGATAACACCTTCGGGTCGACAAAGCGAGCCCCCTGGGTCGAATACGGTTCTACCACGTCACATCTGAGATGCCGGTACTGGCACCGCCTCCAGAAGTTGGTCAACTATCTGGTCCGATGTAATCCCTTCAGACTCGGCGTGAAAGTTCAGCAGGACCCGATGCCGTAATACTGGTCGCGCTAACGCCCGAATGTCGTCAAAACTCACGTGATAACGACCTTGCGTCAAAGCCCGTGCCTTGCCGCCCAAAATTAAATACTGCGCCGCACGCACACTGGCCCCATATTGCACCCACTTAGATACAAATTCTGGTGCATCACTTCCCTTTAAGCGAGTTGTCCGGACCAAGCTCAAGGCATAACGGAGCACTACTTCTGAAGTCGGTACTTTTCTGACAAGTCCCTGAAAAGCAACGAGGTCTGCGCCGGTCACGGCATGCTGAAAATCAGGGTTGTTTGTCACAGTTGTCGAACGAACGACTTCCAGTTCCTCATCTTCTGGCGGATGATCGATCACAATGTGGAACATAAACCGATCAAGTTGCGCCTCCGGTAATGGATATGTCCCTTCCAACTCAATAGGGTTCTGCGTAGCAAACACATAGAACGGCTCTTCAAGTTCATACGTCCGCCCCTGCACCGTGACACGATGCTCTTGCATCGCCTCCAGCAGTGCCGACTGAGTCTTCGGCGGCGTCCGGTTAATCTCATCAGCAAGCAAGATATTTGTGAAAACGGGACCGGGAGCAAACACCATCTTACGGCCGCCAGATTTTGGGTCCTCCTGAATAATGTCGGTCCCTGTGATATCAGACGGCATCAAGTCAGGCGTAAACTGAATACGCGAAAACTTCAGGTCAAGGACCTGCGCCATCGTCTGAATCAAGAGTGTCTTCGCAAGTCCGGGGACACCCACGATAAGACTGTTGCCACCAACAAATAGCGTAAGAAGCGTTTGATTAATAATTTCTTCTTGTCCGATGATTTTTTTTCTGAGTTCCGTGAGGATCAGTTCGCGACCAACTTTCATTCGATCGGCGAGTGCAATATCGTCTGGCAACTCGAGGTCGGTCGGTTCTGTATTTGAAATGTCGAGGTCCAAGATGCTCTCCTATGTCAGTGCGTCAGCGAGTAAATCACATAATTCACGCCGAATTTGTACGCATCGTTTGTCAGATCGATTGGGAACCACCCCGTGTCCGAATATTCCCAATACTCACCGATGTCATTTTCGTAGTTTGCCAAAGCCAATAAGCGCTTTCGTTGATCGTTGTCTTCAAAGTAGCCCCAGAAAGTGGGTGGGGGACCATACATTGGTGCCATCTCAAGGGTTGTCGTCTCAAAGAATGATTGAAACACGGGGTGTGCGACATTTAACTCAATCGGTCGCAACCCGGGCAGTACACGTTCCATTTGGTCAGTAAAGTTGTACCAATGATCCGCAGTGAAATCATCAAAAATCACGAACCCACCCTTGCGCAAATACGCCCGCAATCCTTCGACCTCGTTATCTGTCGGAAGCCAGAAACCAGGTTCAGCCATATACGCAAACGGAAATTTGTACAATTCAGGATCGTCGAGAGCGAGAACATTACCACCATTCGGCCCCCGGCCAACTTTGAGCAAGCTAAGCTCATCGAGAAGCTTCATAAGGTTTTGTTCGGCTCGCGGGTAGTCATGCGCCCACTTAATGTCCTGCCGGAAAAACCCGGTCTGTAGCCCTGTTGGCATCTCATACTTGAGGCGCACAAACACAAACCTGCTGTCATAGCCGACATTCCCTGGTGAAACATCCGCACCGGCGAACCCTGCTGTCACCAATATGGCGATTAGGCCCGACAAAAGAATGCTGCCGATCCAGTTGCGATTTGTAAGGGGCAGCATCCTGATCATTCCGGTTATCTCGCACCTCGGTCTTGCTCAAGTTGGCGAATTGCCCGACCTTTAAGTGCAAGTTCAACAAGAACCGTTTGAAGCTCTTCGGCGTATTGACCTTCTGTAGAGCCGGACCGTAAGACACGGAGTGCTTCGACACGCGCCTCAAGCGCTGTGCGCTCTTCATAAAGCACCCGGAGTTCAGGATCATCGGGAAACGCCATGCGAGCGGCAGCAACATCTTCACCACTCGTGAGAAAGAGCGTGCGTGCCAACCGGCCATCACCAGTCAGCGGATCCGGTTGGTCTACACCAACACCATCACCGTTATCGTCCAGTAACGCGTGTTCTGTTTGCAACGTGCCTTCCGCTTCAAAGTCATCAGTGACTTTCAAGCGTGCATACGTAAAAGCTTCAAGCATCGAGATCCGCTGGTCTTTATTTTGGTCAGCTTCCTCTTCCCCGTCGGTGAAGGCATCGACAAAATATCCTCCAAAAACAGCCGCATTCCACTGGCGACCAGTCTTTGTTGCCGTCATGATTACACGACCTTCCGCAGACAATGCTTCTACGAAAGGCCCACTTGCGCTCGCCGTGTTGACAAAGGTGATTCGTCGATCTCCTAAGTGCTCTAAGAAGCCAGCAAACTCTTCTGCCGATGGGTCACGTCCCGGTAAATTCAGCCGTGCCACATCAGTAAAACTGCCATGCCCAAAAAACACGATGGCTACGTGGTCGGCCGGCGTCGATTGATCGGCTATCCCTCGAATCGCGGCAGCAACGTTATCCCGTGTTGAGCGGTCAGCAATCAACTCCGGATCGATTTCGATCTTCTCGCCAAGATAAGTCACATTGTCGGCTGGAATGCCATAGCGACTGGTAGCCACGTCAATGAGGGAAGCCGCCCACCCATGAAACTGTTCGGTAAAAGTCGGATCACCACCGAGTCCAACGATGACCAACAAATGAGTCTGCTGTGCCAGAACCGGCTGCGCTGAAAACCCTATCAGCACAAATACCCATGAAAGCAACATCTTCATGCCAACCCCCGCAATCGGCGATAGCCCCACTCTCCGAGAACGAGCGTCCCAAGCAAGAACAGCAAAGCTGGCATATCCCATAGGTCATGCTCTTCAACCACTGTCACGCCACCACCAACGTACTGAATATCCTCCGGTAATGAAGCCACCGTCTCAGGTGTGTAGAAACGCCCGCCTGTTTCTTCGGCAACGCGTTCAAGTAGTGGCCTGCGCATCGTTGAATCGTAAAACTCCGCGTCGCTCGGCGACACCTGAATGTACGCCGTGTCCTCACCGATAACTTCATCACCAGACATGGCCTCTACATGCACTTCATAAAACCCTTCAGCAGTTGGCGTGAAACTAGTCCGATACTCACCATCATTTTCGGCCGTCCACTCCATTGACAAGTCGGTAAATTCCCCATTGGGGTCGGTCACCGACGCCACTACTGAGCTGTTGTTTAGTTCTTCAAAATTAGCGTCGCCTACAGCAGCAAACAAGGGGACTGTTTCCTCCGGCTGCACACGGTCTTGCGGCAAGTTCACAACCACCTGGTCGGGCACCCCATCAACAAGCCAACGCAACATACGTCGCCAGTATGTTTCATGCGTCATGTCGTCAACAGCAATGTCTGCATGCATCTGCCACATCCATGAATCCTGCACGGGAAAGGCCAAGACTTTGCCCGCGCCATAGCGCTGGAACGCAAGTACTACCAGTTCTTCATCTCCATTTGTCGTGTCACTTGTCAACAGTGTGGTTGCACCCGGCTTCACTTCAGTAATCGGGTTGACAATAGTGATCGGTGGTAATTCTCTCCAGCGAGCGGCTGAAGCATCTTCCGTCTCAGCGATCTGCGTTGCCGCATGTGCAGCTCCTGCACGAGTTGGTTCAACACCCACTTCAACAAAAAAACTTTCGTCGCCATCACTCCGTGTTTCATCAAGCACGACGGGCAAGATATCAGCGACCGGAGTTCCTGCGTAACCACCCTGAACAAATGAGCGATTACTCCCCAGCATCAAGAGCCCACCACCACGATGATTGACGAAGTCGGCAATCATCCGCAATTGATCGGGTGTGAAGTAATTCGCTTCGATACTGCCAAGAATGATGCCGCTATACTTGTAAAGTTCTGCGCGTGTACGAGGAAATCCACCGACAAGATCATCCGGACCTTCGACATCCAGTCGCATAAATTTATTTTCTGCCGTGCGTTGCAGAATAGACACGTGGAGGTTTTCATCGTCGGCTACCGCTCGACGAAGAAACTTCACTTCAAATCTTGGCTCGCCTTCAAAATAAAGAAGTTTTTCTTCGCGATCTTCAACAACAACAAGAGCGTCGCGAACATTGTTTTGTGTAACCATTTCGCCGGGCTGGGGCGACACGCGAAAGGTGAACAATCGTGGTCCCTCCTCTCCCGCAGTAAACCGCAAGCGCACCGTTTGCGGCTCGCCATCGCCAGCTAGTTCAACCTCCTCTGACCCGACGATACGCCCCTCATCTTCGGCTTGAACCGTAACAGTTTCACCGCGGTAGCCACGATGCGTAACTACCAGGTCGGTCACGAGAGAGGCACCCTTCAATACGCGGCGAGGTGTTTCAACCCGACCAAGCTGAATATCGCGTTCAAATTCTTCACGTCCTAGACCGACCGTAAAGACAGGGACCCCGGCAGCTTGAATCGGCAATAACGACTCACCTAGTCCGTCCTCAGCATTATCTGCACCGTCAGTGATAACGACAAGGCCGGACAGTGGCACACCAGACAGTTCGTCGTGAGCACGACCAAGAGCCTGGCCTAAATTTGTACGTGTGCCGTTGTAATCAAGCTCATTGACAACATCAAGTCGATCGGTTTCAGTCGAAAACCTAAAGAACCGGAGAGAAAACCGCTCGTTGAGCGCAGACCGCAGATCACCTTCCGGCGTCGAAAATTGGTCCTCGATAAATTGCAATCGAGCTATTTCGTCACGATCGGAGATTTGCATGCTGCGTGAATCATCGATCAGCACACCGAGAAAGTTCTGCTGTGGTACGACCGATGACAACACAAGAATCGGCCGCATCAAACAAAATGCCAGTACGGCAAGTGAAATAAGCCGAACCGCCGTCAAAGCAGTTCGGTCAAGCGGCTGACTATTGCCACGCACTTGTGTATACGACCGCCAAGTCGCCACGCCGGCAGCGACTACCGCCAGAAGCGCAAGCCCTCCAGCCCATGACGCTCGAAATGTAAAGTCGCCCTGCTCAAACATCAATGGCCGATACTTGAACAAAAACTCAAATAGCGATTCGAACATGGTTTTTGATTAGCCGCCGATAAGCCTCAGTGGCTCATCGCGTAGACAATAAAATTGACGCCCAATTGGACAGCAAAGGTCGAGTATTTTAATGGGTATTCCGGTCGCTCCGCCCACTCCCACGCGTCACCCAAATCTGTATTCCAATTTATAAGGACCATCAGTCGGCCCTTCTCATCAAAAATACCCCGCACATGTGCGGTATATCCATCCTGCTCCCACGTCCGGCCACCCCAGTAGTTGCCGTACGCTGGCACTTGCAATACTTCATCGATGCGATAGACCGTATTGAAAATGGGATGGTCAAGGGGCACATCAATAATCGGGTGTTCTGGAAACACTAGTCGTATCTGCTGCTCAAAGTTCGCCCACTGCCAAGAACCCCAAAAATCATCGATGACCAGAAATCCCCCAGCTAACAAATAGTTTCGTAACCCTTCGACCTCAGCGGGACTTAACGCAATATCCCCCACCTCCAATGCATACAGAAATGGATACTTCCGAATTTCGGGGTCGTCCAACCGTATAGCGTTCTCCATTGGTGACCCGTCGACATCAATCAACCGATTTACAACAGTCATGAACTGACGGTCAGCTTTTGGATAATCGATCGCCCAGCGACCATATCCCCAACCACTGTTGTAAATCGCCCGGGTGAAGTAGAACTCGTGTGAACCGGCTGGGCTCTTGGCCGTGCCACGTGCCTGATCGAGTAGTTGTCTGGGATCAAATCCCTGCTGCACTTGCTCTCTCAGAACGCCTGAATCAACAAAATTGCTACTACTTCTTTTGACCGTGGATAAATTCGTGGTGTTAACAAAATCCGTACGGACGAGGAATGCAATGCCGGCAATAGCCAACACCAACAAAATCGCTCTCGTTCCGTTTAACGGCCGCACTAGTTATTCCTTGTCCAGGGGAATCCGGCCCGAGGTGGTCGGGGCCAAGGTAGTAGGAAGGCCGCTTTTCCCTGACTTTAGCCGCAGCATAGCACAGGGCGTAACCAGCCAGTCACGTCAATGTAAATGAAACCGCAGGAAAAGTCTCTTCAACAAGACACTGTCCTGTTCGGTTGACATCAAAGGGTTCCAGAAACTCTGGATTCTAGGCCGGATACAACTGGTACGATATATGCATTGTGAGATGTATGTTGGCGAAGCGAACACCTGCTGACCAGAAAGGTTTGGTCACGACAGTAAGCACACTTATCGTGTGGTTACTGCTCGCTCCTTCGGCATCAGCCCAGCAGCGCCCAGATTTTTTGTTCGACCGACCGAGCGGGTTCATCATGGTTCGCGGTCAACAAAACCAACAGCGGGCTCAAAGTGACTTATACGACTTTTCCACTCGTGAATTAACCCTTGAAAAATCGGATTTCAACGGACCCGGCATCGTACTTGAATTTGGTCGAGCGTTAACCCCTCGGATAGACCTGCGAACAGGCGGCGACTTCACGAGTGCGTTTGCTCGGTCCGAATCTCGCAACTTTACTGACATGGACGACCTGCCGATTGAGCAGGACACGTCTTTGCGGCAGATTGATCTCTTTGCAAGCCTCGAATTTGCGCTTACCTCACGTGGACGGTCGATCGGACAATACTCCTACGTGCCAAGCCGATTTGTACCCTACGTTGGTGGTGGTGGTGGTTTTCTTTGGTATCGATTCCAACAATCCGGAGATTTCGTAGATTTTAGAGATATGGCCATCTTTCGGGCGAACTACAAATCAGACGGCTGGACACCGAGTGGACATGCGTTTGCTGGTGTGCATGTCCGCATCACACCAACCGTATCAGTTACCGGGGAAGTCCGAAAAATCTGGGCTGACGCGGAACTAACTCGTGATTTCTCTAAGTTCAACCCGATCGATCTTTCCGGATTACGCATTGGCGTCGGAATGCGGTTCGTGTTCTGATAGGTGAAGTGACGGAGGATAGGACCATGCCACACAGAACGATAAGTGCACGCTTGCTGGCGATAGCCATTTTGTCACTAAGCACCATACTCGCGGTCAGTGTAAACGCTGCGACTCCACGTCAAGTAGGCACCATTTTGTCCACTCCAACCGCCGACGATTCACAGTGGTTGCCATGGGTCGGTTGCTGGCGGCTCTGGGAAGAACAAGTTGAACGATCTGCTGGACGGGGCGACGAATTCCCCGAACGCACGATGGTCTGCGTGAGCCCGACGGCGGACAATGCCGGAGTCCTGTTGTCTGCCAGCGCAACCGGTCAGACATTAGCGCAACGAACCCTCATCGCAGACGGCACACAACGCGACGTCACAGATGGTGACTGCCAAGGCTGGGAACAACGCACCTGGTCATCTGACGGTCATCGTCTCTTCACCCGTGCTGAACTGCGGTGTAAAGCACCTACTCTACGACGTACGAGTGGCGTTAGTTTTTTCTCAACGAACTCCAACTGGATCGATATACAACTGGTCAAAGTGGGAGACCGAGAACACCTTGAGATACGTCGCTACACACCGATTGATGAAACCGAGCGACTTTCATTGCTTGAACGACAGGACGACCCAATCACAGCCACTGAACGGCAAGAATTACTGCACAGCACACAGGCATCGCAGGTGAATCCGCGTACGATCCGTGAACTACGCCAAGTCAGTACAGCTTCGCTCAATCTGAGAAATGTGCGAGAAGCGTTACTGCTTGCAGACGCACAGGTCGTCGAGGCAATGCTCACGGAAACTGAACCACGTCTCGACCTCAACGCTCAGACCCTAATCGAACTGGATAATGCAGGTATCGATGGTAGCGTTATCGATTTACTCGTCGCGCTGGCCTACCCGGAAAGGTTTGTCGTCGAACGCCGTAGCAGTGACGGTGGGTACGGAGGTTTTCGCCGGTTTGGCTCCTACCGTTCGTATGATCCTATCTGGTACAACGACCTCTATCCGTATTACGTTACCCCGTTGGGGTATGGCGGCTGGCTCTCGGGCTACAACCCGTACTTCTACCCCGATTACGGAAATCCTTTTATCTCGATTCGCGACGATGGCAGTGGTTCACAGACGAGCCCTCGTATCATCGAGGACCGAGGCTACACCCGCGTCGCACCGCGTGCGATTGATCGCAACAGTGGCGGGTCGGCCTCAGGCCGTGGAATGAGCCCGGGTTCGACCGGTTCATCGGCACCACGGTCCCGCGGTGGGGGTAGCGGCGGTGTCTCCTCGGGCGGCTACTCACGCGGTGGGGGTGGCGGCGGTGACGACGGTGGTGGACGCACTGCCGTCCCAAGACGCTAATAACGGGTGCCCTGGATCTCAATGACAACAACTTAACGTGCCACAAACGTATTTCGTTTGTGGGCGAACGCACTACGTTCGAAAGAGCACTCACGGTGAATACTCATATCGCAAAGATCTTTCTTGGCGTTATCGCCTCTTATATGGTCGCAAGGGCGGCTAGTCACTCAAAACAATCCAATCTGCCGGGACCGGTCTAGACCAGAGTTATTACATTTTCAAAAAATGTGAGTGATGCAACTGTGCCGACCGGCGCGGCACCCATACTGTTCATGGTTATTTGACCGGCCCCATTCACTCTTCGAATGTCACTTCGAACATCGTTGGCCACAATTTACCAGTAATGTAAAAGCGGTCACGATCTGGGTCATACGCAATGCCGTTAAGTACATCGACACCACGTGACTCTTCTGGTGTGAGCAGCCCGGACGCATCAATATATTCGGTGACGTAACCCCTTGCCAGATCGATGCGAAGAATAATGTCTCGCTGATATACATTCGCATATACCGTGCCATCGACACACTCCAATTCATTGAGTTGCATCTGGGGTACACCACGCAGCGTTACGTCAACCCCACCAATCTCTTCAAATGACTGAAGGTCACGAAAGGTAAGACGGCTTGACCCATTACTCATGATGAGTCGACGACCATCATTGCAAAGCCCCCATCCTTCGCCCCGATACCGGAAAGTCTCCAACTGATCAAACTTTTCGATACCCAAAGCGAATGCGCGCTGAGCTTTGTAGGTCAACATGACCAGACGGTCTTCGACTCGGGCAATTCCTTCACCGAAAAATGCAGGCGAAATCCCAACGCGTTGTTCAACATTGCCTGTCAAAGGGTCAAGCCGTCTCACATCCGACTGTCCATAGCGACCAGTACTCTCTAACAGCTTGCCCTCAAACAATATCAATCCTTGGGTGTATGCCGTTCTATCGTGCGGAAATCGTCGATGTACCTCAACCCGGAGTTCTCGAACTTGACCCTCTGACTGAAAACCGGAGGCGACCTCCGACCAAGACGGCAAGAAAATCCAGGCCGCAACACCTAATACTAAAACCGGGAGAACAAAATTCGTAACGTACCAAAACCAACTTTGAGGAGAACGGCGCCGTGTCGTTGAAGTGCAGCGCACAGATTGTCTCTTTCGTCTCACCTGCAGGCGTCCCTTGTTGTCCAGTAAGCCTAATCCAAACAAGCTTATTGCTCTTGAACCTCAATCTGTGCAAGGACTGGATAGTGGTCAGACGGGTATCGACCCTGGTCATTGGCAACCACCGTCTCGACGGACCGAACTGCGACCGAACCACCCACAAGGATCCAATCGATCCGTCCATCGGGCGCGTCCGCGGGTGGCCCGAATTCTCCGGATGTACGCGGTGGGCCATTCCGCTCCATCGCAACAACCCATGCATCTCTTAACCTATCGGCCGTGGCAGCTTCCCACGTATCGCTCATCTCAGCAACAGCATTGAAATCTCCAGTGACTACAATGGCGCTGTCAGCCGGCAGAGTCGCCAGCCGAGACGTAATCATCCGCACAGATTCCAGTTGCCGTGGCCCGCGCCTGAGCGTCAAATGCGTATTAAACACATAGAAGCGAAGTCCCGTCTCAACATGGTGGAATTGGGCCCACGTCACAATACGCGATACATTACGCCGCCAACCTGATCCTCTCGGTCCCTCAGGGGTTGATGAGAGCCAAAAATTCCCGGACTCTATCGGGACGAGTTCTGCATATCGATAGAAGATCGGCGTGTATTCACTAAGACCGGTGCCACCGTTAAGACCACGGTCTACTCCGATCCATCGGTATTCGGGAAGCGCTTCCGATAAGTACTCAATTTGATCGGCAAGCGCCTCCTGAAGCCCCAGTACATGTGGCGCATGCCTGGCAATCGTGTCTACCATCAAGGCCTTGCGGTGAACCCACCCATTAGCACCATCGTCAATGTTGGACGTCCGAATATTGAACGTCATGACGCCAAGCGGTAATGGCCCTTCCGCCCTTACAACTGAATTACAACAAACGAAAACGATGACCCCCGACACTAACACCAAAAACATATCGACTATCCGGCGTGCATCTCTCGCGTGTCTGGACACCATCGCCACAGTCTACCGTGGTCGTGGTCCAATCAACCAGAACCGAGGCTCTCTCAGAAGTTAACTGCGCACTTAAGTTCCACGGTGTCGGACTCGGTTGCACAACGAGCTGCTTTTTGGGCTCGTCGCCGGGCCTTGACGAGCCGATCGTATTTGCTATCTCCAGTCAGCCCACTGGAGCGCGGCACAATCAACCCATCCCCAAAGGTTAATTGGGGATCCTTCGCTCTGCGTTCACTCCGTCGCGTCCGCATCATACGACGCTGCTGCATCACAGCATGGTGACAACGCAGGCACAGCCGAGGAGGCTGCAATTGTGAGTTCTCAGACGAGGTGACTTTCAAGGTCAGTCGGGCCGACACGCGCCGGCAAACAACGCACATCTGTGATAATTCGGGTCGCGCGCTACCTGGCATGGTCGAAACCGCCTCAGGTAAGACCGGTCGTAACACCCGCTGTTCTTCACGAACACCCAAGGGGTAGGCTGTTGCTTCGTACTGATAAGGCATTTCTATATCCTTTCTAGCTCCAGCCTACCGATAAGGGGTGACAGGCTAGGTCACACCCGCAAGATTTATTATGGCTACACACCAATGTCCTTTACGATCTGGCTAAAACCTGCACACTCTCTATAAGTTTTTGAATGGCACGAAATAGCGAAGTCATAAGACAGTGGATGATTCTTCGAGAAATCGAGGTCTCACATGGTAAGACCATCCGGCAACTGGCCGAGATGACGAATGTCACCACCCGTACAATTCGGCGTGATTTGGAAGCCCTCCAAGAAGCAGGCTTTCCGTTGTATGACGTCTCAGAAGATGGACCAAAACGATGGAAACTCGGCCGCCGTCCATTCCAAGAACTCGACCATACAGCGTTTAATCTTGCTGAGCTCTCCGCGCTCTATTTCAGTCGGGCGCTTGTCGAACGCTTGGCCATTCCTACATTCGAGGAGGACCTGAAATCCGCCTTTGCAAAGCTCGAGTCCGCGCTCGGACCACGCATGCGGCAATTTCTGGACCGACTCCCACAAACCCTACAAGCCAAAACAGAACCAACACGTAACCACGATGACGATCACCAACGCAAAGTTACGGTACGACTATTGGATGCCGTTTTGCATCAGCGACGCTTGACTATGCGTTATCACTCACTATCGAGTAAGTGTGAAAAAACCTATCGAATCGATCCATACCGGCTTGTTTACGCGCAAGGCGCACTCTATTTGTTTGCGTATGTATCGCATTACCAACAAGTGCGAACCTTTGCGGTCGAGCGTATTCGGAAACTCACTCCGCTCGACGAAACCTTTACTCCCGTTGAAGACGTTACCGAAACCGCTTGGCCACACTCACTCGGCATTTACCATGGCAAGCCAGAACAGATTGAACTTGAGTTCGCATCTGAAATCACTCCGTATGTGCAGGAACGAACCTGGCACCCATCCCAAACGATGACACTTAAACAGAATGGAAACTTAGTCGTTACGATGAGCGTCTGTCTCGATAACTCATTACGAAATTGGATTCGCAGTTTTGGGTCGAGTGTTCGCGTGGTTTCTCCGCAAACGCTCATAGACAACATTACCGACGACCTCGAACGTACACGCACTCACTACCGAAAACAGAAGTGATGTCGAGACAAACTTTCGTTATTGGTCTTACCTTCGTGCTTGGCTTGATTGTTGGAGGCCTCGCCATCGCATTGTGGTCCACGCCACCACCCCAGACACGGACTAACCATGCACTGTCATTACACATACCAGAAGACCGACAACTTCTAGATATTGCGATCTCACCCGACAGTTCTCTGCTTGCGTACACAGCCATTACTAACGGACGCACGCGGTTATACCTGAGGCCAATTAATCGATTTGATGCAACAGAAGTAACAGGTAGCGTCGGAGCTACACAACCATTCTTTGCTCCAGATGGTTCATCAATTGGATTTTTCGCCGACGGTTTTCTTAAAACCACGAGCCTTTACAGCAGCGGGTCTTCCCCTCTCAACATCTGTGCTGTTCCCGGAACTCCGGCAGGTGCTGCTTGGCGCACCGATAACGTAATCGTCTTTGCAGGCCCGGGGGCAACAGGACTGCGCGAGGTCGCAGCTACAGGTGGAACACCGGTGATGCTTACGACCATTGACAAAGACGCCGGAGAAACTGCGCACGGCTGGCCTTCGGTCGTTAATGACCGCTTTCTTCTTTTCACCATTGGCAGGCACGGGTACGACCCGCGGTTAACACTTCTTGATCTTGAAACTAAAGACACGCATCCTCTTCTATTGGCCGACGGTTCGGGATTCATCGTAACGCCATCAACAATTGTGTTTGCTCGCCGGGGTGAACTCTTTGCGGCACCACTTGAACTCGAAAACCCTCAAAACGTGCCGGTACCAAAGCCTATTTTGAATGGTGTCGGAAGCAGTGCCATCGGATATCAAGGACTCGGTAGAACACGATTCTCTGCGGCACAGGATGGAACGTTGGCCTTCATCCCACCACCAGCCGATGGTGCCGGAAATCAACTCGTGTGGGTTGACCGAGATGGTCAAGCCACTGTTCTTGACGATGTAATCGACGAACATGGAACACCACGACTCAGTCCCGACGGCCGGAAGGTGGCATTCAGCGCGATGAGTGCACTTTTTCGACGAGACCTTTGGTTGTATGACTTGTCATCCCAGCGTCGCCAGCAAATCACACAAAATGCCGGTGACAATCACTCACCGCTATGGTCAATCACCGACCCAATCCTGACCTTTGCATCTTCGCGTAGCGGACTTCAACGGCTCTTTCAAATAACACTCCCCAGTATGGACACCACTGGTCCACTCTTTGCCGGAGACCTTCGCACGCCCGGTTCATGGTCCCAAGATGGAAAAAACTTAGCGTTTCATGAAATACACCCATCGCGCGGACGAGACATCTGGACTTGGTCTATTGAGCGGGGTGATGAACCATGGCGTGCGACGGACTATAACGAACGCGCCCCTCGCTTTTCCCCTGATGGTCACTGGATCGCATACGTCTCAGACGAAGGAGGGGAAGGAAACCAGGTCTATCTTCGAAGCAGTGTTGGTAACCCACTATTCGGTCTTGCTGAACGTGTGTCGCCAATCGGGGGCACCGAACCAGTTTGGAGTAAGGACGGTGCCCATCTCTTTTTCCGCCGCGGCCGGGAATTCTACGAAACCACAATTACTGGTGATAAGCCGAACATCGGTCAACCAGTACACCTGTTCGACGGTGTGTATGTAAATGATGTTTTAGACAATCTCACCGCATACGACGTCACAGTAAGCAACGATCGTTTCCTGATGCTTCGCCAACCCCACCCCGTACGAATCATTCATTTGGTTAGCGGCTGGCAGTCCTCAGTCTTTCCTCCGTCTGATAACTGATCCAGAAGGTCAATGACCGGCAATCTCGCGCGTCCAGCTGGAACCAGCTTAACGGTGTCAATGAATCGCAGCGTCTTCACTGTATGTTCGGCGCTATGTCTGACACCGTCTAAGCGATTCCATGAGCGAATCTCCTATTCGTGTTGGTGCCAACAGGAGTTGTACTTGTCATTTTGAACCGCTGACCAGCAGGCAGGCCAACAACACTGCATGCTGTGAGCCGGATGGGTATCCAGCTTGCCCTAGTGGGTTACGTGCTGACGTTTCTCTTCGGTTCGGGATCCAACGTGGTGGTTGTAATAACTCTTGGAGTAATGGTTCTAACAACCAGTTGGATCGCGCTGTGTCCTGTCGCTGCAATAAGACCCTCGCTTTATTCGAAGGCACTTCTGGCTATCGGACTAGGCGGGTTCTTTACCCTGGTCGTCATCACACAAGGCGTACTCACGGCCGAGCCGTGGCACAACGCAACCATCTTAATTCCTCTCGGCGGAATGATTTTCGCCGCCTCGATGAACGCCGTGAGCCTGTCCGCGGAACGCTTTCAAGCAGAACTACTGCGGGGTGCTCTGTACCGCGATGCGCGTCGCATCGCGATGCAGGCCACGCTCATTCCTCAAGTCAATACGTTGTTTGCGGTCGGGCTCGTCTAGCTCCCCGGCATGATGACAGGCCAGATCCTGCCTAGGAGTTCCACCACTCATCGCGGCGCGGTACCAAATAATGGTGATGTGTATGTTGTTCGGTTCAGCTGGAATATCGACAGCATTCTTCCTGCTTTTCCAAAAACAACATAGCCGGATCACACTACCTGAGCGCCCGTCCCGTTGACCGGCCCGACATATCGGTTGCTAGTCAAGTTATGACTCAAAAATGCGTCCTCAATTGCGGTCGCAACATGGTCGGCCAAGGTGTCCGAGTCGGCAAAGGCAACCACGCTTGGTCCTGAGCCTGATATCGAACATCCGAATGCACCAGCATCAAGTGCTGCTTTTTTGACAGTGGCATAGCCGGGAACCAATGGCGCACGGACTGGTTCGACTAATGCATCACTGATGCTACGGGCAAAAAGAGCCAGATTTTCTTGGTGAAGTGCCGTCACAAGCGCTGCCACGTTACCGAGGTTCTGAACAACTTGACCAATTGTGTAGTGCCGCTCTGCAACCAATCGCCGTGCCTCAGCAGTCAATACCTCTGTGTGCGGATGCACAACAACCACTCGCAGAGCCGTCGGAACCGGCAGCGCGATCACATCCAGAGGATCAGAGGTGCGTATCAAAACAATGCCGCCGAAGACAGACGGTGCGACATTGTCGGCGTGAGCGGTTCCGGATGCAGCTGCTTCTCCCTGCAACGCGCAATTGACGATATCGTGCTTTGATAATATGTCCCCAAAAAGCGCATTGACTGCGACCGCACCGCCGACACTACTAGCCGCAGAACTGCCCAACCCACTGCCAAGAGGCATTTGCTTGTGCAGCCAGAGCCGAACACCCCGATCCCGTATGCCAAGCCGATCCATTGCAGCCGCTGCCGAAATGCCGACGACATTCTCTTTAGGATCCGTAGTTAATGAGTCAGCACCCGTAACTTCAACGATCTCAACACCGAGCGAAGCAGAAATCTCCGCTTCGACGAGATCTCCTGGTCGCTGAAGTGCGAGCCCGAGAACGTCAAATCCAGGGCCAAGATTGGACGCTGTCGCCGGCGCAAAAACTTTTACACGCTCGCTCATACAAAGATTACTCCCGACACCTTTAAGAACTCCGGCCTGACGTATCCGTTTTTAATCGCATATCGAGACGCTCCCGAACTAACTTTCGTTGTTTACAATGCACCAAGTAAATCTATACGCTGAAGTGTCGGCACCCTCTCTTAAACGCTGACCTACCGTTACACATTAAAGCGTAACAGGAGGATTCGTGATGCGTCTGGAAATTCGTCATTGGACTCACGCCGTTCCAGCAGTGCTCTTTCTTGGATCGGTGTTTACTCTCGGTTGCAATTCAAGCAGTAACCAGCTACCCGCTATCGTTACCAAGGCAATCGCCCACCATGGAGGCGAACTCTACGAAGCCTCACACATCTCCATGACAATTACGTCCCTTTCTGGTGGTTTTAATATTGACGTCACCCGTGACGGTGGCACTTTCGAATACATCGTGACCAATCCTGCCACTGACACACGTCCGGAACGAAAAGTCCGGCTAACGAACGAGCACGTAACGGAATGGCACGATGGGGTGGAAATCGCGCTTGATGAAGAAGGTGAGCGGCGCGCGCGAGCTTTTGTCGACGCCCGTGTCTTTTTTCCACTCCTGCCCTACACCCTCAAGGGAGGCGATATCCAGTTTGAAGACAAAGGAATCGACACCTGGTATGGGCGCGAGTTACAGCGCGTTAAGGTTACTTTCGCCGCTGGCACAAGCAACGATGCCGATGACGCGTATACCTTTTGGTTTGATCCCGAAAGCGGACGCGTGGAACAGTTCGGCTACGATTTTGATAATGGCCTTCGATACCGGAAAGCGACCGCATTTAACCGGATCAGTGGCGTGCTGTTTTCAGATCAAGAGAACTATGCCGTGGATGGTGAGAAAATCCCAGTCGATACGCTCAGCCAAGAATATGTCGAGGCGGAGATGCACTTATTGTCAACCGTGACCATTAGTAACGTAGAAGTAGAACCCCTCTAGTCAAAAATCCCAAGCTCTAGTTTCGCCGCATCAGTCATTCGATCTTTGTCCCAAGGCGGCTCCCAGACAAGGTCAACACGAGCATCACTGACACCATCGACTGATTTAACTTTTCCCTGTACTTCCGCAGGAAGCGTGATAGCTGCTGGGCACCCAGGCGCGGTCAGGGTCATTTGAATAACGGCGAGTCCGGTCGCATCAACCCCAATGTCATAGATCAATCCGAGCTCATAAATATTGACGGGTATTTCCGGATCAAAAACCGTTACGAGCTGATCGACAATTTTAGGTTTTAACTCAAGAGTCTTGGCTTCATCAATCTCTATCGGAGTCGCCGGTTCAGCCGGCGGTGTTGCTGGTTCAGTATTAGATTCATCGGTCAGTGCGCTCGTATCAAACATTGACGATGTAGACGTCCCCGGATCCGCTGGCGCACCCGTAGTAGCGATAGGTGCTGTCGGCATTTTCGCGGTAGGTCCTTTTCCGGAATCAGAGACCTCGTTGTCAGCATCGTCCACGTTGAACGGCGGTGGCACATCATTAAGATTAAGAATCCCCATCACTCCGTCCTATTCCGTTGTGACCACATCGTGTCGGTCTTCAACCGCAGCTCGCAGTGTATGCCATGCGAGACTGGCACATTTCACGCGCGTCGGATAGTCACGCACTCCAGCAAAAACAGCTAGCTTGCCAAGCGCCTCGCCATCATCAGCAACGTCTCCGTCCGTCACAAGATTTAAAAACCGATCAAACAATTCACGGGTCTCCACAAGGGTTTTCCCTTTGACAGAATCCGTCATCAATGACGCTGACGCTTTTGAAATCGCACAACCAGATCCCTCGAAGCGAACATCGGTGATCATGTCACCATCTAGGTTGACGTACACGGCGAGCTTGTCACCACAGAGCGGATTGAAGCCGTCGGCGTGGCGGTCAGCGCCGGCAAGTTCTCCAAAGTTATGGGGGTGTTTATTGTGGTCAAGAATAACCTCTTGGTAGAGATCTCGGAGTTCGCTCATACAGCAAAAGTCTCTCTGACGCGTTCAAGTGCCTTAACTAATGCGTCAATCTCCTCGTGAGTGTTGTACATCGCAATCGACGCACGAGCGGTTGCCGGTACACCAAATCGATCCATGACTGGTTGGGTGCAATGATGACCCGTCCGAATCGCGACACCGTCAGAATCCACAATCGTGCCGATGTCATGCGGGTGCGCACCGTCCATGACAAATGAGAGAATGCTCGCTTTCTTCGGGGCGGTCCCAATTAACTGCAGACCCTTCACCTCCGATAATGCATTCGTTCCATAAGCGAGTAAATCGGCCTCGTGGCGACCAATCCCTTCAAGCCCAACACCAAGCAAGTAATCAACAGCGGCACCAAGACCGATTGCGCCCGCGATGTGGGGCGTGCCCGCCTCAAACTTATGTGGTAATTCGGCATAGGTTGTTTTCTTAAACGTGACGGACCGAATCATGTCCCCACCCCCCTGATAGGGAGGCATTTGTTCAAGTAGCGACTCACGGCCATACAGCACGCCGATCCCAGTCGGTCCGTAGAGCTTGTGACCGGTAAACACGTAAAAATCACAGTCAAGAGCCTGAACGTCAACTGGCATGTGATAAATCGATTGCGAACCATCGATGAGTACCGGCACACCATGCGCATGCGCCATCCGAACGATCTCTTGTACCGGATTGACAGTACCAAGAGAGTTTGACAAGTGAACGACAGCTACAAGACGTGTCCGGGGACTAATTAACCGCTCAAACTCATCAAGCTGCAGCGTCCCGCGGCCGTCAATGGGCGCCACACAAAGTCGGGCGCCGACCTGCTCGCATAACAACTGCCACGGGACGATGTTGGAATGGTGCTCCATGTGCGTGATGAGCACTTCATCGCCCGGTCCTAGATTTTTCCGACCATAACTTTGCGCAACTAAGTTGATACTTTCCGTCGAATTACGGGTGAAAATAATTTCGTGGGCTGCGCGGGCATTGAGTAAACCCTGCACTTTTCTTCGCGCGAGATCATACGCCGCCGTCGCCTCTTCACTGAGTAGATACACACCTCTATGGATGTTTGCATTTCCCGTGGCGTAGTAGCTCGCTAATGTATCAAGAACTGGCTGCGGTTTCTGGGTTGTTGCCGCGTTGTCCAAATACACCAGCTTCTGCTCACGAATTGAGCGGGACAAAATTGGAAAGTCTTGCCTAATCCGTTGAACATCAAACGCTGACTCAACAACGTTCGCTGTTTCAGCCGAACTCATAGAAGCCGCCTTCGCCCGACCCAGGAAGCTGTGCCAGAAGAAGCTCGTCAAGGCCCGCTCGAATCGACGCAATACCGATATGGTTCAGCAGATCACTCGCAAATGCATGAATCAAAACGCTACGGGCCTGCTTGAGCCCAAGGCCACGGGCACGCAAGTAAAACATTGCATCTGCATCAAGTTGACCAACCGTCGCGCCGTGTGTGCACTTGACATCGTCAGCAAATATCTCCAGCTCAGGCTTCGTGTTAATCTGCGCATCCTCTGACAACAGCAATGCCTTGTTCGTCTGCTTTGCATCTGTTTTCTGTGCATCGATCGCGACAACAATCTTTCCGTTGAAAACCGCGTGGGCCTGATCGTCCAATATGCCCTTGTAAAGTTCATGACTCTCGCAGTGCGGTTTCGCGTGATGAATGGTGGTGTGGTTATCTACTAACTGTTGCCGATTCGCAATGTAGAGTCCATTCAGGGTGCAACTGACTCCTTCACCATCAAGAACCGCCATGGTGTCATTCCGGACAATATTCCCGCCAAGCGTAATAGCATGCGATGAAAAGTTCGCGCTGCGGTTGAGCCGTAAATGCATGTGTCCAATGTGATAGGCCGCTGATGCTTCTCTCACGAGTTTGTAGTGGTCGATTACCGCATTTGCTCCACCAATAACCTCTGTAACAGTATTCGTTAAATACGGGGTACTTCCCTCTCCACCATAATTCTCAACAAGGCGAAGCTCGCTGTTCTCTTCGGCCGCAATCAAGATACGCGGATGCGTCATAGGGTATTCCGTCGTATCCGAATCCGTAGATCTTGGAGCGGTTACAAAAAGCACCTGAATCGGACTATCAACAACAACATTTGCTGCCACATGCACAAAAACACCATCCCCAAAAAGAGCCGTGTTCAGTGCGGTAAAGGCTGCTGAGTCAGAATGAATATCAGCGCCTTTACCAAGGTATTGCTCGACGACCGGGTTGTCCGACGACGAATTGAAAACGTTCGCAAGGCTTTCAACTACAACGCCGTCTGGTAACTCTGCCACCGATGACAAGGCCGCCTGATAGTGGCCGTTGACAAACACGATTGTTGGCCACCCACCAAGAGAGCCAGTCACGCTGAATGGCGCTAATTCCTCGTTAGTCAGTGCGACCGCATGGCCAGGAACAAATGTTGTGTCCGCAATCGGGCGCACGTTCGTGAAACGCCATTCCTCAGAGTTAGCTGTAGGAAGACCGTGCGTTGAAAATCGGTCAAAGGCAACGCGCCTGAGGTCAGCGATCGCTGCTGGCCCAGCATGGTCACGCTGAATTTGTTCAAAGGCGTCGCCATAAAGGGCCGAAGCTTCAAGTTGTGTCATTGATCTTCCTACGAACCAACCGTTTCGGTTGCCCCTTCAATCCAGCCATAACCTTTGTCTTCGAGTTCTAAAGCCAATTCCTTGCCGCCAGATTTAACGATGCGACCTCCTGACAAAACATGTACGAAATCTGGAACGATGTAGTTCAACAATCGCTGATAGTGGGTAACTACGACCGTCGCGCGTTCAGCATTGCGCATCGCGTTAACACCATTGGAAACAATCCTTAAGGCGTCAATATCGAGTCCGGAATCCGTCTCGTCCATAATGGCCAATTTCGGTTCGAGAACTGCCATCTGAAAAATCTCATTGCGTTTTTTCTCGCCACCTGAGAAGCCTTCATTCACGGGACGATTCATCAAGCCCTGATCGATTTCAAGAATGTTCATCCGCTCCTTAACAAATGCCATAAAATCCATAGCATCTAGCTGGGATTCACCACGATGCTTGCGAACCTCATTAAGAGCGGCCTTCAGTAGATAAGCGTTGTTGACGCCTGGAATTTCAACCGGGTACTGAAACGCGAGAAAAACACCTTCCCGCGCCCGCTCTTCCGGTTCCATCTCAAGAAGGTCTTGACCTTGAAAAGCGACTGCACCTTCCGTGACATCAAATTCCTCTCGGCCAGCAAGCACCGCTGCAAGGGTGCTTTTCCCAGATCCATTCGGACCCATAATGGCGTGCACTTCGCCCGCCTTTACCGACAGGTTGATCCCCTTAAGGATTTCTTTATTACCGATCGTAGCGTGGAGATTACTGACTTCTAACATTCGTTAAATCTTTCCTATTGCGTGCATGGTCGGTGATCAACCGACGCTACCCTCAAGACTGACACCGAGAAGTTTCTGCGCCTCAACCGCAAATTCCATCGGCAATTCACGGAATACTTCCTTACAAAACCCATTCACTATCATGTTGACAGCATCTTCAGTTGAAAGCCCGCGCTGTCGACAGTAAAAGATCTGGTCTTCTCCAATCTTTGACGTTGACGCTTCGTGTTCGACCTGAGAGGACGTATTCCGAACTTCAAGATATGGAAATGTATGAGCTCCACACTGGTCACCAATGAGCAATGAATCACACTGGGAGAAATTACGAGCGCCCTTGGCATTCTTCCCAATACGCACCAAACCGCGATAAGTGTTTTGTCCTTTACCAGCCGAAATGCCTTTTGAAATTATCGTGCTCCGAGTGTTTTTACCTAAGTGCAGCATCTTCGTCCCGGTGTCTGCCTGCTGATAGTTATTCGTAACAGCGACCGAGTAGAACTCACCAACCGCGTTGTCTCCCTGCAAAATACAACTCGGATATTTCCATGTCACTGCCGAACCAGTTTCAACCTGTGTCCAAGTTATCTTGGCATTGGTGCAGGCCTTACCGCGTTTTGTTACAAAGTTATAGATGCCACCTTTCCCATTTTTATCACCTGGGTACCAGTTCTGCACTGTTGAGTATTTGATCGTCGAATCATCAAGCGCAACAAGTTCAACTACCGCCGCGTGTAATTGATTTTCGTCTCGCATCGGCGCCGTGCAGCCCTCTAAATAACTCACGGTCGCACCTTCATCCGCCACCAACAATGTCCGTTCGAACTGACCGGTCTGAGCAGCATTGATTCGAAAATAGGTCGACAGTTCCATCGGGCACTTAACACCCTTTGGTATATACGCAAATGACCCGTCAGAAAAGACAGCTGAATTAAGAGCTGCGTAGAAATTATCAGAGGCCGGTACAACCGAGCCAAGGTATTTACGGACAAGATCAGGATGGTCCTGCACTGCCTCAGAAAATGAACAGAAAATGATGCCCAAATCTGCTAGCTTGTCCTTGAAAGTCGTCGCCACCGAAACAGAGTCAAAGACGGCGTCAACCGCCACACCAGACATCATTTTTTGCTCATCAAGTGGAATCCCAAGCTTGTCAAATGTCGCTTTGATTTCTGGGTCAAGATCATCAAGGCTCTCAAGTTTCGCCTTCTGTTTCGGCGCAGAATAATAAATAATGTCTTGGAAGTTAATTGGCGGAAACGTCACGTTGTGCCACGATGGCGGTGTCAATGTCTGCCACACTTTGAACGCTTTCAGACGCCATTCCAATAACCAGTCTGGTTCCTGCTTTTTGGTTGAAATTAGTCTAATAACGTCTTCGTTTAACCCTGGTGCAATCGCTTCTTGTTCGACATCGGTTACAAAACCATACTTATAGTCTTGGTTTGCTAATTCTTCGATATTCTCAGTCGAGGTCGCCATACAAAACTCCGCGAGCCGTAGGTAATTTTTATAGCCGACCAGAATGGTCGTATTTAGTAATACTACTCAACTTCTACTTCTAGCTGCAACTGCTCAAGGGAATTACCAACGAAGAACTAAGCTAGCATTGAGCGGCGGGCCAGGCCGATCCACCCGACCGCACACACGGCCACGACCCCTACTAAGTTGTACCAAAGATAGGAAATATCTGTCACGGTCGCTACGATGCCAACGGTGACCATCCCACCAATCAGTCCCCAGAACGCATCCCCTGCCGATGCCCGCCGGAATCCGACCGCCAATACAAAAACACCCAACAGCGAGCCATAAAAGTAGGACCCAAAGAGATTGACTACTTCAATAAGGGATCCTAGATTGGTTGCAAACAACGCTGTTATCGAAGCAAACAGGCCCCAGAAGCCCGTGGCGTATTTCGAAATACTAAGGTAGTGGGCGTCCGACGCACCTTGCTTAAAATGCCGCTGGTAGAAGTCGATGACTGTTGAGGTAGATAGCGCGTTGAGTTCAGCTGCCGCGCTCGACATTGCCGCAGCGAAAATGGCAGCAATGAGTAGCCCGACGAGACCGACTGGAAGATGTGTAGTAATGAAAGTCGGAAAGATATAGTTGACATCGTTGTAAGCCGTATCACCAGTCACATCTCGCACAAGTGCAAACGCTTCACCACGGATCTCTTCGAGCTGATGGTCATATTCGACAAATCGTGCCGTGGCCGTACGCGTGCCCAGTTCGTCACCGGTCTGTCGGGCTGCACCAACAGCAGCAGCAGCCTCACGACGCCCTTTGTGCACTTGCTCAAATTCTCTTTCTAAAATTTCATAGTCTCCGCGTCGAACGCTTTGCTCTACCTGTTCACGATGCAACTGGTTAAATAGCAGCGGCGGCTGGGTAAAGAGATAAAAACAAAAAACCAGCACACCCATCATTAAGATTAGTACCTGCAATGGAATTTTCGCGAACGCGCTCATCAGTAACGAATGCTTAGCTCCGCGTACAGAATCCGCTGATAAATAGCGCTGCACCTGACTCTGGTCACATCCAAAGTATCCCAATGCGAGAAACAAGCCCCCGATCATGCCAGACCAAAACGTGTAGGTCTCGTTAAGATCAAACGTAAAGTCAATCGCTTGAAGTCGGCCAACAGCGCCAGCGACGTGCAAGGTAGGCTCGACACCAATATCGGCTGGCAAGCCGGCGATTAAGGCAATAACCGCTGCGGTAACTCCAACCAAAATAATGACCATCTGCTTGACGTCCGCCCAAGCCACCGCCTGCACTCCACCGAGCATGGTGTAAATAGTCGTGGGAATACCAATTGCCAAAATAGTTAGCGGTAAACTCCAACCCAAGACGATTGACAAAATCACAGCCGGTGCGGCCACAATCACACCAGCACTAAGCCCGCGGGAGACGAGAAACAATAAACTCGCCAACAGCCGCGTTCGGGCATCGAACCGGCGCTCTAGATACTCGTAAGCCGTGTAGACCTTGGCTTTATGGAAAAACGGCACTAGCGTGACTGACAAAATAATCATCGCTAAGGGCAAGCCAAAGTAGAACTGGACGAACCGCATCCCATCAGTCGCCGCTTGGCCTGTAGTGCCAACGAGAGTAATCGCACTCATCTGGGTAGCCATTACAGATAATCCTGCGGCCCACCACGGAAGTGACCGAGACGCCAAGAAATACCCTTCAACGGCATGCGTCCCTTTTGATCGCTTGATCCCGTCATACAGGATCCAAGCAAGGTAACCAGAGATGATTGTCCAATCTATAAAGTGCACAACTCTTCCATTAGGCAAAATGCCGAGAGAGTAGCCACAAAGCCACAATAACTATCGTTTGCACGACCACCACCGCAATGTAAGTCTTGGTCACGTAATCAGTATTGCAGACGTTCCACGGAAATAACGACGTGTGCTCACTAACCCGGAAACCCACGCCCCATTCACGATACGTCTGTATCCGAGGTAATCTAATTTAAATTCTATGAGCAAGATTACTGTTTCCGATTCGTCCACCTCGACAAAACCTCTACCGCTAGCCAAGGTCTTACTGGGCATAGTGGCTGTTATCGCGTTAGCCGGCCTCGGTCGCCAATTTGGACTTTTCCTAGAACGCTTTGCGGTCTGGGTCGACAGCCTTGGCCCACTCGGTCCTTTCGCCTTTATCGCCGGTTATGCGGCGGCGACGCTTGCTTTTGTCCCCGGTTCTGTTCTGACACTTGCTGGTGGTGCGATCTTTGGCCTATTCAACGGTAGTCTCTACGCGTTAACAGGCGCCACCCTCGGAGCCACTCTTTCTTTTCTTCTCGCTCGTTATGCCGCCCGTGAGGCAGTTGAACGCCGTCTCGAAGGAAATCCTCGTTTTCGAGCTATTGACCACGCGGTTGGGCAGCAGGGACTCAAAATAGTGCTGTTACTGCGTCTGTCCCCGATTTTCCCTTTTAATCTGCTTAACTATGCGCTGGGTCTTACTAAGGTCCCACTAAAATCCTATCTTTTCGCATCAATCGGTATGCTGCCAGCAACTGTGCTCTATACCTATTCTGGCCTGATCCTCGGTGATGTCGCTAGACTTGCCGGCGGAACAGGTCCGGCGCGTGGAACGGCCTACTACGCAGTGGTTCTGCTTGGATTGGCAGCCACCATCTTAGTGGCAACAGTCATTACCCGTACTGCAAAACAAGCACTCAACGCAGCTGTAGCAGACACCTCGCCGACTCAGTAAGCGATTCATATCGAGAACCTCACCAAAATAGATAGGTTGCGCCTAACCAACCCTGCCAGATAGAATTCTCCGGGCCTCACGGTCTCTCCTCCAACTGGAGAACACTGTGGCTACCACTAAAACGATTACGTACGATCAACCGCCCCGCACGAATTACCCTTGGCCGAGCGGGATAGTTGTAAGTGACGCTGTAGGAAAGGAGTCACGACGTTGGCTGACGTGACGACCACAGAAGAAGCCGTCCAAGAGGCGGCCGAACACGGGCACGAGGAGCACGGGCACGACGAAGGATTCTGGCGTACCTATGTCTTCTCGGTAGACCACAAAGTTATCGGCATCCAATACGCCGTAACCGGACTGCTCTTTTTGTTGTTCGGCTTTACGCTCATGATGCTGATGCGTTGGCAAATCGCCTACCCGGGGGAACCTATTCCGCTGATTGGCCAGTGGCTAGGAGATGAAAGAGCGCCTGGCGGCATTATGCTTCCAGAGTTCTACAACCAACTCGGTGCAATGCACGGCACGATCATGGTTTTTCTTGGAGTCGTGCCGCTCGCCGTAGGAGGCTTTGGTAACTTTGTTCTGCCGCTTCAAATTGGCGCGCCAGACATGGCGTTCCCCAAATTGAACATGGCGAGTTACTGGACGTTTTTTCCCGGCGGCGTGATTATGTTCGCCAGTTTCTTTGTGCCTGGTGGCGCCGCGAACTCTGGTTGGACCTCCTATGCGCCTCTTTCTGTATTTGCTACAACTGGTCAAACCATGTGGCTGGTGGGGATGGTATTTCTGATCACCTCATCGCTACTAGGCTCCGTCAATTTCATCGTGACCACAGTTCAACTGCGCGCTCCCGGATTGAGCTTTATGCGTCTGCCCTTTTTCGTCTGGGCTCAGCTGGTCACTGCTTTCTTGTTATTGCTCGCCTTTCCACCGCTGGAAGCTGCCGGCGTCTTGCAGTTAATGGACCGCGTTGCTGGCACAAGCTTCTTTATGCCCAGTGGCCTTGTCTACGCCGACGCTCCGTGGGACGCCAGTGGCGGCGGTAGTGTGCTTCTCTGGCAGCATCTGTTCTGGTTCCTTGCACACCCCGAAGTTTACGTCCTGATTCTTCCAGCGCTGGGTATCGTGGCTGACATCGTCGCCAACAATACGCGGAAACCTATATGGGGTTACCGTGTGCTGGTCGCCTCGGTCATCTTTCTTGGGTTCATGTCGTTTATCGTCTGGGCGCATCACATGTTCCTGACAGGCATGGGAACGACGATGAGTTCTTTCTTCCAGACCACAACGATGATTATCTCGATTCCCTCCGTGGTCATCTTGTCAGCACTTTTTCTCTCGCTGTACGGCGGATCGATTCGTTACACAACACCAATGCTCTTTGCCCTGGCGTTCTTACCCATGTTTGGAATTGGCGGACTGACTGGCCTCCCGCTCGGCTTATCTGCGCCCGATATACACCTGCACGACACCTATTACGTAATCGGGCACTTCCACTACGTCGTGGCCCCTGGAACACTCATGGCATTGTTTGGTGGAATCTATTACTGGTTTCCGAAAGCCACGGGTCGCAAGATGAACGACATGCTAGGAAAAATCCATTTTTGGGGATCGTTCATTGCTATCAATGTTGTCTTCATGCCGATGTTCATCCAAGGTCTCTCTGGAATGAATCGCCGGATGTATGACGGTGGTGCCCAATACGTAATGAACCAAGACGTGCTTTACCTAAATGAAGTAATCGGTATGGGCGCATGGACTCTCGGCTTCTTCCAACTCTTCTTTATCTACAATTTCTTTAACAGCATCAAGAACGGCGAAAAGGTCGGGAACAATCCGTGGAACGCGACGACGCTTGAATGGGAAGCACCTTCACCACCGCCGCATGGAAACTTTGCCACGCCGCCGGTTGCCTATCGAGGACCATACGAATACAGCGTCCCAGGGGCGGAAAAAGACTTCGTGATGCAGGGCGAACCAGACCAACCGGCCGCTGAGCCAGCAAAGGTATAACTCCGTGTCTATGGATATTCCGTACATCGTCGACGAACGCCCCGATACTGGACTCACGAACGTTAAGCTCGGCATCTGGCTCTTCCTAGCGTCCGAGGTCATGCTTTTCGGTGCTCTCTTTTCGTCCTATGTCCTATTACGCCTGATGGCACCAGATTGGCCAGTTGGGGCTGAGGTGCTAAACGTCCCGATGGGCACGTTCAATACAGCAGTGCTTATCGGCTCGAGTGTGACTATGGTGTTTGCGTACGCATCACTTCAGATGGACAACCTTGCTGGCTTCAAGAAGTTTATGGGTGCAACCATTGGCCTTTCACTTCTATTCATGGTGGTCAAAGGTTTTGAGTACAACCACGAATTTGAGATTGGAAACTTCCCCTGGACAAGCACGTATCTGGCCATCTACTTCACCATGACCGGACTGCACGCACTCCACATCATTGGTGGTGTAATCGTAAATGCGTATTTCCTTGGACCTGGGTCAAAAATGTGGGAAACAAACAAAACCCAATTTACGAATCGGATCGAAGCGGCTGGTCTCTACTGGCACTTTGTCGATCTTGTCTGGATATTCCTATTTCCGGTGCTGTATTTACTCTAACTAAAGAACGCTTAACGAATTACGTTCATAGTCATCGGGTGGAGAGTTCATGAGTGACCACGTTCAACACCACATTGCGGTCTATAAAAAAGTCGCGGCATCGCTGGCCGTCTTAACGGTACTCACAGTGGCAGTGTCCTACCTTGACGTCTCCGTGCCGCTGGCTGTGACGATCGCCCTCATTATTGCCGCCACAAAAGGATCTTTGGTTCTGAGCTTCTTCATGCACTTGCTCGAAGAAAAAAAACCTGTTCCCCTATCACGAGGGGGCATCGGTTTAATTATTGGGTCGCTGCTCGTTACTGCCTTGTTTTTCCTCGTAATAATTTTTATTCCGCTTATGGGTCACAGCGATAAAATAGGGACTTACTTCAGTCTTCCGAACGCAAATGCGCCCACTGTGGAAACACCTGCAGCTCACTAGTCAATATCATCATGTCTCTACGCAACATTCACATCGTGTTTATCGTGGTCTCAATTCTTTTAACGTTGTTCACAACGTTTTGGGGAATTACCACGTTTCAGAGTGACCGCGGCGAAACGGGGCACCTTTTGTTTTCTATCGGCTCCCTGTGTGTCGCACTTGGAATGGCCGTGTATGCCGTACGTTTTATTAAAAAAACACGAGAACTGGGAATTCGTTAGATTTCAAGGTTTATGTCTATGCAGACCATATCCGTCGTCCGGAGCATCAGCGTCGCCGCGTTCCTGACCTTCTTGACACCAGCGGTCACCTGGGCTTGCCCTATTTGTTTTGGGTTGGAAACCGGATCCGATGAAGCCGTGAGCCTGAACTGGGCCGTCTTCACCCTTCTGGGTGTGACGGGTGGCGTCTTAAGTGGATTTGTCGCATTTATATTTCATTTACTGAAGCGCTCGCGGCAGGCGCTGGGGAACGAAGACACGTTCCACTCACAAGCGCAACACATTAGATCCAAAGGGAGAGCGTAGATGGGTGAAATACTCGGCCTGCCGATACAGGCATCCGCCCATGCGGCAGAAATCGACGAAATGATCGTAATAGTGCACTGGCTTATGGCCGTGCTCTTCGTTGGTTGGGGTAGCTTTTACGTTTACACCTTGATTCGGTTTCGCGAGAGTGCCAACCCAAAAGCCGACTACAAAGGGGTTACAAGTCATACTTCGAGCTACCTGGAAATCGCCGTGGCAGTGATCGAAGCTGTCATCCTTGTCGGCTTCGCGATTCCGGCATGGGCGGCCCGCGTCAATGAGGTTCCGCCGGACGAAGAAGCCACCGTGGTCCATGTGATCGCGAAACAGTTCGAGTGGCATTCGCATTACGCCGGTGCCGATGGTCGGTTTGGCCGGCGTGACATCAGTCAAATCACTCCGACTAACGCGACCGGTCTTGATCGCAGTGATCCAAACGCCGTTGATGACATTGTTTCGATTAATCAAATGAACGTGCCGGTCGACAAACCGGTCATTATCTATCTTTCGTCGCTGGATGTTATCCACAGTTTTGGAATCAATGAAATGCGCGTCAAGCAGGACGCTATTCCCGGAATCCAGGTTCCGGTCTGGTGGGTCCCGACACTAGCTGGTAACTATGAGGTGAACTGCTCCCAGCTGTGTGGCTTAGGACACTACCGAATGCGCGGCTTCGTAACCGTTCAAACACAAACGGAATACGAGGGGTGGTTAGCTGGCGAAGCGGCCCTGTTAACAGGGAATTAGATCGCCAAGGTAATCGCTCCTCAGTATTATTGTCCGGCTCCCACTCAGAACACAGAGGCGGAAACGCCTTCTAAAGACTATTGACCGAGCAAGTCTTCGAGATCTGTAGCAACTTTCTCTAACGCGTTGGCTGCACCCTTCATATCTGTAAGTGATTGTGTAACGGTCGCATCAATCCGCCTTTGAAAAGGTCCAATCTCCAACTCTCTTTTCGCTGCTTCGATCATCAGTCTTAAGGTGTCAGCTCGCAGCTGTTGAAACCGTTCCCCGTCGTTTCCGACGGCCGGCTCCCTTAGTATTTCCATTGGAGTGACTTGTCTCTGATCCATCTCTCTAGCCTCACCGCACGACGCGCTCAGCACGCCGATAAGCAAGAGTCCAGACAGCAAAGCCCCGTCAATTCCCTGCTGGGGAAAGTGCCGCTCTGCCATCGTTTAGCGTGACAATTCTTCTTGAATAATTTCCACGAAACTTTCATAGGGCATCGCACCGACAACTGCGCGCCCATTGACAAAAAGCGTCGGGGTTGACGATACACCGTACCCGGAACCGATTTCTAAATCGCGCTCCACTCTCGACGCATGCCTTCCGCTATCAAGACATGCCGCAAAGGCTTCCGCCTCCAGACCTAATTCACTCGCATATGTTTTTAGCGATGCAACATCAAGTGACCCTTGACTCTCGAACAGTCGATCATGAAATGGCCAAAATTCACCCTGATCATTCGCACAATTTCCTGCCTCAGCGGCTTTAAATGCATTTGGGTGACTCGGTAGCGGGTAATCCTTGTACACAACCCGAATCTGGTCGCCGTATTCATCAAGGATTCTCGCGAGGGTATTTGTGGCCCGTTGACAGTACGGACAATCAAAGTCAGAAAACTCAACTATTTCAATGGGCGCAGTTTCAGGCCCGCGTACCGGGTCTTCTGCCAACACCTCAATCGCCTGCCGAGGTGGTTCGAGCGTGACCACAACGTCATCGACTGCCTCTCGCCGCAATTCGTTCATGTAGGCGTGCAGTGCCTGCATAGGACGTTGCCGCTCAAGAAACATCGTGATTTCTGGGCTCATTTGTTCAAGCGTTCGATCGCCGAATTGCGCCTGGTTCCGTTGATAGACGAGGGCAATTTGTTCGTCCGTAACCGGCAAAGAGCGGCTGGGAAGTTCTGATTCAAGGAGCGCGTCTCTGGTCATATTCCGCATCTTGGCCTCGCGGGCGATGAGTCGCTCCCCAACAATGATGTCAAGCGCTCGCCGGCGTGTCTCATAGAGATCCTGCAACATTCGAAGTCGAGAAGAAGCATCATTCCGCTGCCAAGCATCCTCAAGATCAGCAAAAGTAATTGGATCGCCACCAACCCGCGCGACGACATCATCATCCTGCTGCTGTGCCCAAGCGGATGAGACCACTCCCAAAGAGATCACAAAAGTGCCTGCCAACCGACGTACATCATGACTGTGCATGTAACGAACTGTACCACCCTATTTCCGTTCGATGCCAGAACGGACAATCAAGGCACATTGCATCGATAAAACAGTCCTATAATGCCGACCCTATGTCGTCGCACCGAATCACTGCCCGCCCACCAATCACCAAAGCTATTGAGCCAGATATCTCTACGGCACCCGATGTATTAGAAGCTGTTTCGAAAGACGCCGCTCATTATCCAAATGGGCACGCCGCCGGTGTGGCTCGACCAGCTACAGAAAGTGACGTCGCCAAGCTTCTCCTTCACTCACAACGCGTTCTCCCCATCGGAGCACAGTCTTCGTTAACAGGCGGCGCCACACCAATGGGCGACCTTGTGATGGACATGCAACGGTTCGATCGGATTCTTGCAGTCAATCAAGATGAGGTCGTGCTACAACCAGGGGTACCGCTCGCAGTTCTTCAGGCAACTCTTAAGCGCGCAGGTAAGTACTACCCACCTGTGCCGACCTTTGATGGCGCTTTCGCTGGTGGCGTCGTAGCCACCAACGCCGCTGGCGCTACGACATTCAAATACGGTACTACCCGCGACTGGGTCCGCGGACTCACTGTGGTTCTCGCGAATGGCGAAGTGCTCGAGCTAAACCGCGGCGAAACAACGGCCCATCCAGACGGGTATTTTGAAATCGTCACGGAAGGCGTCCTCCAGCGTATCTCGATACCAAGCTATACCGTGCCGACTCTCGAAAAGTGTTCAGCTGGCTACTTTGCGGAACCGGAAATGGACTTAATCGATCTCTTCATCGGCTCGGAAGGCACGCTAGGCGTAATCACGGAAATTACTTTTGGAGTCGTCGAATCAACTCCACAAATAGCACTCGTTTGGATCCCGCTCCCAAATGAGCAGGCAGCACTTGAACTGACATGGATGCTCCGACAGTCTGCGAAAAATGCATGGCGTGACCCACAGGCGTCGGCATTAGACGTCTCGGCTATTGAATACCTTGATACTCGCTGCCTTGAGATCATCCGGGAAGATGGTGCTGCGCGACGGTACGAAATTAACCTGCCACACGAATCACAAGTTGCCATCTTGATACAGATCGAACTTCCCACAAGTCCCGAGATAAGTACGGAGCAGGCGTACGATGAAATTGCAAACGCGCTAGCTAATGATGCACCAGATACACCCCTTACCCGTTTGTGCCGATTACTCTCTTCCACCAATTTACTGGAGTCGTCAGAAATTTCGCTGCCATCCGACCAGCGTCGGCAAGCGCAATTGTTCGCGACCCGCGAAGCAGTCCCGGAAGGAGTGAATCGTCGGGTTGCTCAATCCAAACGTCTCCGGTCTAGCCCTATTGAAAAAACCGCAGCCGACATGATCGTGCCATTTGAACGATCGGCGGAAAGTCTCGCTATTTTCAGGAACGCCTTTGAAAAACGTCAACTTGACTACGCAATTTGGGGACATTTGTCAGACGGAAACGTTCATCCAAACGTCATTCCCCAGTCAATGGAAGATGTCACCCGCGGTAAAGATGCGATACTTGAATGCGGTCGCGAAATAATCAGACTGGGTGGTAGTCCGCTCGCCGAACATGGGGTCGGACGGAATCCGATCAAACAGGAATTGCTGCGTCAACTTGTTGGTGACAAAGGTATTGCGCAAATGAAAGCTGTAAAGTCCGCATTAGACCCGACCGGCAAACTGGCGCCCGGGGTAATCTTTTCAAACACCGCAAAGTAAGAGAATGTCGAGGCAACCATTTCTCGTGCGCTGTTTTACAACAGCACTGTCTTTAGGAGTCGTTTCGTGGGTCCTGCCTGGTGTAACGATTACGTCCGTCCCTGCGCTTCTGGTCGGTGCTGTTGTCCTCGCACTCGTTAATACCATCGTAAAACCCGTACTCGTTCTACTGACCTTACCGCTCACCTTTATGACCGTTGGTGTCTTTTACTTTATCGTCAACGGCGTAGCTTTCTCAATTGCGGCATGGCTCGTTCCTGGATTTATCGTGTCGTCATTTTGGTGGGCAATTCTGGGTGCAGGATTAGTGGGGTTTGTTTCGATGTTAGTCGGTGGTTCCCGTCGCCCCCCAAAGTCAAAACGGGTCGATGTCGACATCATCGATGTCCACCCGTCTTAAATCGAAATTTTGTGCTCTCAAGTAACAATGAGAGTAATAACGTATGGGCCATTGCACTGAAAAGATTGCCCAGCAAACTTAGTGTGGTTACTGGTGACTCCCCAACCAGCTCTCGCGAAAAACACGCTGGGCAACTGACACCGGCATGCCCATGGTTTCCAGGGCCACTAATTTAATACGCTGGTCAGCCATTGCCTCAACCGTGGTCTGACGCAATGTCCCATCACGACGAAATTCAATTAATAGTCGGTCGCCTGGCCGCTTATCCTGCATCAGACGTTCGATATCAGATGGTGACACCACACGCCTACCGTCGACGGATGTGATGACATCCCCTTTGTTAATACCGGCCTCATACAATGGGCTGCCATATCGCGTCATCCGAACAACACGCAAATTATCGTCAAACCCATTTGCTCCGAGCGTCGCAGCTGTCGGGTTAATCTGTTGGATAGCAATACCTGCGGATCGCAGTAACGCTTCGTAATCAACGATGCCACGACCATCGATATAGCGCGCAAAAAAATCTTCTGCGAAAGTATCGCTTCGCGCCACTACACCCAGAACCTCACGAGCCTCGAGGGAACTGTAGGGATAATCAACCACCCCAGCTATCGCTCCTTCAGACCTACCGAACCGTTGCCATAGCGCGCGCATATAATCATCGGCCGACACTTGATTATCCGTGTACTCGCGTAACGCCAAGTCGAGACCCAATCCGATCGCCTCACCCCAAACGTAGTACGAAATAAACGTGTTTTCAAAATTCGTTGGATCAATGGCCGTCGCTGCATCTGTAAACGGTGCCATTTGACTCATCTCAACGACAGACCGAAGCTGACGGCCAGCGCCGTGTGTCGTTGTATTAATGACACGGGAAAAACGATCAAGCGTTGCCTCTAGTGAGACAAGCCCCGCACGTTGCAGTACTAGCGCGCCGTAATAATTCGTGACGCCTTCCGCTAACCATAAATCACCAGAAATATTGGCAGCGGTGAAATCAAATGGTTCGAGCGACCGGGGTCGAATCCGCTCAACATTCCACGCATGAAAGAATTCGTGCGCTACCGCCCCCAACCGGTTTGTTCGATCGGCGGGCAACCTAATCCCGCCTTCAGCCGTTAGCACTGTACTGTTGCGATGCTCCATTGCATCGAAACTAGCTGTCGGCAAGTAATCAGCGATAAAAGTGTAGGTGCCTGTTTCAAATCGAGGAAACTCACCAAAAATGGCCACTGTTTCACGCACGACCCGCTCAACAGATTCCGTGAAAATATCTAATTCCTCGCTGCCGCCGTTGTGATGAACGGCTACCCGGAAGCTTGGTTGATATGCGGGAACTCCCGGATCGCGCACGCTAAAGATCCGCTCTGAAAATGGGCCGTATTCGATTGGACTGTCGAAAAGGTACGCAAGATTCGGCGCCGTAAAAACCAATGGGTCGGGTGTTGGAAAAAGCTGTGTGGCGACATTCCAGTCAACTACGTCCGGGGGCGGCGTGAGAATCACGCGGGCCGACCGTGCCTCAAGACCTTCAGCCCAAATTAGTGTTGCTGGAAGATTAAGATGCGCATGAGTTGAGTCAATGCCCAGGTACGTGCCATCAACTCGGTCGCCAAAAATACGATACTGAACGCGTACGGTACCGCCATGGTCCGTTACTTTCCAATGCCCCACGCCAAGTGGTTGAACAGTTGCGGTTGAGCCCGCGACTCCAGTAAAAGCAATATCAATAATGTTTTTTGAAAATTCATGGCGCGCATACCGACCCGGGGAGGCACTACTCATCCGGACATGAAGCGGATCATTCGTCAGGTCTGAAAACTCGACACTCACCGCCAGCCAGCGATGCTGCGGGGTAGGAAAGGACAGTCGATAGATCAGTTCCGTTGGCTGCTGCGCATACAGAACCAAATACGACAACCCCACGAACCCGAGGCACAACCATTTTCCAATGAGATGTACATCACGACAAACAGTCCTGCTCTTCATTCGGTGGCCCGTAATATTTCTGCGATGAATTCGTCTTCTGGTTTGCTCCCCATAATTTCGATGACATCATTGACCACTGTTTTCGGAACACCAGTAACTTGATACCGTCGAGCTAGGTCTGGAAATTCCATCGCGTCAACCGCAACCGCTGTTATACGCGCACTTGCCGCGGCAAGTCGGTATGCCAGGCTGACCGCCTGGGGACAGAAACGTCACGTGGGTGTAACGAAGACAGAAATGCGAACATCCCGGTCAAGCACATCTAACACGGACTGCGTTGACACACTTACCGCGGGTGCAAGCCCTGCAACGACCTCAATCGCACTAACCAATGATTCAACTTCAAACCCAGCCGGAACACCATAATAACGAATACCGACGTCCCGCTCTGCAACGACCGCAATTACTGGAACTTGATCGACTTGGTATTTCGCAACTTCATCTTTATCGAGCACAAGATTATGCTCTTCGACCGTAATTTGCTCAGATAGACTGGCCATTTGATCAGCAACCTGTCTAGCTTCGTAACACGTGTCGCAACCAAACGTCTGCGTAAAAACTACTAGTCGAATGGGGATGGCCACGGCTGCCAATCGCGCTGTGATCTCTGACGGTGCGCTATAGGCTTCCATAAAGCAAACGCTTGTCTACTTGAAAAGGTCGTCGAAAGCCTGCCGGGCGTTATTGCTGCTTGTGGAAGTCGTTCGATTTTCAGACGAGATGGCCGTGGTCTGATTTTCGTGGCTAGCAGAGTGGGTTTCTCTCTCAATTGTTACGACCGCCTCAAAAAGCGTACAGCTATTCCGTCCATCTTTCGGCGACACACGCTTCGGGATGGTCTGCGCACATTCAAATTGACTACTGGTATCAAACCACGCGCACTGCGCACACGCATGAAGATCAGCAGCACATTTAGAACACTGGCTGTCGAAACGAATCGAAGCAGATAGAGCAGCTCCACACCGAGCGCATTTGGTCACTTCATGAAAGCTCGGCATGTTGACTTTCCGAGGTTCACGCGGACCATAGCCGCGACGTGGTCGGCCATCGCCCTTAGGCTGCCGCGCTGGGGGGCGCGCTTCCGAGCGCGCTTCTTCGTCGTCCTGATAACCGCTTTGTTGGTATTTCCTCGACATGTGTCGGGCGGGGTCTTTCTCTGATCTACTGTAATTAGTAGCCGTTTGTCTAGTATTCCGACGGACTAAAGTCTTTCCAAAAACAACCGGTCTCGCTATTTAGTTGTCTTCTCCAGCATTTCCAGAGCTTGCCGGATCTCTGCGTTGTCAGGAAGAGTCGGAATGTTGTACACATTCGCGAACACAATGGCACCCGACTTATCCACAATAAAAATCGCTCGCTCTGTGATACCGCCATCACGCGTGACACCATATCTCTCGGCGACCAAGCCTTTTGGGTGAAAATCGCTAAGAAGATCATAAGAAATCCCCCCGAGACTTTTCGCCCATTCAACTTTAGCTGGGACCGCATCAACGCTAAGCGAAAGAATATGTGCCTCGTGGCTATCAAACCACTTTTTGTCAGACTCATAATTTTGCATCTGGTTGGAACATACAGGCGTCCAGGCCAAGGGGTGAAAAACAACAACAACATTTTTTATACCACGAAACCTTGATAAGCGAACTTTATGACCCAGGTGGCTGTCAAGTTCAAAGTCCGGAGCCTCTTCTCCAATCTTCAACGGCATCACAAAGTCTCCTCGTCGTTACTGTTTAATTTGTTACTCGGCCGGAACAACGACGTGGAGGTCCGTTAACAACCAATTGTCTTGTACCTGACGTAACGCAACATTAAACACCCGCATTCCATAGTCCTTCTCATTCGTTTCTACAAAGACCCTTAAACGGCCGCTTGCTATCAACAACCGGCGATCAAAATTGATCGTGGCATCAAGGAAATTAACGGCGATTCCGTCGTCCACGCTCGGCTCGTCGAAAAGTACGTCAAGCGCGCTGCGCCTGTGAATGGATCTAAATGGCGCGCCTAAATCGATCTGAGCATCTTCTGCGACGTAGGTCAAAATTTTTTGCTCACGCGCTGCTATCTCGGTTGGGGCTGTGTCAGGTCCTACACTGACCGCTTTCGTAAAATTCCTCAACTGCCCAACGATCCGGTCCTCTTCGCTAGGCATGTTCAGCCAAACAACCACTGTAACCAAGCCTACCCCGAGCAAAAGCCCAAACACCTTCACAACAGTTCAGTTTAGCAGTCGCTTGCAACTCCGTAGTAACAGAAGTTGCGCAGAGTGTTCTACTCACATACTCTTCAAGGTGATGAGAATGAGAATTACGTTAGCGCTGACCGCCTTGCTGCTCTTCGTGGCATTACCTTCACTCGCCAATCTCTACACGGAGTGGCTCTGGTTCGGTGAAGTAGGTTACCAGTCGATTTTCCTTAAAAGTCTGACCACGAAAGGTCTTATCAGTAGTACCGGTTTTCTGATTGCATTTGTGGTTCTGTACGCAAACCTCCGTTTTGCCATAACAGAAATCCATCGACCGTATGTGCTGTTTGCCGGCGGGGGCGATCTTAAGCCGCTGGTGCTCGAACGTTCGCATGTCGGCGCTCTAGCCATCGGAATCTCTGCTTTGGTTGCCTTGTTTATCGGCGGCGTCGGGTCGAGTCAATGGATGCTGGTGCTTCGCTATCTCGAAGCAATTCCATTTGGAGAAATTGACCCGCTTTTTGGGTTAGATGCGTCGTTCTATATCTTTTCTTTGCCGTTTTATGACTTTTTACGGTTTGCTGCGCTCTCACTCATCGTTCTGGCACTAACTGGCTCAGTCGGTGCGTACGTAATCGCTGGCGAAATTGCGCTCGATCCGAGCGGCATCCAAATCGGAAAGCGCGCCCGGCAACATCTCTTGCTCCTGGTCGCTGGAATTTTCGGGTTATTAGCCTGGGGTGCGTACCTCGAAATGCCGCGGCTCTTAATCACCCCGGGAGGGATCGTCCATGGTGCATCGTACGTGGACATCGTCGTACGACTTCCGGCGTTGCGTTTTCTGATAGTAGTTTCTGCCCTCGCCGGCGGTGCGGCAGCATACTCAGCCTTCTCACGAACAACATGGCCTGTTGCCGCCGGAGTCATTGGTTATCTACTAGTGTGGATCGGCGGTGGAGGCGCCGCAACAGCATTCCAACAACTCGTCGTCACACCCGACGAGCAACGATTGGAAGCTCCGTACATCACACATAACATCGAAGGTACTCGGCGGGCATTTGACATTGATATCGTCGAAGAACGGCAAGTGTCAGGTGACGCCTTACTGACACAAGAAGACATTACCAACAACGCCGAAACCATTAACAACGTTCGATTGTGGGACCATGAACCGCTTCTTGATACCTTCGGTCAAATTCAGGAAATTCGAACTTATTACGAGTTTGCATCGGTTGATAACGACCGCTATGTCGTCGACGGAGAGTATCGCCAAACTATGGTGTCGACGCGTGAACTTAATTCTGAAAACCTTCCCAATCAGTCGTGGATTAACCGACACCTACAGTACACACATGGTTTTGGCGTGGCTCTCGGTCCAGTAAACCAAGTTACGCAGGAAGGACTGCCGGTTTTATTTATCCAAGACCTCCCGCCGACTTCCCGTACTGATTTGTCAGTCGAGCAGCCCAGTATTTATTTTGGAGAATTGTCGAACGAGTACGTGGTCGTCAACACCAACACAGATGAATTCCACTATCCCTCTGGAGACGACAACGTCTCGACCCGCTATGACGGCAACGGCGGCCTCGAACTCGGCGGGTTGCTTCGTCGCCTGCTTTTCAGTCTTCGGTTTCAATCCTACGAAATCCTCGTTAGTGGTCAATTAACTAGTCAAAGCCGGGTGATTTTTCATCGCAATATCTCAGACAGAGTCGCAACCATTGCGCCATTCTTGCGTTACGACGCAGACCCTTACCTCGTTATTGCGGACGGCCGGCTCTATTGGATGAGAGATGCGTACACAACTACCGCCGATTATCCATATTCCTCTCCTGCCGGTAATGGCATCAATTACATTCGGAACTCGGTCAAGATCGTTATCGATGCGTATAACGGCGACACGACCTTCTACCTTGCGGAACCGGACGATCCTCTTGGGGTAACACTCGGCAATATCTTCCCTGGCTTCTTGCAACCGCTCGACTCTATGCCTGAGTCACTTCGAAGTCATATTCGGTATCCGGAAGGAATTTTCGCACTACAGAGTGCCATGTACGCGACTTTTCACATGACCAACCCTGGAGTGTTTTATAACCGCGAAGATGACTGGGAAGTTCCAATTATCGACAACGAGCAGATGGAACCGTATTACACCATCATGCGACTTCCAGGTGAGGCACGTGCGGAATTTATTCAGATGCTCCCGTTCACGCCACGAGGAAGAAACAATCTCGCAGCGTGGTTCGTAGCACGGAGTGATGGTGAAAACTACGGGAAGATGCTGGTCTTTCAATTCCCCAAACAAAAATTAGTTTTCGGTCCTTCGCAGATCGTGGCACGGATCAATCAAGACCAAGAAATTTCTCCACAAATCACCCTTTGGAACCAACAGGGCTCAGAAGTGATCCAGGGAACCCTGCTCGTAATTCCAATCGAAGAAGCACTTCTATATATCAGACCATTGTATTTACGGGCATCAGGTGGTCGCATCCCTGAACTAAGACGTGTTGTTGTGGCTTACCAGAACCAAATTGTGATGGAGGAAACCCTCGATCAAGCCCTAGAGCGTCTTTTTGGCGATGGTTCAATATCGCCACGTCCAGTAGTGCCTACAAGCCTTGTGGCCGAAACTCCAGACACTGGAGATTCAGTAAATTCGCTGGCAGTGGCAACCCCGCAAGGTTCCTCTTCTAGTGAGCTTGCAGGCCAAGCGCAGGACCACTATTCGCGTGCACTTGACGCGCAGCGTCAGGGTAATTGGTCACAGTACGGTGAAGAAATCGAACGACTTGGAGAAGTGCTCGAAGAATTACGGGAACGTGATAGCAATCAAAATTAGTGGAGACCAACGAGATGAAGAACCTCCGGAATTACGGGAAAATCGCCTGCGTCGTAACCTTGGCATTTGGACTTGGCGCGTGTAGTGCACCTGAACCAGAACCGATTGAACCGACTCCTGGTCTCACGGCCTTCACAAGCGCACGTCTGATCGTCGGTAATGGTGACACCATTGAAAGCGGCACGATGGTCATCCGAGACGGCCGGATCGAGGCCATCGGTTCAACCGAAAACGTGAATGTACCCGAAGATGCGTCAACCATTGATCTTTCCGGTCGAACGGTTACGCCAGGATTGGTCAACGCTCACGGGCACGTTAACAACGTGCGCGGCCTCGAAGCGGACCCTTCGTTCTATACGGAAGCACATGTCGCAAACCAACTCGCACTCTATGCGCGTTACGGTGTGACAACGGTCGTAAGTCTGGGTGGTGATGGACCAGAAGGGATTGCGGTTCGTGACCGCGAAAGTAACGATTTGACACACGCCCGTCTGCGTGTGGCGGGTCCTGTCATTGTTGCTGACTCTACGGAACAAGCAGTTGAACGGGTAAACGCGGCAGCCGATATGAACGTTGACTACATTAAGATCCGTGTTGACGACAACCTGGGTAGTAGCCAGAAGATGCAACCTGACATCTATAAGTCTGTCATTGAGACCGCTCACTCTCGCGGACTAAAACTCACCGCGCATCTCTACTATTTAGACGATGCAAAAGAACTTCTCAGGTCTGGTGCCGATTTCGTAGCGCATAGCGTACGAGATGTTGCAGTCGATGATGAACTTCTTGAACTTTTGAAAGCGGATGACACCTGCGTTTGCCCAACATTGATGCGTGAAGTCTCGACTTTTGTCTACGAAGAACGTCCAGAGTTCTTTGATGACCCTTTCTTCTCGAGAGATGCTGACCCGGTAGTTATCACTGCACTCGAAGCGCCGGAATACCAAGAACGAATCCAGAACAGCCAGAGCGCACAGACCTATAAAGCCCAGCTTGAAGTCGCGATGCAAAACGTTAAAACCCTCTCTGATGCTGGCATTCGTATCGCAATGGGAACTGACACAGGGCCTGCGGGCCGTTTCCAGGGTTACTTTGAACATGGGGAACTCGCTTTAATGGTCGAATCTGGCCTGACTCCGATGCAGGCTATCGTGGCCTCGACCGGCGACGCAGCTGAGTGCATGGGTCTCAACGAGATCGGAACACTCTCAACTGGTAAGTGGGCTGATTTTGTTGTGTATACCGGAAACCCGGCAACCGATATCGCAGACAGTCACACAATCGAATCAGTCTGGATCGCTGGAAATACGGTGCCAGGAGTTGGAAATTAGAACGAGTGAAGCTTAGGCTTCCGGAAACCCAGGGGCGCGTTTGGTATCGGCAATTTGCTCCACATGCCGGAGCGTGTGGTACGCGATAAAAAGCAGCCACTGGTAAGCATTAAGTGTTCCGTATAGTGGTCGCCGATGGTCTGCGGTATGGGCTTTGAGTGGCTTTACCGTGTCCAGAGCAAACCGTAATGAAATTACTCGGTGCTCTCGAAAGACACGAAGTGCGCGGGTCTGATCAATATCGCCAGCCGGCAACACAGCGTTTGGAGCATCGCGTTTCGTTGACCGATCAAGGACCTTTTCCTTAAGCAGGCTCTCCTTACCTGCTGTTTCCTCTTCCCAGTTTGGATTAGCGTCCGCACTAAGAGCACTCGTGACCTGCCCAAAGAGTATCGGCTCCACAAGGCCTAAGTGTTCGACATTGTCACCGATGCTCCAACTATCTTTGCGCTCTCTAAATGCCCACTGTGCAACAGAAAGTTGTTCACTGGACACTACTACTTGATCGCGAGACTCAATGAGCAGATTCACCAATTGGTCCCGCTCCGACTGATTGACCGCGGTTGCACTCACAACACCGGCACTCCACGTTTTCGCCAGTACCGAACCAGTCCCAACCAACACTGGTCAAGTGGTGCCGCCGTGTTGTAAAGATTCGTCTCTTCAGTCGGGATGTGCCGAGCGAGATAAACTCGGATCTCGTCAAGAAATCTCTGTTGTTGGTCCGCGTCACTCCCGCCAGACTCTAGGCATTCCTTCGATATCCGTTTTAACGCATCCATGTGCACTAACAGCGCGCCCAGATGTTCTTCTGGGTCTTCATGCGCACCGTAGTGCGTCAAAAATAATGTTGAGGCGTGCCACTTCCTGACCGTTTCAATACTCTCTTTCCACAACTCGATATCTATGTCAGGCGGCGGGGTCGGCGGCAACACGAACAGCGCCTGTCCTGTCCGAACACCAGCGACGTCACCAACAAAAGCAATGCCGCTTGAGCGGTCAAAGTAACTCACATGATGTGACGCATGCCCCGGGGTATAGGCAACCTCAAAATTTCGCTCCGACGCCGCAATCCGTTCCCCTCCAGAAATCGCACGTACACTCTTCTCTGGAACCGGCAGAAATGGCCCCCACAGAGAATCCATCTCATCCCCATACAGACGCGTCGCGCTCGCGAGTAGCTTTGAAGGATCAATCAGATGAGGAGCTCCTCGTTCATGCACATAGACCGTAATATCAGGATTTTCCTTAAGCAGCGTTCCAGTAGCGCCTGCATGATCAAGGTGAATATGTGTGATGAGAACCGTCCGCACATCGCTAATTTCAATACCCGTCTCTGCTAGTGCGACGCGAAGTCGACCGAGGCATGACGTAGGACCTGGGTCAACCAATGTTACGCCGCTTGCACTCCGAATAACGGCTGTTGCGATCACCCGCGGTCGCCCGCGATGCATCAAATCTGTATACGAAATATTGTGCGTTAGTTCTTCCATACAGGCGGTAAAGTTTACTACGGTGGTCATCCATCGGTCCCGCGTCTTCACGTTGGCGTTATAGAGGCATTTCAATGCCTTGCCTCTTTGCACTGGTCTCAGTACGCTGAATGACTATGGTTCATACGGTGACGGTAGGCACAATGGTGCAAATCTGGGAATACACGTCTCTGAACGCTGAACAACAGGGATAGAAACAGCAGCTTGTACATTTATGGTCGACCAGCAATCGGATAGTTCGGTAATAGAAAAACAGCAGGATAAAACTGCCACGCCCAAACAATATCGTGTGTACTTGCTCAATGACGATTACACAACGATGGAATTTGTCGTTGCCGTACTTGAAAACATCTTTCAGAAAAGTCCCGCGGAGGCGTTTCGGTTAATGATGCAGATTCATACACAGGGCCGAACTGTTTGCGGGATATACACTTTTGAGGTTGCAGAAACAAAAGTCACCACTGTTCGGGCGCAAGCAGCGAAAGAAGGTTTTCCGCTACAAGCGGATCTTGAGGAAGACCAGTAACACACACTCTATAAGTTAAAGGACTCGAATGTTTAGTGCCTCACTCGAATTAATTCTCAACGTTGCCTATCGGGAGGCAGCGTCTCGACGCCACACTCACCTCACGCTAGAACACTTGCTCTACGCCTTAGCGCATGATCCAGAAGGAGAACGGATCTTGGCAGCTTGCGGTGCAGACCTGCCTATTTTACGCAAGACACTTGATGAATTTCTTGGGACTCTCGAAACGTTCGCAAAGGGTGAAAGGTCGCAAGAACCAGCGCAAACTCTCGGCTTCCGACGAGTGCTGCAAACTGCTGTCCTACACGTCCAAAGTGCTGGCAAGGATGAAGTTCGATCGGGAGATGTGCTCGCTGCTATCCTGCAACAACCGAAAGCCTACGCAGCGCAGGTGATTGAATCCCAAGGTGTCAAACGGTTAGACATCCTCAATTACATCTCTCACGGCATTTCCAAAGTTCCTTCCGGACCACACGAACACACAGAAGAAGACGAAACCGCCCAGGCTGGATTTGGCGAAAAAGATCCTTCAGCTGTTCGAGATCCACTCGGGGAGTATGCCGTTAGTCTTTCTGATCGCGCCCGTGCCGGCAAACTCGATCCACTGATTGGCCGTACTCTGGAGTTACAGAGAACTCTGGAAATTTTGTGTCGGCGGCGTAAGAACAATCCTATGTTTGTAGGTGAAGCAGGTGTGGGGAAAACTGCGCTTGCTGAAGGACTCGCTGCTCGGTTGCTCGAAGAAAATGTTCCAGCACGACTCGTTGGCGCAGAAGTATTTTCGCTTGACACTGCAGCATTGCTCGCAGGCACTCGATTTCGTGGTGACTTCGAAGAACGATTTAAGGCCGTGATCTCAGCGCTCACCGACCACCCGCTACCAATTCTTTTCATCGATGAAATACACGCAACCGTTGGAGCAGGTGCTACTACTGGCGGCACTATGGACCTGGCAACCCTAATTAAACCCACCCTTGCCGCCGGCGATCTACGCATCATTGGATCGACAACATTTGAAGAATTCAAGCATATTGAAAAAGATCGGGGGCTTGCGCGGAGACTACAGAAAATCGTTATCGAAGAGCCTTCGGTAGATGAAACAAACCGGATCCTCGAAGGACTGCGCCCGCAATACGAATCGCATCACCTTGTTACTTTTGGTGCTGACACTATGTCCACAGCCGCAACTCTGGCTAACCGCCACCTTAGAGACGGCCATCTTCCAGATAGCGCAATCGACGTCCTCGATGAAGCCGCAGCTGTGCTCAGCCTACAGCGAACTCAAACGACCCTTGATACAGAAACCACTCCATTGGAGGTAACAGTCGCCGATATTGAACGTGTCGTAGCACGAATGGCCTGTATTCCCGAAAAGCAAGCTTCTTCATCCGACAAGGAACGACTTCGAACGCTTGACGAAGCACTCCAACGCGTTGTGTTCGGGCAAGCCGACGCTGTTAACGCGGTCACAACTGCGATCAAGAGGGCTCGTGCCGGATTAAGCATGCCAGATCGACCGGCGGGATGTTTCTTGTTCACTGGGCCAACGGGCGTCGGAAAGACAGAACTCGCCCGGCAAGTCGCGATACACCTTGGAAACGAGTTTGTGCGCTTCGACATGAGTGAGTACATGGAAAAACATGCAGTCGCTAGACTAATCGGCGCACCACCTGGCTACGTAGGTTTTGAACAGGGCGGTCTGTTAGTCGATGCGGTGCGAACTCATCCGTACAGCGTTGTACTTCTAGATGAAATCGAAAAAGCCCATTCGGACGTTTACAACATCTTGCTCCAAGTGATGGACCATGCAACCCTGACAGACAATACTGGTCGCAAGGCTGACTTTCGACACGTCATATTAATCATGACGTCTAATGCCGGCTCCCGGGAAGCGAACTTGGGTTCAATCGGCTTCAGTGAGGATCAAGAAACGTCGTCAAAGGGGCGCCTAAAAATTGCAATTGAGCGGATTTTTAGTCCTGAGTTTAGGAATCGACTCGACGGAATCGTGTCATTTCGTGCTTTGTCCCAATCAACTATGGAAACCATTGTTGAAAAATTTATTTTGCAACTCGAATCGCAGCTCGCCGAACGACGAGTTGCAATTTCGCTCGAAACGGAGGCTCGAACCTGGTTAGCCAAAAAAGGTTACGACCCCCTTTATGGGGCACGTCCGCTGGCGAGAATCGTGCAAACCGAGGTGCGCAACCGACTCACAGATGAGATTCTCTTCGGTCGTCTAGAACATGGTGGAACTGTGCAGATAGGTTTACAAAATGGCGCTCTTTCATTCTCGATTGAACCAGCGGCCCAGCCGAAAAGCAATGACCCCGTAACGCAGACCGCCGAAGAAGCCACAAGTGAGTGACACCGAACATTCTCCGCATCCGGACCTGCCGACCGATGAGGAACCCAAATTACGTGTGGTCGACAAGCGTTGGTGGGCTAGCAAGGCAGACTCTTCGACCGGTTCTTCCGGGGAAAACGCTAATGACTTCAAGACGAAACAACCTACCGTTATAGAAAAACTTGAGTTTGAAATTGCCAACAAGGATGCGTTGATTGCCGATTACGCAAAAAAATATAACGATGCGACGGTCGACTTTGAAAAAACGCGCGCTCGCCTCTCACGGGAATTCGAAAAAGACATTGACCGAGAAATTCGAGGCGTCCTCGTATCGTTTTTAGAAATCATTGACAATCTCGACCGGGCTATTGAAGCAGCAAAGACCGACAAGCAAGACAACCGTTCAAGCGCCTTTCTTGAGGGGATTCTCTTGGTTCGAAACCAATGCCTGTCCACATTCAACCTCTACGGTGTAACGCCTGTTCTGGCATTGGGGCTTTCGTTTGATCCGAATATCCATGATGCTCTATCAACGGTCCCGGTTACTGATCCATCGAAAGATAACATCGTCATAACCGTGGTTAAACCAGGTTACTTCGTCAATGACGATTTACTAAGACCGGCAAGCGTCATCGTCGGGAAAATTTCCACATAAGGGAAATAAATTCATGCATCTTTATGTTGAACCGATGGATGACATACTCGTCGAATTTGATGACTGTGGACAGGTAAGATTCAACGATGAAGACTGGAGTCTTCCATCATTACAGGAAACACGGGCCATTCTTTACGCTGCAGAAAATGAGATTGCTGCCCTGAAAGAATTAGTCGAATCTCTTGAATCTGCCGTCGCGCCAACATTCAACCGCCAAGATATTTAGATTCCGACCAAAGTAGCAGCCCGCATAACATCTTCCACGCCAATAACAACGACAGCATTTTTTAGGTTTTGCGAACCGGCTGCATAAATATAGTCAATATTCACGTCGGCCTTAGCTAACAACTGAGTTATTTCCCCAAGACTCCCAGGGCTATGAGAAAGTTCTAGAAATAGTACATCGTGCGACTGGACTGCATAGTTATGAGTCTCAAGTGCATTAACCGCGCGGAGAGGATTATCAGCAAGAATCCTGAGACTGCCCGCTGTTTCAACACTTAAAGCAATTATGTTGACACGCTCTTCTCCCAAGATTTGGCAAATGCGACGTAGCGCCCCCGGACTGTTCTGAAGCCGAATTGTCAACTCTGACCTGATCGCCATGTCGCAGATTAGGGCAGACTGTGCGTTATTATCAACATGATGCTAGTTGATTCACCACCGACGATCCCTGTCTCGAGGAGAAACTCAGGCTTTAACTACGCGATCCGGAACATCGTCGCGGAGGCCCGAAAAGTAGAGGCAAATGGCCAGACAGTCAAATACCTCAATATCGGTGACCCGGTCCTTTTTGGCTTTCAAACACCTCCTCATTTAATTGAAGCCGTCGAAAAAGCGATGCGAGACGGACGAAATGGATACACGCCTGCTGACGGTGTCCCAGAAGCCCGTGAAGCCGTCGCAAGAGAATTCCATGCGCGTGGTTTAAGCATTTCAGCCGATCGCATCATTCTGACGGCCGGAGCCTCGGAAGGAATTGACCTCGCATTAAGCGTACTTCTCGACCCAGAGGACGAGGTTCTTGTATCCGTTCCGACATACCCGCTTTACACGGCCGTCTTGGCTAAACTTGGCGCGCGCGCTGTTTACTATCGGACAGACCCAAAAAACGGCTGGCAGCCCGACATCGCACATATTGAAAGTCTTATTACCCCTCGGACCCGCGCGATTGTAGTTATTGACCCAAATAATCCGACTGGAGCCGTATATACACGTGAAAATCGTCTGGCGTTGCTCGAACTAGCGGACCGGCATAACCTCGTAATCCTCTCGGATGAGGGTTACACCGACCTAGCTTATGATGGACGGGTCCCGACTCTTGGTTCATACAACCCTAGTGCACCGGTAATTTCTTTTTCATCTCTGTCGAAGGCTTATTTAGCGCCTGGCTGGCGCACCGGGTGGATGGTCTTTGGCGGTGGGACGAGACTTGACAGTATCTTGGCAGCCGTTAAGGAAATGGCCGACGGTCGCATATGCAGCGTTGGGCCAATGCAATTAGCCGTGGTGGCCGCGCTTGACGGTGACAAAAGCCACCAAAAAACGTTTCTTCGTGAACTCCGAACACGGGCCGAAATAACTAGTCGACGCCTAAATGCCATCGAAGGAATTTCATGCGTGCCACCGCAGGCCGCATTCTATGCCATGCCCAAGGTAGAGTTATTACCCGGACAGACTGATAAAGAATATGTTTTAGGTCTTTTGCGAGAAACAGGGTTGCTCTGCGTCTATGGGTCGGGCTTCGGAACAATTCCAACTGACGGCTATTTGCGCGTGGTGTTCCTAGCTTCCCCAGAAGAGCTGAATCAGTATTACGATGTCATCGAAGATTTCACGGGCCGTTTTCTCAATCATTAGGCGTATTGGATGTTTACAGCATTGATTAGGGATTCGTTGGGTAAAGCGTCGCGAGTGGCAACGCTATTCGCTTGCCTTTTCGCCATTTTACCGGCTGCTACCACTGCTCAACCTGGACGAATCTCTATCGAATTGTCAACCGCAAAAGAGGTTGATGTCGCGCCTGCGGGTTCCACACACCGAGTCGCATTAGACGCAACACTCCAACCTCAGGGAAACGGCCTGCACGTAAACTCAAATGAACCCCTCGAAGATTTCTTAATTCCCACAGTTCTCACTCTGGATCCGCCCGATGGAATTGCCCTAGAAGCCGTAGCGTGGCCAACGCCGATAATGCTTGAGCAACAAGGATCAGAAAATCCGCTGGCAGTCTTTGAAGAAACGTTCGTAATAGGAGCCGCTTTTACAGTTGCCTCTGATCTCGACGCAGGTAACTACTCCATTCCGGGAAGCCTGAGGTACCAAGCTTGCGACGAACGCATGTGTTATATCCCAACCACGGCTTCGCTAGAATTTCAATTAACGGTTGGACCTACCGGCACAGAGCGTGGTACTAGGCTACCTGCTCAAGCCGCTCTTTTTGACGCGATGGCGTTCAGCATGGTCGATCCAGGTGACCAGCAACCACTCGCTGTCCCACAAGAAACCCCTGCAATCGTCGGAGATGATGCCAGCTTCACACTTACGCAGTTGGATCGATTTTCCGTTCTGGGGACTACCGGTGGTTATCTTAACGAGGAACAGTTCCTCGAATTTATTGAACGCTCTGAATCTGGCGAAGCAGAACAAGGTTGGTTCGAAGGCCGAGGCCCATTTGCCATTCTTGCTCTGATTCTCATTGGTGGCCTTGCTTTGAACCTTACCCCCTGCGTGCTTCCGATGATCCCAATTAATCTGGCGATCATTGGTGCTGGTGCTCGCGCCGGTTCTCGACGACGAGGGTTTGCCCTCGGAATGACTTACGGCTTAGCCATGGCACTCGTGTACGGTGTTTTAGGATTAGTTGTAATTCTGACCGCGGGTACGTTTGGAACTATTAACTCTTCTCCCTGGTTCAATCTTGGAATCGCGGTGCTTTTCGTCATTCTCGCTCTTGCAATGTTTGATGTTTTCAACATTGACTTCTCACGATTTCAAGATCGATTTGTTAGTGGCTCTTCACAACGAAGTTCATTTCTAGTTGCTTTCGGCATGGGTAGTGTGGCCGCATTACTTGCGGGAGCATGCGTGGCGCCAGTTGTTATTCAGGTAATTGTCTTTTCCAGCAATCTGTATGGAACAGGAACAACTCTCGCGTTGGTTCTTCCTTTTGTACTCGGCATAGGCATGGCTATTCCCTGGCCTATTGCGGGCGCCGGGCTCACATTGATGCCAAAACCAGGCCCATGGATGGTTCGCGTTAAACAAGCGTTTGGTGTATTCATCGTTGGCACAGCTATTTACTATGGGTCCCTCTCTTATGAACTCTTCGCTCAACGTTGGGTGGACCCAACACAGGTCGCAGACAGTGTGCAGGAACTGATCGAAGACGGATGGTATCCATCCTTAGGTCAAGGACTCACGGCAGCCGAATCCGAAGACCGATTGATTCTGGTTGATATCTGGGCGACTTGGTGCAAAAACTGCCTCACAATGGATCAAACGACATTGAAAGACCCTAGCGTCCAAGAGGCACTAAACAATTATGTGAAAGTTAAGTTTCAAGCAGAAGATCTTGGCATTTCTCCTGCCCGTGAAGTCATGGAACGATTTGAAGCGATTGGACTGCCAGCATACGCTATCCTGCGTCTCGGACTTGGCACTGCCAGCGTTTCCAACGGTTCGAGTGGAAACTGAAACTCCACCCGATCGGCTCATCCTTACTTAATATCTGACCTCGTTTACGTCCTAACAGAGGGAACCCTTACGCCTAAAGACGATGGCCTTACGCGTATACGCAAACTGTCTGTCCCGTCGTACACTTCGCCGTCTACGTGAAAGATTAATGGTCGGTCAGCGGAAATCTCCATTGTCGAGCCTGAAATAAAACGAATACCAGGCAAGCGATGGATCGTCCCAGAAAAAAGTCGTCTTGACTGCCACAAAAGCGAGCTCACGCTTCGCGGCGCCACGGAAATCACATCCAGCGCACCATCATCGAACTTGGCCATAGGGGCAATAATGGCACCCAACCCGTACTCCGGACCGTTGGCGATCGTTACCAGAAAAGCATCCATCGTAAATTCTTGCCCCTCAGAACAGACCGTGTAACTCGAGGCACGATAAGTGAACAGTTCCCGCATCCCCGACAAAAAATATGACCAGCCCCCTCGAACTCGCAAATGATTGAACATACCCGCCAAATGAGCATCAAATCCCACCCCAGCAACATTTACAAACAAGCGATTGTCGATTTCTCCTGCATCGATAAAACGCGTTGGTCCAGTCAATGCTGTCTTAAGCGCGAGTTCTGGCTGGTTCTCAAGCCGAAGACCTCGTGCAAACCCATTTCCCGATCCACCCGGCACCACACCTAGTATTGTCCTAGTGTCAACGATCGCGTTTGCAACCTCATTAATTGTTCCGTCGCCACCCCAAGCAACAACCGTTCGCGCTCCCGAATTAATCATTTCTGTGGCTATCGCGTAAGCACTCCCACGACCATCGGTCAGCCTTACTTGGCCATCGAGCCCTTCCACGGCAAGTATTTTGTTAGCAAGCTCTGTTCGCGAATAAGCAACTCGTCGCCCCGCAACAGGATTGATAATGATGCCAGCGTCCATGGGTGCCGTCTACTCTATCGGTAACAACTACCAAGCTGTTTGTTACATCCTCGAGACACGGATGCTATAGTAAGGACCAAGTATGCGGCGTGGGTGGATACGCGCGAGTTTAGTCATTGTTATGCTTGGCGTAGCTGTCACCTCTGGCTATCAACTTTTTCTCTTCGAACAGTTAATCGATCAAGAACTAGATTCAGAGCGATCTTTCTCGGCTCTCAGTTGGGAGCTGAACGGACACATCTCCGAGCTACGAACAAATCAGCAAGCCTACGTAGCTGCCGGACAGGATCGTTTGCACTGGATGCAGAAAGTCACCGAACAACTGAACACGGTCGACACAAGCCTAACGACCCTTGCCCAACTTGCAACGGCCGCCTCAACAGTTGGTTCCCTTGAAAATGCACAAGTCGCTATCAATGATCTTGCTCGAATGGACAAACGGGCGCGCGATCATTCTGATCTTGGTCAGGATTTAATGGCTTCTGATCTACTTTTTATAGATGGTCCTGAGCTTGCACTGATAGCAATGACTCACATCGACCGTGCTCTTAAGACAGAGAGAGACGCCCGAGACACAGCAACGACTGCCCACCGGAAATCCCAGGGAGTCGCCCTCGCTGCGGCAATGGGTACTAGTGTGCTGGTAACGCTACTGTTATTACCTGTTTCTGCCCGTCCAATTGTAAAAAACGTCGGACTCACTGATCGCGCAGTGGAGGAAACTAACAGTGTCTCAAGCCAACACATGGAGGAGTCGTCGGGAAGTATTGGCCAAGAGGATGTTCACGTCCCTTCTGACGGGCCTTTGACCATCATCGCTACACGGACCCACGAAACAGAAATAACTGCTGCAGACATTTCACCCACCCTTGACCTACAGTCAGCTGCCGACCTTTGCACAGATCTCGGTCAGCTCTCGAACACCTCTCAACTCAACGTAATCCTCGCTCGCGCCGCTCAGATTTTTCACGCCAGCGGGATCATCGTCTGGATCCTAGACGCGAGCAAAAATTCTCTGCGACCAGCCGTCGGTCATGGCTACAGTGAAACGACGCTCGCCCGATTCGGAACCATCTCGTGTGATGACGATAACGTCACCTCTCTCTCTTTTCGTGACGCACAGATACACATTGTCCCAGCAAAATCTTCTTCGCTCGGAGCTATCGCAGCACCTATCGTTTCAATGTCGGGTTGTATCGGAGTTTTATCAATGGAACTTCAAGACGGTTGGGAACTAAATGAAGACGTTCAAGCGACCGCAACCATTCTTACCGCACAGTTGTCCACTCTTGTAGTTCCGGATACGGCCACCACCGCGACTTCAGTCGAAGCGGCACAAGCCTAGCGCGCGGGAAAAATCGACTCGATCTCACTTTTGTTTCTCATTTCTGACGCTAGATCTTAAAAACTGTCTTCTTTCGACGCTGACCCTAAGAACAAAGGGCTTATATACTTACGGTTGTGAATCAGACTGGCCTATCCCTACCGTTCGACAATGCGGACATCGAGCGAATCCTACCCCACCGTTATCCCTTTCTACTCGTAGATCGGATTATCGAATTTGAGCTTGATAAACGCATAGTTGGCATCAAGAACGTCTCGCTCAATGAGCGCTATCTCGCCCATAGTCAAGGCGAAGGCCCTGTGCTACCACCCACAATTCTTACAGAAGCGGTGGCTCAAGTCGGGGCCATCCTTATTCTGGCAAAGCCTGAAAATCGAGAGAAACTTCCCTTTTTCACAGGGATCGAACGAGTTCGGTATATGCACCCGGTTCATCCGGGTGATGTGGTGGTCATTGAAGCGACAGTCGTTCGGCTTCGTAGCCGAATGGGCCGGTTAAACGGTTTCGCACGTGTAGGAAACGATGTCGTTATTGAGGGAACAATGACATTCGCACTAGGACCAAAAGACAGAAGTGACCAGTAAGCAAATACCTCATTCGGCTATGTCAGCCCCAGTCGGTTTGTGAAAAGGCTTGTCATTGACGGCAATCAGGTAGAGACAAGCGGCGGGGCAATAAGCAGCTCATCGCAGCCTGGATCGTGGCTCGCTTGGATATCGCAGGGTGCATGCAGAAAACGTCAATGTTTATAGGGTTTTACGGGTAGGTGTTTGCAGCACATCGCAGCCTGGATCATGGCTCGCTTGGATGTCGCAGGGTGATCTCTGGCGCGGGCTCAGCGTGGCCCTGGCGCGGCATTCAACCGATAGCGCTGAGCCAGTGTGGCAATGACGAGCGTCATCTCCATCATTGCGAAGGTGTTCCCAATGCACTGACGGGGACCGCCTCCGAAGAGAAAGTAGGCGAATGGTGCGAATGCCTTCGACTGTTCTGAGCTAAAACGCTCTGGATTAAAGTGCTCCGGATTCTCCCACAGCCGTGGCAGCCGATGCATAATCAATCTCAAGCTCAGAAGCCGAACGACACCCAAACACAACGGTTGGTATAGAATTTAGTCGTGGCGAGTAAAAAGAAAAATCGGAGCTCACAGCAGTTCGAATCGCAGCCTGTAAGTAAAACTGGTGGTCCGCCATGGATTTTGATTGGCGGAGTTCTGGCCGTAATCGGCATCACCTCCTTCGTCATGCTTTCCCCATCGTCCAGTGGGAATAGTTCAGAAACCACAGACAGCGCACTTGCGGCAAACCAAGGATCCTCAGTAGAAGAACCCGAACTACCCGAACGACCGGCTCCTCCACCGACTCCAGAAAATCGAACTCCGGTTCCATCTGCAGATGCTCAGATGCCGCCATTGCCTCCAGTCTCAAACATGGTTCCGCGTGCACCGGAAGTCGTCCGCGATGCATATATTTTTGCTGCCCAGCGGCCCGATATACTCGAGTACGTGCCCTGCTTCTGTGGTTGCGAAACTGCTGGACACACACGAAACGCCGATTGTTTTGTTGCTTCTCGTAACGAAGATGGGTCAGTGCGTGAGTGGGACACTCACGGCATGGCCTGTACTATCTGTATTGACGTTGCACGTGACGCAATGCAGCTTAGTGCCTCGGGGGCATCTGCTGACGATATTCGAACTGCCGTCGAAAGCAAATATGCCGCATATCCACGGCAGACACCAACTCCGTCACCACCTGCAAACTAGTTCGGCGACGCCGGGAAAAATGTTCAGGGGTCGACTGATATAATTGGTCGTGTCCAGAAGCGCAACACCCCGAGCGCTTTCTTCCCACGACTTTGAAATCCGCGACGTACTCTTCAAGCTTTTCCAGTCAGTTCAAGAGGGCGTCTTCGTGGGAACCCTCGCGCCCAAAGGCATTCTGAAGACTCTCGTAGCGAACCCATATCTCAAACTAATGTTCGGATACGAACCGAACATCCCTGATTCAACGATTCAACCTTTCGATGAAATGCATTTCGTTGATGCAAAGGCACGTCGAGCCTTCATCGACCAATTAATGCGTGATGGCTCCATTGTCGATTACCTCCTTCGACTGCGACGCACAGATAACACCCTAATCTGGGTAGAAGTAACAGCACAGCTAGACAACGCTAAAAACGAAAACAAACAATACGTTAATGCTTTGATACGAGACGTTAGTGAACGGCGGAAGCTTGAGGATCAGGGACGCGATGTTCACCACCAGTTACTGCAAGCCGAAAAGCTAGCGGCACTCGGGCAGACGATCTCAGGTGTCGCCCACGAATTGAATAATCCTTTAGCAACGATACTGACATGGGCAGAACGTCTCGCAGGCCATGCTATCGACCCAGTGACAAAACGAGGCCTAACCACGATCTTAAGTGAGTCCGAAAGGGCCGCAAAAATTGTACGTAATTTGTTGACATTTTCTCGGAAACGCAACACTACTCGTTCGCTAGTACACGTAAACCAGATCGTCAAAGAAACCCTATCTCTTCGAACCTATGATCACCGGGTCTCGAACATCTCCACGATCGAAGGATTAGCTACGGGCCTACCTCAAGTATTTGCCGACCCTCACCACCTCAAACAAGTACTCCTTAACCTGATCATCAATGCAGAACAGTCCATGCTTTCAACTAATGGCCGAGGAACTCTTATCATCCGTTCATGGCACGACGCCGAAAAGGATATTGTCATTATTGAGGTGAATGACGATGGTCCAGGCGTTCCTGACGATGTCCAATCAAAAATCTTTAATCCGTTTTTTACAACTAAATCAATCGAAAAAGGCACGGGGCTCGGACTCACCGTGGCGCATGCACTTATCCAAGACCATGGCGGTCAGATTCGCGTTGCGTCACAACCAGAAAACGGGACGTCGTTTTACATCGACCTACCGACCGGCACAGGCCTGAGAAAGCCGACCAAGGCTACTAACCCCGAAGAACCACCTCTAACGGTCGGCGCCGGTGCGCAAGTACTCGTAATCGATGATGAAGCTGCGCTTGCAGAGGTTGTTGCGGCCGCACTAACCGACGCCGGTTTCCGTGTCGATAGAGCATCAAACGGTGAGGAGGCTCTCGAACGGGTCAGTCAGCAACCCTATGACCTAATTATTTGTGACTTGAAAATGCCACGCGTCGACGGCCCGACTTTTTATCGCAAAGTCACGGAAACAACGCCGTCTTTATCAACCCGTTTCGTATTTGTTACAGGCGACGTTGCCGGAACAGATGCCGAACCGTTTCTTGCAGAAACTGGTTGTCGCTGGCTAGCCAAACCATTTCGCCTGATGGATTTACTGCGTTTAGTACGTGAAGTTGTTGGCTGAATGTTATTACTGTGCCGCAAAAATTTGACTCCGGCGATCTTTCGCAAATACTTCTTCAGGTTCTCGTATTGCTCTCGTTGGCCGGCAAGGTTTCTCCGCATAGGAAACTACAACTCCACCACGCACGCTTTTTCCGTGAGTATTGTCACCACTCTCAAGCCTGGCGCTCTTCGTCAATGGTGCCTTCGCCATGTTCATGTTTGAAAGACCGCGCAGGGCAGAACGCAAGTTCTCTGGAACCAAATCATCACCTAAAAACGTTCGTAACCTTTGAATTGCTCTCGCATGTAGCTGTGAGACACGCGACTCATTCACACCGATTTCGGTACCAATCTCCTTCATTGTAACTTCGCCATAATAATAGAGGCCCACAACTTTTCGCTCCCGCCATGGTAATTCGGCAATCGCCGCCCTAACGCAATTCTTTATCTCACGCTCTTCACAAGCTTTGTCGGGGGCAACCGGTTCAGACGGGACCATCACCGGAGGAAGATTTGAGCCATCGACAGTTTCTGTTGCAAGTGGAGATGTTGATTCGATGGTATTGATTCGGACGATTGTTCGACTGAGTCGAGCTTCATCAAGACCCATATGTTGCGCAAGATCAGCCAGTGATGGTTCATGACCTTGCTCGTGCCGGAGTTTTTCTCTCGCCGCGTCAAGCTCACGTCGAACCCGGCGGACACCACGCGGCCATGCATCTTTCCGCAATGCATCTATCATCGCTCCTCTTACGCGACGTTCTGCAAAGGTCTCAAACTTGATTCCACGTTTTTCATCAAATCTATTGGTTGCGTCTATCAAGCCAATCATTCCATCCTGAACGAGGTCACCCACATCTATAGAGTTCGGCATTGAGGCTGCCAATCGACGGGCCAAAGCCTCAACAAAAGGAAGCCCGTCAGCGATGCGTTCTTGTTGTGCTTCAGTTCTTAGCTGTTTTTCCATAGCATCTTTTTAATATGCAATTATTGTGCCAGAAAAAGACGCGTGATCTAAATCTCGGCCGTGCTGATGTGAAAGCCTTGTTCTAGTTCGGTTTAAGGGTGAAATGACAGGAAAAACAGTGTGCTTCTGAGAGATCTTCTTAACTCAATAATGTCAATAAATTGACATATAAGGTATTGTATGTCAATTTATTGACATTATTCTAATGGAAATATTCAGACCCGTTGTTGGTATCAATCCGGAGAAAACTACTTGTCCAAGCGTCCTGTGCAGTCACGAATATTATCCGCTAACGCAATGGCCTCAATCGCACTAGACACAATATGACTAGCGCGGACGGTACCGTCTTTGTTTTCCAATCTAGATTCAAGCAGTTCTGCATTTGCCAGGATAATGCCAAGCTGATTGTTCAGTTGATGAAACAAAGTCCGAAGCTCGGGAAAGTCCTGTTCCACCGAAAACCTCGCCTTCCCTGGGCTTGGTGCTGGAAAAGGAATATCGCTCGACATACCCGATGGCCTCTAAGCGTCTTGCGACACGGGCAGGTCTCTCCATGCCTGCTGACCAGTGTCGGTCTCGGGTTCACGCCAGAGCGTGTCGACAAAAATGCGCACCGAACCACCTGCGGTTCGAACGTATTCAACCTTTCCACTAGAAATCCAGTTGTATATCGTCCGACGGCTCACACCAACCAACTCGCATGCTTTCATGATAGAAATTGTTTTTCTGTCAACAATCATCGTTTCACTCGTCATCTGCAAACGGAAAATATTAAATCAACCTGGGTAAAGTCGCTAACACGACTTCTGCCCGTCCACGCAATGCATATCGGCACGGAGTGAATTGACCTGTAGACCTGATAAATTCTGGATAAAACAACATCTAAATTTCTTGGAACATAATGACAAAACTGAAAGCTTTTAAATGACTGAAAACAAGGGCCATATTCTTATCGTCGAAGACGAAGCCTCACTGCGAGAGATTACGGCTGAACGCCTGATCGAAAACGGTTATAGGGTCACGCAGGCTGACACCGGAGAAACTGCGTGTAGCTTATTAACTGATTTTGCGTTCGATATTGTCATAACCGACCTCCGCCTACCAGGGATGGACGGGATGGCGGTCATTGAAAAAGCCCGTGAACTTTACTCGGAAATAATTGCTGTCGTTGTAACTGGCTATGGCACGGTTCCGGATGCTGTCGCCGCGATTAAACGCGGGGCTAGTGATTTTGTGACCAAACCATTTCAGTTTGATCACCTACTCCACATCCTAGCCTCAACACTTGAGCAGAAACGGCTCAAATCAGAAAATGCTTACCTCCGCTCACAACTCCAAGAACGCTACGGCTTCCAAGACATCATTGGGCAAAGTCCACCCATGCTTGACCTATTCAAGGTTCTTGAAACCGTGTCGAATACCACGAGCACAATCCTGGTTACTGGGGAAACCGGGACGGGGAAAGAACTCGTTGCTCGAGCTATCCATCACAATAGTTCTCGCGCGCAGGAAAGATTCGTGCCCCTCAATTGTGGAGCTCTTCCGGAGACACTGCTTGAAGCCGAGTTATTCGGTCACGTCAAAGGCGCTTTCACCGGAGCTATTGCCAATCGAACGGGGCGACTGGAACAAGCTGACAGAGGCACCTTATTCCTAGACGAAATTGGAACCATGAGCACCAACCTGCAGTCAAAGTTGCTACGTGTGCTGCAAGAACGAGAATTTGAACGCGTGGGTGATACTCAGTCGACCAAGGTAGATGTCAGGTTTATCGCGGCAACAAATTCAGATCTGGCAGAAATGATTAAACTTGGCCGTTTCCGAGAAGATTTGTTCTACCGTCTAAATGTAATACCAATTCATCTACCACCATTACGAGACCGGCGTGAAGACGTACCGCTTTTGGTTCGAAGGTTCATCAACAAACTTGGTCAAGAACAAGAACCCGCGCGCGCTAACATCAGAATTTCTCAGGAGGCAATGCGGCGAATCATGGCATTTGACTGGCCGGGTAACATTCGGCAATTAGAAAACACCATCGAACGCGTTCTCGTTCTCACACCGGGACAATCCCAGATAGATATTAGTGATCTTCCGCTCGAACTTCAGGAAACGAATAGGGTGACCACAAGTTCTAGTGTTTCCTTGCCCGAAAGCGGAATCGACTTGCAAAATTATTTACGGAACCTTGAGCGGAGCCTCATCTGTTTAGCGCTCGAACGGACAGGAGGCAACCAAAATAAAGCAGCCGAACTACTAAACATCAAACGAACAACATTTATCGAGAAAACAAAGCGGCTAAGTCTCGATTCCTAGCAGCCTATGCGAAGGCACCTATCGGGTCAAAGGAACCTTTGAGTACCCCGTCTGCATCATCAAATTTCAACCATTCTTTTATCATCGTGGCATAAACACGGCGGAAATCAGTTGTTTTTATAAGGTTTCCATCATCCAACATCGTCAAGCTCGGATGTTCGCCATACAGACCACCTTTCACATGATCTCCAATGATGAACATCGGTGTCGCTGTGCCATGGTCTGTGCCAAGACTACCGTTCTCTTCGACTCGCCGTCCGAACTCGGTGAACACCATGACTGCGACTTCTTTAGAACGACCGATCCGTTTGAGATCTTCAGTAAAACCACGAATTGCGTCAGCGGAATATGCCAACAACCGAGCATGCGGGTCAGCTTGATGCACATGCGTATCAAACGAATTGCCCTGGTATGCGACATAGTAAAGTCGCGTCGGCATATCAGCATGAATCAAAGCAGAAATTTGTCTTAACTGTCTTGATAATCCACCGATACCGTAATCAATTGGTGTTTGATAGGCCGCCGCCGCTTGACGAACAAAATCTGAACTTTCTGCTGCGTTCTGAGCCGTGGCGGACAAAAACTTGAGCGTCTCGTTTTGACGTTCACCGTCCGCACTCATGGCTCCGATAGCAACTTTTTCACTATCGGCTCCTTCGCGGCGGAATGTTCTCGGATCATTAAAGACAAGCGGTGAGTGGTGTCGGCTGCGCACCGCTAATGATTGTCGGGTTCCTATATTTACGATGCGGTTACCTTGTGCATCATGATCGTATGCACCATCTGCCAATCTACCCACCCACCCAAGAGTCTCTCCTCCATTAGGAACTCCTGTATGCCAATAACCCATGGAAGAAAAATGTGACAGGCTTGGGTTGTCGTATCCACAGCCGTGAACAACTGCCATGTTCCCCTCTTTGTAGAGCCGTTCAAACCCAACAAGTGCAGGGTGAAACCCATATCCGTCTTCGATTTTCAAAACTTGTGATTCAGGAATTCCAAGGTTGGGCCGGACCCGATAGTATTCGTCGTTCCCATATGGAACCACTGTATTGAGTCCGTCATTACCGCCAGAAAGTTCAACAACAACTAAGATTCGCTCGGGATTCGTTTCCATACTGGTCCCGGCAAAGGCTTGAGCGGCCAGAGCCGCAGACGTACGGTCGACAAGTAAAGGTAGTGCCGCCCCGACTCCGATCCCATACAGACCTTTCTGCAAAAAGTCACGGCGTGAACATGAACACTTAAATCGAGACATCGGTTTCTCCCTTTACGCGAGTTGGTACTCCGGAGTGCTCAGTATCAAATACAACAATGCCCGAAGAGCCGCTTCCGTTTGTGGCGTTGACGATATAACCTGGTCAGTTTCTAATTCATCCCGTATAAAATCAACTAACACCATCCGATCGGATGCGCTTGGCAAAACCCGAAGAAACCGCTGAATCAAATGATCTACAACGCCGTCAACGGTTGTCGAACCAGCATCTCTCAACAAAGTGACCATATCAAGTTCCGCAACACGTCTGGGAATCGGATGAAGTTTCTCAAATGCCATCACGTACCCCATATACCCGCCGTAACGAGTGTTGTAATCTTCATCTCGGTCAGCGAGTTGACTGGACTCCGCATCTCCCTCCTGCGTCGCCGCAGTAATATTCATTCCTTTAGCAAGTCGCTCTTCTACCTGACGATAAATGCCCGGAACGACTCGGTCTGGTGCCCAAAACCCATCGGTATCTGGATAAAGAACGCTTCGGAAAAGATTTCCGCGCTGCAACAAGGTCGCGGGGGTCACCCAGGTCCGCCCACCAGCCCACCCAGCAACGTTAGGTGGATTAAATAATGTTTGCCCAAGGTTCGCCGTCAAACGATTGAAGTCCGGAATTGTTGGAAGTTCGAGCAATCCAAGCTTTTTGTATGTCGAGACAACCAAATGCACGGGCGATTTGACCTGCGTTGCGTAGGACTCCGAACTGTAAAAATCACGCGACATGAAAATTCGTCTAAGAACCGGTTTCACTGCGTAGTCCGCATCGCGAAATGTCGCTGCGAGATCTCTTCTTACGCCTACGCTAATATCTTCCCTGACAAAAAATCGGTAAAGCTTGCTTACAACAAACTCTGCTGCGGCCGGCTGTTGAAGAATAATTCCAATTATGTCTTCGCCATCGAAGGGTCCTGTTTGGCCAAGAAATGTTTTTGGGTCAAAGTCATGCTGTGCTGAATCAAATTTAAATTCAAGAGCATCGTTAGTCCATCCCGTAAATGCACGTGAGCCCTCACGGATGTCTTGTTCTGTGTAGTTGCCAACGCCCAAAGTAAATAACTCAAGCAGTTCTCGACCAAAGTTTTCGTTTGGATGCCCTTGGACGTTTTCGCCATTGTCGAGATAAACGAGCATTGCCGGATCTCTCAAAATCCCAAGGAGCAAATCACTAAAATTTCCGGTTGCATGAGTGCGCAGCATTTCATTCTGCTGGTAGACCATCCTTGCATCCCGCACCTTGTTATTCCCAGTAGCGAAATGACCGTGCCAAAAAAGCGTCATCTTTTCTTCAAGAGGCCGCTGCGAAACGAGCATTCTCTCGCCCCACCAAGTAGCAAGGCGCTGGGTTTCAACCGCGTTTGACCGAAGACCGTAAAAAAATTTATTGACTACAGGTTGAAGTCTGCGCGATTCCCCTTCAGGCAAAATCGAGACCCCCATTGAGCTACCTGTCTCTCGAGCTTTCCGAACAGCTTCGGCGCGACTCTTCGGGAAGGGGTCCATGCCAGAGTCCCAAATCGGTGATAAGTCATATACCGGTGCAGTGTCAGGCGAGTCACTATAATCAACCAACCAATTGATAGCCGCTTCCGGCGTCATTGCGGTAATTCGCTCAATTTCCTCCGGCGTCGCGCCGAAACCGCCTCGTTCGAGCAGATGAGCTGCTGTCTGATAGTTCCAGTCGGCTGCAATGATTGGTGAAAGATCATCAATCCATTCTTCGGGCCGTGCATCATTGAGCTGCTGACCAACCAATACGGAGCTTGGCGTAACCAAACATCCAACAACAACAATCGCCACTGAAACGCTTAACGCGCGGATTGGGCGGCGGTATTTGTAACTCAAGAGGTTAAAGCGCGACACAGACGGTCTCCATTAATAAATTAGGATGGCATCATACGCTACCGGATACCCTTGGCCAACTGTGTCCTCAAAGAACTTAATGGGCATTCGTTAAACTGCTTATTTCGAGTGGTTTACGACACTATGTCAAGTTCGTAGTCAAGCATGGCATCCCCTTCAAAAATCCACCGACCAGCAAATTGTTGCTCACCAAGCACAAGAGGAAGCCAGTAGCGATCATCTTCCCACATCTCTTCGTAGGGAATCGCATTGATATCGCACCAAAGAGGAATGGCTTCTTCTGTTTCTTTCGGATTTCCTATCAAGTCCGAGGCCCGGTAGACATGAACAAAAATTGAATACCCATCAACAAATTGAAACGCATGTTGGCCAACCCTGACAGGATCAACGGGGGTAACGTGCAATTCCTCTTGAACCTCCCGAATGGCACATGCTTTGAATGTTTCTCCAGACTCTAAACGTCCCCCTGGACCATTCACCTTACCAGCCCCAAGCCCACGTTTCTTTCGAATGAGTAAAACCCGATAATCTTTAACAATAAAAACCAGCGTCGCCGGCTCTACAGCTCGCCAAGACGTCCAATCAATGTCCCTTACCCGTCGAGCCGTCATCATTCCAATTCTACGCGACAACCATAGAAGTCATAAGATCTGTTCGTGCTAGAACTAACGAGATGAGCCGAGTGGAAACACACCACGGTTTTTCTATCGCCAACGATCGGCGCTTTTGTGTTTTTTCGGGTTCAAACCTTGGAGCAAGAGAGTCTTACAAGGAGCAAACTTTAATTCTTGGGAAGTCTCTTGCTGAGCATGGAATTCACCTAGTTTACGGTGGTGCCAATATTGGCTTGATGGGCACACTCGCCGATGCTGTCCTTGACAACGGCGGTCAGGTCACCGGCGTCTTCCCACGCGACTTACTACAAAAGGAATCCGCGCACGCTCACCTGACTGAGATTCTTTTTGTGGATTCAATGCACGAACGAAAAGCCACGATGTACGACCTCGCTACGCACTTCATTGCACTACCTGGTGGCCTCGGAACTTTTGAAGAAGTTCTGGAAATTTTAACCTGGGCACAACTCGGTTTACATACAAAACCCTGTGGCTTACTGAACATCAACAACTACTTCGCAGACTTCTTGGCTACACTACAACACGCAGTGACAGAACAATTTCTCAATCACGAACATTCTGAACTTCTAATCGTCGAAGAAACTGTATCGTCGCTACTGGACCGCCTAGAAGCGACCAAGCCCTGAACGCCCCCATCCATTACGACTATTAGTCGAAAGATTTAGCTCAACTGAAACCCGAACAACACTCTCTACGCCGGTTGTAAATCTGAACAACCATTGAAAAAATGTGTCTTTATAATGTCCGTCAACTCACTAACCGTCATGGCTTGGTTAATCGCGATTCGAAGCTGAGAGCCGCCATGGTTGCCCTTTGTGTACCACGACCCAAGTGCGCGTAATTTGTTAACAACCCACCGTTCCCGTCGGAGACGCGTACGAACGGAGAGAACTTGTCTGGCGTCTGTTTTAACAGCCGAATGCCGAAATCCGTAAGCCTCCTCAATGCCCTCATGTAGTAATAGGTCAATATAATCGAGTAGAAATTGTCCTCGGTCCTTCGGCGTAACGACTCGAACCTTTAATCCAGACGCCAAGTCCTGTGCTTGTTGGAAGATCCACGGATTACGGAGAGCGCCTCTACCAACCAGTACACCAGATACTTCACTGTTTGAAACACGCTCGACCACCTGCTCCGGTGTAACACAGTCACCACTTCCAAAAACCGGAATCGAGACTGTACTCGCCACCTTGTCAATAAGAGACCAATCAGACGTTCCTTTGTACGACTGCTTTGCCGTCCGCCCGTGGACCGCAACTGCTGCTGCACCCGCATCTTCCATCATTCGTGCCATCGTCGGTGCATTGATACTGTTGTCATCCCAACCGGCACGCATTTTGACGGTTACCGGAATGGATACCGCCTCACTCATTGCCCGCACAACGGTAGCAGCGTGAGACGGATCTCTCATCAGACTACACCCCGCATTGTGTTTTGCGATTTTTTGGACCGGGCACCCCATATTGACGTCAACAATGTCAGCACCCATTCCTTCAACTATTTGTGCCGCGGACGCCATTTTTGTCGGATCACCACCAAAAATCTGTATTGATACGGGGCGCTCTGCTTCCGTGTACTCTGCATACTCGAGTGTCCGGTCAATCCCACGCACTAACCCTTCGGAACTAACCATCTCCGTGACCACAAGACCACAACCTCCATTCAACTTCACGAGGCGCCGAAAAGCCGTGTCCGTCATTCCAGCCATGGGCGCAAGCGCGTACGCGTGGTCGAGTAAAACTGATCCGATCTTCATCAATAATCCTGTGTTAGTACGGCTTTACATCAGCCGCATCAACCTCAACACTCACCGCCTGCCCGATCAAATCGACCGAAAGAACGAGTCGCGCATGAGAGCCTTTACGTACGAGTCGACCAATGACCCCCCGTAGTGGGCCGTGTGAAACCTCGACCATCATTCCCTGACGAATAAGAGGACACGGGTCGTACTGAAAATCACTCTCAACAAGTGTCCGAATACCTTCAAGTTCTGAATCTGGAATCGGGGTGATTTTGTCACCAAACGATACGATATTGACGACACCTGAGCATTTCAGGACTCGTACCCGCTCTGTGGAATCAAAACGCGCAAAACAATAACTCGGAAATAAGGGCCACTCTATTTTCTTCTTACGATCCTTCCAACGGCTCCAACGCGTGATTGTAGGAAGAAATGCTTCTAGGTGATGTTGCTCCAGTTGTTGACGCACGACCTGTTCGTGTCGCGAACGCGTCCAGACAGCGTACCAGTGCATGTTAGTAACGGGTGCGGTATTTCCCACCGAAGATGGTAGGAATTCGAAATAACTACCCTCCTACTGTGATGTCACCATCACGTTCAGAGTCATACGATAGAAAGGCTTCCTCAAGTTGAGTGTCCTTCCATTCGATAACCGCTTCGTTACGCAAACGATCGATGTAGTTCCTGTACTCGTTTACGCGTCGCTCACTGAACACACTGTTCCCGATTGTGTCACGAACCTCCTCAAATGGAAGAGGTGTGGGTTCTGTTCGTTCGACTAGTTGAAGAATATGGTAACCAGCAGGAGTCCGAATGGGATGAGAAACCTCTTCATCTTCCAATCCGAGCAATGCTGTTTGAACAGTATCGTTTACAAACGTGAGATCAATAGGACCGATCAAACCGCCATTCGCTTTAGATGCAGCATCGGACACCCCAATTGCAACTAGCGAAAAATCTTCTCCGGCCAAAATACGCAGCCTGGCTTCTTCCGCTTCATGCCGCGCCTGGTCATCAGCCGCGACATTAACGGTTCCTCCGAGACCTTCCGCTACACGAATGAGGATTTCTCTCATCGTAATGGTTTCTGGTTCGGTATATTCGCTCAAATTGTTGTCATAATGTTCGCGCGCTTCACTGTCTGTCAGTACTACCTTTCGTAATATTTCAACCTGCTGTACCTGGTTAATAAGCATCTGACGCTCCATGGTCTGACGAAGGTCATCAACGGTCATTCCTTCGGATTGCATGAGCGCTTCAGTAAACTCTTCGTCACTCGCAAAGTTATTTTCTGTTTTGATGTTTTCTACTAGGTCCTGAAACTGCTCGTCACTTAAGTGATAGCCGAGTTCTCGGCCTTGTTGAAGAATAAGCAGTTCATCGACTGCCGCCGAGAGCACCCGTGGAGTAACTTCAACAAGAGCCTGCCGCAATTCTGTTTCTGTCGTTGCTCGCAGACCATCTTGGCGTATAGCCTCAACCTGGCCTCTTTCGAGGTCCGTTTGGGTAAAGATGTCACCATTGACCTTCACAAGGATTCGTTGAAGAACCAGGCCGTTTGGTTCCGATGGCTGCCCGGAAACCGCAACTGGGGCCTCCTGCGCAAAAACGCTTCCAGCCGACATCAAGACCACCAGCACGACGCCAACACGCCAACACACCGCCCATTTCAGTTGTTTCGACATAGTCCGTCTCCAAAACTCACAATATCTGTGTATGTTAGCCCTTCAGACAGAACCGCTCAACCGTCGAAGCGCGATTTGAACCAAGTTTAGATACTCGTGGTCAACAGTAGGCCCCGGATTCACAGTGGTTTTAGATTCTGAACTCAAAAGTTCGATCTTAGCCAAGCTAGTCTTCGGTGGTGTTAACGCTTGCACCGAGTCCTTATTCTTAACCCTGACTCGTCGAGTACCCATCACGTTACGACGCCCGTCCGCACTATCCAAATCAATCCTAACCACTCCCTCAGGGGACAAAGTCGCGCTTTCGGTCGCCCCTACGAATTTCACTAGCTGCCCGGGGTCCAGCGCCGCATCAGCCCTGAAACGTACAACCAATAAGGGTCCTTCGCGGTCTATTGCTTCAATGCCAATTTGATCCGCCAAGATACGTACACGTGCGTACTCCGCTAGTCGCTCCACTGAAGAATGAAGTGACCCATAGCGATCGCTTACTTCAGCCATGACCTCCGAAAGAGACTCTTCATTAGCAGCTTCCGCAATTTTCCGGTAGATAGCCAACCGTTGGTTAGTTTCAACCACATAAGTTTCGTCAATCCTTAACTCAACACCAAGATTGACGCGTGCTCTACGAGAGTCTTCAATTTCATGTCCCTGCAGCTCTTGAACAGCTTGTTGTAACAATTTCACGTACATATCAAAACCAATAGCTTCAATATGACCACTCTGTTGACCACCGAGAAGATTTCCTGCACCACGGATTTCAAGATCGAGTGCTGCGACACGAAACCCACTACCTAGTTCACTAAATTCTCGGATTGCGGAAAGCCGTTGCCGAGCAACAGAGGTAAGAGCATTATCGGCAGGAATGATCAGGTAGGCATACGCGCGACGGTCAGACCTTCCGACCCGACCTCGAAGCTGATAAAGCTGTGCTAGACCGTATTTTTCTGCGTGGTTAATAATGATCGTATTAACGTTGGGAATATCGAGTCCATTCTCAATGATCGTCGTTGCAATAAGAACATCGTACTCGTGAGCAACAAACTCGACCATCACTTTTTCCAGCGCTGCCTCGGTCGTCTGACCATGAGCTACGGCAAGCCGTGCCTCTGGCACTATGCGGGAAACCAGGCTTGCTATCGAGTGGATGGATTCCACTCGGTTATGAACCACGTAGACCTGACCACCTCGACCTAGCTCTGTACGAATAGCTTGACCAATCACCTCGGGTTGAAATTTGATCACATTCGTTTGAATCGCCAGCCGATCGCGAGGCGGCGTCTCGATCACAGACATATCACGAATTCCCGCGAGAGACATATTGAGCGTGCGGGGAATCGGTGTTGCGGTCAACGCAAGAACGTCAACCCGGCGGCGCATTTGCTTGATTCGTTCTTTGTGAGCAACGCCAAACCGTTGTTCTTCATCAATTACTAAAAGACCAAGGTCTCGGAATGAAACATCCTTCGACAAAAGCCGGTGAGTACCAATAATTACTTCAATTTTTCCTGCCGCAAGTTCAACAAGCAATGACTTCTGCTCAGATTTCGTACGAAATCGACTTAACATCTCGATTCGTATCGGAAATGCAGCAAAACGCTCACGAAGGGTCTTGTAATGCTGAAATGCTAGTACCGTCGTGGCCGTCAACAGCGCAACCTGTTTTCCGTCCATCACTGCTTTAAACGCAGCGCGAAGCGCAACTTCTGTTTTTCCATACCCAACGTCGCCGCACAAAAGACGATCCATTGCCGTCGCCTTTTCCATATCGAACTTTATTTCCGTAACCGCTGTTTGCTGGTCGGGTGTCAGCGCATGTTCGAACGCGTCTTCAAATTCTTGCTGCCAGTGCGTGTCAGCATTAAACGCATACCCAGGTAATGCATGGCGAGCCGCATAAAGTTTAAGTAATTCTCCCGCCATGTCACGCATCGACCTCTTGACACGTGTCTTGGCTTTTTCCCATGTTGAGCCGCCGAGTCGATCGAGTGTCGGATTTGATGCCCCAGTGTATTTCTGTAAAAGATCCAGCTGTTCGACAGGCACGAACAGCTTGTCATCAGACGCATAGCGGAGTTCCATAAACTCGTGCGCCACTTGATTACGATTAACAGCTAATTGGCGTAGCCCGACGAATGCACCAATACCATGTTCGGCGTGTACGACTCGATCGCCAACTTTAAGGTCACGGAAATCTGACAAAAAAGATTTTGCTATAGATCGTTTTTGACGACGAACCAAATGTTCGTTTTCAAACAGGTCACCTTCGGCATAAACCTGAAAGGCGGCATCGGGCAACCGGAAACCTCGTGTCAGCATTCCTGTCGTGACAAGGAGCGCCGCTACGTAGGTACCTTCTTGCTGCCCAAGCTGCACCGCCACCAATCCGTCCTCTGCGAGTAACTCAACAATCCTGTCCGCACGACCATCCGTTTCGGCCACAAACACTATCGTGTCCCCGCGCTCTCGACCTCGCTGAACATCTTTGACCCACTCTTGAAGGCGGCCGTGATACTCGGTGGCGGGCTGACAGGAAACGTGACGTACTCTCATTGACGCAGCGGTGTTAGATACAGCCGAACCGACAGCAAGGGACTCGAAGGTCGGTGCCTGACCAAGCCAGCTCCTTGCTTCGTCAGCGCTTACTTGAAGAGCCTCCGGCGCGAGCACCGCCTCGCCTCGTTCGCGCGCGTCGGTGTAACTACTTTGCAGCTGTTCGGCCACTCGCGACAGTTGTTCCGTTATTTCCGAAGGCTCCGAAACTATGACCTGTCCGCCAGCGTGTTGAACATAATCTCGGAAGGTCGCCTGACGATTAACTGACCCTGGATCATCCGGCACCAATTCCAATTGGTCGCTCAAAGGTTGAATGGACATCCGGTCAAGGGTCGCGATCGACCGCTGTGTACTCGGATTGAATCGGCGCAGAGATTCGATCGTGTCACCAGCAAATTCAATTCTGACTGGTTCCGTATCTCCTGCCGGAAAGATATCAACAATGCCACCCCGCGAACAAAACTGGCCGTGAGAATCTACGGGGTCAGTCCTAGAAAATCCTATCTGCATTAATTGGTCGATTAGTTCTGTTGGAGACACCGTTCCGGATGAACGTAAATCTATAACCGCCTCGAGCATCCGACCAGGCGGACTAAGTCGCGGAAGCACCGCGGCGGCTGAAGCAATCACTAGACGGGCTCGGCGCTGCGCCAATGCTGCTAACGTCCGGCAACGCGCAGCCGTGACATCCAAATGTGGTTCGATTTCTCGATACGGATCGACTTCGTAAGACGGAAATGGCAGTATTCGTCGATTTGCCTCAGATTCCGAGAAGCCTGACAGAGCACCCAAAAAAAATCGCCCGTCCGCCGCTAAGCGCTCAATGTCACGGTCAGCCGGCACTATCAATATTATCGGCGCCTCGGAAGCGAAGACGGACGCTGCAAATGCTTGAGCTGTAGGGGTCAGCCCAGTAATTGATAAGGGGCTTCCAGACGGACCACGCCTGAGTTCGCTTTTTAGGGCGGTTGTTTGCAGCAAAGAACGAAGCGCGAGTGACGGAGTGTCAAGTGACACAGAACATCGGAGTACGCTAGTGACGAGCCCTTCAGTTTAACAGTTGCGCACCTGTTGGGGTTTCGCCGACGGCCACCTTTAGATAACTACGTGATTCGTATATTGGAACTAAATATCCATCTGTGTTCAGGGCGATAAATACCGGCGTCTTTAGTCTGAGATTTCACACGGAAGGTATAGAGCAGGCGGTGATAGTCGTACTGGAAACCTTCACGGGTATGTGCCGCAACGTCTAGCTTGTAAGTGCCTTCAACAAGGTCAAGACGATCGATAAGAAACTTGACTTCACCGGTGCCCACAAGTTCAACCGGCTTGTATTCCTCGATGTCCGTGTTTGTTCCGTAACAACAAACTCCTTCGGCATTAAAGATACTTATGCCGAACACAAAATCCGTAACAGGTTTTGTTGTACTAATCCCAAGCCTGATAACAAGTTGGTCCCCACTATGAAATATATGCGCCTCGTTTTCCTCGTGTTCAAGTGTTACGCGATCGATCGTAACTGGACCTGATCCCCAACGTCCCTGTGTCGCACGAAACATGTCATCAGGTGGTTCATCATTACTGACCGGTTGGTCAGCAACGACAACAGGAACTTCACCTTTCGCACTCGCGGCTATTTGAAGTTTCCTGTCGCTTTCTGTCAAAACGCGTTCTTCGGCTTTTTCAACATCAGTTGTATAAGCATGAACTACTCTTCTGGGGTCGCCCGTCCCACATAATTTCCCCCCATCGAGCCAAGCAGCCTCGTCACAAAAACGCTCGACCATGCCCAATCCATGTGTTACAAGCACGATGGTTTTTCCCCGTCTCTTAAACTCCGCAAATTTGTCCAAACACTTCAGACTAAAACCTTCGTCGCCGACGGCTAGCACCTCATCAACCAACAGAACGTCAGGATTTACATGGACAGCGACAGCAAAACCCAATCGCATATACATCCCTGATGAATAAGTTTTCACCGGCGCATCAATAAAATCCTCGAGTTCTGCAAACTCAACGATTTCATCAAAACGTTTCCTGATTTCGCCGGTAGTTAATCCAAGCATCACACCATTGATGAAAACATTCTCACGACCAGAAATTTCAGGATGAAACCCAGCACCGAGTTCAATAAGCGCGGAAATACGTCCGCCAACTTCAATCATGCCTGTGGTTGGCTTGGTAATTCCTGCAATTAACTTCAAGAGTGTGCTCTTCCCCGAACCGTTGCGACCAATCAAGCCAAGAGTAGAGCCCTTCGCCACCGTCAAGGAAACAGCATTAACGGCATGAAACACTTCGTCTGGGCTCAATTCACTCGCAAGATTCCCTTTGAGTAAGGCACTCTTTAACGTCGAGAATTGCCGCCGGTAAGCGTATTTACGGTATAGCTTCGAAGCGTTGGTAATCGTGATAGCTGCGTGGCTCACACTTCCTCCGCGAAGGAATCACGTAATCGATCAAAAAGCGCGTACCCAATTAAAAACATTCCAATAGACAGAATTGCTGTGAAAAGAAGCCATCTCCAGTGCCCATACGGACCATCCCAAAACAATATTTCCTGATACGAGATAACGAGGTGTGATGCCGGGTTAGCATCCATCAATAATTTACCAAGTGGTGGCAGTTCAAAAAATATTGGCCCTCGCTCAGCCATCATCGTCCATGGGTACAAAATTGGTGTCGCAAAGAACCACAGTGTTAATACATTTGAAAGTAAATCCTTGATGTCACGAAAGTGAACCGTTAGAGCCGCAAGGATAAGACCGAAACCAAGAGACATCACAAACTGAACTGCGACAACGACCGGAAACCAAAGTAGTTCACCCACTGTTGGTAATCGAGAGGCAAAGAAAACCAACGCAAGAAATAAGATTGGTAGGGCTAGAAAAAAATGGACCATATTCGCGATCACCGCGACAATCGGAAGAACTTCCGCTGGAAACAACACTTTCTTTATGAGGTTGCCATTCGTAAGCAATGAGTTAGATGCTTCTGTTAGAGACGAAGAGAACCACGTCCACGGCAGAAGTCCACAAAAGAGAAACAGCGCGTAGTTTTCGTCAACGCCAGGAAACCGCCCCGGGAGTACGACAGAAAACACAAAGGTGTAGACCATTAACAGCAGTAACGGATTCGCGAAAGACCAAAAAAACCCTAGAACTGAACCTCGATAGCGAGCCTTGAGGTCACGCATCACCAGTGCGTGTATGAGACTGCGATATCGAAGAAGCCGCTGAAGGTTAGAGAGCATCAACGTCGATCAAGACGACGGTAATATTATCGGGCCCGCCTTGTTCATTCGCTTGGCGAATGAGTTCTTCACAAACGTTCTGGAGACCAAGGTCGCTTGTTAGTACTGTGGCTATAACCTCATCGGACAGGACCGTCGTTAGCCCGTCCGAACAGAGGAGCAGCCGATCAGCAAGGCCCAACTGAAAATTCTCTGCTACTTCCACCTCTAAACCGGGCGTGCCAGTTAATGCCCGTGTCACTATATTTCGCCAAGGGTGATCCCGTGCCACTTCAGGCGTCAAAGCGCCGGCTCGCATTTGTTCTTCGACCCACGAGTGGTCGCGTGTAAGACGTGAAAGCTCTTTGTTGCGAAGACGGTATGCACGAGAATCTCCGACGTGAGCTAAGGCCGGCGGCTTTCCATTGGCGAGAATTGCGACTGCTGTTGTAGCCATGCCCTCCAAATTTTCATCACGTTTAATCTGTGCTGCGATCTGATGATTTGCTTCAGTCATTCCCGCACTTAACCTCTTACCGTTTTGTCCAAGCGTCGGGTCGAGCAGCACCGGCCAAGTATCACTAGGGCCTGTGTTCTTTGTGCTGGCAACGAAACGTTCGAGTTCTTCGACTGCCACTCGTGCAGCAACTTCACCAGCAACATGACCACCCATGCCATCTGCAACGACAAATAAACCGAGGTCCTCTCGGACACAGTAATTGTCTTCATTAGCTGTGCGGCGAACGCCCGTGTCGGTAAGCGCAGCGCAGTTGAGTCGCATCCTCTAAAGATGTTTGTTCAGAAACCCGCCCTGTTTAGTATGCGATATTTAGGATCCGAAAGAACGTGCCTTTTTCGAAACTTCGATGCGTAACGTTGATTTTAGCAGTGCTAACTGTGCGCGCTCGAAGTCGACATCTTCTACAGAAGAAGCCATCTTTTCGCGGGCGCGATTAGCTGCTGCTTCGGCTCTATCGAGATCGATATCGTTTGCGCTTTCTGCAACCTGTGCCAATACTCGAACCCGGTCTGGAAGAACTTCTGCAAAACCAAACGCAACCGAGACAAACGTTCTTTCTTCGCCCTGTCGATACCAAAGCTCTCCAACTTTTAAGGCAACTAGCAACGGCGTGTGCCCCGGGAGCACACCGAGATATCCGTCTATTCCAGGGATTTCGACTTCATCGACCGTTTCTAAGGCGACGGAACGTTCCGGCGTGACGAGCTCAAGCGTCAGATGCGCAGGTAGAGTCATTCTAGGCTGTCGCCTTCAGTTTCTCTGCATTTTCAAGCGCTTCTTCAATAGTGCCAACCATCTTAAACGCCTGCTCTGGAATATCGTCGTGTTTACCCTCAACGATTTCTTTAAACCCGCGGATTGTATCCGCTATTGGTACATACCGACCTTCTATGCCGGTGAATTGAGCTGCAACAAAAAATGGCTGCGATAAAAACCGCTGGATCTTTCGCGCTCGGGTAACGGCAACTTTATCATCCTCAGAAAGTTCGTCTATCCCGAGAATCGCAATGATGTCCTGCAGGTCTTTGTACCTTTGCAAGACCTCCTTGACTGATCTCGCTACCGAATAATGCTCTTCGCCAATAATGTTTGGATCGAGAATTCGCGAGGTAGAAGACAGTGGATCAACAGCCGGATATAAACCTTGTGCCGCGATACTACGAGAAAGTTCCGTTGTGGCATCAAGGTGTGCAAATGTCGTGGCAGGGGCAGGATCCGTATAGTCATCAGCCGGAACGTAAATCGCCTGTACTGATGTTATCGAACCTTTCTTGGTCGAAGTGATCCGCTCTTGGAGTTCGCCCATTTCCGTTAGAAGCGTTGGTTGGTAGCCAACAGCTGAAGGCATCCGGCCAAGCAAAGCGGAAACCTCTGAACCTGCCTGTGTGAATCGAAAAATGTTGTCAATGAAAAGTAGAACGTCCTTGTTTTCAGCATCACGGAAATATTCAGCAACCGTCAGTGCACTAAGAGCCACGCGAAGCCTTGCTCCGGGGGGTTCTGTCATCTGTCCGTAAATCAAGGCCGCTCGAGATTTTTCAGGGTCATCCGGGTGAATGACACCACTTTCCTGCATTTCGAGCCAGAGGTCATTCCCTTCACGGGTTCGTTCTCCAACTCCACCGAAGACCGATACACCACCGTGCTTGATCGCAATATTGTTAATCAATTCCATGATGACAACCGTCTTACCGACACCGGCGCCACCAAACAGACCAATCTTTCCGCCCTGTAGATATGGCTCAAGAAGATCGATGACCTTGATACCTGTTTCGAACATCTTGAGTTCTGTCGATTGGTCTTGCAACGAGGGTGCCGACCGGTGAATCGGCCACCTTTCTTCCGTTTGAACTGGCCGATCAGGGAAATCAATTGGTTCCCCCAAAACATTGAGAACGCGGCCGAGGGTATTAGGACCGACGGGAACAGATATCGGCGCTCCGGTGTCTGTCACCGTGGTTCCTCGTGTCATTCCATCCGTCATTGTCATGGCGACGGCTCGGACACGATTTTCACCAAGATGCTGTTCGACTTCGGCAATAATTACAGGCTGATCCCCAGCATCTATTTCAATGGCGTTATGAATTGCAGGCAAGTGCCCGCTTTCGAACTCAACATCAACCACCGGTCCGATAATACTGATGACTTTCCCGAACTTCTCGTCTGCCATGCCTAGCGTTCCTCTCTATCTACTTCGCGTAAAGTCCTTATAAACTCACTTTTCCCAAGGACTCATTCCTGCCATATTCGAGACCCGAGTTTTCAACCTCAGCCTATAATGCGTCTGCTCCCGATACCACTTCGATCAGTTCACGCGTGATGGCTGCCTGGCGCACTTTGTTCATGTGCAGCGTTAGAGAGTCGATCATCTCTCCGGCATTTCTGGACGCTGAATCCATGGCTGTCATCCGTGCCGCGTGCTCGGCCGCCGCCGATTCGAGCAACGCACGAAAGAATTGAGTCTCAATGTAACGAGGTAATAGGTCATCAAAAATTTCAGACGCGGCGGGTTCAAAAAGATAGTCCGCGTCCGGAACCCCGTCTTCATCTTCAACAGCCGTTTTAGGAATAGGCAACAATGATTCGACTACGACTTGTTGTTGCATCACGCTCTTGAACTCGTTGTAAATCACCGACACACCTGAGACTTCACCGCTTGAGTACTGTTCGATCGCGATCCGAGCCATCGCCTGAGCGTGTGAATACTGAAGGTCATTAAAGATGTTGACTTCTTCAAAGCACACATCCGCATCTCGCCTAACAAAATAATCGCGCCCTCTTCGTCCGACAAGTCCCACCACAACGTCGTGATCGGTCTCTCTGATAACCGAGGTTGCCTTTCGAATCAACGTGGAATTAAATCCGCCACATAAGCCCTTATCAGCTGTCACCACAACAAGAAGTTTTGGTGCACTGGGTGATACCGGTCCTGAAAGCAGTGGCTGCGCCGTTGAGTCAACTTGAAGAGCCAAGTCACCCAACACGCGCTGCATCAATTGAGCAAATGGTCGAGCGCTCACCATCCGGTCTTGAGCTTTCCGCAACTTCGATGCGGAGATTGCCTTCATCGCTTTTGTGATCTGTTCCGTCGACTTGACTGCGCGCAGGCGTCGGCGGAGATCAATGAGTGATGGCATAACTCTTTGCCTGGTTAAGCAGCCGCATCTTTATTCGTCGCAATAAATTGCTCAGTAAATTCTTTTAGGGCATTTTCAAGATCGGCTGTCAGTTGATCATCAAGTTTCTTTTCAGAAGCCACACGAGAAATGACTTCCGAATGCCGCGCATCCATAAATTGATATAAACCCTGTTCATAGTTTGAGATGCTTGCCACCGCGACAGGATCAAGAAACCCCTTCGTTCCAGCAAAAAGCAGAACGACCTGCCGCTCGACTGGTAATGGCCGATATTGTGGCTGCTTCAAAAGCTCAACGAGCCGACTTCCCCGGCTTAGTTGCTGCTGCGTAGTTTTGTCGACATCGCTACCAAACTGTGCAAATGCTTGGAGTTCCCTAAAATCCGCGAGGTCAAGCCGGAGCGTACCAGCAACCTGTCGCATTGCTTTCACTTGGGCATTGCCACCGACTCGTGAAACCGAATTGCCGACATTAATAGCCGGGCGAATTCCCTGGTGAAATAAGTCTGATTCAAGAAAGATCTGGCCGTCGGTGATAGAGATAACGTTCGTCGGAATATACGCTGAGAGATCTCCCGCTTGTGTTTCAATAACCGGCAACGCCGTTAACGATCCACCACCTTGCTCATCATTCAATTTAGCCGCGCGTTCTAACAAGCGCGAGTGCAAATAAAAGACGTCGCCGGGAAAAGCCTCACGCCCTGGTGGGCGCCTCAGTAACAGTGAAATTTCACGGTAGGCCTGAGCGTGTTTTGATAAATCATCGTACACACAGACCGCATGGCGCCCTGTGTCTCGAAAATGCTCGCCGATTGTGCATGCAGAATAAGGACTGATATACAAAAACGGTGCTGGGTCTGACGCCGCGGCCGCAACCACGATCGTGTACTCCATCGCACCCTCGTTTTCGAGAGTTCGAACCACTTGCGCAATCGTTGATTGTTTCTGGCCAATAGCATTGTAAATACAAACGACGTCAAGGCCTTTCTGGTTAATGATCGCATCAAGGGCAACCGCTGTCTTTCCGGTTTGTCGGTCACCAATAATCAGTTCCCGCTGACCGCGACCAATGGGCACCATCGTGTCAATCGCTTTAAGACCCGTTTGAAAAGGTTCCGTCACTGGTTGGCGGTCGACCACGCCCGGGGCAATCCTTTCGATCGGCGATTGTTTGTCAGAGGCAATCGGTCCTTTTCCATCAATTGGTTGTCCCAGCGCATTCACGACACGACCAAGCATCGCGTCACCAACCGGCACAGACATGACGCGACCGGTGCGCTTAACCGTATCGCCTTCCTTAATATGTTGCGACTCGCCCAATAAAACGCTTCCCACGCTGTCTTCTTCAAGATTTAGCGCAATCCCAAAAATACCGTTTGGAAACTCGAGCATCTCGGTTGCCATGGCACCTTCAATACCATGTAATCGCGCGATTCCGTCACCCACCGACACAACTGTGCCAACTTCTGCCACATCAACGTCAAGAGAGTAATCGCCGAGTTGGTCTTTAATAATCTTTGAAATTTCGTCTGCTTTGATTGTCATGGTGTCTTACGTGCCTGTAATAAAACGTTGCCTGAGTCGATCAAGATGATGCGTAATACTCCCGTCAAAAACAGTACTCCCAATCTGAGTCACCATTCCCCCGACGAGGGTCTCGTCAACCGAAGTTTCAACTTTGATTTTCCGGCCTGTCGCACTCGCCAATGCCTGAACCATTGATTCCAAATGAGAACCATCCAGTGGCTCAGCCGTTGTAATACGCGCGCGCACCACACCAAGGTGTTCCATTAGAAGAGCGTTGTAACTTTCACTTAGCTCTGGCAGCAATTCCAATCGGTCTCGGTCAGCAAGCATTAACAGGAGACGAGCGGCCAGTGCCGACAACTGCATCTTCGAAAGGAGTGCCCCGACAAGCCCACGCTTATTCACTACCGAGATAGCCGGATTTAACAGCGCGCTCCTAAGAGTATCGTGACCATCTAATATTTGTTGAAACGACAGAATGTCCTGTTCAGTCTTTTCTACATCTCCACTGTCACGGCTAACTTCAAACAAAGCTCTTGCATAGCGTGCAGCCACCGCACGATTGGTCATTAAGCTTTCATACCTATCTGTTTGGTCCGGTCCCGCAGCAACAACCTCAAAACCGGGGTGTTCTCTAGGGTGGGAAGTTCCAACCTGAGGCCAAACAGCTATTTATACCACTGCGCTAGTCAGGCGGACAAGCGAAGCAATTCCAAATCTCATCCTAAATTAAAGTCCGTATCCTCATCCTCGTCGTGTGAATTGCTCATAAAGTCGCTGCAGTTCATTTTCTGAGGTGAAGTTGACTTCGATTCGCCCACCCTTTCCGGTTCTAACAATTCGCACTCTGGTGCCAAGAGAGACACGGAGGCGCTCTTCTGCCGCTTTTGTGTGGACATCATTATCGTTCGTTGTTGTTCCAGGAGATTGTTTCGGCGCGGTGATTCGTTTGACTAGTGCCTCTGTTTCTCGGACCGACAGGTCTTGGGAACGGATCTCCCGTGCAATGTGCCGTTGTGCTCGGGCATCGGGTAACGCCACCAGCGCTCGGGCATGCCCCATACTTAGAAATCCAGCAGCCACATCAGCTCTCACCTCTGGTGGCAAACTGAGTAGTCTTTGGTAATTTGCAACGGTTGCTCGATCCTTGCCAACTGATTCTGCAATCTGTGCTTGTGTAAGTTCGAACTCATCTGACAGGCGCTTGTACGCGGATGCCTCTTCTATCGGATTAAGATCTTCTCGCTGGATGTTTTCAATAAGTGCCATTTCCAAACGTTTCGTGTGCTCAACCTCTCGTACGACGACCGGTACCCGGAGCAAGCCGGCGCGTTGTGACGCCCTCCAACGCCGCTCCCCCGCGATGATGTGATATCCACCTTGTCGACGCCGATTAGGTGTTACAACGATCGGCTGAATAACACCATGCGAACGAATAGACTGGGCTAATTCTTCAAGCTTTGAATCATCAAGTACCGACCGTGGTTGGTCCGGGTTTGGCTCGAGAAGGTCCAGGTCTACCTCTTTAAAGCCTGCTACTTCAGGTGGTGATCCAGGACCGCTGGTTGGACCCGGAATTTCTGGGAGTAGCGCACTCAGGCCTCGGCCAAGTGCTTTTCTTTTATCCGGCATCGCTTACATTTCTCCCGCATGACTATTTTGTCCCCTCAAAAGAAACTCTCTTGCTAATGCCAGATAGGCCTCCGCACCTTTGGATTTCACATCATGAAGAATCACTGGAAGTCCGTGACTTGGAGCTTCTGCGAGGCGGATATTTCGTGGAATCCTCGTTCCGAAAACTTTATCGCCGAAGAAATCTTTAACTTCTTTCGCGACTTCCTGCCCTAGATTCGTACGATTGTCCGCCATTGTTAGGAGTACACCGGTAATTTCCAGGCTTGGGTTATAAGCTCCTTGGACGCGGCGCAGAGTTGTCATTAACTCCGCCAGACCCTCAAGGGCAAAATAATCACAAGTTAAAGGAATGATCATTCCCTCGGCAGCCACTAGTGCATTCAGCGTCAGAAATCCGAGAGACGGTGGTGTGTCAATGAGGACGTAATCAAAGTCGGTTTTGGCTTGTTGGAGCAGAGGTCGCAATCGGCGCTCACGCTGAACGAGGGAAACAAGTTCGACCTCAGCGCCTGTCAGATTTCTGTCGGCGGGGAGTAGGGATAGACCAGCTACGTCGGTAGGCACAATAAAGTTGACGATTTCTGGTTCGGTATCAGCAGTCAACGCCTCATACACCGTCCCTGCGGTTCGAAATGAACCCTTCCTGCCTATCCCGCTTGTCAGATTAGCCTGTGGATCCATATCCACGATGAGAACGTTTTGGTCAGCGAGAGCCAGTGACGCGGCGAGATTGATCGTCGTCGTCGTTTTACCCACACCTCCCTTTTGATTAGTAACAGCAAAGATCTTTTTCATTATGTTATTAGACCTATAATTTTTATGCCTTGAATGCTTTTTTAAAAATCATGTTATCACGGCACCTGTTATCGGTCAACAATGTTCCACGTGGAACATTGAAACCAAGAGACCGGCCGCCGATCAACGAAAAGAGGTGTTTCTTTAGAAAATATTATTTAGCTCAATAATACCGTTATTCAGAAAGTAAACACGTACGCAAGTTCATAAATCTAAGGTCTTTCTTCTGGCTGAAAGCAACATCAAACCTCAAAAGCAATTCTACCCCACCATGAGACACATCAATACTCAGAGCCGTAAGAACAAAAGACACTTCGTGGAAAATAATTAACTTTCTAATGCTTAGCAATAAAACTAATTATTATTCCAGGACATCAACCACATCCGTAAAAACCATTGTATTCGTTTTTTATTCGCCTATGTGAGTTTCAGCTTTCTCACCACAACCAACTGACTACGCAGCGATTCAACCAATGGATACGTTACCTCCCAAATGAGCGGCGGCTGAACGTCCCTAAGCACGTCGTTTGCACCACCGCCTCGCAACAGTCCAAGAAGCCCCCCAGGACGCACAAAGGCCTGTAAATTCCGTAAAGCCTTTCGTTCAAGCCGCACGGCGCGCACCGTGAGGACGTTGTGAGCTTCGTGTAATTCGGGCCGTGAGAGTAATTCCTCATACCTGCACACCTCCACCTCAACATTCCGCAAACCTAATTGACGGGCCGCGTCACGCAGAAATGCCCCCTTACGAGTCTTGCTTTCCACCATTCTCAAACTCAACTTCGGCAGCAGGATTTTCAGCGGTAGGGCAGGAGACCCACCTCCCGACCCAATGTCGATTAAGGAACCTGTCTTTGGCAAATATCTAGCAACAATCAGAGGTTCGATGATTAGCCGATCGAGACCTGAATCGTTGTCTGCCAACGCTGTCAAATTGATGCGCGAGTTCCACCGCTGCAACATTCCAACATAGGCTGCAAGTTGCTCTGCCGCTTCCAATTCAAGTGCTACGCGGGCACGCTCTGCGCGTTTCAGTAATCGTGTGGCGAGGTTCCGTTTACCCAACAGTCTTTTTTGCCCGGAAAAGTTTGTTCAAAGCTTCCAGCTAAGACAACCTAGCGTCAATCAACGCAATCGCCGCAGGTGTTACACCGGGAATTCTCGAAGCCTGCCCAAGAGTCTCCGGGCGTGTTTCCATAAGCCTCTCAGTTGCCTCATTCGACAATCCCGGCAACCCGTCGTACTCAAATGTATTTGGGATATGACGTTGCTCAAGATCCTTCATGCGATCAACGGTCGCCGTTTGCCGCTTGAGATATCCCGCGTATTTGAACTCCGTCTCGACGCTCCAATAATCTACTTCCCGTCCGCTCGACCCCGTCTGAATCGTCAGTTCATGCTGATCCACTAGTGAATCAAGGGATACATCGGGTCTTTTTAAGGCATGACTCGCTCGTACTCTCAAACCACCCTGCAGAGTAACAGTGGTTTGTTCCACGGTCTCTATATTTCGTTGGAATCGTTGTCGGCGTTGAACAAAATGCTCCCAGCGTTCGTCACCAACCAGTCCCACGTCTCGACCTTTTTGTGTAAGGCGAAGGTCCGCATTATCGATTCTCAGTAATAGGCGATATTCTGCACGGGACGTAAACATCCGGTATGGTTCAAGACAGCCGCGAGTTGTAAGATCGTCGGCCAAAACACCAATGTAGCCATCGCTTCGTGCAAATGTGAGCGGTGGTTCATCTGCCGCGTGCTGAGCTGCGTTAATCCCTGCAACAAGCCCTTGTGCCGCGGCCTCTTCATAACCGGAGGTTCCATTTACCTGGCCAGCAAGAAACAGCCCGGAAACGTTTTTAGTTTCATAAGTACGCAACAATTCAGTTGGTTGAATAAAGTCATATTCCACCGCATACCCTGGGCGAAGTATCTTCGCTTTTTCTAAACCCGGTAAAGCATTTACCAACGCTTGTTGAATCTCTGCCGGTAAGCTCATCGAATAACCATTTACGTATATTTCGTCGACGCCGATGCCCTCTGGTTCAAGAAAAATATGATGTCGTTCTCGATCGGGAAATCGCATCACTTTATCTTCGAGGGAAGGACAGTATCTCGGCCCTATTCCTTGAATCTGTCCGTTATACAACGGTGAGCGATCGATGTTTTTGCGAACCAAGTCATGCACACGATCCGTCGTATAGAGGGAATGACAGGCGATCTGTGGCCGACAGATCGATTCGGTCATAAAAGAAAAGGGAACGGGGCAATCATCCCCCAAGGCTTCTTCAAAACATTCAAAATTAATAGTGCTTCGAGCTAATCTCGGAGGAGTGCCGGTTTTAAGGCGACCCCATCGAAAACCAAGATCCTTTAATGATTCAGCCAATTGATGTGATGGTGGCTCGCCCGATCGCCCAGCAGGTTTTTGTTCCCGCCCAACATGAATCAAACCATTGAGGAACGTGCCAGCAGTAACGACCACTGACTTGGCCCAAAGCGTTGTGCCAGAAGGGCTGCTACCACCATCTTCAAATTCAATGCCTCTGACACTCCCACCTTTCACTAAAAGCCTGCCGACGCGACCAATGACCCACTCTATCCGCGTTTCTTGCCGAAGTGTTCTTGCAATCCAATCGCTATAAACACGCTTATCTGCTTGTGCGCGAGGCGACCAAACTGCCGGTCCACGACTTCGGTTAAGCAATTTAAACTGCAAGCCGGTTGCATCGATTGCCCGCCCCATTACACCACCAAGGGCATCAATTTCTCTCACCAAATGGCCCTTCGCGGTACCCCCAATTGCAGGATTACAGGGCATATGAGCAACCGTGTCATGCGATAACGTACAAAGTCCCACTCGCTGCCCAAGGCGTGCCGCAGCGTAGGCAGCTTCTACTCCTGCATGTCCTGCTCCAATGACGATGACATCAAAATTTTTACTCATGTGTTATTTACCGATACAGAATCGTTCAAAGATTCGTTCTATTACCGCGTCAGGGGTTCTCTTCCCCAACATTTCTTCCAGCGCGAAACGGGCTTCCTGCAAATCCGTTATAACTAGCTCTTCCGCCGCACCAGAAATTGCAGCAGAAGTTGCCCGTGCTAATGCTGACTGTGTTTTTTTAAGCAGCTCAATATGTCGCAGGTTCGTGACGGCTGGTATATCTCGTCTTACTTTGGTGTGAACTTCATTGTCGCTATCTTCGATGACAGAAATGAGCTGGTGACGAAGAGTCTCTAAGACTGTTTGATTATCAGAAAGAAGGCATGCCTCAAAAACACGAGCTGCGGCACCCACCAAAGGCTCTGATTCGACCGCCCACGCACGTGGAAGGTCGCGCTTACTCACTACGACCAGCCTTCTCATGCCCTTCGTATCTTCGAGGATTTTGTAGTCTCTATTCTCCAAAGGACAAGAGCCATCAAGCACAACGACAACCGCACCGGCGACAGTGACTGTGCGCTGTGCACGATCAACTCCCTCTGCTTCAACAGGATCGTCTGTCTCGTGAATTCCGGCCGTGTCCACAAGTGTGATGGGAATCCCTCCTAGGTCGATTTTTTCTGTTAACAAATCCCGCGTTGTTCCAGCGGTATCTGTAACGATTGCCCGGGGGACACCGCACAGTGAATTGAAGAGGGTCGACTTTCCAACATTCGGCTTACCAACTATCGCCACTTGACATCCTTCTCGTAGAAGTCGTCCTTGGTCGGCGCTGGCTAACAATTGAGATACTTGGGTCGACAGCGTCGTTGTTGCAGACGCTACATTTTGTTCATCGACGAAGTGATAGCCCTCCTCTGGAAAATCGAGAGAAGCCTCAAGAAGTGAGATTAAATCGAAGAGTTCTCGATCGATTTTCTCAATACCCAAAGTCGTAGTTCCTTCGAGCTGGTCAAATGCGGCTCTTGCCTGCCTGGGAGTTACCGCATCCGCGAGGTCAGCGACTGCTTCTGCCTGCACCAAATCAATGCGGCCGTTCAGATAAGCTCGAAATGTAAATTCTCCCGGTTCTGCTAAGCGAGCACCTGCAGTGATAGCCACAGAAACTATCTGGCGCAGAAGCACCGGATTGCCATGACCACTGACTTCGACAACATCTTCACCTGTATAGGAACCCGGCCGGGGAAAATAGGTTGCGACAACGCGGTCAATTACTTCACCGCTGTCAGGAATTACTGCTTCAGTAACTGTGGCATGACGCGGCTTAAGCGGGGTCGTTCGACGCAGCATGCTGTTTGCTATCCTCGTTGACGAAGGCCCGCTCACGCGAACGACACCTATCCCTCCAGGACCTGCTGGCGTCGCTATCGCCACTATTGTATCGTCGGTGGCAAACACTGAATGTAAGATGTTGTTTCTATATAAGTCGTTTATTTACTAGCTTTAACAGTGCATTGATCCGTGTCTAGTCGCCGGCGGAAATCACCACTGTTTTCATAAAGGCGTCTCCTATACTTTCAGACGACACGTCCGCGATCTCTGCAACAGCGAGGTGCACGATCCGTCGGGCGTATGGATTCAGGGGACCAACTTCTTGCGATTCCCCTGTCTCCAGAGCTTTGCTTGCCAGAACGACCGCTGTTTCCCTTAACTCACTGTCTTGACCTCTACGATAATTAAGACAGTCGACAACAATGCGACCGCTTGGATGATCGCGGCGAAATGCGGCATTCACAAGATGTTGCAACGCATCCAAACCCTCAGCTTTGTTCTGAAGAAACACGTCGCATTCGTCGCCTTCGATAGACACACGAGTGGCATCATCAAGTGCTTCCGTTGTGACCGTCAACTGCAAACCCATCGCATCACCAACGTTCGTCAAAAACTCCGTCATGCGCGCATCTAAATCCCCTGTTGCAGTCATCACTTCTCCTTCAAAGCTTTCGTGCTCTTTGTTCGCTGTTTAATCCGTCGCTCGGCTGCCGGGCGAACTGTATGGACTTTTGGTGGACCGATGATTCGATTGGTAATGAGCGTCTGCGCGATAGTCAACAAGTTGCTTGTCAACCAGTAAAGAACGAGACCGCTCGCCGCAAAAAGAAACATGCCGGTAAACATTACCGGCATGAGCATCATCATCTTTTGCTGCATCGGATCTTGGGTCGGAGTGGGAGTCATTCTCTGCTGCACAACCATGGAAACACCCATTGCGATTGGTGTGATGTAGAACTGGTCTGCGACCGTCAGGTCGGTGATCCACCCAATGAATGGTTCGCCACGAATTTCTACCGCCACGGATAGCAAACTATAAAACGCAAACAACACCGGCATCGTCAGCAACATTGGAAAACAACCACTTACCGGGTTTACGCCTCGTTTTTTATAGAGCCCCATGATCTCTTGGTTCATCTTTTGCTTCTTGGGGTCCGTTGTTTTCAGGTCCGCATACCTTGCTTGGATCGCTTTCATCTCCGGTCCGATTTCTTGCATCTTACGCATCGAAAGAACGCTTTTGTGGCGGAGAGGAAAAATGATCACATTAATCAAGAACGTCAGGACGATGATTGCCCAACCCCAATTGCCAAGATATCCATAAATCTGGGTCAATGACCGGTGGAGTGGAACAACAATCCAACTGGTCCAACCAAAATCGATTGCTTCAATCAATACAGGATCGACACGTTCCAGGTGTGCAAACTCTTTTGGTCCGAGGAAAAATGGTTCGTTCTCGACAATGTTGTCAGGCCAACGCAGCTCAAAGGTTATGAGTTCTCGAGACGGTCCGTCTGGGTCATGTGGTGGAAGAGGTAAGGACTGATAGCCAGCTATAACCGAAGGATTGTTCGTTATGGCTGCAACTAGAAAATAATGGTTATCGATTCCGGCGTAACGAAGTTGGCCGTTATATTGCGGACGGGCTTCTATATCTGAAACTTCAAGGTGCTCCACGTCACTTTCACCAAGAATACCGTCGGTTTCGACTCGACCGTAAACGACAGCGCGTGGTCCGTATCTGTAACCGATCATGCCGGATGTCGTTGATTCACCTCCTCCAAGCGCAGGTCCCCACTGAACAGCAAACGGTAGTGTTTCGCCGTTTAGTGTTGCGACCACACTCACAGACAGCACATAGTCATGCTCACTCGGGTCAAAGGCATATTGCTTAGCAATGCGAAAACCCGAAGAATCTTCGTAAACAAAAGAAACCACCTCCTGCTCATTGTCTAAAGACAACGTCGTTGCGCTGGCCTGAAACAGCGCCAACTGGGCACGAGCGCTCAGTTCGGGGTCGTCAAAAGCTAAAGTGAATGGCTGGACTTGCTCTGGAGGAAGGTTTACCGGCACAAGATCAATCAGCGCCTCGCCGCCCTGCTCGGTGTGGTTCTTTAGTTTCCAGCTGGTGAGAACGGCCCCTTGGTTCGAAAATGTAGCGCGGATTGTATCGCTTTCAACAATTGTTTTCTGCTCCGCCTCGGCCGACACCAATGCTGTGATTCCAGCCAGCTCTAAACCAAGCCCCCCCTCATCGAAAGAAGACGTATTCCCTGTCCTATCAGTCACTTCCGCTGGTGCTGCTGTGAGTGGGACAGGCGTTGCCGCTGTTGTTGTTGTCGGTGGGTTGTCCGTTTCTGAAACTCCAGAAGACACACTTTCGACTGGTCGGCTGGCCTCTTCTGTGTCTATGGGAACTGGAGGAACAAGATAACTCTGGTAAAGGATTAACACCAGAAAAGACAGGACCAAAGCGAGAAGAACATTTCGTTCCATGAATTACGTTCTACCTTTACACCAGTTCTATATTTTGGAATCTCGGTTTGGTATCGGTACTTGGTCTAGGCCGCCCTGACACAGTGGATGACATCGGCACAGGCGGTGTATTGCCAACCAGGTTCCCTTAATGGCCCCGTGAGTAAATATTGCTTCTTTTGCGTAATTCGAACACGACGGAACAAACCTGCAGCACCCTGTAAACCATTGAGAAAAAACAAGTTGATATACATCTATGGCCGCTAAAAACAGTCTTGCCGCAATAGTCTTTCCCCGGTTCCGATCCAAATTACTCAAGCTCCTACTGAGTCTCGTTGTTGATGAGCTCGGTCATGCCGTAACAGTGTGCCCCGGTAATCTTCTTGTAACTCGCGGAAAGTAACATCAGGAAAGCCCGGCCTGAGTAACGCGACAATGTCATATCCTGGCCCACAGCTAAGTTGGCGGAACAGTTCTCTCATGATTCTTTTCGACCTATTTCTGCGGGTCGCTCCGCCGACCTTCCGTGTTGCAATTATCCCGAATCGGCTTCGATCGAGGCCATTCGGGATGGTAAACAGGGTTAGGTGTCGGCCCCGTATTCTGGCACCGTTCTGCTGGACTTTCAGGAACTCCTGCCGCCGCCGGAGCCGATCGCGGCGATCGCGAGCGTGATCCAATTTCGTATAAACTCTTTAGTTAAAACAACTTAAGAGACTGAAAGGCGCTTTCGTCCTTTAGCGCGCCTGCGCTGAATGACCCGACGACCCGTTTTTGAACTCATTCGTGTTAAAAAACCATGAGTTCGCTTACGGCGTCTATTGTTTGGCTGGAATGTGCGTTTCATGGACTCGTATCTACCTCTGGACGAACACCAAACCAACATGGTACCCAAGCGGCTGCGAAGGTGTCAACGAAAGAGACCGCTCGCTTGCCTCTTTCTACTGGGTTGCGACGAGAAGTAGCTAGGTTTTGACCCACAAAGGATGGTCTGTCTCCTGGTTAATCGTTGTTACCGATTGATTCGAATAAATGCTGTGTGCTACAGTCGCCGGCCTGCAGTTAGTGGGGACCGCTATAGTCTTACGATGGTTTTCCACAACTGTGGAAGAAATTGTGGAAAAAAAGCAAAACTTTCACCTAAGAAAACCCGTAACTTTATTTTTTACTGTGTTTTACCACGATAACGGTTACCGTCCCATCGGTACCGTGTAAGGCTATCGTGGCAAAAACTTTCGAACGGATTTGTGTCGTCTATGTCATCGAACGTCTGGAGCCAAGTTCTTTCTCGAATCGAAACAAAAGTCAACCGCCACAGTTTTTACACCTGGTTCCGGCCAACAGTTTTTATTGAGGATAGTGGCGAGCAGGTCACTATTCGCGTTCCAAACGAGCTTTTTCGTGACTGGCTTACTAAACACTACGCGGGTGTTATTAATGAAGCTGTCACTGAAGTCCAACGTGAAGGAATGCAAATTGCCTTTGTTATTGACGGACAGACAGGAAAAGCTATTGAGAGACAAGAACAAAAGCCACCAGCTGCGGTTGTCCGTGCCGGCGGTCCCTCTCGTGGTTTAAACCCGCGCTATCTTTTTGAGACGTTTGTTGTTGGTTCATCAAACCAATTTGCTCACGCTGCCTCTCTTGCAGTCGCGGAAGCACCTTCTCGTTCATATAACCCTCTCTATTTGTATGGTGGTGTTGGGCTCGGAAAAACCCACCTAATGCACGCTATTGGCCAATATTTACTGACTCAAACTCCTGACTTAAGGCTGGTCTATATCTCGTCTGAGCGGTTTATGAACGAAATGATCAACGCCGTCCGATATGACAGGATTTTGGACTTTCGTGAACGCTATCGAACTATGGATGTTCTTCTCGTCGATGATGTGCAATTTTTGGCTGGAAAAGAGGGCACTCAAACCGAGTTTTTTCATACTTTTAATTCTCTTTACGACGCACAAAAACAAATTATTATTAGTAGTGACTGCCCGCCACACGGGATCCCTGCACTTGAAGAACGGCTGAGATCTCGGTTTGAGTGGGGGTTGATTGCAGACATCCAACCACCTGATCTAGAAACAAAGATTGCAATATTAAAAAAGAAAGCTGAAGCTGAAGCTGTTCCTTTAGCTGATGATGTCGCTTTGTATATTGCTGGCCGGATTAAGTCGAATATTAGAGAACTTGAAGGATCTTTAATCCGTTTACTTGCTTATGCATCGTTAACTGGAACTGAAATATCGCTAACTCTTGCGCAAGACGTACTGCGAAATATTCTTGATAGAGACGATCAGCCCGTCACTATTGACCAGGTTCAAAAGTTTATTGCGAATTATTATAAGCTTCGAATCGTAGACTTAAAATCTCGTAATAACTCTAAATCCGTCACTCTACCCCGCCAAATTGCGATGTTTCTTTGTAAAACACTTACAAATGCTTCTCTGCCACAAATAGGAAGGACTTTTGGTGGTAAGCATCATTCAACAGTTATTCACTCAATCCGAAAAATTGAAAATCTTTGTAAGAATGATCGGGAATTCAACAAGCTCGTCAACAGCTTTATAGAGACTTTTAACTAGTAAATAGCCTTACTTAAAGATCTTTATCCACAACTAACGACTTGTTACCAGTGTATATTTTGTGGATTAAAATACATCCACAAGTAGCGTTACAAGAATCCGCCGTTTTACGTTCCTTTTAATAACGTTAAATAGTTGATTTTAATATACTTAAAATAACCACCCGCGGTTTCAACAGACCTTCTTTCTTGTTATAATTTATATTAGTTTTTATTGATTATTTAGTTATTAACTGATCAATCGGTCTTGGCTCTCCAATCGAGGTTTTGAGTTCCATGGATTTAAGTGTTCGAAAGAGTGATCTTTTAAGAGAACTCCATTTTTTTCAGGGAATAATTGAACGAAAAAACACCATTCCAATCCTTGCAAATATGTTGGTAGAGGCTGGAACCGGGGATACTATTAATCTTCTAGCTACTGATTTAGAGCTAGGTCTTCGTAGTCAGTGTAAGGCCTCGGTTAAGAAACCTGGAGTCCTTACGCTACCAGCTAAGAAACTGTTTGAAATTGTTCGAGAACTTCCCGAAACAGATATTAGGATTAAACAGGATGGAGACAAAAACCAAGTAATAATTACCGCGGATCAATTTAGATCAAAAATACAAATCCTTCCTAGTAATGATTTTCCAGCTGTACCAGAACCACCAGGAAAAACCCAAGTATTACTCTCCCGGGACTTGCTACGTTTAATGGTTTCGCGAACTCAGTTTGCCATCACTGGTGAAGACACGCGGTATTTTTTAAATGGTGCACTTTTTGTTTTAAAGCCAGACTCTATGGATTTGGTAGCGACGGATGGACACCGCTTAGCGTTGGCTACAACCCCGAGAGAACCAGAGGAAATAGAAGAAACCAGAACAATTTTCCCAAAAAAGACACTAGTAGAGCTTTCAAAACTTCTTGCGGACGGAGAAAGCAAGGATATTCTGTATGAATGTGGCGAAGCCCACATCTTTTTTAAGGTTGGTGGGCGCCAGTTAATTTCCAGAATGATCGACGCGCAATTCCCCGCATTTGAACGAGTAATCCCAACAGGGAATGATAAAAAAATTGAATTTGACCGCGACCGGCTAACAAGCGCTATTAAAAGAGTAAGGCTTCTCTCAAGCGAACGGTCACAGGCAGTGAAAATGCGCCTATCTGGTGACATAGTGGAAGTTCGGTCAGAGAGCGCTGAAGTCGGGGAAGCAGCGGAAGAACTGGCGGTTAATTATGGTGACGGTGAGGTAGAAATTTGTTTTAACGCTCAGTATGTGCTCGATTTTCTTGCAGTAGTCGACACAGATACTGTCGTTCTTGAACTCAAAGATGAAATGAGCCAGGCGGTGATGCATCCTGCAGGACAGGAAGCGAGTTATACCTACGTGATTATGCCGATGCGTGTGTGATGAGCGCCCTCGGTCGAAGCCCGGCAGTAGTAAAAGAATGACGCAGCTCGAACAAGAAGAGATCCCTCCCCCAGTAAAGGAAATAAGCGCGGCGCCGTTGATAGAACAGCCTGATCAGACAGAAGCATCTCAGGATTATGGTGCAGACAAAATCAAGGTTTTAGAGGGCCTTGAAGCGGTTCGTAAGCGACCCGCAATGTATATCGGGTCGACCGGCGCCCCAGGACTACACCATCTGGTTTATGAGGTTGTTGATAACTCAATTGATGAAGCCCTAGCGGGCTTTTGCGATACGGTCGGCGTGACGGTTCATATCGACAACTCGGTCACAATCTCAGACAACGGTCGGGGTATACCTGTTGGCCAGCATGTAAGCGGAAAATCTGCGGCCGAAGTTGTAATGACCGTTCTGCATGCAGGCGGAAAGTTTAATAACGACACATATAAAGTTTCTGGTGGGTTACACGGTGTTGGAATCTCTGTAGTTAATGCATTGTCAGAATCGCTTGACCTTGAAATTTGGCGAGACGGACAGGTTTATCAACAGAACTATCAACAGGGTCATCCGACAAGTAGTCTGGACGTTGTTGGGACAACCAAACGTCGTGGTACAAAGGTAACGTTCAAACCAGACGAGCAGGTGTTTGATACCACTGAGTACAGTTTTGACACGCTGGCTCATCGGCTGAGAGAACTTGCTTTCCTAAATGCTGGAGTTCAGATTTCTCTTGATGACGAACGGACTGGTAAGAATCGATCGTTCAAGTACGACGGAGGGATTCGTGAATTTGTTGAGTTCATTAACAAGAACAAGAAGGTAGTAAATAGCGCACCTATTTACATGCGGGGAACCAAGGATGGTGTTGAGGCTGAGATTGCTTTGCAGTGGAACGATGGCTACGGTGATGCTGTCTATTCGTTTGCGAACAACATCAACACCCAAGAGGGGGGAACCCATTTGTCCGGGTTCCGCTCAGCGTTAACCCGAACACTCAACAGCTACGCGAACAAGAACAACTTATCGCGAGACCCGAAGGAAAGTGTTGGTGGCGATGACATTCGTGAAGGGTTAGTCGCTGTTATAAGTGTCAAGATTCCCGTGCCACAGTTTGAGGGCCAGACAAAAACGAAGCTTGGTAACACCGAGGTAAAAGGAATTATCGAGGCGATTGTCAACGACTGCCTCGGTGCCCACCTTGAAGAGAATCCGAACGTTGCGAAAAGCATTGTTCGGAAGGCTATCGAAGCAGCTCGTGCTCGAGAAGCGGCACGAAAGGCCCGAGACCTTGTTCGTCGAAAAGGGGCATTAGACAGTAGTTCGCTCCCTGGGAAGTTAGCTGACTGTCAAGAACGAGATCCTTCAAAGAGCGAGATTTACATAGTAGAGGGTGAGTCAGCGGGTGGTTCGGCTAAACAGGGACGGGACCGAAAATTTCAGGCGATATTACCCATCAAAGGGAAAATTCTTAATGTTGAAAAAGCCCGCTTAGACAAGATGTTGAGTAGTGACGAGATCAAAACGATGATTGCTGGTCTTGGGTGTGGAATCGACAAGGATTTTAATGTCGATAAAGTACGATACCACCGAATCGTCATCATGACAGATGCGGATGTCGACGGTTCTCATATTCGTACATTGCTATTGACGTTTTTTTATCGGCAGATGCCTCAACTGATTGAAAAAGGCTATATCTATATTGCTCAGCCTCCTCTCTATCGCGCGAAACGAGGAAAGACAGAACACTACATTAAAGATGATCGGGGACTCGATACGTATCTAATCAAACGCGCTAGTTCATCAAGAGTTCTTCGACTTCCCGAAGCTGGTCTGGAATTTACGGGTGACCAGCTAGAAAGCATGCTCCACAAGGTAATGGCATATGGACGGTTGTTACGGTTAGTAGAGCGGCGAGGCCCAAGTCGGGATGTCGTCACGGCGCTTCTTGAGAACGGTGCACGTAACCGTGAATTTTTTACCAACGAAGCGACAGTTGAGAAACTCGCCCGGTCAGTGTCAACCTCACTTCGAACCGTCTCCCTCGCCAAGGATGAGGAACACAGTGCTCACCTGTTAACGATCGAAGACCGCACGAACGGGTTTCCACAGCGTCATCTTATCGGAGTCGATTTTGTCGAATCCGCCGAATACCGTGCCTTATTGTCGTGTTACGTTGACATTGAGGTTTTGCAAGGCCCGATGCTAATTTCGCAAACTGAAACGGTCCGAGGGAACGGGCAACCCGCAACAGAAGTTGCTAGTGAAGAAGAAAACATTGACGACAAAATCAAACAACCGAGTGAATTGGCGGTCGAAAAGAAAGAGCTCGAGGTTGCGGTTACCTCATTCGACGAATTAGTCGAACACTTTATTTCTGTTGGAAAACGGGGCATTGCGATTAATCGCTATAAAGGACTTGGCGAAATGAACCCGGACCAACTTTGGGAGACAACGATGAAGCCGGAAGGCCGAACGCTGTTACAGGTTCGCGCAGAGGACGATGCAGAAGCCGACAGCATATTCACCACGCTCATGGGTGACCAGGTTGCGCCGCGCCGAAAATTCATAGAAGACAACGCCTTAGACGTGAAGAATCTCGACGTATAACGGGTTCCACTAAGTTTTTAACAGGCGATTCCAGTTCAGCATGTCAGATACTAATCAATCAAATATTCCTGTAAACATCGAAGACGAGATGCGCCGGTCGTACATGGATTACGCCATGAGCGTCATCATCGGCCGGGCATTACCAGACGTACGGGATGGTCTTAAGCCTGTTCATCGACGAGTGATTTTCGGCATGGGTTCGATGGGGCTGTCTGCAAATCGAACTTTCCGAAAGTGCGCGAAGATCGTCGGCGAAGTGATGGGGAATTTACACCCCCATGGCGACGCATCTATCTATGACACGCTCGCGAGGTTGGCGCAGGACTTCAACATGCGCTATCCCTTGGTAAACGGCCAGGGCAATTTTGGGTCGGTGGATGGAGACCCTCCAGCGGCAATGCGTTATACCGAGGCAAAGCTGAGGCCTCTGTCTGATGACTTGATGGCGGATCTCGACAAAGAGACCGTTAACTTTGTTCCTAATTACGACGAGACAAGTCAAGAACCATCGGTGTTACCAGCACCATTTCCGAATTTACTCGTGAATGGCTCGGCTGGAATTGCGGTCGGTATGGCGACCAATATTCCACCGCATAACCTTCGTGAAGTAATCGACGGCGTTGTATGGGTTGCTGAGCATCTGACCGAAGATGTTGCAGTAAAGGAACGTGAACTTTTAGGTCGGGTTCCGGGTCCTGATTTCCCAACAGGCGGTTTTATTGTTGGGCGTGCTGGTATTGCACAGGCTTATCGCACCGGTCGTGGTTCCATTACCATGCGCGCCCGGACAGCCATTGAAATCTCGGACAAGAAGAGCGAGAGAGATGCAATTATTGTTACGGAGATTCCCTATCAAATTAATAAAGCACGGCTGTTGGAAAAGATTGCAGGACTGACGCGGGAAAAAACCATTGAAGGTATTGCCGATTTACGTGATGAGTCGGATCGATCTGGCATGCGGATCGTTATAGAACTCAAGCGTGGCGAAGTGCCGGAAGTGGTTTTAAATAATCTTTTCAAGCACACGCAACTGCAGACATTTTTCGGCATCATCACACTCGCCATTGTTGCAGGGCGACCGCAGGTTCTTTCGTTGCTTGACGTTGTCGAGCATTTTGTTGACTTCCGTCGTGAGATCGTCCGACGAAGAACGGAACATGATCTTCGGAAAGCCGAAGCGCGTGCTCACATTCTTGAAGGACTAAAAATAGCACTCGACCATTTGGATACAGTTATCACATTGATCCGGGGTTCAAACAATCCCACAGAAGCTCGGAATGGTCTTGAAACGCAATTTTCACTCACAAAGCTCCAAGCACAGGCGATTCTCGACATGCAACTCCAGCGGTTGACAGGACTGGAACGGCAGAAGATCGTTGACGAATTAGCTGAGCTGATGCGAACAATTGAACGTCTTCGCGCAATTCTCGCGAGCGAAACACTCTTAATGGAGATCGTGGTTAGGGAACTCAGAGAGACGCAAGAGAAATACGGTGACCCGCGAAGGACAGAGATTATCGACGCTGAAGGAGATTTTGAAATAGAAGATCTCATCGCAGATGAGGATGTGGCCATCACGGTGAGCAATACCGGGTACATCAAGCGAACAGCAGTGACTGAATACCGGAATCAGAAAAGAGGCGGGAAGGGTCGCATTGGAATGCGGACCAGGAACGAGGATTTTCTCACGCAGTTGTTCGTGGCATCAACCCACGCATACATTTTGATTTTTTCTGACCGCGGGCGTGTCTACCGGCTCAAAGTCCACAGGATTCCGGATGTCGGACCTGACGGCCGAGGCAAGTCAATTGCCAATCTTGTGAAGATGGCTCCGGACGAGAAAATAGCCACACTTCAAACAATTAGGGATTTTCCCCAGGCTGACGGCGAGCGTTTTGTGGTCATGGGCACGCGGAGGGGAATTGTAAAAAAAACCGACCTTCGGGCCTTTCGACACCCCCGTGCCGACGGGATTATAGCCGCTAGGGTTAGAAGTGATGATGCAGTTGTTGGTGCAGAGTTGAGCGATGGAAAAGGGCAGGTTCTTCTTGGGACACGCGAGGGGAAAGCGATACGTTTTTCTGAAGAAAATGTCCGACCAACCGGAAGAATGACGTTCGGCGTGCGGGGAATCAGGCTTCGAAATGGGGATCAAGTTGTCGCTATGGCGGTTGTACGGCCCGGAGGGACGCTTCTGAGCGTGACTGAGAACGGCTACGGAAAACGTACACCCATAGAGGAATATCGCGTGCAATCGAGAGGTGGAGTCGGTATCATAAATATTCACGCGAGCGATAGAAATGGCCCTGTGGTCGGCGTTGAGTATATCGATGATGAGGAAAATGAGGTGATGATTATCACCCAACAGGGTAAAGTGCTTAGGACAGAAGCTCGTGATATACGGCCGATAGGCCGAGCTACTCAGGGTGTTCGGTTGATCGAGATTGACGCAAAGGACAGCGTTGTTTCGATCGCGCGACTCGTCGAGCGGGATGGCGAAGAAGACGCTGTCCTTGGGAATTAAGTTACGTTACGTCTTTTAATGTAGAGGAGGCACTGCCATGTCTCGTGTAACCATCAAGCGATCACTTGTCGTCATCACTGCGCTATTCGTTGGAGGCGGGTTCTTAACTGCCTGTGGCGGGGGGGGAGAAGAAGACCAGCTCGTCCGGGCATTCTTCCAAGCATCTCGTTTTAACGATCGGTCTACCGTGGGCAATATGTCAATGGTCTTTTTCCCGCCCGATGAGGAAGGGATTGCCTCGAGTCCAAGCATTGATAGCATGCAGGAGGAGCAGAGGGTTCCTCTGCGGATGCAAGAACTGGGCGAAGCGCTCGTAGATGCTCGGCAAGCAGAAGAAGACTTCCGAGAAGAAAAAAAGATGTATCAGGACGAGAATGAAGAAACCATTACTCGGGTAATTGAAGCGCAGCGGGCGGAAGAAGATGTTGCCGGAGCCGATGAAGAAGTTCAGGAAATGTGGGGCAACCTCGTCGAAGAAGAACGTTCTTACGCGCAAGCAGTATCAGATGCTACGGTTGCGTTAAATCGCGCGGTACAGATTGCTAATGCGAGTGTATTCGATCCGTCGAACCCTATTGACGTCACCGCGTATGACGGCGATGTAATTACCAAGGATTTAACCGTGACTGCCTCTATTGAGAAAGACGGTAGTTCCTCAGACCGAACGATGACGCTCACCCTTCAACGGGTTGAGATCCGGGGTGGCGGGAGCGACGAATTGGTTGCTAGCCGTTGGATTATCACGGCGCTCGAGTAACTGAGTAGCCTTGTTAAAGGCGTGCGTGGTGTAGGGTAGGGGTCCAAGAATTGGACCGCCCATCCCTTGCCGGGAAGCATGCGTTTTGCGTGCCTCGCCCTGCCCAAAGACTAGTCTGTCGATACGTCAGGTTGGAGTCGGACCGATGGTCCGCTAGAATTTCCTTGGAATATGACCGAGGGACGTTCAGTAAACCCCAGAAGAGCAGCCACGTTTGCAATTCTATTTGTCTTCTGGCTGGTTTTCTCCGGTCATTTCGATGGCTTACACCTCGGTCTCGGCTTCGTTTGTTGTGCCCTCGTTGCCGCACTCTCTTACGACCTGTTACTCCCCAATGCATCGTCCCGATTATGGCTCAGCCAAATGTGGCGGTTTTGTCTCTATATTCCGTGGCTCTTGCGTGAAATTGTCGCAGCAAATTTCCATGTCGTTTATCTTGTGTTTCGACCAGGACAAATTCGTCCTCAGATTGTTCGATTTCGGACGAGACTAAAGAGCGACATGGCACGCGTGGCGCTTGGCAACTCAATTACGCTGACACCAGGAACCATCACATTGGACATTCAAGATGGGGAGTTTCATGTACATGCGTTAAGTGAAAAGGCCGCACAAGCAGTGCTGACAGGTGACATGGAAAGCAGGGTCCGACAGGTGTTCCTTGAATCGAGTGATGAGAGGGAAGCCTAGAGCGATAAGGTTTGCGTCATGTCCTACACATTCTTTTTGATCACGTCCTTGACGATTTTGTTCGCCGTTCTACTCTCTCTTTACCGGGTTGTGGCGGGACCGCACATCATTGATCGCATTATCGGCGTGAACGTTATCGGCACCAAAACTATAGCCGTGATTGTGTTGACTGGTTATCTCTTTGACCGCGTCGAGTTTTTTATCGACATTGCCTTTGTGTATGCGCTTATCAACTTTATTGGTACGTTGGCTTTTGCACGATACTTCGAACAGAAAGGTGTGGAAAATTCATGACAAGCGCGGTGACGGTACTCGCTGCGTTCTTGATTTGCGCCGGTATTTTCTTTCTATTGATGGGAGCTGTTGGGCTAATCCGGTTTCCTGATTTTTACACAAGGATGCATGCCGCCGGCAAATGTGACACGCTGGGGAGCCTGCTCTTACTGGTGGGGTTAGCAACCTATCAAGGTTTCGATTTCTCTAGTGCAAAGTTGCTCGTTATTGCCGTTTTCATTTTCTTCACCAGTCCCACCGCAGCCCACGCGATTGCCCGAGCTGCGTACACCAATCGGCTACCGTTGTGGACAAAAGGAGAACGCGAGTGATCTGGCAACTCGACATCGTTCTATTAGGTCTTACCGTTGTGTGTGCGATTGCCGCCGTTAGCGTTAGAGACTTGCTGGCATCGGTTGTTTTGCTTGGAGCCTTCAGCCTATTCATGTGTCTCTTGTGGATTGAAATGGGTGCAGTCGACGTAGCGTTCACAGAAGCAGCCGTGGGCGCTGGGGTAACAACGGTGTTCTTCGTTGTAACTGTCTTTAAAACAGCTAGGGTGAGTAAAGATTGAACTATCTGCATCTGGTCGTCACCGGCTTAACAGGTCTGTTGTTGTTTCTCGGCTCACTTGACATGCCGAACACAGGTGACCCGCAGTCCGCACCAGCCGTTCATGTGTCCCCGCGATACATTGAGGACAGCCTTAAGGAAACCGCGGTGCCGAACATGGTCACTGCAGTTCTTGCGGATTATCGAGGGTTTGACACTCTGGGGGAAACGGCAGTCGTTTTTACCGGAGCAATGGCTGTTCTCCTCATCCTGCGCAGCCATCGGGAGGAACAGTAGCCGTTGAAAGACGTTGCGCCAAGTATCATTCTCAAGGTTGTGTGTCGGCGACTTGTGCCATTCGTCCAAATTTTTGGGCTCTACGTCATCATGCACGGGCACAGCAGTCCCGGCGGTGGATTTCAGGGTGGAGTCATCCTTGCATCAAGTGTCATGCTCCTCGTTTTGTGTGATGGGTTAGAACCCGTACAACGAAGGTTTTCCGTTGCTATGGCCACGGCCGCCACTAGCACCGGCGTCTTGCTCTACGCGGGCGTTGGTGTGCTGAGTCTGCTCCTCGGGGCTAATTATCTGGATTACGGCATTCTTCCCGGTGCTGAACCGCGTAGCCTCGGCATGCTCGTGATCGAGGTGGGCGTAGGAATCACGGTGACGGGAGCCCTCGTGTCAATCTTTTACGACCTTTTGAGCTTCGAATAGGCAGAGAATGCTGGAATTCATCATTGGCCATTTCAACAACGCGACGTACATCATGCTGATGATGATCGGTTTCTACGCCATGATCGGCAAGACCAATTTGGTGAAGAAATTGGTGGGTATGAACATCTTTCAGTGGTCGATAATCTTATTTGTCGTATCACTCTCGGCCAAACGCGACGCGACGATTCCCATTGTCTTCGGAAGTCACAACTCCGGTGGTCCGGTACATTTGGATGCGGCCAACTACGTCAATCCATTGCCTCACGTGCTTATGCTTACCGCGATCGTTGTCGGTGTGGCGACCACTGGAGTTGCCTTGGCTCTACTTCTTAGAATTTACAGGAGGTACGGGACACTGGAAGAGGACGAATTACTAAAGAGAGTCCGATCGTCCGGATGAATATTCATCAATCAGCGACGCCCGTCCTCATCGTCGTTGTGCCTCTAATTACCTCCTTCATCCTTCCGCTCCTTGGTTGGAGGCATCGACGCTTGGTGTTCCCCGTTTCCTTACTCGCGTTGTTATGTTCCTTTGGTTTATCTCTGGCGTTAGCAGGGCGGGTTCTCAACGTCGGACCGGTCGAGTATTTCATGGGTGGCTGGGAACCGCCCTGGGGGATTGCGTTTTATGTCGATCACCTTGCCGTCCTCATGCTCCTGCTGCTGACTTTTGTCACTCTTCTCGTAGCGATTTACTCGAAGAAGAGCATTTTGAAGGAGGCGCCGGACCAAGAGGTGCCCTTTTACAGCGTCTATCTCATCCTCGTAAGTGGGCTGACGGGTCTCGTGTCAACAGCCGACATGTTCAATCTCTACGTGTTTCTCGAAATTACTTCCATTTCCTGCTACGCATTGGTTTCACTTGGTAGAGGAGTGGCGGTGGTGTCTGCCTTCCGCTATGTGATTCTTGGGACCATTGGGGCTGCCTTCTATTTGCTCTCGGTAGGATATCTCTACAGCGTAACGGGTTCGCTGAACATGACTGACTTGGCCCGCATTCTGCCAGGGCTCTACGAATCGAACGCGGTGCTGGTCGGCTTTGCCTTCTTCGTCATTGGAATTTCGATCAAGATGGCGCTATTTCCAATGCATGCCTGGCTTCCCGGTGCGTACTCCAACGCACCCTCGGCCGTCAGTGCCCTGGTCGCCGGCACGACAACAAAGGTTGCCGCGTACGTGTTGGCAAGGGTGATGTTCTTTGTATTTGAACCAAGTTTTTCCGTTGAGACACTTCCGGTTACCACAGTGTTGAGTTGGATGGCGGCGGTCGCCATGATTCTGGGTTCCGTAATGGCGATCGTGCAATCGGATCTCAAACGAATGTTGGCTTACTCGTCTATCGCACAGATTGGCTACATCGTTTTGGGTATCTGCCTCGCCAATGAGATGGGGTTTACAGGAGGAATCCTGCACCTAGTCAACCATGCGTTTATGAAGTGTTGCCTGTTCCTAGTGGCCGGCGCCATCGTTTACCAAACGGGACGTCGAGAGATTCAGACTTTTCGAAACCTTTCCAGGAAAATGCCGTTGACTACGGCAGCGTTTACCATCTGCGCATTTGGCATGATCGGTCTTCCACCGACCGGTGGTTTTTTTAGCAAGGTCTACCTCATTCTTGGCGCGATCGACGGGGAGCAGTGGGTGTTTGTTGGCGTCATCCTAGTTAGCAGTGTGCTGGCTATTGGTTACCTAGCCAATGTCGTCCGCTACATGTACCTACCTGCTGACGACGACGAACTCGCCGCAGCAACGACCGTGTCGTCTCACGGAGAGTTGGAACGGGAGAATGTGCCGTTAACCATGCTTGTCCCCATGCTTATCCTCGCAGCGGGGGTCGTCCTGCTTGGCCTTTTCAATGGCGTGGTGGTTTCCCAGTTCATTGATCCAGCTATCCCGATCGGTCTTCTGAGGTGACAGGATGACCACAGCCGCTGCCTGGGTGTGCATCTTTTCGCCGGTGGTCGGCGTGGTCGTCACGCCGTTACTTGGCCGATTCAGTCGGACGGCGCGAGATCTTGGCGCCCTTCTGTCGTCCCTGGTTGCAGCCGTGGCCGCGCTGAGTTTGTTGCCGGGTTTGTTGCATCCCGAGACGCTTCCACTTGAACACGAACTTGTATGGCTCGCAAACCCGATCGAAATTGGCTTTGGGGTGCTAGTTGACGGCCTGAGCATTGTCCTTGCTAACGTCGTAGCGGTGATCAGCTTCGTCATCATGGTCTATTGCCACGGGTATATGCGCGATGATCCCGCACAGACTCGATTTTGGATGTGGATGAATGGCTTCATCGCCAGTATGTTGCTACTGGTCTTTTCCAATAACCTCCTGTTCCTTTTTGTTGGCTGGAAACTGGTTGGTGTTTGTAGCTATGGCCTGATCGGTTTCTATTATCAAGACCAAAAAAAATACTGGATTGGTGGACCGCACCCAACCGCCTTTGTAACCCCGTCCCAGGCGAGCCTCAAAGCGCTTGTCGTCACGGGTCTTGGCGACATGCTCATGCTCGGAGGGATTTTGCTGGTGTTCTTCTATGCCGGCACTTTGAATTTTCTCGAACTGTACGCAACCGCTCCGGTCTGGCTCGCAACCATGGCAGCCACTCCGGGCATGGTGATATTGGTGAGCCTGCTGCTACTAGCTGGACCGTTCGGCAAGTCAGCCCAGTTTCCTTTTCACGAATGGTTACCTGAGGCCATGGCTGGCCCGGGACCGGTTTCCGCTCTTATTCATGCCGCGACAATGGTGAAAAGCGGTGTGTATCTTGTGGCTCGATTCGTGCCCATTTTCTACTACGGCCTCTGGGTGGCCGGCATTGACGAGGCGGCCTGGTTCTTCTACGTCATTGCATGGGTCGGAGTCTTCACCGCCTTTTTGGCAGCGACGCAGGGACTTGTGGCAGTGGAACTTAAAAAAGTACTGGCGTATTCAACAGTCAGCCAGATCGGCTACATGCTACTTGGGTTGGGCGCCGCTGGGCTCGGACCATCGCTCCTTCTTGATGGATATACCGCCGGAATTTTTCATCTCGTCAGCCATGCTCTTTTTAAAGCGTGTCTTTTTCTCTGTGCAGGGACGGTAATTCATGCTGTCCACTCCATCTACATGCCGGATATGGGGGCGCTACGGAAATACCAACCGTTGACATGGCTGTTTACGCTTGTTGCGGCGCTGTCACTCATGGGACTTCCACCCTTTCCCGGGTTTTGGAGCAAGGATGCGGTCTTGCTGGTTGTCGCGGACGGCAGCATAGTCTTGTTTATTGCCGCCCTTATTACAGTCGCGGTGACGGCGTTCTACACCGTACGGTTTCTGGGCCTGGTGTTTTATGGTTCCGAAAGTGACGGGTTTTTAAAGGCCGTACGGAGTGGTGAGCCCGTTGATGACGGAAAGATGCCGATGTATGTCGCGTCTGGTGCACTTGCGCTCCTTATCATCGGGGCAGGCGTTGGCGGACCTTTCATCGAAAGTGTGCTGCACCATGGATTTGAGATTGGTCTGGCGAGAGATGCCAACATTGCTACATCAGCGATCTCGCCTGACACTGCGCAACAATCATTGTTCCACCAAATAATTCCACTTCTGTCGGTCCTGTTTCTTTTTGCCGGCGCGGTTCCCGCCTATTACCTGTTTATAGCGCGCAAGGTATCCGCTGAAGAGTTTCTTGGAAAATCTCGAGTTGCGACGTTGATCCATACGTTCTTATGGAACCGATGGTTTATTGACGCTTTCTACCGCCACGTGTTTATTGGCGGTATCTCTCAAGTGGCCACGTATGTTGCTGAGAATGTCGAGGCAAAGTTTAACAACCTTGTTCACCGTCAACTTCCCAAGCTGTTTATTGTGAAGGCGGAACGGTTTGTTCATCGACTGCGAGCAGATACGGAAGAACTGTTTTATAACGTGTCATATGTGCTTGTCCTGTTCGTCCTGTTGCTCACCTATATGTTTCTAGGTGCAGGTGGGGCTCAATAATGCCAGCCTTACTTCTGCAAATTCTGCTGACCCCAATGCTTGCGTCTGTCGTTGTTTTTGTTCTGCGACATCGCATTGGTCGGTTTGCCGGATGGGTCACGTCGGGGGCACTGTTGTACACGACGGTGCTTGTGATGGTCGCAGCGGTGTCCGTCAGCCGAGGCAAGGTACTTGTTGAGGAATATCGAGTGGTTGCGCCCAATATCCAGATCCCAGACGCAATCCGTTTGGGCCTGCTAGCAGATGGTCTCAGTATTTCGACACTAGCTGTTGTGATGCTGTTGTGTGCTGCCCTGGCGATCTATTCAATTCGGTATATCGAACGTCGGACTGAAGTCCTCTACGCCGATGAAGACCAGTTGGGTCGAGAGCGACATTACGTGAGGTTCTTCTATTTAATGCCGCTCTTCCCAGTCGGGTTCATCGGCACAATCCTGAGTACCAACTTGATCCCGTTGTACTTTTTCATGGAAGTCCTCACGGTCTCGCTGTTCTTCTTAATGGCTTATTTCGGCTATCGGGAACGGGTCCGCATTGCGTTCATCAGCTTGGCATGGGGGATCATCGGAGCGCTCTTGTTCTTGGCGGCGTCACTTTTGGTCTACGACCAAATTGGGAGTTGGGATATTTCGGAACTCAGCCACATGAAGGACTCGCCTTTTGTTACTGCGACAATCTTTCTGTTTCTTGTTGGTCTCTTGATGAAGTTGGCGATTGTGCCGTTTCACGTCTGGATGCCTCCTGTGCATGCTGAACATCCCACATGCATTGCTGGCTTGCTCGCTGTTTACGCCAATCTTGCGGTTTACGTCCTCATTAGAGTCGTGGTGCTTCCGCTAGGTAGTGACTTCCAGCAGTTTGGCGCACCACTGATGGTGCTTGCACTTGTGACCATGGTCTATGGGTCTCTGCTTGCCATGGCACAAACGGATATCAAGCGTCTTGCTGCCTGTTCTACCATCAGCCAAATTGCCTATTCCGTGCTTGGTCTTGCCGCGTTGACGAGTAGCAGCGTCCAAGGTGGGATGTTTTTCTTTCTAAGCCACATCATGGGAAAAACGGTCTTTTTCTCTACTGCGGGCATCGTGGTGTACGCCACTGGTGTGCGCGACATGCGACAGATGGGAGGCCTCGCACGACGCATGCCCGTGACGGCTGCTCTTTGGATCGTCGGGTGCATGATGCTGTCTGGGTTTCCACCGTTTAGTAGCTTTACGGCCGAATGGATTATGTTCTCTGGAATCTTTGAAAGAGGGGTATTGAGCGGGCCGTTCGGCGTCGTGATTGCCCTTGTTGGGCTAGCCGCCGTGTTGTTGACGGTTACCTACTCGTTCAACGCAGCTCGGCAAATTTTCTTCGGTCCGTTAAACCCGGCCCTTGAAGCAAAGGATCTATCGGATCCACCCCTTACGATGACGGTACCATTGATGCTCATTGCCATGGTCTCACTCATTCTAGGAATTTTCCCTCAAACCATCATGAACTTGCTTCACTCGGTTCTTGGTGACATTTAATCAGCATTATCCCCAAGGTTGGGGAATGGCTCGTACAGCGATTCAGATGCGTTCCAGTTTTGCGTAACGCGCGAGCAGTTTTTTTTCACCGACCAGATTAAATCGGACCGTCAGTTTCACGTCACCAATTAACGTTTCGACGTTGACGACCGTGCCAGTGCCAAATGTTGGGTGGCGAACACGCGCCCCACGAGAGATTCCGGCAGCTGATTGGTCTTCATCGGCCTCGTCATATGCAAATGGTGGCGAGTCTAATGATTGTGTTCGTTGTGATCGGCGACGCCATTGACCACGCCGCCCGCCGGTGGAGGTACCAAAGAGAGCAGGCCCATAGGTTGGTTCAATGATCGTGACAAGTTCAGCAGGAATTTCGTCAAAAAACCGTGATGGTTCTGTTGACTGATATTCGCCAAACACGCGTCGTCTGGCTGCACTTGTCAATACGAGAGTTGATTCAGCCCGGGTCATCCCAACATAACAGAGCCGACGTTCCTCTTCCAGTTCGTCGTCGTCTGCAGTGGCCCGAGCATGGGGGAATAACCCATCTTCCATCCCAGCGATGACGACAAGGGGAAATTCGAGCCCTTTCGCAGCATGAATCGTCATCAACCACACACGTGCATTGCCAGGTCCATTTTCTTCATCGGCTTCGGATAAGAGCGAGAGGCGGTCGACGAAGCCGCCCAGACTGGCATCAGGGTCACGCAACTCGTAATCCCGAGCGGCAGAGACAAGTTCAGCCAAATTTGCAATACGACTTTCGGCCTCTTCACTCCCGTTGTCGCGTAAGGCTTGTATGTATCCACTCTGATCGAGAGCTTTTCCCAGCACAACGGAAGCAGGGTCCGTTGAAATATTTTCGCGTAGATTTGTCAAGATTTCTCGGAATCGTGACAGAGCTTTGAGCGACCGACTGGGGAGTAAACGGTTGTCCGTTGCTCTCACGAGCCGGTTCCAGAGTGAGGCAACAGGCGCTTCGGAATCAAGGCCTGCGTCTTCAAAAAGAGGAGAGTTCTCCTCTGGTTCGACAGAAATTCCTGACAAGCCAGCCATGACGCCTTTTCCGATTCCCCGCGCCGGTACATTAATCACGCGTCGCAAGCTCACGTCATCGTCGGGAGCCAAGACGAGTTTTAAATAGGCCAGGGCGTCTTTCACTTCTTTACGTTCGTAAAAGCGCACACCACCTACAACACGATATGGGATGGCTTCGCGTGTCAACGCATCTTCAATGGCACGTGATTGAGCGTTCGTTCGGTACAGCACCGCAGCTTTATCAATATTTGCTTCAAAACCTTCACGGATCTGTTTGAGGATAAAGTCGGCTTCCTCAAGCTCGTCGTTGGCTCGGTGGCAAATAATGGGTTCTCCGCCGACGCGTTCGGCGCGGAGCACTTTCTCTTTGCGCTGCCGATTGCGACTGATCACATTGGTGGCTGCATCGAGAATGACTTGAGTTGACCGATAGTTGCGCTCCAGCCGGACGACCTTTGTTTCGGGATAGTCCTCTTCGAAGTCGAGAATGTTCCGTAAATCCGCACCGCGCCATTTATAGATTGATTGGTCAGGATCTCCGACGACGCATAAATTACGGTGCTGATCGGTGAGCAGCCGGATCAGCATGTATTGCGGTCGATTTGTGTCTTGGTACTCGTCAATCATCACGTAGCGAAATCGATTGGAGTACCGCTCACGAGCATTTGTCGATGTTTCAAAAAGTGTGACCGCTTTCAGCAATAGATCATCAAAGTCGAGGGCGCCACTAGTGCGAAGAGTCTTGAGGTAGAGCTCGTAAACGGCGGCGAGCTGGTCGTCACCAAAGCCGTGACTGTTCTGCCGAATATCCGCCGCGCTTTCCATCCGGTTTTTGGCATGACTAATTCGTGACAGCAAAGACCGTGGGGATGTGATCTTGTCGTCCACGTTCAGGTCGCGCATGGCCTGGCGCACGGCACTCAACTGATCGACAGAATCGTAAATCACAAAGTCACGGGAGAGCCCAATCAGCGGCGCCTCGCGGCGCAGCACACGTGCACAAAAGGCATGAAACGTGGAAATCCACAACAGGGGAGACTCCGATTCAAGCAGTTGTTCAACGCGGCCCCGCATTTCCTCAGCCGCTTTGTTCGTAAACGTGACGGCAAGCACTTGATCGGGTTCGGCGTGCCCATCTCCGATTAGGTAGGCTAGGCGGTAGCAAATAACGCGTGTTTTCCCTGAGCCAGCGCCTGCCAAGATCAGGAGTGGGCCGTCACGATGTAAAACAGCCTCCCGCTGTTCGGGGTTCAGTTGTTCCAGAAACGACATTTACTCAACGGTAACTGAGGGATACAAAATGGCGATCTAATTTTCTGAGAAAACTTTTTGGGTTTCTTTTTTCTTTGCCCACCTTGTAATTTCAACCCATGCATATACTGTTACTGCAATCGTTAGCACCAACCAAATGTAAAAATTCATTTCCATAATGCCCTTCTTTTAATTCACTGTTCTGTATTACTCCACCGTGACGCTTTTCGCGAGATTTCTGGGCTGATCCACATCACAGCCTCTTAGCACAGCGATGTGGTACGCCAACAACTGGAGTGGCACGACCATGGGGATAGGCGTGAGTAATGGATGGGTCGACGGGACGGGAATCAGGTAGTCCCGATTGGGTTCAAGAAAGGCTTCGAATGCATCGAGTGGAGCATCGCTAAGCACAATGATTGCTGCACCGCGCGTTTTTGCCTCCTGTAAATTCCCTCGCATTTTTTCAAAGACTTTGTCTTGAGGGACAATAGCTACCACAGGTAGATTTTCGTCAATTAAGGCGATCGGCCCGTGTTTCATTTCACCTGCGGGGTAGCCTTCAGCGTGAATGTAGGATATTTCTTTGAGTTTGAGCGCGCCTTCTAATGCAACGGGATAATTGATCCCCCGGCCGAGATACAGGAAATTTGAACTTCGATAGAACCGTTTTGCAATGGATTCAATAAGTTGGTCTTGCTTGAGCACTTGTTCGACGAGGCCAGGGAGGCGCGTCAAGGCGCCAATATGTTCACGTGTCTCATTAACTCCAAGCTCATTGCGAACTCTCCCGAGGTGTAATGCCAATAGGTTCAAAGCAACGAGTTGGGAGGTAAATGCCTTTGTTGAGGCCACACCAATTTCTGGTCCGGCGTGGGTGTAGATAATCCCGTCAGCATCGCGAGTTGCCATGCTTCCCACGACGTTACAGACGGCAATACTCTTGGCGCCTTTTGTTCTGGCTTCACGCAATGCGGCAAGGGTATCGGCGGTCTCACCAGACTGCGTAATGACAACGGCCAGGGTGTTGTCATTACCAATCGGGTCGCGGTAGCGATATTCCGAACCGTAGTCGACTTCTACCGGGACACGTGCTAGTTGTTCAATAAGAAACTTTCCAACAAGTGCAGCGTGCCACGACGTACCGCAGGCAAGAATAATGACTTTATCGATGCTCTGTAAGACTTGGTCGTTGAGTTCGAGTTCACCTAAAACAATCCGGCCATGCTCTTCGTAGACGCGACCAAGCACCGTTTCTTGTAACGCCCATGGCTGCTCGAAGATCTCTTTCCGCATAAAGTGTTTGTAGCCGGCCTTTTCTGCCATCACGGGGTCCCACTGAATCCGCTGTGTCGAGGTGGAAACGGTTCGCCCGCCATAGTCGGTAAATTCAACGCCGCCATGTGTCACGATCGCCATTTCCTCATCCCCAAGGAAAACTACGTCTCGGGTGTGACTTAGAATGGCCGGCACGTCTGATGCGACAAAAAACTCGGCATCGCCTAGTCCAATGACAATCGGAGGCCCGTTTCGAACAGCGATAATCTTGCCAGGGTCGTCGGCATGCACGAGCACAATTCCAAAAAGACCTCGCAGTTGCTTAAGTGACCGACGTACCGCGTTTTCGAGTCCGTCATCTTTAAATTCGCCTTCGACTAGATGCGCGATAACTTCGGTGTCAGTTTCGGTTTCGAAGGTATGTCCTGCTGCCTGTAGTTCGTGTTTGAGTTCAAGATAGTTTTCAATAATGCCGTTGTGCACAACGACAATTTTCCCGGTGCAGTCTCGATGCGGGTGAGCGTTTTCCTCAGTTGGGCGTCCATGAGTGGCCCATCGCGTGTGGCCGATTCCATACTCTCCTTCGACCGGATTTGTAGCGATAACTTGTTCGAGGCGGCCAATTTTTCCGGCGCTGCGTCGAATTTCAATATCGCCGTTTTTAACGAGGGCAATTCCCGCCGAATCGTAGCCGCGATATTCTAGTCTTTTCAGACCGTCGATTAGAACTGGAACAATAGGCTTGGGCCCGAGATAGCCGATGATGCCGCACATGCAGGTAATTATGTAAGGGAGTAGGCCTCTGGTGCTAGGAAACGACGGAAAGGTTTAAGAGACATGGGAAACACTACTCTAATTTTTTTCTGAGTTTTGTGGCTTGTGCTTCTTTGATGACTTGCCGACCTCGGGCAAGAGCGAGCGCATTTGCTGGGACATTTTCGGTGATACACGAGCCGGCGCCAATATATGCACCGTGACCGATGGTAACCGGGGCAACTAACTCAGTGCCGCTTCCGACAAATACTTCAGGCTCGATCGTTGTTTGGTGTTTATTAACACCGTCGTAATTGCAGGTAATCGTACCAGCACCGATGTTGCTATTACTACCAATGACAGCATCGCCAATATAACTCAGATGATTAACCTTGGCACCTGCTCCAAGTGCGGTCTTTTTGAGTTCAACGAAATTGCCAACGCGCGAGCTCTCACCAATCGTTGAACCAGGCCTGATATGGGCAAAGGGACCGACCCGTGCCTTCGCTTCAATTGCAGAGTCAGTGATCACTGAATGGTTATTGATGATGACGTCATCACTAAGCGTTGAATTGATGATGCGTGAGCCCGAATGGATCTCGCAGCGGGCTCCGACACGTGTACGGCCCTCAAGAAATACACCCGGATGAATCACAGTGTCAGCTTCCACGGTTACATCGGTATCGATGTATGTTGTGGCAGGGTCTTCGATCGTAACTCCGCTAGCCATTAATTCTTCATTTTTTCGTTGTCGCACGATGGTTCTCACTTCCGCCAGTTCGGACTGGCTGTTGATACCTCGAATTTCATGCGGATCGTCAGTGGTAGTTACGTTGATGGGCAATTTCCGTTGGCCGTACATCTGCAAAATTTCCGGAAGATAACGTTCATTCTTTGGGCCTGCTTCTGGGATTTCTTTGAGTGTTTGAAAAAGTGGCGGTAGATCGAATGTGTAGATGCCACTATTCACTTCGCAAATCTTCCTCTGCACCGCAGAGGCATCGGCTTCTTCGACCACGCCGATGAGTTGCCCGCGTTTGTCACGAAGAACTCGACCATATCCATAGGGTCTCTCGATAACCGAAGACAACACGGACGCAGCAGCCGTGGATTGTTCGTGTGTTTCGACCAGGGCCGACAAGGTTGGCGATGATATTAGGGGGGCGTCGCCAGACAGAACAATGAGTGTGCCAGATTTGTTGCCCAGAACTGGCTCTGCTTGGAGTAGTGCGTGGGCTGTCCCGAGTTGTTGTTCTTGGTGAACAATACGGCAAGAAATAGCTGGGTTATTTGTAAGCACCTGTGACACGCGCGGACCCTGGTGTCCGAGAACGACCGTTGTGGTTGTCGCGTCTAATGGAATTGAAGACCGAATCACATGTTCGATAAGAGTTAAGCCAGCAAGCTCATGCAGAACCTTTGGCCGACTTGACCTCATGCGAGTTCCCTTGCCCGCAGCGAGTATTAAGATGTGACGGTCGGGCATCTTTAACCCCGACTAGGAATGTACTCTATTCGGATACATCCATGTCTTCTTCAGGGGCAGTCAAATCGATAAAGCGATCGTTTTCTCGAATTTTTTCAAAATCGGGTTCTTGCCGAGCTAGAAGACGGTTGTCAGGATTGAGCGTAATAGCGCGCTCAAGGTGGGTAACCGACTTGTCCGTGTCAGCGGAGAGTGCATGAGCTATCGCCAACATGTAGTGTACGTTTGCGTCGGTAGGTTTTTCACTGGCAACCGCGTTTAGGTGTTCGATCGCGGCCTCGACGGCTCCCCCGTTCAGAGATACCGTCGCGGCGTAAATTCGTTCGTCAAGAGAAGTGGGTTCAGAAACCACCGGATTTAGCTCGCGTTCACAGACCGCGAGGTAAAGTTTGGCGCGTTCCTGTAATTCCCGCTCTTCTGGGTAATCATTAATAATTTCGCTTAACGTTTTGGCTGCGATGGAAAATTTTCGTTTCTGTACCGCGGTAACACCCGCCGCGTAAATCTTTAACGCCCGTGCACTCCGAGCTAGTCGTTCTTTTGTTGCGGTATTGATTTCACGAGTTGTTGCGATACCGGTCTTGGCCGTCACCCTTTTAGGGGATGCCGTCTTTTTCTTTCGGCCTGATTTTTTCGCGGCAGTCGTTTTTCGAACAGTTCGTTTTGCCATAGGTTCAAAGCCGTGTAGCGTAACAAACCAATTAAGGCTAGGTCAATCAGCAAAAAAGTCTGATTTGTCCGCTTCGATTCTGCGGTAGATCTCTCGACTCGAGCATCGGTAGCGAGTCGCCAGGGCACGAATGGCTCCTCTTCGTGGAAGCCCAGATATGGTTAATTGACCAAACTCTTCAAGCAAGTTGGTCCAATCTGGCGTGGCCTTTTTTACCGTTCGATCAGATTCGCCCTCTATCACCAATGTTATTTCACCTTTTGGTCTATTTTCACTTAATGATTTTAGGGCCTCATTTATTGGTTGAATAACCAAAGACTCATGAATCTTTGTGAGCTCTCGGCAGATCGCAACACGCCGAGGGCTAAATATAGCATCTAAATCTGTCATACAACCTATAATACGGTGTGGTGATTCAAACATGACAACGGGTCTTGCCTCTTCAATAAAAGATAAAAAAAACTCTTTTCTGTCTTTCGACCTATAAGGAGGGAATCCAACGAAGCTGAATCCTTTTTCGGTACAAAATCCTGAACTTGTTAGTGCTGCGAGGACAGCACTGGGCCCTGGGATCGCTTCAACCGTGTGTCCTGCGGCCAGTACTTCGGCAGTAAGTTTCCCACCCGGGTCTGATACCAGAGGTGTGCCGGCATCACTTACGACGGCGATTGTGTCACCACGGGCTAGTTTTTGAAGCAGCGACGGAATCCGTTTAGATTCGTTGTGTTCGTGGAGACTTATCCGGCGTGTTGAAATTCCGTAGTGATTGCAGAGTTTGGTGGTGTGGCGAGTGTCTTCGGCGGCGATAAGGTCCACGTCTTTCAGGACGCGAACCGCGCGGTATGTAATGTCCTCAAGGTTGCCGATCGGCGTCGAGACAAGATACAGGGTGCCGGATGAAAGCGGTGAACGCACGGCCGCAGTATTGTACTATCATGGGCGATGACCTCCCGCCGCGGTGGTGAGTAGGAATCAATTTCTTTATCGGATGAACGTATAGACGTGTCTGAGCCACTTTCGCACTTTATAGACCAATACTTAGACTACCTATACGAAATACATCCGACAGAAGCTGCTGCCGATGGTGTACATCTTCACGATGATTTACTGGAAAATCTGAGTCGTAACGCGATCGACAGCCGCATTCGTGAGTTTGGTGGATGGAGTCGCCGGCTTGATGGGATCGCCTCGGGTGGCTTGACTGGCGAGGAAAGACTCGATCGCCGTATGCTCGGCGATTGCATCCGCAGTCGTCTGTACGCATTGGAGGAGGTTCGTGATTGGGAACGGAATCCTTTGGTGTATGCAGAGGTCTTAGCTAATAGCCTTGCGACCCAAGTACTCTTTGCCTACGCAGATTTACCGGAACGCGCGCGCCGGGTTGGTTCAAAACTTCGGCAGACACCAAGACTGATTGATTCCGCCAAGGAAAATGTGTCCGAAGCGCCTGGTCTTTTTGTCAAGGTCGCGATTGAATCATTTGAAGGGGTAATTAGTTTCATTGAAAAAGATCTTCCGCGCGCGTTTCGTGACCTCGATGACCTCCATGTACTCGGCGATTTAGCAGATGCGTCGTCTGATGCGGCTGCATCGATTCGAGGCTACATCGGGTACCTGCGTGACACCTTGGCACCAAAGAGTCGCGCAACATTTCGTATCGGACGGGACCAGTTTGAACAGAAGCTTCGGTTCGATGAAGGGATAGACGTTCCTTCGGATCAGCTACTTGACATTGCTCTTCGTGAACTTCGTGTTACGCAGGACGAATTTGCACGAGTTGCTAGTTCCATTGATAGTGACCCTGCTGAGGCGTGGCGTAAAGTAAAGGCCCGGCATCCGTCGGCTGACGAATTAATTCAAACGGTAGGAGAACAGGTGCAGAAGCTGCAAACGTTTTTGCAGCGTAAGCCACTTGTAACAATGCCTGAGAATGCAGGTTTGAGAATCGCTCCCACGCCCGAGTTTTACCGGTGGACGTTTGCGAGTTTGTGGACGCCGGGACCATTCGAAGTCGCTAAAGTGCCAGCGTGCTACTACATTACGAACGTCGATCCGGCGTGGAGTGATAGTCGGAAAGAAGAACATCTGCTCGATTTAAACTATGCCTCACTTTGGTCGGTGTCGACCCACGAAGTATATCCAGGCCATTTTTTACATTTTGAGCATCTGCGGCAGGTGAAATCTCGTCTTCGGAAATCCACGCTGTGTGCGCCAACGTCATTTATAGAAGGGTGGGCACACTATGCGGAGCAAATGATTCTCGACGAAGGTTTTGAGCATGGAAACGCAGAAATTCGACTCGGTCAGTTGGCAGAAGCGTTAACAAGACTCGCCCGAACGATTGTTGGGATCAGACTCCATACCGAAGATCTTTCTGTTGAGCAGGGCGTACGGTTCTTCAAGGAACAGGCTTATCTTGAAGAAGGAACAGCACGACAAGAAGCAGAGCGTGGTACGTTTGATCCAGGGTACACCCTGTACGCATTGGGAAAGCAGATGATGGTGAAGTTGCGAGCTGATGCTGAAGAGGCTGCAAAAACAGCGGGTAGCGGAGAAGGGTTTTCTTTGCGGCGGTTTCATGACGAAGTTTTGGGCCATGGTTCCGTGCCATTTTGGATGCATAGGGCGTTGATGGGTCGAGACGAACCGGTCATCGAGTAATTTAAAATGCCTCTCTACGAATACGAGTGCAGTGATTGCGCAGTACGTTTCGAGCGCATTCAGAAGTTCTCTGATCCTATTGTGAAAACTTGTCCGACTTGTGGTGGACCTGTCCAAAAGCTGCCGTCATCACCAGCCATCAAATTCAAGGGAACTGGCTGGTATATCAATGATTACGCAAAAAAACCGACGGCTGAACGACCCGACGGAGACAAACAGGAATCGAGTAGCTCCAAAGGCGACAAAGAGTCAAAACCTTCAGAGAAGTCGACTTCGACAGAGACAAAAAAAACGACTGAGCCAAAGCAGAAGTCGACGTCATCCTAGGTGTAGGCTGAGCCGACCAACTACTTGGACCTGCGGAGCACGCAGGTCATGGAATGTGCGCTAACCCACTTCCCAGGCGCAGTCGTGGTGGTCAGTCACGATCGGTTCTTCATCGACAAGGTCGCCACACGGCTGATCGTATTTGAGGGCGACGGTACAGTTGAAGTTGTCAACGGGAACTGGACCACCTGGTTCACCCAGCGCGCGCCAGCCGGCTGAGATGCAGTGCCGGTGGGTGTGGGACTGCGCGCCTGCTGATTAGTTGTAGTTGCAGAGGAATTTCTGCCATAACATCCTCGGGCTCAGCGAAATAATTGCTTGAGGGTTTCCTTGAGTTCGGGTCCAAGCTTCGGGTGTTTGAGCGCAAAGTGCAGTACTGCGTTGACGTAACCAATTTTCGTTCCCGCATCAAGACGGGTACCTTGAAGAACACACGCATGAATGGGACGCACAGCGAGTAGTTTTCGCAACGCATCCGTTAGCTGAATTTCCCCGCCTGCCCCTACCTGGGTCTGTTCAAGTGATGCGAAGATGTCAGGTGTCAAAATGTAGCGGCCAATGATGGCGAATTCCGATGGAGCGTCATTCGGGTCGGGCTTTTCGACAAGATCGGTAACGCGCAGGACACCACTTCGAACCGGTTCGGCAGCGATAATGCCGTAGCGACTTACAGCGTTTCGCGGAACGCGTTCAACCAGCAAGACCGGACCATCCGTTTCGGAAAAGACATCCAGCATTTGCTGTAACGCGGCAGGCTCGGCATCAATCACATCATCAGGTAACAAGACTGCGAAAGAATGCTCGCCGACCGCAGGTTTTCCACACAGCACGGCGTGACCAAGGCCACGCGGCTCAACCTGGGGGAGCGAGGTCACATTGGCCATGGTGGTTAAATCACGCACCGTCTCAAGTAGTTCTGACTGGTTCTTCTGGTCAAGCGCTGATTCCAGTGCCTGGTTGGTGGTGAAATGGGAGGCTGTTAGGGTGTTTCCTGGGTTTGTGATGAGCACGACTTGACGAATGCCGGACCGAACGGCTTCTTCAACGCCGTATTGAACGATCGGGCGGTCGACAATAGGGAGAAGTTCTTTTGGTAAAACTTTGGTAGCCGGAAGCATCCGAGTGCCAAGACCACCCGCTGGTATTAGTAAAGTTGAGACGTTTTCGTTACTTGCCATGCAGCGAGGATCGTATCAAAGGATTAAGATCTTAAGTCTGATGCTCGATCCAATACTCTTCCGTGAGCAACTTGACGAAGTCCGTAAGCACCTTGCAACGCGAGGGGATGATCTTTCTGACGATCTAGTCCTATTAGCAAAACTGGATACCGAACGTCGTTCTATCCTTCCGGTTCTCGAATCAGCCAGGCGGGCCCGTAAAGATGTGGGTGAGCGGGTCGCTAAGGCAAAACAGAGTGGTGAACCTGCCGAAGACCTTATTCAAGCGAGTAAGGAGCATGGAGCGGCGATCAAGGAACACGAGGCGCGCCTTGAGGTGGTTGAGGCTCAGAGAGATGAACTATCGCTCACCCTTCCTAATCTTCCGCACGACAGTGTCCCAATTGGTGTTTCTGAGAAAGACAACGTTGAAGTCCGTCGACATGGCGAACCGATCACATTCGACTTTCCACCGAAGGCACATTGGGACATCGGTCCCGAACTCGGCATCATTGATTTTGAACGCGCCACAAAACTTGCAGGAGCAAGATTTTCTGTCCTCACTGGAGCAGGAGCACGCCTCAATCGTGCGCTCATCAATTTCATGCTCGACCTTCACACGACCGAGCATGGTTACACAGAAGTCGAACCACCATTTCTTGCGACGAAGGCAGCGCTGACGGCAACCGGGAATCTACCAAAGTTTGAAGCTGAGTTGTTTCGGGTGTCAGGAGATTGGGATCTTTATTTAATTCCGACGGCCGAAGTACCGCTTTGTAATCTTCATCGCGGGGAGATTCTTGACGGGCGCATGTTCCCCGTACGCTACGTCGCCTATACGCCTTGTTTTCGTAGCGAAGCCGGTTCGCATGGAAAGGATGTTCGGGGATTAATCAGACAGCATCAGTTCGATAAAGTCGAATTGGTTGCTTACGCGAGTCCTGAAGAATCTTGGGGTGTGCACGAAGCATTGACATTGCATGCGGAGGAAGTACTGAAACGTCTCGGGTTGCCATACCGTACGATGTTGTTATGCACTGGCGACATGGGTTTCGCATCGGCAAAGACCTATGATATTGAGGTTTGGCTGCCTGGACAGAATGGGTACAGAGAAATTTCTAGTTGCAGCAATACGGAAGCTTTCCAAGCACGCCGAGCAGGCATTCGATTTCGGCGGGAGGGAAAAGGAAAGCCAGAATATGTGCATACGCTGAATGGTTCTGGGGTTGCTGTGGGTCGCGCATTGCTCGCCATTCTTGAGAACGGTCAACAACGTGATGGGTCGGTGGTCATCCCGCCGGTGTTACGGTCCTACATGGGCGACCAGGAAGTAATAGAACCAGGGTAGTTATCAGTAACAAGTTGAGATTACGGAGGGATGGCCGAGCGGTTGAAGGCGACGGTCTTGAAAATCGTTAGCGGGGTAACTCGCTCCAGGGTTCGAATCCCTGTCCCTCCGCCATTTTGTTTTCCACCGACATCCAGATATCTCGTTGACCTGAACGCGACCCAGGCGGCGATCCGGGCGGGCTACAGTCCGAAGACGGCGCCGCAACACCCGCACCGTGTCGCAAAGGTGGCCGTCGAGCCAGTGCTCAAGGCGTTCTAGCTCCGCCACGGTCAGCGTGTGTAAGAACCGTGTGTGCCACTCGCCCTGTTGGCGTTGGAGATCGTGCTCGGCGGTGTGGTGCGCGGAGATCGCCGAGGATTCCAGTCGCTATTTCCAAACGCACAGCCCAAACCACCGAGACAGGCGACTCAATGGGGACGAGGGTTAGTTACATGAGTGAGCAGAGTCCGACTCTCGGGCGAGACGCTGGGCTTCGGCAATTTGCACTCCAACGTTATTCTTTGGCTCATGGTCTCTACAGATTCTAAATCTCCAGACATCGGGTCGCTGATTACCAGTGATGTGGCATTAACGGCGACCTGTGAGCGGTGGTCGGTCGCCGGGGTTATCGGCATTGATACCGAATTCGTGCGTGAGCGCACCTACTATCCGTGCCCAGCGCTGATCCAGGTAGCGGACAACCATGGTGTGGTGATAATTGACCCGGTCGGGATCTCGGATTTCGGTCCACTGAAAGACATCTTGACCGACCCATCAATCCTCAAACTGACACATGCTTGCGACGAGGACCTAGAGGTTCTGGAACTTCTCACAGGCGTTACGGTGTGCAATGTCTTTGATACGCAACTTGCCGGTGCATTTGCGGGATACGGCTTCTCCCTCGGGTATCGGAATTTGGTGGAAGTTCTACTGGATGTGGTTCTAGACAAAGACGAAACCCGTTCCGACTGGCTCAAGCGTCCACTGTCATCGTCGCAACTGCGGTATGCCGCGTTAGACGTTGTGTATCTCTTGCCCATACACGAGCGGCTCTCGCGGGAAATGGCGTCGCTTGGTCGGTCAGCCTGGTTCAAAGAAGAATTTGAACACCGGCGTCGTGCGCGCACGGCCGACAAGCTATTGGAAGCCGCCTATTTACGAATTCGTGGACGTGGGGCATTACGACCCGGAGATCGAGCGGTGCTGCGCGCGTTGTGTCGATGGCGCGAGACTGAGGCCATGGCCCGTGACATTCCCCGGCGGCATTTGTTACGTGACGAGGTCTTACTCAAGCTGGCATCGGATCTTGCAATGGACGCTTCGTCATTGGCTGATATCGATGGGTTGTCAGAACGCACAAGGACCCGCTATGGGCAGGCACTCCTAACGTGTATTGGATCGGCACGAACGGAGACGCCCACTAACACCGACGATCCCGTCAATCTTCAACCTTACACAGGCCAAATGAAACGTTGGAAAGAGATCGTCCGAAGAGTGGCCGATGCGCATAACTTGCCTCCAGAGCTACTCGCCAACCGTCGGGCGCTCGAGGAACTCTTAATCAGCGTGATGAAAAACCAAGGCAGTATTCCGACATTGTTTCAAGGTTGGCGATTCGAAATCATCACCGAGACGTTACTCAACGGCATTCAGAATTCAACCGGGTGAGCGGGGCGGACGATTCAACCGGGGCGGGGGTCAGTCGAGCTGTGTCGGATCTCAGGCGTGGTTGTGATGTGGGAATTTGAGTACAGGTAGAGATATCGAAGATCTTGGTGCGCAATAACTTCCAGCTATTTAATAGCGGTTTGTTCCTCTGCCATATTCTTCATTTGGTCTCTTGAAATGAGAACTGGCTATTTCCACCCACTCGATTTCCGTGTGAAGCGAGCGGGCAATGCTGGTTTGCGTTCAGGGAGAGGTTCTGATTCTCCGGCAGCCTCTGCAATCTCTTTCTCAAGCTCTTCTTCGTTCGGTAACCCTGAGAATTGTTCTGCGAACATCATCGAATGTTGAGAAGGAATTTCAAATTTTTTACCGCAGGTCGTACACGTCACATGGTCATCAAGACGCACTAGGTAGTCGCGGAGTTTGTTGAACTTCTCGCGATCGTCTCGGTTCGCTCCGGGTGGGACCTTGGACTTCTTGGAATGGAGCACCCACTGAACGTTGTAGCTGCCTATCCGTTGACACTTAGGGCACTGATACTTTCCCGAGCGGGTTTGTGGTTTTTTGTTAAAAAGAGCTTGTTCGTCAAGAGGCATGTGTTTCTAATGGTAACAAAGCACAACCGACGACTTGAGAAATCGCCGACTCTTTAAGGTCGCGAGGAGAGATAAGTTCGCATATATTTAACGCAGCGTCGCAGCCGGAGTCCGACAAAGCTCACGCGCATGATGTCGTTAAACAGGAATTCGTTCACACAGAGGATCGCAACCAATGACCGAACAAGACAAAATTGATCCACGGATTTTCGATCTTTACGATGAGTACTGCCATGGCCACATTGATAGGCGCGAGTTCTTAAGTCGCGCGACTGTAATGACAATTGGAGGCGTTTCGGCGCTGTGGATGGCACAGGCATTAATGCCTCGCTATGCAGAGGCGCAGACGATTTCCTTCACAGATCCCCGTATGACAGGCACGTATGTTGATTACCCATCGCCCGGCGGTACTTCGGGCACCATGCGTGGGTATCTTGTTCAACCAGCCGGAGAGGGCCCCTTTCCAACCGTATTAGTGATTCATGAGAACCGTGGGTTAAATCCTCATATTGAAGACGTTGCACGACGCGCGGCGGTCGCTGGATTTTTGGCACTGGCGCCGGACGGACTGTCTCCGGTGGGGGGCTATCCCGGTAATGACGATGATGGGCGAGAACTGCAACGCGGTCTTGTTCCCGCAGAACTCGACCAGGACATGATCAACAGCGCGAAGTATCTCAAAGCGCACGAGTTGTCGAATGGTCGTCTTGGAGCCACAGGCTTTTGCTGGGGTGGAGGGATGACGAACCGCTTAGCCGTTGAACTGGGAAGTGACCTTCAGGCAGGCGTACCGTTTTACGGAGTGTCGGCGGCGAGTGACGATGTACCCAAAATAGACGCATCACTCATGGTGGTCTACGCAGGTTCAGATCCGCGGATAAACGCGATGTGGCCCGAGTACGAGAGGGCACTGCAAGCCAATAACGTGTCGCATGAGATGCACTTGTTTGAGGGGACACTGCACGGCTTTCACAATAATTCGACACCGCGCTACAACGAAGCAGCCGCGGCACTTGCCTGGAATCGTACAGTGGGATTTTTCCGCAATCACTTAGTGGTGTAGATGTAGATAGGGGCTGTGTGCGTGAGCGCTATCGACAAAAGCCAGAGACGCACAACGGATTTGACCTATTTGTACTAGAGAGTGAATGAAGTCGCGTGCTCGTAATTGTTGGACTCCGGAAGGACTAACGCCCAAGTAAACGTTGGTTAGCGTGAGTCAATACGAACTAAGTCCCGATCGATCATGTCGATTTGTGGTCGTCCTGACGCCGCCATGTTACGCGCGAGTTCATTAATCAATAAATAGAGAGCTCGTTCAACACCAGCTGCACCGTAAGCCGCCAATCCCCACATGATTGGACGCGCAAGCATCACGGCCTTGGCGCCAAGCGCCAGTCCTTTGAGAATGTCGCTTCCACGTTTAAAGCCGCCATCAACAAGCACCGGGGCGCGGTCTTCTATGACATCGGTGATTTCTGGAAGGACATCGACGGGTAACACTCCATCGAATCCAACCGCACCCCCATGGTTTGACACGACAAGGCCTGCTGAACCACGGTCAAGGGCTCTACGTGCATCATCTGGATTCATGACGCCTTTCACGATGACTGGAACTCCGGCGCTTTGAGTGAGTTCCTCAATTGAGTTCCATTGCACGGCGACGGGTGCACCCTCAGAGGACACACCAATCGTTACACAGAGTATTTCGCACCCGGCATCGGTGGCTTCGGCGACGCCTTCCCGAACAGCCCCCAGGTCATCGTCAGCGTACACCTGGAACCAAAGCGGTTGAGTGGTTTCTGAGGCAATCTGCGCGATGGGATAACTTGAACTGCGCGTTGCTACCATGATGGTTTGGGAGGCGCTAGACCCTCTCGCAGTAGCCAGTTCGCCCTCTTCGTGGAGGTCGCCTTGATGGCTAATGGGTCCCACGATGATCGGCGCGAACATTGAGTGCCCAAATAATTCTGTCGTGAGGTCGAGGTCCATGGCATACACCATGAGGCGTTGACGAAATGTCATCTTGTCGAAAGAACCCCGCTCGCCACTCTTTAACGATTCATATTGCATCGGTGAGAGAACAAGTTCTGCCATCTGTTCAAATTCTGGCGCTGCATAAATTTCTTCCACCGGGCCACGGCGTATCGCCGGTAGTCCATCTTGACCGGCCGCCGCAGCAGGGCGGGTGAAGGAATTACCGAGCTGTCGAATAGCGTTGCGTCTACGAAGAGTGTCCGTCTGGGTTTGTTTGGTCATGGGAAATTCGTCCGAACAATACTGCTATTAATCGATTTGATGTCACGACACCCTGCCGCCGCCATCGCGTATACAAGCTCTGCATTGATGATCTCGATTACCTTTTGCGCCCCTTGTTCGCCAAAGGCACCAAGTCCCCACCGTGAGGCGCGTCCGAGGCAGACGGCGTCAGCGCCGAGAGCAAGTGCTTTGAGAACATCGCTCCCTCGACGGAAACCACTATCGATCATGACCGGCACACGACCGTTGACAGCGTCCACCACTTCTTCAAGTACTTCAAGGGTCGAAGGGCCGTAATCGATAGCACGGGCGCCATGATTCGACACAACGATGCCTTCGACACCATGTTCAAGACATTTTTTCGCGCCTTCGCCGGTCAGGATGCCTTTGGCGAGGATTGGCACGTCGATCATCGAACGGAGTTCATCAAACAATTTCCATTCGTACCACAGCCGTCCATCCCCGACGCCATATGGATTACTGGTTTCTCGTCGACGTCTGGGACTGCGCACCGAGCCGCCGAGATGAAAGTCATGTAAATCGCGTTCGTAGTACGAACCTTGTTGATCAATTGTGACAACAATGGTCTGCGCTCCAGCGGCTTGGCCATCAGCGAGTGGTTGCCGGTTTGCCTCGAGATCTCGCCGCGCGTACAGCTGGTACCAGAGTGGACCCTCCGCAGCGTCGGCAATTCTGGTAAAAGGGAAACTTGAAGCATTGCTGACAATCATCGTGGTATCTGTTGTGGTCGCCGCGCGGTGCATACCGAGTTCGCCATCAGGATGAAGGTCGCGTTGACGAGAAGTGGGTGCGAGCATAATCGGACTTTTCATCGGGAGCCCAAGAATCTCCGTCGACGTATCGACATCTTCAACGGCCACACCGCCTCGTCCCACAAGTTCGACCCAATCGAACGCATCGCGGTTTCGTTTGAGGGTAAATTCGGAGTCGGTTCCGTGCGCGGTAACGTCGTAAATCGACAGAGGAACGTTTGCTCTGAAGACAGGTTCGAAGTCGAATGCGGTCAGCAATTCGTCAAACCCAAGATAGCGACGGTGTTGATCGAGAGGCCATGGATCTCGCTGTGCATGTAATAGCGGAGATGCCGCGAGGAACGATATGAAACTGGAGAGAGCCTCTCGTCTGGTGAACCCTTGACGCCACTGGTTGAGCAACTTAGTCACGGTGACTCCTTCCCTAACGATATCGTCGGGACCATCCTACCGAGAAAACGAGAATACGGCCCAATAAGTTAGTCGGTTTGTGCCAAAAGAGCACTATCAGTAAATGCGCTCGATGGACGAATGACCCTGTACCAGTCCCGAACCGGATGACGCGTCTTCATGCGAAATTAGTCCTGACAATACTTCGGTCAATCGATTTGATATCACGACACCCTGCCGCCGCCATCGCTTGTACAAGCTCCGCGTTGATGATCTCTATGACCTTTTGGGCTCCCTGTTCTCCAAAGGCACCAAGTCCCCACCGCGCGGCACGTCCGAGGCAGACGGCATCAGCGCCGAGAGCGAGTGCTTTGAGGACATCGCTCCCTCGACGGAAACCACTATCGATAAGCACCGGAACGCGACCGTTCACAGCCTCCACGACTTCTTCAAGCACTTCAAGGGTTGAGGGCCCGTAGTCAATCGCACGCCCGCCATGATTGGATACCACAATGCCTTCAACGCCGTGGTCGAGACATTTCTTGGCGCCTTCACCCGTGAGGATGCCTTTCGCCAAGATTGGAACATCTACCAATGCTCTTAGTTCGTCAAATAGTTTCCATTCATACCAAAGACGGAACTCACCAACACCGTAGGGGTTGCCTGTTTCGGGCGTGCGCCGGGAATTCCGTACGGCACCTCCCAGATGAAAGTTGTGAGACGAGCGGTCATAGAGTGAAGTTTGTTGATCAATTGTGACGACAATCGTCTGTGCCCCAGCGGTTTGACCATCAGCGAGTGGTTGCCGGTTTGCCTCAAGATCTTGGCGCGCGTACAGCTGATACCAAAGTGGTCCCTCTGCGGTATCGGCAATGCGAGGAAACGGAAAGCTTGAGACGTTACTGACGATCATCGTGGTGTCGGTCGTTGTCGCGGCACGATGCATGCCGAGTTCACCGTCGGGGTGTAGGTCACGTTGCCGAGCGGTTGGTGCCACCATGACCGGACTCTTGAGTGGAAAGCCCAACACAGTAGTTGACGTGTCGACATGATCGGGGTTTACGCCGCCACCGCCAACAAGGTCGACCCAGTCAAACACATCCCGATTGCGTCGAAGCGTAAATTCCGAGTCGGTTCCGTGCGCAGTGTAGTCATAGACAGATAACGGAACATTCGCTTGAAAAACTGGCTCAAAATCAAAAGCCGTAAGCATTTCATTGAATCCAAGCATGCGTCGATGGTCACCCAGAGGCCACGGATCGCGTTGCGCATGAAGCAGCGGAGATGACGCCAAAAAAGTCGCCAGTCCACACAAGGCCTCTCGCCTGGAAAAACCCCGTCGCCAAGTTTCTTCTAATTGACCCACAGTGCCTCCTACTACTGTCAAAGACTCATCCTACAGGTGCCAATGAATGGATGACCGAGACGAGTGAATAGGTCTGATCGAGATGGTGTTTTTTCTTCTGCGTAAGAATAAAGCAGTTCGATACGAGGTTGCGAGTTCTTGAATCGGTGGCAGCATCCTCACCATTAGGCTTACGCTTAGAGTCGCCTAGTCGGATCAGCCAGGTGAAACTCATTCACCGAGGTCCAATGCCATGATTTCGTGCCGGTCGCGCACATACAGTGTTGTGCCAACGAGACTCGGTGGTGTCCAGGCGTTTTCTTCCAAGAGCGCTGTTCGTGCATGTACCTCGATTCCGCCAACAGACACAGAGGCAATGGCCAGCTCGCCATCTTCATCGACGAGGACAATCACTTCGTCTGCATAGAGTAAGTGTGCACGTGCAAAACTGCGTTCTCGCCATACTTCTTCTCCGGTGGCTGAGTTAAGAGCGGTCAAGAATGCGGGCCCAAAATCGCCGCTGCTTCCGATCACGAGGTTTCCAATCTCGATCGCATTGCTGAAATGGAGCCGCGTGCGGTTGGTATGCCACAGTTCCTGAACGGTTGTTCCTGAACGGTCGGACTGAAGCTGGATCATACGGCTGCCACCGTTGTAGGCAGATGAGATGAAGAGTCGTTGTTGTGCGGTCCACACTGGCATGCTCAAATTGAGACCGAGGTCGTTGGCATGTGGGTGATTCCAGAGACGCCCACCGTCACGTGGGTTGAGCCCAACCACTTCTTGCTGACCCCAGACGACCAACTGATCCTGTCCATCAAGATTGATCAGTTGGGGAGAGCCAGGGCCTAGCGGAAATGACGCACTTTCCCATACCACGGCGCCGGTTTCTCCATCGAACGCGACAACGCCGTGGTCACTACCCCCCATCGGGAGGATGATGGTGCCTTCGTATGCGACGGCATTTGAGGCGAAGGCGTTGTAATCGACCAATCCGAAAAGATCAACGAGGTCGTGCGACCACCGGAGTGCACCGGTTTGTGCGTCGACGGCATGAAAATGACCATTTACTCCCACCGCGTACACGATGCCATCGGCAATCAGTGGAGACGAATATGGGCCTGGACCTGCCGAATTCAGCCAAATATCGAAATATCCATCATGTGCCAGCGGTGCATCATAGGAATATTCCCACTGTGTTTCCCCGGTCTCGGCGTTGAGGCCAATGATGATTTCGCTGTCATTCAGACGATACATGGTGACCAGTGTCTGCCCGTCGACGAGAATCGCCGAATAACCTTCACCAAGTGGTCGCCGCCAGAGTTCTCGTGGTGAACCATTCGGCCATGACCTAGCGAGCGCATCAGACGCCACGTGAAAATCACGAGTGGGCCCGCCCCACTGCGGCCATGACGGGTAGGTTTCTTGTGCCTGAGGGGTGGCGGCGACAGAGAAGGTTAGCGCCACAGCGACAGCTAGGATGGTGAACTTGAGGGCCATATGTGATCTCAGTATGTGATGTGTGTCGAATGCTAGTGTCAAAACTGTCTTGGCGTTAAGGTACTCTAGGAAGTAACCACAATGCTACAACCACTGACGGTCGAAACGCTTACGGCGCGACCGGTACTACTGAAACTCAAGCGTCCGGTTATTGCGCGTATCGCAACCATCACCGAATGGCCGTTGATTCTAATTGACCTCCACACGCGCGAGGGGATTGTCGGGCGGAGTTATCTCGAACCCTATACCCCAAAGACGATGAAGTATCTCGTTCCGATGTTGCATGACCTTGGGGAATTACTGCATGGACAGTCCGTGGCGCCACACGACTTGTACCAAACGGCGCGTAAATCACTTCATTTTGTGGGATACGAAGGACTGTCAGCGATCGCTGTTTCCGGCGTGGACATGGCGGCGTGGGATGCTGTGGCAAAAGCAGCCAATCGACCGTTATGCGAAGTGCTTGGCGGAACTAGAGGGGCTGTAGCCGCGTACAACAGTAACGGTCTTTGGTTGCAGCCAGCGGCGGCTGTGGCCGAAGAGGCCGCAGAGCTTTGTGCAGAAGGAGGCTTTCGCGCCTTAAAGCTACGACTTGGACGTGAGCGTCACGAGGATGATGAGGCAACAATTCATGCTGTGCGAGAGAAGGTTGGGGATGAGGTCGACCTCATGGTTGACTTCAATCAAGGGCTTGATCTTTCTGAAGCGATGGACCGGTGCAGCCGTCTAGACAACTTTGGTCTTAGTTGGATCGAGGAACCGATCGTCTACGACAACCTGGAAGGCTATCGGAAGCTAGCAGCGGATATACAGACACCGATTCAGCTGGGTGAAAATTTTTATGGACCGCGGGCATTGCACGCGGCGATCCAGATGGAAGCGTGCGACCTTGTCATGCCGGATTTCATGCGTATCGGTGGTGTGACGGGTTGGCTTCAGGCAGCCAATATAGCCGGAGCCGCAGGGGTTCCGATGTCGACGCATCTCTACCCCGAAGTCGCCGCACACGTTATGCGAGTGACTGACACGGCGCATTGGTTGGAGTGGCAGAGCTGGGCAGATCCTGTTCTTCAAGAGCCTTACGTTGTGCGCGATGGAAAACTACACATTCCGGATGTCGCAGGTGTGGGACTCGAGTGGGACGAAGAGGCTGTCGCGGCTCATCTCGTGGCAGTGTGAGTGCTCGAGGGAAGCGGTCGCGGCCTGTTCCCGAAGGCTTGGTGATCAGAAACGAACCCGAATTCCAGTAAAGGCACTTCGTGGTGCGCCTGGCCCGACGAACCTCGGAATGCTCGCATTCGGCACTTCTGTGATGGGGACTTCAAGTTCTGCAAGCACACCAAACGTTTCGTACCCAAGGTCGAACACGTTGTCGATTCGCGCGAAAAATTCAATCGCGTCTGAAATGCGATACGTTGTCCGGGCATTCACAATGCCATAGCCATCCAACGGCGGCTGGTCATTGCCTTCGTCCCCGAGAAAAAAGCGGCTTGACCCAAGGACCATTTCCACAGCCAGGTCCCATTCCTGCGTGAGTCCTTGAAGAATGCCGGCTTTCACACTGTGTTGGGGAATGCCAGGCATCCGGTCTCCAGGTGTGACGGCAAGAAAGCCGTCTTCTGTGGCCGCAGCATTCACGTCTGCATCGCCGGGGAGTTGCAGGAACGACTCAAATGTGGCGTGCACAAACCCATAACTTGCATACCACCCGAGGCGTGCCACCTGCCCGGACATTTCAATGTCCATGCCGGTCCGTTGCGTATCGCCGGCGTTTTGAAAGTACCCAGTGCCGATTAATTTAGGTGAGGCAACGAACAGAATGTCATCACCGATGCGTGTTCCGTACAGAGAGATTGACCAATCGATCGAACGTTGATTACGTCGCCACTGTCCACGAAGCCCGCCTTCAATGGAGCGCGCGACCGGCTGTTTGAGCGGCGGGTCTGAAATGAACGCGTTTGGTACGCGACACGGTTCAGCGGGGTCGGCGCAACTTAACTCGGCAGCGGTTGGTGCTCGGTTTGCTTCCGAATATCGTCCAAACAGTGAGAAGGAATCTGTCGCTTCAAACACGGTGCCGACGGCTGGATTAAAACGCGCGAACGAATGCTCGCCATTAAGCGTAGTGCCCAGTTTGTCGAGAATACTGATGTGTACGCCATTGAACCGACCGGACACCGTGATATGAGACCGGTCGGTCAGAGACAGGGTGTCGCTAAAATACAATCCGGCCGCCTCGTTTGCCGTCTCCAGTTTTGTATTGAATAAGTCGTCCCCGCCTTGTCCATAGACTCCAGTGAACAGACCCGATCCCGTCACCGTTCGCGTCGCAGTCATCGTTCCGATTTCGCTATTCATGCCAAATTGGACAGCAGCGACATCGGCGGAGACCCCCAACATGAAAATATGGTCACGGTCAGCCAGTGTGCCACGCGCCGTGGCCTGAAGCGTGGCGCCATAACCCTCGGTCGCCGTATCGGTTCGGTTGTACGCACCATCACCGGCTGCGTCGCGAGCGGTGATAAACCGACCGGTAATGATATCGGCTAACGGCTGCGCTTCTGCCGGCGCGTCGTCATCGCCCAGGACATCATCACTATCATCATCATCGTCATCGTCGACACCATGGCACAGCGTATCTGCGGGGGCTCCTGCCGGAAGAGCGTCATCGTCGCAGGCACCGAATTCTGCTTCATCGCCATTGAGCGTTTGGCGGTCGAGCTTTCTGGCGTAGGCTGATGCCTGTATTGACCACGTCGAACTCACGACAAGGTTGTACCGTCCTTGAACAAACGCGAGACGGTTGTTGGTAATGTCAGGAAACGTAAACACGGCCGATCGATCAAATGCGAGTAGCTCCACCGGAGCAGGACCATTACCGTTCAGATTCGTGTCGGCATAGGTGACCGTAATGCCGGCGTCGGTCCGTCCAGACCGGAATGCGACATCTGCAACGGCCTGGGTGACCTGCGATGGTGATTGGACACGCCACCCTGTTTCGTCGAAGTGCGTTGTGCCAACGTAGAGTCCCCAGGGCCCACTGTTCGCACCGTATTCTGCTGTTCCGGTCATGCGACCGAATGATCCCCCGGAAAACTCTCCCCGAAAACCTGGGTTGTCGAACCCGTTCTTGAGCCGCAGCGCCAACGCACCGCCAAGGGCATTCAATCCATAGGTCGGGTCGGCACCGGCACTGAGCTGTGCGCGGTCAACGGCAAATTGGGGCATCAGATCAAACTGCACGGTGTCGCCGAAAGGCTCGTTCACGCGAACACCATTCTGATAAACCGCAATTCCCTGAGGTAGGCCGAGCAGTGGGGACGCGGTGAAACCGCGGAATCGCAAGGTCGGTTGATGCGGGTTTGTTGTCACGCCTTCGAGCGAGACAGTCCCGAGACGTTCGTTCAAGAGGTCAGCGATTGATGACGAAGCACGCGATTCGATTTCGTTGCTGTTGATGACGGAGATGGCGGCAGGTACGCGAGTGCGAGGGATCGCGGAACCTAACAGCGGTGTGACCCCGACGACGCGTACCTGTTCAGCAAACGGTGCCAGGCCGAGCGTCGCGTCGATGGTGATGGTGTCATTGTCGAGCCTGATTCCGTCAAACCGTTGTGGATCAAAACCATCTAGGGAGATGAGAATGCTGTAAGTGCCTGATGGAAGTGAACCAAACCGAAACGCACCGCTCACATCCGTGACGGCAACGATCGACTCGTTCAATGCCGGTGATGATGCCGTGACGGTTACGCCAATCAGATTACCACCTTGTGGGTCGACCACGACGCCATCGACTGCGCCCTGTCCGTATGCAGCGATCGTGCTGAGCACGGACAGGCATGCCGTGAAGCCCAAGATTTTGCAGGAAGAAAACATATTCATACCGTTGCCGAAGAAAGAAAAAACGCGATCTTAAAAGGAAATCTCTTTTGACACCAATTAATTGAGATCGTCAAAAACAAAATTAGCCCTAAAAAAGGTAAGGAATATTGTGGACCTGCCGATAGATAGGTACTGGAACTTCTATAGATGCGGCCAGAAAGAGACTTTTTCACGGACTTTGTTAATGCCGATGGTGACCTCAGCGAGAAGCTTGGGACGCTCGGTCGTTTCGTGATCTTTCTGGTGTGCGTGGTGCTTCTGTTTAGTCTGACCTTCCAGTTCATCATGTGGCGGGTCGAAGACCAATCTCACTCCTGGCTCACAGCGGTCTACTGGACGGTCGTCACGATGAGTACGGTTGGATTTGGCGATATCGTGTTTGTTAGTGACGTGGGACGGATTTTTACGCTGGTTGTTTTGGGTTCAGGCATCCCGCTCTTGCTTGTCATTTTGCCGGCCATTTTCATCCGAGTTATCTATGCGCCCTGGTTAGAGAAACAGATGCGAAAAGAAGTCCCGGACCATCTTCCGGCGCCGATATCCGGACACGTAGTCATCACGCGTTATGGCCCAATTGCATCTGGTCTGATCGATCGACTTACCTTAAGTGACATTCCGTATGTCGTGGTAGAACCCAACCAGGACGTCGCCCTACAACTCATAAACGATGGAATCACGGTTGTTGCTGCCAACCTTGATTCGCGTGAGACTTATGAAAACGTTTACGCGGGTCAGGCTAGATTTATTGTCGCGAATTGTGAAGACACCCTAAACACCAATATTGCACTTACTGTCCGCGAGTTGTCTGACACTGTCCCTATTGTCGGACTGGTGGACGACGAAGACTCTACTGACATACTCGAGTTTAGTGGGTGTACGCATGTTTACGCGCCTTTCGCACGACTCGGTGAATTCTTAGCCGCTCGTGCCAGTGCGGGTTTTGGCAGCGCGGACGTCCTCGGTTCGGTTAAAGGACTGCAGATTGCCGAATTTATGGTTCGGGGTAGCCCACTGAGCGGTCGAATGATTGCCGAGACGGAGTTACGAGAACAAACAGGTGCCAATATTGTTGGCCTCTGGCAACGCGGGAAATTTGTTTCAGCGTATCCGTCTACAAGAATAGAGGATGACTGCATCGTCGTGGCTGTCGGCACCCCGACGCAACTCAAGGCAATAGACCGCATACTGCCAGCCCAGAAGTTTTTTAAAGACACCGCCGTACTTGTCATCGGAGCGGGAAGGGTTGGGACGGCAGCGATAGACGCACTGAAGGCACGGGGGTTTGCTGTGCATGTGCTTGATCGCGACTCGGCGGCCTGTGACCGAGTACGCGGAATCGCCGATCAGGTTGTGGTTGGTGAAGCGAATGACCGAACCATATTAAGCCTCGCTGACCTTGAACACGCGCCGTCCGTCTTATTGACCACCGGCAATGATGCGATGAACATCTACCTTACGGTTTACTGTCGTCGACTAAAACCGGATGTGCGCATTGTGAGCCGCATTACGGAGAGTCGAAATCTTGAAGCCATTCACCGGGCCGGTGCGGATTTCGCATTTAGCGCTGCGGCGCTTGGAGCGAAAGTGATTGATTCGTACGTGGAGGGGCGAGACCATGTATTGCTCGACCATGATGTGCAGGCCATGTCGCTGCCACTGCCAAAATCCCTTGAAAACTTAAAATTATCAGACACTGGGATTACCGCAAAGACAGGCCTTGCAGTGGTTGCCGTCGAACAGAATGGGTCGGTAATCACAGATTTCAGCAATTTAGAAAGATTGACTCCTGGCAGCACATTGATTTTGCTTGGGACCAGCAAGCAAGAGCGAAATTTTACTCAGCAATTCAGGTAAATTCCCCTTTTCCCGGACATCAGACGAATTGAGGGTTGCCTCGTGTGCCCTTGATACCTAGTATCAGCATAGGAGAAGTCTTTACGATGCTGAACAGGACCATATTCGTGCGTGTTTTTGTGTTCTCGGTCGGTATTCTCGCTTTGAGCGTGATCGGAAATCTGATCGATGAGCCGACGACCGTTGTTGCGCAGAGTCAGACAGCTGTCCTTGATTACAACAGTGGGATTCGACCGATTCTTTCGCGGGCTTGTTTTAGTTGTCATGGCGCGAACGAACGCGCCCGTCAGGCCGAGCTGCGGTTTGATGACGATGCGTTTCTTGAAACGCACGTGGTACCCGGCGACGCTGATGCCAGCGCGCTCTTTCAGCGTCTGACGACGGATGAAACCATTGGTCGGATGCCCCCGGTTTCAACAGGACTTTCACTGAGTGCGGCGGAGATTGAAACGGTGCGTCGTTGGATCGATGACGGAGCGATGTGGGGAGTCGAGGTAGCAACGGATTTAGATGTAGCTGAACGGATGGTTAATTTTGAACGCGAAGTCCGTCCGATTCTGTCGCAGCGTTGTTTCGCTTGTCACGGGCCAGACGAGCAGAGCCGTCAGCGCGGGCTGCGCCTTGATGTTGAAGATGGGATCCATGGGGATCGGGCCGAGTTCGGCGAAGCCGTTGTGATTCCGGGCGATGCTGCAGGCAGCCTCCTGTATCAGCGCATCATCGAAACCAATGCGGTGGCGCGTATGCCGCGCGGCGGTGAGGCGCTTACCGAGAGTGAGGTCGAGACCATTCGTCTCTGGATCGATCAAGGGGCTGAATGGCAATCACATTGGGCGTTCATTCCACCGGAACGCTCGCCGTTGCCGCCAGTAACCGACGCCGACTGGGTTCGTAATCCAATCGACCGTTTCGTGCTGGCGCAACTGGAAGCAGAAGGGTCCGCGCCATCTGAAGAAGCCGACCGCATTACCTTGCTACGCCGTGTGACGTTAGACCTGACGGGATTACCGCCGACAGACGGGGAAATCACCGCGTTGCTTAATGACGATGCTCCCGACGCATACGAACAGGCGGTCGACCGCTTGTTGGGTTCTCAACGGTACGGTGAACGCATGGCCGTCGAGTGGCTTGATGCGGCACGGTACGCTGATACCAACGGGTACCAGACGGATGGGGAACGGTCGATGTGGCGGTGGCGTGATTGGGTCATTGATGCGTACAACGACAACATGCCCTTCGATCAATTCACGATTGAACAGATTGCTGGTGACATGTTGCCAACCCCGACTCGCGACCAGCAGATTGCAACAGCGTTTAATCGCAACCACAGTCAGAATGGCGAGGGCGGCATTGTTGAGGAAGAATTTCTTGTCGAGTACGCCGTGGACCGCGTGCAGACGACGTCAACAGTTTGGCTTGGTCTGACACTGGGCTGTGCGCGATGCCACGATCACAAATTTGATCCGCTCAGCCAGACAGAATTTTATGAGTTCTACGCCCACTTCAATAATGTTCCAGAGCGTGGGAAAGCTTTTAAGTACGTGAACTCCCCACCACTGATTACGGCCCCGACGATTGATCAAGAAACACAACTGGTAACACTTGACGATAAATTACGCGAAGCGCGCGAAGCGTTTGCCGCGATGGCGCCGGATTCACAAGCGGCGCAAGCCGAGTGGGAATCATCGTTAGCGGCGTCTCTTCCCATTGACTGGTCTCTTACGGACCAACTGGTTGCACACCATCCTTTTGATGGCAACATTGCCGGTCTCGTGCAACCGGCAGAACCGGTCACGGCGATTTTGGAAGATGGATCGCCTCAATTTGTAGAAGGTCGGCTGGCAGCCGCCGCAAGTTTTGATGGGCGGCGGTTTGTGAACGCTGGCAATCATCCCAATGTTGGATACGACGACAAGTGGTCTGTCGGTGCATGGATCTACCCGACGGCGAACAGTGGCGTCATTGTTTCTCGTGCAAATGGGGGCGACCAGGGCGAGGTCGGTTGGGGGCTGTATCTGGAAGATGGAAAGATCCGCTTGAGTTTGTCAACGCGTGTTCTCGATGATGGTGTCGCCGCGGAAACTGTTGAAGATATCCAGTTGCATCAGTGGCAGCATGTGGTCGCAACATACGACGGATCAAAAACCCCTGAAGGCATGCGCGTCTATATCGACGGTCGTGCGAAGGCATTGACCGGATTACTCGATCTGGTCGGCAATCGTCTGCCTCAGAGATATCCACTACGGATTGGGGCCAGTGGGTCTGATAAACCTCGCTTCGAAGGCCACATTGATGATGTACGTATTTATACGACGGTGTTGACGGCCGAACAGGCCGCGGTCGTCGCGACCGTGGAATCGATCAGTGAAATTGCGGCGATGGCGCCGGGTGATCGGACCGCGGCCCAGCGTGACAAGCTTTATCTCTGCTTCCTGGATCAATATGCACCGCAAGACGTCCAGACTGCGTGGCGTGACGTGGCCGCGCTTGAACGAGAGCGCGATGCGCTCTGGGAAAGTTTTCCCACGGTCATGGTGATGGAAGAAATGGAGCCGCGTCGTCCCACGTATCGGTTGGATCGTGGCGCGTATGACAACCCGGCGGAGCCGGTGAGTCCTGGCGTTCCGGCGGTCCTGCCACCGCTTCCGCAAGATGGCCCGGCCAACCGGTTGGCGTTGGCGCGATGGCTTGTCGACCCGCAGCATCCGTTAACGGCCCGTGTGACAGTTAATCGCTTTTGGCAGATGTACTTCGGGACCGGCATTGTCAAAACAGTCGAGAACTTTGGGACGCAGGGAGAATTCCCCAGTCATCCTGCGCTGCTCGATTGGTTGGCGACGACCTTTATCGATTCGGGATGGGATGTGAAAGCCATACAACGTGCGATTGTCACGAGTGCGACCTACCGGCAGGCCTCGCCCGTTACGGCAGATGAATTTGAAGCGGATCCGGAAAACCGACGACTCGCTCGTGGGCCACGACTCCGTTTGCAGCCGCAAATGATCCGAGACCAAGCACTGGCAGTTGCTGGTCTGTTGGTCGAAAAAGTCGGTGGGCCGTCGGTCAAGCCTTACCAACCGGAAGGTTTGTGGGCTGATATGGTCGAGGGCGGTTACGAAGACTATGTTGAAGCCGAGGGCGATGATCTTTATCGACGTAGTTTGTACACATTTTGGAAACGGACGCTTGGTCCTCCGACCATGATGACGTTTGATGCGTCCACACGCGAGACTTGTATCGTTCGCACGGGGCGGACCAATACTCCCTTGCAGGCGTTGAACCTTATGAACGATGTGACCTACATCGAAGCCTCGCGCCGACTTGCCGAGAGCATGATTACAAGTGGTGGCACTACGCCGGAAGAGCGGTTGGCCTACGGGTATCGCGCAGCTACGGCCCATCGCCCCCAGCCAGCGGCGCAGGCGGTGCTGTTTGAGGGATTCCAGCAGCATCTGACGCATTATCAGAATAATCGGCAAGCCGCGCTTGAACTGATTAGCATGGGTGAATCTCCACGCGACGAGACACTGGATGTGGCGGAGTTGGCGTCGTACACCATGACGGCCAGCTTGATTTTGAATCTCGACGGAACGATTACAAAGGAATAGGTCATGGATCCGCTTGAAAAGTTGCTTACACGTCGCCGATTTCTTGAGTTGTCGAGTTCTGGAATCGGTGCGGCGGCGCTTGCGACCCTCTACAACGAGGACCTGCTTGCTCAAGTACCGAATACCGTTGGGGGGTTGCCAGGGTTACCGCACTTTGCGCCGAAAGCGAAACGCATCATCTACCTCTTCCAATCTGGTGCTCCGTCGCAGCATGAGTTGTGGGACTACAAGCCGAAGCTTGCGGAACTACGGGGTACGGACTTACCACCGTCCGTGCGTGGTGACCAGCGTCTGACTGCGATGACGGCATCGCAGAGTAGTTTCCCACTCGTCCCGTCGTTATTTAAGTTTGCCCAGCATGGAGAGTCGCGAGCATGGGTTAGTGAACTGATGCCGCATACCGCCAAGATTGTCGACGACCTGTGTTTTATTAAGTCTATGCACACGGAAGCGATTAACCATGATCCTGGCATTACTTTTTTTCAAACAGGAGCACAGCTTGCCGGGCGACCCAGTATTGGGTCGTGGTTATCGTACGGACTCGGGACCATGAATAGTGACCTTCCGACGTTTGTAGCGATGGTGTCAAAAGGGTCAGCGCAGACCGGGCAGCCACTATACGACCGACTGTGGGGCAGCGGGTTTCTGCCAAGCCGATACCAGGGCGTGAAATTTCTTTCGACAGGAGACCCGGTTCTCTATCTGTCGAATCCTCCTGGTGTTGATGAAGGGACAAGACGTAGGTTCCTTGATGATCTTGAGAAACTCAATCGGCAGAAAGAAGAAGAGTTTGGGGACCCGGAGACCAATACACGCATTGCGCAGTACGAAATGGCCTATCGCATGCAGTCTTCCGTTCCTGAACTCACTGACCTATCTGATGAACCAGACAGTGTCTTTGATTTATACGGGGAGGATTCTCGGCAGTCAGGGACGTTTGCTGGGAACTGCTTACTTGCGCGGAGATTAGCTGAACGAGACGTACGGTTTATCCAGTTATTTCACCGCGGGTGGGACCACCACACGCGGTTGCCGCGGAGCATTCAACAGCAAGCCAAGGATGTGGACCAGGCGCAGGCCGCGTTGGTACAGGATCTCAAGCAACGCGGCATGCTGGAAGACACGTTGGTCCTGTGGGGTGGTGAGTTTGGTCGCGGTCCCTATTCGCAGGGTGTTCTGACTGAAGACAACTATGGTCGAGACCACCATCCACGATGTTTCACGATTTGGATGGCTGGTGGTGGGGCGAAACCAGGCATCACATACGGCGAGTCTGATGATTTTGGCTACAACGTTGCCGCTGACCCCGTGCACATCCACGATCTGCACGCGACGATGCTGCATTTACTGGGCATCGACCACACGAAACTGACGTTTCAGTTTCAGGGTCGAGATTTTCGGTTGACCGATGTACATGGCAAGGTCATCAACAGCCTTCTTACCTAGACGGGGGCTCATCTTCCAGCTCCGACTGATTGCCCTACTCTTCGTGGCGGCAGGAGTAGCGCTTCCAGCTCAATCCATCGGTTCGGCGGTGCTTGAGATCTACGTCATCGATGTTGAGGGAGGCGAAGCGACACTTTTTGTCTCCCCGACGGGGGAATCAATGCTCGTTGATGCCGGCTGGCCCGGCTATAGCGGACGCGATGCTGCGCGTATCGTTGCGGCGGCGAACGAGGCAGGGGTAACGGCAATTGATTACCTACTTGTGACCCATTTCCACACGGACCACATGGGTGGGTCGCTTCCACTTGCCGAGCGACTGCCAATTCATCATTTTGTTGACCATGGGTCAAGTCCGGACCTGGGAGAGCGTGGACAGTCAGCCTTCGACCGATATGCCGCCTTGCGTGCACGCGCTGAGCATCTCGAGGTTGAGCCAGGTGACACCGTACCGATTACTGGTCTTGATGTCCGAATCATTGCATCAGGGGGACAAGTTTTATCCGCACCACTTCCTGGTGCCGGAGACCCCAATCCAGCGTGCGATAACTTTTTGTTTCACGGTGAGGACATTACGAGCAGAGGTGGTGACGCCGAAGACCAGTTATCCGTGAGCGCGGTTATTACTTACGGTCAGTTTCGCACCATCATTATGGGCGACCTGACGTGGAATAAGGAACACGCGCTCATGTGTCCGACCGACAAGATCGGGTCGGTCGATGCGTATCTCGTTTCCCACCATGGTGCCCATACATCGGGGTCTGAAGCGCTGATCTATCCGTTAGAACCCCGCGCTGCCATTATGAATAATGGCCCGCGAAAAGGTGGCGCCGGCCAAACGTTTGAAATCCTCAGTACCGTTGAGAGCTTGGAGCACCTCTGGCAGAATCACTACGCCGTTGATGCAGGGGAACTCAATAGCCCTGATCAATTCATTGCTAATTTGAATGATGGGAGTGAGGAGGTAACTGCTGGTGAGCCGCTGGTGCACGCCGGGGTGTCCTATTGGATCAAACTGTCAGCGCAGCCAGATGGCAGCTTCACGGTGACCAACAGCCGAAATGGGTTAAGTCACGATTATCCGGCGCGCTAGGTTCGACGCGACACTGTACCGATGGGTCAGTTTAGTACATGACAAATGCAAAGAGTTGAGTGCCGGCGGCAACTAGCACATGTTGCCGCCCGTCAAGGAGATACGTCTCCGGCGCGTTCGAAATATTTCCGATGCGAGTGTTCCACAACAAGGTTCCATTTGTTGCGTCGAACGCTACGAAGTTGCCACTGCCGTCACCGGTGAACACTAAGCCTCCCGCTGTCGTAAGAACACCGGCACCACCTCCGCCTCCCCGAGGCCAAGCATGACGCCAAACCGTCCGGCCGGTCCGATAGTCAATTGCTGAGAGCGCATTACCACCAGACCCGACAGTGACACGGTCTTTCCCGCCGAGTCCCATTGACCCTCTTGGGTCTGGGTCTGTCAGATACAACAGGTTGAAGCCGTTATTTTCTTGGGTGTAAAAGAGGCCGGTGTCCGGATTGAATGCTGGGGGCTGCCAGTTTGCGACGCCGCCTTCGACCGGCGATACAAGCGCACCCGGAATAATGGCTTCCTTGTCGGGGTTCGGATTTGGCTCACCGGTATCACGGATGTGGCTTGCCCAGTTAGAGGTGGCACCGTAGCGACTGGTGGTAATGTGTGATCCAGTAACGCGGTCGACCGTAAAGAAATACCCGTTTCTTGCTGCTGTTGAAACGAGTTTCCGTGGTTCGCCGTTGACTATTCCATCAATCAAAATTGGTGTTTGGGCCGAATCCCAGTCGTGGGTGTCATGCGGCGACGTTTGGAAATACCAAGCCATTTCACCGGTATCAACATCGACTGCAATCAGCGTGCATGTGAACAGGTTGTCACCCGGACGAGCAATACCCGTGTACCCAGGTGTTGGATTACCGGTTCCAAAAATATAGTAGTTCGTGTCCGGGTCATAGACGCCGGGTACCCACACTTGTCCGCCTCCGTGTCGCGCAGCATCAAGGTCGGGCCACGTGTCGAGGCCTGGGTCACCTGGTTCCATGGGGACTGTGTAGAAACGCCACTGCAGGGCGCCAGTTTCTGGGTCAAACGATTGCAGAAACCCAGGAGCATCGAGGTCGTTGCCGGTGCCGACCAGTAGGTGGTTTCCGACCACGATTGGCGCCATCGTTGAGAAATACTGTTCTTCGAAACTCGCGATCTCAACGTGCCAGTTTTCTTCGCCGGTTTGTACGTCAAGAGACACCAAGTAGTTATCTACTGTTTCGAAGAACAGCGAGTTCCGCCAGATGGCCGCACCACGGTTGCCGATATGTGGGCCGCCTCGTGTTTTCCAAAAGTAGTGCCACCGTACGCCACCGTCGCGGGCATCGAGAGCCCAGACGTGATCCGGGGCGGTGACATACAGTAAGTCACCGACTTGGAGGATTGAACCCTTGATGCGCTGCCCACCGATCGTAAAGTCACCTGTTCCTTCACCACCAATGAAAGTGGGGCTTCCGGGACCGTTGAGGGACGGCATCCCTGTGTTCATCTGGCGTGTCCATGCCAGTGTCAGGCGTTGCACGTTTTCCGTGGTCACTTGCTCAAGCGCACTGTAGCGCCGACCGGTGTAATCACCTGAGTATGTCGGCCACGAATTTTGTAATGGTTGAAGCAATGTTACTGGGTCAAGCCCGTCTTCTGACTGACCAATAATTGCCACAGGGACGACTAGAGTGACGACGAGAGACAACACAAAACGGAGTGATTGCGTAGTAAGAGTCATTTCAAAGTCGAAAGATATGCGGTGACGTTGTGAATATCGCGGTCAGCATAGAGGGGTAGCAGTTCCGTGTGACGTGCTAGAGGGTCGTCCACCTCGAACCGCGGCACGCCTCTTCTCCGAGTGAACGAACGATGTTGTCCGTCTGTTGTTGTCAGCACGAGGAGAAAGTCGTTCAATCGCTCAAGGCGTCCTTCAATGTGTTCGCCAGACGGTGTAGTTACGGTCACCGTGACAGGTGGTCGTGTTGATCCACGGGTTTCGCCACGTACCCATGTATTCTGTAATTCTTTCGCGTGCGGAATGCGGGTGGCGATACCGCTCAGATCCCCGGTTGCGGAATGACATGAACCGCAGTTTGTATTGAAGTAACGCTGTCCTGCCGACGGGTCTCCCACAAGGATGTCGAGTTCGATTTCGGCGCCCATCGGGGGACCGCCCTGCCGGGATGCCGTCGAAAGGACACTGTGTATATAGGTCACGATGGCCTGTGCATCATTCTCCGAAAGGGGTTGTGAAGGCATGTTTCCACCGCCAGGGCTCGATTGGCCATCTCGGATGATCGGCCAAATGGCTTCGCCAGCGAAATCGCCGAGCACGAGCTGTGAACGCAGTAGATTTGGGCCTCCGAGGTCGCCACCTCTCAGGTCCACGCCATGACAAGCGCGGCAGTTAATCCCGTAGAGAGCCTGCCCACGCTCGATCTCAGCAGCGTCTGCGGGTGGGCGCTGAAGCGCCGGGTACAGACCCTGGTTTTGCGCGGAAATTCCAGGCGCAAACAGACAGATCAGGACGGCGGTCATAGTAAAGCGCTCAAAGGGGCTCACCACAGAGATGAGTGTATCAGTCGTTCTACGGGTAAGTCCGTACAGAATAGAATGACAGGGACCCGAACCTTGAGTGTCCCGATGAAGCGAGCATTAAAGATATTCGTGATAATCGCCATTGGCTGTGTGGCGGTAGCCGAAGCGCAATCTCGGTTTGGGGATTGGGGACGACGTGAATTGCCCTACCGGGGCGATGTCACGTTTGTCCGACTGCGTTGGCAGGCCGGCACACACGGGGTGCCGGTTTTTGCGCGCGGTCCGAATTTTTGGCTGCATGAGTTTCCTCGTGCCGAACAATATTTGATGACGCTACTCAAGGATTTCACCACGGTGGATACTCGCGTTGATGGAAGCTTGATTCTGACGCTCGATGACCCCCAGCTTTTCAAGCATCCTGTTGCATTGATGCAAGAGCCAGGGTTTTGGATTATGACGGATGAGGAAGCGAATGCACTCCGAGCGTATCTGCTCAAGGGGGGCTTCCTAATCTTCAATGATTTTGAAGGACAACAATGGGACAACTTTGAGGCACAGATGCGACGCGTGTTACCGACAGGGCGTTGGGTTCCCATTGATGAAACACATCCGATCTTCGATTCATTTTTCCATGTCGAACAAATCTATCTGCCTAACCCGTTTAATCATCACCTGGCCGGTCTGACACCAGAATATTTTGGTTTGTTTGAAGACAACGATCCGACTGGGCGATTAATGGCAATCGCGAATTACAACACGAACCTCGCCGAATACTGGCAGTCAGGTGGAACCGGTTTTTTCCCCATCGAACCAATGAACAATGGTTTTGAACTCGGTATTAACTACATGATGTACAGCTTGACACACTGACCATAGGGTGGCGTGTGTCTGTCATTATCGAGATGTTATTCGGTTGGTACGCGGCAACCGAACGGTCGGATATTTTGCTCGACGGTTTTTTCCCGACCCAGCGAAACACAACCCCTACTGATCCAGCGATGTAACTTTCTGGGTGTTTAGCCGACGTGCTCCTGCCATGATGCCGGTCATGCCGTAGTTACCCTCGTGACAGGCATACTCAAACAACACACCGTCCGTTCGTCTGAACGGAACCGCCACAGTAAAAGGCCGTGTGTAGTTATTCGGGTCTTCGATGGTGAATTCATACATCACCGTGTCGGAATCAAGCCGGGTAAACCGTTCAATCAAATTCGTGTCTTTTGAAGAACCAGAAAAATTTGTTTCCCGAGCAAAATTGGTTGTTTCGACTACCAGCGTTTCACCTTCCCAGTGGCCACGGGAGCTACCGCTCCATTGGGGGACCTGCAGGTGCGGCTGCTCAATTGGAATGATACGGACGTTATGGATGTGTTCGTTGAGCAAGGTCACATAACCTGGTGTCTGGAAAATGTGGACATTATTGTTGTACGACCCGGGTCGCATGGGCGGGCCAGCATTGGATCCCATTAAGCAACGGTCACCCAAACTGCGGTCGGTGTAGTGGTCCGCATACCCATTGCGAAGGTTCAGTCGTCTGATTCGACTTGCTGTCCGAAATTCAGGTGTGTACGGAATACGACCTTCAGGCGGATCAATGACGAGCGAAGTACGTTTGTCAGAGGTTAGTTCGATTCCTCGCTCGTACCAAAATTCGTTGTAGGACAATACTCCGCCTTCGGCGCGGGATTGATAACCCGCACTCGGTGCGCCATCAACTGGGTCAAACAAATCTCTATTAAGACGAACACGTTCGGATGCTTCAAATTGTGCAGCGTCCTCGGCCGAAAGGGTTTCCTGTCCCTCAAGTGCCGCAGGGCGTTCAAGTGGTGTCAGCGTGCGAAACGTAAAAATGCCTGAGATGTCTGGCTGCCCATCTGGTGTGCGTAGCGGCATGTCCGTGTTGCCCGACTGAGCAAGGGCCAATGCTGGAGCGGTCAACACGGCGACCAGTGCGACAAAAAATCGATGGTTCATCTGAGACCTCTTTCGGTGATGAGATACAGGCTCATCCTATCCGAAAAGTTAAGAAAAAGGGTGGTTTTTAGAATCTAAATAGTCGGTTGAATTTAAGGATTAGCGCGCGGTTCACGAGTCCAGGAAACCGGCGGGTCTCGGTATCCCTCTGCTCATTCAAGACAACGAAGAACTCACTTCCTGGCCGGTATTCCCATCGGAAGCGAACATTTGCGGAGACGGTATTCAGACTGGAGTTGTACTGCACTAATGCGCTGGTGAACATCAGCGGTGTCATTGTGAACGTCACACGTGTTCCAAGGAGATTCGATGTGAATGAACCTTCCGTGAGGTCGACCCAGTTAATCGAATATGTTGGTTCGACGGAAAACTGGTTGCTCAAACTCACGCGGCCTCGGCTAAGGCCGAGCGTGGTTTTGTGCCCACTGTAAAACGTTCCGTGTTCGGCGGTGATGTTGCCAGAAAGAGGTCGTTGTTGACCGAAGTTATAACCGACCCTGAAATTGGCAAAGTCATAGCCACCAACAGGGACAATGACGTTTGAGGCAATCTGGAATGGCAGCGGTAAAAACTCGTAAGAGTGTTGACCGGCAATGACGAGTCGGTCACTGTTTTCCCATTCGATGTCGAAACCCGCACTTCTTTCTCGCGTTTCGACGACACCTGCCAGGTTTTCGATGTATGTCAACGACCCCGTCCAGACGAAACGTCGTACGAAATCAATCGAGCTGGGCCTCGGACTAAAGCGGATGGAACCGAAGCTACGCCGCATGTCGCGACGACGAACGAAACCGACCTCTGGATTGAAGTTATTCCCAACCAACAGATGTTCGAGTTGGAGGCCGTAACGGTCACCAGCGTAATCAAATTGACCGCGATAGCTCGAATCGTTAGTGGTGTGATCTTTTGTTTTTGTGCGCGCCCAGTAAGTGTTAATGGTCAGGTCGTCAAAAAAACCGAACATACCGTCAATACCGTAGGCTTCGTTTGACCCATTACGGCTTTGGCTTTCTGAGCGCCCGGTAAACATCGCACCGATACTGCTACGCCTGAGGACATCTCGACGAGCTCGTAAGACGGTGAAATTGGTGGCAGGGCGACGAGCGGCATTGTTTCCGTCTGCTTGGATATTGAGCGCCCCGAGCGTGAAGGCACCGACACGTCCGGTCAGGCGCCCGCCGGCGTTGAGTGGTACTTCCTGTCCGGCGTCTAGCCCGATCCGTCGACTGTAAAAGAGAACTGGGGTGTCGTCAGCGAATCCGCTTGTCGCCGCGCCACCGAAGCGGAACGTCCCTTGATTTTCAAGAAAAAACTCTCGTTTCTCAGGGAAAAAGAGATTAAATCGAGTGAGATTGATTTGTTGTTCGTCTGCTTCCACCTGAGCAAAGTCAGGGTTGTAGGTCACATCAGCCGTCAATCCCTGTGTCACGCCAAATTTAATGTCAACGCCAGCGTCGCTATTCACGTTGTTGGAAATAGCGGGTACCGCTCGTTGGTCAGTGGTGACGTCACCAATGACGTATGGCTTCACTTCAAAGAGTCGAGAGACACGAGGGGCTTCTAGGCCGACGAGCGAAGCGGCTAACGAGGCACGAAAATGTCCGCGGAGACCCTGGGCTGCCGAGAGTGCCGTCAGGTACGACGATTCGTTTTTCCAGCGGTTGACACGTCTTGCCTGAAACCCCCATACCTGTGGCCCGCCACGGCGATACCGGAGTGATTTGAATGGCAGTGCCACTTCCATGGTCCATCCTCCTTCGAAGCGGCCGACGGCGACGTCGTACACGGGATTCCAGTTGAGGTTGGGCCTGGTTTCATTAGTTAGTTGTGCATCAAGGCGTCCCCCAACAGCTGAGACTTCAAAGAGGACGACGTTGCGTCTGTCGTAGAACGTGTCGAAGGACCAAGCGAAATTGTCGTCACGAACAATGCGAGTGTTATCACGTCGCATTTCGTTGGCGATGATGCGTGAAGGTTCCGTTTCCCAGCACCGAGCGACGACATAAACGTTGTCGTCATCGAAAAGAATCCAGACCTCGGTCTTTTCTGTTGCCGGCTCACCCTCGTTAGGGTCGTTCTGGATGAAATCGGACATCGAGGCAATTTGCGAATACATCGGTTCGTCAAGGTCGCCGTCGATTTGGATCGGGTCGTCGATTCTGACCGCCCGTGCCGTAGCCCGCCCTTGGACATCACGATTGATGACAGTCGGTGGAACAGGAGGGGGGGGGCCGTCAACAAGGGGGGGCACTTCTGGTGTTACGACGTTCTGGGCTATCACGTCGGTACATCCGATAAGGATGGATGCAGTGCAGAGGACGAGCGGAAAAGCGTTAAAACGAAACAGCATTGCCACGAAGTCAGTGTTTAGGGTTCGCTACCGGACCCTGTCTCATCCAGGCGAGCGAATTCAAGAATGTTCGTCATTCCAACATTCCCTTCGTGACAGGCGTATTCAAACATTGGACCCTCGCTCGGTGGCATCGTCAGCGATGCAGTCCATGGTTGAGACCAGAGTTCGGCGTCTATGAACGACACGTCGTAGCGCAACGTGTTCACGTCAATCCTGGTAAAGCGTTCTACAAGGTGCATGCTCGACAAAGAGAGTCCCCGGAACAGCTGACGAGAGTCAAAGTCTCTTGTGTCAATAACAAGAGTATCTCCATCCCAGTGACCACGAGAGTTGCCGAGCCATTGTGGTAATCCTTGAGGGAGTTCCGGGGTTTCACTGAGAGGAATAATCCGATATTCGTGAATCATTTCGTGGAGCAGCATTACATAGTCTGGCGTTTGCACCAGATGGATATTCTGGCTGTAGACACCGCCAAGCCTGGGGATACCTGCTGTTAGGCATCGCTCCCAGAGGTTTCTGCCTTCGGGTCCGTCAGAGTGTGGTGCCGGTCGCGAACGGCTCAGTGTCCGCGCGTGTTCGGTGTAAGGGATTTTGCCGTTACGCGGGTCGGTGATCATGGAGGTTCGCCCATCGGACAATCCGCGTTCCCACCAGACGGCGCGCCGTGCTAATGCGCCATCGCTGGCACGTTGCTGGGCATTGAGTTCTGCGATTTCATGGTCGTCCAACCGCTCGCGACCCGCATGGTGGTCAGGTCGCTCAAGCGGCGTTGCCGTTCCGTGGTTCCATATTCCACCGAGGTCAGGGCTACCCCATGGCGTACGAGGCACGGATGATTGTCCCAGTGCGCCATGGGGGATGATGGCGATGGATCCGATAGCGATTAAAAGACTTATGCAGTTTAGACCCATAGCAAAGGGTTTCTGTATTCTTATCTAAAACGTGATGTATCGTACTTCTGTTTCACGTGATGGGCAGGATGGGGATAGGATTGCTCCGATCGTCTACTGAGGAGAGGGCAGAATGAGTAATTATCTGAAGGGTATTGGCATGGCGTTTCTGTCGTTGTCGTTGGCGGCAGTGGTCGCATGCGGCGGTGCAGCGCCGGCTCCGGCTGAAGAAGTAATGGCAGTGGAAGACGTTGCCACCAACACAGGATTTATCGATCGGCAATTGCCGAATCCAACGTCAGAGGTCATGACACAGTGGGCAGAACTTCCCGATGGTCGCACATGGGGATCGACAGCTGGGATCGATATTGGTCCCGATGGGCACGTCTGGGTTTATGACCGCTGCGGTGCTAATGGGCTCGATGGTGGGTGTGAGGCCAATTCTGATATCGATCCGATTTTAAAATACGACCGCAACACGGGTGAGATGCTGGCTAACTTTGGCGCAGGGCTCTTCGTGTTGCCGCATGGTTTACACGTTGACGATGATGGCAATGTGTGGGTGACTGATTCGCAGGGTAATGAAGCGGGAACCAAAGGGCACCAGGTGATTAAGTTCAGCCCGGAAGGCGAAGTGCTGCTGACGTTGGGTGAGGCCGGGAACCCTGGTAGTGGTCCTGGTCAACTCAACGAACCGTGTGACGTCATCACGGCGCCCAACGGGGATATTTTCGTTTCCGATGGTCACAGTGGGCAGAGCCCAGATCCACCGGAGGGTCGGACCGGACGAATCTTGAAGTTCGATAGTGAGGGTAATTTCATCAAGGAATGGGGTGAGATTGGATTCCGACCTGGTCAGTTCCGGACACCTCACGCCATGGAGTTTGATTCGCAGGGTCGTTTGTATGTGGCTGACCGAGGGAATCACCGCATTCAGGTGTTTGACCAGGAAGGTGAATTGTTGGAGATCTACCAGCAGTTCAGTCGTGTCAGTGGTTTATTTATTACGGCAGATGACATGCTCTATGCAATTGATTCTGAATCACAGGAAGGTAATCACTACGGCTGGATGGACGGTGTTCGGATAGGTCCAGCAGGTGAAGACCTGGTGACGGGATTTATTCCTCCACACATTCCTGCCGAAGGACGTGTGTTACAAGGTCTTGCCGGTGAAGGTATTGCGGTGGATGCAGACGGCAATGTGTTTGTCGCTGAAGGCCCGGCCTCACGCCCATTCGCCGGCGGTGGAGTGACGAAGTACGTCGCGGCGAACTAACACTAACGGCTTGGTAGTGAACTCTGGAAGGGCTCGTGGGACATCAAGTTCCACGAGCCCTTTCTTTTTCGTTACTTCCTGCGACTAACCAAGGTTTGAGCGGGGGTCAGTAGATGACGAGAAACGTTCCGTCTGGTTCGGCGACCACGGCCGGCAGACTCCCGTCAGGGATCTCCCCGCCGGTGCCGGTGTCGCCAGTCGGCTGGCCTGACCTGTCGAATTGTTGCCAATGAAATGACCCGCCGGCTTGCCAGCTAATTGCATCACCCCAGACAAGAAGAGATTCTCCGAGGTGATTGACGGCGATGCGTGGGTTACGTCGTCGGGCTTCGGCTGTCCCACTTGGGGATACGGATTGGTCAAGGGAGTCCGTCGTTGTGAAATAAACCTGTCCTTCTGTTTCCCAAGACACGGTCATTCCCGTTGGGCTATTCGTGAGCCCTGTTGTTGAGATCGGGCAGGCATTAATTTCCCAGAGATCGATTAAGTCGTCAGAAAACGACACCCCTCGATCGTGGGAGGCTAGTAGGCGTTGGCCTCGGCGGATGTTGTTTCCCGCTCCTCGGTATGAAACATAGACTGCCCCCGCGTCGTCCGTGCGAGCATGCAGGGCGCAGCAGTCACAAGCGCCCTCGCTTGCGCGATTAATTGGGCGGGCTGGTGTAAACCGTTCTCCGTCGTCATTGGACATGGTCATGAAGACCGAACGTTCAGATTCCGGTGGTTCGCCGGTATGCCAGAACACATATACGTTACCAATGTCGTCAGCGGCGACTGAAGGACCGGCCTCGACGCCTTTTCCAGCGGCAAGACTGAATTGTGGCTCGAAACCTGTGCCGTCATCGGTTGTCCGTGTGTACAGAAATTCTGTTCGATTGAGTTTGAACCAGACAACATGAACACGATTATTTTTGCCGAGTGCGAGGTGGCCACCATCAATCGGGCCGATGCCAACGACCGTGCCGGGTTGACTATTGACATAAATAGGTTCAGACCACGCAGTCGCGCCCGCTGTTTGTGTCACGTAACGTAGGTCTCCCGAACGCGGTTCGCCTTCAAAATAAATCACATGTACCGTGCCTGCACCATCAATGACAGCGTGTGGGAGGCGTCCACCGTCAGGCAATCGAAGCAGGTTGACCGTCTCGCTTAATGCTGTCGGACCAGCTGAGCAGCCTGTCAAAAGTGCGGCTAGTGTCAGACCAGAGAGAAGTTTCCAGGCCGTCATTTAAGTCAGCCTAACAGGGAAACAGGAGAAAGACCGTATAATCCCGCGATGGTGAGTAGGGTACGGATTCTTGGAGCTGGTGTGATTGGCCTGATCGGGCTTGGCCTCGTGTTGTCGGCGCAGTCTGAACCTCCCGATGCCGCTCAAACTGCGCGCTCTGCCTATTACCATACCCGTGCGCGCCTTGCGGACGACGAAGCCGCGTTTCGCGTGCATCGGCCTGCATATTCTTTCTGGCAGCATATCTTTACGATTCCTGACGGTAGCATCATTTATGGCAGCGCGGAAGACGGTCGGTTGCTTGCCACGTTTCCATCGCGAGGTAATTGGGCACGTGACGTGGTCTGGGAGGAAGAGCGACTTGTTGGGACGGTGGAGGGCCGACGGTTCTCACGGCAGCTCAGAGACCGACGTGATGAAGTAGAAGCGTTGTTGGAGGCAGCGGTTGGTTCGGTGGTGCATAACCCGACGCGCGGTCGATTTCTTGAGCCACACGCTGAACGATATGGGCCGTTTCTCGCTGACTGGGGAGCCATCTATGAGCGGTTTGGTGTACCAGCGGAAATTGGTTTAGCACAGGCGATTGTTGAATCTGGACTTAATGGACGCGCGCGGTCGAGCGCACGCGCCCTCGGATTTTGTCAGTGGTTGCCCCGTAATTGGAACGCATTAAAGCGTCTCTCTCCGCATGTGATCGAGGGGTACAACCAGACGACACAGGCACCGTACTGTGCGGCGTATCTAACAATTCTTGCCACGATGTATGGCAGCTTTATCCCGGCGCTATCAGAGCATCATGCGGGTGGGGTTAATGTAGGTCGTACCGTGATCAATGGCGAGCGTCTTGGTGGTCGCGGTACTCGCGAACAGTATTTGCTGGGTTCAGATTTTGCTCGTAGTCTCAGGCAGATTTCGATCCAGCGATATCGACAATTGTATCGAACATATGGGCATCGGTCGGCCTTGTACGCTGAGATGGTATTCGGCAACATGTACAACGTTCGTCGTTTGATATGGGAAACACCCCAGACGAAGATTTTTGCGATGCGTGTGCCGGAGACCACCTCGATAGCGACGATTGCACAAACGACGGGGCTTTCCCGAGCTGAGCTTAAGCGTTTTAATCCAGCGCTCGTTCGTCGGGTTCCCCAGCATGCAAATTTGTATTTGCCTGAGTATGTAGAAGATTTTGGAGAAGACGTGTCTTTTTGGCATCTCCCTGCCAGTCCCGAGTATGCGGAGGTGCTGAACGATTTTGTCAGACTTGACGCCACGATTCAGGCTTGGCACGAGCCCGAGTTCGAGCAGACCCTTCGTGATTTCCAGCAGCGGTTTACGGATACGGGAACCGAGGAGGGTACGGTGATGGCAACCCTGTTGCGGTTTGTGATTGGAAATCTGACGACGAGTCGGCGCGCGGCGATTCTTCAGGAGTTTCGGGATAGTGATCGTGTCCGTGAATTGTTCGATCGGGGCAAGCGCGATCTTGCGTCGCGTAGTGAATAGAAATGCCTACTAGAAATCCCTGCAGGTGTTTTTGTAGAGCAGTGTTGTCGTATCTTTTTTAGAAGGTTCGACCGGCGGATAACACTTTTACAACTTTTTGCTACTTGCGTTGGATTAAGGTCGGTAGGATAAGTTATGCGACGGCAACTAATATTCGCGAGAGGCATCGTCCTTTGGGGTGTTGCCCTGCTGACGACTACAACTGTTGACGCTCAGGAACAACGGATTTTGGAAGCGGTTGAGGCGGAGCGGTCCCCTCTTATCGAGACAATGCGTGAACTCGTTTCGATTGAATCAGGTAGTCGTGACCCGGAAGGACTGAGTGCAATCGCTGAGGTCATCAGTAGTCGCTTCCGTGCTTTGGGTGGTGAGGTCGAACTGGTCAGTCATGATGACCCCTATGTCATGGTTGACACGCCGGGAGAAATTGGTCAGAGCGTGGTTGCGCGTTTTCGCGGTCGTGGTCGTGGTCGCGTTCTCCTACTTGCTCATATGGATACGGTTTATCAGCGAGGTGAACTTGCTAACCAACCGTTCCGTGTCGATGACGAGCGTGCCTATGGTCTTGGTATAGCAGATGACAAACATGGTGTCGCGCTAATTCTTCATACGCTCGCCGTGCTTGAAACCCTCGCATTCGATGACTACGAATTAATCACGGTGTTGATTAATGGCGATGAAGAGGTTAGTTCTGCGGGATCGCGTGAATTAATTACCAGGCTCGGGACTGAACACGACGCCGTCTTTTCGTGTGAGGGCGGTGGCGCATCCGACCGATTGGCGCTGACCACGGCAGGAATCGGTGCTGTTTTGCTTCGTGTAAGGGGGCGGGCCTCTCATGCTGGTAGCGCACCAGAGCAGGGTCGCAATGCCCTGTACGAACTGGCGCACCAGGTTTTGCAGATGCGGGACCTGACTAATGCGAATGCCGGTATCAAACTCAACTGGACGATTGCTTCGGCAGGAGCGACGCGTAACGTGATTCCGGCGGTAGCGCGTGCGACGGCAGATTTCCGCGTGCTTCGCGTGGCGGCCTACGACGAAGTTGAGCGTCTTGTTCGGGAGCGGATTCGCGAACAATTAATAGACGGGACGACGGTTGACGTCTCGTTTGAACGGCGACGACCTCCTCTTGAAGCCACGGACGAGTCTCGCGCACTTGCTGCGCACGCACAGTCGATTTATCGAGAGCTCGACCGGCGATTGACTGTCAGTGACCAGGCTGCCGGGGGTGGAACAGATGCAGCGTTTGCCGCACTCGAAAGCGATGCTCCTGTCATTGAAGGCTTTGGGCTGATTGGTTTTGGCGCGCACTCGGATGCACGTGAGTCGGTTGATCTTCGTTCGGTCGTTCCACGTCTGTATTTGCTGACCCGGATGGTCATGGATGTGGGGCAGGGTCTTACACCGTAGTGGCGTCGAGCGACCAGAATAAAAAAGGGAGCGAACAGTTGTTCGCTCCCTTTAAAGAAAGACACGAGTCACTACGAGATAAGTTGGTTAGTGACTATTTCGACTGTCAGTCGCCCTCTGGTAATGCCAGCGCAACAAGTGATCCAGGGAATGAGCCGCCCTGCCCGATCTGAACAATAATGAACTGCCGGTCTTCATGCTGGTAGGTCATCATTCCGTACTGGCCGGTGGCTGGTAGTTCCACGCTTCCGACTTTTTCACCAGTTCGCTTGTTATGCGCGTTCAGGACAGGCGGTCCCTGCATGCCTTCTGTTGCGATTAGCAGACTCTTAGTCGTCATCAGGATTGCTCTGCCGCGAGGAGTTCCAGTGCCGCTGAGGTCAACGCCTTGAAGAGCTGGGTGTCGCTTCATCAGATCGGAGGCTTCCCCAACAGGCACCGCAAATACATGTTCGCCCGTGTTCATGTCGATCGCAGTAATCTTGCTATAGGGTGGCTTATAAATCGGAAGTCCTTGCGGCCCGCTCCAGCCAACGCCGCCACCCTGTACCCAGTCTGAGATCGTGGTGCCGGTAGTGGTGCAGTCACCAGAGTCTGACGTGCAACTGTGGATTTCAGCGTCAGCATCTGCGCCAGGTCGTACTGTTCGACCTGAGCATCCTTGACCGTTTGCCTGATACAAGTAGCCGGTCTCGGGATCAAGCGTTGCCGGATGAGTGATGTTAAGCCCCCCAGCGCCACACGCAACCCAACCTTTAACTGACTCAGTGTGATTGTTCGGGAGTGGTGGGATATAAGGTCCACCAATCCGAAACTGGCTCATGATTTCCAAGGCTTCCTGCTTCAGTTCAGGTGTGAAATCGATGATGTTGTCTTCGGTCAGGCCCAGTGGGTTCAATGGGGCAGGGTTTGTCGGAAAAGGTTGCGTTTCTGATAACTGCTCACCAGGCACAATCGATGCGGGTACGGGACGTTCTTCAATTGGCCAAACGGGTTCACCCGTTTCCCGGTTGAAGGCAAACGTCATGCCCTGCTTGGTCGTCTGAATCACCATCGGAACATCGGTGCCGTCAACGTTGACATCAACCACAATGGGTACGTTTGGCAGGTCGTAGTTCCAAATGGGATGGTGGACGGTCTGGAAGTGCCAGACACGTTGCCCCGTATCAACGTCAATCGCGATCAAACTTGTTCCGAATAAGTTGTCTCCAGGCCGAAACCCTCCGTAGTAGTCGATAGTGGGGGCATTGGTTGGAATATAGACAAGGCCTCGTTCAAGGTCTGCGGAGAGAGGTGCCCATGATGAGACGTCGCCCGTCCAATCCCACGCGTCGTTTTCCCACGTGTCGAATCCAAACTCACTTTCCGTCTGCGGGATGACATTGAATTTCCATTTGTGTTCACCGGTCCGTGCGTCGTACCCCAAGACGTCGCCCGGCACGTTTTCAACCCGGCTCTGACTGTAGCCTTGTTCGTGTGAGTTCCCGACCACGACCGTTCCATTTACGACGATAGGGGGCGACGAACTGGTGATGTATCCCGTTGACATTGGAATACCTTCATACACGTCGTATTCGTGCCCAAGGTCGGCAAGGAGGTCTACAACGCCGGTACTTGGAAATCCTTCAATGGGGACTGGTTTGCCGAAGCCTTCAAGGTGTTCGCCAGTTTTGGCGTCGAGGGCATGGAGAAAAAATGCTGGGGTAATAACGTAAATGACCCCGCGACCATCGATTTCCGCATAGCCAACACCTTTTCCGTAACTGGCTCGCATCGATTCTGCCCATCGCCGGGTCGTTGGCTCACGATACATCCACAAGGTTTCCCCGGTTTGTGGGTCGATGGCCGCAACGGTCCGGCGATAGCCAGCGACTGTGTAGACAATGCCGTCGATATAGCTTGGTGTTGAGCGGGACAGGTAGTAGGGATGTGGGCTGTAGTTGTCTCCGCGCCAGACCCACGCTACTTCGAGGTCCCCAAAATTGTTTTCGTCGATTTGATCTAGTGGCGAGTAACGAGTACCCCAAGCGTCAGCGCTCTGATATCGCCATTCCCCATAAGGCGTTCCGCGTTCGACCTGGTCTTGTGCCGTCACTGGCACTGTCAGTGTTACGGCAGCCAGACATGCCAATACCAAGGCAGGCACGCCCAGGAAACGCCAGTTTATTAAGGTGTTTCTTTTCATAATGGCTCCTCCACAGGGCACAATGATAATCCGGGCAGCATGGTTTATGTCAGCAATATCTTTTAGTCAGTCCATAATATGTAGATAGTGGGTGGTATTTATCGAGATCGGAACGGTGTCGAGGTCGAATATGTCTCTGTCCCGTTGCCAACGCACGAAGTGACCCAGGCTGTGCCCTTGGCGGCACGGGTGGTGGGACATAGATCCTCGCGGAAAGAGTTGCCGGTTTATACAGGGACGGATGGGACCGAGTTGGCGATCCAACCACGACATCATCGTAAGCAATGGACTGATCATCAATGGGTCGCGTTTCGTGAGTTTCAGAAGTTTGAGCTAGACATGGCGTCGTCCGACGAACCTATCGCTGCGACGATGATTATTAAGACCTAGGCAACGAGAAGATACGGTATGGACTTTGTTGTGTGGGGGCACGACCCCTGGCAGCGCCCGATTTTGCAGCATTTGAACTGGGACCCGTTATGGGTCTCTGTTTTCTGTGTTGTGATGTTTGTATTGGCACACGCAGCGTATACGGTACTGTCGTCTGGTCGTAAGCGGACAGATCACGAAACCGACAAACTTGAATCGCAACGCGGAGATGTACCTGAACGCATCTTGCGGCATTCGTTCATGGCGCGGTTGTTTCACTGGTTAATGTCAGTGACGATGTTTGTGCTTCTCGTGACCGCTTTCTTTCCGATTATCGGTCTTGAGTTCGACTGGATTCCGTGGCACAACTGGGCCGGGGTTATCTTTACCGCGACAATTGCGTGGCATATCGTTCACACCACCGTCTGGCTCGATTTTTGGTCAATTTGGGCCGGCCCGAAGGATATCCCTGAGTTCAAAGCTTTAATGTTGCGGGAAACCGGACAATTTTCCACTACTCCTCAACCGGCTAAGTATCCACTTGGCAATCAGCTGTATCACTGGATTCTGACGATTGTTGGCCTGACCGTTATCGTGACTGGTGTGCTGATGTTGTTTCGGATCGACAATCCGTTCTTTGACCATAATCCATACCTGATCAGTGAACTTGCGTGGGGGTGGGTCTATGTTGCTCATGGGTTGGTTGGTGTGTCATTGGTTGGGTTGGTTGTCGCGCACATTTACTTTGCATTGCGACCCGACCACTGGTGGCTTACGAAAGCCATGGTCTTCGGTTGGATCACTCGGCGGCAGTATCTAGAGCATCACGAGCCGAATCGTTGGCGTGTATCGTCCAAAAAGCCCTGGTAGCCGGTCATTGCTACTTTCACGTATGCCGAAATGCTACGAGTCACTTTGATCCATAGGGGACTTTTTGTGTTTTTGGCGGAGCACTCGTACCCACACAAACATTGCGGCGGTTGTAACAATCATTTGTAATGCGGTCGCGAGTGCATCCACCGTGACGCTCCAGCGTCCGATGGCTGGAAGCATGGGAACCGTTGAGAGTAGCCCGACAATTAGCGCGACCCACGTACTGGCAAATAGCGGCAGTGACACCGTGTTGAGTCCCGTGGCTCCAAAGCCACCCAGGGCTTGAAAAAATCTGAGCGCGTCGTTCAAGGTGTCTGCTCGAAAAAAAACCCAAGCCGCATTTGCCAGAACGAGAAGGTATACATGGCGAAGCGGTGCCGGCCATCGAGTCAGTGTTATCCCCCAGCGTGTACGTTCAAGCACGATAAACACCGCATGGACAGTACCCCAGAGGAACACGCCCCAACTTGGCCCGTGCCAGAGGCAAATACTGACAAACAGTAAAACCACGGTCCCCGTGATCGGAGTCGACGTTGTTGTCTTTGGTGTTTCCCTAAGTGAAAGACCAAGATAGGTGTTGCACCAGTTCGTCAGAGACATGTTCCATCGACGCCAAAATTCATGGAATGAATCGGCGGCATACGGCGAATTGAAGTTTTCGGGTAAGCGGAAACCAAGCATGCGACCGATGCCGAGTGCCATGTCGGCGTATCCCGATAGGTCGAAGTAGATTTGCAAAGAGAAGCAAAGAAGTCCGGTCCAGGCTGGTACGAACGTGAGCGAGTCAATGTTGGAGAAGGCGATATCAGCTGGGGTGGCCAACGCGTGTGCAATGAGCGCGACTTTACAAAAGCCAATAGAAAAGCGACGTACACCGTAAGCGAACGACGCCATACTAAGTTGACGGTTATTCAGCTGTTGACTGATGTCTCGATACCGGATGATTGGTCCAGCGATGAGGAATGGAAACCCAAGTACGTACATTGCCACATGGGTTGGCTTAAGAGGTGCTACGCCGCGCCGCCGGTACACGTCGACAATTAAGGAAACTGCGTGGCAAACGAATATTGAAAGTCCAAGAGGCATGAATAGGCCCGGGACTGAAAAGCGGTAGTCGGGTGTTGCGGCAGTCCATGCGGTTTGAGTGACGAGGGTGGGAGTTGCCAGTTGGTATGTGGTGTAGAGCAGTACCATACCGGTTAGCGTTACCGCAAAACCGAGTTCAGGAATCGCGCTGATTGTGTTGCGTGAGTGCGTGTCCTCGAAGAGGTGGGCACGGTTAACTACCCACGCAATTCCAATGAGAAAGGCCGTAGACGCCACGAGGACGCTGGCATACAGAGAATCGAATACAGCGAGAAAAACGACGCTGCTAATCGCTATAACCGCATTGGCAACGGCAGGGCGTCTTTTCGCCTTCGTCGCCTGACCAAAAATGGATTCGGTGACGAAATAGAGACTGAGTACTGCTGGGAGAAAAACGAGTAAGAAGATGCTGTCGGTGAACGGCACGCGATGGAAATGTTACTCGTTGGGCCCCATTGATTTTTTTGTGGAACACAAAGAGAAGCGACACGGTAAAAAAATCACCGGATCAATGAAACGATAATCGAGCCCAACGCGTTGTTATTCTTAGTGCTATCTGTGATCGAAGCGAGTAGTCTGCTGTTTGATTTCCCTGACAAAACATTCATGTTTTGGCCACTGAATGTTCATTGGTTGTTCGCTACTGTGACCACAGCACTATTGTGCTAAACAAGGAAGAATTAGCCTATGGAGGCAAACACGATTTTTGATAAGGGGAACAATGAGATGAGTGGCAGACAGAGATATGCAAACAACGCTGCAGGGGACGGTCTGAACATATCGACAATGCTGATTGTTGCACTGATGACGTTCGTGATGTGGGAAGGTTTGGGTTACGAGGTTCATGCTCAGGGTCGTGGTGGCCCGCCTGGATCACGTGGGGAGATGCGCGGTGGGCGTGCCGGTAGCCCTGCCGGAATGCTCCCGTTGCGACAATTGGATCTCACCGATGCACAGCGCCAAGAAGTTCGTGCAATATTCGATCAGAACCAGTCGATGCTTCGTGCCACCGGCGAGCAATTAGGTCGCGCGAAGCAAGCTTTGCACGAAGTAGTAACCAGTGACTGGGTGAATGAATCTGAGATTCGTGCGCGGGCAGAAACACTTGGTCTGGCGGAAGGCGATGCGGCGGTTGTACGCGCTGACCTTTACGTACAGTTGTGGCAGATTTTGACACCAGCACAACAAACGCGGGTACAGGAAATAGAGGCCGAAATGAAAGCCTCGCGAAACGACAGACATTCAGCCGGTGAATGGATGCGAGGGCGTCGGGAAGGGCGTGACCGGGATCGCCGCGAGCGGTAGATACAAATCCGCATGGGGGATGATGGTTGTTGGTCAGAGGTGACATGTTCTATCGCTATCGCACTGCTTCGGTAACTTGTAGTTTCACGACTGCGCTCATTCTTGTAGTGGTCTGTGTGATGCCGGTTGGTGCTGGTCAGGTCGATGAACAGCATGAAGTGCTTCTCGGCACATGGGTGCTGAACGACGATTTGAGTGATGCTTTGCCTCCGCGTACGGAGATGTCGAACGGTAATCGTGGTCGGCGAGGCGGCGGCTTTTCAGGACCCGGTGGTGGCTTTGGTGGTCCAGGCGGTGGTGGATTAGGCGGGCGTCGAGGTGGGTTCGGTGGTCGCACCGGCGGTCGTGTTCCACCAGAGGACCGTGCGTTACGGAGGGCCGGTTTGCAAGAGGCGATAAAGGATTTGACGACCGCACCACGCCGTATGACGATTGGTGGAACCCCAGAAGAAATTGTTTTGACGTATAACGACCGACGCGTGGTTCGTCTTCTGCCAGACGGGCGCGAGCATGCGGGTCTTGCGGGAACCAGCATGCGGGTGACCCGTGTGACGCAGTGGGACGATGCGACACTGGTGGCAGAGATTCAGCTTGATAGCGAGGTCAAGTTCGAAATAGAGCAAAAGTATCGCGTTCACGACGGCGAGGATGGTTTGCAGTTGGTAGTGACCTCACGATTTAACGGCGGGCCATTCGGTCGAGAAACTCGAGAAATCAGACGAGTCTATGATGGTGAGGATTCGCCCAATTGACGCAGAGATTACTTGAGACAATAGGCTGAAGGCTGTAGATTTCATCTGAGCTTTCATGTCAAAGACGAGTTTCCGAGGGTGTGTCGGTTTCATGGCTCTGGTTGCGTCGGCCAGCGTGCTAGTCGTGAGGGCTCAGCAACCGGTGGTCGAACACTCACCCACTGCTGAGCAGATTGAATTTTTTGAAGGTAGGGTTCGTCCCGTACTCGCAGAAAAATGCTTTCAGTGTCATAGCTCCAGAACTTCGACGCCCTTTGGCGGGCTCCGTCTTGACAGCCGACAGGGATTATTGACTGGCGGGGATTCTGGTCCAGCCGTCGTGCCAGGGCAATCTGCAGACAGTGCGATTGTGCAGCGCGTTCAGGGCCGGCCGGTTTTAATGCCTCCGACTGGTCGTCTTGATGACGATGAAATTACGGCATTAATTCAATGGGTGGATATGGGCGTCCCGTGGCCCGTTGCGACGGCGTCTGACGACGTTCCAGATCCATCGGCACCTTTCGACTTGCCGCAACGCAAGCAACAGCATTGGGCATGGCAGCCAGTACAAGTGGCCGAACCGCCGACCGCGAATGATTCCTCATGGTCGGGGACAGCCGTCGATCGCTTTATTCACGCAGCGCTTGAGCAGCAGTCTCTCACTCCAGCACCAGCGGCAGACCCACGTGCACTGATCCGCAGGCTCTCCTTTGATTTGCGAGGGCTTCCGCCCACACCAGCGGAAGTGGCGAGGTTTGTCAGTGATGCGTCTCCAGAGGCCTATGTTGACCTTGTTGACCGGTATCTGGCGTCGCCACGTTTCGGCGAGCGATGGGCGCGACATTGGATGGATCTATTTCGATACAGTGAATCGCATGGAAGCGAAGGCGACCCGGATATTCCGCTGGCGTGGAGATATCGTGACTACCTCATCCGTGCCTTCAATGCTGATGTCTCGTATGACCAACTGATCCGAGAGCACTTGGCCGGTGATTTGTTGCCAGCGCCAAGACTTAATTCCGACCTGCAACTAAACGAATCAGTCATCGGTACAGGACACTTCCGATTGGTAGAGCATGGGTATCAACCCGTTGATCCGTGGGAGGATCGGGTGAAGTGGACTGACAACCAGGTTGACGTTGTTTCGAAGGCATTCATGGGATTAACGGTGTCGTGCGCGCGGTGCCATGACCATAAGTTTGATGCCATTAGTCAGAAAGACTATTACTCCCTCTTTGGAACATTGTATGGGGCTCGTCCCACACAACGAGCCATAGATGCTCCTTCGGTTCTCACCAAGAATAAAGAGGAGCTCGCGAGCTTAAAAAAACAGGTTCGGGCAAAGCTCGCGGATGTCTGGGTTAACAGCACGACAGCCACCAATGAGGCATTGCTTGAACAAGCACGCGTGACAATTGAACCGGAGTCCGAAACTTTTAATTCCACGGGGATCCGGTCAGATGGAACGCTAGTGGAAGCTTTGCGTGAACTAGGACAGGCATCAGATTTTACGGCTACCTGGAATGAGCTTCAGAGATACTGGGAAACAGAGGTCGAGACCCGTCAGGCGTTCAATAATGAACATTTTGATGTGGCATGGGACCTCAGCGGTTTTGATTACGAAGCTACGGTCGGTCATGGTGTGGGACGCCCTGACGTTCCGTCGGCACCAGGTGAGTTCTCTATTGAACGACGGGGGGATCTGCTGCTTGGTGGAATATATCCAGGTGGTGCGTACACACATTTGTTGTCGACGAAGCACGGTGGTGTGATTCAAACACCGCGGTTCCAGATCGACACTGACCACATCAGTCTTCGAGTGTTGGGCGGAGACCTTAGCTTTGCGCAGTTAATCATTGAAAACTATGCGGTACCCCGGGGCGGTATCTATCACCTTCGTTACAGCCCGAAGGCTGATCGGATGACGTGGGCTCAGTGGGATACGACATTCTGGAAAGGGTTTACGGCGTATATCGAATTCGCAACGCAAGAAGACGTGACACGGTTTCAGTTCGATTCTGAAGACACCAGCCTGACGAATCGGCCAACGCGTCGGGGTGATGGCCGGTCGTTTATTGGTGCGAGCCAGGTTGTCTTCCATGAAACAGACGAGACACCGCGCGATACGGTGCTACCGGTGCTTCACATGTTTGAAGGAGCTATTCCGACATCGCTCGACGAACTAACCCGACAACTCTCGGGACAACTTAAAGGAGTAGTTGAAGCGTGGCGTGATGGTCGACTGAGTGAACAACAAGCGGTGTTTCTGGATGAGTTTGTTCGTGCCGACCTCTTACCACGAAGACTTGAAGATCTTGTTGGCCTCAGGTCGCTGGTTGCCGAGTATCGTCTTCTGGAGCGTGATGTGCCGGTTGCGAGACGGGCGCCTGGTGTGGTGGAAGAGTCCGCGCCCGACCAACCTCTTTTAGTACGAGGGAGCCACAAGAACCTTGGGGATGTTGTCCCACGCGGCTATTTAACGGCTGTTAGCAACGAGCGGTATCCAGACCCAGGGCAGGTGCGATTGCATCTTGCCGAAGCCGTAACAGCCGCTGATAATCCACTGACATCTCGAGTAGCAGTGAATCGTATCTGGAGACACTTGTTTGGATATGGGCTTGTTCGCACGGTTGACAACTTTGGTCGTCTTGGCGATAGCCCGTCCCATCCTGAGCTTCTCGATTATCTTGCAGATGGATTTGTAAACGACAACTACTCTGTAAAACGTTTGATTCGGCGTTTGGTTTTAACAAAGACCTATCAGTTAAGCAGTAGCGTATCGCCGGAATCGACAGAAATTGATCCGCTAAATCGATTCTTGCAACATGCAAATCTCAGGCGGCTTGATGCGGAGGCGATTCGGGATGCCGTGTTGTCGATTTCTGGGCGTCTCGATACAACGATGTATGGGCCGTCTGTGCCGGTGCATTATGCCGCGCGGCGAGGTCTGACCGAGGGAGACCCAGATAACGGGCCAGTCGATGGTGATGGACGACGAAGTATTTATCAGGAAATTCGTCGGAACGCGCACAACCCATTCCTGGAAGTTTTTGATCTTCCGAAACCTGCAACGACGCGAGGACAACGAGATGCAACTAATGTTCCGGCGCAGTCGTTGGCGTTACTGAACAGTCCGTTCGTGATCGGCCAAGCCGCTGAATGGGGACAGCGGCTCGCGGCCGGCGAAGCCACGTCGGTCGATAATCGAATCACCCATATGTTTCTGAAAGCATTAACGCGTGAACCAACGGACGAAGAGTTGACCCGTGTAACAGAGTATGTGCGTGCCGTGGCTACTGACCATGAAACGTCCCCTGACCTTCTCATGTACGGTGCGCACGTGTGGCAGGATGTCGCTCATAGTCTGTTTAATCTGAAGGAATTCATTTTCATCCCGTAAGCGAGGCGCGATGTCTTACGACCCCACCCAGCACCCAGGCCCCATTCCCTTTTTGACTCGGCGCGAGATGTTGCGCCAGACCTCTACCGGTTTCGGGTGGTTGGCTTTATCCGCTCTCATGGCCGACAAAGCTTACGCAGGAGTATCCCAGTCGCTTGCTGAGGGACCGTTGGCGCCAAAGGCGCCTGACTTTGCGCCGAAGGTTAAGAACGTCATCTTTTGCTACATGTCAGGAGGGCTCTCCCATATTGATTCGTTTGATCCGAAGCCGAGACTTGCAGCGGAGGCTGGCCAGCCCATGCCGTTTCAGACTGAGCGAACCATGTTCAATCAGGACGGCAATATTTTACCGAGTCCATGGGAATTTACAAATTACGGACAAAGCGGTATTCCGGTCAGTGCTCTCTTTCCGCATGTTGGAAGCATTGCGGATGAATTAACCGTTATCCGCTCCATGACGGCTCCATTCATGGAACACGCCCAGGCAAACTTTTACTTCCATTGCGGAATGCCCTTTACAGGGTTTCCCAGTATGGGTGCTTGGATTACGTATGGCCTCGGGTCGGACAACCAGAATCTTCCGGGATTTGTTGTGCTGGGAAGTGGCGGGATTCCGCTCGGGGGAGTCAATGTCTTTGGCAATGGTTTTCTGCCCGCTATCCACCAGGGTTCTCTTATTTATCCAGAACATGCTTTGCCGTTGCACAACGTTCAACCAAGCGAAAGTGATGCGTCGCAGCGCGGCCGGCTGTCTTTTATCAATGACTTAGACGATGGATTTCTTGAACAAACGAACGGACACGCCCAGGTTGAGGCAGCGATTGACAATTATGAGATCGCATACCGGATGCAAACAGCAGTCCCAGAGTTGGTTGATCTTGCGGGAGAAACGGAAGCAACGAAAACATTATATGGACTCGATTCACCGAATGCGTCAACGGTTGCCTACGGGCGACAGTGTCTTGTTGCCCGGCGTTTGATTGAGCGTGGTGTACGGTTTGTGGAACTCACCATGGTCGGGACAGATGGTATGGGCCAGGCGGCAAATCCTTGGGATCAGCACACCAAACTTGAAGAGGGACATACCGCGAATGCGCGGACCGTCGACCAGCCTGTAGCCGGACTGGTGAAGGATTTGAAATCGCGTGGACTGCTTGATGAGACGCTCGTTGTTTTTTCAGGAGAGTTCGGACGGACGCCTTTTGTCCAAGGCACAAATGGACGGGATCACAATCCGATGGGGTTCAGTCTGTGGTTGGCCGGAGGCGGTCTCAAGAAAGGGTTTATATACGGACAGACCGACGAGTACGGTTACCGCGTCGTCGAGAATGCCCATACGGTGCGTGACCTCCATGCGACGGTGTTGCACCTTCTTGGTCTGGACTATACCGAGCTGACGTATCGCTTCGGTGGCCGGGATTTTCGTCTGACAGATGTCGACGGCCACCCCATCCGCGGTATCCTGGCCTAGCCCAGGGGCGAACTAATCCACAAAGCGTTTTGCATCACGGGACGCATAGCTAGCCATGGCTCGGTCGAGGCCAACAGTGGCTTCCAGAGTGTTTACGGCTTCTTCTAATTTCGCTCCAGGAATTACACAGGTCATTTCTTCGGGTCGCATCCCGGTTCTTGATCGGCTTAGCGCACAACCGACGCTTGCTGCAATCACTTGTTGTTCTTTGGCCATTGCCACAATGTGGCACTGAGGTTTACCTTCGACCGGCATTTCGGGGAAGGCATCCTTTAGGGTCATGAGTCCGAGTCCGTTGATACGAAGAAGGACGACGTCCGGAGCTACGGGGGTTTGGTCTAGGGGGCCATACACAACCGACTCAGGTTTATCGCCGACATGTGGAAGCGTCTGAACGGCAGCTTCATCGACCCAACCGGATTCCAGGACGGCACCGACATCGTCTTTGGTGGCAGCCTCTTCCAGTGTGATAAATCCGTGCGTATAACTCCCGACACTGCAGTTGCCGTGGTCGGCGGCTTCAGTTGAAAATGTTTTCTCCGTTCCCTGTATCCAGAAAACACACCCGGCTGGAACTTGCCCCGTTCGTCCATGATCGTTCGGTTCAGGGTAATTTGGTTCTGGTCGGGTCGCCACTGGGGCACTGCCGGGGCTGTGAAAAGAAATTGCTATTGGTGAGGCCACGGGTTTGAGTGCTGCAATGAGTCTTGTACTAAGGGTTGCGAAGTCAGAAGTTGTCATGTGTCTTTAGTTTCTAATAAATAAGAAGGTTGTTATTTGGCTTGAACAAAATTCAAGCTGGACGCAGGATTCTACTGTTCTCCCACAGTAAATGGAATTGAGGCCATTTTGGTACTCCAAAAAAGTGCAAGCGTTCCGCTATTTTGACTCATGTCGATGAACTGCCATGACAACTGGTCAAAGGCATGTGGCAAATCATCGACTTGCATCGTTGTGCGGAGGACGTCCCGGTCTGGCGTGTAATCATAGGCACCGAACAGCGCATCTTTTCGCTCGTAATCGTAACGTTCCATGGCGGGCCATGTTGAGACGATAAAAGACCAGTTTTCGTTGGAAAGCTCGATAAACACCGTATATTCACCGGGTGGGATGCGCGTGTTGTTGATCAACAGTGGCATTTCTGTCACTAAGCGGGTGGATTGGTTGGCGCCGGCCCGCCAGACGTCCGCGCCGTCATTGAGCATTTCAATCCAATCCGGTGGTCCAAATAAGTCACGGCCTCGCTTGATCGGGCGACCGTAGTAAATATCAATCCATTTGCCACCAACGTAGCCGTACTGGACGTCGTAGATACCTCCAACCTGCACCGCTGAATGACCAGCTGGGCTGAGCACTCGCCGTTCTTGTGCGCCGAGAGTGAGTCCGAAAAATAACAACCCTAAAGTGACTGCCGGAATGATACCTTTCACGCTGTGACCCCCATTTATTTTCCAACCTGGACAGGACGAACTGTACAGAACGCTAAAACCTTCGGTTGTTCGTCGTGCGTCAGCGACAGGCATCCAACATGGTATCAGTCGCATTTCGGTATTGTAGTAAGTTAGGGCGATTTTGAAGTGCCCTACGAGAGGGTTAAGTCGAGACCGGTTACGCGGAGTCTTCTGTAAGGATCAAAACGATGAATAAATTTTCACGCCGGGACATTATGTTGAAAGTGCCTGCAGTTGGACTTGCTTCAATCGGGGCCGCTTCATTGGCTTCTCGCGGAGTCTCTGCTCAGCCGACGGGGGTCGGTGTCGATTTGGAACCGTACCCTTCAGGATGGCTACCTGCGGGCGTACGATCTCGATTTGTTGACAACGTAAACGGACTGCGCATGCATGTGCTGGAGGCCGGGTACGAGACAGCCAATCGCCCGGCCTTGTTGTTGCTGCATGGTTTTCCCGAATTGGCCTACAGTTGGAGAAACGTGATGGTTCCACTGGCCGAGGCTGGCTATCACGTGTTTGCTCCCGATGTTCGCGGCTATGGTCGCACGACCGGCTGGAGTCCAGATTACGACACCGATCTTGCATCATTTCGTGGTCTGAACAAGGTGCGCGATGCGCTGGGTCTTGTTCTGGCGTTTGGCTATCGATCCGTTGCTGCAGTGATTGGTCATGATGCTGGTTCGCCGCTCGCCGCGAGGTGTGCAGTAACGCGCCCGGATGTGTTTCCGGCGGTGGTGATGATGAGTGCGCCATTTGGTGGCACACCAACACTCCCCTTCGATACCGTGAATGATCCGCCAGACGCTGGCGGTACTGACCAGCGCCCGAGTATCTACGAAGAGCTAGCTGCATTGCCACGCCCCCGAAAGCATTACCAGCGCTATTACACGACTCCGGGCGCCAACGAAAATATGTGGCATGCAACCCAGGGTCTTCATGATTTTCTTCGGGGCTATTACCATTTCAAGAGTGCGGATTGGGAGGGGAATAGACCCTATCGACTCGCGGCCAGGACGGCGGAAGAGTGGGCGAAAATGCCGAACTACTACATCATGCAGCTGAATCAGGGCATGGCAGAAACGGTGGCGGACTTCATGCCGACGGCCGCTGAAATTGCTGCCAATACCTGGCTGCCCGATTCGGCGCTGCAGGTATACACCGAAGAATATGGACGTACCAGTTTTCAGGGCGGTTTAAACGGCTACCGGATGGGCCGTAGCGGTATCGGGGCCGAAGAGTGGGAACTGTATGCAGGCAGGAGGATCGATCAGCCGTCCATGTTTATTAGTGGGCTAAGCGATTGGGGTACCTACCAGAGCCCGGGTTCCTTTGAGAGGATGCAGGAAGTGGCTTGCACAGATATGCGTGCGGTACACCTCGTTGATGGCGCAGGTCACTGGGTCCAGCAGGAACAGGCTGAAATCACCAGTGATTTACTCCTGGAGTTTCTCGGAGGTCTTGGCTAGCTCACCGTTTCAAATCGTTTGGTGTTTCGCGGGCGAAATGGCGTTCGGGGGACTTAATCGATCTGTGCGATACCGACACCATACTGGTAGACGAGACGTCCACCACGCTCTGCAGTTTGAAAGAGCAAAACGATTCCGATCAGACCCGCAGCGATAACAGGTGCCCACCGGCGTCTGTTGATGAGTCGGCCGGACCGTACTATTGCCAGTCGTAATACCGAGATGATGTTTATGTAAACCGTCGTCCGAAATGCCCACTCCCAGTGTTCGTTGACCACACTGTGTGCCATGCCTGGAATGCGCATCGTCTCGGCATCGGCTCGTCCGCTGAAATACGTTGCTATGAGACTGACGGCTCCGGCCAAATAGAGCCACGTGGCGACGTGGCGGAATGTGGATTGAGGATGCATGCTCAGCGACACTAGGTCTATGCAGGCAGCTGCTACTAGGAGGCCAATAGGCATGTGGGTCAGGAGTGGATGGAGTGGAGTCATGGGTCAAGGAGCCACCCGCCACGAAGAGACATGCGGCCACGTTCGGAGTTCGGCAAGTGCCCACTCATTGGTTTCGTCGGTATGGCAGGATGTGCACGGGTTTGGGACCCCGTAGCGTTCTGTATCCAATGGTGAAATGAACTTAAACGTATGACTACTTACATTAATATTGCCAACCGTTCGCGCAATTTGCGGCATGTGACACGCGACACACGCACTTCCTTCGCTATTTGCTGCATGCTGCGTATGTATCTCTAAAGAGTTAGCCGGACCGGCTTGTAGCTGTGGCTGATGGCACGACGTACAGACTTCGTTCCCCGGGGCAAGAAGGTCTGCGGCGTAATCGGTGCCATGCACATCGTGACAGCCAGAGCAGGTTACGCCTTTGACGTACATCTGGCTTTGCACGTAGTCGTTCCCCTGCATGCGATTTTTGTGTGCGGACCCTTCCGGCCAGTGCGTAAACGTTTCCTCTCCAAGGTGCGGTGTTTCAAGTTCCCAGACCTGATCGAGACGATCGCCTGGTGTAAAACCAACTGGCCAGTCGTAATACCGACCGGCGATCGGATTGTCATGGGGTATACCTTGCGAATGACACTGAATACACACGTCAGTGGCACGGATATGGTCGAGTCGGGCGGGATTGACCACTGTTTCGGCGATTGGGTCACGGACGTGTGTTTCACCGGGTCCGTGACACGCTTCACATCCCACGTTCCATTCCGTGACTGTCTTGGTGCTCGTGTCGTAGTTGACCGAATGACACCCGTCGCAGAGAGGTCCCGTTGGTCGTTGCATCTGGTCCTCTGGGTAATGTTCCACCCACCATTCTGTGCCGGGTCGTGCCCCGTAGCGTCGCCATTCTCGATTCTGGACATCCCATTGCGCCGGAAAGACGAATAGGTCATCACCACGCTGTGTGAAATATCGCTGTTTCCACTTGCTGCCATAGGTAAAGGTGACGTCTTCAGGCCGAAATGTCACTAAAGGATTTGGGGTGTCGAAGTCTCCCAAGATCGCGTCGGGTCGTTCTTCGGGGTCGAGCAAAACGTTTGCCATCAACGTCTCTTGCCAGCGGGTATAGATGTCGAGGTGGCAGTCGCGACACGCAGTTGAACCGGTGTAAGCATTGCTAACGGCACTGTCCGGTGTCGGCGCGTTCTGCTCGGTGCATGCAGAACCGAGCACAGCGGCCGTTACCACCAAAAGACCGAACACGAATGTGGGTTGAGACACAGACATGAGTCTCCAGTGTATAACTGGTTGTCTGATGTCGGTTATTTCTGGTCATTTAAACTGGCGCCTGGTGGTGTTGCTCGTCGCAGGCTTATTTGCCATGGTGTCCGCTGTGTCAGCTCAGACAGACGACAACCCTCGGTGCGCAGTTCTTTGCTTACCTGAACTAAAGGTTGAACCGAACGTTACCTTTGAGAATGTGTTTGGTCGGGCGCGTGTCGAACCACTCAATGCCGAGGCGACCGGCGAGTCGAGTCGTCTTCAGCCCCGCGAGTCGGCCTTTGAGATGGTGCTAGCTTTGGGCATTCCCACTGAAATCCCTCGAGTTGGGATCACTCTTGAAACGATCTTTTCGCCACTCGGGGAATCGGATATGAATCCGTTTACGGGTGTCACACGGTCCGACCTCAATGGTGCGGTGTTTCGCGACAACGGACTTGAGTTTGAACTGGAACTCAATCTTGACTGGTTAACAGCACGACAAACGGGCGGGTGGATCGAGAGTCATTTTGATGTTGTCGACAAGTTCAGTCCGGCGGAACGTCCGACCGACCGCAGCGCGTATACCCACAAGCTTAATTTTGAACTGGATACGGCCTTTCTAATTTTCAAGTGGTTACCGGAGGGCAACTGGCTGAAAAATGTCGAAATAGAAGGCTCGCTTGATTACGTAGCGACCGGATTACTTCAGGCCGGTGACATTCATGACAACGTCCGCTATCTGCAGGATGCAAGTCGCTGGTCGTTTTCGCTGGTTGCAGTTCTCCCAGTCGCCCCTATGTTTCCGTAGGGCAAATTTAACAGCAATCTGCATGGAATTTCGCCGTTTAGCTTTACCACGGAAACCTGTTCATCGTATCTAACAGAGACACGCCTGTACAATAGCCGGAACGCAATCCTATTGCGGGTTGTGTGAAGAGTATTGAAGGCACCGGGAGTTCCTACGTTTCTGCGATCCGTGTCCCTCCCGTTTTTGTCACGAGCCAATGTATCGATTTTTCACTAGGACGATGTTCGTCGTGTGCGCAGGTGTGGCTGTTGCTGTGCCTGCCGGTGGGCAGCCCGCTCAACCACTTATCGCGATCGAGCCATTTGCGAATTTGTCTGCGCGTGTCGAGGACGACTGGTTAGCGCGCGGTCTTGCGGAGACTATAAGCGCGGACTTGGAGCAGGCGGGGACGCGAAGTGTCATTGCGACAAGAGCTGGCACTGAAGAGTCAACAATAGTCACTCTCCAACGCCGAGGTCGGGAACTCGGTGCGGATTGGTTTGTAACGGGGACATTTCAACGCAATGGTCAAAGCTTTCGTGTTACAGCACGATTAACTGAATTGTCGGTCGGGACCACGACGGAAAGTGTGGTTGTCGATGGGACAATCGATGACATGTTTGCTTTGCAGGACCGAGTCGTTGCTGGATTACTGGCTAACGGGATCCCCTTTGAATCACCAACTGAGTCTCCTACTCCGGGCAATGACATTGTCGAAGCCGAACGAGCGTTGGTCGAGGAACGGGTTCGGCCGAGCGTGTCACCGGTTGTGACTGAGCCGGTTGATCAACCAATTCAAGTGCCAGGCGACGTTGTTTCATCCGCTGCGGGACCAGACCGTGAGCGAACGGACGATGCTTTGCCGGGAGGATCAGGCGAGGCATTTGGAATATTGGAGGGGCGACCGCGAGTACGTCCCATGCGAACCGAAAGCCCACCAACCATTGATGGACGCCTTGATGATCCGGTCTGGCGTACGGCGACCATGCTTAGCCAGTTTGTTCAACAGGCGCCGCTTGATGGGGCGCCAGCGACCGAGGAGACAGAGATCTACATTGCGTACGATAACGAGAATCTCTATTTCGGCTTTTATCTGCACTATGCGGACCCGACCATCATGCGTGCGAGTCGTGTCGATCGAGATACCGCCTATTTGGATGATCTCATGACGGTTTACTTCGATACGTTTATGGATCAACAACGAACCTACGACTTTGATCTGAATGGCTACAACGTGCAAGGCGATGGGATTATCAGTTCCGGCGGGCGTAGAGGAAGGATGGGCCCGATTCCTCCAGCGGATCGGTCATGGGATACGCTTTTTTACAGTGGTACGCAGATCGTGGCCGATGGGTATACCGCGGAGATGGCCATTCCGTTCAAAAGTATTCGCTACCCGCAGCAGGCCCCCGGTGTTGAACACCGGTGGGGGTTTCAGATTGTGCGTGAAGTCAAGGCGAAGAACCAAGAGAACATAGTGTGGGCACCGATGTCTCGTGACGTCCAGACGTTTATGTCACAAATGGGAGTACTTGAAGGGATGACCGACCTTTCGACGAGTCGGAATCTTGAAATCTTGCCCACCATAACGGCGATTCAAGCGGGTTCACTGGGTCAAACGGGTGCCTTCATAAATGACACGACACCAGAAGCAGGTGTCAATGTGAAATATGGCGTGACGTCGAACCTTACGGTTGATTTCACGGTCAATCCTGATTTTTCGCAAATTGAATCCGACAATCCACAAATTGACGTGAACCAACGGTACCCTCTCTTTTATCAGGAGTTACGACCGTTCTTTCTCGAAGGTGCCGAGATTTTCGATTTCACTTCTCCAATTAACTTTGTACACACCCGCACCATTGTTGACCCAAATTATGGTGGCAAAGTGACTGGCAAGGTCGGTCGCACGACGCTCGGATTTCTTGTGGCGGATGATGCGGCAGCTGGGAAACGGGATGACTCGTCTGACCCGGCATTTGGAGAGAACGCAAAAGTCACGATTGGCCGGGCGCGATACGACTTGTATTCCGAGTCTCATATCGGCGCGACTTACACCGACCGCGAATTCATGGATAGCTATAGCCGAGTTGCGGTGATGGATGGGCAGTTCCGCCTTGGACAAGCCACTCGTTTGAATATTATTGCTGCCCAATCACAGGATCGTGATGAGGACGGGAACGAGCTCGTTGGACCAGCAGTAGGAGCGTTTTTGCAACACGGAGGCCGAAACTTTACAGCCAATACGTTTTTCGGGCGGATCGATCCGGACTTCAGGACCGATGTTGGGTTTGTGCGTCGTGTTGACCAGCAGAACAATTTTACCAATATTGGTTACCGCTGGTGGCCTGAACACTGGATTATCAATTGGGGGCCAACCGCGAATTACCAGTTGAATTTTAATCATGCCGGTATTCGAGAAGATGAATCAATGGGTGGCGGGGTGAACTTTGAGTTTTCTCGGAATATCAGGGCGAGCGTGAAGGCTGACCAGACGCTCGAACGATTTGGTGGCATCAATTTTCACAAGACGTCATACAACGTGTCTGCGAGTACCAGCACCAATCGATTGTTTACCCTGCGTGGCAATTTCAGTGCCGGAGATGAGATTTATTTTGATCCTGAGAATCCCTATTTAGGACGTACTGTGCAAACGCGTCTCTCTACGGTCTTGAGGCCCACTCCGAGATTAACATCGCAAGTGGACCTCAACACCAGTCGTTTCACCGATATTCGCGTGGGGGCTAAAGAAGTGTTTCATGTCAAGATTCTGAGAGCGCTCAGTACGTTTACGTTTACGGACCGGATGCTCATACGCAATATCACTGAATACAATTCATATAGTCGAAAGCTCGGACTGAATATTCTTCTTAACTATCGACTGAATGCGCTGACCGTGTTTTATGCTGGGTATGATGACCACTATCGGCAGGCTGATTTAATTCCGGATTTGATGGACGACGAATTTTTTCCCGCAACGGCGTTTCGACGAACGAACCGGGCGATCTTTATGAAGTTACAGTATCTTTTCCGGTATTAATGGTGAGGACGACTGATGGGTGAGACGTTCGAGAAACTCGACAAGAAAAAGACGGAGTGGCAAACACTTCTTGCAGATGATTCGTACGCAGTTCTGTTTAAAGAAGCCACCGAACCAGCGGGTACGAGCACGCTCAATGATGAGAAGCGTGACGGAATATTTGTTTGTGCGGCGTGCTATCTCCCGTTGTTTGAGTCAACAGCCAAGTACAACAGTGGGACCGGCTGGCCGAGTTTTTCCGATACGATTTCTGGCCATGTGGACACAAAAACAGATTTTAAATTGTTGTTGCCTCGTACTGAGTACCACTGTGCGCGGTGTGGGGGACATCAGGGGCATGTATTCAAGGACGGACCTGCTCCGACTGGTCAGCGTTACTGTAACAATGGTGTCGCGCTGAAATTTATTCCTTCTGATGAAGACCTACCGCCACTCCGGCCCTAGCGCTCGGCTTTGGGCAGAATGACGCCCGTCCGGCAAATCGCCCTCGGCGTCTGGTTGGTCGGCACCATCGGACTCAGCATCCTGTACGCCACGCGACAGGAATTGATCAACCCAATCAACTTGGTGGTTCTTTTACGACAAGCTGGGACATGGGTCCTTCTTGGGTACGTCGTTGTCAGCATCTTGCGCCCTGTGACCTTGGTGCCGAGCACAGTCTTGATTGTTGTCGGAACGTTGCTATTTCCTGACCGGCCTGTCTTGGTGTTCGTGGTGTCGCTGCTGGGTGTTGCTGTGTCATCTGCGCTTATCTACTATTTTTTTGACATTTTGGGTCTTGCTGCGATCTTTGAACGTCGGCATCCGAGTCAGATTCGTTGGCTTGAGGACCAGTTGCGCCAGCGGGGTCTGTGGATCGTTGTGGGGTGGTCGGTTTTTCCGTTCGTGCCAACGGATGCCATTTGCTACGTTGCCGGGACGGTGCGCATGCCTATCGGAAAGTTTCTGAGTGGTGTCGCAATTGGGGAAATCCCGATCATTGCGTTCTATGTCGCCGGCGGCACGTGGCTGTTTGGGTAGTGCAACGGAGAACGATAAGCATGTTGCATATATCAGCCGAGGCAATATTTGTTTCGTGATCGTAAGCGTTGAGTTTTGGCACCCGCTGAGCGGCGTTTGATCAAGCTGCGTCTTTAACAGCGGCGACTAAATCGAGCACGGCCTGTTTGCCATCCCCGAAAAGCATCAATGTATTGTCGGCAGCAAAAAGTGGGTTGGGGATTCCGGCGAATCCAGGCGAGAGACTTCGCTTAATGACAATCACAGTCCGCGATTGATCGACGTTGAGAATCGGCATACCGGCAATAGGACTGGATGGGTCATTACGGGCATCAGGATTCACGATGTCATTTGCGCCGATCACGATACTAACGTCTGTCTGTTCAAAGGATGGATTGATCTCGTCCATTTCTTTGAGCTTGTCGTATTCGACGTCAGCTTCAGCCATGAGAACGTTCATGTGTCCGGGCATCCGGCCAGCTACGGGGTGAATGGCATACTCCACCTCCGTTCCTTGTGACTCAAGAAACATGGCGAGGTCACGTACTTGATGCTGAGCCTGTGAGACGGCGAGTCCATAGCCTGGCACAATGACGACGCGACGGACGCCATCAAGTAACATCGCGACTTCCTCGGCTGAGGTGGTTTTGACACGGCCAGCATACACCTCGTCGGCGTCTGACCTCGCCCCACCGCTTTCGGCGATGGCTCCAACGAGAACGTTTATCAATGACCGATTCATCGCTTTACACATGATCATCGTCAAGATGATTCCAGAGGCACCAACTAGTGAACCTGTGATGATCAAGATGTTGTTACTCAGAACGAATCCTGTCGACGCGGCCGCTAGACCCGAGTACGAGTTGAGCAGGGCGATAGCCACCGGCATATCGGCTCCGCCGATCGGAATGGTCAGGAGCACGCCAAGCAGAGAAGCAACAACGACCACACCCACATAAAACTCGGTGCTGGCCGGCGTGCTCACGACCATGACGCCTAACCCGAGCGCTGTGATCCCCAGCACTCCGTTGAGTATTTGCTGTGCTGGGAAAATTACAGGCCGGTCAGGTAAGAGCAATCCGCGGAGTTTGTCGAATGCAACCAAGCTTCCCCAGAATGTTACGGAACCGATAATGCCTGAGGCCACCGTGGCAATGGCGGTTTGCGTGGAAGGATTCGTTTCGCCTACAAGCACGGCTCCGGCGACAAGTGCGGAGGCGCCGCCACCAAAGGCATTTAGCAACGCTACCATTTCCGGTATTGCCGTAAGATTGATCTTCAGCGCGAAGGTGGCTCCAATGGTAGCTCCAAGCACTACACCACCAAGGATCCAGGCAAACGCTTCCGGTCCTGCGCCAAAAATCTGTTGGTCAAGTAACGTCGCCACGACGGCAAGCAGCATTCCGCCGGCACCAAAGAGATTTCCGCGCACGGCAGTCCGTGGGTGAGTTAATCCGCGAATGCCAAGAATAAACAGCACCGATGCAACAAGATAGGTGAGGTCGATCAGGACGTTGTTCACTAATCTTTCTTCTTAAACATGTCGAGCATTCGATGGGTTACCAAGAAACCACCAACGACGTTAATGGTGGCAATGACCAGCGCTAAAAACCCAAGGATCATTGTCGTTTGGTTTGACGATGAAACAGAAAGCATCGCACCAATGATGGTAATTCCAGAGATCGCGTTACTTCCCGACATCAGCGGGGTATGAAGCAACGGCGGAACCTTTGTAATAATTTCAAAGCCGACAAAGACGGCGAGCATGAAAATTGTTAATAGTGGGATGAAAGTATCCATAGACCTTTAAGACGCGGACTCCAAAAGTTTCTTCACACGTGGATGTACGACTTCCCCATTTTGCGATACCAAGGTGCCTGCTGTGATTTCGTCATCGAGATCGACGTTTAGCGCAGTGTCTTTTACTAGATGCAATAAGAGTGTCGAGATGTTTTTTGCATACATTTGAGACGCATGATACGGCACGGTTGCAGGAAGATTGGATGGGCCGAGGATTGTGACGCCATTGGTGACGATCACTTCGTCAGCTTGGGTTGCTTCGCAGTTGCCTCCTCGTTCTGCGGCAAGGTCGACGACAACAGCGCCGGGTTCCATTCCGGCGACCATGTCTTTGGTGACCAAGATAGGTGCAGTTTTACCAGGAATGAGCGCTGTTGTGATGACAACGTCACTATTGGCAACCACGCGGGTCATCATTTCGCGCTGTCGCTCAAGAAACGATTCATCCTGTGCTTTAGCGTAACCACCAGCATCTTCTAATTCACTGGTATCAAGAGGGAGTTCAACGAAGTTTGCTCCGAGGCTCTCGACTTGTTCTTGTACGGCAGGCCGTACGTCATACGCTTCGACGCGGGCTCCAAGGCGACGGGCTGAGGCGATGGCTTGGAGACCTGCGACGCCGGCTCCAACGACAAAGACTCGCGCTGGGGTGATCGTGCCGGCGGCCGTCATCATCATCGGAAACATGCGCGGCAGGGTCTCAGCAGCAAGAATTACCGCTTTATACCCGGCAATTGTTGCCATAGAGGACAGAGCATCCATACTCTGTGCTCGGGTAATACGTGGAATCAGTTCCATCGAGAATGACCGAATGCCTTTGGCTGCCACGATCTCTGCTGTTTTAGGTTCACCAAGTGGTTCAGAAAATCCAATGATTGTTTGGTTTGCTTGAAGTGTTTCTAGGTCGGCCCGCCCAGTATTTCCGGCCGCACCGGGGCTGCGTACTTGGAGAAGAATGTCGACGTCGGAAAACAGTTGTTCTCTGGAACTCGCGATCCGAGCTCCTTTTTCGACGTACGCCTGATCAGGAAACCCGGCGGATTCGCCGGCTGCAGGTTCCACGAGCACGTCAAGAGACGCTTTGGTTAATGATGGAACAATACTCGGAACCAACGCGACCCGACGTTCGCCAGGGAATAACTCTTTAGGGACACCGATGATCATGGTAGCCGGAATACGACGAGTTCGCCTCCATAGCCACCACCGCTTACGGCGACGGCTATGTGTTGCTTGCCATCAATCGTGTAGGTCATTGGGGAGCCAGTTTGCATCTGCGGAATATAGACAGCACCTAGTTCCTGCCCAGTCATCTTGTCGTAGGCACGGAGCATCGCACCCTGCACACCTTCGTTGTTTGTGAATGCGCCACCGTCACCAGCAATGACGAGTGTTTTCGTTATGAGTGTTCCGACACGTCCAGGTCGTCCGGTACGTGGGACATCCACACCTTCGAGTAAACGGTGGTTTCGAATATTGTCCGCGGTTTCACCATGGGCAACTTGCCAGAGGAGTTCGCCCTTGTTGAGATCAATTGCGCTAATCCGTCCCCATGGAGGTTTGATGATCGGAATTCCTTCGACGTTGAGTGCTTCTTGCCGTGCGCTGACGCCTTCGGGACGACCGCGGATAAAGTTCATGTCAGATCGGTCGGGGTCATTTACCAGACCGAGATTGGTGACCTCTGTTTTTGAGTACTGATAGAAGATGCCAGTTTCAGGGTCAAAAGATCCGCCTGGCCAATTTACTCCTCCAGTTGAGGCTGGGACTTGGAGGGTACCGTATTTCCCGTCTGCCGTTCCGACAGAAGGCGGAATGAAGATGGACCGGCCGTACCTAAATTTATTAAGGACCTCAAGCGCACGTTCCCGCAGTTCTGGAGTGAAATCAACCAGGTCCTCCGGCATGATGCCTTGCTGGTCAAAGGCTGGCGGTTTTGTGGGGTGAGGTTGCGTTGGAGACAAGACTTCGCCGGGAATATCGGATGGCGGGACAGGGAGTTCTTCAATCGGCCAGACTGGTTCACCGGTTTCACGGTCGAAGACATACAGCCATGATTGCTTCGTTGGCAAAGCCACGGCTTTAATGTCGCGACCATCGACTGTGATGTCGACGAGTACTGGCGCAGCCGGGAGGTCCCAATCCCAAACGTCGTGGTGTGTCGTCTGGAAATACCACTTGCGTTCCCCTGTTTCAAGATCGAGCGCAACCAGGCTGTCAGAGAAAAGATTGTCGCCGAGTCTATGGCCCCCATAGTAATCGTTAGTCGGCATTTCGACGGGCAGGTATGCCATGCCGAGTTCGGCGTCGATCGTCATTTGACCCCAGACACCGGTATTTCCTGTATAGCGCCACGAGTCGCCTTCCCAGGTGTCATTGCCGTATTCGTCGCCTTGCGGGATCGTATGGAAGATCCACTTTCGTGACCCTGTCGTCGCGTCATAGCCGCGTATGTAACCTTTGGTGTTATTCATTGATGGTGGTGACCCACCAGGTAGGTGAGCTGCACCGATCACGATCGTATTGCCGACGGCTACGGGTGCTGCATGCAAACCAATTTCCCCGGTAACGAGATCGATGTCTTGGTCGAGTTCAGTTTTGAGATCAATAATCCCGTCATCACCGAAATCGTCTAACCGCTGTCCCGTCACCGCATTCAATCCGATGAGGCGGTAACCAGGAGTCACGTAGAAGATTTTTCCGTCACCGCCATCGTCAAGATAGGTTAACCCGCGACCGGAAAGTCGGCGCGGCGCCGCCGCCCCTCGCTCACCTTCATCGTAGCGATGAAACCACAGTAGTTCTCCCGTTGCGGCATCAAGTGCAACGGCGGCACGGCGGGTTCCGGCGGTTGTATACAGCACGCCATTTACCATGAGTGGCGTTGATTGAAAGCGGAATTCTGGTGTCGGGCCGAAATTGTCAGTTCGAAATCTCCAGGCGACTTCTAAGTCGTTGAAGTTATCGCCATTAATCTGGTCGAGCGGAGAGTAACGGGTGTGCGCTAGGTCTCCCCCGTACGAAGGCCACTCACCGTTCTGTGTGCCGCTTTCTTGCGCGCCAAGGACAAGCATGCTGCTGACAATGGCCAGGCCAAGAAAAACCGAAAACCAGTTGTATCGAGCGCTGACAGATATCATTTGAAATCCTCCGTAGTACCGTAACAGTCAAGCATACCGTGGCTCGTGACATCGGCCAAAGAGGTCTTTTCAGGGTAGCATGTCGTGATTGGTTGGTATTTGACTGAACTAGGGCCATTTCGGGGAGAAGATTCATGCGTTTAGGAAGAGGTATTCGTTGTTTGGTGGCAGTGGTAATTTTGTCGGCCGGGAGTCCTTCAGGCTTAGCATTAGCGCAAGATGGTGCGACTAATGGGGAATGGCCGTACTACGGTGGTGATGCGGGAAGCACGAAATATGCGCCGCTGGACCAGATTAATGGCGATAACTTCAACGATCTGGAAGTCGCCTGGACGTGGCAAACAGAAAACTTTGGACCTCGGCCAGAAAATTATTACCGCGTGACGCCAATCATGGTGAACGGCGTCCTCTATGCGACAGCGGGCTCTCGTCGGGCTGTTGTCGCGATTGACCCAACTAATGGTGAAACTTTATGGATGTATCGCTATGACGAGGGACGCCGTGGTGAAGCGGCTCCACGTTTAAATTCTGGTCGCGGTGTAGCTTATTGGGAGGACCCAGACAATCCGGCTGATCGGCGTATCCTGCTCATTACTCCTGGCTATCAGCTTGTCGCGCTTGATGCTGATACGGGCCAACCAATTCCAAGTTTTGGGGCGAATGGATGGGTTGATTTAAAGCAAGGTCTTGACCGTGACGTTGACCCAATCGACGGGGCCATCGGATCCAGTTCTCCGCCAATCGTTTCTCGCGGGGTCATTGTTGTTGGCGCAGCGCTCATACCTGGAACTGCACCGGAGTCCCGTGACAATGTACCAGGTCATATTCGTGGGTATGACGTCCGGACTGGAGAACGAAAGTGGATCTTTCACACGATCCCGCATCCGGGAGAATTTGGCAATGAGACTTGGGAAAATGGTTCATGGGAGTACACGGGGAATGCTGGTGTCTGGCCGCCTTTTTCCGTCGACCATGAACTTGGCTATGTGTATTTGCCAACGGAACTTGGTACCGGTGATTACTACGGAGGGCACCGTCTTGGAGATAATCTTTTTTCGAACAGTCTCGTCTGTCTCGATGTAGAAACAGGAGAACGGATCTGGCATTTTCAGATGATCCACCATGGTATCTGGGACTGGGATAACCCTGCCCCTCCAATTCTGCTGGACGTGACAGTTGATGGCCGTCCACGGAAAATCGTGGTGCAGGTTACAAAGCAGGCATGGGCATACGTCTTTGATCGCATAACCGGAGAACCTGTGTGGCCTATTGAAGAACGTCAAGTTGCCCAGACCGATGTTCCGGGTGAACGAACGTCTCCGACTCAACCATTCCCGACGAAGCCATTGGCGTATGACTTGCAAGGGTTTTCGCTTGAAGATCTCGTTGATTTTACGCCTGAACTTCGGCAGGAAGCATTCGAAATTGTTTCCCAATATCGCCTTGGGCCTATCTTTACACCCCCGTCACTGATTGATGCTGAGGATGGAACGAAGGGAACGATTCAAGTTCCGAATCAGACCGGTGGAACCAATTGGACCGGTGCGACGGTTGACCCTGAGACAGGAGTGCTCTTTGTCCCCTCGTATACGTCTCCCAGTCTGCGGGCGTTGACTAACGATCCTTCTGTTTCGGATATGGATTTTATTGACGCTGGCCGGATCCGTGGTCCACGTGGTTTGCCGATTGTTAGACCACCATGGGGACGAATTACCGCCATCGACCTCAACACTGGCGACCACATTTGGATGGTCCCGAATTCTGATACGCCAGAAAGTTACAAGAACAACCCGGCGCTTCAAGGACTTGATATTGCACCGACAGGTACGCCGACTTGGGTTGGCGCGATTACAACGAAGACACTACTGATCGCTGGAGCGGGAGGCGGGTTTCGTCTTGACGGTGAACCCGTTCTGCGCGCACTTGATAAAACCAACGGTGAGGTTCTTGGGAAAGTTGATCTCCCGGGAGTGACGTGTGGCGTGCCAATGACCTACATGGCCGACGAGAAACAGTACGTTGTCACGGCCGTTTGTAGTCGTCAACACCCGGCGCAACTTGTGGCACTGACATTGCCTTAGCGTACCGGTGAGTCTTTGTTGAGATGTCGATGCGTCACGTGCTTATAGTTGGCTCTGTTTATGTGACGGTCTTTCTGTCGCCTCAGTTGGTGTGGGCCCAGGCAGCAAGCGGCGAAGCACTTTTTGAGGATTCGTGCGCGGGGTGTCATCTCGCCAACGTGATTCCTCGAGCGCTCTCTGTTGACAATATGCGCACGATGACGCCGGAGGCTATTGTTGGGGCATTAACGAGTGGTTCAATGCAACAACAAGGTTCTGAGCTTAGTGTTGCGGCGCGGCAGGCTATTGCGGAGTTCATTACAGGGCGGAGTCTTGGCAGTCTTACGGGTGGCAGATTGGGATGGTGCGTACAATCAGCTTCTGCTAATTGGTCTGGGCTTGATGGCGGTCCTGCTTGGAACGGGTGGGGTGCCGATATTACGAATACACGGAATCAACCATTCGAACACGCCGGTTTAAGTGCGGACGATATTTCCCAACTCACGCTCAAATGGGCTTTCGGTTATCCAAACGCCGGCTCTGCGCAGTCCCAGCCAACAGTCGTTGGTGGTCGGCTGTTCGTTGCCAGTCAGCGCGGAGAGGTGTATGCGCTGGATGCCAAAACCGGATGCAAGCATTGGATGTACGAGGCCCAGAGTGGCGTCCGAAGTGCGATGTCGGTTGCGCGCTTTGACCAGGGCCAACAGGTGGTTTTTTTTGGGGATTTCAATGCACATGTTTATGCGCTTGATGCAAATACCGGAGCTGAGCTTTGGGCTGTAGAGATCGATGACCACGAGGGTGCCCGCATCACGGGAGCACCGGTGTTTTATGAGGACCGGCTCTACGTGCCTGTCTCATCGTCAGAAGAGGGGCTTGCCGCTGATCCAGAGTATGCCTGTTGCACGTTTCGCGGCAGTGTCGTAGCGCTTGAAGGATTGACGGGGGAACTCGTATGGAAGAGTTATGCCATTCCAGAGGAACCTCGCCCCCGTGGTCGTAACCCGGAAGGCTTGTTTCTTTGGGGGCCAGCAGGAGCCGCGGTGTGGTCTGCACCAACAATCGACCATGCAAGACGGCTCATTTATGTTGCGACCGGCAATGCCTATACAGAGCCTGCAGCTGAAACAAGCGACGCGATTCTTGCACTTGACCTCGACACAGGAGAGATACATTGGAGTAGACAGTTCACCCCATCTGACGCATTTGTCCTGGGATGTCGCGATGGGAATGCGAACTGTCCGCAAGACAACGGGCCGGACTTCGATTTCGGTGCGTCGCCTGTACTCGTAAATGGTGCCGATGGCCGTAACTTTCTGGTGGTCGGGCAGAAATCGGGGTTGGGCTACGGATTGGACCCCGACCGCGAAGGCGCGACTGTCTGGGAGTACCGCATTGGTCAGGGAAGTGCCCTAGGTGGGATTGAATGGGGATTTGCGGTTGATACCGAAAAAGCGTACTTTGCTAATTCCGACTACCTCACAAGAGAACCGGGAGGATTGGCAGCGGTGCGGCTGCGCACGGGCGAGCTAGTATGGTTTGCCGATGCGCATGAACCTGTCTGCGAGGGGTGCAGTCCGGCATTATTGGCAGCAGTCACTGTCATTCCAGGTGCAGTGTTTTCTGGTGCCTACGATGGTCTTTTTCGAGCTTATTCTTCTCAGGATGGCTCAGTTTTATGGGAGTACGATACGAACGGTTCCTACGAGACTGTTAACGGCGTGGATGGAAAGGGCGGTTCTATCAATGGACCAGGGCCTGTTGTTGTCGACGGCATGGTCTATGTGAATTCGGGGTACGCGGCGTTCGGTGGTCGTGCGGGCAACGTGTTGCTGGCGTTTTCGGTAGATGAATGATTAGATGGATAGTGTGACCATGAGTTCGTGACGGGTTTTCGATTGAACGTAACGATACGAGTGATCAGAAGTTAAGATAGTAGTAGAGGTTTTTTCTCTCGATTTGTTCATGGTGTGGAATCCGAGGCCCCTGTTGAGGGGAACTTGGATTTCAGTCCGGTCACTTTTTAAAGAGACAATCACAAGTACAATTACAAGAAGTAATTTGTAGCGACGTTTAACCCTTGACGACACCCACTTCAAACCATTCGACTCTCGACGAACCACAAGATCCGCTTACAGAAGTTTCGCTTGACCAATTGCCAGAGAGTTTGCAGGCTGCAGTCGGGAATCCTGGGTGGTCGGAACTGATGCCCGTTCAGGCAAGAGCGATTCCGTATCTGTTGGCCGGTCGTGACATGGTGATCCAGGCTAGGACAGGCAGCGGAAAAACCGCGGCATTTTTGTTACCGATGCTTGAACGCTTAGATCCTACCGCGAGTTGCACACAGGCACTGGTGCTCGTCCCGACTCGAGAATTGGCGAGGCAGGTACAGCGGGATGCCGAAATGTTATGGCAAAGCAATCAGTTTCGTACAGTCGCTGTTTATGGTGGTGTTGGCTACGGCCCGCAAGTAGAAGCTTTGACCGCAGGGGCGCATCTCGTTGTTGCGACACCCGGTCGAGCGCTCGATCATTTACTGCGAGGTACGCTTTCATTTAAGGACTTGACGATGGTCGTGTTTGACGAAGCCGACCGAATGCTCTCGATGGGTTTCTATCCGGATATGAAAGAGATGCAGTCCTATTTGCCGAATAGACAAATTCATACATGCATGTTTTCCGCGACATTTCCGGCCTCAGTGATGCGGACGGCACGTGAGTTTATCGAGCACCCCGAATTGTTGACGCTGAGCCGTGACCATGTTCATGTCACAGATACGGAACATATTTGTTACGTTGTCCCACCGATGGAGAAGGACCGGGCGCTCGTTAGGATTATTGAAATCGAGAATCCATCGTCGGCGTTTATCTTTTGTAATACGAAAGCGAATGTGCACTACATCTCTGTTGTACTCCAGCGATTTGGGTATGACGCTGATGAACTGAGCGCTGATCGGTCTCAAACCGATCGCGAGAATATTTTGCAACGTGTCCGAGAAGGAAAACTTCGATTTCTTGTTGCTACGGATGTAGCCTCGCGAGGTCTCGACATCCCCGAACTTTCCCATGTTATCCAGTATGAACCACCAGAGGATGCGGAGGATTACATTCACCGAGCGGGTCGAACTGGCCGAGCAGGTGCAACCGGCATTGCGCTCTCGCTTGTTAGTGAAGCTGAAACCCTTGGTCTTGACCAAATATCTAAACGGTATGACGTTGAGTTCCAGCAGCGTGTGGTGCCGACCGATGCCGATGTGTCAGAAGTGGTTGCCGAGCGATTAACAGCACTACTCGAATCAAAATTTAGAGACCGAGATCGCCTTAAGGCTGAACGAAGTCAGCGATTTGTTGCGCTGGCTCGTTCTCTAGCCGATAACGTCGACGAATCGGAATTGATTGCGATGTTGCTTGACGATTATTACCAGCAGACATTACATGCTGCGCCCGAGCAGCCACCACTTCGACGAAAGTCAAATTCGACATCGCCAAGTGGCACATCGCGCACGAAATCAACCGGATCCCGCCAGGGAAGTCATAGGCGTAGTGCTCGACGCCCGTCACGTCCACGGCGGTAAAATAGAACTAGCTGATCCTTAAGGAGGAACCTGATGGCCATTCCGGCAACTGAAGCCCTGCATGCATTTGACGAAGCAACTATGGCAAAACGGTCGCCATATAAAGTTGCCGATCTTAACCTCGCGGAATTTGGTCGTAATGAGATTCGGCTTGCCGAGCAAGAGATGCCTGGTTTGATGGCTGTCCGGCGGGAGCATGCTGGTCAGAAACCCCTGTCGGGAGCCAAGGTCATGGGAAGTTTGCATATGACCGTCCAGACGGCTGTGCTGATTGAGACGCTTACTGATTTAGGTGCTGATGTGCGCTGGGTGTCGTGCAATATCTTTTCGACACAGGACCATGCGGCTGCGGCTGTGGTCGTTGGTACTCCGGCCAGTGGAGGAACTGTTGAGGAACCTCGGGGGGTTCCAGTGTTTGCGTGGAAAGGTGAGACCCTGCCCGAATATTGGTGGTGCACCAACGAAGCACTACTGTGGCCGGATGGCAGTGGCCCAGACCTTATTGTTGATGACGGTGGCGACGCCACTCTGTTAATTCATAAAGGCTACGAATTTGAAAAAGCCGGTTCAATTCCTGAGTTTGATCAGGAAAATGAGCCGGAAGAATGGGGTGTCATTCTTCAACTACTTCAAGGGATTAAGCAAAAAGATCCTTCACAGTGGCAGCGGATCAGTCCAGCCATTCGAGGTGTGAGCGAAGAGACAACGACAGGTGTTCATCGTCTATACGAGATGATGCGCGATGGAACACTACTGTTTCCGGCTATCAATGTGAACGATTCGGTCACGAAAAGTAAGTTTGACAATATCTATGGGTGCCGACACTCGTTGCCGGATGGATTGGCACGTGCGACTGACGTAATGATTGGAGGTAAGGTTGCGCTCGTGTTCGGGTTTGGTGAGGTGGGCAAGGGATGTGCGCAATCACTCCGTGGTCAGGGATGCCGAGTCGTGATAACAGAAATCGACCCGATTTGTGCGCTGCAGGCGGCGATGGAAGGCTATCAGGTGAGCACGATCGATGAGGTGCTCGAGACAGCAGATATCTTTATCACCACGACTGGAAACAAGGACATTATTACCGCGGAGCACATGGCGCGGATGAAAGACAAAGCCATCGTTGGGAACATAGGTCACTTTGACAACGAGATCGATATGGCGGGACTTAAGGCAATGCCTGGTATTGAGCGTATCAACATAAAGCCACAGTATGACGAATGGCGCTTTGCCGACGGGCACAGCGTGATGGTGCTTGCTGAGGGACGGCTACTCAATCTTGGGTGCGCAACCGGACACCCAAGTTTTGTCATGTCGGCGTCTTTCACCAATCAGATGCTTGCTCAGTTGGCATTACATCAGAACAAGGGCGAGTACAAGAATGAGGTGTATATGTTGCCGAAGAAACTTGACGAAAAAGTGGCACGGTTACATCTTGATGCTCTTGGTGTGCGGTTAACAGAGTTAACGAAAGACCAGGCTGATTATATTGGCGTTCCGGTTGAGGGGCCTTACAAACCGGAGCACTATCGCTACTAAGAACGGAACAGTCAGAAGTCTACGACTTGACCGGTGATTAGAGTGTACGGCCAGTAGTGATTCTTGGGCGTTATAGATTTTTACGCTGGCGTGGAATTACTGATCCGGACCGCCAGAATGTAGTTTTGTAGGTTTTGTGTCTGTAGGGATTTTTCTCGCCAAACGCCGTGCAAGCGTGACCTTAAACCGGTGTCTCTGACGTAGCATAGGACTTCTATGCGACGGTCGAGTTTGTGCTTTATTAGGTCTGCTTTATCTGTCAGTACATCCGTGTTGCCGCTATTTTTGAAGTAATAGCGGCGGGAATGTTCCAGGAATCTGCCGGCGACTGAGCGGCCTTGCGCGAAACGGCAACAGCAAACACCGGGGTTTCTGTTTTTAGCTCTTATCGGGCGAAGTGGCAGCTATTGGGGAGCTTTCGTCTATCGCTGTTTCATCTTCAATACGGAGTTGTACGTCACCATGCGCGGCGACCATCGCAACAATAGGCAGTGAAGCAAGTTGTTCAGAGAAGGGTTGCCCGACCGGGTCACGCGGCGTCATACCTTCTAGGCGAAGGGGTACGAACATAATAGAAGCGTCATGCGAAGGACTATAAGACCCGGTCATATTCTCAGTAGTCACATGAACGCTAGCTTCGATTCGAAGTTCATGGAGTCTTTTTGTGATTTCCGCCTCGGTTTTTGATTTTGCGTGTTGGGCAGCTGGTACCACGACACGTAGCGTGGCCTCGTCCCATTCTTCCGTCCGAGTCATAAGGTAGGCAAACAGCAAGCCTAGTCGAGATGAATTGTCATTAAACCACCAGACGTCGATCCGGCGATTCTCCTCGTGTGTGACCGCGAGGCGTTCCCATTCGTCCTTTTCCGCGTCCAGCACGATGATATGTTGACCGTTACGGGCGACTCTCTGGAGAAGTCGACCATACCAAAGAGAGAGGTTTTGTTTTTTGTCTTCCGACTGTCCATCAAACCAATTGAGTAGAACGGTATTCGCGCGAATCGGTCCAATGCCCCAGGCTTGAAGTAGGGTGGTCGTAGCAACACGAAGGTCGGTTGCGGCTACGACTAACGGAAAAGCGTCGAGTTGGTGCAATTCAAGGTCGTCCCTCAGTGACGATTCTGCTATTTTCCTTGTGTCACCTGTTGTCGGCGACGTGTCATCGTCCTCTATCAATTGCACTGCGGTAATTAGACCGGAACCACCAGAGATCCAGCTCGCGACGCGAAGTACACGTTCTCTCCGAGAGTTACTCGCGGTGAACGCAAGGATGTGGGGTTGCCAATCGGAAGCTTGGTCTGAGTCTGTGCGTAGTCTGTCAAGTTCTCGGAGCCCGTCTTTTACTTGCCGGAATCGATAGGCACGTCGGCTGTCGACCCAGCGAATCGGAGTAGCAGTTCGACGAAGGTATTGATAGAGAATGCCCAATATTCCGACGGCGACGGCACTCGCCAGCGGGTCTACCATCAACATTACAAATGCACAAAGTCCTGTTCCAGCAAGACTGGTGTGGGCGTGAAAGTATTTAAATCTTGGACGGAAGGAGGGTGAGCCTCCGTGCGCTTCGACGTAGGTCGCGTAGTTAAGAAGTCCGTAGGATACGAGAAAAAACATCGAGACTATGGCTGCGATGCTATTCAGGTCTCCTGCGGCGATTGTTGTTATTGCAATAACTGCCGTCAGAATGACACCGCGCTGTGGATTGCCCTGAGGTCCAACGCCGACACCGAATGGTGTTAGCCAAGCGAAGAGCCGGTCATTCGCGAGAGCCTGCAAGATTCGAGGGGCGCCAAGAAATGAGGCTAGGGCTGACGATAGAGTCGCCGCCAGTACTCCGGCATCGATAATCCACGGTACTGCGGCAATACGTTTGAGAGAGTCGTAATCGCTGCGAAGGTCTGTCAGGGAAAGTGATGCTGCTAGAACGATCATCGCTACGATATAAACGATGGTTGAGATGCCAACCGCGAGAAAAGTGCCGATGGGAAGGCTTTTGGCAGGATTCTTGAGGTCTCCGGACATGCTCACCCCTTGCGTAAATCCCGTAACGGCAGGAAAAAAAATCGCGAAGACTACCCAGAACTCAAAATCACTTTCGGGATTTGTCCAAGCTGATTCAAGCGTTGGCCCATCCATGGTTTGGCCCGCTCCTATAAAAAAAGACCCCAGGGCGGCGATGAGAACAAGCATGATTCCGGACTGAAAGCGTGTTGCGAGGTCGGCGCCGGCGTAAGCGAGACCGAAAAGTGCTGTGGCGGCAATGGCGGCGGTGACTTGCACGGTTTGGTCCGTGCCTCCCATGAGTGAGACGTACGCTTCACCAAAGCCGATGCAGTAGAAGGCGACGGAAACGGCTTGTGCGATATACAGAATCAGTCCGAGCGCGCCACCGTATTCAGCTCCCAGGCTGCGCGAGATGAGGTAGTAATCTCCGCCACCCCGGACTTTTCGATTGGTAGCTATTGCTGATAAGGACAAACTTGTAAGAACAGAAATCGCAGTAGCAAGAGAGAGCATTAGAATTGCTTGCCCGAGTCCGGCGGACCCTACGACGTAGCCGAGCCGACGAAAGAGAATGATCCCAAGGATGGTAAGTACGCTGGGCGTGAACACTCCGCTGAAAGTCCCGAGTCCAGCGGTGACGCGATTTCTTGGTTGTGCAAGTGGTTCCACGAGTGAAATTTTTCATTGCTTACTACCCATTCGTCAAATGAATTCATTAATGGTTTTTAATTCACGTAGTGGACCGGTCGGTTAACTATTATTATCAAGTGGTCAAGGCCGGTCTAAATATTGGCCTTGGCTAAGGTCCCGTGGCTGTTAGGATATTCAACCGTCAATGTCTTCAATAAACCGATCGAATTGGCTTGCGTCCGAAGTAGGTCGAGCCTGGATGATCTGTGTTGCTGTTTTAGTGATGGTGGTCATTCACTGGCTTCCAGACCCTGCTCCCTTAGTGCGGAATGGTGAACCCATTGCGCTTACGCAAGACGGCAAGGCGTGCCTTGCCGTCTTGGCGTTCGCGATCACGCTTTGGGTGACCGAAGCAGTACCCTTCGCAGTAACCTCTCTGTTCGTTCTGCTTCTGGTTTCAGCGCTTGGTATTGCTGACTACGCGAGCGTTGTTGAGGCAGGATTCGGTAATCCCCTAATCACTTTTTTTATTGGCGTGCTCTTTCTTTCGACTGGGTTCACGCAGTCGGGGCTTGGAACCCGAATGGTCCTACACGTTCTTCGTGTCGTGGGTACGAGGACTGACCGAGTTCTACTAGGGTTTCTGGTCGTGGGTGCGTTACTTTCGATGTGGATTACGGATATGGCGGTAGCAGCCTTGCTTCTTCCGCTGGGAGTTGGTGTGCTCCGCGATGCCAATCTTAAACCGCTGGAAAGTAATTTTGGTCGCGGACTGATGATTGCGTGTGCGTTTGGTCCGCTCATCGGCGGAATTGGTACGCCGGCTGGCACCGGTGCCAATTTGGCGGCTGTCGGATATTTGCGGGAACTAGCCGGGATTGAAATTAGTTTTGCACGGTGGATGGCATATGGCGTACCCGCTGCGTTACTAATGATTCCGATCGCTTGGCAACTTTTGTTGAAAAGTTTTCCGCCGGAGCTAACCCACTTACCAATCGCTGAAACTGACATAACGGACCGGATTACTGCGCTCGGAAAACCGACTCGACTGGAGGTATGGACCCTGATTGTCTTTAGCGCAACAATTCTGCTTTGGCTGACAACACCTCTTCTTTCTGATTTCACCGGTGGACGAGTGAACCCACCCGCTCAAGCGGTCGCGCTTGGTGGTGGATTATTACTTTTTGTACCGGGGCTTCGTGTATTGAACTGGCGCGAGGCACAGCGGGAAATGGATTGGGGCGGCGTCATCCTGATTGTGGCGGGGTTGTCACTCGGTGTGATGGTGTTTGAAACGGGTGCGGCTCGATGGCTCGCTCAAGTAATGCTGGGGCGAATCACTCTAGTGCCGGTGTTTGCGCAACCATTTGTGATCGTGCTTGTCGTAGCGGCGTTGCATCTTCTGTTTTCGAGCAATACGGTTACGGGCGCGATTATCATGCCGATATTGATTGCATTGGCGCAGGACCTTAACCTTGAAATTTGGACTGTTGCAGCCCCTGCAGCTTTCACATCGTCACTCGCCTTCATTTTGGTAACAGAAAGTCCGACGAATGTGCTCCCCTATTCAGCTGGTTACTTTTCGATACGCGATATGGCTCGAGTGGGCATTGTTATGACGGTTGGCGCCGCTTTCTGTGTGGCGCTGTCCATCATGTTGGTTGGGCTTGTCGCCGGATAATGAGTCGAAGGACGCGTCTTACCCGTCAAAATAAGGTTTGTCGCCCTTAATGGTCACACGATAGCCGTGGCGTGTTTCTGGAAAGTAATCCCAGATAGCAAGGTGCTGAGTGCAGCGGTTATCCCAGAACGCAATCGAGTTTGCCCGCCACTGGAAGCGGCAGTGAAAGTCTGGCCGGGTGCAATGCTTAAAGAGGAATGCTAGCAGTGCATCACTTTCGGCTAACGGAAGATCCTTAATTTTGGTTGTGAATCCTTCGTTGACATAGAGTGCTGGCTTGCCTGTAATGGGGTGGGTTCTGACAACTGGATGTTCTGCCATGGGGTGTTTTTTGTCACGCATGGTTCCACTGCCGTAACGGTTACGGTAGTACTGTTCACCATCGTGTACTGCTGTCAGGCCGGATAAGAACCTTTGCATCCGGCTCGACAAACCCTGATACGCAGCGTACATATTGGCAAAAAGAGTGTCTCCGCCAGATGAGGGAACTTGTTCGATCCGCAGGATACTTGCCATCGGTGGCTCGGTGTCACATGACACATCCGAGTGCCAAAGTTCTCCAGCGACGAATGTGACTTTGTCGTCCCCATGTACGACAAGTACTTCCGGGTGCTCCGCGTCTTTAGGTGCCGCGGGATGAATATGAAGTTCACCAAACCGGCGACCGAGTGACTTGTGTTGCTCAAAAGAGAGATCTTGTTGACGGAAAAACAAGACCAGGTGTGCTGCCCACGCTGACTCAATTTCTGCCAAAGTTCCGGCGTCGATCGGTTGGGTAAGATCAACGCCAGAGACTTCCGCGCCGATAATCGGAGAGAGTGGTGTGATACGTAAGTTCGTTGTGGGCATGATCGTTTGTTTTCGGTTGTTGAGAGTGCCTACAGATTATAAAAGAGTCATTGATTTCGTGGTCATTAGGTTTCTTCGATTCTCATCTGATAAACGTTATTCAAAGTGTTTTGGTTAGTTTCTCGAGGATTTCTAGAATCCTTTGACCCAAGATCTCGACGCTATCGGTTGCCGGCGGTTCGGCGGAAACAACGAAACTGCCCGCAGACTGTGACAGCATTAAGTTCACGCTTGCACCAGGGTCATCTCCACCGCGCCTAAAATCTGTGCGCACAGTTAGGATCGGAGTCCCTAGTGCATGTGCGTATCCGCACTCGAAGGCTGTCCCTGAATCCGGGTCGGCTCCATCAATGATGGCCAGTACCACATCCGCTTGCCGAATACCCGTGAGTGCTTTCTCAAAAATGCTACTCGCTGACGGCGCGTCAGTTTGGCAGGATATCTCAACCTTATCCTGCGGAAGCCAGACTAAGTGTCCGTCCCGTTCGAGGGCACGTGCAAGTTCGCGATTCCACCGGCGCTCGGCATGGGTGAAGAGAGGTGCGGCGAAATAGAGAGAAGCCACCGAAGACACATTATCAAGTTATTGCAAGAACGGTGAGTCTCTTGGTTGTTTTGAATAGGAAATGTTTAGCAGAGAAGACACGCGATTCTAGTTCATCCATGATTCGCTGGTTCGATGCGATCTCTTGGTAAATGCGCCACACGGGCTCGATAGCCTGGTTCTGCGCGGTTCGAGAAAGGAAACACGGGGCAGTTCATTATCTAGATGCGCTTAGTTTGTCTTGGTCCTTAATCCCCTCAAGAACTCTGGAAACAGGTCCTTTTTCTGGGCTGATTGCAGCAAGCGGCCGACCTAAGTCCACATCGACTAACCCAAAAATCTTTCAGGCCGCTACGCCGTCTTTTTTTGGTAGAAGTTGCTTTGGGTTACTAATTCTGAGGGGATTTGTTCAGGACCCCTATTTGTTAGTTCTTTGGAGACCGAAGAGAAAGATGAACGGTGGGTATCGTACGCATTCTATTGTCACTTGGACAAAGTGACCTGTATCTCTGCTCGGCAGAGTTAGTTCCTCGCATGCATTATCCAAAGAGGAGTCGGAAATGGCAGCAGATGAAAAAGTTTTATTGAGAAATGTTCTTGTTGAACTTCGGTCGATCCGATTTCGGTTGGATCGACAAGTTGCGGTCGTGCAACGGCTTATAAAGCTTTCTCAGAAGCCAACAATAAAGAAAAAAATAGGCAAAAAAAAGACGAAAACTGTTAAAAATAAAGGTAAAACTTCGAATTCATCTTCTGTTGGCTACGTTAAAGAGCGTAAAGTACTGGCCCGTCGGTTACGAAAAAAAACACTGCGATAGAATAAAGGATCCAAAAAAGTCTCGTGTTGAGGTCAACAGATTGATACAATAAGAGGATCTCACCGAAACGAAGTGCGCTAGCTAGGCGTATTTAAAGGTTAGAGGGGGTCGAAAACGCTTACCAGATGCTTTTGGAAAGTGCGTCCGAACTCCGATAGATTCCGTGTGAAGGAGAGCTACCAACTTTGCTGAAAGAGGAACGCCAAGAAATTGTAACCACCCTTGCTGCTCTCGGCCAGGAGCGAGGATTTTTAAATCTTGATCAAGTGCTTGACCACGCGCCTCCTGACCTTGATGTCGAAGATCTAACGTCTTTGCTACAGGACCTTGAAGCTCAAGGTATAGAGGTGGAGGGAGCTGACCAAGTACAGCCTGACGCAAAACGTCGAGCAGCAGCACGAACGCAGCAGGCGACGCCACCAGCGGAGCAACAGTTACCAGCTCACGAGGAAGACCAAGGGCAGGACCTTGTAAGAACATATTTGCGTCAAATGAGTCGTGTGCCTCTTCTGACTCGCGAGGGTGAAGTGGCAATTGCGAAGCGCATCGAGCGTGGTGAATTACGTATTACTAAGGCGATGTCTCGTAGCCTTCTCGTTTCGCGTTACCTTCCTGAATTGGCTAGAAGGGTGGATGAAGGAGAACGGACCCTCCGGGATGTTGTGGTCCTACCAGATTCTGAATTAACTGATCGCCAGTTGAATAATCGAATTAAGCGTCTTGTTGGTGATGCGGAGAAGGTTACTGTTGCGCTGAAAGAACTTGGGAAACGCCGGGCCCGTGCGGAGGCGGTACGCAAGAGTCGGCGCAAGCCGTCTGTTCGTACTCGGTGGCGGATTATGCGATCCCAAATTGAAATCTCTCACGCTGTGCGAGCTATCAAATTTACACCTACTGTTCGTCGCGAACTAATCGCGAAAATAGAGGAGGCAGCCAAGACGCTTCAGCGAGCGGACCGGCGAGTTGAGCGTTTGAAGCAGGCGGCGCAGGCGGTGCCTCGCCGTAAGGGGCAGCGAGTCACGGCCAGTCCGAATTTGAAAGAGGCGCGTCGCGACTTGGCTGACCTGCGCGAGAAAATTGAAGAGCCAGCGGATGAACTTAATGCGGTTCAGAAGTCGATTCGACGTGGTGTGCTCGAAGGAGATCATGCGCGCAAGGAGTTGACGGAAGCGAATCTACGTCTTGTTGTTTCGGTTGCAAAAAAATACGTTAACCGTGGGCTCGCTTTTCTTGACCTCATTCAGGAGGGCAATATTGGCCTGATGCGTGCGGTCGATAAGTTTGATTACCGCCGAGGATTTAAGTTCTCGACTTATGCAACTTGGTGGATCCGGCAGGCAATTACGAGAGCGATCGCTGACCAGGCGAGGACGATCCGAATTCCGGTGCACATGATTGAAACGCTGAATAAGCTGAATCGGGCGATGCAAACACTGACGCGTGATCTCGGTCGTGAGCCGACACCGCAGGAGCTTTCGGAACGGGCGGACTTACCGATGGCGGTTGTACGCAAGGCCAGAAAGATCGCTCAAACGGTCGTTTCCCTTGATGCACCGATTGGTGACAGTGACGAGAGTCAGTTTGGTGACTTTATTGAGGATCGGGCGGCTGTGAATCCAGCCGAGGCCACGGTCGCATTCGATCTCCGTCGGCAAACGGAGTCGGTGTTAGAGACATTAAGTCCGAAAGAACGAGAGGTGATTCGGATGCGTTTCGGCCTGAACGATGGTGCGGAACCCACACTTGCTGAGCTTGGAGAGAAATTTTCCTTGACGCGTGAGCGTATCCGGCAGATTGAGGCCGCTGCTTTACGCAAGCTGAGAGACCCATCATTGAGTCGCCGCCTGAGTTCTTTTGTGGAGCCAAAACAGCCGCGGCGTTCGGGTCGTGGTGATGAAACGCCGGCTCCTGAAGAACAAGGTGTTGCGTAAGTAACGGTATTCGTAAATTTGTTTAAGGGCTGTGCTACGTTGGTAGCGCGGCCCTTTTTTTTTAAGACACAGACTACGAGGGTATGTAGTCGAAGTTCTGTGCGTGGGATTTGTGACAATGTGGAAACTATGAACGTGTTTCTTGTCGATGGCACGTATGAACTTTTCCGACACTTCTTTGCTGTTCCTAAAGCAGTGGATGTGAATGGTAAAGAAGTTGGTGCCGTTCGTGGTGTTATTGGATCGATGCTATCTCTACTTGAAAATGATGTGACACATATCGGTGTTGCAACGGATCATGTTGTCGAGTCTTTCCGCAATGATTTATGGGATGGTTACAAGACGGGGCATGCGATCGATCCGGACCTTTTTCAACAGTTTTCTCTTTTGGAAGAGGCGCTTGAGGCTCTAGGCATTGTGGTGTGGAAGGAGGTGCGGTTTGAGGCCGATGATGCATTAGCCTCAGCCGCATTGCAGGCAGCGACCGATAAGAGAGTTGAGCAGGTGTTTATTTGTACCCCGGATAAAGACCTTGCGCAGTGTGTCGATGGTCGGCGTATTGTGCAATTTGATCGACGTGCTGCGGTGGTGCGCGATGCGGATGGAGTTCGATCCAAGTTCGGGATTGGTCCCGAGTCGATCCCTGATTATCTTGCGCTTACGGGTGACAGCGCCGACGGATTTCCTGGTGTTCGAGGATGGGGGGCAAAGTCGGCGGCTACGGTTCTTGCGCGCTACGTGCACCTTGAAGACATACCAGGAAATGCTACTGATTGGGATGTTTCCGTACGAGGAGCGGATCGCTTGGCCCGCAATCTCGTTGAGGCGTTCGACGACGCAAAAGTATTTCTTAACCTTGCGACATTACGGAAGACCTTGCCGGTCTTTGACTCAGTCGATGAACTGAAGTGGGCGGGGCCAGAGCCGAGTTTTTTTGACGTCTGTGCGCGTATGAATGCGAGCCGATATTTCCGTCGTGCCCAAGCCGTCGCCAAGAAAATTATGTAGACGTTGATTGGTGTGTCGCGTGGCCCAGTGACACAAGTTTGCGGTTATTGAATAACGGTAAAGGGTGCAGACCACTCGTGAGGACCCCAGTGAACAATGAGACTCCCGGCATTTTCTGAGGTCGGAACCACGCTGACACCGAGTGGCCTGAATGAGCCAGTTGTGCGTTCGTAGTTCACGTCAAATTCCGCTGCATCAAATTCCGCGTCATATTGGGTGCCCCACGAATCAGGTTCGTTATTGAAAACGAACTGCCAGCCGGAAGTAGTTTTTCGAAGCCAAATAGCGTAGGACCCAGCAAATGCCGGTGCGAGGTTTCCAGTGGGGATGTCCGTGCTACCAAATCTCAACCCAACATCGCTCCGAATTCGTAGCGGTGGAGCACGAACAAGCGAAACGATCATGCCGTCGGCTGTATCCGGAAGACGACCGTAGTCCTCGTCTTCGACATCAATGCCTTTCCAATACAGCATCGAAATTTGATTGCCATCTGGCAGGATAATGGCATTTTCATTGCGTTCATTCAATGTGACGCGACGAGCAAACGAGGAGGTGTCGCTGTCGAACTCGTTTGCGCTTGGACGGGTAGCACGGGGACGTCTTGGCGGTGGCGGTAGCTCGTCAAAGCGGAACTCCGTGTGCCACGCGTGCTGTCCCCAGCGCAGTTCAAGACGTCCTTCTTCGGCACCGGTCGCACGAAGTGCGGCCGAAAATGTTTGTGTATCCGTTGAGCTGCTTTCCTGGTGAGAAAGTGGAATGCGAGTGATGGTGTCATTGTCTGAACGGTGTGCCTCAAGTTCCCACCCGTCAGAGTTTCGTACGAGCCACAGTTCATGTGTCGGCGGAACCGGTGCAGGGCCCCCTTCTTCTCGTGGCGGTGGCGGTGGCGCTTCTGGGTCGGTTGCCAGCGATCCAATTCGAAGAGCGCGGTGCCCAGCCAACACGCCAACACGCACCGTGGAACCAGGGACCCCAGACAGTAGTTGTTGGTGCGACGGGTTACTACCCGACAGATCTGGCGAGTACTCGATGCTGACAGCTTTATTGTCCAGGGTCATCAGTAGGTGGATGAGCCCGTCGGCCTCGTTACTTGGTTCTGGCGCCTGGGCGATGGCGAGCGCGGGTATTAGGGAGAACGAGAAAATCAGGAGAAGAAATCGAAGTCGCATAGAGAAAAAAGAGGGCGGAACCTAACCAGCCCCGCCCTCAGGAACATCCGTTTAACAGCAGCCGTAACTAGTTGTTATTGTTAGTAGTTGCGTCGTGATCCTCAAGTTCCACGTAACTGAGGAAGCCAAGCTGCATTTCATCGACTGTCCGTTCGCCGTAGCCAACGGAGAGATTCGGATCAAAGCCTCTGATTGCCCCGCGCTCTTCGGTGTTGTCGTACCAGAAGTCGACATCAATACGTGTGCCCTTTGGCAATAACTTTGGTTCCGTGTACTTGTAGGTAATCTGCCAGGATTGGTCGTAATTTGGAACGTCGAGGAGTAATTCTTCTGTGCCATCAGGATAAAACGCGGTATAGCGTGAGGCTATTGCGCGGTGGTGTGCATGTGGCCAGAGCGTCAACAGTAACGTGTCTTTCTCTAGAATACGTGACGAACCAATCCGATAGTTGGGGTGGTTCGGTGGAATTTCAAAACCTCGGTTGTACAACGAGTCGTTTTTGACTTGGTGGCGTGGTAGTTCTTTCGAAACAAAGAACCCGATTTCAGACTGTACGGTTACCGCTGATCCCGCAACCGGTTCTTTGTTGTAGTGCATGTTGTAAGAAAGCATCGAGCCTTTTTCGAGTAAGACGCCGAACCCATCTGGCAATATTCCGGTTTCGCCGCCTTCGGCGACACAACTAAGTAAGGTGCTTCCTGCAACATCGCTGCCGTCACCCTCAACGGCAGCGCCATCTTCGTGTACTTGTGCGCTCGGCGGAATAGTTGATGAGCACATGTGGTGCGTGATGCTGTTGTCGCCGGTTCGGAATTCCCAACCGCGCACCCATGTATCTTCTGGTAATTCTTCTTCCGTGAGCTTTTTGTAAAACACGACGTTGAGGTCAAAAATGTCGTCCTCAATGACATATGGATCCATTTTGATAACAAAGTCAGGCTTGCCGTAGGTCCAGCCGTCGTTTAAATCTTCGGCCCACTGTTTTGCTGGCGGTGCGTCTGCTGTGTCACCTGCAGGGGCGCCGGCTTCGACCCAGTTCACAATGGTCGAAATTTCATCAGTGGTAAGGCCACGTTCGTTCTCGAACACACCTTTCGGTGCGGAGGCGAACCACGGTGGCATTTCTTTTGACTCAACTTTATGCGCGATGGAACGGGCCCACGGTCGAGTCTCTTTGTAATTCATGAAAGACATCGGGGCGACAAGGCCACTAATGTTTTCTCCCGACTCACGATGACAGGACTGGCAATTCTCTTGAATAATCGGAAGGACGTCTTTGTAATACGTCAGATTATCCTCGGCTTCGTTACCGGCATAGCTTGGTACGGCAATTGCTGCCGTCAGCACAAAAGCCAGGCCGAATACAAAAAAACGCTTCGTCGTCATCTGAATCTCCTTAGTGCCCACACGAATACACACGTACAGATAGTACGGTCATGATGCTTGTACCACAGGAGGTCAGGAGTTCGCAAGAATTATGTTTTCAAAGGGTTAGCGCGATACTCGAAGAAAGGGCTGTCTGGCGTGGGAATGTTTCTGCCGGTTGGCGTTGGGCGTATTTCGGATGATTTTAAAAAGGCCAAAAATCGCTTCTTTCAGTGAGTGTTCTACTTTTAACAGACATATGTATGGTAAATTATTCGTTCGATGGGGCGAACACCGGTTGGTCAAACGAGAGAGAGGGTTTTCAGATTTGTTCGACGGCGTCTGTTGTCTGGGCAGCCGCCAACCGTACGCGAGGTACAGGAGGCACTTGGGTTTCGCGCAGTGCAGACTGCACGGCAGCATCTTGAACAGCTTGTCGGGGACGGCCGGTTAACTGCCGATCGCAACAAATCAAGAGGGTACCGATTAGCTGAACCAGCATCTGGCCTTAAAACAATGCTTGTCCCGGTACTGGGTCGAGTGCCAGCGGGCGTACTGGAAGAGGCGATTGAGGATCCTGACGGGTATGTGACGGCAGATGCACCGGAAATTTCAGGAGAGGTGTTTGCACTTCGTGTTCAGGGCGAGAGCATGATCGGTGCAGGTATCTTTCCGGGTGATCTCGTACTCGTACATCGCCAACCGACAGCGCGAAGTGGTGACATTGTTGTAGCACTTGTTGAAAATGAGGCAACAGTCAAAACATTCAAACAGTGTGACCACCGTGTTGAACTTCATCCCGCGAATCCTTTATTTGACCCGATCATTCTCGATGCCGATGTCGTTGTCATTCTTGGCAAGGTAATCGAAGTTCGTCGAACCCTTTCTTGAGTCGAGCCTGAGTTAGTCGATGGCCACAATGCAACTAGGTGCACTCGTTTCCGCATCGCGGGCTTGGTTACAGCGCAGTCAAATGATGTTGTCGTCTGCGCGCACAAAAAAATGGACTGCTGCTGCGCTTGGAGGATGTTTGGCAGAGTTGTCAGGCCGTAGTGCTGCTCCGTTGCTTACGGTTGCTTTTGGTTTAGTGCATCAGGTGCAGCAGCAGGGTGAGCCGGTTGCGTGGATTTCGTCGGACGAAAACGGGTTTTTCCCTCCGGATGTTGCTGATGGGGGGGTTGACCTTTCGGCGTTACCGGTTATTCGCCTTGCTTCCCTCCAGCAACGACTTACTGCCATTGAACAACTCGTGTGTTCTGGTGCTTTTGGATTGGTGGTAGCCGATTTAGAAGAGTGTGTTGACTTGCCGTTAGCCGTACAGACCCGTCTGGCCGAGCAGGCCCTGGCACAGAACACGTTGGTCCTTTGTTTGACGGTGAAGACCGACCAGCAGCCATCACTTGGTTCTCTTGTGACGGTACGTGCGCAGGCGCGACGTATTCGGCATGGCGATGGTCGTTTTATATGCCAAGTGCATGCACTTAAAGACAAACGTTCTGGGCCAGGTTGGGTTGACGAGGAATGGTGTTGTGGACCGACTGGCGTGCGTTGAATTACCAGCGTTTCCTCTCCAGTGCTTACTAAAACAGCACCCTGATTGGGTTGGCAAACCAGTCGTTGTTGTAGACCGTGATAAACCGCAGGGTGTGGTTCGGTGGGCAAATAAACAGGCGCGTACAGCTCGCATCCGTCCGGGTATGCGCTATAGCGCTGGCTTGTCACTCGTACCGACACTACATGCTGGTGAAGTTTCAGGGGCTACCGTTGCTCAAAGTGTGGCACGGGTGGCTGAGGCATTACACCGCTTTAGCCCGGAGGTTGAGCCGTTTTCCAAGGAATCAGGAGTGTTCTGGCTGAATGCATCCGGACTCTCAAATCTTTATCCGTCACTTCGACAATGGGCGAACGATATCAGGAAGGCACTGACGGAAATGGGGTTCAGGTCCTCGGTGGCGGTTGGGTTTAGTCGATTTGGCGCTTATGCAATCGTGAAGGAAGTCACTATAGATCGCGGGGTTTCTGTCGTCCGTGATCAGTCACGCGAACGAGCATTAGCAGGGCAAGTCCGATTAAAACGTCTAGGCATTGATTCATCTTTACGTGACAACCTCTACAAACTTGGTATCCAGACAGTAAGTGCCTTTCTGGAATTGCCACCGACAGGTGTGCGTCGTCGTTTCGGCGTCGAGGCGGAGCAATTACATCAACAGGCATCTGGTGATCTTCAAGTGCCACTGCAACCGTTACGTGCCAAGGAACCACTTGTCCAGCATCTGGTTCTCGATGATCCAGAGATAGATACGTCACGATTGCTTTTTTTAGTTAAGCGGCTTCTTAATCGGTTGCTCATGACGGTTGTCGCGCGTCACGAAGCACTTATCGAACTAAGCGTCTACCTACAACTCGATCATGCTGGTCGTCTGGTTGAACATATTCGTCCGGCTGAGCCGACGGTCAACAGTGTGCAACTGACAAATTTGATTCGACTTCGTGTTGAATCGATTTCATTTTCCTCAGGTGTAAGTGAGATTCGAATTATTGCGAAGACAGGTCGGGCCAAGTTGTTGCAGCAAGGATTGTTTGTTAATCGTCCGCGCCGTGATTTCAGGCAGGCCAACCGTGCACTTGCCCGCATCCGAGCGCGGTATGGTGATGACACGGTAGTACGGGCACACCTCGTAGAAGCGCATTTGCCGGAAGCATGCTACACGTGGGAGTTGCTTGACGCAGTTGTTCCTCCGTCTTCAGTGGATATCGCATGTCGACCGATGGTTCGACGCATTCATGCGGTCTCACCACGCGTGTCATTTCAAGCATGCGCCCAGTCCAACGGATTGCTGTTGCGTAATGGTGTTGCGGAACAGATAGATCAAGCTACCGGGCCATATTTTGTATCGGGTGGTTGGTGGCATGCGTTGGTACACCGCGAGTACTACTTTACTCAGGTATGTAATGGTGAACTGCTCTGGATCTACTATGACCGACCACGGCGGCAATGGCATTGGCAAGGGCAAGTGGAGTGAGGTGCCGGCGTGTCGTATGTGCCGCTCTGGTGTAAGAGCAACTTTTCATTTCTTGAAGGTGCTAGCCACCCAGAAGAACTAGTCGAACAGGCCCATACGCACGGGCTTCGGTCATTGGCGTTAACTGATCGCGATGGAATCTATGGTGTGGTACGCGCATATGTAAAAGCGCAGGAACTAGGTGTGCATCTCATTATTGGTGCCGAGGTTACGGTTGGTGACCCGGTATGTCCTTCTACGTGCATTCTTCTTGTTCTCAATAGCACCGGGTACGCGAACCTGTGTCGCTTAATCACGGGTGGTCGACTGCGGAGCCCGAAGGGCGAATCAAGTGTTACGTGGTCAGAAATATTCGATCGGTCGGACGGACTCATCGTGCTTTGGGGTGGAGATCAGAGTGCACTGGTTCGTGCTGGTAGCACCGAGGTGCAGAAACAGGCGTTGCGAAGAGTCATTTCACAGATGCGCGACGCGTTTGGCGACCGCCTATATGCGATTGTGTGCCGGCATCGTCGAACTGAAGAGGTACACCAGGAAGCGTGTCTTCGACGTCACGCTGAACGGGCTGATATTCCACTGGTGGCTGCGAATGAAGTGCTTTACCACACACCAGCCAGACGGAATTTACACGATGTCGTTACATGCATTCGTCACGGTGTCACGCTCGCCACAGCAGGTCGATGTACTAAAGCGAATGCAGAGCATGATCTGAAGACACCACGAATGATGAGGCACTTATTCGCTGATGAGCCAATGCTTCTTGATCGAACGAGAGATATTGCAGCGCGCTGTACATTTACGCTCTCTGAAATCAGGTATCGCTACCCATCTGAACACTTGCCAAATGGAAAAACTTCATCAACGTGGCTCAGGGAATTAACACTTTTCGGTGCAGGCGAGCGTTTTCGTGGCGCGGTGCCACGCAATATTCGTGAACAAATAGAGAAAGAACTTTCCTTAATCAAAGAACTTGATTACGGCGGATATTTTCTGACGATGTGGGAAATCGTCCAGTACTGCCGGCAGGAAGGCATCCTTTGTCAGGGACGTGGCTCAGCAGCAAACTCGGTGGTGTGCTACTGCCTTGGTATTACGGCAGTCGACCCGACTCGAGTGGAATTGTTGTTTGAACGCTTTCTCTCTCGCGAACGGCATGAACCTCCTGATATTGATCTCGACATCATGCATGGGCGTCGTGAAGAGGTAATCCAATATGTCTACAAGAAATATGGGCGTTCACATGCTGCGATGGTGGCCAATGTTGTTCGTTACCGCCCACGGTCTGCGGTGCGAGACGTCGGAAAAGTACTTGGGATGCCTGCGACCTCGACTGAGCGACTTGCAAAGATGCTATCGCATAGTACCGATCGCAATGCATTGCGAGCAGCTTGTACCGAACTCGAATCAGCTTCGTTACTCCGTGATCATTTTTTGCAGCTAACCACTGAACTTGAAAATTTCCCACGACACCTTTCCATTCATCCAGGTGGATTTTTGCTTGGACATAAGCCTGTTCACGACTTGGTGCCCGTTGAGAATGCAACGATGGCCGATCGCACAGTCATTCAGTGGGATAAAAGTGATCTCGAGGCCTTGGGACTGTTCAAGGTTGATTTGCTGGGACTTGGCGCACTGACGCAACTCGATATTGCGTTTCGACTACTTCAGACTCACTATGAGCGTGAACTGTCACTGGACCGCATTCCGCAAGACGATCCGGAGACCTACGATCAGATTTGTCGGTCAGATACGGTCGGTGTTTTTCAGATAGAGAGTCGCGCGCAAATGGCGATGCTTCCCAGGTTGCGCCCACGGCACTATTACGACCTGGTTATTGAGGTAAGTATCGTCAGGCCTGGTCCCATTACTGGCGACATGGTGCATCCGTTTCTTCGTCGCCGAAATGGCGAGGAACCGGTTGTGTATCCGCACAATTGTTTGGAGCCGGTCTTGCGGAAAACGCTGGGTGTGCCCCTGTTTCAGGAGCAGGTTATGAAGTTGGCAGTTGTCGCTGCTGACTACACACCAGGTGAAGCGGATCAATTGCGACGTGACATGGCCGCATGGTATCGCAGTGGACGGATTGAACGCCACCATGAGCGATTAGTCACACGTATGATGGCCAAAGGTATTACAAAAACATTTGCTGAAAGGGTATTCGAGCAGATTCGTGGTTTTGGTGAATATGGATTTCCCGAAAGCCATGCAGCAAGTTTTGCTCTGATTGCGTATGCGACAGCATGGCTACGGTGCCACTACCCAGATGTGTTCATCTGTGCATTGCTGAATGCACAACCGATGGGATTTTACAGTCCCGCTACGATCGTTGAGGATGCGATTCGTCATGGAGTCGAAATTCACCCTATTGACGTGACAGTTAGTGAGTGGGACTGCACGTTAGAACCAAGTTCGATCAATATAGAAGGCCACAACAAGCCCCAGCGACGGTTCGGAGTTCGTATGGGACTTCGATATGTAAAAGACCTGTCAAAAGACCGAGATTGGCAGCGCATAGAGGTCGCGCGAGCGGAACACCCATTTACAACGATGACGGATTTTACACGTCGCACGGGACTTGATGATCGCATGCTTCAAAGGTTGGCTGAGGTTGGTGCCTTCGGTGCGTTTGAAGCAAATCGGCGCTCGGCGCTGTGGCAGGTTCAAGGGTTCGCAACGTTACGGGACATGTCTTTGCCAATATTGGCGGAAGACCAATTGCCAGTGTTTCGTTCGTTGAGTAACTTCCAGACGATTAACTGGGATTATCAGTTTAGCGGGCACAGTACTCACGGTCATCCGCTTGAGCCATTGCGTGAAATGTTAATGGCTCAAGGGTTACCCAATGCTGAGATGGTTTTACAGATGCGAGATGGCCAGCGTGTGAATTTTGCGGGCATCGTTATCTGCCGACAACGGCCTAGCACTGCGTCAGGTGTCACGTTTATGACATTGGAAGATGAAAGTGGTTTTCTAAATGTTGTGATCTGGAAGCAAGTGTTCGACGAACATGTTGTTTTGGTCAAGACCGCATCGTTTCTCGGTGTGAGTGGAAAGTTACAGATTGAATCGCAAGTTGCCCATTTGGTTGCGGAGCAATTCTGGTTGCCTGAACTGATGGTGCATCCCGAAACCGGTGGCAGTCGAGATTTCCAATAGTACTTGGTGGTGACGCAATGCGATACGCACGTCCTATCCATCATTACAGGAAGGAAGAACTCTTCTATGTTCGTCCATAGAAGTGGACGGAAGGGTTTAGACAACTCACCGCTTGTTTGTATTCTCGGTCCACTCAAAATTTTGCCACTGGCGAAATTCGGATCGGCGTGTTCTTTTAAAGACGGCACGGGTATCGGAATAGGTTTCAAACTGTACTTGTACCCATGTGTCATCGAGTACAGGACGACGGTCAACTGAACCGCGGGCATGGTTGATAGTGCCAAGCATCCCCCACCACAGCCGAACCTTGTCAATTAGCTCAAACTCGACTCGTGCGGCTTCGTATGTTTCACGGTCGATCCAAACGGTGCCTCTAGCTTTGTTCAAGGCATAGTCCATACGGCGTCGAACAGGAAGTTCGTCCGAGCGTGGATGGAATGAGACGCGATAGGTTGGACGATTTCGATAAAGTTCTTCTTGTTTTAGGACAAAGACATACCGCGCGGCTAGCTCCTGATTGAAACGAATCGCCTCTTCGTCTTTTTCGTTATCGGTAGCTTCTGTCCGTAATCGTTGAAGTTCTTCCCGGAAGTTCGTTAGGCGTTCTTTTTCCCACCGTTGTTCCTCGTCACTTAGCGGTCGGTTACCTACGGTAAGTCGTCGTTCAAAAGGAACTCCATCAATAGGTGTGACTTCGTAATCACCTTTGTCTTCTTCGCTGATGTTGCCCTGCCCATCAAAACGTTTGACATGCTTAAACATCTCCGAGCGATATCGTGCCGAAAAATTGCGTTCTTCATTTTCAGTAACTCGTTCGAGTGCTTTGAAAATAATCTCTCTCGCAGTCGGGCTTGTTTCCGTTGGTTGTTCGGCCGCCACATGCCCCACAATCGCTCCTAAGAATGCGATTCCAAGAAACCCACGGCGCGACCTCCAATTCGGCATGCCTTATTGTCTCTCATAGGGCATTGACTGACGACCTTTTTGATAAGCGTGCCAACGCACGGTTCTTTCCCTGGTCATTTGAGAGAAGAATTGACGGTCACGGCGATTCGGTATTCGTAGTTCTCCCTTCTTGATTTGTCGAAATGTCTGCTTTGACAGAACTGACTGAAATCAGTGCGTCTTGAAGAGGACACGCCTAATTCGCTATCCTGCTCTTTCTACTGCTGAGTGAGAGCAACAGTTGATGCGTTAAATCTGCTGTTGTGAGTGACCCTAAAAGGGCTAAAACTGTGACCGGTGACGAACTCGGATTTGACGGAGCTTCATCCATGATTGAGGCCAAAAGTCTCTCCAAGTACTTTGGTCCATTTGTTGCGGTCAATAACATTTCGTTTGCTATTCCAGAGGGTCAGGTTGTCGCGTTTCTTGGTCCGAACGGCGCTGGTAAGACCACGATGATGCGCATGTTGACAGGTTACTTGGCTCCAAGTGGTGGCGAGGCTGTTATCGCTGGTTACGACGTGCGGCATGATCGGATTGCTGCGTCAAGGCGACTAGGGTATCTACCGGAGAATGGTCCGATGTATCCCGATATGACACCCCTTGACCTTTTACATTTTTTTGGTGAAGCACGAGAGATGGCACCGTCAACGATGAAAAATCGTATTGAGGCGGTTATCGATCTTTGTGCACTAGAACTGGTTCTTGAAAAACCGATTGGTAAATTGTCAAAAGGCTATCGTCAGCGTGTGGGTATGGCGCAGGCATTGTTGCATGACCCAGACGTATTGATTATGGATGAACCGACGGCGGGCCTTGATCCAAATCAAATCCGCCAATTCCGGAACAACATCCAACGGCTTGGCCGTACAAAAACGGTATTGGTTTCGACACATATCTTGCATGAAGCCGATGCGATTGCTGACAGGGTTCTTCTCGTCAATAGTGGACAGCTTGTGTTCGATGGCACCATTAATGAGCTCAAAGAAGATGGTTCATTAGAGCAGCCCTTTTATCGGCTCACAGGCGGAGGCGTTGTTCAGTCAGAAGTGGATAGCAAATCGTCGGATGGTGTTGCTGACGGAGTGGAAAGTTAAATGGTGGGAACATCGATTGTAAATACTGCCGTCATCAAAGCGGTTGCGCGCCGAGATCTTCGGATGTATTTCAGTAGTCCAAGCGGCTATGTGTTTATCACGCTTTTCATTTTTATGAGTGCGGCGGCCGCGTTTTGGCAGGATAGATTTTTTCTTCAAAACCTTGCGAATCTCGATCAGTTAAACAACGTGTTTCCTTACCTTCTCGTGTTTTTTATTCCGGCTCTTACGATGGGCGTTTGGTCGGAAGAGAAAAAACTTGGAACGGATGAACTGCTTCTTACTCTGCCAGCGTCCGATGTTGAGGTTGTTCTTGGTAAATATCTCGCAGTTCTGGGCATTTATACGACTTCACTCGGATTATCTCTCAGCTATGTGCTGGTTCTGTTCTATCTGGGTAGTCCTGACCTCGGTCTTATGTTCAGTAATTACACCGGATACTGGTTAGCTGGTGCGGCGCTGATTGCGGTCGGAATGTTGGCGTCCCTACTCACCCAAAACGCGACCGTCGCGTTTATTTTGGCTGGTGTGTTTTGTGTTTCGCTAGTGGCTGCGGGAGGCGCAGTCGGTTCTGTGCTCCCCGGTTTTGAGCGTTCGGCGATCGCACTTGGTGTGTTTCTCCACTTTGATGATTTCGCCAAGGGTATCGTGAGCCTAAGCGGGATGATCTATTTCATCGCGGTTGGGTCATTTTTTCTTTATCTAAACGTACTGGTCCTGAGTCGTCGGCATTGGCCAGCCCGTGCTGATGGATATCCGATGTGGACGCATCAGGTAGTTCGCGGCGTGGCAATCGTGATTGCGCTCATTAGTCTCGGGGTACTCGTTGCGCGGTTTAGTGTTCGGGTTGATGTGACTGCGGAACAACTTCACTCGCTGAGTGATGAAACACGGGCTCTCCTGGCGGAATTACCGGAGGATCGACCCGTTTTCATTCAGGCGTATGTCAGCCCAGTGGTGCCTGAGCCCTTCGTGCAGACACGGTCGAACCTTATAAGCATTCTTGAAGAAATTGATGCAATTGGAGGCTCGCGTGTTGAAGTGTTGATTCATGACACTGAAGCCTTTACTGATGCGGCTCGTGAAGCCCGAGAGACTTTTGGTATTGGTCCTCGACCAGTTCGTAATGTCAGTACGGCACGTTCGGAAGTGGAACAGGTCTACCTTGGTGTGGCGTTTACCTGCGGTGCCGAAGAACAAGTAGTTGGATTTTTTGACGTCGGACTTCCAGCTGAATACGAAATTATGCGAAGTATCCGAGTCGTTGCGCGGGCCGACAGAAAGCGTATTGGCGTCGTCGCGACGATGGCGAACTTATTTGGAGGTACCAATTTTCAGCAGAATCAGTTCACGCCACAATGGTCCGTAATCACCGAGCTTCGCAAGCAATACGATGTGGTGGAAATTAGTCCGGAAATGGCGATTTCTCAAGATGTCGATGCCTTGTTAGTTCCATTACCGTCGTCTCTCCAGACGGACGAGCAAGGGTTTGTCGCAGACTACATTCGATCTGGAAAACCGGCTCTGATTTTGGTCGATCCGTTACCGGCCGTGAATCCGACCTTGTCACCGACCGAATGGGTTGGAGACGGTAATCCGTTCACCTATCCACCTGGACAGCCGCGACCGGGTCCACGAGGCAATGTACGAGAATGGATTGGCCGGTTGGGTGTTGACTGGGAGCCGACCCGTATTGTGTGGGACAGTTACAACCCTCATCCAGAACTAGCGCACATGCCGGAAGATGTTGTGTTTCTTGGTGCGGGCAACGAAAACGACGCGACCTTTAGTTCGACTGATCCAATGACGTCACAGCTCCAGGAATTGGTGCTTCTTTATCCAGGACAGCTTGGCCCAACGGACGACCTGCGCTACGAATTTGAAGCATTGCTGCGGTCGGGAAACGCATCAGGGACGAATGGATATTTTTCGCTGGTTCGTGGGTCACCCTACGGCCCCCAAGTGAATCCGAGTCCACCGAGGCGGCAGGATGATGACGATTACATCATGGCTGCCCGGGTTCGGTTCGTTGGAGCTGATACCGCTGTCGCTTCAGAAAACACACCTGGCGATCGTGAAGATAACGGTGACGAAGGGACTGAAGATACTGACGAGCTGTCTGTCGTACCGGCAGGGGAGGTCGATATTATCGTTGTCGCTGACCTTGACTTTGTTAGTGAGCAGTTTTTTGCGATTCGGGAGCAGGCGCCGGGAGGGCTTAACTTTGACAACATCACGTTTTTTCTGAATGCGATGGATACGCTGCTTGAAGAGGATTCGTTCATTGATCTTCGAAGTCGACGCGCCCGGCACCGAACGCTTGAACGGGTCGAAGCGCAGACGGCTGAATATATTCAGCAGCGCACGACCGAGGAACGGCAAGCCGAGGTGGATGCTGAGCAGGCCCTGACAGATGCGCAGCAGCGGCTTAATGATCGCGTCGAAGAGTTACAAGGCCGAACAGACATCGACGCCCAAACCAAACAAATCATGGTGCAAAACCTTGAAGAAATTGAGAATCGGCGGCTGAGTGTATTGTCCACGAATATCAACACCGAGAAAGATACGCGTATTCAAGCAAGCCGAGAGAACATGGAATCGCAAGTGCGTCAGATTCAGACATCGATTAAGACGTTTGCGATTCTGCTGCCTCCCGTGCCAGTGATCTTGCTCGGGATTGTCATTTTTGCAAGGCGACAGCGGCGTGAACGGGAAGGCGCCGCTGCTGCTCGGCGACTCAAGGAGTAGGATGTGAGTGAACTCAATAAAACACTTCGTGTCGCCGGTGTTGGGTTGGTCCTTGGTGCGTTGGCCGTGCTAACCGTACCTGGCCGAGCAGTGCCTGATGCATTTTTTGATGTTGGCGAGACATTTTTCCTGGAATTTACTGACCCTGAATCTGCGGCGACACTTGAAGTTGTTGAATTTGATGAGGAACAGGCCGCCGCTATGCCTTTTCAGGTGACAAATCGAGATGGGTTGTGGAGGATTCCGTCGCATAATGATTATCCAGCAGATGGGCGTGAGCGGCTGTCGAATATCAGTGCCGACATTATTAGCCTCGTCAAAGAGGATTTTCGGTCCGACAATATTTCCGATCACGAAGCTCTCGGCGTTATAGACCCTACCGACCTGACGGCGGCCAGCCTTGTTGGTCGTGGCACTCGTGTGACGGTCAAAGATGCGAATGAAGAAGTGTTGGCCGACTTAATTGTTGGGAATCGTGTGGACAATCGACCGGGGCTTCGGTTTGTTCGTATGCCCGATCAGAAACGGGTATACACCGCACGGTTTGAGGCAGAAATCACAACGGCGTTCGAGGACTGGATTGAGCAGAACTTATTAGAGGTTGAACGTAGCCAGGTGACCCACATTGTTCTCAATCAATATCAAGTCGATGAAACAACCCGGGAGGTTCCGGCGCCCCAAGAATTTACGCTCGACAAGATTGATGACGTCACGTGGAGCGGGACTGGGGTGCCACGAGGGCAGGAGGTTGATTTTGCTCAGGTGAATCGACTCGTCGGTGCGATCATTGGGGTCAAGATCGCAGGTGTGCGCCCGAAACCTGAAGGCATGACCGGAAATCTTCGAGACGCGGCGATGGCCGGGCGGATCAGTCAACTCGACATTCGAGACCTGGTGAGCAAAGGATTTTATCCAACTGCGGATGGTGGGTTGTTGTCGAATGAAGGAGAACTTCTCGTTCGGACGACGGAAGGTGTGCTCTATACCTTGCGATTTGGCGAAATTGTGTACGGCCGGGGTGAAGCGGTCGTACTCGGTGACGAGACCAGCGATGATATCGATAGCGGACCGGGCGAGAATCGCTATGTGTTCATTGAGGCATCGTTTGATCAGGCGGCTCTCCCGGAACCCTCGTCGTCTGATGCCGATGCACATGCATCGTGGGAGCGTCGTGTGGCAGAGGGAACGGAAAAGGCCGAACGTCTCGCGACCCGATTTTCAAACTGGTATTACGTTGTGGCTGCCGATAGTTATGACCGTATCCACCACCCCAAAGAACATTTTCTAAAAGAGATTGAAGAGGGATAGAGTGCCCGGCCTCACGCTGCTGAGGTTGTAGGGACTTGCGTGCTATGGGACAGACATTATTAGAGAAGGTGTGGGATTTGCATACCGTTCGGCGCTTGCCGAATGGGCAAACACAATTGTTTATTGGCTTACATTTAATTCATGAAGTCACGACGCCGCAGGCATTTGACATGCTGCGGCAGCGTGGCATCGGTGTTGCTTTTCCTGAGCGTACCTACGCAACGGTGGACCACATTGTTCCAACCCGCGATCAACAACGTCCCTTCGCTGATGATTTGGCCGAGGCGATGATGTCGGCACTTGAGCGGAATGTACGCGAGTATGGAATCCGATTTGCCGATCTTAGTACGGAGCGGCAAGGGATTGTGCATGTCATCGGTCCGGAACTTGGGCTGACTCAACCTGGTCTGACGATCGCCTGCGGAGATTCTCATACTTCGACCCATGGGGCCTTCGGCGCTATTGCCTTTGGGATCGGGACATCGCAAGTCAGAGACGTCCTTGCGTCACAGTGTTTGGCGATTGACCCTCTGAAGGTGCGACGGATTGTCATCGATGGCGCTCTTGGCGAAGGGGTGTATGCGAAAGATGTCATTCTCGAAATCATTGCGCGACTCGGCGTAAAGGGGGGTGTTGGGTATGCGTATGAGTATGCAGGTGCAGTGGTTGACCAGATGGCGATGGATGAGCGGATGACGCTGTGTAATATGTCGATCGAAGGTGGTGCACGGATCGGTTATGTAAATCCGGATGACACAACGTACGATTATCTTTCCGGGCGGCCCTTTACACCGGAGGGAGAATCATTTGAGCGGGCCAAATTGTGGTGGCGCTCCATGGCGTCGGATGACGCTGCCAACTATGACGATGAGGTTGTCATCGATGGGTCAGCAATCGCCCCGAGGGTTACGTGGGGCATCAATCCTGGGCAATCGGTGAGCGTGGGAGAATCCATCCCGGATCCGACGAAAATGATGTCTAGCAAAGACGCCGCCGAAACCAGCGAAGCGCTGGATTTTATGGGGTTTACTGCCGGTGCCCCTATTTCTGGAACCAAGATCGATGTGGCCTTCGTAGGGTCTTGCACTAATTCACGGTTGTCAGACCTTAGGGAGGCGGCTCGGGTGGTCCGCGGTCATAAGGTGTCGGCCCATGTGAAAGCTCTCGTGGTACCCGGATCGAAAAGTGTGAGTCAGGCCGCCGAGACTGAAGGACTTGATGAAATTTTTCGAGAGGCAGGTTTTGAATGGCGTAGCGCTGGATGTTCGATGTGTCTTGCGATGAATCCGGATCGTTTGATCGGCCAAGAGGTTTGCGCTTCGTCGTCGAACCGTAACTTCAAGGGGCGACAAGGTAGTCCGACGGGTCGCACGCTGCTCATGAGTCCTGCAATGGTCGCGGCGGCTGCGATTAACGGTGCGGTGGTCGATGTGAGGACTCTTTTATGAGTGAAACCAGAGCGACCAGTCGTATTGATGGGACCGCCATTCCTGTTCGTGGTAACAATATCGATACGGACCGTATCATTCCTGCCCGTTTTCTTAAATCGATTACATTCGAGGGTCTTGGCGACCATGTATTTGAAGACGATCGCCAATCAATGCCGAATCACCCCTTTTCTAATCCATCGTATGCGGGTGCATCAATCTTGTTAGCGAACGAGAATTTCGGTTCCGGTTCGTCTCGTGAACATGCTCCGCAGGCGCTAAAACGCTGGGGTATTGATGCTTGCATTGGAGAGTCGTTTTCTGAGATCTTTCTTGGGAACGCAACAACGATCGGGTTGCCGTGTGCCACGGCATCTGCGGCAGACATCAAGATGCTCATGGATGCGGTCGAGCAGACACCGGCTACGCGACTCTCATTGCGGATTGATGCATTGTTGGTCGAAACGGCGCAACTGTCTCAGCCGGTGGTTATTCCAGCGGCCATTCAAGAATCTTTTCTAACAGGACAGTGGGACGCAACCAGGTTGCTTCTCGATCAATTTGACCAGGTGCGTCAGGTTGCTGCGGCGTTGCCATACGTCAAAGGGTATTAGTAGAGGGCCGCTGTTGTGCGGACTGGAGGAAGGCCTCAGCCGCGTGTGACATCTCTCCTTCTCGACGGTAGACCAACTGTACTTGGCGTGCGAGTCGGAGTGGAGGCACCTTAATAGCGACCAGTTGACCTCGAGCGATCTCTGTCAGCGCACAGCGTTTGGGCAGAAGAGCTACACCGAGGTTCATTTCGACAGCACGTTTAATTCCATCGATACTTGGTAGGTCAATTTGTATATTGATGGAGGTATGGCTCTGTTCGTAGAGTCGTAAGACTCGTTCGCGTGCCGGTGACGCCTCGTTGTGGGCAATGACCGTTTGCTGTCCGAATTCCTCCATGGAAATCTTGGGCCGTTTTGATAGTGGATGCTTTGGGTGAGTAAGCATGACGAGTTCATCCTCGCCCAAGGGCACTGTAAGCAGGCCCCGTTCGCGTGGCTGAAATGTTAGTACACCAAAGTCGATCGATCGGCTCAGTATTAACTGTGGTATCTGACGGGCAGATACGCGACGCACTTCGACCTGCGCATGTGGGTAGTCTTTTCGAAAGCGTTCTATCGCAGGCAGTAGGGTATGGACGGCTCCTTCGTTTGCGCCGATTGATACACGACCACGACGTAGTTGTTGCAATTCTCGTACGGCCCCTTCTGCCTCTTCTTTCAGTTGTGTCAACCGTTGCGCATAGTCCAGGAGAAGTTCTCCGGCTTCGGTTAATCGTCCACCTTTTGCCGACCGGTCAAACAGGCGTTCATCGAGTTTTCCTTCGAGCTTTTTAATCGACTGACTAACGGCGGGTTGTGTGCGGTGAAGACGTTCGGCCGCACGGGAAAAGCTCCGTTCTGTTGCGACCGTCATGAAGACGTGCAATTCTGCGAGGTCCATCATTTACTCCTTCGAGATGATAAGAAGTAATTATGACAGGTGGCGTTGTATAAGTTCTTGTTTGCTTAAAAAGCTTAAGTGAGACAGTGTGACCATTAGCTAGGTCGTGGCTAATAGCTTAATTAAACATCCGAATGATGGTTCCTCAGGTTTGTTTCAAAATTACGTAAACGGGTTTGCTTACGCAGTAAAGACATTACAGTACCGAGACCACTAGCTATTACATGCAACACCTTTGTTACGACTTCATTAACAGTTGGTTAAATGCTGGTTAGGGCTAATTTATGGGTCGTTATCGTATTTAGCTGGGGCGAGGGCGGGATTGTTCGGGAAACAAGAACATAAGTAAATATAATTATTATGTAATAAATATAACTTTGACTTTTATTGCTGGGTTCGCCTTAATAAGTGACGGTTGTTTTGATTGGTGGCCGTGCTTAAGCGCACGCTTAGGAGACTTCGATGGCGAGCGACCGACTCTATATTTTTGATACGACGTTGCGCGATGGCGAGCAGTCGCCCGGTTTCTCAATGAACACGGCTGAGAAAATCTGCCTTGCACATCAAATCGAAACCCTCGGCGTTGACATTATCGAAGCCGGATTTCCGATTGCATCGGATGATGATGCGCACGCGGTGAAACTCGTTGCGGCAGAGATTCGAACCCCTGTGATTGCTGCGCTTGCGCGCTGTCACCCCGCTGACATCGAGCGAGCCGGGGAATCCCTAAAGCCTGCGGTCCGTTCGCGGATCCATACGTTCATTGCGACATCTGACCTGCATTTAGAGCGAAAACTTCGCATCAGTCGTGACGATTGTATTGAGGCAGTTGTGGCTGCGGTCAAGCAGGCCCGTCAGTACACTAACGATGTTGAATTTTCTGCGGAGGACGCCACACGCACCGACATGGATTTTTTATGCAAGGTCGTAGAGAACGCGATTGCGATGGGGGCAACGACAATTAATTTGCCGGATACCGTCGGCTGCTGTACGCCTGAAGAGATAGAAGAATTTTTTACAGAGATTCGGGGAAAGGTTGCGAATATTGACAACGTTATCTTGAGTACCCACTGCCACGATGATCTGGGTCTTGCTGTTGCGAATTCACTCGCGGCGGTTCGAGCGGGTGTACGCCAAGTGGAATGCACAATTAATGGCATCGGCGAGCGCGCTGGGAATGCCGCGCTTGAAGAAATTGTGATGGCGACTCGCGTCAAACCAGATCGATTGCCTTATAAAACGGAAGTTGTCACAGAGGAACTTTTTCGCACTAGCCAGATGCTGACCGAGTTGACGCATGAGTCAGTGCAGGCAAACAAGGCGATTGTTGGTCGGAATGCCTTTGCCCACGAAGCTGGGATTCATCAGGATGGTGTCATTAAAGACCGCCGCACGTACGAGATTATGAAGCCCGAGGATGTAGGGGTTGAGTCGACGTTAGTGCTTGGAAAACATTCTGGGCGTCACGCTGTTAAGAAGCAGTGCGAAGGCCAGGGCTATGAGTTGAGTCGGTTTGAGCTTGATCGAGTCTATCGTGAAGTCATTGCGCTAGCAGACCGCCAGAAATCAGTTAGTGACACCGATTTATCGAGTATCGTTGAAAACATTCAAATTTCAACGGTTACTGATAAAGGCGCGGCATAGTCGTCCGCGACCGTCACACTACAACCAACGATATTTTGTATGCGCGCAAAGATTGCACTATTACCCGGGGATGGCATCGGCCCGGAGGTTATTGATGGCGCCGCAAAGGTGTTGGAAGTGGTTGCCCAACGCTACGGCCATACCTTGTCGATGACTCGTTCATTAGTGGGGGCCGCTGCGTTACGCGCCGGAGAACCGCCACTGCCGTCCGCGACGCTCGACGAATGTCTTACGGCTGACGCGGTCCTACTCGGGGCCGTCGGTGACCCTGAATTTAACAGTGGATCCCGCGAGCAGCGTCCGGAGACTGCACTGCTTGATCTTCGTCAGGCACTCGGCGTGTACGCCAATCTTCGTCCGGCAAAGGTTTGGCCTGGTCTTGAGGATGGTGGCTCGCTCAAACCAGAACGATTACGCGGGCTTGATGTGCTGATTGTTCGAGAGTTGACCGGCGGTATTTACTATGGTGAGCCAAGAGGACGAACGGATGATGGCACGGTCGCGTTTGACACCATGCGTTACAGCCGGCCGGAGATAGAGCGCATCGCGACGGTGGCATTTGAGAGTGCGAGAGGACGGAACCGATTAGTGACATCGGTTGATAAGGCGAATGTGCTGGAAAGTTCACGGCTATGGCGTGAAGTGGTGACTGAAGTCGGTGCACGCCACCCGGATGTCCGTCTTGAACACCAGTTGGTGGATTCGTGTGCGATGCTTCTTGTTTCGAATCCCGATAAGTTTGATGTCATATTGGCCGGCAACTTGTTTGGGGACATCCTCTCCGACGAGGCTGGTGCTGTTGTGGGGTCGTTGGGATTGTTGCCGTCAGCGAGCGTTGGCGGTTCGGGTGGACTATTCGAACCCGTGCATGGGTCAGCTCCAGATATTGCTGGTCAAGACAAGGCAAATCCTGTTGCGGCAATTGCGTCGGCGGCAATGTTATTACGCCATGCGCTCGATGCTGACACGGAAGCAACCACGATCGAAACCGCCATTGGATCGGTGCTGGATGATGGTCTCCGGACGGCAGATCTTGCGCTCGACGGACAACAAGCACTCGGCTGTCAGGCGATGATACAGGCCATTGTCGATCGGTTAGAGTAAACGTGAAGAAGCACCTCGCCGTCTTCCATATAGCAAATCGCTACGAATAGAGTTTCTATTCGCAGGGTATGATGAAAGATCAGCGTCTGTTGCAACTATTCAGCTTACTAAGGATTCAGAGGGCCGTTTGCGTATTCTTCATTGTTCCACCCCGTGTGTCGTCCGTAAATTGTTCCGTATTGGTACGCATGGGTGTTTCGTAGCGGCACTGGCTGTGGGCACGACTATTGGGCCTGTGGTAATTACAGCACAGGAAACGACGTCCGGAGATGCTCGTGGACTGGCGACCGAGAACCGGAGTGTTGCCGTCGGGCCGTTCGTGAACATTTCGGGTCAGTCATCTGATGACTGGATTGGCTACGGCATCGCTGAGACGTTGTCAGCCGATTTACGGCAACTGACGACATTAACTGTAATTAGCCGTGACGCACTCGAGGAAGAGTTTTCTCTGCTATCAGGTAGGCCTGATGATTTCGAACAAGTTACACGCGAGGTTGGCCAAGAATTTGGAGTGCGGTGGCTAATTGTTGGCGGCTATCAGCGTATTAATGATCAGGTGCGTATTACTGCGCGAGTTGTCGAGACAGAAACTGGCCGTATTGAAACTGTCACCAGGGTAGATGGAAGTATCGCAGAGCTTTTCAACCTACAGGATCAGATTGTTGCAGAACTTGGAGAAGGATTTCGTGCCTTAACTAACGTCCCTATGGTGGCAGACGGTGCCATGTTGCCCAACCAAACACCAAGTCGATCTGCTGTCCCAACACCGACCGATGTTGCGGGTGGTCTTTCTTTGGATACACCGGGAGCAGCTGGTTTCGGCGTGGCCGAGGGAGCCGGTATTTTAACGGGTCGGCCGACGCTCCGACCAGGCCGAAGCGATGTCCGTCCTGAAATAGACGGACGTCTTAATGACGTCATTTGGCAAGATGCGCTTCACATCACTGAGTTTGTCCAGCAAACTCCAGTTGAAGGAGCGCCGGCGACCGAGGATACCGATGTTTGGATCGCCTATGACAGCCAGAATCTGTACATTGCCGTGCACGCGCATTACAGCGACCCAAGCATCATGCGTGCCAATCGTGTTGACCGAGACCAGTCGCTCGAAGATGACAACGTCTCGTTTTATTTTGATACCTTTCTCGATCAACAACGGGCCTACCTCTTTTCAGTGAATGGCTATGGTGTTCAAGGTGACGCGATTGTGAATGCTCGTGGTGGTGGTCGGAGGGGTAATCGACGACGATCGACCGGAAGTTCCAGTTTCAACCGAGGCGGTATTCCTACTGGTGATAACTCGTGGGATGCATTATTTAGTAGTAGCGGACAAACGGTTGATGATGGCTACACTGCTGAGGTAGCAATTCCGTTCAAGAGCTTACGCTACCCACAACGCGAACAGGGTTTACCCCATCGGTGGGGGTTTCAGATTGTCCGAGAAGTACGTGGCAAAGATGAATTTCAAGTGTGGGCACCGATTACGCGGAATGTATCCGGGTTTTTGACACAGTCTGGGTTACTGGAGGGGATGACGAACCTGTCATTGAGTCGTAACCTGGAGATCTTGCCGACGTTTACGGGTGTGCAGTATGGCTCACTTAACCGACAAGGCAACTTTGTTGATGGAGACCCGTCGCCTGAAGGTGGTGTCAATTTAAAATATGGTATTACGTCGAATTTGATAGCCGATTTTGCGTACAACCCTGATTTTTCTCAGATTGAGTCAGACCTGCCACAGATTGAAGTTAACCAACGGTTCGCCTTGTTTTATCCTGAGTTGCGACCTTTCTTTCTTGAAGGGGCAGAGATTTTTTCGCCGGCGCGTGGCATGGTCACCTTTGTCAATACCCGGACTATCGTCGACCCAGAGTTTGGCGGGAAAGTTACAGGCAAGGTTGGTAACACGACTGTTGGCTTCATGGTAGCTAATGATGAAGCACCTGGGCGAACGGATAGTTCGACGGATATTGCATTTGGAGAAAAAGCAAACAATATCATTGGGCGAGCACGGTACGATTTATATGCCGAATCGTATATTGGTGCCCTAGTGACGCACCGAGAATTTTTGGATAGTCATAGTACGTTGGGTTTGCTCGACGGAAATTTTCGACTCGGCCAGACGCAGTCGATGTCGTTTCAAGCGGTTCAAACTGACCATCGTGATCTCGAGCAAGTGGATCGCGAGGGGCAGATGTTCAATCTCTCGTGGCGTTTCACTAACCGACACTGGACCAGTTTTGCTTCGCTTTATACGTTGTCGCCCAACTTCCGAACGGATGTGGGGTTTGTGCGTCGGGTTGACCAAAAGCAGGGGTTTACCTCACTTGGGTATACATTCAGACCAGAAAGCTGGATTGTCAGTTGGGGGCCAAGCGTTCGCTATAACTGGAACCACGACTTCGATAACGTCCTCCAGGATCTCGATAAACGCGTGGCGTTCGATGTGACGTTTGCTCGCAATATCAGCGTGAATAGCCAGTTTCAAGATGAAATGGAGCGATTCCGAGGCATTAACTTCCAGAAACAATCAGGTCGTGTTGGGGGGCAGATCAGTACAAGCCGCCGCGTAGCGGTCGGTGGTTACGTTGAGTACGGTGATCTAGTGCGCTACGTTGAGAATCCCTACCTCGGGCGGGGCAGCACCGGTAGTTTTTTTGCGTCTCTGCGACCGCTATCGCGGTTTCAGTCTGAGATTAATCTACGGACCAGTGATTTTATCGATCCACGAACTGGCGAGGAATTGGTTTTTGATGTCAAAATTTTACGTGCGCTCAGCACCTATCAGTTTACCGATCGGTTTTTGCTGCGAAACATTTCTGAGTACAACACGTTCGATAAGACCGTTGATTTAAATCTTTTATTTACCTATCGATTGAATGCGGGAACGGCATTCTACATCGGCTACGACGACCATTACCGACAGGCTGATCAGATCTACGGTGACGACATGGATGGCGACGGGATAGACGATCAACTCTTTCCGATGATGACTATGTATCAACAAACCAATCGAGCGTTGTTTACGAAATTTCAGTATCTCTTTCGGTTTTAGTTGTTGCGGTAATACTTTCGAGGCTCCATATGAACATTCGACGATTCCTGATGGTGTGGTTACTGAGTATGTCTGTTCTGCCACTCAATGCCCAAGATGAAATACGTTCGCCCCAGCTCGACAAACTCACACTTCCGCCTGGGTTTTCGATAGAGGTGTACGCTGCTGATGTTCCCAATGCTCGGCAGATGGTGCTGAGTCCGAACGGAACGGTTTTTGTCAGCACGCGTCAGGCTGGAGATATTTATGCCGTGCGTGATGACGACGGAGACCAGTTAGCTGACCAGGTATTCGTGCTGGACAGTGATCTCAATATGCCGAATGGCGTCGCGTTTCGTGACGGAGACCTCTATGTGGCAGAAATTAATCGGATTTTGCGTTACGACGATATTGAATCACGTCTTGATTCTCCGCCTGAGCCCGTTGTTTTGAACGATTCTTTGCCAACCGAGCGTGCGCACGGTTGGAAGTTCATCGCATTTGGTCCGGACGGACGGTTGTATGTGCCTGTGGGGGCACCATGCAACATTTGCTTCCACGAAGATGAGGAACCACGGTTCGCGACAATTTTAAGTATGGAACCCGATGGTAGCGATGTGCAGATATATGCTCGCGGGATTCGAAACTCGGTTGGATTCGATTGGCATCCGACCAGTGGTGCGTTGTGGTTTACGAACAATGGTCGTGACCGGCTTGGAGATACGCAACCGGCAGACACATTGAACCATGCTCCTGCAGCAGGTCTTCATTTCGGGTTTCCGTTCTGTCACCAGGGAAATATTCAAGATCCAGAATTTAATACCCGGCCCTGCAGTGACTTTCGATCGCCTGCCCAAAGACTAGGGCCACATGTGGCATCGCTTGGAATGGAGTTTTATACCGGAGACATGTTTCCGGCGTCGTATCGCGATCACATTTTTATTGCGGAGCACGGATCGTGGAATCGTTCACCGGAAGCCGGTCACACAGGTTATCGGTTGATGGTGGCACGCCTGGATGGTGACCGTGTGACGGGTTATGACATTTTTGCCGAAGGATGGCTGGAAGCTACGAACGAAGCATGGGGCCGGCCTGTTGATGTTGAGGTGATGCCTGACGGCGCCCTGCTTGTGAGTGATGATAGCGTTGGAGCTATTTATCGTATTACCTACTCAAACTAGAACTCGCTCGCTGGAGACGTGACGTTCGCGTTTCACGCTGATGATAGTTCGCGCAGTCGTCTGTATCGCTCTTTTCGTTTCACTCGCAACGCTGTCTGTTGCGGGGATACAAATCACACCCGAGTTGATTCGTGCGCGTACCGAGCGCGAATGGATCGTCAAGGCAGAGAAGATGCGGCAGCACTTCCTGCCACTGATGCGAGCGCATGAGATCGATCTCTGGATCATTCTGAGTCGCGAGAACGCACCAGATCCTGCCCTTGAACTGTTTGGTGGATACGGTATTACCGGGTGGTATGGCCATCGGAACGCGTACCTTTTTTATGACGCGGGTGTCGAGGGTCTTGAGACCATGGCGTTGGGTACTCACCTCAGTAATCACCTTGACCGGTTTTATGACACCAAGATTCTTTACGGAGAAGAAGGCTTATCGCCACACCTTCGGAAATATTTCGATGATCGAAGCCCAACGCGGATCGCTATTAACCAATCGCGTACGATCAGCATGGCTGATGGTCTGACTGCAGAGTTGAAGGATTACTTGCTGCAGACCATCGGCGAAACGTATCGGTCAGCTCTTGTGTCATCAGAACCGCTGCTCGTTGAGTATGTCTCGACCAAGACGGACGCCGAACAGGTAATCCAGCGAGAGGCCAGTCAGGCAACGTTTCGTATTTTGCGTCGCGCATTCTCAAACGAGATCATCGAGCCAGGGCAAACATCATTACTTGACGTCCATTATTGGATTACCGCGGAATGGAAGCGGCAGGGGTTTGAATTTAATTTTCCAGCCTCGTTAGATCTTCAGCGCCGAGGATCGGAAATGCTGGATGACAGTGATGACCCGGTTATTCAACCGGGAGACCTGCTGCATGTCGATTTTGGTGTTCGGACTTCCGGTATCGTGGCTGACCAGCAGAAGATGGCGTACGTATTGCGCGCTGGCGAGACAGAGCCACCGGCGGGATTACGTGCCGCGTTTGCTCGCTCGGCCCGTATGGCGAGCATTCTTGTCGATGAGTTTCGTGTCGGTCGTATGGGTATTGCCATCAAGACCGCGGCGGAAGCGCGAGCATTGGATGAAGGCATTGACAGTTTGGTCTATTCACACGCCCAGGGGAATTGGGTGCACGACGCGGGTGTGTGGATGATTCACGATTGGCCAGATCGATACGGGGACCATCCCCGCTTTCGGTTGCGGGCAGGGGAATGGATTTCATTGGAGTTCTCGGTCAGTGAAGCCGTGCCAGAATGGAATGACCAAGCTGTGACGATCATGCGCGAGGAAGACACCATCGTACATAGCGATGGAAACGTAGAGTACTTGTCTGGCCCACAACGTGAACTCTGGGTCATCCAATAGCAGTAACCTTTCCGCGGTCTTTTCAGAGCGTCCGGTTCCTAGTCATGGTCTTCTTTCTGTCAAGCAGAACACCCGTGATGTAACAACAGGAGCGGAACCACGCTTGCCGTGTTACGACCGAATGACGCTAAAAAGCGAGACTGTCGTTATTATTCTGGTATCTAGTTCGATCGACGGAGGTGGATTTTGAGCACGCTTCAGGCAAATCAACTGCGAATGTTTTTATGGTGCTGCGTTGTCGCGGTTGCTCTCGTTGGGTGTACTGCATCAGATGACTTGAATGAACCGGTTGCTGTGGTCCAAGACACTGTTGGGGAGGATGTAGCCCCACTACCGTTACTGCCACCAGTAACGGCACTTCCACAAAATTATCGTTCTGTCGGTGAGTTGGCGGGCCGAGGCATGTTCTATGCTGCGAGCGACGAACCCGCTTTTCGTATTGACGACGGAAACCACTACAACGGCTATGATGGTCCTCTCGTATGGGCCAAGAATCCAAAGGGAATACGAACACAGGGTGTACTTTACGGTGTGGAGAATGACTCTGTCGTTTCCGCCGGATATCTGATTCGCCAAGGCGATTTTGTTGCGGGTAAGAATTTTTACGGATTAACAATTCGTGAGGTGGATTTTCCTGCTGCTCACTCCTTGACCGTTGACCTAGTTGAAGGCGAAACCGAAGAATTTAATCAGTATCTACTGCTTTTGCACTTCCGGCCATCTGAGGATGAGGTGTATCCGATGTTACAGACTGGTCAATTTCCGTCGGTCACGAGTCTTCCAGACGAGTTCGAGGTGTTCGCATGTGACCACCATCCCGAGACCCGTTTCTGTCCTGGCATGGGACGTCATTACACTGACCTGACGTCAGTCAGTCGTCTTCCCGACGCGGCCGGTAATGAGGGGTTGGTTTACGGAGAGGCATCAGGCAAACTTATCTTCATCGAATATGTTTTCAATCAAGAGGACCTGAAGGCGGGTGTTTCGTGGGCAGCAATGCCTTTGAATGGTCTGCCAATTCCACCGATTGATAACATGCACGTTCTACATTTTGGAGAAGCCGGTTCGACAGATGGTCGGTATACGGTGCATATGTACTTCCTTCCAGAGGAGATTTATCTCAACTGGGAAACTGAGCCAGAAGCGCTCTAGTAATCTTGGCGCCCCGCACCACGAAATTAGCCTGACTGGACGAGACGTAGAAACCGACTCAAGTGAGTTCCGTCATGAGTTATTGCCGCGACCTGCACACCCGGTCGACGCTTTATCGGCAGTAGTCTACGTCCCGATATTCCGAGGAAGACACACGTGCCGGGTTTCCAGCACAGAGGCGCGTGCGATATTCTAGGGGGCGCGCCGTTCGCATGATGGCGTCGGCACAAAGAGGTCTGGTTAAGGTGAGGTGGCCGAGAGGCTGAAGGCGGCGGTTTGCTAAACCGTTGTAGGGTTTATAGCTCTACCCAGGGTTCGAATCCCTGCCTCACCGCCATTTTCATTCTTGTTTTCACGAAATTACTCGAAGCCTCAGTTAAAAGTGAATCTTAGAGACGTTGTGCTCCAGGTCGGCCATTTTCGACAATAAAAGATGCACGTGTGCTGATCGGACTTCCTCTTCTAGTGACATATTCCAGTACTTGGTAATCGGCCACGCACTGCTCTTCTGTGACTGTGCACCGCACATATCCACGCTGTGCATTAAAAAACTTCACCCAGGGATTTTCGGCCAGCATCCCCGCAGTAGAATCGCGAGTGTCAGAACCATCGCCACTTGAGCTTATGGACGTTCCAACGAACTCAGTGGCAACAATCTGAGCATTGTCGTCGTGGTAGTCCACCTGCAAATCGTTTACCCAGTTTGTATGGATATCACCCGTCAATACGATCGGATTTGCGGGTTGTCGTGTCGCAAGGAAGTCCATCAAGCGCCGACGCGCGACCTCATAACCAGACCAGATATCCATTCCGAACATCTCGTCATCACCAGGGAGACGATCGACTCGTGCCATCATGATTTGTTGGGGGATGACATTCCAACGGGCCATGGATTGATCTAAGCCATTCAGTAGCCACTGTTCCTGCATGTTGCCGAGTGGTGTCGCGTTTGGGTCGAGCATGCCGTCGCACGCTGGACCACTTTGGTCTCCACAAGGTTGGTCCGTTCGATATTGCCGCGTGTCGAGTACGAAAAATGATGCCAAGCTGCCCCAGCGAAAATCTCGGTATAGCTGCATCTGAGATCCTTGCGGGAGTGACGAGCGACGGAGTGGCATGTGCTCGTAGTACGCCTGGTAGGCAACGGCTCGCCGACGAAGGAATAGCTCAGCCGGTAATCCGTCTTCGGAAATGTTGGCTGCGTAATTATTGTCGACTTCGTGATCGTCCCAGGTCACGATCCACGGGAAGGCGGCATGTGCTGCCTGCAGGTCCGCGTCTGTTCGATAGAGCGCGTGTCGATTGCGGTAGTCATTGAGCAATTCGATTTCGTCACCGGTATGCGCACGGACGCGGTCGTCGCGACCTGCGTACTCATAGATATAGTCACCAAGGTGAAACACGAGGTCGAGGTCGTCGCGAACGAGATGTTCGTAAGCGGTGAAATAGCCCTGTTCGTAGTGTTGACATGAGGCGAATGCAAAACGCAGATTGGTTGTCGCGTCCCCGTCAGTAGGAAGCGTGCGCGTACGACCGACCGGGCTTTCTTCCGTGCCGATGGTGAAGCGATACCAGTACCAGCGATTTGGATCGAGTGCTTCTACCTCAACATGTACGCTGTGCCCGAGTGCAGAGAGTGCGATAGCCGAACCGCGTTGGACGGTCCTTTGCATCTGTTCGTCACTTGCGATTTCCCAGGCAACCTCGACATCGTCGCTTGGCATGCCCCCACCGGCGAGTGGTTCTGGGGCAAGACGTGTCCAAAGTACAACGCCGGTTGGCGTAGGGTCCCCTGACGCTACACCCAATGTAAAAGGATAGGAGGAGAATCGTGTTGTTTGGCCGATTGTTGAACTGCTCAGTAGCTGTGTTGCAGACAGTCCGATAATTCCCGCACTCCCAGTCAAAAGTGTGCGTCGGTTCAATTCGTGAGTAAGCCATGAGTCGCTCGCCAATCGCTTTGTCATTTAATCTCCTGACGAAATATAGATCAGGTCTTTGGGAATCGGGCAATTGTCTCAGTATTGCACACCGAATCGCCTGAACAACCTGCCGTGGATGTTGTAGGTCTTCAAATGGAATTTCATCGATGTTCGCGTGACGGACTGCTAGTATTGGCGACATGAGATTCGTTGCACGTCAAGTTAATTTGATGATGGTTTCGGTGACATTTTTGTTTGCGATACTCGGGATGGTGGTTCCGGCGCATAGTCAATCTATTCCACAGTATGAGGTCGATCCGTTCTGGCCAAAGTTGCCAATCGGCGATGGGTGGATCACGGGTGGGCTCGGCGGTATGTGTATTGATAGTCGTGACCATGTGTATGTGTTAAATCGACAGAATGTGGTCGAAGCCGACCTTAACGCGGCGACCTTGGCGGCGCCGGTTATTGAATTTGATCCAACTGGAAATGTTGTTCGCGCTTGGGGTGACCCGGAAGTAATCGGTGACCGGCTTCATGATTGCCACGTCGATTCAGAAGGCCATATTTGGCTCGTTTCTGCCGGCACGGGGGTGTTGCAGAAATATTCAAGTGATGGCAGCCAACTTCTGCAACAGATTGGACAATCTGGAAAATACGATTCCTCGGATGGGACTCGTGAGGGCCAACCGTTGAACTCTGACCAAGCGCAGTTTTTTTTACCCGCCAGTGTCGATGTCGATCCGAGTAATGGAGATATTTACGTGGCTGATGGTGAGACGTCACGTGGCAATTACCGGGTCGCGGTCCTAGATCGCGAGGGGCGTTTTCTTCGCCAGTGGTCGCTCCGTCGTTCGGCGAGCGAACGGGATCTGACGCCATTGCCTCACTGTCTTCGACTTTCGCGTGATGGCTTGGTCTACGTGTGCGACCGGCAGGCTGATCGTATCCAAGTCTTTGATCGGATGGGAAACTTTATGCGGAATATCGATGTGCCGTGGCCAGAAGAGGCACCGCCAGCGGTTCGTCGTGGCGCGACGCGTGGAACGGCGGTTGTGATCGCATTTTCATCAGATCCAGCACAACGGTATCTATTTGTGCTGAATCAGAACAGCGTCATGGTCGATGTGCTCGACCGCCAGTCTGGACATGTCGTGTCGAGTTTTGGTGGGGGGCCGGGTCGTTATGTTAGTCAGTTCACGCTACCGCATGGGATTGGTGTTGATTCGAGTGGGAATGTGTACGTTGCAGAACAAGAAGGGCGACGCATTCAAAAATTCCGCATCGTCCAGCCTTGAAGAGCGATAGTCGTGGTCTGTCTGTGTTCATATGAACCGGTGTTAACAATTTCTTTCGTGAGATGAGAAAAACGAGAAACGGCGTCGTGTTGGTTTCGGGATTTTGATTGGGGGATTTGATGACACGCCAATATCTTTATACCGCGGTGATTCTTCTTGGAATAGTTGTCGTTTCAATAGTTCCGGTCATTGGGCAAGAAGTACCACGTATATCTTCTGGTAAACCGGATTTACAAGGCGTTTGGGATTTTCGGACGATAACACCGATGGAACGGCCTGAAGATCAGGCGGAGGAGTTTCTTAGTGATGAGGAGGCAGCCAATCTTGACCAGGCTGCTATTGAGCGGGAAACTAACCTGGCGACTCGACCTGCTCGCCGAACAGCGATCGATCCAACTGGAAACGTGGATCGAGGTGTGGACGGTGCGCCAGGGTCGTACAATAATTTTTGGTTCGATCGTGGGACGACAGTGATTTCGACAAAGCGGACGTCACTGGTCATCGACCCTGCGAATGGGCGAATTCCTACTCTGACCCCGGAAGCCAAGAAAAAACGTGATGATTTAGCTGAAGTTCGTAAGAATACTGGTCCACATGAACCCACACCGGGTGGATGGGTTGAGGATCTAGGCTCGAATGGGTTGCAGGTGCGATGCATAGTTGGATTTAATTCTGGACCACCGATGACACCTGGTGGTTACAACAATAATTTCCAGATGTTTCAGACGCCAGATGAGGTCGTCATCTATAACGAGATGAATCACAATCCGCGTGTGATTCCGTTGGACGACCGGCCGTACACAGGTCTTCGCCAGTGGAACGGTGAGTCTCGTGGGCGTTGGGAGGGCGACACACTTGTCATCGAGACAAAAAACTTCCTTCGCGAAACAAGTTTCATGCGCGGTGGAGCTAGTAAAGACCTTGAGATTACAGAACGTTTCACGCGTGAAACGACGGATATTTTGATTTATGAAGTGACGGTTACTGACCGGACGACTTGGATGACCCCGTGGACGTATCAGGTGCCGATGCAGATAAATCCAGATCCGATCTTTGAATACGCCTGCCACGAAGGTAATTATTCAATGGCTGTGCTGCTTGCCGGTGCGCTGGAACAATAGTGTTGTAGTACGGTTGCGAAACACTATTTAAAGCGGAGATGACGAGGATTCTTTTCCTATGTGTGGCGAACTCTGCTCGAAGCCAAATGGCTGAGGGGTTGGCTCGCGTGTATTTCGGAGGGCGAGCAAGCGTTCAGAGTGCAGGTTCCGCGCCGACGACAGTTAATCCACTTGCCGTAGGGGCCCTTGATGAGCGGGGGATCGATATCAGCGCTCAGGAGTCTACGTGTGTTGACCTCGTCGACCCGGATACCGTTGATATTGTTGTCACGCTCTGTGCTGATGAAGTCTGCCCAGCATTTCTTGGGAAGGCCAGACGGATGCATTGGCCATTACCTGATCCGGCTGCAGCAACAGGATCAGTAGTTGAACAGCTGAGACACTTTCGTGCCATCCGCGACGAAATTGAAAAACATCTCCCACAACTGGATGCGTTCATTGTGTAGTCGCAACACTGCCTAAAAAACATTTTTCCGCATCGTACTTTTTGATTGGTCATGACAGTTGTAGATACTGCTTAGGCCACGTGTAGAATCTATAGGAGAGCGCTCGGTTCTAGGAAAGAAGCCGTGGACCAAGGCGCAACACACTAGCCGATGTTCCTTCCACTGGGTGATGAACCCAATCCTCGCGGTGTACCAATCGCCACATATGCGTTGATCGGTATTAATGTAGCTGTCTATCTATTAGTCACGCTGCCGATGGGGGCTTTGCGTCCTGATCTTGATGACCCGGTTCTGGCTGAGTACGTCCAAGCACTCATGTCTCAACTTGGTGGACGGGTGTCGCTGGATCAATTGCTGGCGCAAGTTACCGCGTACGATCTTGTGACGTTTTCATACGGATTTCGACCAGTCGATCCGGGTCTCCTTACTCTGGTGACATCGATGTTTCTCCATGGTGGGTTTATGCATCTGGTCGGCAATATGCTGTATTTGTGGATTTACGGGGATAATGTTGAGCATCGCCTTGGTTCGGGAAGATTTCTCATTGCCTATCTTGGTACAGGTGCACTCGCGACGTTATCTCATGCGGTGACAGACCTGGGTTCGTTGCTTCCGATGGTTGGTGCATCGGGTGCGATTTCTGGTGTTCTCGGATTTTACTTTATTTGGTTTCCGCGTAACCGTGTTCGAGTATGGGTCATGTTCTTTCCATTCTTTATGAACATAGTTCATTTCCCCGCTCGATTTGTGCTGGGCGTTTATTTAATACTCGATAATTTGCTGCCTTTCCTTGCGACGCGTGGCGTCGAAGGCGGAGGAGTTGCCTACGGTGCCCATCTCGGAGGATTTGTTGCAGGATTAGCCTATGCATGGTGGAGCGATCGGCGAGAAGTGGAGCATCAGCCGACTGAGTATGAAGCCCCATCCGTAAGTTCTGATTCGGATCCAAGTTCCATACGGGGCATCCGGCAACGTATTACTGATGGCGCTTATGAAACAGCTGCACCCGATTACTTTCAGCTGAGCTCGGCGCGTACATCTCGGTTATTGATGCCGGAGGATTCGATCCAATTTGGCAATTGGTTAGCAAACCATCAGCATCCAGATGCAGCTCTAATCGTGTATCAGAGGCATCTTCGAGATTACCCTCTTGGTCCATACTCTGCAGAAGCTCACCTTGGTGCTGGCTTGGTCCAGTTGTATGCGCGCGATCAGCCGACAGCTGCGTATCAACACTTGGTCATGGTGCTTGATGCAGAGCCGCACCCGGACACAGAATCCCATGCAAGAAGTGCACTAGCAGAAATTGCAAGTCGTCAAAAACTTCAGGTCAAGTCCGTGCATTAGGGCGGCAGACTTCTAGTCCTGCGAGATATCGGTTCGGTAAGATAGTCGACGAACTTCCGGTTCCACCAAGGCCCATCTATTTCGTCTTCGGGTGTGGAGAAGCGGTACCGATACAAGAGAAAACGTACGAAGCGAGGGGGCTGCTCTGAAAAAGGGTTGTGCCCGAGGAGGTTCAGTACCGAGGTTTCATTTTTAAGGATGCGCTGGGCTAGAGGAAAGAGCCAATGGGCATTATCTTGAGGGCTGAGCGCGGCAAACCACATCTGCCAGTCGAGTCGCGGCATGTATGGTTGCACAAAATTTGGTGTCTGTGATTCTTCGCTGGGTTTCCATCTAAATGTGTATTCCTTCCACTCGGTGCCATTGAGGCTTCCTTCGATAACTATTTCTGGGCGCTCGGTTGTCATTGTTCGAAAGAGACCGTAGCTATTAATGGATCGAATTGGAGCAATCCATTCCATGGCAGTGTTTGTCCAGGCCGGCATTGGAGTCGGTCGAACGATTTCACGGACGAAGGAAAGCCCGCTTAATAACGCAAGGAGGGAAATGGTTGCGCCGAGAACATAGCCCGATGGACGTAGAACGCGGTGGTTTTCGGCATGATGTGTTTCCGGAATTGTCGATATAGACCGTGGCAAAACCTTTGCGAGTGTGTGATCGTCAAGCAGGGAGAGATACAGCACCAGGGTTAATAAATTAAAGAATCCATAGTTTCCGCTCAGCGCGATCACGACTTGTAGCAAACAAAGAAAAAAACAACCAATAATTCTGATTTTTCGAAATGTCGGTGGGAACAAAATAACAAATGAAATCACGATCTCAATGACAAACATAAATGCGACCGATGCAAAGCCAAACCAGTCAAGAGTGTTGTGGAGGTGCCAGCTGATCCAATTGGGTAGCGGTTGGGTCTCGTAGTGGTATTGCAATGCCGAGAAATTGCGCCATGTGGGATCGCCACTAGTAAGTTTTGTTAGGCCGGACAGAAATGTCAGTTTGAAGGCCAGGCCCCAGATAAGCCAACGTGCGGCAATGGCAGGCTGTTTTTTGTAAATGCTTGTTCCGTGCAAGCCAAAAGGAGAGTACAAGACGGCGAGTAAACCCGTTTCGAGTAACAGTACGTCCCACTGGAAAGATAGAAACTCTTGTCCGGCAATTGTGAGAGATAGGTACAGCACCCATAGCATGCCAAAGATGGGGATGGGTGCAATGCTGGTCAGAGCGACGGTGGAGAGAATTACACCCAGCCAACAAAGCGAGGCTAGTAGAGCGTCACTCGGGTAAACCCATAGGAGCGTTGGGAGTTGGTAATAGGCTTCTGTGCCCCAGAGTTCAAATGCGCGTTGCAAGTAGAGGTGAATCGGTAGGAGGCCTTCTACGCCGATGAGTCCATGGATCTGTGGTAGCAGTGAACCAAAGGCGATGAAATAGACCACCGCCAACAATTTCAGGAAAAGCCAACGAGACAACACGAAACGGGGTGGTTCATTGACTTCTATCACCGCCGTCTGTTTCATACCCTATAATTGGCTGTAGCCTCACCAAACACACTGTATTGGGACGTCGTTCAATGGTAGGACACGCGGTTCTGGTCCGTGTAATCGGGGTTCGAATCCCTGCGTCCCAGCCATCTTTTCATTGCGTGTGCATCGGGTGGTCGATGGGCACGCCATGGTATGGAATCTTAGTCCAAGGCTATTTGAGGTTCGCGGTTGCCAGAAATGAATACGGTGCGGGTGGACCTGGGTCATTCCGGTTTGATGAGAGACGTTGGCTAAGATCCAGCTTGAGCATTGAACGGAATAACGACAGAAATTAGTAGAGGCTGCTCTGTAAAACGTCGAACGACAGTCCAGTCATTCGATTTCATGGGATAACTGGACTGTCGGGTGTTTTGAGAATCAGCCGGTCGTGCCGTTGAGATTAGACAAGGTCGAAGCGATCAAGATTCATCACTTTATTCCAGGTCGCCACAAAATCACGCACGAACATGTCCTGCGAGTCGTCACACGCATAAACCTCCGCGATAGCGCGGAGTTGCGAGTTTGACCCGAAGACAAGATCGACAGCGGTACCGGTCCATACGAGTTCTCTAGTGCGCCGGTCGCGTCCCTCAAACACATGCTCGCAGTCTGAGGAGGGCTGCCACTGAAGATTCAGGTTAAGCAGGTTTGTAAAGAAATCAGTACTTAACTTATCCGTCTGCTTGGTAAAAACACCAAGTTCAGACTGGCCGACGTTTGCATTGAGAACGCGCATGCCGCCGACGAGAACCGTCATCTCAGGGGCGGTCAGTGTGAGCATGTGTGCACGATCTACCAGTAATTCCTCTGCCGATCGATTCTTTCCGGTCGCAAAGTAGTTACGGAAACCGTCTGCGATGGGTTCGAGCACCGCAAATGACTCCACGTCGGTTTGCTCAGGCGACGCATCAGCGCGACCCGGCGAAAAAGGAACCTGTACGTCATGCCCCGCGTTTTTGGCGGCTTTTTCGACTGCCGCACAACCGCCTAAAACGATTATGTCAGCGAGCGATACGGCTTTGCCGTTGACTTGCTTGTTATTGAATTGTGTTTGAATCTTTTCCAGCGTTTGTAACACCGCAGCCAGTTCGGTCGGGTTATTGACTTCCCAGTTCTTCTGAGGTGCGAGGCGAATGCGTGCACCATTTGCTCCCCCGCGCTTGTCGGTGCCACGGAATGTTGCCGCTGACGCCCAGGCCGTCGAGACTAATTGTGAAACAGACAATCCTGACGCAAGTATTTCGCCCTTGAAATTAGTAATGTCTTGTTCTTCAATTACTTGATGTGTCAGGTCGGGGACAGGGTCTTGCCATAATTGCGGATCTGTCGGAACTAACGGTCCAAGGCATCGTTTGTGGGGACCCATGTCACGGTGCGTTAGCTTGTACCACGCTCGGGCAAACGCATCTGCAAACTCTTCTGGGTGCTCGTGGAAGCGCTTGGAAATCGGTTCATAGACCGGGTCCATTCTGAGCGCGAGATCCGTGGTGAACATGATGGGCGCATGTGTTTTTGTGGAATCGTGGGCGTCTGGCACCGTCCCTGCTGCCGATGCATCCGTGGGAGTCCACTGAGTCGCACCGGCGGGACTCTTTACTTGTTCCCACTCATAGCCGAACAGATTGTCAAAGTAATTGTTGTCCCACTGTGCCGGGTTTGTTGTCCACGCGCCCTCTAGGCCGCTGGAGATCGTATCGCCAGCGTTCCCACTACCAAAACTATTTTTCCATCCGAGCCCTTGCTCTTCTACGCTGGCACCCTCCGGTTCGGGACCGACGTGCTGATCTGGGTTTGCGGCGCCGTGCGCTTTTCCGAATGTGTGTCCACCAGCGATAAGTGCAACCGTTTCCTCGTCGTTCATCGCCATGCGACCGAATGTTTCTCGAATATCTCTTGCAGCAGCGAGTGGGTCTGGGTTGCCGTTTGGCCCTTCAGGATTTACGTAGATCAGCCCCATTTGGACGGCGCCGAGAGGATTTTCAAGCTCCCTGTCGCCAGTGTAGCGCTCGTCCGCAAGCCACGTTTCTTCCGGTCCCCAGTAAATGTCCTCTTCGGGTTCCCAGACGTCTTCACGCCCACCAGAGAAGCCGAAAGTCTTGAAACCCATCGATTCTAGGGCACAGTTTCCGGTCAAGATCATTAGGTCGGCCCATGAGATTTTCCGACCATATTTTTGTTTGATTGGCCAAAGCAAAAAGCGTGCTTTGTCGAGGTTGACGTTGTCAGGCCAACTGTTGAGGGGTGCAAAACGTATTGTGCCTGAGGATGCGCCGCCGCGGCCGTCTCCGATGCGGTACGTGCCGGCACTGTGCCACGCTAATCGAATAAAAAGCGGTCCATAGTGACCGTAGTCAGCTGGCCACCAGTCTTGAGAAGTTGTCATTAGCTTCTCGATGTCGCTTTTTAGTGCATTCAGGTCAAGAGTTTTGAACTCCTCGGCGTAATTGAAGTCCTTGCCCATAGGATCTGATAACGGAGAATTTTGCTGGAGAACCTTCAGGTTTAACTGATTCGGCCACCAGTGCTGGTTCGATGTCGTCCCCACTGCTGTGTGTCTATCAGACCCGCCCAACGCTGGGCATTTACTTTCACTCGCCATGCTGTCTCCAATCGTGTTCTTAATTCTTGTTCAAGCTAGATGTCTCTGTAGGGATCATAACGCGACAGAACGAGTCGCATTAAAACTCTAGTTTTACTCCGAAGGTTGGGAATGCTCCCAGTCCTTCCTCCACATTGAGTCCTGTTCGTTCTTGGAACTGTCGTGCGTCAATATTGTCATGTCCGTAGAGATTGATGATATCGAGAAATGTGATGACACTAAGCCGCCCGATGCGTTTTCGGTAGTCCAGTCTGAGATTCAATGTGTGGAAGGCAGGGAGCCGGTCCACGTTACGCCCTGTAATTTCTTTAGAGTAGCGCAGGAGTGCCGGGTCATTAAATACATTGCGATGGATAATGAAAGCATCAGTCGGTCGTCCACTGGCGATGCGCCACTTCCCTGCCAGTGACCACGAATCATTGAACTCGTAGGCTACTAGCGTGTTGAGAATATGCGGGCGATTAAAGTCACTAGCGTACCGGCCTTCGCCTAACTTATCGTCTCGGACAGAACGTTGATAGGAGTAGGTGACCTGTCCGTACCACTGGTCGATTAATCGTTTGGATAATAGCAAGTCGATACCAGAGGAGTAGCCTTCCCCAGTGTTAGATGAGAAACCGGTTGTCCGATCTCCGCGAACAATGAGTTTGTCGAGTGCTTGGTAGTATCCCTCGGCGCTCAGCTGTAAGTCGGTCCGAAGCGTTCTTCGGATTCCGACGGTGATTTGCCGAGATCGTTCATTCTGAAGAAGCGCATTGAGTGGGTTGCCGGCCAATTGTATGAACTGGGGATGTTGGTAAAAAATTCCTCCACCGATCGTCAAGCGTGTCACAGTATCAAGATCGATAGACAGACTCGTACGAGGTGACCACAGGGACTGGCCTGCAAAGCCATCATGCTCCCATCTCAAGCCGGGCGTTAGCGTAACTTGGTTACCCAGTGCCCAGGCATAATCTCCATAGAGTGCTGTTCTCAGTGCGTCATTGGTGAATGTCGAGTTGACAAATTCTGGCTTGAGCACAATGAATTGCTGGAGTGGATCTGGTCGGAAGTCATTTCGATCGTACACATGTCGAATCAACTCACCATTGAGGGCGATATCGTAGTCAACAGCAACCTGTGTCGCACGGGTGCCGGCGGATAATCGATCGTTCGTCGCAGTGACATAACTAAAATCGCTACGCCATCCATATTCACGTTCTCCTTCTCCGACATCAAAGATGTTCGGTCGGGTCGCGATGTCTTCCGTTCGCAGTTCAGTACTAGACGTAAAGTCTGGGAAGGAATCTCCTTGGATCGAGCGTTTGTCGCTGTTCCGGTAGAAGAAGGTGTTTGTCAGGAAGCTCGATTGGCTGGTTAACCAGCGCCAATTGATTCCGACTAAGCTGCTGTCTTGTGACGTGTTGGCGAGAAATGTGTTTTCAAAGTTTTCACTTTTGACCACATTGTCAATGGTGCGGACATATCGCTCGGGGGCATAGATACCGAGGACATTCACTCTATGCCGGGTATTTACTTCGGTGGTCGTTTTAACAATTACATCTTCAAGACTCGGACTGCCAATTGATTCCGCCCCAATTAATCTGAATAAACGGCCGAAGTTTTGTGCGCGCGCAGAAAACAGTACTGCCGTATTGTCGAATGCATATGTTGGGCCATCGTAGTTGAACTCCCAACCGGCAATGTCCAGACGTCCGCTAAATGAAGGAGTTACCGGATTTCCTTCGGCAACTTCGAGTTGTAGTAACGATCCGTTTTTTCCACCATAGGCGGCAGGGAAGCCACCGGGTTGAAACTCAACACTTTGGATGAGGTTTGGAGCGAAGATAGAAAAGCGCCCTCCCCCATCGAGGTCTTCTTGTTCTCCGATCGTCTGATCGAAATGAACGACTTTTTCAAACGGGATGCCATCGACAAGGATTAGGTTGTCCCGTGGTCCACGGCCACGAACCGAAAATGATGCAAATTGACCAGTTGATGCGACGCCGGGCAAGCTATCCAGTGCCCTTAAAACATCGCCAGCTGAGCCTGGTGTACGACGTATCTCTTCTCTGTTGTAGCTGGTCGTTGTGACAGGCGCCCGGGGGTCGCTGTTGACGGTGCTGGGCGTGACAACCACAGTTTCCGAGATCGTCATCCGTCGCAGTTCGACAACGAGAATGGCAGTTTTGTCACGCACGACGCGAATTTCACCTGAGGCGGCTGGTTGATAGCCATCAGCTTCGACCAGTAACTGATAGACACCTTCTTGGCTTTGCACGAAATCGAAGACGCCCTCGGCCCCACTTGTTGTTAAATCGCTCTGTTGGCCATTTTCCAGTAGCGTTATCGTTGCGTTGGTGATCGGTTGTTGCGTTCCAGCGTCGAGAACGTCTCCTTGAATCGAAGGTGGCGCCTGATTTTGGTCTGACTCAGCTATCAGAGAACTAGACGCGATTACCGCTATGAGAAAAGTCGTCGTGAAGCGAGACATGAAGATAGGATGATGAATGTTATTGTCACTTAAAATATTTTACTTACAGTGCTTTTTGTATGTGCCCTCAGTGGTTGTTTTCTTAACTGAGAAGCAACTGTTCTTCGCGATTTGTTGCGAGGCGAAAATTCCGTCGCTTAGAAGGCTTCATTTACTGCAAAATACAGACCACGCGATCCATCTCGCCCCCACGCGTAGTCAATGGCAAGGTTTGAGCGACGTTCCTTGTCGAGTTTGATCCGGAACCCTATGCCTGCCCCGGGCACCCAGTGCTGAGCGTGATTAATTGCATCGTCGCTCAAGCGACTGGTATTGAGAAACGATACGGCGCCGAAGAGATCGTCCGCGGTAAGGCCGACACGATATTCGACTTCCGCATAAAGCCAGTCACGTCCTCGAAAACGACCAGATCGATAACCTCGTGCGGTACGGCCATATGTATCCCAGCCGACACTCGGTAAATCAAAGTACGGTGGGTGGCCCGAAGGTGTCATCCACGCCAATCCCCATAAAGCTACACCCTGCCGGCGATTGTGTGACAGTGGTTGATACGCCCGTCCTTCAAGCTGAAAACTATCCCAGTTGCGATCGCTACCGAATCCAGTCCGATAAAACGTGTAGGCTGCTTTGCCAAAGACGCCGCGCGCAGGGTTTAGCGGGTGGTCTCGTTGGTCGAAGACAAGATTTAGGGACACGCCTGATGAGGTGGTGTTACTGAGCACGACTCTGTTCTGTGTCATCAGAGCCTTGTTGGTGATGCTGTCAGTGGTCAATGCGATCCCGCGATGTGTATCGAGGTGATATCCGATGCCGAGTTCAAGATTGTGCCAGACCGGACGTGACACGACTTGGTGGAGTCGGTACCACGTATAGTCAACGTCAGCGGATGGCATTGACCGACTGCTACTGCCGAGGCCATGAGTCTGTTCGAGATAATCATAGAAACGCCAATCACCTGCTAAGTGCCACGAGTTGTTTGGAGCATAAAGATCAGATCGCCCCACAATCAACGTTTGTTTTTTAGTCGTGACGGTCGCTGAAAGCAGTGTTGAGGACAGGCGTGTGGTCAGAGGGTTTCCCCAGTAATTCGTGACCGTGGCGAGTGCGCCGGCCGAGAGACCAAGCGCCGGATTACTGCCGAATGTTGGAAACAGAAAGACCCGAGTGTTGTCCGTGTCTTCAATAGGTGTTTCGGTTGTTTCTTCAGCGTCACTATCACGAAGCAGTAGCGCTTTGATGATGTCGCCTAGGTCACGGTGCGAGGACTTGTCGGCTGATGCCGATTGGGCCGAGACAACAAAGGGATGTTCAGATAGAGAAAGTCCGGTTATGAAAAATAGAATGAACGTTGCACCGATTCGGCACAGTTGAACGGTCATACTTCAAGCCAGCGTGATTGGTTGTCGTCGTGACGGACCTGGATTTCATTACGGAGTCCTCGGAAAGTCGGTGGCGGCTGGTTGAGTAAAAGCAATGGCTGCGCGTACGTCCCAGTCCATTCCATGAACAGTCGCACCTAATCTCTCTGAATTTTGATGTTGGAATTCACGGTGAATCGTACTAGTCGACGCTGATACCGGCAGCGTCGGCTAGGAGCGGATAAAACTGTAAAAACACATTGTCGCGTGCGGCGTGGTCAACGTGACACGTATAACAACCTTGGTTCTTCGGGAATGGCTGTGCGCTGGTTCTGGCACGATCGCCGCCACCAAAATCATAGTAGGCCCATCCCTCGTTGACTCGTGACGAATCTTTAACCGCTAATTCGACCGCGAAGACATCAGCGGCGAAGCGGCCATGTCGTGCCGGCATGGCATCGTTCTCTGTTCCGCGCACCAGCAGTGCGAGCATTGTGCCTTCGCGGAATTCTCCTGTCCGAACAAAGTAATCATAGGACGTTGGTTCCATGAGGGTGTGATTAAACGACTCACGGCGGGGTGTTTCTTCGTTATAGCTCAGACCGAGTGAGGTGCCGACGAGAGTCCATCGTAGGTAATCGGGCGGAAGTTGCAGTGCGCCGTCACGGTCGTACACTGGCATTTGATAATTTTCGTTGCTGTTGGCCGTGGTTTGCGCAAATAGCGTGAAGACCATACTGGTTCCGACAATTAAACAGGCAATGACGAAGACGAAGGGTTGATTCTGTTTGATATATTGCACGTGGTCTCTCCGATCAAACCTCAGTTAAACAGGCGCCACATTTGTGCGACGACAAAGCAGACAGTAAATCCCATAGCGAGTGGCAACACGGTCGCAAGCATTGTCCATCGCGCACTACGTGTTTCCCTGAAGATGGTATAGATCGTCGTCGAGCACGGATTATGAAGCAAGCTAAATAACATTAAATTTACGCCGGTTAAAAGTGTCCAGCCGCTCCCCCGAAGCAAATCACTCGTTGCCGTTGCACTTTCAAATTCAAACATGACTCCTGTTCCAGCGCCACCCGTTAACTGGTCAGTTAACACCGTCAACATCAAAATGGTTGGGATGACGATTTCATTGGCCGGAATAGCGATGATATAAGCCACCAAAATGACACCATTAAGACCAAGAAACACACCGAGAGGGTTGAGCCAGGCCACCGCGTGCTCCGCGATACTCAGTGTGCCGATGGTAACGTTGGAACTTAACCAGATTACAGCCCCGGCCGGAACAGCGAAGACGACAGCACGCCAGAGCACGATCAATGTTCGATCAATGATCGACGTGTACAGTGTCTGTAAGACGCGCGGCGGCCGATACGGTGGGAGTTCGAGACTAAAACTTGTTGCTTGGCCACGAAGCACGGTTTGAGATAGGAGCCACGATGAGAAAAACATCGTGGCCACACCGAGTAGGGCGATTCCAACAACCGCGGAAGCGGATGCCAATCCGGCAAGATGAGCGGGCGCCAGTGCGCCGATAAAAATTGTTGCGATAAGAATTTGAGTCGGCCACCGCCCATTGCAGAGTGAAAAATTGTTTGTGAGAATCGCAATGAGCCTTTCTCGCGGACTATCGATGATGCGCGTAGCAACTACCCCTGCCGCGTTACAGCCGAATCCCATACACATGGTTAAGGCCTGTTTGCCATGTGCACCTGCGCGTCGAAACAGAGAATCAAGGTTAAATGCCACGCGCGGTAGGTAGCCAAAGTCTTCAAGTAATGTGAACAGCGGAAAAAAAATGGCCATTGGCGGCAACATCACTGCGACTACCCAAGCGGTAGCGAGGTAAACTCCGTCGAAGAGGAACCCATTTACCCACCAGGGGAGTCCTATTGATTCGCCGAATGTACGTAACAGCGGATGCAGGGTGTCGATAAGTAACGATGCCAGCATTGCCGACGGAACATTAGCTCCTTCGATCGTGGTCCAGAAGACCACGGCCAGAATTAAGAGCATTACAGGAAAACCGACCCACCGATTGGTCAAGAGTCGGTCGAGCGCCCAATCGATATCAACGCTGGTCTTTTTGAGTCCGCGCACCTGCGATGTCGCAGTAATTTGTTCTGCTGCATGGAACGTACGTTCTGTCATCTTGTCTTGGAAATCGGCGGGTAGTTCCCACCGCAGTCTTTGTGCTTGTGCAAGGACTTTGGACCGTTTGTCTTCTGATATTTCTGCCGCATTCTCGGTAATTGTGTCGTCTCCGATTCGTCCAAGTTCACCGGACCGAACGGCATCAATGACCGCATCGTCTGCGGTCAGAAGTCTCTGCGATACCCATCGGCTGCTTGGGAGTCCAGGAAAGGTTTCTTCGACAACCGTCGTGAGTGATACCACTGCTTGTTCGACCGACTGGTCATGGCGTGCGATGCGGTACGGTGTTGTCTGGGTTGAACCGGTTGCCACGTCGTGAGCCGCGTCGAGTAGTTCGTTGATGCCTATGTTCGAACGTGCCACGCCCGTAATTACCGGCACGCCAAGTTGCTGTTCGAGTCGTTTTGGGTCGGTCCCGATGCCGTGACGTCGTGCTTCATCAGTTAGATTGAGATATACGATGACACGGTTAGTAATATCCAAAATTTGTAAGGCGAGGTTGAGATTACGCTCCAGTCTGGTTGCGTCAACAACTACAACGGTGACGTCGGGGCGCCCGAATAAAATAAATTCTCGTGCCACTTCCTCATCAACACTTCCAGCTTGTAAGGAATATGTACCCGGTAAGTCGACAAGTTTTATTCGCTTATTGCGGTGGGCAAATGCACCTTCAGCGCGCACGATCGTTTTCCCGGGCCAATTGCCGGTGTGCTGCCGTAGTCCCGTCAGCGCATTAAAGACAGTGCTTTTTCCGACGTTTGGATTGCCTGCAAGTGCAATGAGGATGTCCCATTTATTTGGGTTGAGACCAAGTCTGAGAAGACTTTCTTTCCGGTAAGTAGCTGCACTACTAGACACGCGCATCGGATGTTCCATCGCTACTTGGAGTGGCAGAGTGATCGGAGATGCGCTCAACGGCAATCCAAGATGATTGCGTTGATCGCAATGCGATGAGTGCACCACGAATGCGATAGGCGATGGGGTCACCACTCGCACTCGTTAACTCCCGTCGAACTTTGGTTCCTTGAATGAGACCGAGGTCCAACAGGCGTCGCCGCTGAGGGCCCTGACAGGCTTTGGAGATAGCAAGTACACGGACCGTTTCGCCCGGGCCAATGTCATGTAGTGTTGTATTTGTCGTGTCGGCGCGTTCTCCAAGAGGTAGTTCCCGTATGGTGATATTTCCTGCGGCAATGGAGTCGATGTCCCACTCACGACCACCGGACCGCACGCGAACGGCGTGCATCGAACGATCGATGATGTCGAGACGATGGCCTAGCGAGAGCCCGTCATTGAGTAACGCGTCATAGATTTCACGCGGTTCGTCTTCGAGATGAATGATTTCCACGGTGCGACCTGGTTCTGATGCGACAAGAGAGATTCCACTGTTAGGGGGGACGTCTCCAGCCGCTGTGGGAATTGGGTCTCCATGAGGGTCCCACGGTGGATGGCCAAGTTGGGTGTCCAACGCATCTACTTCTGCCGTCGATAGCGTGTGTTCCATGCGCTCGGCCTCGTCATGCCATTCAGTAGCGGGGACACCGGTGCGGTCGGCAAGGTACCGTTCCCACATTCGATGAGTGCGCACAATTCGTAGAGCTGACAGTAGTCCTTCTTCTGTTAGCGTCAGCCCGTGGATATCGGCAGAGACTAAGCCCATCGCTGTAAGGCGAGAAAGTAACGCAGCGGCGTGATCCCGTGATGTCTCAAGTTGCCCAGCGAGACTTTCAAGTGACGTCTGGCGGTTCGCGCTGTGGCACGTGTAGAGATGCTTAATAGTGTCTTCGAGTCTGGTCCGTTCATCCAGCGATGTTAGTCGTTGCAGCCGCGGGAGGATTCCTTTTTTCGGCCAAAATAAAGCAACGACCGCTCCAAGTGTTACACAGAAAATCGATAGCGAAAGAAGAGGATCCGGCATGGTCGAGTGGTTGTGTTTTTTGACTAACCAAAAAAAAAGTCTTCATTAGTCTAAACGATCTTTACCTGATACTATCGACTTCTTGTGGGTCAAGGATTTCGTGTTCGTTTCAACTAGAGAGGCTTTCATGCGCCATCCATTTATCAATTCGATCTTTGTGTTTCTAGCTTTTGTCGTTTTGGGTCTACCGAACGTGGTTAATGCCCAGTCGGTCATTACACGCGGCGAAGCGATCGGCGCTTCGCCGGTGGTTGATTTGGCTCAGGCTCTCCGGTCGGTTCATCGGTATTCTGATCAAACTGTAGTTCTTGAAGGTGCTGTCAAGAGAGTCTGTCAAATGAAGGGCTGTTGGATGGAACTGATGCCCAAGGGTGCTGACCTAGGTATCCGTGTGACATTTAAGGACTATGCCTTTTTTGTTCCGACCGATTCGACGGGATACGCAGTGCGGCTCGAGGGTATGTTTGAAGAGAATGTTTTTTCAAAAAGTGACGCAGATCACCTTATCGCTGAAGGTGTCACGTTACAAAGAAACGCTGATGGGACAGCGACAGAGGTAAGTTTTGTCGCGCAGGCTGTTGAGCTTAGGCAGTAACTGAGTATTATTCTTGGACGCTCACGTCAACGTGAGCCGTGGTCCAGCAGCACTGGTCGCCGCTGCCGCCGTTGCCGGAGATGTCATTGACCGTTAGGACCAAACGGTAATCACCGGGTTCGGTAAAGGTTGCTAGCGTCGTGGTTTCCCCGCCAGATATATCTTCAAACGCATGGCGAGCTTGGTCGTTCGGAAGCACAATCGCACCAATGATCTGTGGCATCCTGGTGTCTTCGTCATTCGACTCGAAGGCAAACTCGACGTCAGCAGGGCCACGGTAGAGTTCCCATCGTAGCGTAAGCGGTGGCCGTTCTCGACCACGCCGTGGGTGTTGTGGCGGATTTGTCAGTGGGACATCGGAGGCATGCGCCCACAATTCCAGTGGCTGTCCGACGGTTGCTGTGTAGGAAGTCTGGACACCACGTGAGGGGCCTTGCAATGTGTCACCGCCTGGAGCGACCTGTAGTGTGGGGGGGACATTCCCATTGGCACGATTTAAAAACATATCGACGTAGTACGCTGGGTTTAGCCAAAACGTGACAACAGACTGCTGGTTATTGGCCGTAAGCGTCCACGTGAATTCCTGATCTTCGGAGTCGGCCGGCACGGTAATTGAAAAAACGCCCCATTCTCGCCCAGGGAAAAAATGTGCCGGTTGTCCCATGTCCGGTCCCCCAGGCTCAATCCTGTTGTCGGGGCCGATAGGGATGTCGAGCGGTTCCTCGTTACGGTTGAAATACCCAAGCAGGATCGTGAAGGTTCCGTCGTCGTTTTCATACCAGCCTTCAAGCGCCGGAAAAACGGCTTCGCCACGCACACCTTCTGGTTCAAGTGACAGTGGGGCGCGTGGAGGCTGTGCAAAGATGACGCTATCGCCCACGATGACGACGCTAGCTACGATGACGAGAAGACGAATTAGACAACGACGATGCCGCATGAGTTTTCCTGCTGGGGCTTTGCTGTTAGAGAAACAGACCCCGGGAGTCGTCAGATTAGACGACTCCCGGGACCGAAAAAGCTAGTTGTTGTTGTCGGCAGACTCGCGTGCTTCCACGAGCGAGTCATATTCCTCGTCGGTGAAATACGTAACGTTTACCCACGCGTGCGCCATCTCATCAACGGTGCGATCACCATAACCAACCCACACGTTCGGGTCTGGATTCGAGCGGTTAGCTATTGTGTTGTCGTGCCATGCCGTTACCTTCATGAGCGTGCCTTTGGGCAGTAATGGTGCGGCGCCGTCGGCGTACTGGTAACTGTTATGCCAATTAAAATTGAAGTCACCCACGTGGCTTAATACTTCGCGGCGCCCGGTCGGCAAAATAGCTTCTATTGCCATGGCCTTGCCTCGGAGGTGCATGTGTGGCTGGAAGCTCTCAATCCGTGCAGCACGTTTCAGAGGAAAAAATCCTTGGGTGACGGCGATTGTGTTTGGTTCAATATCTAAACCATTTGTCGCGCCCATCAGATGTAACACCTGCCTGTTTTTCGGTTCTTCACCCTTTGGATAAAAGTAGACGCCGAGTTTAATAGTGTCAGTGATTTCTTCGCCGCTGGCTGAATAGTGCACATCCCAAATAATACGGGAGTCTGGGAGCATAAGGACCCCACTACCTGGTCGCATCACTCGACCTTGTTTTCCAACGGCCCATTCCATGAACAGTCCTGAGTTGGCGAGAGGATCATTGTCATCGGTCGCATTTGGATTTAGGAGCAGCGGGTCTGTCTCGTCTTGTTCAAGTCGTGCGATGACATGGTGTGTAATTTTTCGACCAGCTTCCGTGCCTGGTCGAACTTCGATCGCACGTACCCATCGAGGTTCGGTCAACCCGGTATCGGAAATCGGTTTCCACCACGCATCATTCGCTTCAGCGGGCATGGTGAATGGGTCGGACTCAACGATAAGATCGGGCGGTCCGCCGAACCGGTCTGCAAGATACCACCTAGCTTGGTCTGGCCACTCGAGGGCAGTTGGCATATCGGCAGGCTTCCCGCGAGGCGCTCCGCCATCCACCCAGCGGACGACGGTGTCGATTTCAGCGTCAGTCAGCGACCGGTCATTCTTGAATTCTGATATACCGACGGTGCGGTCGATATGCCATGGTGGCATCTGACGAGTCGATACGCGGTCTTTGATCGAGCGGGCCCATGGTCGCGATTCTTGATACGTAACGAGTGACATCGGCGCAATCGAGTTGGGCCGGTGGCAGGCCTCGCACTTGGCTTGGAAGATCGGCGCGACATCTTTCGAAAATGTTGGCACTCCGTCTTCGGCTGCAAAAGCGGTTCCTGTACCGAATGCAGCGAGTGCAACGGTCAGAACTGCGATAAATAGCGCACCTTCAAACCTGCGGATCATGATTGTATCCCTTTCGTCATTTGTTCGCTTGGCAACCTGTTCGAGACTGCTAAGCAGACAACTACAGTCTAGTGCGCTTTTCTTTGAATCTCCATAAAAGATCATTTGTTCATAAACTAATAATCAACGTGCGTGTTCATTTGCCTTATTTGTCTTCCTTCAGAAGCCTTGGAAAGCAGTCGCCTGTTGTCATTGCGGTCGCTGTTGTTCTCTTGGTCGTTCTCGTTGGTGTGGGGGTGTTATCCGGTCAACGCGGTGGGGCATTTCGTGCGTCGCGGGACCATCCGGCAATTCGATATACCGATGGGACAGTCGACAATATGGTTGTCGACCTCAATGCTGACCTCGAGTCAGGAGCAGCCAGTTTAAGCTTTGATGAAGTGAGCGGGTATCTCCCGTCAGTACTTGATTTTCTGAATATACCCAAAGAATCACAATTATTGGTTTTTTCGCCGACGAGTCTTCAAGCTGATTTGATTCGGTTTGATAATCCGCGTGCAGTTTTTTTTACCGATGACGTCGCAGTCGGATGGGTTCGTGGCGCAGAGGTTCTTGAGTTAGCCGTCCAAGACCGACAACAAGGGACGGTGTTCTACACACTCAGTCAAGCGGAAGCGGCTCGACCGCAATTTGAGCGGCGCGAAAATTGTCTCGCGTGTCATTTGTCGTGGGACACACTCGGCGTGCCGGGTCTGCAGGTGCTCAGTATGTTTCCGATGCCGAAGGATAAAAACGCCTATGCAAGTGGGCATGTTACCGACCATCGTAGTCGTTTACAGGACCGATGGGGCGGTTGGTATGTCACTGGCGAACACGGTGGTGTGGCACACATGGGAAACGTGGAAGTGGTGGATGTTGACGACCCACAAGCCACGTTTGGTGTTATTCCCGATGTGCGTCCGTCCATGGAGGGTACTTTTGATTTAGCGGGCTATCCTTCGTCTTATAGCGATATTGTTGCCCTGATGGTGCTTGAGCACCAGGCTCATATGGCGAATCTCATTACGCGTCTGGGCTGGGAAGCCAGGCGTGTTGAGCACCGCGAATCAATGACTGCGCCCTCAGATCGTGGACGGAGCACGGATGATGGTCGATTTAACGAGCTTGTCGATGAGGCTGCTGTTGAATTGGTTGACTACTTGTTGTTTGTTGATGAGGTACCAATACCGAGCGGTATCGCTGGTACGTCCGGGTTTGACACGGTCTTTTCCCAGCGTGGTCCATTTGATCAACGCGGCCGGTCACTGCGGGAATTCGATCTAGAGGATCGATTGTTCCAGTATCCGTGCAGTTACATGATTTACACCTCTTCGTTTGATGCGCTTCCCGCTCGTGCACTCGAAACGGTGTTCGCGAGATTATGGGCGGTGCTCTCGGGCGAGGTGACTGAAGCGCCCTACGATCGCTTGTCGTATACCGAGAGGCAGGCAATTGTGGAAATCCTTATCGATACGAAAACGAACCTTCCGGACTATTTTGTTCCGTTATCGGCTGCTGTGCCCTGACCTCGCATCGGGGTATCGGTGTTTCACGGGATGAGTGTTTCGGCGACAGAACCAGCGGACAATCAGACCACGCCGTACGCAAGCATCGCGGCAGCCACTTTTTGAAAGCCCGCAATATTCGCACCGCGCGCGTAATTAATAAAACCGTTGTCGTCGGTTTCATGTTCACGGCATTGGTCCGTCGTCTGTCGAGGCGAACAGGATTCGTTAGTTGTTGTCGGGTTTTTTTAGCAGCGCTGCTAGGTCTCTCGCGGTTCCCGGCAGGCGGTCATCACCAAGACTGAGCATCCATGCTGGGTATGGCACCGGCGTTGCACTTACTTCGTCTAGTTGAGTCATTTCTTCATTGGTCAGTTCAAGATCGATAGCACCGAGATTGTCGTCGAGCTGCTCCATCTTTTTTGCTCCGATGATAATGCTGGTGACTGCGCGTTTTGCCAGAAGCCAAGCCAGCGCAACCTGTGCAATGGAGGCATGATGCACTTGGGCAATTGGTCGCATCGCATCGATGATGTCGAATGCTTGGTTCTTGTCGATCGGAGGAAAGTCAAACGATGTGCGCCGTGCATCTGCATCATTAGACCCGTCACGCGTAAATTTCCCTGAGAGAAACCCCCCGGCTAATGGACTCCATACGAGAAGACCAAGGCCTTGGTCTTCGATAAGTGGGATGGTGTCTCGCTCGATGTCACGCCCGGCCAAAGCGTAGTACGACTGCGTGCAAATGAATGATTCAAGGTTTTGTTGCTGGGAAATCCCCAATGCTTTCATGAGTTCCCATGCTTCGAGGTTTGAGCAGCCGATGTAACGGACCTTTCCAGCTTTAACGAGGTCGGTGAGCGCGCGAAGCGTTTCTTCGATGTGTGTTTCTGGGTCGGAACGGTGTATTTGGTACAGGTCGATGTAATCAGTGCCGAGTCGCTTCAAACTTGCGTCGCAGGCTTGCATGATGTGCAGTCGAGACAGCCCCACCTCATTCGGGCCTTTGCCCATTCGGCCGCGGACCTTGGTTGCGACCACGACCTCGTGTCGTTTGTCTCGGAGTGAACGGCCAAGAATTTCTTCAGAGTCTCCGGTTGAGTAAACATCTGCCGTATCAAAAAAATTAATCCCGGCATCAATCGAACGATTGACCAGAGCGTCCGCTTCCTTCTGGCCAAGTGCACCGATTAGTTCCCATTCTGTGCCGAACGTCATTGCTCCCAGGCAGAGTTCAGAGACGTATACACCCGTGTGACCTAGACGTCGATATTTCATGAGTGCATTGTAGTCTCCTGTTTGTGTTGAAACCGATCATTGATTCTGATTCAAACTTATTCGTTTTTAGAAAAAACTGATTACAATTGCTGGAGCCCTTCGTTAGGGCAAGAAGGATCGTCCGAATGACACTACGCGTCTTCGCGGTTGCTACGGCGTTTCTTTTCCCCTTACAGACAATTGACATCACGACCGTTCTCAATAACGCAACTGCGTATGTTGAACGTTACGAGCCGGCCCTTGGATTGGTAATTGCGGAGGAGGAATACGATCAGCGAGCTCCTCTAACAGACCTCGCATTTCGGGCTACGGGGGTCCCTTCCGGTAATCGGTATGCCAGCGCCACCGGTCGTCGTTCACTCAGGGCTCGTCAGGAGTACCACGAGCAACGGACGAAGTCTGACTTTCTCATGTTGCGATTACCTACGGCCGAAAATCAGTGGGTTGGTTTTCGGGTAGTGGTCGAAGTTAATGGTCGTGAAGTCCGGGATCGGATGGCCCGCGTACAAGACGTTTTAACGCGACCAACGGAATCCGCGATTGAGCAGTGGCGGGCCATGGCGGACGAAAGCGCCAGATTTAATCTTGGTGATGTACTGCGCAGTACAAATGTTCCGACGTTTGCTCTTGTTGTGTTGCATCGAGAGCATCGTGATCGATTTGAATTTAAACATGTTGATGAGGATCGGATCGAAGGTCGAAGAGTGTGGGTGATTGAATTTAAAGAGATTCGTGGTCCGACCCTGATCATCGATCCGATAAAAGGGATTAACGTGCCAACCCATGGTCGGCTGTGGATTGATCCGGCGGATGGCCTAGTCGCCCGCTCTGAGCTAAAGACGGGACAGCCAGAGGGCGAACTTGAATCAGAAATTACAGTTCGCTACCAACCCCAGACAGACCTTGGCGTTTGGGTGCCGCGCGATATGCGAGAAAGTTACAAAAGTCGAGGTGGAAACTTGTTCGAGGGTCATGCTCGGTATTCGGATTATCAGCGTTATGGCGTGCAAGTTGAAGAAGCGGTGCCAATTGACGATCAAGAGCCCCCACGCTCAGGACGCTGAACGAGGGGCTGAGTTAACGGTTGTTCCACTGGTCGAGCATCCAGTCCCCCGCCTCTTTCAGTGCAGGAATGTAGCCGCCCATTGAGTAGTGACTTACGTTTTCGAGGGCCGTAAAGGCGGTGACGTGCCCGCCTTGCTCTAGGGCGCGGACGGCTTCTTCGGCAGGACCGAACGGAACGACCTCGTCGGCTCTACTATGGATAATGTGGACCGGCATGTCAGCTACAGCCGTGACGTCATCATCGCCCGGTGACCCGGCGATCGGAATTGCCCCAGTGAAGAAATCTGGATACTGTGTGGCGAAAAACCACGTGCCTCGTCCTCCCATACTGAAACCTGTGACCAGGATACGAGAGCGGTCAACCGCATAGTTGTCGATGACCTGTTTTAGAACATCCATGACGGCGCGGTCAGCGGTATCGTCTGTCCAACGACGGATAGGGGCATCAGGGGCGACAATGATGGCTCCCCAGTCACGTAGCGCCGGCTCGAAAATTCTACGCATATTAAGACTGCCGTAGTAAGAGCTCTGCTTTCCGCCCGGATGGAGAGCCAGCACGAGAGGAGGGGGGTCTGTTTCGTCGTAGTTTGCGGGGATCGAGAGTGCGTATGGCATTTCACCACCGCCTTCGATATTGAATACTAGGTGCTCAATGGCGGGTTGGCCACCCGTTTGAACTAACGTTCCGAGGGTCACGGCGAGTAGCAGAGTTCTCATGAGCCTTTATCATAGACAGTTCATGAACGTACGTACGCGATTTGCCCCAAGTCCCACCGGATATCTGCATATTGGTGGCGTGAGGACTGCCCTGTTTAACTGGCTCTTTGCCCGCCACCACGGCGGCCAGTTTATTCTCAGAATTGACGATACCGACCACGAACGTAACGTGGAAACGGCCCTCCAGCCAATTCTTGATGGTTTTCGTTGGCTTGGTATTGACTGGGATGAGGGTCCGGAAGTTGGTGGTCCGCATTCACCCTATTTTCAGTCACAGCGTTCCGACCGTTATGAACAAGCGGTTACTCAACTCCTCGAGTGTGGTTTGGCGTATCGGGATTACGCCACGCCAGAGGAGACGAATGCGGAGCGCGAGTTGGCGCAGCAATCAAAGGAACGCTTCATTTACAGTCGACGCTGGATGGCAGAAACGGAGACAGAGGCTGTCGCCTTTGAGCGCGACGGTCGCCGTGCCGTCGTGCGTCTGAAAATGCCAAGAGAGGGCCGTTGTGAGTTCGATGATGTGGTCCGTGGGCGTGTCCAATTTGCATGGGAACTCGAACAAGACCATGTCATCAGGCGGGCCGACGGAAGCTATCTCTATCACTTGGCCAGCACGGTCGATGATCATGATTTCGAAGTCACTCACGTTATACGAGCTGTGGAGCATCTCTCCAATACGCCTCGACAGATCTTTATTGCACAGGGACTCAGTTACGACCTACCGCGCTACGTTCATCTACCCTACGTCGCCGAACCCGGTAGTAGTAACAAACTGAGCAAGCGAAAACTTACCAAGTATCTTAAGCATGATGATTTTAAGAAAATTTATAGCCACGCGGCTGAGATCATGACGACGCTTGGTCTGTCAATCGAACCGGAATCTTTCAATCCGGTACTCGTTGATTTCTATCAGCGCGTAGGTTACCGGCCAGAGGCTCTTGTTAATTATTTGTTATTGCTGGGATGGTCACTTGATGATCGGACGGAACACTTTACGCGGGATGAGATGGTGAAGCTTTTTAATTTAGAACGAATTAATCAGTCGCCAGCAAGTTTTGACCCACAGAAGATGATGGCATTTGAAGAGCGATGGATGCAGGTGTTGCCGCTTGATGAGAAAGTGGCAGTTGTTGCACCCTACCTCACCCAGCTTGGCCTGTTATCACCAGTACTGTCGTCTGAGGAGAACGTACGATTGCGCGCAGTCGTGGTGGCGGCTGGGGATCGGTTGAAGGTTGCAGGTGACATTGTTAACTATTCAGCATTCTTTGAAGACGACTCCGCCTTTACGTATGACCTAAAAGCATTTTCAAAAAGACTCCAAGGCGAAGGTTCTGCAGAGAGACTTCTCGCGTTTCGCAAAGCGCTGGAGGCCTTAGTTAAATTTGATGCCGAAACGATTGAGGTTGGACTGCATGATTTTGTTGCTACGAATGACATCAAGATTGGCGCGATTATTCATGCCGTTCGGATTGCCGTAACGGGAAAAGCAGTTGGATTTGGATTATTTGAGGGCATGGCACTTCTTGGTCGGGACGCTTGTCTCGCTAGAATTGATAGAGCCTTGGCACTTGCCAACAACGAGGACACACCGTGACCAGTAAGAACCCACCCAAAACAGGCTTGACCGATGACGCTGGGGCACCAGGACTCGATTTCATCAGGCAAATTGTGAGCGATGACCGAAAGGCTGGTGTCAACAACCGTCGTGTTCATACGCGGTTTCCTCCGGAACCGAATGGGTATTTACATATTGGGCACGCAAAAGCAATCTGTCTCAATTTTGGTATTGCTGAAGAACACGGGGGACTCTGTAATCTTCGGATGGACGATACAAATCCAGAAACTGAGGACCAAGAGTTTGTGCGCGCAATCGAACAGGACGTCCTGTGGCTGGGTTTTGATTGGAGCGACAGATTTTATTACGCCTCAGATTACTACGAACGTTTATACGACTGTGCTGTGACGTTAATCCAAAAAAGTTTTGCCTACGTCGATGACCTTCAGGGTGACGAGGTTAGTCAATACCGTGGTCGCTGGAATGAACCAGGGCGGAATAGTCCGTCTCGCGATAGAAGCGTTGAAGAAAACTTAGACCTGTTCAAGCGGATGCGCGCCGGAGAATTTGCTGATGGGACGCGGACGCTCCGTGCAAAGATTGACATGGCGGCCCCGAACATGAACATGCGGGACCCAACCATTTACCGGATTCGGCGCCAGCCACATTATCGTCGAGCGCAGGAATGGGTGGTCTATCCGACTTATGACTTTACGCATCCACTATCAGATGCCTTTGAAGAAATAACGCACTCCCTCTGCACGCTTGAATTCGAAGACCATCGGCCTCTCTACGACTGGTATTTGCAGGCGCTTGAGTGGGCGGATCCGCCCCGTCAGATTGAGTTTGCGAGATTGAATCTGACGTATACGGTGTTAAGTAAACGCAAGCTTTTGGAACTCGTTACTGGCGGTCATGTGAACGGGTGGGATGACCCACGGATGCCGACCTTGAGTGGTATGCGCCGACGCGGCTATCCACCGGCAGCGATTCGTGATTTTTGTGGCCGCATCGGAATTGCGAAAGCGAACAGCATGGTGCAGGTGGCTCAGCTTGAGGATTCCGTTCGTCAGCAATTGAATCGGCAGGCTCCACGTGTGATGGCGGTCCTAGAACCGATGAAAGTCGTGATTGAAAATTATCCAGAAGATCAAACAGAGGAGCTGGATGCAATTAACAATCCTGAAGATGAAAGCGCTGGTGTTCGGAAAGTTCCGTTTTCGCGCGAGCTGTACATTGAGCGAAATGATTTCAATGAAGATCCCCCGAAAAAATTTTTCCGCTTAGCCCCCGGCCGAGAAGTTCGATTGCGCTATGCCTACTTTGTAACTTGCCGGGATGTCGTGAAGGATGCAAAAGGCAACATTGTAGAACTTCGCTGTACCTACGACCCGGAGACGCGAGGAGGGTACGCTCCGGATGGTCGGAAAGTTCGTGGCACGATTCACTGGGTATCTGTTCCTCATGCCATTAATGCTGAGGTCCGTCTTTATGACCACTTATTTACGGTCGAAAATCCTGAGGACGTACCCGATGGCGACGATTACAAAGACACCCTCAACCCGCATTCCGTGGAACGACGCTCAGGCTGTTGGGTTGAACCAAGTGTAACTAGTCCGACGATCGGGACGTGCTATCAGTTTGAAAGGCTTGGTTACTACTGTGTAGATGCGGATTCTATAGAGGGTGCACCGGTGTTCAATAAAACAATTGGTTTGCGGGATACGTGGGCTAAACTCCAGAAAAAGTAACGAGTTGAGAGAGCGCTAAATTTCAGGAGGAAGATCATGCGGACTTTGATTTTCGCCGTTGTGGCTGGGTTTGTCGGTGTCAGTGCCGGGTATGGGGTCCAGCATGATGTGAGCGGCACGTGGAATTTTGTTGTTGAACTTGATATTGGTGGCGGTGAGCCCACGTTCGAGTTCGTGCAACAAGGCGACACTTTATCTGGAACGTATGAAGGTGCGTTTGGAACTGCACCTATTACTGGAACGGTTACCGGGGATCAGATTGAATTTCGCTTTGGCGAAGAGGGAAATGAGGCGGTTTATATAGGCACCATTAATGGCGCTGTTATGTCTGGAACCTGTGACTACGGCGGTGCAGGTGAGGGGACGTGGGAAGCCGAACGCCAGTAACTACCGCGTATGTCGATTTATCCCGCTAGATCGTGTCGTAGCTTAATGACGAGAACACCGAATCATGACGTGGCCGGGTCGTTGACGCTGGCCACGCCATGTCGCGGTGAAATGTTTTAAGAGATGTCAGGATTCAGAATCGGTGAGGCCTGCTGCACGTTTCCATGTCTGCAACTGGCCGATATGCGTTCCTTCGTGAGCCGACATGATGTACATAACGATGTCTCCTGCCGTGGGAAACATCTTACGGAAATCCTCTGCTGATTCAGCCGCCAATGATTCAGGCGAAGCCTGTTTGACCGCTTCTGCGATACGGGCATGCTGATTGGAGAGTTCGGCGAGCAGTTGGTCTTTCGAGGGAAACAGACCGGCATCACCACTCGGTGTGCCACCAGTTTTGCAGGCTTCTTTCCACTCCTCTGGAAAGGTCGATTCCAGACCAAGGATCTTTGCCAACATGTCTGACGCGCTGGCCAAATGACCGATCGTCCAGGCCGGATGGTTTACCAGGCCATTGGGCTGCAGCGTCATTTGTTCATCGCTAACGTCTGTAACGATTTTTTTAATGTGTTCCAAGTTAAATGCATATGTGTGGACCAAGTGTTCAACCATCCAAAGACTCCTCAAGAAAATGCTGCGTAAACGGGCCCTAGTATACTGCCCAAAACCAGTAACTATCTCCGAGGACGCCATTGCCGAAACGATTGAATCGCCGTATCTGTCTTGCTTCCCACCCTGTCGGGTTTCCTACGGCAGATGATTTCTCGCTTGTAGAAGATGCCGTAACTGAACCCACAGAAGGCGAGATGCTGTGCCGCACGATCTATCTCTCGCTGGACCCGTATATGCGTGGTCGGATGAATTCCGGTCCATCCTATGCCCCGGGTGTTTCCGTCGGGGACGTTATGGTCGGTGGGACGGTATCTCAGGTTGTGGAATCCAAGCTCGATGGCTATTGCGAGGGAGACTTCGTCCTGACCGCGAATGGCTGGCAAGAGTATGCGCTGTCTGATGGGACAGGCGTACGGAAGCTCGATCCGACGGAAGCACCGCTTTCGACAGCACTCGGTGTGCTCGGTATGCCAGGTCACACTGCGTATGTCGGTTTCCTTGATCACGGTCGCCCAAAACCTGAAGACACGGTTGTCGTTTCGGCGGCCTCCGGTGCAGTCGGTGCGATTGTGGGTCAGATTGCGAAACGAGAAGGCTGTCGTGTTGTTGGTGTGGCTGGTGCGTCAGAGAAATGTGATTACGTGACGTCTGAACTCGGTTTTGATGCCTGTGTCAGCCACCTTGCAGACGATTTGCCTGACGCGCTTCGTGCTGCATGTCCGAATGGCATTGATGTTTATTTTGAGAACGTTGGCGGAAAGGTGTTTGACGCCGTGCTTCCACTCTTGAATGATTTTGCCCGGGTTCCAGTCTGTGGCCGAATAGCTAACTACAACCTGACCGAAGCGCCGCCCGGTCCCGACGGTGTTCCGAGATTAATGGGCTTGACCTTGGTACGTCGGATTACGTTCCGTGGGTTTATTGTGTTCGATCACATGGACCGATTTCCTGATTTTCTTCGCGATATGACCGGCTGGATCCGCGATGGGTCGATTTGTTATCGCGAGCATGTTGTGCAGGGGTTGGATGCTTCCGTGTCGGCGTTTCTTGGTCTTCTTCGTGGAGAAAACTTCGGAAAACTTTTGGTGCGCGTATCAGATGATCCGACCCTTATCGATTCCGCATCGTGAAATTCATCTAATACGTCACAATACGAGTTCCGGATGATTAGCTCTGCACGACGCATTCCCAGCGCGCTTGTTTTTATCGCCGGTCTTATTCTTCTTGCTCAACTGATCAGCTACGTCCTTCCGGCCGGTGAGTACGACCGCGATGGAGACCGAGTAATCGCGGGCACGTATCAGACGGTCGAAGCGGACCCGCTTCCACCATTTGCATTTCTTACGGCGGTCCCCAGGGGATTGACAGACGCACAAGACATTATTTTTTTTGTGTTCATTGTCGGTGGTGCCATCGGGATTGTTCGCGCGACGGGAGTCGTTGATGCGCTTATCAGTGCGGCACTTCGGCGCACAGGAGAGCAACCGGAATGGCTCGTTGCGATCATGGTTGGCATTTTTGCGCTCGGGGCATCGACCATCGGGATGGCGGAGGAATATCTACCGTTCGTTCCGATACTTGTAACGATGTGTCTCGCCTTGAAACTGGATGCCGTCGTGGCGGTTGGCATCATTTATATCGGGGCGGGCGTTGGCTACGCATGTGCTGCGCTCAATCCATTCACCGTTCTTATTGCGCAGGACATCGCAGCGGTGCCGCTAACGTCTGGCCAGACGGTCCGATGGCTGCTGCTTCTGATCTGCGTGGGAGTCGGGGTGCACCATCTTCTCCGCTATATGTCACGGCTTAAGGGAGACCCGCAATCGAGTTTGGTTGCTGATGTTGACTACGGCACAGGATTCACATTGCCTCCCACTGAGACCCTGACAAATCGACACGGGTGGATCATTGGGCTACTGATCGTTGCGAGCGCAGGATTTGTATGGGGTGTTGCGACCCGGGGGTGGTATGTCGGAGAGTTGTCTTCAATGTTTCTTGCAATTGCCCTGGCGACAGCTCTTATTGGTGGACTGACTGCGAATGCCGCGGCGCAGTCGTTTTTGGGCGGTGCGGCGGAGATGACAACTACCGCACTACTGATTGGTTTTGCTCGCGCGATTCAGGTGGTCCTGACGGATGCCCAGGTTATCGATACCGTGATTTACGGTTTAGCGCAGCCCTTAGCCATTTTGCCAGCCCACGCTGCGGCTGTCGCGATGCTGGGTGTGCAGACCGTGTGTAACCTGTTTGTTCCATCAGGTTCCGCACAGGCCTATGTCACGATGCCGGTGATGGCTCCACTGGCAGATTTGACGGAGGTGACGCGGCAAACGGCCGTGTTGGCCTATCAGTTCGGTGATGGGTTCACCAACATGATCGTGCCGACCAATGCGTTGCTGATGGGGATTTTGGCGTTGGGGCGAATCCCCTATTCACGATGGGTTCAGTTCGTTGCGCCGCTCCTCGTCAAGTTCTACGCCGTTGCGGTAATTGCGCTTATTTTGGCAGTGCAATTTGGCTACTGATATTTGGTGCTCTCTCTTTCCGGTTCTAGGCAGTAAAATGGGTTATTCATGATGCTACCTGCACGATGTGCCCGAACGATGCTTGCCGTTTTGGTGGCGGCTGGATTGTTGTTTGTCGGATGTAGTTCGCCGTCAGAGAACCAGCCGACAGCGGTCGCTGGCGGTAGTGACGAACCGGTGGCCGTGTTCGAGGTTCCGTCCGATGGTGTGACGCTTCGGTTCGTTGATACCCCCGCGTCGGTGGGGTCACTAACGATGCAGACCATTGACGGCGAGTTTTTAGAGATGTCCGATCTGCGCGGAAAGGTTGTACTGGTGAATTTCTGGGCTACGTGGTGTGGTCCGTGCCGTGAAGAAATTCCATACCTTGTGAGCTTGACCGAACGGTACCCCGAGCACTTAGTCGTTATCGGTGTCTCCGAGGACGCGGGTGGGGTTGATATGGTCGAGGCGTTTGCCGACCAGTACGGCGTGAATTACCCGATCGTTATGTCGACGCCTGAGATCAAACGAGCGTTCCCTGGTGTTTTTGCATTGCCCACATCTTTTGTGGTCGATCCCGATGGACAGATGGTCCAAACGCATGTGGGTTTAATTAGCCCTGTTATTTTGGAACAGGAAACGCGGTATTTGAGTTCATTGTCGAATAACGCGACGGTTGAGACCGTTGCTGCCAGCAGTCAAATTCGCTTAGCTAACGCCGCGCAGGCGACCGAGATACCTGGTGTAGACCTGTCCGTGTTGACGCCGGACCAACGCGAAGAGGCACTACGCCGTCTTAATGCGGACGGGTGTCCGTGTGGATGTCAACTAACGTTGGCGCAGTGTCGCATCAACGATTCGTCATGCGGTATCAGCCCGCCGATTGTTGAAAAAATTGTTGCTGAGATTGCCGCTGGCAATTGAGATCGGAATTCTTCTACCGGGTTACAAAAGGCACAATAGGGTTCCCACCCATGGTCGCTCATTGCACTAGTGGCACTATGCTTCAGACGTCCGGGCTACGGCTGCTCCGCTAGTCGCGACCTTGTAGTCTGGTACCGGTCCAGGCGCGGGTGTCCCTTGACCGAATAGTCGTTTCAGGATTTGCCGAACATCATCCAGGATGACGTAAGAGATCGGTACGAGGAATAGCGTGATAAAGGTTGCGAAGAGCACACCGAATGCCAGGGAGACGGCCATCGGCACTAAAAAGGCAGCCTGCATGCTGCGTTCAAGCATCAGTGGCACCAATCCAAAGAATGTAGTCAGCGACGTCAACAGGATCGGGCGAAACCGATGACTTCCCGCTTGTCGGACGGCAGCAGCAATATTATCCGTTACGGCTCGCCGGCGGTTAATGAAATCCACCATGACCAAGCTGTCATTGACGACAACGCCAGTCAATGCGACCAGTCCAAACATTGACATCAAGGTAACGTCAAGACCCATGACCATGTGGCCCCAGATTGCACCGACCAGACCAAATGGAATAGCCGCCATGATGATGGTTGGCTGCACGTACGATTTCAGTGGGATCGCAAGAAGTGCAAAGATCATGAACAGCGCCAATATAAAGCCACGCTGGAGTCCGCCGATTGCATCTCTCTGTTCTGCCTGAGCACCTTCAAAGGTATAAAAAACGCCTGGGTATTTTTCGAGCACCTCTGGGAGGATGCGATTTTCGAGATCGGCGATCACCTGTCCCCCTGAGGTAATACTGGCTTCAACTGCGGCCGTGACGTTAATAGCGCGATTTCGATTGACTCGTTTGATCGATGCGAAGCCACGACCAGGTTCAACTTCGGCGACCTGACTAAAGGGTACTTCTCCACCGTCAGGTGTTCGAATCCGCATGTCTTCGAGATCGCCAAGAGAACGACGATTCTCTTGTGGATACCGGACCATCACGCGGATATCGTCGCGTCCTCGCTGTATGCGCTGGGCTTCTTCGCCATAGAACGCTTGTCTGACTTGGCGCCCGAGGTCTTGCAATGTAAGCCCCAGGGTTTCTGCGCCAGAGTTAATGCCGAGTTTGAGTTCGTCTTTTCCAGCGCGAAACGAATCAGAAATCTGGTAGACACCTGCGTATTCTGCTAATCGTTGCTTGACGTCGTTCGCCGCGTTACGGAGGCGGTCATTATTCGGTCCGGCCAGCTGCACATTAACATCCTCACCTGGCGACATGATTGACATTGTGAAGTTGACTTCGGTGGCTTCCGGGATGGGTGCGGTCGCATCCCGCCACATAAGTCCGAGTTGTTCACTTGTGTAGGAGCGTGTCTCCGCGGGCGCCAATTCAATGGTCACTTCACCAAGATTTGCTGCTGATGCGTTCCGGATCGGGCCCATTGGGCCACCGCCACGTGAACTCATCGGTTGGTCCCCGACAGACGCCGAGACGTGGCGAAAGTAGTCCATGCCAGTTTCTTGAATTAATTGCTCTCTGAGCTTGGCGGCTCCTGCCTCGAGTTTTGTGACCGCGTCCCCCGTAGTTTCAACGGGAACGCCCAGCGGCATGGTGATCGAGGCTGCCATAAAGTCTGCTTCAATGGACGGAAAGAAACGGAAGCTCGTCCATCCACCCAGCACCATTCCGACCGTCAGCACGAGTGTCGAGACACCAACGGCGGCCGTCACGTATCGCCACTCAATCGCTCGTGCGAGCAGTGGTTCGTAAACGGTGCGTATGAAGGTTTTGAGTCCATTTGAGAAGAGACTTTGAAAACGGCGCCACAATCCAGGTTTACGTGGCGTAGGTGTATGCGACAGGTGGGCTGGCAAAATTCCTAGTGATTCGACTAGTGAAAAGATCAGGCATGGGATAACGATCAGTGGAATGACGCGAAAAATCTTTCCCATCATGCCCGGAACAAACATTAACGGCAGAAATGCCGCGACTGTTGTCAGGACGGCAAAGATGACGGGCTTAGCGATTTCTTGTGCGCCTTCGATTGCCCCGCGCATGTTCGATGTGTGCCCGTGTTCTTCTTGGTGTCGGTAAATGTTTTCACCGACGATGATCGCGTCGTCAACCACAATGCCCAGCACTAAAATAAACGCAAAGAGCGACATGACATTGATAGAGACGTCACCAGCTGGCATAAAGGCCATCGCGCCGAGAAAGGAGATGGGAATGCCAAGACTGACCCAGAATGCCAACCGCAATTCGAGAAACAGAGCCAGGACGGCAAACACCAGAATAAAGCCGGTGGCGCCGTTTCTGAGCATGAGTGACAGGCGGTCGTCTAAGACTTCAGCTTGGTCTTGCCAGATGGTTAATGACACACCTTGCGGCATACGTGCTTGAGCGGTGTCGATGTAGTTACGGGTCGCTTCAGCAATGTCTAATGCGCTTTGGTCACCTGTGCGAAATACGGAAACCATCACGGTCGGCTCGACATCGAAGCGGGCGTATTGGTCCGTTTCAGCAAACCCATCGACAACAGTTGCGACGTCTCCGAGTTGCAAGCGGCTACCATCAGCTCGTGTCCACAGTACGAGCTCTTCGTACTCCTCGCCTCGGTATGCTTGACCGATCGTTCGCAGCAGGATTTCACCACTATCGGTTTTAACTGAACCTCCGGGGAGGTCGAGTGAGGAACGACGCACGGCGTCCGCGACTTGGTCGAACGTCATGCCGTGCCGGCGTAATGCGACCTCAGAGACCTCAATGGAAATTTCATAAGGTGGTGCGCTGACAAGGTCGACCTGCGTGATTTCCGGAAGGGTGGAGAGCTCGTCACGAACCTGTTCGGCGACTGTCTTTAACGTAAAAATGTCCACTTGGCCTGAAATCGCAATGTCGGTGACCTGGTTTCTTGCCGTTAGTTCCGTAATGATCGGTTTTTCGGTTTCGATGGGAAATGTAGTAATCGCGTCGACATTACTCTTGACGTCGTCGACAACTTTTCTTGAGTCAGCCCCAAGTTCGAGTTCAATCATCACCGACGCCGATCCTTCGGATGCCGTCGACTGAATTTCTTTAATGCCATCGAGTCCCTGAATGGCTTCCTCAATACGGATTACGACGGCTTCTTCAACTTCTTCGGGGGCCGCACCGAGGTATGGAACAGAGATTCGGATACGGTCGAGTTCTATTTCAGGGAACACTTCTTCAGTGACGGTCGTGATCGCGATAAAACCACTCACGGCGATGAAAATCATGAGGAGATTGGCCGCGACGCTGTTACGCGCCATCCATTCAATAATTGACTTCATAGTCGATCTCCTGCGAGTCGAAAGAGTGGATGCGTGTTACGAGCAGTACTGTCTATATTGGTCAGTTTGTCAGAGCTCAAAGTCTCCGCAAGGGCAGACACAACGTGCTCTGTGAGACTGACTATGTCATCTGCGGTTCCATCCACTTTGAATGCATGCACCACGGCGCTGGTGTTGTTATTGATGACGCGAATTGTTACGCGAACGAGGTTACCTAGGTGCTGAATGCTTCCTCCCACGGTCCACAATGGTGACTCGTTCGTTGAAACTAGTTTTATCGATTCCATTATCGAGACTTGGTTGGCTATTTCCTCTGTCATTGTGTCGCCAAGGTTTTGGGCAGAGGACTCTTCATTTTCTGTACCCGCGTTCAAGTGATCAAACGGCAACACCGCGAGCGTTGTGAGGTTTGCTGTTTCGTCACGGTCAGCAATGTTGCGAACCGACCCAAGTTGCTCAAGGATAGCTTTCGCGATTGTCGATTCAAGATTTTCGGATTTACTCGTAGTGCCATCGATTTTGATGGCTCCAAGAACCACATCATTTGCTGTGTCGACGATTTGGGCGGTGACGCGTGCCATCGGCCCAATGTGTTGGATGGCTCCATTAATGACGTAACGGGCATCGTTTTGTTGAGCTGTGGTTGTTAAGCCGTCTGTATTGCGAAGGTGCGTTTCGATGGTGCGATGGATTGATGTTCCCAAGCTACTTTCACCTTCTAGATTTAAGTTTGCAAACGGTATGACAACGATCGCATTTGACGGTGTGGTTGTTGCAACCGTTTCTGGTGCTGGCGGAATGGCGCGACTGTTTTCAGCGACCGTCTCTTCAGCCTTTTCAGCTCGAGCGGCTGCATTAATAAGCACTTGTTCTTCTACTGGTTCTGGATCTGGTGGAGCCGTTACCGGCGGGTCAGACACGGTTGGGTTGTCCACGTTCGTACCCAGTTGGGAATCTGTCGCTCGTGTCGCTGCGGTTGTTTCCGGGGTCGGCACATCTATTTCGTTGTCGGGTACAAGGGCGTCGCTTGATACCAATGCGTCAAGCCACGCCGGACGAACGGCGGTTTCTGTGTCCGCCGATATGTTTTCGGGTAATGAATTTCTGTCGTCTGGCTCGTTCAGGCGGTCTTGTGTGTTGGGGGCTGTTGTTTGCGTCCCGTCGGTAAGTCTACCGTTGTTGTTTTCGTCGGTTCTTGCCAGAGTGTCGACGTCCGCATTGGCAATTTGGATTTGCATCCCATCCGTCGGTGTGTCTAGTGGTGAGATGACGACAAGTTCCCCATCCGACAGCCCACTTCGTAGATAGACGACATCCGTTGTGGATCGGAAAATATCTACGTTCCGAAATGACAAACGGTCGTCTGCCGATACCACGAGTACTTGGTCTCGTCCCCGCAGTGCGGCACGCGGGACTGCGGCCATGTTTTGAATCACCCGTCCTTCAATTTCTGCCTCAACGTACATACCTACGGCGAGAGGCGGTTGGTTGGGATTTGCACTTGGCGCATAAGGATCCGAGACTGCCGCAACGACATGCACCATCCGACTAACAGGATCGATTTCGCTTTCGGTGCGGACGACACGCCCGCGCCATTCGTGGATTTCGCCAGCAAAGGTCGCACGTAACGTGACAGCAGGTTGGACTTGTTGTCGCCCGCCGCGATACGACAATGGAAGGTCAAGATAGGCAAGTTGATCATCAGGCAGCGGCAGCCGGATTTCGGCGACGTCTACTGCGTAGACGGTCGCAATCATGTCACCGACGCGAACGAACTGGCCGATATCAACATTCTTTTGCCGAACGCGACCAGCGTATGGTGCAATAATATCGGCTCGTTCAAGGTCACGTTCGGCTCTGACCACACCGGCTTCCGCTGCGTCGATCGAGGCTTGCGCTTCATCAAGTTGTGGTTTTCGTAGTGTCAGTTCACGAGGGTCGCCGCGACCCAGGTCGTTCCATTCCCGTTCGGCCACCTCGGCTTCAGCCTGCTCTTGCGCTAAGCGTAATCGCGCTTGAGCCCGTTGTGACCGCGCGCTAACCAAGGCTTGTTCATAGTCGAAGGGGTCTATCTTTACGAGAACATCACCCTCTTCAAAAAATCCGCCTTCGGCAAACGACGATGAAACCCATGTAATTCTCCCCGAAATTTCAGGGACAAGTTGACTTTCGGTTCGTGGCTGGACCGTGCCCTGACTGGTGACCCCCATCGCGACTTCTGTGAGCGTGACCTGGTGTACTTGTACGCCGGGCGGCGAAAAAACAGGTGGTTGAGTTTCCACAGGGGGTCTACTTCGAATCATCATGACCGCGGCAAAACCCGCAATCCCGATTACAACGAGAGGCAAAACAATCTGGAGTGTTCGAATCAAAAACCGCATCGTAAAAATCTTTCCCTGGTAGGTGCTGTTATCTAGTTCGTCGTGGTCAGTTCAAGTAGTGAATCGAGTTGTTCAAAACCGCCGCCAAGTGCGAGATATAAATCCACGCGATTGTCGAGTCGAAGACGACGGGCCGCGATTAAATCGGCTTCAGCTTGGAACGCAGATCTCTGGGAATCGAGCACAGTGATGTACGCGTCTAAGCCGGTGCTGTAGCGTTCGTCAGCAAGGCGTTCCGCCGCTCGGGCTTGTTCGACGGATATCACCAAATGTTGTTCGCGGTCAGAGAGAAAAGCTTCCGCGGCAAGGGTGGTTTCGACTTCCGAATACGCGACGAGCGCAGTGTTCACATAGGTTGCCAGAATTTCAGCGGTCTGCGCCTCAGCGCGATCGATTTGTGCACGTAATCGTCCTCCCTGCCAAAGCGGTGCAACGACGTTACTAACGAGACCCCACACACTGAAGTCACCATTGAGAAGAGAACGTAATGCATTGGTGGACGTTCCTGTATTGGCAGTCAGACTGATAGAGGGCAATAGTTCTTTGCGTGCGACCTGGAGTCTCGCTTCTGAGGCTGCGACAGAGCGTTCAGCGGCAACGAGGTCAGGGCGTCGAGCGACGAGGTCTGCTGGAAGCCCGGCGGGTATAGCCACCGGTGTTTCAGGGAGATTGTCGGGTGCTGTTACCTGACCGTCTGCATACCGGCCAAGCAGTACGTCGAGTTGCCGTTTTGCCGCGTCGAGTTGTTGATAGCGTTGCGCAAGCTGAGCTTCCGCGTTCGATAAATTAAGGAGCGACTGTCGAAGGTCAAGAGCCGGACGTACCCCCGACTCAAATCGGTCACGTACTCGTTCTGCCGATTGACGGAAGTTGTTAACGGTAGCTTCGGAAAGCTCAACCTGTTGCTGGGCCTCGGCGATAGCGAACCACGTTTTAGCTGTTTGTCCAGCAATAGATAATTGAGCGCCACGGAGGTCGGCGGCCGAGCGCTGAAGGTCGGCAAGCGACGCCTGTTCGCCAGCACGTAGTTTGCGCCACAGATCAATTTCCCATGAGACATCAATGGCTGATGAGTGATTAGTGAATACCGTACTGAGGACACGGTCTTCGGCGCCTGGAATTGGGAACCCGATGAAATTCTGTTTCCGACGAATACTGTTGTACGACGCTTGGAGCGACGGCATAAGTGCGCCGCCGGCGACGCGTGCGTCTGCTGCGGCGAGTTCCAATCGTGCGGCGGCGGCTTGCAGGTCGTAGTTTTGCTCGACCGCAGTTTCGATCGTTGCAGAAAGTGCGTCGTCGCCGAAGTCAGTCCACCAAGCAGGAGACACGACTCCCGACGCGAGAGCGCCACCGGTCCATTCGTCCGGAACGGTCATGGTTAATTCGGGAGTTTCAATGGGTGGTGCTGATGCACAACCGAACAGCCCGGCGAGGAGCACGGAGGCGGCACCTAGTCGCGTGAGGTTCACTGGGTCTCCTGTAGTTGTGGTGGTTTTGAAACATCCGTACGACGGATTGGAGCGGCAAGACCTGCACACGTAAACGAGATGAGTTCTTCGAGAGCGCCAGCCGAGGTTTTGATTTCGGTTTCTTCGCGTTTCATCATCGATTGTCCCCATGACATCGTGAACGCCATGGAACCAACCATGAACAGCATGCGCCATGGGAGATTTGAATTTGTAAGATGTGGCAAGGACTGCTGCAACGCTACCGCGAATCGTTGGAAGACCAGTTCATATTCAGACATAAAAGCTTGCCTGAAGTCGTCATTTGTTTCTGAGTGAAGGCGACCGAGCAAGCGGAGAAATGTTTCGTCCAACTGCTGTTGCTGATTAAATGGCGGCGAGAGAAACGCCCGGACAATCTTGTGGTGTTGGGGTTCGGTGCCAGTGGTTTCTAGTTCGGCTTCATCCAGAAGTTTTAGACGCATTTCGTTGATTGGTTGCAAGCGTCGTTCAAGAACGGCAGCAAGAAGAGCTTCCTTCGAACCGAAGTGATAGTTGACGGAAGCGAGATTTACTTTTGCGGCTGTTGTAATGTCGCGCATCGATGTTGAGGTGAAGCCCTTATCACCCATCAACGATTCAGCGGCGTCTAGAATTCGTCGTTTTGTGTCGCTAGCCATAAGAAATACTCTTTTCTATTCGAACGATCGTTTTAATTATACGTATGTATAGAACTGTGTGTCTAGGCTGTCAAAGACATAGTTTTCTTATATTCGATTTTTATTACGGAAATTTGAGTTTTAGTTACAACGACTAGGCGTCGGGACTAAATCAATGGATAGCACGGAGTCGACTTGCGTCTGTGTCGGAAATTGCTGAGTGGGACCGTATGTCAGCACGTCGGCTTACTTGGTTGCGGTAGCGCTCAAAGAAGCTCGGGATATGGCCCCTTTGACGGAAGGCGTACATGATGTCCTCACTAGCCTCGGTATGGGTTAGCCCGAGAGCATGACCAATTTCATGGAGGCACGTGAGATACACGAGGACATCGTGCAACAGTGGGTCCCGCTTACTCCGAACAGTAATTTCTGAGCCGAGGGCAGTAATATCGGGATGAACGGCGATAGTGGCAGCACGATGCCCGTTAATAAAGGTCGGCCGCATTTCCCCGTAACGCCCTGGCACGGAACTACGAGTCCACAACAGTTCTATTGATGCAAGGTGCCGGTCCTCTGTACTGTCAAATCGAATGCGGCCTTCAGATGCTTGCGCCCAGTGAGCAAAGGCCCAGGCGGCCAAATTTTTGTCGGTTTCGAGGTGTTCGGGGTCATGTATGTAATAGAGGATCGGGCCGTCAGTCATGGTGACTGGTACCCGGATTTTGCGGCTTGTATCAGCAATCGTGATGACGACGGCAAAAATTACCAGTGCCGCGGAAGCAAGAACACCTCGTTCATATGGAGTGCCAAATCGTCGCGATGAGATGAGCGGCATTGCGATGATCATCATCGCACCTTTCTCCTAAAAGCATTGGGTATACAATCCACCGCGCTTAAGATTAGTGATGTGCGCGGTGACCCTGCCGTGGCGTTCTGCGCAGAGATGTCGCGTGGATTGGAATTTTATTTTGTAAAGGATTATTCGCTTTTGGATCTATTGATGACAGTTCCCTCTTTCTGTTTTCGACTTTCAAGGCGTCATTCTTTTTGGCGTTGGGCAGCAATTTCCATTGGTGGATTTGCGCTCGTAATACCCACGCTTGTTGTTGCGGCAAGCGATTCTCTGTCTCTTGCAGGCAAAGCTCAGCTATTTGAGGTGGACCTGGCCGAAAGGTTCTTGGACGACGGTCAGGTGCGAGTACGTCGTCGGTTGCCGTCTGTCGCGCATCCTTTCATTACATACAACATGTCGGATACGGCCTACATGACGGGGATTTATTGCGCGATGCAAACGTGGCGGTTTCTCGCGACAGGCGAAGAGCAAGCGAGTGAGCGGGCCGACGATGCGGCGTTAGCGCTGGCGCACTTGGTGGAGGTTACGGGGCAGCCAGGTTTACTCGCTCGAGCCTCTGTGCCGACGGAGGCAAGGTGGTTTGATGACGGGGTGTGGCGGGAAACGTCAGATGCTCGTTACCGGTGGAGGGGTAACGTCAGTTCGGACCAGGTTGATGCGTTTGTGTTTGGGCTCTATGTGTACAGCGAGCATCTTGCCGATGCAGAAGAACGGCTGCGAGCCGGGCGCGCCGTAGGTGCGGTTGTGGATGCGATTGTGGGTAATGGTTACAGGATTATTGGGTTCGACGGCCAACCAACCACGTGGGGGCACTATGAGCACGATTACGTTGTGAATAGAGAGCCAATGAACGCGCTATTACTGCTCCAAATGTTGAAGGTGGCTCATGCGTTGACCGGCATTGCGCGCTATGACGAAGAATATCAACGATTGATCGACCAGGGGTACGCTCGTATCGGCGAGCAGGCTCGAGAGGACGAACCACCACTTGAGGTGAATCACTCTGACGATGTGCTGATCGCGTTAGCGCTGTATCCCCTGCTTGAGCTTGAGCAGGATGCTGAGATTCGAGCTCATTATCTGGAGGCTGCTCGCCGGTGGTTTCATGGGGACGCGTACCCCGGGATCGATGTTGAGGCGAATCCATTTGCGACGTTTTTATATCGCCACTGGACTGGCGAGTCTGACGCTCTTGATGATGCAGTGGGCTCTCTCCGAGATCTTCCTCTCGATATGAAATGGAACAGTGGCACCATCGATGCCTATACCGATCGATTCGGGTTTATGTTTGAGTCTGAGCCAACCGTTTCCATCGGCGAGGACCGAGTTCGGCCTATTGAGCAAAGAGGGCGGACATGGAGTTTTCTTGTACATAACCCTTATCGGATTGGGGGAAATCGGCACGAAGACTCGCCTTTCGAAACAAATGGATTGGATTACCTGCTCAGTTACTGGTTTGGCAGGGCGCACGGATTCATTGCTGAGGAACGATAAAGTCAGTTCAAGTGAGAGTCAGTGTCCGCTGCAAAGAAAACGGTCTGGGTGACTGAGGACTTGTTGCAAGGAATACTTCTGTGCAGGGGCGGCAGTTCATGCTTACTTGAACGGTCGATCGATAATGAGATCGATCTCATTATCGAGGATTCTTGGGTCCCATTCGTAACTTATTTCGATAGAATGAATTAGAAGATTATTTGCGAAGAAATCACTTGTCATTTTTTGGGGGTTGGCTTCAAAGAATTCAGGTGCTACACTTCTGGCTTCGAAGAGAGCTTTTTAGCTCTCAATAAAGATTGAACCGGTTCCGGCGCTCGGACCGCGCAACGAGGAGGTCGTCTCATGGGAGACGTGCAGGACACACAGTTGCAGACTGAAGAACAGGGAGTTTCACGGCGTAGCTTTATTAAAGGAGTGATCGCCAGTGGCGCTGCGGTGTCAGCGTCGAATTACGTCCTTCGCAATGGGCATGGTGTTGCGTTGGCCCAAGCTCCTGGGGCAGTCGAACGGCTCGTAACGTTGACCGTAAATGGTCAGCAGCGCCGTGTTGATGTAATTCCTCAAGAGACGTTGGCGATGACGCTCCGGTACAAGCTTGGCCTTACCGGAACAAAGATTGGGTGTGACCGCGCCGAGTGTGGTGCGTGCACAGTCCTTATTGATGGCGTGGCCCATTATTCCTGCTCAACCTTGACTCATCAGGTTCGTGGGCGTGAGGTGATGACGATCGAAGGGCTGGAGAGTGCTGATGGCACGCTTCATCCGGTCCAGCAGGCTGTTGTTGACCTACAGGGTTTCCAATGTGCATTTTGTATGTCTGGGTTCGTCATGAACATGGTCGAGTTGGCCAATGACAACCCGGACGCTACCCGCAAGGAAGCGGCGGAACATCTCGCCGGCAATATTTGCCGGTGTGCTGATTACAACCGGATCCTCAATGTTGCTGAGCGGGCGATGGAATACACGCGTAACGGGGTGAGGAGCTGACCATGGCTGAATACAAGATTGGTACAGACGATCGTTTTAAGCTGGTTGGTAAGGACTACACAACACCCGACATGATCGCGAAGGTTACCGGCCGTTCCAAATATGCCGAGGACTTTCGTGCAGAGGGCATGTTATTTGCGAAACTGCTCGTAAGTCCTATGCCGCACGCGCGAGTGCGTCGTATGGACACGAGTGCAGCGATGGCGATGCCTGGTGTTGAGGCCATCCTTACGGCTGATGACCTTCCGGAAGCCGAGGCTCCGCAAATGGCCGGGTTAACGAATGAGCCGCTTTATGAAGGCGACCCGATTCTGGCCATCGCAGCTGTCGATGAAGAAACGGCTGCAGAGGCAATCGAGGCGGTTCAGATCGACTTTGAGCCCCTTCCGTTCGCACTTGACCCGATGGATAGCCTTCGACCGGGTGGACCCAATGCTCGTTTAGATGGGAACACGATGGCCGGGCGAGACCTCCAGACGATTAAGTGGGATAACGTCGATTGGAACGAATTTGAAAATGGTGTGATGCCGCTTGGTGGTGAAGTGACCGATGAGTGGCAGGTGGGCGATGTTGAGGCTGGTTTTGCTGAAGCAGACTTGGTGTTGGATGAGTCAGTCTTTTCGGCGTCCCTCTCGCACCAGCCGCTTGAAACGCGAACCGCGATGGCTTACTGGCAAAACGGGAAATGCTACATGCACTGTTCCACGCAAAGTACAGCGCGGACTGAAGGTGGTATGGCGCGGTGGGTTGGCGTAGATCCTGAAGACCTTGTCATCGTTGCTGAGTACTGTGGCGGTGGGTTTGGTAGCAAGATCTCTGCTTCGATCCAGGCTCGCATTCCGGCGCTGCTGTCGAAAAAAGCCGGCAAGCCGGTCCAACTTCGTGTGACGCGGCAGGAAGAAAACTACTTCGGTGGGGCGCGTCCAGGTATTCAGGCGAGAGCGAAGTTTGGGTTCAAGAGCGACGGCACCATCGTGGCAATTGACTTGCTTCACGTTCAAGACGGTGGTCCGTATGCACGGTCCGGTGACTTTATGTCGGCTGCTGACCAGGCATCTCTCATGTATCAGCCCGACCATATGCGGATGCGCGGCTTGACGGTCTATACCAATACGCCGCCTCGCGCAGCCCAGCGTGCACCTGGTGGTGTGCAGGCCGTAGCAATGTTTGCGCCGATCGTTGATAAGGCGGCGAAGCAACTTGGCGTTGACCGGCTTGACATCATTCGCATGAATGCACCTGAGGGGCAGGCATTATTCGGTCGTCCACGTCAGGGGCAGCAAGGGAACGTGTCGAGTGCGTTTCCGAAAGAAGCGATTGACAAGGCGCGTGAGGACTTTGACTGGGTCGGGATGCAAGCTCGGAGTAAGCAGCGGAACGGGACGAAGGTCACGGGTATCGGTGCTGCGATCAGTTCCTACTCAGCTGGCACGTCTGGTATTGATGGGTTGCTCGTCATTCGTCCGGATGGGAAAGTTGCCATTCATACGGGTGTTGGTAATCTCGGGACGGAGTCATTCTCGGATACATCGCGGACCGCGATGGAAGCCTTGGATACACCGTGGGAGCAGGCCGAGGTTGTCTGGGGTGATACGAGTAAGCATCTTCCATGGAGTGCGATTCAGGGTGGCAGTATGACTACCCATGCGCATACCCGTTCGAACTGGGCTGCGGGTCTTGAAGCGAAGAAACGACTTCAGGAAATTGCAGCGGACCGGTTCGGTGGTTCCGCGGGAAGTTTCCAGGTTGCAAACGGCCGCGTTTACAGGGGCGGGCAGAGTATGACGTTTGCGCAGGCAGCTGAGCGCGCTATCGAGATGGGTGGTGTCTATGACGGCAGCGAGTTGCCGGAAGACATTAATGAAATGACCACTCGGTCGGCAACTGGCCTACAGGGTAGTGGCCTTGTCGTAGCTATCAAAGATAACTACGAAACTGGTGGTCGGAACATGTCCTACGTCATCGGTTTTGCAGAGGTAGAGGTCGATGTCGAGACGGGTGCTGTGCGGCTTGTTGACTACAAAGCATCAGCAGAAGTCGGTACTGTCTTGCACCCGACAAACCTTGTGGCTCAGGTTCATGGTGGTGGCGTGCAGGGTTTTGGCGTTGCTTTAGGTCAAAAATGGGTCATGGACCCGCAATGGGGTCTCCATGTCGCGAAGCGGTTTTATTCGAACCGTCCGCCTTCCATTCTTGACGTGCCTCATGAGAAGGAGATGGATTTCTCGTCTCCGAATCTACCTGATCCGTTTAGTCCGATCGGTTCTCGTGGTGTTGGTGAGCCGCCGGTTGGTGCAGCCGCAGGCGCGGTGCTGAACGCGATTGCTGACGCTTTAGGTGACGATGTTTATTTCAATCGGTCGCCGATTATGCGTGACATGATTCTGACGAAACTTAATAACGAACCCGAGGCACATAACCCTCTTAAGACACACGTCTAGGTCCATTAATTTAGAGGATTGGTACAGGAGAAGAACTAATGGCCGTGATTCGCGACAAAATGCCGGCATTTCAGCTTTTTCAACCTTCCAGTACAGAGGAAGCGTTGGGAGTGCTTGACCGCTACGGGGCCGAGGCCTGGGTACTGGCGGGGGGGCTCGATTCTTGGGATTGGTTTAAGGATCGTATCCAGAAGCCAGCCGCTGTGGTTGATCTCGGAGGCATCGCCTCCTTGCGTGAGATCAGAACCACTGGTGGCGGTTTAGAAATTGGGTCAATGGCTACTCTTCGAGAAGTCATTCGCCATCCTGATGTTTCAAGCCAGTTTGGGATCCTTGGTCAGGCCGCTTCGAAGGCTGCTTCGCCGCAAATCCAAAACCAAGGCACGCTAGGTGGCAATGTTGGCCAAGACACTCGTTGCTGGTATTACCGCGATGGGTGGAGCTGCTACCGAGCGGGTGGGAACATTTGTTATGCCGATACACCTACCGCTATGAATCGTGAGCATGCGATTTTGGGTGCGAGTCGATGTGTGGCGGTCAATCCGTCGGATACGGCTCCCGTTCTGGTCGCGCTTGACGCAGAGATGGTGGTTGTCAACGCTGGTGGCGAACGCGTTATTCCTGCGCAGGATTTCTTTATCGGACCAGCGGTGGACATCGAACGGATGACCGCACTGCAGCCTGGTGACATCCTTACGCAGATTCGCATCCCGTCAACGTGGGCGAATGCACGCTTTTACTTTGAGAAAGCGCGCGACCGCCAGGTTTGGGATTTCCCGCTTGCGAACATTGCGTCGGCAGCGAAGATCAGTAATGGAGTAATTGAAGATATCCGGATCGTTGCTAACGGAGTTGCTCCGTACCCGGTTCGGTTTATTGCAGCTGAAGATGCGGTGCGTGGCCAGCAGATTGGTGAACAAGCCGCAGTCCAGGCTGGACAGATTGCGATTCGCGGTGTCAACCCACTTGCGCACAACGGCTACAAGGTTACGTTGTTGCGGAATCTGGTGACGCGCTCCGTTCGCGGCGAGGCGTAGTACATGGAATTGTTTCAGTGGGGAACTAATCCCTGGGGCCAAGAGATCCTAATCAGGGTCTCTTGGGACCTACTCTACTTGTCATTCTGGGCCGGTATCGCCTTCATTGTTTTTCATGTGATTTACTCGGCTGTCTGGCTTCCGAAGTTGGCGCGGGAAGCGTCCGGTGGTGGCTCCGAAGCCGTCGCTGGTGTCCCTGATCGGATCGAGCGACATAACCTCGCAGCTAGATTGTTTCATTGGGTTATGGCGGCCTCGATGTTGGTATTGCTGGTTACTGGATTTTTTCCGATCGTTGGGATCCAGTTTCCATGGGTAACGATTCATTGGATTGCCGGGGTTGTTTTGACAATCTCGATCATTTACCACATCGTTCATTCCACGTTCTTTCTTGATTTTTGGTCTATCTGGATTCTTCCGGCAGACTTAGCTGAGGCGGCTGCGCGAGTGAAGCGTCAGCTTGGTCAAGGCGATGGGGGTGAAATCAAGAAGCACGGTAAATACCCGTTAGACCACAAGCTGTACCACACATCAGTTATGCTCGCCGGACTCGCCGTGATAGCGACCGGGCTTGTCATGATGTTTCGTATTGAAAATGCCCTGGTTGCAAGGAATGCATATCTCCTCGCAGAGGAAACCTGGGGCTTGATGTACACGCTTCATGGACTAGGTGCAGTGTTGTTCGTCATGTTGACCTTAACGCACATCTACTTCGCTGTTAGACCGGACAAGATCTGGCTGACTAAGTCGATGATCTTCGGGTCCGTTAGCCGCGATGAGTACTTGTCTCATCACGATCCAGAACGCTGGGACGTCACCACGAAGTAATCAGGTAACTGCTACCTGCTTGATTCAAGAGTGGATAGCCAGTTCATCTTCACATTTCTCGTACGACTGTAGAGGGGAAGGTTGAGTTATGTCGCAATCCGCGACGGATGAACTTAAAGCGTCCGTTGACATCGTTGAAGAAACGTACGAGTTTTGCTTGGCGTACGCGGCAAAAGGGGTCACGGCTTATATGGCCCGGACGGCGGATACGCAGGCGCGTGAACAACTTGAGAAACTCGAACGGACCCTCCCCGGCCTTGGAGATGTTTTTCTGAAGGTCGTTGAGGACCTTCCAGACGGCGGTCGTGATCAGTACAACGGGTTTATAGAGGTGCTCCGCAGGGACGCGGAGTCTGGAAGGGCGGCAGTGCAGTTGGTGCTGGCGCAGAAAAACATTACGTCGCAGATGGTGGATAACCTTAACGGTATGATTCATCTCAGGGCTCTACTCACCGATGTATTTCTGATCGATGAGATGCTTAGACCTGAAGCGGACCAACCTATTCACATCCAACCAGCCGAGTAGGATGCTGGTTGTCCGTTGACCTCGGCGAATGAACGTCGATGGTGAAACCGGACCAATGGAACTACAGAATAAAGTCGCGTTAATTACCGGCGGCCGGAGGATCGGCGCCACGCTTGCCGCTGACCTTGCGCGGCAAGGCGTTGACGTGGGGTTGTCGTACTATCGGTCGGCTGTCGAAATGGAAGCGGCGGCAGTTCAAGTGCGAGAGAACGGTAGTCGTGCACTTGTGTCAAAAGCAGACATCGCTGAACCGACGGAGGTTCGCCGCTTGGTTGCTGAAACGGTCAACGCATTTGGGCGGCTCGACATCCTAATCAACATGGCGTCTGTCTATCGCCAGTGTTTTTTTGACGACCTGACGACAGATGACTGGAATGCGCCCCTACGGGTCGATTTAGCTGGTGCGTACGAGTGTGCGCAAGCTGCTGTGCCGCATATGCGACGCGTCGGTGGGGGGCACATTATTTGTTTTTCTGACTGGACCGCGGCAAGCGGTCGGCCACGGTATAAGGGTTACGTTCCGTACTATGTTGCGAAGCGCGCGGTGATGGGATTGACGGAGGCCCTTGCTCTGGAACTTTCTGCAGACAACATTTTAGTTAACGCAATTGCGCCGGGCCCAATCATTCCGCCGACAGAATTGGATGGTCCAGAGGTTAAGGAGGTTGAGCGGGTTACGCCGCTTGGCCGCTGGGGAGGAGCAGGAGCCATTTCTGAAGTTGTCATTGGGCTGTTGAAGACTGACTTTGTAACCGGTGAAACGATTCGTGTGGATGGCGGACGACACGTACGGTAGGTAGAAAGATTGATCCTGAATATGCCGAGACTGATATCGAAACCGTCGATTGTTGAAGCGATTGGGACAAAACCCAAGCAGATCGAGGAGTACGCCGGTCGTGTGAATTCCGGTCATGAAGGTGTGAGTGTTGCCCGTATGACTTCTCCAGAAGGATGGGAGGAACCAGGACAACGCCCGGAGTTCGAGGAAATTACTGTTGTGCTTCGGGGGCTGCTACGTGTGGAATACGAAGGTGGGCATCTTGATGTGAACGCGGGCCAGGCGGTTGTTACGTTACCTGGTGAATGGATTCGATACAGTAGTCCAGCTCCGGGTGGGGCAGAATATATGGCGATCTGTCTGCCGGCGTTTTCTCCTGCCACCGTGCACCGAGACCAGTAAGAGAAGATTGGGTGCTAAGCCCAAATTACGTCCTTAGAGCATGCCTCCGGTCGATTGTGCAGCTTCAAACAGAATTGTTTTTAGAGTTGGCGCAGCTGTGCTGACCGGTAGATTACTGACGTAGATGTTCTTGACGCCTAGTTGTCTGAGCATCGCGATAGAACGACCACAGATCTGTACAGCGGTGAGTCCAGCTTCAAACTCAGCAGTCAGATGGGCCGCAGGGACCGGTAGGAACCGCGCAAGAAACTCAAGCGTGTCGAGACTGGCACTTCGATAGAAAAACACGCCAAAGACCCCGGGTAGTGAGAGCTGGCGTTGTTGTGCCGTGGCGACGAACTGTTCCACCGCCGCTCGATCATGGTGCGAAACAACCTGTGTGAGAAAAAAGTCTGCAGTTGCATCTTTTTCGAGTAAGAAATTTACTTGCGCGTCGGGGTCGGCATGCGGGTTGGCCCATCCACCGAGAGTCAATTGAGATTGTCTCGTTCGGATCAACTGTCGAAGGTCTGATCCATGTGGAACGACGCGAGGCGCACCAACAGTTGTATCCCCACCAAGCACCACTAAAGACCGGAAATCTGTTTCCCAGGCACGGTCCGCATACCGAAGGCAGTAACTCAATGTGTGTTTTGTCGTAAGAAAAGGAACGATGTGTTCTCGTGAAACGTCGTCTCCGAGATTCGCGATGAGGTGGCGGAGATTGTCTTCTTCTTGTGCCCCGACGGCTCCGTCAGTGAGAAACGAATAGGTGCCCAGTCGCGCGAGACCCTCAACGGCATGATAGGTGTCGATCCAGGCTTCCATGCCGGCCCTCGGGCCTAGTGTTGCACGAGGAGGCCGAAGTTCAGCGGCAACGAGACCGTTGCCCTGTTTTAAAGCAGTTATAAAATCCAAAAGAACCGGTTACTGTAAAGGATGATCGGTATTTACGTCGGCAGAATGCATTGGGGTTAGATGTTCGAGAATAAACGCGAGCATTTTGTCGCGTCTGTGGTACTCGAGTGCCGGTGTGCCAAGGCGATGTCTTGATTTGGGATAAATCATCATTTCAAAAGGCTTACCGGCATCCTGCAAGGCGTAAGCAAATTGCAACGTGTTTTGCATGTGTACGTTTTCGTCCATGGAGCCATGTACGAGTAGGAGGTCGCCATGCAGACTACTTGCATTAAATCGTGGCGAGCTTTGTCGATAGCCATTGCTGTTGTGTTCTGGCGTTCTCATGTAACGTTCCGTATAGATGGAATCATAATCTCGCCAATCAGTTACCGATCCACCAGCAATTCCCATTGACCACCGTTGGCTGTGCGTGAGTGCATAGCTGACCATATATCCACCATAACTCCAGCCCTCAATGCCGATCCGATCGCGGTCAACGAATGATTGTTCCAGCAACCAGTCAAGACCGTCTTCGAGATCACGCAGTTCCAATTCTCCGAAACGTTGGTATACGGGCCACGTGGAGATCGCGCCTTTACCGCTCGCGGTACTGTTGTCGAGTACCCACACCACGATGCCCTGCTGGGCTAGAAGTTGCCAAAAAAGAGTTTCAGCGCTCCAGGCGTTTCTAACTCGTTGTATATGCGGTCCTCCGTAGACATGTTGATAGACGGGATACTGATGAGTGGGATCGAAATTTGGCGGCTTGATCATCAATGCTTCCATTACGAACCCATCTCTATTTTTGATTTGATGAAACTCAGCCTTTGGTAACGCGTACTCCGTAAGATGCGTGGCGGGGTTGTTCGCAATGGTCCGAACACTTGCACCGGTACTGTCGTGTAATCGGATCTGTGGTGGCGTTGCGATGTCGCTCCACCTATCGATATAGAGTGTGAGGCTCGGATTGAACTGAGCGGAATGTGTGCCTGTGGTTGTCGACATCCGGCGACGGTCACTTCCGCTGAGGTCAATGCGATAGATATCAAGACCAGTATGGCTACGCTCAGTGCCAGAAAAATAAACGATGCCATCTTTGTCAACACCGTGCAGGGCACGAACTTCCCAGTGGCCGTTGGTGATTTCCTTGAGAACTTTGCCGGTTCTGTCGATGTGGTACAGATGACTCCACCCTGATCGTTCGCTCGTCCACACGGCGGTGCCGTCATCGAGCCAGAGTGGCGGTCCAAGAACATTGACCCAAGCCTCAGATGTTTCTCTGAGAATTCGAGTGACTGTTCCATTCGATCTATTTGCAGTGTTCAGGTCGAGCCAGGTCTGTTCTCGGTCTTGAACTTGGAACACGACATCGTGACTGTCTGGTGTCCAACCGACATCGACGATAAGCGGGTCGACGGATTGATATTGATCCAAACTGGCCCATGTTGTCTGTCCACCGTTGGTACTCACAATGCCAAGTTTGACAACAGGATTGGGGTCACCAGCTTTTGGATATTCCCATGTCTCGATACTAGGGTGGTACGGCATGTGGTCGAGTACAGGAAAGCTAGGGACGTCACGATCATCGAGTTGAAGATACGCAAGATGTGTTGAGTCTGGACTCCACCAATAACCTCGGAAGTTACCGCGGCCATAAATTTCTTCCTGGTACACCCAGTCGAGTAACCCGTTGCGAACACGGGGACTTCCATCAGTTGTGAGCGTGTGAGTTCTTTGCTGCGCGAGGTCAACAACGATTAGATTGTGGTCCTCAATAAAGGCGAGAAAGTCCCCGTTAGGGCTCATCGACAGTTCTGACTTATCGCCGACTGTTTGTGTCAGTGTGCTGATCTGATTGTTTTCGATGTCAAAGTGATAAAGGGTATTGGCATGTTTGACGACCATTGAAGCTAGAGATGGATCCAACAGGTGGTTAGTGGATCTTGCAAGGTCTCTCGCGTCAGTTTGAGAGATACTTGGTAGCATTCGAAGTGCTTCTTCGAAGGGGTCCACATCAATTAGAGCGGTACGGTCCCCGCTGATTGCATCAACGCGTACGAAGGGGCTCTCAAATGGGTCACCCGCAAGGCGCTTGGCGATGTAGGTGTCGTTGTCTAACCAAGTAAGACCCGTTGGGACGCTGCCATCAAAGTCGATTCGTCGGTCGGGGTCGTACAGGTCGGCGACCGTAAGCACGTTCTGTTGCGCATGTGTTACTGGCGCCAGGCTACCAATTGTGGCAGCCATGGTCACGATCCAGGCGACAATATGTGGGGCCGACAATTTAAGGGTCATCTCTTTGTTTCCTTAGATCGATATAATTCCAGAACACCTCCATTTTACTAGTGTCTGGCGTTCCTGGAGGTCGGAATACACGTTTTGTTGGTTATGGAGGCGCGATGACCTGGCAACGACAGAGGGTGCTCTTTATTGCGGTGTTGGTTCTCACCATAGGGTGTGTGTCAAATGCACCTGAAATACTGGAATCAGACTCCGAATCATCAGAAATGGAAGACCGTCAGTATCTGCTGGAGCGGATTGATGATGTGTCTATTGCACAGATTTACGCGGACGGATTTCCGGCTCTTCCACTTCGGGAAAAAGTTTTAGTCTGGCACCTTTATAATGCGGCACTTGCTGGCCGAGATATCTACTACGACCAACGGTATGCGCACGGACTTGAGATGCGTGAAGTGCTTGAAGAAATTCTTACGCACTCCGATCGTCTCGCTGCAGATACCCGGGATGCGATTCATCGCTATACGAAATTATTTTGGCTGAATACTGGACCGTTCAATAATCTGACGGCCAGGAAATATGTATTGGATAGCGACCCCGCGGTATTTCGGCTGGCTGCACGTGCGGCAGCAGAGGATGGCGCAGTATTTCCGCTAAATGAAGGCGAGTCACTTGATGATCTGTTGACTCGTCTTGAGCCGATGTTTTTCGATGATACGTTCGAACCGATTGTGACAAATAAGACACCCGCTGACGAGATGGATATGTTGCTTTCCAGCTCAAATAATCTTTACGACGGTGTGTCGATGGAGGACATTGCGGATTTCGATGAGCAGTACCCGTTAAATTCTCGATTGGTCAAGAGAGGAGGGATGCTTGAGGAAGAGGTTTACCGCATTGATGGGGACGGGCGATATGCAAACCAATTGCGTGAGGTGGTTAGACATTTAGAGGCAGCGGTTCCTTTCGCCACGCCAGAAATGGCAACAGCTCTCAAATCGCTTGTGCGATGGTACCGGACGGGAGAGTCAACGGATCGTCGCGAATACGATATTGCATGGGTAGCTGATCAGTCATCGCCTGTTGACACGATTAATGGTTTTACCGAGGTTTATATGGATGCTCGTGGTGCGAAGGGGTCTTGGGAAGCTCTCGTGTACTATGTCAATCAAGAAAAGACCGCTGCGATCCAAACACTTGCCGATAATGCGCAGTGGTTCGAGGACCACATGCCGTGGGACCCCCGCTACCGTAAAGAAGGCGTGCTTGGAATTACAGCTAACGCGATTGATGTTGTTGTCGAAATTGGCGATGCTGGTCCACTAACACCGATCGGGATCAACCTTCCCAACGACCAGAGTGTGCGGGAGACATACGGCAGCAAGTCTGTTTCATTGTCGAATGTCACGGAGGCGTACGAGCGGTCGAGGCCGAACGCGTACCGCAGTGAATTTACCTGGGATGATGACGAAGCAACGCGTTCAGAAGAATGGGGTGGCTTGGCGGGTGAACTAACGACCAACATGCATGAAGTCATTGGTCACGCATCCGGGCAGTTGTCGGACGCTCTTGAAGGAAATCCGCAAGCGTTTATAAAGGAACAGTACTCTGCTTTGGAAGAGGCACGTGCAGATTTGGTTGCGCTCTATTTCATTGCAGATCCGAAGCTTGTGGAAATCGGAATTATTGACTCTGAACACCACGAAGACATCATTGTTGCCGAGTACGAATCCTACACGCGAAATGCCATCCTCCAGCTTAGGCGGGTTCGGGAAGGAACTCAGATAGAACAAGACCATATGCGTAATCGACAGATGGTTGTTCACTGGCTTATGGATAACACTAACGCGATTGAGCAGCGTACCCGTGATGGTAAAACCTACTATGTCATGATTGATAGCAATGCTTTTCGTGAAGGCGTCGGGACGCTTTTAGCTGAGGTGCAGCGGATTAAGTCTGAAGGCGACTATGACGCGGCGTATACACTTTTTGAATCGTATGGTATTCATTTTGACCCAGCGCTCCGCGATGAAGTCGTTGATCGCGTGTCGCGGGTTAATATGCCGTCTTACACTGGATTTGTGATGCCGAAACTTGAGCCCGTGATGGATTCATCAGGCGAGATTGTTGATGTGGTAATTACGTATCCTCAGGACTTTACGCAGCAAATGCTGGAATATTCGGGGAAACGATAACGCAACCCCTTGTGCAGCCGGGTTACTTCAGACCAGCGCGCCAAACCGAACGTGTAGAATGCCTTTTCTGGAAATGGCTTATGGTTAGCCGATCGGCGGCTGAGAACTTTCTTCGTGACTTTGCGCACTGGCATTGTGGTGTGCGTCTGGGCTATTTGTTTGGCCGGCCAGCGTTGTTTGCGAATCGGCGGGTATTTGCGCGAGTCGTTAGTGGTCGTCTTGAATGTCGCATGCACCGTCGACCGCATGACTCGATGTTGCATTGGATGGAATTATGCACCACCGGATCGGCTAGGCAGCTGCAGGCCGTTTCAGATCTTGAGCGTTCAGCTAGATTAGTGGTGTCTCGATGCGGGAATGAAAATGTCTGACCGCGATGTGTTGGACAATGGGGTAGGAACTTGCTTACGGTAAGTGCGGTCGATATTGCTGCCGTCTACGGTAGAGACAGGGTTTTATGAACGTCGGTATTGTGTGCTACGCGTCAGTGGGTGGCAGTGGAATTGTTGCCACGGAGCTAGCGAAGGTTCTAGCTCGGCGAGGACACGAGGTTCGTCTTATTAGCAGTGAGCCGCCGTTTCGACTTGTTGATTTTCAGGCAGGACTAGCGTTTCATGCCGTTCAGACTCCAGGGTACCCATTGTTTCGTGAGCCGCAGTACTTATTGTCACTGACTAACAAGATTGTAGAAGTATCACGTGAGTTCGACCTCGACATTATCCATGCACACTATGCCGTGCCACATGCGACGGCCGCCTATCTGGCTCGACAGATTTTGGCAGCCTCCGGCCGGCCGCGTGTTCCGTGTGTTGTCACCACATTGCACGGCACGGACGTTACGCTCATCGGTAGTGACCCGTCCTACTCTGAAACCGCCGCATTTTCAATTGACCAGTCTGATGGCGTTACGGCAGTATCTCAGTCATTGCGAGATGACACGTATCTGCAGCTTCCGGTTCATGCTGATATTCGTGTGATTCCGAACTTTCTTGATTGCCAATATCACAAGAGAATGTTCGATGAATCGCTCGCTCAGCGTTATCGTCGAGGTAATCCCGATACGAAATTAGTTGTTCATGTGTCTAATTACCGTCCCGTCAAGCGAGCAGAAATGGTCGTAGAGATCTTCCGTCGTATTCGGGAAGTCGTTCCATCACGCCTCCTGTTGGTTGGGGACGGTCCTGACCTTCCAGCCGCGTGTCGACGTGCACGGGAATATGGACTTTCTGCGGACGTTGAGCCGCTCGGCGAACAGGAACTAGTGGTACCACTTTTGTCGATCTCGGATGTTTGTCTATTGCCGTCGTCGCAGGAGAGCTTTGGTGTGGCAGCTCTTGAGGCAATGGCCTGCGAGGTGCCGGTTGTCGCGTCGCGTGTAGGAGGATTGCCTGAGGTCATTACGCACGACGAAACAGGGTTTTTGCACGATCCAGACGACCTTATCGGAATGACAGAAAGTGCAATTAACTTGCTGACTGATACGGTCCTTCACCAGCGTATTTCAGCGGGCGGATGGAGGGCGGTTCATGAACGTTTCTGTGCCGATGAGATCGTGCCGCGATATGAAGCCTATTACGAAGAAGTCATGTCGTTACGTAGCCGGGAACGGCATTCTGAAGCTGAGGTAACCGAGGTTCGGGGATAGAGGATATCCGTCAGGTGTATACTCGGAAAACTATGCGATTAAAGCGCTTAGCGGGTTTTATCATTATTTTCCTGGTATTCACTGTAGTTACGCCACCCATTGTGGCGCAACCACTTCGTTCCGGTAGCGTCCCGACCGATGTAGCTGTCGTGTTGCGTCAACTCAATAGCGTCGGGACATTCATGATGTTCACGGCGCATCCTGATGATGAGAATAATTCTTTGTTGGCAAAATTGGCTAAAGGCCAAGGGCATCGCACCGTATTACTGACTGCTACTCGCGGAGATGGCGGACAGAACGAAATCGGAGCCGAGCTTTTCGATGGCCTTGCGGTACTGAGAACGGAAGAACTTTTGGCTGCTCACCGACTAGATGGTGCTGAGCAATATTTCACTCGCGCTGTCGATTTTGGTTATTCATTTAGCATCGAGGAAACTTTTTCTCGTTGGGGGCGTGAAGAGGTTCTCGGTGACATGGTTCGGATGATTCGAACAATTCGCCCCGAAGTAATGTCTGCAATGAGTCCGTCAGGGCGAGGCGGAGGTCAGCATCATCAAGCATCTGCAGTGTTAGCCCATGAGGCGTACCATGCGGCAGCCGATCCAGACCGATTTCCTGAGCAAATATCTGAGGGCTTACGTGCCTGGCACGCTCATAAGTTTTACTTCAGCGCCGGGTTTCCATTTGGGTTTGGGTTTGGTCCGCCCGGGTTCCGTCGGAATGACCCCAATCCGGATTTGACTACCGTTGATTTGGGAGGATACGACGCGTTATTAGGTACAACCTATGCAGAGATAGGGAGCCGCGCGCGTGGTATGCACAAGTGCCAGGGCATGTCACAGCTGGTCGCTCTACCGGCCAGTGCTATGGGTGCGAGGTTCCAATTGGTTGAGTCAATAGATTCAACTTTGTTCGAGTCTGAGGAAGCTTCACTTTTTGACGGTGTTGATACGTCGGTCCAAGCATTGGCGTCATTTTCTGGTTCCAATCCACCGGTGGGCTTGACGCAAGCTCTGGAGACGATTGCTGGGCATAGTACGGAGGCGCTCGATCAGTACAAGCGCAACGGATTGTCGGGTGCTCGCCTTCCGATCCTGAATGGCTTGCAGGCCGTTCGTGAACTTCGTGACAGCCTTGCTGCTATGTCGCTTTCTGAGGACGTTCAGTGGGAGATCGATTTTCGACTGGCGACGAAAGAACGTCAGTTTGTTAACGCTGCATTATTGGTCCATTCGTTACGCATTGAGGCGTTGGCTAGTGACGGTCTTGTCGTTCCAGGTCAAACAATCGATGTTTCTGTGCTGATTGCGAATCGAGGAAGCGTTCCCGTTACCGTGCGCGGAGTGAGAACTTCTGGTTTTGCGGGCGCTGGTGCTTGTGACACCGAAAGCATCGTGTCTGGGTCGGTTTATTCCTGTGCGCAAGCTGTTACGGTTCCGATTGATACGCGACCAACCGACATTCATTGGCGTCACGAACCTGATGCTGATCGGTACATTGTCGATGAGGATGTGCCGTTTGGTGCTCCGTTTCGATCGACACCCTTTAGGGTGTCCTTAGAGTTTGACTTGGGTCAAGGGGTCAGCGTGGCAATCGATAGGCCCGTTGCGTATCGGTACTCTGACGACATTTTTGCCGGGGAGAAACGTACTTCTCTCAGTGTTGTCCCTAGATTTGTAGTGTCAATGACGCCTGAGATTGCCATCATTCCGACCGACCGTGATGAAGACCATGAAGTTCGAGTCAGTGTTATCAATGCGGGTCCCGATCCGAGTTCTGGTGAAGTGACGTTGAGACTTCCGACTGGATGGAGTGCAATGCCTGAAACCATACCGATTCGGTTTTCACGGGAAGATGAGTCGCAGACTGTACGCTTTCAGGTTTCAACCGGTGGTAGTCAGGTAGGAGAATATCGCGTTGGAGCTGTTGTCGAAGATGGGACTGAGCAGTTTCAGCGTGGCTTTCAGGTTGTTGAGTACCCACATATCGGGCGTCGTCACCTTGGTCGTGCAGCGGAAGGGCATTTCAAAGTGATTGACGTGTCAATGGTTTCGGATCTTTCTGTTGGATATGTTGATGGCGTAGGCGATGCTGTTCCGCCGGCGATCGAACAACTTGGGGCATCATTAGAGTTTGTCGACAGTGACGACCTGGCGTGGGGTGATCTTCAACGGTTTGATGTAATCGTGACAGGTGTGCGAGCGTATGAGCGTCGTCAGGATCTCCGTGCCAATAATGATCGGTTATTGCAGTACGTTGAGAATGGTGGGACAGTGATCGTTCAGTACAACAAGTTCGAGTTTAATCAAGCTCAGTATGGGCCTTACCCGGCTCGGGTGAGTCGAAATCGTGTTACCGATGAAAGTGCTCCGATTCGAGTACTGGAAAATGATCATCCACTGTTCGCGTGGCCAAATCGTATTGCCGCCCAGACGTGGGACGATTGGGTGCAAGAACGAGGGCTCTATTTTTTGGGTGATCGGGATGATAGCTATATCGACCTTGTTGAACTCGAAGATTCTTTTGAATTTAATCCTGGTATCAAACGCGGCGCACTCGTTGAGGCGCGAATTGGTGATGGACGTTGGCTTTATGTTGGCCTCGGTTTGTGGCGCCAGTTGCCAGCTGGAACTACCGGCGCGTATGCACTGTTAGCGAACTTACTGAGTCTGGGACAGGCTACAGAGCCTTAGTCCTCGTCGGTTGGACGACCGAGGAAATATACTTCGCCTGTCGGGTTCATCATTTCACCCTCCGGTTCAAGCGTAATAGCAACTGGAACAGGTGCAAGCACTCCATCAGGTGCTTCAATACCTGTTGTTGTTCGTCCGGTGGGATCGATTGTCAATGGTCCTCCACTGATTGGGCTTGCCATCGGCACGAACCAGAGGTGGTACGCTCGCCCTGCAGGTGCAGGCGGCAATCCTGTGACGGTTAGAACGATACCGTGCTCAGTACTCCAAAACACTCGGGCCTGTGCGTTTGGCGCGGCTGGCTGAGCCGTCAGCGGCATCGGGATGAGATCGTCGGCAGCAAACAGATCAGCCCGCTGGTCCGATTCACGAGCGAGGCGAAGCGCGGCCTCTGATTGCATTTCTGCGAGCACGGCGCGCTGGTTTGCCGCGTCGAGGTTTTCTTCAAGTGAGCGAGCAAAGTTGACCTGTTGCGAAGCGTACCAACCGAACCCGCCGGCAGCGACCAAAAAAATAACAGCCGACATATTAAATAAGCTGCGACGGCTGTTTGTCTGTCCGGAGTTAGGCTCGACCGTGTGCTGCTGGCTTTTGTTGATCTTATGGTGATCAGAATCCGCGCCTGAAGAAACACCAGTAATTGATTGAATTATTCGGTTCCGAAGTTGTACCGGTGGTTCGTGGTATGGCACCGCCCGAGTAAGCGCATGGGAAACCGGCAACAGCTTCATGACTTCATTCACGCAGTTCTGACATGTTTCGATATGTGTTTCAAAGTCCTTGCGTTCGTCGGCGTTGAGTGCACCAAGGGCGTACAGACCGGCCAAACCGCTGAATGGGTCATTGGTCGGGTTAGTCTCCATCACGTCTTGGCCTCAAGTGTTGCGCACAACGTGTGGAGTCCCATTTGCACCTTGTTTCTGATGACTTCCATCGGGTGCTCCAGACGTTCTGCAATTTGTACCGGTGAAAGTCCTTCGAAGTAGGCAAGTTCAATAGAAATTCGTTCAAGTCGAGGTAGCCCGATGAGGGCGTTTCGCAACGAATCGGCGGCGTCAGTTGACGCGACGTCGAAGCGCTGTCGTTGTGCTGGATCAGGAAGTTGAATGGTCGCAGCATTTACACTAATTCCACTATCGCTACGTGAGCGCACCGCATCAACGGCGAGACGCCGGGTGATTCTGAGTAGCCAGCTATTTATTGAATCCCGTTCTGGATCAAACCGGTTTGCTTCGCGGTGAGCGTGCTGAAACGTTTGTTCCACAATGGTTTCGGCTTCACGCTGATCATTAACGATATGCAAAGCGAGGGAGAATACACTGATTCCATGCGTATCGTAGAGACGGCTGATAGTGCCTGAGTCAGCAGCCGCTAGTTGTTCGGATAGGGTTTTGGCCATCGGAACTGGCTGATTTGGTGTATGAGACGATTGTTTAACCATAAGTGAGAATGCCCGATTTTACTCTGATAGATGGCTCAGTTGTCTAGTAATGAACTCGTTCGACTAGCCACGAACTTGACACTGGTCTAGGCTAGTGGGGACGGAACTGGTAGTTACCGAATCAGGTGGAGTGGGCTATGCAAAATCGCGACCAAATTTTTAATCGTCGGACATTTCTGACAGCGGGGTCGGCAACGTTGCTGGCATCTACGGTGTCCCGTCTTTCCGGGTCCGAAGGCGCAGCGTTTCAGGAATTACCTGAGCGTCTGCGTGGCGTGCGGGCGATGACCTTTGACGTTTTTGGTACGGTGGTCGACTGGAGGACCAGTATTACCAAAGAAGGTGAGGCGGTCGGGCGCAGGTATGGGATTCAGGCTGAGTGGTCCGCTTTTGCGGATGATTGGCGTGGCGGATACGGACCGGCTATGCAGCGTGTACGGAGTGGTGAACTTGGGTGGACAAAAATTGATGACCTCCACCGGATGATTCTTGACGATTTGGTTCCGCAATATGGGTTGACTGCGCTGAGTGATAATGAGCTTGATGACCTGAACCGTGCTTGGCATCGACTGATGCCATGGCCTGATACGGTCGAAGGATTAACGCGGTTGCGTAAAGGGTACGTCTTGGCATCGCTATCGAATGGAAATGTGGCATTGCTTGTCAATATGGCGAAGAATGCTGGACTTCCGTGGGATGCGGTACTGTCTGCCGAGTTAGCTAATCAGTACAAACCTGATCCTGAGGTGTACCTCAAGGCGGCGGATTTGCTCGGTCTCAAGCCGGAAGAAGTCATGATGGTGGCCGCGCATAAAGGTGACCTACGTGCGTCAGCAGACGTGGGGTTTCGGACTGCCTATGTACCCCGACCCACAGAATTTGCCCCGCATGTTGAACGAGACCTAACTCCAGATCCAGACTTTGATCTCGTTGCAACGAACTTTAATGACATGGCGGCACAACTCGGGCTCTGACGCATACTTTGCTACATCTTGGTAGCAGCCGTGCGAAGTCTGACGTAATCAGCGACCCAAATGCCGTCTACTGTTCGCAGGTCGGGTTCCAGTAGGTCTCTGACTTCCTTGAGTAGTTGTGGTCGTTCGGATTTACTTACCGTTGCTAAGAACGGTTTGGCGAAGATCTCCAGCCATGATGTGACATCTGACGGTAATGGTGTGGGGCGAGGAAATACACTAAGCATGTCAACATGGAAACTGTGAGCTTCAAGTCTGGCGTGATATTCATCACCCGTTGGGAAATACCAAGGGTTCACACGACTTGCGTCGATCCCACGATGACTTAGAGCGGTGCCAAGTGCGTTCTGGATCGTTGAGACACATCCTGCGCCTCCGAATTCTGCTACCAGGCGTCCACCCGGTACGAGGGCGTTTCGGATTTGCGTTAATACTTCGTCGGCATCCGTGATCCAATGTAAAACAGCGTTTGAAAAAATGGCGTCGAATTCACCTTCAAATCCTAAGTCGGTTGCGTCGAGGATGCGCGCATCAATACCGCGTTCGAGTGCCGCCCACACTTGTTCGGGGCTGCTGTCGATTGCGACAACGTCGCATCCGGCGGCAATAAGCTTCTCCGTAAGCGCACCGTCGCCGCAACCGAGGTCGAGCACGCGCTCGCCGCGTTTTGGGTTAAGCAGATCAATTACAGGCTGGCCGAGTTCTGAAACGAATCGCGCGTGGCGTGCGTATTCGTCGGGGTCCCATGTTTGCTTCATGCCGTTGTTGTTCTCAATGATTGTGGACTACAAAATTAAACTAGAAATTTAGCGGGTCTGTGGGGGTTCGATGTTGAGCCGACCGGTATAAATGGCCATTCCAACAACGGCATCGATACCTTCTTCATTGAGACGGTCAATTTCAGTTTGCGTGGTAATGCCGCCAGCTGCGGTAACCCGGCGTGATGTCGCCTGCTTTACCGCCATGATTGCATCGAGGTCAGTGCCTTCCATCAACCCTTCTTTATCGACATGCGTATATAAAAATTCTCCACAGAATGGTTCAAGTGCCTGCACCGCATCAACGGCTGTCAGAGACGTTGCCTCGGTCCAGCCCTTGATCACAACTCGACCGCCTTTGCTATCGACCGCTGCGATGATCCGACGTTTTCCAATCGTGCTCGCTAATGTGTTGGCAAAGTCGATGTTTGGCTTACCTTCCAAAAAGAGTGAAGACCCAATTATTACCGCTTCCGCTCCGTATTCGAGTACCTCGCACGCTCGGTCGATCGTGCGGATTCCGCCTCCGATGCGGCAGGGAAGTACCGATGCAACTCGACGAAGTAATTTGTCATTTGCGCCAGTTCCCATCGCAGCATCTAAGTCGATAAGTTGTACACGTGGAAAACCTCTAAAACGACTTATCCATAAGTCAAGGTCATCTGTTGCAATAGCTGGTCGCTCACCCTGTATGAGCTGAACAACTTGACCGCCTTTAAGATCAATCGACGGTATTAGCATGAGAGACGAACTGGTATGCCGTTCTGACGCAAGTGATTCTTTAGGTCACTTACGGCATGTTCGTTGTAATGAAAAATTGAGGCGGCGAGTGCCGCATGCGCTTGTCCTTTCGTAAACACATCAACAAAATGATCGAATGTCCCCGCACCACCTGATGCAATCACGGGAATGGACACTGCGTTCGATACTGCCGCTGTTAGTTCGCAGTCGAAGCCACTTTTCGTGCCGTCTCGATCGATCGACGTCAAAAGAATTTCACCGGCGCCACGGTCGGCGGCTTCTCGCGCCCAGTCTACGGCGTCTCGACGAGTGGCTTGTTGGCCGCTACGTACATAGATTTGGAATATGTCGCCAACACGTTTGGCATCGATAGCTACGACAACCGCCTGACTGCCGTATCGTCGTGCAAGCGTAGTGAGTAGTTCAGGATTCGCGATGGCCGCGGTGTTTAGGCTGACCTTGTCCGCCCCAGCTTCTATGGCAGCGTCAGCATGAGCTTCGTCTTTAATGCCACCACCAACACACAGTGGCAGAAAAATTTCTTTGGCAACAGCGTGGATCGTATCGGCCAGCGCCTTCCTTTTTTCAATAGTTGCTGTGACGTCAAGAATAACGATTTCGTCAATGCCGTCACGATTGTATCGTCGTGAGAGTTCACCTGGGTCGCCGGCCACTCGAAGGCCTTCAAAATTGATGCCCTTGACTACTGATCCATTTCTGACGTCTAGGCACGCGATGATGCGTTTGGACAACATGGGTATACGATGCTGTACTTTAGGATGCGTTAATCCGGTTTAAAAAATTTTTCAGAATACGAAGTCCAATGTCACCTGATTTTTCAGGGTGAAACTGCACACCGACCAACTGATCTTGTTCTACAACACTGGCGAAATCTATTCCGTAGTGTGTTGCTCCGACGCATTCGGTGGTTATTGGTGCCGCGAAGGAATGGGTAAAGTACACCTGATTACCTTCGTTGACACCTTCGAGGATCCAGGAGTCCCGTTGTCGGTGAAGGCTGTTCCAGCCAACGTGTGGGACTTTGTATGTTCCTACTACCGAGGTGTCTCCCGCTTCTTGTTCAAGTAAACGGCAACAGCCGTCGATCGCGCCGAATCCCGGTACATCTGGGGCTTCATCACTGCCACTAAATAACCACTGAAGACCGAGGCAGATACCTAAGAGTGGGGTGCCTCGGTCGACTTCATTGGCAATGCCTTGTCGCCATACTCCGTCAAGCGCGGTTGTCGCTTCAAAGTTTCCAACACCTGGGACGATGATTGCGGTTGCATGGCCGAGGTCCTCTGGTACCTGTGGTGTCTCGAACACTGCGTCAAGGTAGCTCAGGGCTTTTCGCACAGATGTCAAATTACCGGCGCCGTAATCGATCAATTTAATCATGATATTGCAGGCTCATTCACGATTAGAGTAGTTCTTTTGTGCTCGGGAGCATTCGCCCGAGCTGTTTGTCACGTGAGCAGGCCACGCGCAGTGCACGTGCAAAAGCTTTAAACAAGGCTTCGATCTGGTGGTGGCTCGACCGACCGTAGAGCACTTTGACATGAACGTTCGCTCGCGCCCCTTGGGCAAACCCATCGAAGAAATCGTGCACGAGTTCAGCCTGGAGATCGCCGACTTTCTTCACTCGCAACTTCAAATCGACGACGGCATGTATTCGTCCGCTAAGATCGACCGCGGCGACACCGAGTGTTTCGTCCATCGGCATGACAAAGTAGCCGGCCCGATTAATGCCACGACGAGAGCCAAGTGCTTTCGATACAGCTTCACCCAAGGCGATGCCGACATCTTCGACCGTGTGGTGTTGGTCGACGTCTAGGTCACCGGTCGCTTTCAGCGTGAGATCGAATATTCCATGGCGAGCCAGCAGTTCCAGCATGTGGTCTAGAAACCGGATGCCGGTATCAACCTTGTAGCGACCACGACCGTCAAGCGCGAGTCGAAGTTTAATATTCGTTTCAGTGGTTTCTCGTTTAATGGTAGCGCTTCGCATTTTTCGTAGGACCCCCGTTTAGACGACACGCCGGGCGACGGATGACGCGTGGGCGCGTAAACCTTCTGCGTGGGCAAGTGAGATAATGCTCGGGGCAAGTCGGCGAAGCCCACGTTGGTTCAGTTGTTGCACGCTGTTTACGCGGACAAAATCAGATGCACTTAATCCGCCTCGAAATCGTGCAACGCCGGCGGTTGGCAGTACGTGGTTCGATCCTGTGGCGTAATCTCCGGCAGCTTGAGCGGCGTATGGCCCGACAAAAACCGTACCGGCTTTGACAAGACGATTTGCCATGGCGCGTGTGTCGGTGACAGCGTGTTCAGGAGAAATCGCATTTCCTAGATCGATAGCTTCGTCAATGGTTTTTGTCACGATAGCGACGCCATGAGTGTCGATCGAGGGGATTGCCGCCGGATGTTCTTTTAATTGTTTTGTTAATGCGGTACGGACGGCCGTAGCTAATGGACGGTTAGGTGTTACTAGAATGGCCCGTGCTTCAGGATCATGCTCGGCTTGCGCGATGAGATCAGAAGCAATCCAGTCCGGATTGCCATTTCGAGAGACAATGACGATTTCTGTAGGACCGGCATAAAAGTCGATGGGGCAGTCCGAAGCAACATACGCTTTGGCTGCGGAGACATACGCGCTTCCTGGTCCAACGATTTTGTCGACGGCTGGCACGGTTTTGGTTCCGTACGCAAATGCGCCGATGGCATGTGCGCCACCCATTTTGAATAAGCGTGTCACTTTGGCTTCCATTGCTGCGGCGAGCACCGCGGGTTCAGGATTTGGGCAGGCGACTAAAATTTCAGATACGCCCGCCACCTTTGCAGGAATGGTAGTCATCAGCAGTGATGAAGGCAGAGGGTAGCGTCCCCCTGGAACATAACAGCCCACGCGATCGAGGGGGGTGACCCTTTGTTCAATAGTCACACCCGGCACGACGGTGGTACGCCATGATTGTGGGATCTGCTTTACGCTCACACGTCGAATGTGACGTGCTGCTTCTCTAATTGCTTTCCGGACAGCTGGTGGTGTCGTTTTTGCTCCATCTCGAATTTCCTCGAAGGAGAGTTCGACTGGACCACGCAGCTTGTCGAAACGGCGGGCATACTTACGAACGGCACTATCGCCGTGTTTCCGCACGTCGTCAACAATTCGTTGAACGTTACGGACGCGCGTACTATCCGTGGATTGATTACGATTGAGAATAGATCGCAGTGCGCGCTTGTTTTTTGACGAAATAATTCTCATTCTCGACCTCTACAGCACAATCTTGTTCAGTGGATATTCCACGATGCCACGCGCACCCGCCGCACGAAGCTTCGGGATGAGTTCGCGAACAGCACGTTCCTCAAGAACGGTTGAGACCGCAACCCAATTGTCATCACTTAACGCCGACACTGTCGGTTTTTGGAGCGCTGGAAGTGACGTGATTATCGTCTCCAGTTTGTCTTTTTCGACATTGAGCATTAAGCCGACACGGCCTTGTGCTTCCATTGCTGCTTTTAAGAGCAATGCGATATTTTCAATTTTGGTTCGCTTATCGTTGTCTTCGAGTGCACGATGACTGGCGATCAGTTGTGGGTTTGACTCGAGAACAGTGTCAATAATACGTAAGTGATTTGCTCGTAATGTTGAACCAGTTTCGGTCGCTTCCACAATGGCATCCGCGAGATCGGGGGGCTTAACTTCGGTCGCGCCCCACGAAAACTCAACGCTGACGTTTACGTTAAGTTGTTTAAAGTACTCTTCGGTGGTTCGAACAAGTTCGGTCGAGATACGTGCCCCTTCGAGGTCTTCTGGTTTCTTGTATTGAGAGTCTTCCGGTACGGCAAGGACCCACCGTACTTTCCGAAAGCTTTGTTTTGAATATACGAGGTCCGCAATCGGAACGACGCTCTTTCCGGTTGTTGCTTGGTGCTCAGCAATCCAATCGATTCCGGTGAGTCCTGCATCAACGGCTTCGTCCGCGACGTATCGTGCCATTTCTTGCGCGCGAATCAGCGTGCACTCGATTTCGGGATCATCAATTGTCGGAAAATACGAGCGTGAACTAACGTAAATGTTGAAGCCGGCTCGCTCAAATAATTGAACCGTCGATTCTTGTAGTGATCCTTTCGGGATCCCCAATTTTAGTTTCATGCGATTGCATCCAATTCTTTAAAAAAGCATGTGCGCTCGCCTGTATGGCACACGTTGCCATCGCCTTGGCGTTGTACCCGAACGAGGACGGTGTCGTCGTCGCAGTCGGTCAGGAGGCGTATTACTTTCAGGGTGTTTCCAGATGTTTCACCTTTCATCCACAGTTTGTTCCGAGTACGACTGAAAAATGTCGCATATCCGGACGATCGTGTTCGCGCCAGGGCCTCTTCATTCATGAAGCCGACCATGAGCACTTCATTACTGTCATCATCTTGGATAACAGCAGGAATCAAACCATCAAGTTTTGAAAAATCCATCTATTGTGACTCCACATACAAAAAAAGCCTCGCCGCAAGTGGCGAGGCCTCGTGGTGCGTGAGTGTTACCTTGTTCGGACGTTACATCACACGCAGTACCACCAGCCCGCCGTGCGGCGGTGATGATGATGAGAAAAGGTGTGATGAACACTCAGCATTGAATTTCAACCCTATCTTAGTGCGGTGCTGTCAGTCAACTCCGCTGAGTAGGCTATGCAGTACTCAGGTATCTCGACCACGTTGTTTCCTTGGATGCCGATTGTCGGTCCACATAGGCCCGCATGCGGTCAGGGTGGTCAGTGAAGAGGGCATCAAATCCAAATTCAATCAGTTTTTCCATATCGGTTGTTTCGTTGACAGTGTGAACTGCGGAGAGTAGACCTGCTTGTTGGGCTCGTTCCGCTAGTGATGAGGATGCCAGTCGATGCGGAATATGGAGGGCTGTTGCTCCGGACACACATGCGAGTTTCGTGATGGCTTCGTGCGTGGAGAATTGATCGGAGAGTAGCGCCGTTGTTAGATGTTCTTGTCTGTCTCGTAGACTCGTGATGATGCGACGAGTATAGGAAGATATAACTACTGAGCGTGTTGCACGGAGCGCTTCGACTTGGGTGCCGACAAGGTCGGCAAGTTGATCGAGACAAAGTTCATCTTGTATTTCAGTTTTCACTTCGATATTGACCAAAATACGATTCTGACACAGGGCGAGTGTTTCGCTGAGGCTAGGAAGGACGGTGCCTGCAAATTCGCGCCCGAACCACGAGCCAGCATCAAGCGTTTGTAATTCCGAAAGTGTATGATTTTCGACAATCCCGCGGCCATTTGTTGTTCGTTCAAGTGTGGCATCGTGAATGACAACGAATTGTTGGTCTCTCGTTAATCGGATATCAAACTCAATCATATCTGCCCCGGCGTCAATGGCATTTTGAAATGCGGGAAGGGTGTTTTCGGGTGCGATAGCAGAAAAACCTCGGTGGGCAATCACAGTCGGTTTTGCCATGAATGATTTGTTATTTTTAAGACTGCTAAAGATCGAGAGCAATGGTATTCTCAGAATGATGGCACATCTTTTTAACTTTGGATTGACCCTTGCTGTGATTCTTGCAGTTCACGGGCCAGTAGAAGCACAGGAGTCACCGGAAGAGGCAGCGCGGGCGGCTCTCAATGAATATTTTCGAGCGTGGAATGCTGCTGATAATGAGGCAATTGCATTAGTTAGTAACTTTCCGCGAGTGAGTGTCGGACCGAGCGGTCAGATAGTGGTGAGAGACACCGCCGAGGATATCGCGATTGACTTCGACACACTCCGTGCCGCGGAACTCTGGGACCACAGCACGCTCGATTTAGTAGATGTGGCTCACAGTTCTGCTGATAAGGTGCACTTTCGGGTTGTCGCGAGTCGGCGCTACGCGAACGGTAGTCCGTACAGGACTAATCCTGGACTCTACATTGTTACGCAGCAGGATGGTCATTGGGGATTGCAATTGCAATCCGTTCTTCCCGCGACTTTTTCAGCTGCGCCCTAGTCCTGCCGGGCTTCGCGACCGATCATGACTTCGGTCGCTTTTACGATGGCCGTTGCTTCTTCACCTCGCTTCAGGTTCAGCTCATCGATGGCATCCGCAGTGATGACGGCTGTGAGTTGCTGGTCGCCTATGCGTAATCGGACTTGCGCGAGGAGACCTTCGCGTCTGACTTCTTCAACGACACCTTGTAGTCGATTTCTCCCGCTGAGTGAGACTAATACGCCACCATGTACAGCCTGGTGGCGGCGGGGAGGAAGAGCATCACGTTGGGCAAGGAGTCGGGTTAGTTCGCGCTCAGAAATGCGATGGTGACCACCGTCTGTTCGAACGGTTCGGACGCTTCCTTTGTAGATCCATTGCTTTAGGGTCGAATACGCGACGCCCAGGCGATTCGCCGCATCACGCACGGTAATTAGTGACATATCGTCTTTAAATATGCATTAAATCGTATATTAAATCAACTAAAATAGTATTATAATGACTACTATAATGCGGTCATTATCTTTGTTGTTGATCGTGGGTTTCTGGCTGCCTTCGTGTAGCTGGCCAGTGGCCCAGTCTGGCAGTTTATCGACGGCGACGGTTGTTGTATCAGTGGCGGCCAGCCTATCCGATGCGGTGGGAGATGTGGCCAATGTGTTTGAGAAGCAAACAGGTATCCAGGTCCTTGTGAATGCCGCAGGGTCGCAAATATTAGCCACGCAGATTATTGAAGAGGTACCAGTGGATGTGTTTGTTAGTGCGGACGAGCGCCAAATGATCCGTACCATTGCCCAGGGCAACATGGACGAAGGAAGCTATCTTCAGTTGTTATCGAATCAGCTTGTTGTTGTCGTACCTTCCGATCGGTTGATGGGGATCAGTCGACCCGACGATCTGATTGCGCAGTCGGTTCGGCGGATTGCACTTGGGGATCCTGAGGCGGTTCCAGGCGGTGTCTATGCTCAAGAGTATCTCGAGCAGGAAGGAGTGTGGGATGCTCTTGAGTCAAAGGTCGTTCCGATGCGAAACGTACGCGCCGCGCTGCGTGCGGTAGAGGCTGGCACGGTAGATGCTGGTGTCGTTTATCGAACCGATGCGCGACAGTCAGTTAACGCGGTAATTGCCTTTGACGTTCCGGTCGGTCGCGGTCCACGCATTATTTATCCCGCCGCCGTGTCAACTGAACCACCCAACCCGGAGAGCGCGGCGCAGTTTTTTCTATTTCTGCAAACGTCGACCGCGCAGCAAATTTTTGAGGCGTATGGCTTCATCTCATTACTAGCGCATTGACGACTTTTGTGACGGTATGACTGAGCTTTTTGAGGTGACCGGTTTCACCGTGTTAATGGCGGGCGTGGCGACCCTTGTCATGCTTCCGCCTGGAATTTTTGTCGCATGGATACTAGCCCGGCGACAGTTCTATGGTCGTTCAGTCCTCGAGACTGTGGTCACTCTTCCTCTCGTTGTGCCGCCAGTTGCGACCGGATTGATTCTTTTGAAACTTTTGGGTCGCCGAGGATTATTTGGTGGGGTGATTGACGCCATTGGGGTGGATGTTGTTTTTACCTGGAAGGCAGTGGTTGTGGCAATGGCGGTTATGGGATTTCCATTACTTGTCCGTTCTGCCCGAGCCGGATTTGAGGCGGTTGACCGGCGTTACGAAGGAGTTGCAGCAACGCTAGGGGCGCGTCCTTTGAAAGTTTTTTGGACCATCAGCTTGCCGCTTGCCAGGCGCGGGGTGTTGGCTGGTGCGGTGCTGGGATTCTCACGGGCGATTGGTGAGTTTGGTGCCACCGTTATGATTGCCGGTTCTCTTCCTGGGTCCCGAACACTGTCGGTAGCCATTTACCGACATGCTGAACTCGGACAGGATACGGCAGCCTCAATACTGATCATTGCGGCCGTGGCTATCGGTTTCGTGGCTGTTTATGTCGCGAATCGTCTCGGAGTCGCGACGTGAGGGGGAACAAAGGAGCCTTGTTGACGCTTACAATTAAGCTTCGTCAGGGGCAGTTCGTACTCAACATTTCTGCTGAGATAGAAACGCAAGCCGTGGCAATTGTTGGACCGTCTGGGTCTGGTAAAACGACAATCCTCGATGCCGTTGCCGGACTACGTCAGCCGGATGCAGGCGTGATACAGGTTGGCCAGAAAATATTGTTTGACAGTCACAGCGGGATTAATCTGCCTCCGTATGAGCGACAGATTGGATACGTCCCACAGGATTTGGCACTGTTTCCACATTTAACTGTGCAGCAAAATGTTCTATACGGCATGTCTAACGGGGATGCCGAGGAACACGCACGACCGGTTCTTCAGATTCTCGAGATTCAGGAATTGCTCTCCCGTGCCATCGGAAAACTTTCAGGAGGCGAACGACAGCGAGTCGCGTTGGCGCGTGCGCTGATGGCGCGACCAATGGTCTTACTACTCGACGAACCTCTTTCAGCCCTTGATGTTGATCTTCGAGATCGTATCCTGCCGTATCTTGAACGTGTTCGCGAAGAACTGAAGATACCAATGATCTACGTGTCACACGTTCCAGATGAAGTGAGGCGGATCGCTGACTGGGTGATCGCGTTAGCTGATGGGAAAGTCGTTCGGTCAGGCGTGCCAGCGGAAGTCTTTGGCTTCGAAACCGAAAAGCACCTAGCCTAGGCCGACACCAAAAAAGGTAAACAGCAACCAACAGGTGGCTCCACCGACGAGAGTCATCGATAAGCCCCAAGCCATCAATTTGTTAAATAGTTTTCGGCTGTCTTCATGCGGCGGTGCAGCCGCCATACACAGTGCACCGAGTGTAGAGAGGGCAGAAACATCTACTAGATGGGCGCCGATGTTCATCGAGGAAGCGATTGCGAGTGGATTGATTGCGCCGAGTTGCTGTGCCATGTCCGTTACGGTTGGCAGAAACATCGGTAGTACTACACCTGAGGTACTACTGTAGATAGAAATAAATCCTGTCGTAAATGCCATGATGGCAGTGGCCGTGTTTGCTGTCGAAATATTGACAAGCATTCTCGTAAAGAGGTCCAGGCCACCAGTTTTGTCGAGTACGGAAATCAAAACTGTAACGCCGCATACCATCATGATGACCCGCCAAGGCATCTGTGAGACAGCTGCTGTTTCGTCACCGGCTTTGAGTACGACGAGAATGATTGTGCAGGCAAATGCACCAAGGCCGACGTCGACATTAAACAGGATGACACTGCTCAGCAACATCCCGATCACAACGATTGTGTACCAATGCTTCCGTTCCAGTTTGATTTGTTGTTGCGAAGTCTTATCTTTTGTTAGAACAACTAAGTCACCTTCATGTCGGCGTCCCAATAGCCGCCATCCGCCAAATAAAAAATATGCGGTGAAAACGACTACGGTTTGCGCCATCATGTTGTTCAGGAATGTGAGAGTTTCATAGCCTCCGAGTCCATTTTCAGCCATTACACCATTCACGATAATTCCTGCCGGTGCAATCGGAGAGAGGGCGCCGGCATTGCCACCGTGACCAATCATGATCGCCATCAAAAATGCTGGGATACGTACCTGACCGGCGACAGCCATTGCCATTGGTGCCATTAAAGCTGTTGAGGCAATACTGCCGGGACCGATCGAGGAGAGTATGAACGACAACAAAAAGAACATCATTGGCATTACACCGACGTTGCCTTTACAAAAGCGAACGGCTTTTTGGGCAATAAGGTCAAGCGTTCCATTCGCTTGCGCAAGTGCAAAAAGTAACGTGACACCGGCAAGTGTGACGAAAAGACGTGTGGGGAATCCGTCCATGACTTCTCGCGGACTCATGTCCGCGAAATACACGCCAACGATCCATGCGAATGAAATTGCGAGGAACCCGACGTGCAGTCGCATTGTGCAGCTGATAATGATGGTAATAAGCCCCGCGCCGAGCGAGAGGGTCGCGGCGTCCATGAAGCGCGAGTATATCCGTGGTGACAGACGACGGCTAGTTCTTTAACTGGTAGGAGTCTTTAGATGGCGATATGTGCATCATCGACGGATCACGGGCGCTTTCGTTTCAGTCTGTTATCGGTTAACTTCTGGTCGGCGACGGTCAGTGCATTGGCCGACTCACACATTATCATTCTGGGTCTTGTGACTCTGACGGTTAGAATGATGAAACGTATCGACTGAAGTCGAGGAGAACGCATGTGGTGATTTACGGGGTCGCGTTGTTGTCGTTCTGCTATCTGATGGGCATGTTTGCTGGTGACCTGTTGGGCCAGCTTATGGGTGTGCAGGCAAATGTCGGTGGTGTTGGCATAGCGATGATTTTGCTTCTTGTGCTTCCAAATCTTGGGTCACGGGACGTTGCTCTCAGTCCGATTACGGAAAAGGGCATCGGATTTTGGAGCGCGATGTACATTCCGATTGTTGTGGCAATGGCCGCGCGGCAAGATGTGTACTCGGCGCTTTCTGGCGGATGGATGGCAATTGTTGCCGGCATCGCTGCGGTTGCTGCGAGCTTTGCGCTTATCCCGGTGTTGGCGCGCTTCGGGCAAGGTGGTCAGGATGATTCTTGACACGCTGGAAACAGCATTATCGGCGAGAGGACTGATTACAGCGTTCATGTTTGTTGGAGCTCTCGTGTGGCTCTCATATCTCATCTCCAACAAATTGACACGTGGGCATGTTCATGGGTCGGCGATTGCTATTGCGCTCGGCTTGGTTTTTGCCTGGTATGGAGGCATGACGACAGGCGGGAATACTGGTCTTGCAGACATTCCATTACTTGCAGGTATCGGTGTTATGGGTGGTTCGATGTTTCGCGATTTTGCGATCGTTGCAACAGCCTTTGGCGCTGATTTAAGTACGCTAAAGCGCGCCGGTCTCGTCGGCGGCATTTCGATTGTTATTGGTGTCGTCCTATCGTTTGTTGTCGGTGCGGTTGTTGCTGTGGCTTTTGGGTATACGGACCCGATTGCCGTCACGACTATTGGAGCGGGGGCGGCAACTTACATCGTGGGTCCGGTTACAGGGACAGCTTTAGGGGCGGGTAGCGATGTGATTGCCTTGAGTGTGGCAGCAGGGCTTACGAAATCTGTTCTCGTCATGATTGGGACGCCCTTTATCGCTCCGAAAATTGGGCTCAATAATCCGCATTCGGCACTGATTTATGGGGGATTGATGGGGACAACGAGCGGTGTTGCCGGTGGGCTTGCCGCAACGGACCCAAAACTCGTGCCTTACGGTGCGATGACTGCGACGTTCTATACGGGGGTTGGGGTTCTCCTTGCACCGTCGGTGTTGTACTTCATTGTACGTGCGCTTATCTAACTCAGTACATATTCAGCAAAGGCATCACGCTATTCAGTTGTTCGAGTTCTGATGATATATCTCGTACATCATGGGCAAGCGACTGATGGCACCGTGAGTGCTCAGAGACCACTGACGACATTCGGGCAGAGGTCTGTGGAACGGCTTGCAGGCCGTCTTGTTGAACAAGGTGTTTGCCCAGTTGAGATATGGCACAGTGGAAAGCTTCGAGCTCGTCAAACAGGGAATGTACTACTGACCGCGTGCAATCCGGCTGCACAGTTCGTGATGGTTCGAGGTCTTCAACCGGCCGATCCGTCAGATATTATGGCTGATCGTTTGGCAGGTGAGCAGCACGAAATCATGTTGATTGGGCATATGCCGAATCTGCCAAGGCTGTTAAGACGACTGATTGGACGAATCGGTGACAAACATGAGATTGAGTTTCCTCCTCACGGCGTAGTGGCGCTTAAAAGCAATGATGAAGGGATGACCTGGCGAGAACAGTGGCGTTGTGGGGACAGTGACTAGCTGACGATCAGACCGCGATGTTTCGTAAGTAGTTCCCACGCTCGCCGAACATGCTTGTCAGTGGTGCGGATATGGCCGATGGCAAGTCTTAACGTAAAACGTCCATTTAGCCGGGTGTGCGACAGAAATACCTCTCCATCGGTATTGATGCGTTCAAGAAGTTGTTCGTTTAAGACATCGGTCTCGGTGTCATCCTCCGATGTACCTTTCGCGCGGAAGCACACGACACTGAGCGGAACAGGGGCCGCACGCTCAAAGTCTTCGCTTTCATCAACCCATCCGGCGAAAAGCTTGGCGAGTCGCATATGGTCGGCGAGTCGATCACGAAGACCGTCCGAGCCAAAATAGCGAATAACCGCCCAAAGTTTGAGGGCGCGAAACCGTCGTCCCAGTTGAATGCCAGTATCCATTAAATTTCTAACTTCACCGGCTTCCGGAGTCTGCAAGTAGTCCGGGGTCAGACTAAACGCCGAACGCACAATGTCCATATGCCGACAGTAAAAAGCACTGAGGTCGAACGGCGTGAAGAGCCATTTGTGTGGATTAACCACGAGCGAATCGGCTTGACTGCAGCCGTCAAGAATATTGTGTGTGTCTGGTACCAATGCCGCTGATCCCGCATAGGCGGCGTCAACATGGAGCCAAATCCCTTTCTCAGTGCATATTGATGAGATAGCGCTCACGGGATCAACGCTTGTTGTTGACGTTGTGCCAACTGTAGCAACAACGGCGATGGGTATCTCACCCTTGGCTATGTCTGACTCGATCGTTTCTTGAAGCACGTCTGGCCGAAGCTTGAATTCAGCATCGACCGGAATCTTTCGTACCGCGTCGTGCCCTAATCCAAGAGTCATTGCGACTTTATCGATCGAGGAGTGCGCCTGTTCAGAGGCATAAATGCGCAATGGCCCTAGCTCTTTCCGTCCTGCGAGTCCTCGTGTTCCGACGTCGGGTATGGTTCGATGACGCGCTGCGGCTAGTGCATGCAGACTTGCGATCGATGCGGTGTCATAGATAACGGCTTCAAAGCATTCCGGCAGGCCAAGAAGTTGGCGGAGCCAACTCAGAGTAACTTCTTCCAATTCCGTCGCGGACGGCGACGTGCGCCAGAGCATAGCTTGCACATTCAATGCAGCCGATAAAAATTCCGCCAAGATACCGGGCGCGCTCCCAGAAATCGCGAAATAACCGAAAAACCCAGGATGATTCCAGTGTGTGATGCCAGGAAGGAGAATTTCTTCGAAGTCCTTAAAGATGTCCTTAAAGGTTGTGCCTTTTACCGGCGGAGTTTTTGGTAGCGCAGTCTGTATTTCGCCAGGCTTGTTCTGGGAAAGTACAGGATAACGATCGGACGTGGCGAGGTACTCTGCGATCCAATCGACGAGCGCGTGACCGTTCTGCCGAAAGGTTTCGGCGTCCATGTCGCCGAGAAGATGGTTGTCCGCGCGGTCGTTATCAGGCACGGTGTGCCATGGGTTAGAAGATTAGTTGCTAGCGCTGACGTAATCGAGTGCGAATTCTCGTAATGCCGCGCTACTCAAACCGATCGCTTCAGCCTCAGCCAGTGCGGCATCGACGGCGTAGCCGTCCTGTTTGACGCGTTTGATTAACCACATCGCGCCCACGCGGTTTGCGGAACCACAGTGAATATAGACTGGTTGATTCGTCGGGTCGGCTACAGTTTCGAGAAAAGATTCGGCAACTTCAGCAGTCGCTTCTCTGAAGGGAATATGGATGTATTTCAATCCGGCTGCTTCCGCTGCTTGTTTGCCGGCGTCAACGGTCGCCCCGCGTTCTCCACCGGTACGGAAGTTGATAACAGTTGTAAAACCTCGGTTTTTCAATTCTGCCATCGCTTCCGGGGGCGTTGCTCCCGCACACGCCACTGTGGCATCAACGCGTGTGTAGTTGCGAACGCCTTCGGGCCCTTCCTCGGCTTGGAAAGACGGGCTGGTATCCTGGTGTTCGGTATTACTGCTTGATTGTGGTGAAGATGCGCCGCCGCAACCGGTGACGCTAACCATAGTGACCAAAAGGACACCAATAATCGTCGGGAAGTAACTTGACTGCTGCATGGGTTTCGATTGTAGCATTCTGTGACCAAAAAGGATTTCATTAATAGTCAAGGAGTCGTTCGTGTCAGAGATTGTGCATACCAGTCGAATGCGAATTGATCGAATCAAGGGCCCTATCCGGGAAATGCATCTTGAAGGATTTGAGCAGCCGATCCGATTCGGTGTTCATGGTGGAATCAAAAAATTCTACGGTGTCGAACCTGACGAGGAGGTTCCGGCCACTCTCGATTACATGATCGGAGCGGTTGGTGGTTGACTGCTCGGCACCCTTGCACGCGCACTGGAGGTGCGTGAAATTCCTGCTCCGAGTGACAAAATCACAGCCCAAGTTGAAGGCGATATTGAAGCGGTTGACAATGTTCTTCGCATTACGCGCATACGGGTTCGGTATGACCTGAAGATTCCGAAAGGAAAAAGGGAGGCGGCTGAACGAGCCGTTGCGCGGCATCCGAGTGGTTGCCCAGCGGCCAATAGTGTGAATGGGTGCATCGACATCGATATTTCAGCGACGATTACTGAGGAGTAACTCCAACGAGGTCCGAGGTCGAGTAGGGCGACTGGGTGCTGTGGAAACTGATGCTATTTGCTAACTAAGGGACCACAACCGATGGGGATTTCTTGGTCGTCTGCAAGTCTCCGAAGATATCGAGTGGTTGGGCGGCGATGGTTCCCTTTGTAGTAGCAAACTGAGGCTGTGAGACCCCTATGCCGGTTGGCGATTCTTACCGGAAACCCCGCCTTTCGACATCATGCAATAGGGGCTTTGGTGTCGCAAAATCAAGCCATCCATGAACACGGGGTTTATGGGGCCGTCTAAAGTTCTTGTAATGCGAGATCTGGGTGGCCCATGCTAGACTTGCCGCGCCGGAACTAGCCGTGGTTTCAGACCCTTCGTCCATCATTCCCGTTCTTCAGCATGTTGCAGCCCGGCTGCGAATGTCTTCCGTTCGATCAACCAGTGCAGCTGGGAGTGGTCATCCATCCAGTTGTTGTTCCGCTGCGGATATCGTTGCGGCCTTATTTTTTGGCCACATGAAGTTTGATGCTAAGAATCCGCAGCACGATCACAACGACCGATTTGTTTTGTCAAAAGGTCATGCGGCTCCGTTGCTCTATGCGGTGTGGGCAGAATTAGGCTTGGTTGAACAGGCAGACCTTGAGCGTTTGAGAAAGATTGATTGTGACCTTGAAGGACACCCCACGCCACGATTGCCATTCGTTGATGTTCCGACTGGCTCACTCGGACAGGGGATCTGTTCGGCGATTGGATTAGCGCTCAATGCTCGCCGGATCGGTTCAGACTACCGAACCTATGTGTTGCTGGGAGACGGTGAGTCTGCTGAAGGTTCGGTCTGGGAGGCTGCGCAGGTTGGTGAACTGTACAAGCTAGACAACCTTTGTGCGATTACCGATGTCAATGCACTGGGTCAGAGCGGGGTGACCCAATGGCAGCACGATATGGCAGCACTGCAGCGGAAATGGACAGCATTTGGTTGGCATACGGTTGTAGTGGACGGTCATGACATCGCGGAAATGTTAGCTGCGCTCGATGACACGAAACGCACCAGTGGGCAACCAACCATGATTCTGGCGAAGACCGTCAAGGGGAAAGGTGTTTCCTTCATGGAGGGCGAGGCCGGGTGGCATGGCAAACCGATCAAGCAAGGTGACGAGTTAGATCAAGCGCTTGGTGAATTGGAACAGCAGTTGGGTACAGATATGTTGCTTCCATCCGTTACGGGTCCATCCTCTCATAGTAAGGATTCTGATGGTCTTCCCGTTACGATAAAACTTCCGAGAGTGCCTCCGTATGACCGTGGTAGTGAAGTAGCGACTCGTGTCGCTTATGGCACAGCGCTCGCTGCACTCGGAGACATAGACCCTCGCATTGTTGCTCTAGATGCGGATGTTGGAAATTCAACATTCAGTCAGACATTCCAACTCGCGCACCCGAAGCGGTTTTATCAAATGTATATCGCTGAACAGGTAATGGTTGGTGCTGCGATGGGTTTTGCTAGTCGGGGTGCGATTCCGTTCCCATCTTCGTTCGCATGTTTTTTAACACGCGCGTCTGATTTTATTCGCATGGCTGGTATCGGACAGATGAATATCAAGTTAGCCGGTTCGCATGCAGGAATTTCAATAGGTGAAGATGGACCTTCACAGATGGCGCTTGAGGATCTTGCGATGATGCGTGCTGTGCCAGGCTGTGCGGTGTTCTATCCGTGTGATGGGGTGAGTACAGAGCGACTTGTCGAAGTTGCGGCGGCGTATCAGGGGATGGCTTACATCCGTACCAGTCGACCCAAAACGCCGGTTATTTATTCATCGACTGAAGAGTTTGTCCTTGGCGGTTCAAAGGTGCTTCGTGAGTCCGATAAGGACGTGGTGACAGTTGTTGCAGCTGGTGTGACAGTGTTTGAGGCGCTGAAGGCATATGAATCATTACTAAATGAGGGGATTACAGTTCGCGTCATTGATGCGTATTCTCTTCAGCCCATCGATAAATTGACGCTTGTTGCAGCAGGCCACCAAACTGGTGGTCGCATCGTGACAGTTGAGGATCACTATCCGATAGGGGGACTCGGTGACGCGGTGAGTGAGGCTGTTTCGAGCGACGGTATGGGAGTGGAACGGCTGGCTGTCCGTGCGGTTCCACGCTCAGGTGGTTCTGCGGAGTTACTTGAGCGTTTCGGTATTTCAGCTAATGGAATTGCTGAGGCGGTGCGTCGACAACTTCGCCTAAAGTCGTCGAATTCGAGCACGTCTGGCTAGACAGACACGCACAGGGTAGTTACCGCAAAGGTTCGTTTCAGCGGCACCCTTTACTTTTGCGCAAGCATTTTCTACTTCAAGAACGAATGTCATTTCGTTATTTTCACTTCTATCGTTCGGGTCATCTAACCGCTAGAATGGTGTCCGTATATTTAAAGTAACCGTACCCATGTACCGGTAAAGCCGAGGAGGTTTTCCGTGCCACATCTTTTATCTGAAAACTGTTGCAACCTGAGACATCGAGGCTTGTCCAAAGTAGTCCGGTTTATGAGGGTAAGACTAGTCGGTCTTTTCGCTATTGTGAGTGCAGTGGGTTTGATTACCGTCGCTGACAATCAAATTGGACTGGCCCAGACTGAGCAGGCACCAGGGCATGGGTATAGCCGGCCAGCAAAAAGTCGTCACGGGAGCCGCTCTGAAGTTATTGCTCCTCACGGCATGGTTGCTGCGAGTCATCCGCTGGCTGCCCAGGTAGGCCTGGAGATCTTGAAAGCTGGTGGCAATGCTATTGATGCGGCAGTCGCGGTTAATGCGGTTCTCGGTCTCATGGAACCTCACATGAACGGTGTTGGCGGTGACCTGTTCGCGATTCTTTGGGATGCTGAGGGCGAGCAGTTGCACGGTCTTAATGCGACAGGTCGTGCCCCTTACGAGATCAATCGGGAGGCCCTGGTTCGCCAGGGCGTCGAACGGATGCCTGGGACCGGTCCAGTCACGTGGACGGTGCCGGGTGCGGTCGATGGATGGGACAAGCTACTGAACCGTTTCGGCACGATGACTTTTTCGGAGGTGCTTGCTCCGGCGATTGCGTATGCCCGTAATGGTTTTCCGGTGAGCGAGATTATTCAAGGCCAGTGGGCGAGTTCGGAGCGCACTCTTGCGGAGTGGCCCGATTCGGCAAAAACCTATTTACCGAATGGTCGTCCCCCTCGTGTTGGTGAAGTCTTTACTAATACCGGACTCGCGCGGACCTACGAAGCGATCGCGCGGGGTGGCCGGGATGCTTTTTATCGTGGGGACATTGCCAGGAAGATCGTGGCATTCAGTGAATCCAATGGTGGGTATTTCACTATGCGTGACTTTGAGGATCACGATTCCGTATGGGTCGATCCGGTTGGCACGACATATCGCGGGTACGACATTTGGGAAATTCCGCCTAACAGCTCTGGCATTCTCGCGCTTATGATTCTGAATCTTCTTGAGGATTACGATGTGGCGAGTTTGGGGCACAATAGCGCAGAGGCTCTCCACCTATTTACAGAGGCGAAGAAGCTAGTCTGGGCGGATCGGAATACTTATGTTGCTGATGCCGATGCAAATGTGCTTCCGACAGCATCACTAATTTCGAAATCGTATGCTTCGTCACGCCGCACACTGATTGATCGGACACGTGCCGCGACGGCGGTGACTCCAGGAAAGCCATTCGAGTATAGCGACACGGTCTATCTCACGGTTGTTGATAAAGACCGAAATGCTATTTCACTAATCGAGAGTATTTTTGGTCCATTTGGGTCAAAGGTCGTGCCAGGCGATCTCGGGTTTGCCTTACAGAATCGGGGTTCTGGTTTTTCCCTTGAGGAGGGACATCTAAACTCACTGGAACCACACAAGCGTTCTTTGCATACCAACATGCCCGGTTTTATTACGAAGGATGGAAAGCCTTTTATGCCATTTGGAGTAATGGGAGGGCCGATGCAGCCACAAGGTCACTGGCAGGTGTTGTCGAACATCATTGACTTTGGTATGAATTTACAGGAAGCCGGTGATGCGGCACGGGTTCGGCATAGTCCAAGTCGTTATCCTGGAGGCACACTCGCCGTTGAACCTGGCGTGTCGGACGATGTGGTTGAGGAATTACGTCGCCTTGGACACCACGTCGAACGGCAGGGCGGCGGCGGCATGGGTGGTTACCAAGCCATTATGATCAATCCGGAGACTGGCATGCTCCACGGTGGTACCGACCCGAGGAAAGATGGGCAGGTTGCGGGATATTAGACCGTTTTTAAGGGGCTATTGAATCGTCGTTGGAATAGGATTTATCGTGTAGGAGTTTTTATGACATTGTCCATTACATACTGCACCCGTTGAAAGTACTTACCGAAGGCCTCCAGTCTGGCGGCTGCGATTAAGAACGAACTCGACTTCGAAGCTGAATTAATAGAAGGAACGAACGGTATCTTTGATGTCATTGCCAATGGAACAATGATCTTTTCGAAGCACGAGGAAGAGCGATTTCCTGATCATGAAGAGATCATTACGATGCTTCGATCAATGGCGTCATCGTAGGGTTCCTGACACGTCTCTTACCGACGGGATGTCTTCATGCCAGAAGCTGTAATTGGCACGCTTCGTTGGATATGCGGTGTCCTCCGGAAAGAAAAGATTCCCTTTCAAGTTGTTGGAGACATCGCCATCCTACTTGAAGGTGCATCGCCTCTTGTCAGCACGGTTGAATTGTTCGTTAGCGCGAAGTCTCTTCCACGACTTATACGTACGGTCCAGGATCGCATTACGGAATATCCGTGGCGACGACGTAACGAGCGGTGGGATTTGGTAATGATGGTACTCAACAACGATGATGTTGTGGTCTCGGTTGGAATTATTGATGGAGCCCGCGCGCGAGTCGGTACGTCGAGCGAATGGGTGGATGTGGTAATTGACCTCGAGGCATCACGAGTTGTAACTCTTAGAGGCGTCGAGATTCCAATTGCTTCTCGTTCTGAACTTGCAACAGAGCTGAGGTTACCGACACCAGGCGAAGAATTTCCGTAATAAGGTTTTCTGACGCTCGGTGAAGCGAACTTTACGCATTTGATGCGCTGTTTTACGAAGCGCATCTGCCTGTGTCGGATATGGATGAATTGTCGCGCCGATAGTACTAAGTCCTACATTTGCTTTCATTGCCAAGGTTATTTCACTGATCAGGTTGCCGGCATCAGCGGCGACGATTGTGGCACCCACGATCTCATCGGTGTTTCGTTTGACGAGTACCCTAACGAAACCGTTGTCTTTGCCGTCAATCACGGCGCGGTCGATGGCGTTCAGTGGTTGTGTAAATGTTTCGACATCTACGTCTTGTTTGGTGGCATCGGTGTTAGTTATGCCGACATGCGCCACCTCGGGATCCGTATACGTACACCACGGGATCAGTAAGCTGTCGGTTGAGACTCTACCGAGGCCAAACGGATGTGGGAAGAGAGCGTTTTGCACAACCATTTGGGCCATGGCGTCGGCGGCATGCGTAAATTTTAACGGAAAACAAATGTCACCGGCCGCGTAGATCCGCTTGTTCGTGGTGCGCAGGTACTTGTCGACGGTAACACCTGACCGTTGAAAGGCGACAGCCGCCGTTTCCAAATGAAGTCCTTCTATGTTTGGCGCACGGCCGACAGCAAGCAAGATATCGTCTACAACGAGTTCACCCATGTTGTCGTCCGTCTTGTAGTGAATGTGTTTTGTGCTTTCATTACCGATAACTGTCTCAATCTTGGCATTGAACACAAACTTGACTCCATCATCGGTCATTTGTTGTTGAAGCACTGTTGCGGCATCTTTGTCTTCGCGTGGCAAGAGCTGTGACTCGCGTTCAATTAGGGTGACTGCACTGCCGAAACGTGCGAAGGCCTGCGCGAGTTCACAGCCAATGGGACCACCTCCAACAACGGCGAGACGTTTCGGGAGTGTAGTGAGTGAAAACACGCTCTCGTTAGTGAGAAAGCCAGCTTGTTCGAGTCCATTAATAGTCGGAACGGCAGCGCGTGCGCCGGTGCAAATTGCAGCCCGTGAAAATTGCAGTACCGTTTCACCGACCGTCACTGAATCAGGTCCAATAAATTGTCCTTCCCCTATGTACACGTCGACGCCGAGTTCCTTGAAGCGCTGAGCGGAATCAACATGACTGAGTTCGGATCTGATGCGGCGCATTCGTTTCATTACAGCTGGAAAATTCTGTGTTGTATCGGTTGAAAGCACTACACCAAACCGAGATGCTTCTTTTGCGTCAATCCGTGCGCGTGAGGCACGGATAAGTGCTTTTGAAGGTACGCATCCGACATTGAGACAATCACCACCCATCAAATTACGTTCGATGAGGGCAACCCGTGCTCCAAGGCCAGCAGCGATTGCTGCTGTGACTAAGCCGGCAGTTCCTGCTCCGATTATGACGAGGTTGTAAGGGCCTTCTGGCTGCGGGTTTACCCAATTGGGTGGACGCACGTGCTCTAGAAGCTGGTGGTCGTAGGGGTCGGCCGGGTCAAGCACGTCTGAGGAGAATGTCATAGGCGTGCGCGTGGTGCAGTGTAACGTAATGGTGCACTGGCCGGATCAAGGAACCCGCACTATGCTTTAACTAGCGACCGGGTTTTCTATTATTGGAGGAAGGTACGATGCTTTTTGCTGACCCAGCCACGCTCAAAATACCATCTAAAGCGGATGCATTACCTGGTCGCGATGAGCGTATATCGCCACCCAATACTCACTACGTGCATGGCCAACTGATAGCGCCGCCGTTTCCCAATCAAATGGCACAGGCTGTTTTTGGAATGGGATGTTTCTGGGGAGCTGAGCGGAAATTTTGGCAACAGGAGGGCATCTATACGACCGCAGTTGGATATGCCGGCGGGGTAACCAGGAACGCGACCTACCAGGAAGTGTGTTCAGGTCGTACAGGCCACACTGAGGTTGTACTGGCAGTCTACGAGCCGACATCTGTGCCCTTTGAGGTTCTGTTGCGTCTATTTTGGGAGAGTCATGATCCCACGCAGGGAATGCGCCAAGGGAATGATGTCGGAACACAATACCGTTCGGCAGTTTTTGTGGAGAATGCTGACCAATTACGGATTGCCGAACATTCTCGCAGTGTTTATCAAGGACGATTAACGACGGCTGGTTATGGTGCGATTACCACGGAAATTCGCTTGGCTCCACCCTTTTACTATGCTGAGGAATATCACCAGCAATATCTGGCTAAGAATCCGACTGGTTACTGTGGACTTGGTGGGACAGGTGTTAGGTGTTCAGTTGAGGAACTGCCAGTGCAATCAGAGTAGGGTCAAGTCTCGGTGAGAATGCTCAGATTACCTATCCGCCGACGAAGGTCATCAAAGTTTGTGTCTCGGATAGACGTCCAGTCATTTCCGTGTTGTGATGGCTGAATTAAGCTCGTGCACAGTCTGGCAATCCTAGTCTGCTAGTCTTTTTTGAGGAAGTTATGGAACGAGTAGACAGGATCGACTGGAGTGCGTTTGACGCGGTACTGTTTGATCTTGATGGCGTCTTAACAGCAACAGCAAATGTCCACGCACGGTGCTGGAAGCGTGTGTTCGATGAGTATTTATCAGGTTCTTTTGCATCTGGTGAAAGCGCACCGAGGTTATTTGAATTACCCCTGGATTACACACAATATGTTGATGGTAAGCCGCGATATGACGGTGTTCGTTCGTTTTTGTCATCCAGGGGAGTTTGGCTCCCTGATGGCGCACCTGTTGATCCTCCGACAGCTGAAACCATCTGTGGTTTAGGGAATAAGAAAAGTCTTCTGTTTACTCAAGTCATACTGTCGGAAGGTGTTGAGATCTATCAGGACGCAGTGGCTTTGGTGAGACATTTAGGTGAGCGCAACACGAAATTAGCGGTTGTGTCTTCTAGTCGACACTGTGAATCGATTTTGACTACAGCCGGACTGAAGGATTATTTTTCGTTACGGGTCGACGGGATCGTTGCTGAGGAAGTTGGTCTTGCTGGGAAACCGTCTCCGGAAACTTTTGTGTACGCTGCCCGTGAGCTGGGTGTTGAACCGGCGTCGAGTGCCGTGATCGAAGACGCGCTTGTTGGTGTGCGTGCCGCTCAACAGGGTGGATTTAGATTGGTGGTCGGCGTCGATCGAACTGGAGGGCAGATAAATCTCAGGCAGGCGGGGGCAGATGTGGTTGTGACCGATCTCGAAAAGACACTGGGGATTGACAACGATGGACTTGTTTCGTCGGAGTAAGGTCGTCTAAGTCATGCGAAATAGCCGAAGGAAAAGTGCCCCAGAGGATGTCTACCCTTTTGAGGAGTGGCGCCTGGTCGAGAAACGATTTGATTTGGACTACCTTGCAGCAACGGAATCTTTGTTTGCGACGGGCAATGGATATCTTGGGATGCGCGGCACCTGCGATGAAGGTCAACCGACAGTTCATAGTGGGACCTATGTCAATGGATTCCATGAGACATGGCCGATTGTGTACGGTGAAGAAGCCTATGGCTTTGCGAAGCAGGGGCAGACGATCATCGATGTGCCTGATGCCAAAGTGATCAAGCTGTACGTTGATGACGAACCGTTTTTTTTACCTACAGCGACACTGGAACATTTTGAGCGTGCGCTTGATATGCGTGCGGGAACGCTTGACCGCGATCTCGTCTGGGCGCATTCATCAGGGCAACGTGTGTCGATTAAGTCGAAACGTTTGGTCTCACTGGAACATCGACACCTCGCGGCTGTGGTGTATGACATCACTTTATTAACAAATGATGCGCCGGTTCTTATCGTGTCAGAAATTGTTGACGGTCGTGTCGTAACAGATCCGGAGAGTGTTTCGGCTCAGGATCCTCGGATTAGGCAATTTGGGTGTGAGGTGCTTGAGCCGAAAGAAAACAGTGTTGGACCGGAGCGCGTAGTACTGGGGTTTCAGACAAAAGCTAGTGGCATGACGCTTTCGTGTGGCATTGATCATTCGATGCAGACGGACTGTGCGTTCACGTCTGATGTTCAGGTGGAGGCGTCATCAGGTCGAGTGGCGTACTCAATTGATGGTCGTGTTGCAAAACGGATTCGGTTAGTGAAGTACATCACGTACCATTCGTCCAGCCGACCCCAGGCACGAGAATTATGTCGACGTTCTGAACGGGTGCTTGATCGTGCCGTCCTGCATGGAGCTGAGGAGTTATTAGAGAGTCAGCGATTGTTTCTTGACGACTTCTGGTCTCGCAGTGACGTTGTTATCGATGGTCATGCAGAGTGGCAACAAACAGTTCGGTTTAATTTATTTCATATATGTCAGGCAACGGCTCGCGCCGAAGGTGTTGGGGTTCCCGCGAAAGGCCTCACGGGCCCCGGTTACGAAGGACACTATTTTTGGGATACAGAAATTTATTTATTACCGTTTCTAACGTACACGCAGCCTCGAGTCGCCCAGAACCTTCTACGACTTCGATACAGCCAAATGGACCAGGCTCGGAAGCGGGCTCGTGAATTGAACCAGCGTGGCGCTTTGTTCCCGTGGCGAACGATTAATGGAAGTGAAGCCTCTGCGTATTACGCAGCGGGAACGGCTCAATATCACATCAATGCGGACATCATGTACGCCTTGCGCAAGTACGTGGATGTGACTGGTGAGAAGACATTTCTCAATGAGATTGGTGCAGAAATGTTGGTTGAGACGGCGCGGCTTTGGTCAGATCTAGGATTTTTTTCGAAACGCGATGGCAGGTTTCGGATTAACGGAGTGACCGGCCCCGACGAATACAACACCGTTGTGAATAACAACTTGTACACAAATTTGATGGCGCGGGAAAACTTATGGTACGCGGCCAAGACATTAAGAACGCTGAGTGACGATGCCCCCGAACGTTTTAGGGCATTGGTTCGTGACACGGACCTTGATGTCAAAGAGATCGACGAGTGGCAGCGTGCGGCAGATCTCATGTACCTGCCATTTGATGATGCCGAAGGAATTCATTTGCAAGATGATTCGTTTCTAGAGAAAGAAGAGTGGGATTTTGCTGGGACACCGCCGGAGAAATATCCACTCCTGCTGCACTACCACCCGCTTGTGATTTACCGTCACCGTGTCGTGAAACAGGCCGATGTTGTTCTGGCGATGTTTTTGTTAGGGCACGAGTTTGAACTCGATCAGAAACGAAGAAATTTTGAATATTACGACCAAGTGACGACGCGAGACTCCTCGCTGTCTTCGTCGATTGAGAGCATCATTGCGGCGGAAATTGGCGAAAATGAGAAGGCGGTTCAATATTCGATTGATGCAGGGCTCATGGATTTGGCCGATGTGGCCGGTAATGTGAAGGATGGGTGCCACATTGCTTCGATGGGTGGATTCTGGATGACGCTTATTTATGGTTTTGCTGGGATGCGAGACAATCGAGGTGAGGTCCACTTTAACCCTCGGGTTCCAGAGCAACTCGGAAGTCTCAAATTCCCCCTTGAAATTCGTGGTCGGCGGCTAGAAGTGGCTCTGACTACTACGTCAGCTACCTATATCGTTCGTAGTGAAGAATCGTTAACGATCTACCATGAAGATGAGTTAATTGAATTGACGCCGAATGTGCCGGCTACCCGGAGTGTGACACGTCAGGCTGAAGTGTCCATAGCGACAACTGTTTCTTAATAAAGGGATCTGCACAGAAAGATTGGTGTCGCGTTCTGTGCTGCTGCGTTGGTTCGTATGTTCATTCTGTCTCTTGTTTCAAAAGAGAGTTTCACGCTTAGCGTAACGTCTGTAGTTGGTTGTCCGTTCGTAACACGCCCTGTGTCTGGCCAACGATGCGTTCCATTTCGATCCGTTCGATTCCACCTTGTACATACCCAACGAGCGTGACAACACTGTTCCGCACGATGATGTGGAATGGGGTATTGATTCCAGATCGAAATCGTTCGAAATGTTCGCTTTGAAATAAACGTTGAGCAATAGTGTTACGAAGGGAGTTGTCCTGTTGATTGGGAGGCAAAGACTCAATATTCATCTGGATATCTTGTACCCCTCTGATCTTCGCAATGCGTTCGAATAGTTCACGTGCTTTGTTTCGTTCTGGAGTCACTTGTCCATAGAGTGCAACCACGCCGTTCTCAAGTCCCCCTTCAATGTAGTCCCACATGCGGTAGTGGGCGTACTTTTGAATTGTCTCAACAACAGCTTCGGCGAGATCGTTCTGATCGTCGGCGATTGGCACGTCGATTTCGCTTACAACGGTGCCCACGCCATCCACGTCAAATGTCCGACGCAAGGCTTCGTTCTTTTCCCAGAAGGTGCGAACCTCACCGGTAAGTGTGACTTGATCGCCTTCTACGGAAACCGTGAGTTTTCGGAGTGATCGGTCTTCACGTAATTCAGTCAAAACAGTCTGTTGGAGACTAGTGTCTGACTGTGCGTTAACAACGCTCGTCATCGCAGGGGCTGAACAGACCGACAGAGTAATAAGTGTGGCGGTTGTGTAACGGGCTGCCATATGCGTCATGCATCTCCTCCTAAAAATACGCTCCTTTTGTTGTATCACAGTTCATGCGGATCTGGGATGCTGGTCTCTCGCCAAGTGTCATATGCTCGGCGTCGAGGACCGATCTGGATGAAATGCTATGACTCGTCAGGTGTCGGCGCGATAGCCTCGACCATTGGAGATATAGGCCAGTGTGGCTGTGGATGAGCCACGTACGTCGCATGTGCGAGTTCACTTTGAAAAAAAGATATTTGTGACGCATAGAGTGTCAATTTCGCAACTAGCCTCGCGGTAACGTAGATCTGGCCGATAGCAAATCCAAGCCATACGACAACTCCTGATGTATTCGCACTGGGAGCTGCCAAGCTGTACAGGAAGACGATAATCACGAAGACCAATGCACTGAGTAGATATAGATATGCGGTTGAGACCAAACGTCGGTGCACGAAACGAGCAGACGCAAACACGGCGCCGAGCATGCTTCGGCGGTCCTCGACAACTGTACGTACTTTTGCGTAGTCAAAGATTAGCGTTACCGCCGTAACCAGGATGCCAAAAAGAAAATAGAGTAAGAAGTGCACGATGGCTGCGTCTCGTTCGACAGTACTGTTGTGGGTAAGCGCACCGTACACGTCTTGAAACAACCACGGATGAATGACGGTGAATAGTACCCAGTATGTCGCAACGACGAGAAGAGCTAAGCGAGCAAATCTTCCAAAATAGACTCCGCACGCGGCAAAAAATCCCGCGCTTGTAACCTGGCGTTGACGAGCGAGCCGGTCAAGAATACCCCCAAGAAGAAACGCCCAGACGGCAATGTAAAACACAATGACACTAGCGATGGCACCCTGGGGCAGGTCAGCATCTGCCGCTCGGCTCAGATTCGATAAAGTTGCTGCGAAGCCGATTACCTCTGGCCCGAATGTTTCGACGACTCCACCGTCTGTCGCGTATTGAAATTCTTGCCACCATCCCGCGTCGAATCCTTGTGATACCGCATCGGCGATCAGGCTTGCACCAAGGTGAGTCGTGATGGTGTCGTGAAGCACAAATGCCATCGGTAAGGTCGTTACAAGGGTAAGCGTATAGACGCCCAAGCATAGCAAGGGAGCACGTGCGACACGCTGAAGACCATCAAGCCAGAGTCGAGTCACAGAATCACCATTAAACGATAAATGCGGAGGTCAGCAATAAATCTTGCAGCCAGACAATCCATGCGAGGGTCCACTTTGTTGCAGCAGTGGTCGCTCGAGGTGACGAGGTCCAGCTGTTATTTGTGTAGTTGATGTCGAGCATGAGAACCCGTTCTGGATCAACGACCGCACTAATGGCGCGCGCAGGATGTTCGAACCTGAGTGTGGTCCATTGCGCACGTCCATCCCATGGACGTAGTTCGCGGTGTCCATCGGCGAACTCGACAACCACATCTACCGGAAAGGTTCCATCTCCGTACCGACGGACAACGACCACCGTCTCAAACATGACAGGTGACTCATTATTTATGAATACATCACCAAAGAAACCTTTTCCCGCGGCGTCTTGATTGGTGACTTGTGCGATACCGTAGTCAAAGACGGCGGAGTCGCCATGGACTTGGTCAAAAAACCAGGCAAGATTTTCGCCGGCTGCAGCATTTATGCTGTCAAAAAAATCTTGCGGTTCTGGATGGGCAAATGTCCAACGGGTGTAGTAGTCGGACATCCCTTGCCGGAGTGTCTCCCAGCCGAGGAAGCGCTCAAGCGTATGAAGCCAGAGTGTCGTTTTGTAGTAAGCCGTTGAAAACATGCTTCCCGGCCAGTACTGAAAGGTTGGAGTGGCCTGAATATCCATCCTGGCGGTTGTCCGGTATCGTGCTAGTCGGCTGCCATCGAGGGCGCGAGACCATGAGATGTCGGTGAAGGTCCATGGAACAAAAGATCCAAAAAAACGCCGTTCCCAATAATGGGGGAAATACTGGTCCACTGCGCGAGCAGTAGCAAAAGTATTCAGCCCTTCGTCGAGCCACGCGTGCTCCACCTCGTTGTTTCCGATGACACCATAGAAGAACTGATGGCCTGCTTCATGCACAGTAACTTGCTCCGGGCCATTCGTTGTCGTGGGGGCGAGCCAACGCGTACCACTAGTGAAGAGTGTTGGATACTCCATGCCACCAGAGCTACTCTGCCACGCGGGGTCGATCACCGTGACGTTGTCATAAGGATAAGCACCGAACCACTCACCGTAGTACTTAAATGCTTGCCGGGTCGCTTCAAAGTGGCGCTCTGCTTGATCGCGGTGCTCAGGCTGCAGCAGTAAGCGAATATTGACATCGGGAAGTTCAGGGTGTTCGAAGCGGTCCTGGAGGTCCAGAAAGTCAGGACTCGTCGTCCAGGCGAAGTCGTGCACATCCTCGGCATAGTAGTGGTGTGTGGCTGTTCCATCCCGGTTGTCAGTAACACGTTGCTCTTGGCCTGTTGCACCGAGTATCCATTCAGATGGCACTGTGAGTCGGACATCGTAAACACCGTAGTCCGCGAAGAAATTAGTCGCGGTATGGAACTGGTGACAAATCCATCCATCCTCCGCGAAAACCCCGAGCTTAGGGTACCACTGCGCAATGAAGTAATAATTGCCGATGGTTCCCGTTCGCGCGAAGGTTCTGGGTACCCGCGCTGTCCATTCGATTTCGAGAGTAATAGTTTCGTCGGGTGATACGGAGTACGGCAACTGGACACGCAGCACGGTCTGGTCATCGGGATTACCGTCGTCTGGGGCAATGAAGTTTGCGTTGTTTGTGAGATCGGTCGCTGCGGTGTCGTCTGTTCCAACTAGTGAGATACTCGAGATGTCGGTCCATCCCCAATCGGATTCCGGGCGGTTGTGCAGAGAAAGTCCACGCCCCAAAATGCGTTCTTTCATCCAGGTCGACCGCGTATTTCTCCATGCGTTGTAATAGAGATGAAAATGCAGTTCAGCCGTCGATTGAGAGGACGTATTTCTCCATGTCACCAGTTCACGCCCCCGCAATGTCCGGGTCTGATGGTCGAGTGTAATGTCGATGGAATAGTTCGCGTTACGCGGTGAACGTGCAGTTTGTGTGGACGGTGTGGCTACCCACAGCACGAAAAGTGTGATCACTGTGACGCTGTTTCGAAACCATTTGGCGGGCTCTTGCGTTGCTTGGAACATCGCTTGGGTATCCGTTGTTACGGGTTTGCTGGGCTGAAAACCAAGCAGATCTTTGTTAGCGGTAATCCTCCCGGACGGGTTGAAACACATCGATAAAATGGCATGCAGTCACGGCGTGCCCGGAATGGACAGCATTCGATGGGATGATGGCAACCGATCCGGCCGTTAACCGTGTTTCGGTTCCATCGATCACCATATCGAATGTGCCTGTGATTAGGTTTGAAATCTGTTCGTGCGGATGAGAATGCTCGGGAAGCCGTGCTCCTTCCTGCACTTCCCAGTGCGCAACCGTTACGAGGTCTGTATGTACAAAGCGACCCTGAAACCCAGGCATCTGCTCCCTGGGCGCAAGTTCGCTAAGGTTTAAGACAGTCATTAGCGCGATTCCGTTGCAGTTATGAGAGTCATCGATTTAACGACCCTACTCGAAACTCACCACACGAAATTCAGAAACTTAGCCATCCAGCCCGAACGTGAAGACGACATTACCCGCCGCAATCGTCACGAATTGTTCTCCGTTCACAGAGTATGTCAGAGGAGCTGAGTGGACACGCGCGCCAACCGCGACGTGCCAGAGTTCCTCTCCACTGACTGCATCAATCGCAAAGAAATACCCGTCGACCGTACCACCGAAGACCAAGTCGCCGGCAGTCGTTAGAAGTCCGGATGTTGAACGCGGTGCAATCGGGTACTCCCATCGTACGTCGCCGGAAGCTGGGTCAATAGCTCGGATCGCGCTGTGATAGTTTTCAATGGGACCAGCGTTTTCGCCGCCACCGCCGGTGTACTGTTCGCCTTCGACGTAGTCTTCATCTCGGATAAAAAATAGTTGTTCCCCGTCAAAGGCATTTACGTAAAACAACCCGGTCCGTGGACTGAAGGCAGGTGACCACCAGTTCGTGCCTCCGCCAATCGTTGGTGATACCAGAGTGCCTTCGGGGGATGGTTCCATATTGGGCACTCGGATCGGGCGACCGTTTTCATCAAGCCCTTCAGCCCAGGTTTGCAGTGCGTACGGTTTCCCGATAAGGAATTCACCGGTTTCACGGTCCAGCGTGTAATAGAAGGCATTCCGATTTGCCCACATCATGACTTTGCGTGTCTCCCCTTCGTACCTGATGTCTGCCAGGATGGGCACTTGGATCGCATCCCAGTCATGAATGTCGTGTGGGGTGAACTGAAAGTACCAGTCCATGTTGCCGGTGACACCATTCAGTGCGAGTACTGAGTCGGAGTACAAGTTGTCGCCCAGCCGTACGTCGCCATTCCAGTCCGGCCCAGGATTGCCAGTGCCCCAGTACACAAGGTCAAGGTCCGGGTCGTAAGAGCCTGTAATCCAGGTCGGTGATCCGCCCGTTCGCCATGACTCACCAGCCCATGTTTGATTGCCGGGTTCATCAGGTCCAGGAATGGTATTGGTGCGCCAATTTAGATCTCCTGTCGTTGGATCGTACGAGTCCAAAAAACCGCGAATGCCAAATTCGCCACCCGCAATACCGGTTACGACTTGGTCCTTCACAATAAGCGGTGCAGCGGTTTTGCTATAGCCACTTTGGTATGGAGCGACTTCCTTAGCCCACAGCAGGTTGCCTGTTCGCGCATCAATTGCGACGAGTTTGGCATCGAGTGTGCTCATGTACAAGGTCTCTCCCAGGATTGCGACACCCCGGTTGTTTCGGCCGCAGCAAATCCTGAGGTCATCCGGGAGTTCGTGGTCGTAGCGCCAATATTGCCGCCCGGTTTCCGCGTCAAGCGCGACCACGTTGCTTGGGGCCTCAGTAACAAACATGATGCCATCTACGACCAGGGGAACTGTTTCGGCGCGGTCAATCTCCGGGATCTGGTACGCCCATTTGAGTTCTAGGTTTCCAACGTTACGGCTATGAATTTGTTCCAGGCCGCTAAAGCGTTGGCTATCAAGTGTGCCGTTGTACATTAACCAGTTCTCTGGCTCATCTGCGGCATTTAATAACCGTTCCCAGGTGACTGGTCGCAACGACGGACCTTCTCCCTCTTGGCCAGTGATGCCGAGAGGAATGGATGCAAAAAGTGCGATGACAAAAGCTGCCCGCTTCATGATTAGCTCTCCCTGCGCAGTGAGAAGACGTACGCAATCAGGTCATCCAGTTCGCTGGCGCTCAGGTTATCAGCGGCTGGCATCGTCGAGTTCTTAATTGTTTCATGCGATCGCAGTTCGTTCTTTGAAAAGTTCCAGAGGTTTTCGTCCGTGTCCATGATTCGCACGGTAAAGGTATCTTCGCTCATCCGAAGTCCTTCAAGCACAGAACCATTTCCGCGCGTCAGACGCATTGTCCACCAGCGAGGTGAAACGTTTTCATTGGGGTCTGTGAGCGCGATTCGCAATTGGTCTGGGTCCAGGTTATTACCGATGGCTGAGAGGTCGGGCCCGAGTCTGCCGCCCTCACCATCAACCATGTGGCAATTGGCGCAGTTCCCTTTTCCGTTGTACACCTGCTGGCCGCGACTAACATCGCCAACGAGGTTGTAGTCGCTTGGGTCAAGATTGAGGGAGTTAATGTAGCTGACGATTTGCCACACGGTCTGGTCGGACGCTCGGGGGCTGATCCCAATCATTGCAGTGTTCTCGATGCCTTCACGAATGACGCTAAACAAGGATTCATCCGTGTTGGCTTCAAGGCCTCCTGTTGTCAAATCTGGGGCTCCCGTTTCGTCATTGCCTTTCGCGTCCCGACCATGGCAGCGACCGCATTGTTGTCGGAATACCCGTTGCCCCATGGTACGGTCAACGGTCGTGTCATAGGCGTTCTCTTGGGCGTTGACCAGGGTGATTGCTCCGTCGGCCAAGACCATGCCAGCAATGAACAGGGTGTGGACGAGTCCAATTAATAAAGCTTTACGCATCATTAAACCTCTCTCTGAAACACTGTCAGAAACCCGATCATAATCGCTTTCCTGTTTTACGTCAGGAGCGGGCGGTTACGCTGGGTTTTCTTTGACTGGAGAAGGTTGCTGATTATTGCCTCTGAGGTGGTCGACCATCGAACGAGCAATTTTCACGACACCGCGTTCAAAGCTTCCAATGGACCCAAATCGCTTAGCTCTATTTTGCACTAATCGTTTAGGTTTGACTGTGGATAACTGACTTAGATGATGAACGAGTCGCTCCATCACGAGTCGAGCCGCCGCATCGTAATCTCGCTGCGCACCGCCAGGTGGTTCCGGCACAATTGCATCAATGACCCCTTGTTCGAGCAGGTCATGAGCACGAAGTTTTAGCCCTGACACAAGTTTGTCCGTTTGTGTCGCGTCCCGCAGTAGGATCGCTGCGGCTCCTTCTGGGGCAATAACCGAATAAATTGCGTTCTCTTGCATCAAAATTACGTCAGCGAGCCCGAGGGCGAGTGCTCCACCGCTCCCGCCTTCGCCAATAACCACATTTACGATTGGAACTTTCAAGCTTGCAAGGAGGCCAAGATTTTCACCGATTGTTAGTGCAATGCCGCGGTGCTCGGCTTCAAGTCCAGGGAAGGCTCCTGGCGTATCAACGAGCGTTACGACTGGGAAGTCAAATTTTTCAGCCATTCTAAGAAGTCGATGGGCTTTCCGGTAACCTTCGGGCATCGGCATAACTTGTCCCGTTTGCGCAATCAGCATGACTGGTCGGCCACGCAGGTCGGCGATGCCACCAATGATCGCTGAGTCATCTCCGTAACATCGGTCTCCGTGTAATTCGGTAAATGCGGAAAATATGCGTGGTATGTAGTCCTTCGCCCGCGGCCGTTCAGAGGACCTTGCTAACTCCATAATCTGACTTGCGGTACGCGTTGATTTTGGCGTTGGTGCTAAGTGCACGGCCGGCCATGTACCGTGTTGGTTGGCGGTTAGCTGAGATATCAACACAGCGAGCTGATTACGTAGTGCGGGGCGCGGAGTGATCATGTCGATCATTCCGTGTTTCAGGACCGTTTCCGCACTTCTTTCTTCTTTCGGAATACGCTCAGCAATCGTACCTTCGACGACACGTGCACCAACGAAACCGATTTGTGCGCCTGGTTCACCAATCAGAATGTCACCAAGAGAACCGAAACTTGCGAACGTGCCACCGAAGCTCGGGTTTGTGAGGACAGATAAGTAGGACAGTCCCGCTGCTTTGTGAGCGGCGACTGCTGTTGCCGTCTTTGCCATCTGCATCAGCGCGAGCATGCCTTCCTGAATTCTGGCGCCTCCGCTTGCGAGAATAGATACGACAGGAAGTTTTCGGCGTGTCGCCACCTGAAAAGCCCGGGCCACTTTTTCACCGACGACGGAGCCCATCGTGCCACCGAGAAAGTCAAACTCAAGAGAAATAAGAACAAGTGGTCGTCCGTCCAATCTTGCTTCTCCGCTGATGGCGGCTTCATGCATGCCGGTTCGTTGTTCAGCTTCGCGCAGTCTTTCGCGATACGGTTCAGTGACGCTAAATTCCAAAGGGTCCGCTGAGTACAGCCTTTTTCCAATTTCACGAAAGGTATCTGGGTCGGCGAGGTGGTCTATCCATTGTTGGGCCGTAAGTGAGGCATGCCAGCCACATGATGGACAGACAGAAAGTTCTTGCTGAAATATCTTTCTATCATGTTCGGTTTTACACTGTCGGCACTTACTTACCTTTTCTGGCGGTAAGGTGATTTCCTCTACGGCTGTATTTGGTTCGCTCAATTTTTAATCCTTCAAAATGAAGATAGATAACTACGGATCAACGATCTAATTCTAGCTTTCTATAATTGACCGATCGGTACAATGGTGTAATTATTGACCGATAGGTCAATAATTAGATCAATGCTGAAACAATGACACCTCTGATAAGGCGAATGCCGAACAGCAGAGCGAGGGGTGAGAAGTCGAGCCCGCCCATTTCAGGCATGATCTGTCGGATCGGAGACAAAAGTGGCTCGGTCATACTGTGAAGAAAACTAGCGACCGGATTATCCGGAGAAAGTTGTACCCACGAAATAATGACAGAGCCGAAGACGAGCAATGAGTAAATGTCGAGTAGTTGTATAAGTAGCATTGGGTTACAACCTGGATAGTTTGTCTCGCCGGTCCATCATACAGGTTTATTATGAAACCACTTTTAGTGCTGAGGCCTGTCAAATCAAGTTGTAACGATCAGCGCTGTGCTGAGCATGATCGTTACACAGGTGTGGCAAACAAGATACTGCTCGGATCGGAAGAATAATCGCTGCACACGAGGTTCGACCGGACATCAGTGTGGTCTCGACCTTAAGGCAATGGGTCAAGTACAAGTCGGCTTGCGTCTTCTGGAACGAGAGCAGTAGGCAGGGGGGCTTGGAATTCCCGCTGCCTTGCTTCAACGAGCTCGTCATACAGATTTGGTAAGGTCAGACGCAGAAAGAGGCTGTTGTCCTCTAATGGCCGAAAGAGGTCTTCAGTTACGAGCTCTGCGGCTACGCGTCGCTTTGGGACGCCACGTTCAACGAGTTGTCTGACTCTTGTCCGCAGAGTCACGAACCAATCCCTGAACAGTTGTAAATCTGTTCTTGTCATGATCGGACCGTGGCCAGGAATGACGGTCGTGAAATCTAGGTCCAGCATTCCGTCCAGCGCTTCGATCCATCCTTGGCTACTGCCACCAGTCGCATAATCGATAAAGGGGTGTCCATCGGTGAACAGGTCCCCAGCGTGTAACACCCGGTCGGCCGCAAATAGAACCACGACGTCACCGTCCGTATGACTGTTTCCGAAATGATGTAACTCAATTTTTGAGTTGTCGAGAAAGAGAGTTGTGTGATCGGTGAATATAAGGTCCATGGAGTCTTGGTGACCACTGGCGAGGATCCGTGCGTGTGTGTTTTTGTGAACGATGGTTAATGTCTCTGGACCGGTACCAAGAAGGGTGCTGATGGTACCGGTTTGATCATCATGCTGATGCGTGCTGATGAGGTAATTCACCGGTAGCGTTGTTATTCGTGCGATACATGTGAGCAGCTCTTCGCCGTGGTCGGTGGCTGCACCCCCAGTGAGGAGAACGTCATTTCCATCGACAAAAACGGCGATGTTCTCTTCGTTATTGATGAGATAGAGCGTGGGTGTGAGTTCGGTGACGGTAGGTGCTAGCGAGTCAGTGGAGTCGATCACGGGTCGATTTTCCAGCAGATCGTCGGCGGTGTTGGTCAGGGCGGGTTCAGCCGTGTCCGGAAGGTCGTTGTTTTCGTTGGGAGTAGCGAACGTTGGGACAAATAGTGGGCACGGGACCGCAGTCGCAATAGGAAGGTTTTCGGTTTGAGCGAATAGTGACTGTTCGCCGCCACCCAAACTAATGACTCCGACCATGAGGAGTGTGATGGCAGCCACTTTCCGCTGCTTTGTTTTCGATCGCGCCACGCCGGTCTGCTCAGTTGGTTTTTCCACGCAAACGACGTGACTGTTACGCATATTGGCAGCCGATACAGGGCATAAAGTAGTCATCGATACATACAACTATCGCACGTTCAGCTCGTGGTCGAGTTCCACAATGGCCGCACCAAGGCCTTGTCCGACGCGTTGGCTATATCTCGCGTCAGAAATGGCGACGCGATATCCGTAGTCGGTGTTTTCAATTGCAAAGACCGGGAATCGTGTCCAACTGGCAAACCCTGAGATACGCGGGTCTTGAAGCGCGGCGCGTGTGATGGCATTTTCTGGTCCTCGTGCGATTGCGCGATTGCTAATGCGGATGGGGTCTGCGCGGAGCCAGTCGAGTTCAAGAAAGTGATAATGCTCGGCGTCAGCAACGACAATGTTTCGCCGAAATGGATTACCAGGTGCCGGACTTGCCATGATTTCAGCTGGAGAGTCATCTCGTTCCGTTAACCAGGCGGCGACTTGTGTTTCGGCCAGCTGGGATAACGCGATCATGACAATGATGTAGGTTGCGACGGCGGACAGGCATGCTGTGGCGAGTCGAGGGAGATGGAGTTGCCAGTGTCCGGTCGTTCGCAACCAGACAATTCCAATGATGCCGGCGCACCAGACAAACCGTGTTGCAGCCGGAACTCCGTCGAAACCTGTGATCAGGGATGTCGTTACGAGACCAAGAATGACCCATCCGACAATGCTTAAGCGCGTCGAAGTATGGCCCAACACGACGGTCATTGCTGTGAGCAGCCAGACCCAGGGATCAACTACAAAAAGCGCGTCCCCGTAGAACCAGGTCCCGTCGAATGGCATTAGAAAGCGCATGCCATAGGTATTGAGCCAGTCGAGCACAGGGTGTGTCAGTACCGCAATGACCGCCAGTGCAAAAAGTGGTTTCGATTGAGCTGTGGGTTCGCGACTCCGTAATTTAGCGATGATTCGGTCAGCTAAAACGATCAATGCTGTCAAAAGGATGGGAAGAACAATCAAGGCGAGAATGCCGTGTGTCCAACCGCGCCGGAAGCCAAGGGAGAGGTCGCGTTCGATCAGCATTGTGACCGCATCGATATCTGGAGCATTGGCCCCGAGTAACAGCATGGGTGTTGCCTGCGCCGACCATGCCTTTAACCGGGTTTCAGCGAGTGTGGCACCGACCAGGGTATGTGCGAGTGGATCCATGTAGGAAGACTAGAATACTCAAGTCGTAGGTCAGAATAGTAATGCGACATCTGTAAGGAGCGACTGTGAAGAAAAAGGATGCATTGCACGGCGTGAATGTGGCGTTTATTGGTGCTGGCGCGATGGGAACGGCGATGATCGGCGGTGTGTTGTCACGACCGGCTTCGGACGCGTCGAAGATTACTGCAAGTGACCGCCACCAGGAGTGCTTAGATACGGTTCGCCAGCAATTTGGTATTCAAACGACACTGGAGAACACACTGGCTGCGAAAACAGCTCAAGTGATAGTGCTTTCAGTGAAGCCGCAAGTGCTACCTGGAGTGTTAGCAGAGCTTCGTGGGCATGTGCAATCTGGCGCGCTCGTGGTCTCGATCGTTGCTGGTGCCACGATCAGGTGTATTGCGACTGGGTTGGGGCACGAGGCGATTGTGCGTACGATGCCCAATACCCCCGCCCAAGTAGGTGAAGGTATGACGGTGTGGACTGCCACCCCCGAAGTGTCTGAGACGCAACGCACGCAAGCCCATGCGCTCGTTGCAGCGCTCGGGCAACAGTTGTTTGTTGAGGACGAAGCATTTCTTGATATCGCCACTGCAATTAGTGGTTCAGGTCCCGGCTATGTCTTTCTAATGATGGAGGCGTTGATTGATGCTGCGGTTCACTTGGGATTTTCACGTGTTGATGCGCGCGAACTAGTCATCCAGACAATCCGCGGTTCGGCGATTTATGCACAGCAGCAGCCCCTGCATCCGGCCGAGCTGCGAAACCGGGTTACGTCGCCTGGCGGTACGACAGCCGAGGCGCTTTACCAACTGGAGAAAGGGAGTTTTAGGACGGTGGTCTCGAAAGCCGTAAAGGCAGCGTATCAGCGCAGTGTAGAACTCGGCGTAATCAGTACGGAGAAAGCCGAAGCGATGGCGGTAACTCGTAAACGATTGGAGAAGGCGAAAAATACAAAGACAGAGCAATAAGCTTTTTGTATTCGAGAGCCAGGAACTCAATGACCATTACCTCTATTTTCCATTTGGCCGCACTGTTAGTCACACTGGCGGCCGGCCTTGGGTATATCAATCATCGTTGGCTTCGATTACCGCACACGATCGGCCTTGTCGTTAGTGGACTTGTGATTTCGGCCGTGGTGTTGTGTGCTGACCTGATACTGCCATCGCTTGGTCTTCGGGATCTCGTTCGTGGAACGCTAGCCCGGCTTGAGTTCGAAGATACCTTAATGAAAGCTTTTCTGAGTTTCCTGTTGTTTGCCGGAGCCCTTCATGTAGATCTTGATTCTTTGATTGCTCGCCGGTGGGTCATCGGAACCTTGGCAACCGTGGGTATCGTTATTTCGACCCTGGTTGTTGCCGGGTTGATGTATCTCGGTTTTAGCATGAGTGGTGTCTCGATATCGTTTCCGTACTGTCTTGTTTTCGGTGCGTTGATTTCGCCGACGGACCCCGTTGCTGTAATGGGCATCTTGAAGAAGGTAAAGGTGCCGGAAACGCTTCGAGCCAAAATTGCTGGCGAGAGTTTGTTTAATGATGGGGTTGGTGTGGTTCTCGTAACCGTGCTTGTCGCGGTTGCTGCCGGTGGTGAAGAGGCAGTGACGTTTAGTGGCGTTTTCGGACTGTTGGCTGTTGAGGTGATTGGCGGGATCGCTCTCGGACTGGGTATGGGCTATGTGGCATACCGAGCGATGCAGGAGATTGATGAGCACAGCTTGGAGGTGCTAATTACGCTTGCACTTGTGATGGGCACGTATGCTCTTGCGTCTCGATTACACATGTCGGGTCCGTTGGCTGTTGTGATTGCGGGGTTATTTATCGGTAACCATGGCAAGCGTTTTGCGATGAGCGAGGAAACTCGTCAACACATTGACACCTTTTGGTCGGTACTTGATGAAGTTCTGAATTCCCTGCTCTTTCTTGCCATTGGATTTGAAGTTGTCTCAATTAGTGTGACCGGTCGCGTGTTCGGAGCGGCATTGCTCGCGGTACCCGTCGTGCTGGTTGCCCGGTTCATCGCGGTATCCGTGCCAATGACAGTACTGAGTGTCCGTGACAATTTCACACGTGGTGCAACGTCGGTATTGATTTGGGGTGGTCTTCGTGGAGGGATTTCCGTCGCACTGGCGCTAGGGCTTCCGCCAACTCCCGAAAAACCAGTCATTTTAGCTGCAACCTACAGTGTGGTTGTGTTTTCGATCGTGGTCCAAGGATTGACAATTGAACGGGTAGTGCAAGCGCGTGTCCGCTAGTGTTGCCACTCAACCTGTGGCACGGTGTGTCTCGGGCGGCGGTACAAGCTCTACCGCCTACGCGATGGAAATGACACCACGCTTTCATTTCCGTCAGTTCCAACTGCCGCGACACCAAATAAATAATTATCGATGACCAAATTTTCCAGCGTGAATTTGGTCACGGAGCCAACGAAGCGAGAGTGTGACCACTGCGGAGCTGTCGTGTCACGCCAATAGACCTTGTAACCAGCAAGGTTGTCCGCGGCGACTGGATCCCATGAGAGTGTTGTGGATGGTTGAACTGCTCCAGCAATAGTCACGTTGGTCGGTGGTGCTGGTGCCCACGCCAGCGACGCCAGTGTTGCCACATTGACCCCCGTCAATTTGGCGGCATACTCAAAGTTCACCCCTTCAATAACATCGCCGTACGCAATGCCATTCTCGACACGGACATCTTGGTGTTGGCGTCGATAATTTTCATGGGTTTCCATAATACGTACCGCGGGAAAACCGGCATCATTGAAAGGTCGGTGATGTCCTCCACGCCCGAAGCGGTCCAGCCGATAAATCATGGTTGCATCGAGGTTAGGAATGTATTGGTCGGCGATTCGAGCTACGTACCGCGCCAACTGGCGGGATACGCCGTCGACCTCCCCGCCGGCTAGACGGCGGGCCTGCCGCTCCTGTTCGGTTTCAGTGACCGGGGTTGGTTCGGAGAAGACTCGAAAAGCATTGTTCTGAATAACCCCATCGACACCTTCGATATTGCCGATCATGTCGTTGTTCAGTACCGCTTCAATGTTCCACCCTTCGGTTCGACCGACGGCGGCCATATGAGCCCCACCGAGGAGTCCATTTTCTTCACCGGATAGTCCGACCAGGATAATACTGGCGTTAAAGGTTCCGGCGGATTGACTGAGGACGCGTGCCGCTTCAATGGTGCCGGCCATGCCACTTGCGTTGTCGTTAGCCCCTGGGGAATCATCCGTGTAGTTGTTTGGGTCAGATACGCGATTATCGATATCACCTGACATGATGACGTAACGATTCGCGTCCGACCTACCTCGGATCACAGCGACGACGTTCACAATTTCAGTGTCGACGGGGATTCGCGTGCCCGGTTGACCGGGCGCGACGGTACGTTGAAAGGAAACATCAAGACATCCGCCACAGTCGTTTGAGATGCTGAGAAACTCAGCGCTGATCCAGCGTCGAGCGGCGCCAATGCCTCGGGTCTCGCTCTCGGTTTCTGAGCGGGTGTGCCGCGTGCCAAACCCGACCAGTGTCTGAATGTTCCGTTCAATCCGCTCGGCTGAAACTGCATCGATGAGTCCATAAATGCGCTCGTCGTATGCGGGTGGTGGGTTGTCACTTATTTGTTGTTGCGCACCGAACAGGGTCACGACTCCTAGAGTCGCAAGGGTTAGTGCCGTCGCGTTGCGTTTTGACATGCTTGAACCCGGCTTACGAATTCACCGGATGCCCTTGTGTTGGTTGATGCCACATAAGGACCTTCAAATGCGTGGTTGTACGATTTCGATTCGGATTCCGTCTGGGGACGTGATGAACGAGATCAGCATATCTTCGCCCAGCGGGTTGGTGAACTGGCGCGGTTCGATGTCGAATTCAACGCCCTTGCGTTTAATATTTTCAGCTTCTGAACGTAAGTCCGGGAATTGCCAGCCGAGATGGTCGAAGGCTCGGCCTTCCGTAGGCGCGAGTTCGCCTTCGTGCTGGGCAATGAGTAACCAGACGGTGCCGTAGCGAAGGCCACCGATGCGACCTTTAAGCCGGTCGCGTTCTCCGCCAAACATGTCCCAATACCAGGACAGCGCGACGGCTGGGTCTGGAGAACGTAGATGGATATGGTGAAAGCCGAGCCACTCATGGTCTTCGACGACCTCGATCTTGGTACCCCACGGGTCTTCGATAAATGCGAGTTTGAAAAGGCCAGGAATTTCACGTACCGGATCAAGAATTTTGATGCCCGCGGCTTCAAACGACGTCATCTTGGCATCGAGGTCCTCAAAGGAAACTCCAATATGGTCGACGCCGCTTCCGACACTGGGACCAGTCGGTTCGCGCTCAAAAAAGATAATGTAGGTATTCCCAATCTGGCAGGCATCTGGGCGGCCGTAATCGGTGCATCCCATGTGTGTCATGTACCACTCTTTTGCTTCCGCCCGTGAAGGTGCAACAAGGTGGACATGGTGGTAATCGGTTGCGGTCGCGATGGCCGGGGATCCGACGAGGGCCACTAAAAACGCGCTGAGTGCGAACAATCTGCCTGTCATTGGAAGTCCTTCCTCATGCATATGTACTGGCAGTCGCTCGGTGGCGGAGCGACAAGTATCTGGCGATTATAGCGACCTCTTACCAGACGGTCCTATCGATATGTTCTATGCCAGGGTAGAGGTGGGATTGGATGGCCGTAGGATAGTGGCGCGGGTCGGCTGGATTAACCACGCGACGCCGACAATTCTTCCTGCAAATAGGGCAACGCTGGCGGCGACTGCGCCGACCATATCCAGACTGTTGATGGTCAGCGTCAGTACACCGGTCACGGTGAGTAATTCTGCCACTGTGGCCCAGGTAATCGTTTGTGTGCGATGAGCGTGCACCAGCACAGCGCGCATGAAATGTAAGGCAACAGACATAACGGGAAAGCACGCGAGAATCTGAATGGGTAGCGTCGCAACAGTCGTCAGAGACATAGTCAGGCCAGAAATGTCGTGAAACCAGATGACGGAAAGAGGTGTGAACGCAATCGCAGAGAGCCCCACTGCTGAGATGACTGCGAGCCCATAGGCGAAGTTTCGAAGTTTCTCGAAATGTTCGCGCCGTTGGCCTAAAAGTGCAATCGTAACTTCCAGATAAGAGAGACCAATGGAGCGAAAAATAAATGTCAACCCATGGATTACTGGCAAGACCGCGAGAGATTCGAGCGCAAACCTTGCCTGCCCCATAAAAAAGGTCACGATGGGTTGAATCGCGAGCGCAATGAAAGACGTTAATGCGAGGGGGACGTAGAAGCGAATAAGTGCCGGTAATGTCAATGTCGCCATGCGTTCGGGTTGACGTGGTTGCTTCAGTAGCTTCGGTACGATTTGTCGTGTCATTACACGACTCGTGATGGCTTCGACAACGACTGCGACAGAAAGTGCTAGGGCCCCGATGTATGCGCCTGCCAATGCAGAGAAGCGAAATGCGATAAAGGCCGTTGTTGACATAGACACGAGGCGGATGACCGTTCCATAGGCGACCCAGTGCGTTAGGTTTTGCGTAATGAGTAGGCCTTGTCTAAAACGGCGGTAGGCGATGGCTGCCGGCCAAGGTAGCAGGAGGGTGAGGCTGCCGTGTGTTAATTGCGAGACGTCTGGTGGTAACGCCAACAGCTGACTGATTCCTGTAAAGACGGATGGCATGAGGACAACGAGCTGTATACCAGTGAGGAGAATGGCAAGGCCATACGAGAAGCGTCGTAATGCAAGGTAGCTCGGACCGTCCTCAACAAGTGCCGTTGAGGCACTCATGAGCATGATTACCGGCGATTCGATGATGATGGCAAAGGCGAAGGCCACACCAAAAGCAGCCAGATTAACTGTTGGGTCCGGCAGCCGTGCCATGATCGCGGCGAGGTAGGGGCCTTCCACCGCCATCATGAACCAAGTGCCAGCCAGTGGCAGCCAAAAGCTCAGAATTCTTTTATAAGTCAATACGTTTTTAAGGTTTTCCTCTGTTAAAGCTGTCATTTCTCTAGGAATACCGAAAATGAGATTTAATCTCATTTTCCTTGACCGACCAATTCGGTCGGATATATATTGTGCTACTCAAAGTGAGACACAGTCTCATTTTTGGTGGCAGGCTGACGGTCTGAATGCAATCGAATGCCGGACCGTCAGTCACGAAAAGTAAAAGCGGCCTGCCTCGTGCCGGAACACGAGACAGGCCATGAGCATTTTCGCTCGCAGTCGCCTGAGGACAGGTTACGCAAGACGTTACGCCCGGAAACATTCTATGGGCGGGTGTGACCTTGTGCAACTAACAGGCTTAATACGTAAGGAGTAAAGAGTCTGGCATGAGGATGTTAATGAGTGATTTATTGATGAAGCAGATTAAATTTTTTCTAGCTTTCGGTATCGCCGTCGCTTGGGTCAGTTCTAATGCTGTTTCAGCGCAGGTCTTGAATTCGTTTGTCGAACGAGCAAAGGCGCAGGGCGGGCCGTTAGCTTCTGTCGAAGCAGCAGCCGTTACGGACGCAGACGCGACAGAGGAAGAAACTGAAGAAGCGCAAGACGATAATGATGATCTTGCACGTCGCATCGATCTTTTGGCCGAAGAGTTAGAGCGTCTTCGGAGTGGAGAAGACGGTCGTGAACTGAGTGATGATGATGCAAGGGCTAGAGGATTGGCACCGTCGGCGGCGGCCGTCTACCGGGCGAACCGTGGTTTATCCATCGCTGGGTACGGTGAGTTTCTCTACGAGAATTACGCGAAGACCAAGCAGAATGGATCGGCAGGCAAGGGAGACACATTGGATGCCTTGCGGGCCATCGTGTATACCGGGTATCGCTTCAGTGATAAGTTCGTTTTAAACACTGAGATTGAGATTGAACACGCCAAAGAAGCGTATCTGGAGTTTGCCTACGTTGATTATGCGGCGACGGAAAATTTTGGTGTTCGTGGTGGTTTGTTACTTGTTCCCATGGGATTGGTGAACGAGTTCCATGAACCGACCGTGTTTATGGGAACCGAGCGACCGTTTACGGAAAACAAAATCATCCCATCCACGTGGCGTGAAAATGGTGCGGGTATTTACGGTGCGTGGGACAAGGTGTCCTTCCGGTTGTATGCCGTGAATGGTTTTAATGGTGCGAAATTTTCGTCGGGGGGATTGCGTGGTGGACGACAAAAGGGCGGAAAAGCCAAAGCTGAAAACTTTGCATACACCGGGCGGTTGGATGTTACGCCTACGCCGGGTGTCTTCTTTGGCGGAAGTTTCTACAGTGGCGGTTCTGCGCAGGGTAACCTCGGGTCTGGAAAAAACATGGGTACGAGAATTGTCGATTTCCACGGTCAGGCCCAGGTGCGTGGGTTTGATTTTCGTGGTCTTTGGGCGAATGCCAGCATTGATGATGTCGTTGCTTTTAACGTGAAAAATAATTTAACGGGGTCAAAAGGTCTTGCCGAAAAGATGGAAGGTGGTTACGTCATGTTCGGCTATAACCTGCTTTCGCAAACATCAGATATCGGCGGCCCGATGTTTACGCCATATGTGAAATTTGAGCGCGTTGATACGCAGGCAAAGATGCCGGTTGGATACAGTCGAAGCCTGTCGACATTGAACAATTGGCGGACAATTGGTTTTGAGTTCAAACCCATTCCGAACGTCGTGGTCAAGGTTGACTATATGAAGAACACGAATGATGCGAATTCCGGGCTCGATCAGTTCAATGTGGCCCTTGGGTACGGTTTCTAAGTAAGGGGTAAATGTCAGACTGCTTGTTTGTGAGAGGCGCAAGGCGGTTGCTGTTCGTAGTCGGCTTGTGCCTTCTCGCAGGCAATATTGTGTATGCCCAGTTTGGTCTTGTTTCACGGGAGGAGGCTTTGGCCTCGGCGTTTCCAGACGCTACTGTCAGTTCCGAGCGTATCTTTTTAACGGATGCCCAAGTCGATCAAATCGAAGAGTTGTCCCGTGCTGACGTGGATTCGAAACTCTATGCTCGGTATATCGCCAGGCGAAATGGCGAAGTGATTGGTCGAGCCTACGTTGATACCCACCAGGTTCGAACAAAAAAGGAAAGCCTGGTCGTGTCCCTGCATGCTGATGGCCGTGTTCGAAGAATTGACGTCACCGTATTTCTTGAACCGCCGGACTATATTGCGGGGCCATCATGGATGGCTCAGTTTTATGACAGACCACTAAATCGAGATCTTGCGATTCAACGCGTGATTCGCCCCATTGCCGGGGCAACGATTACTGCAAATACCGTAACGCTTGCGGTGCGTCGCGTGATGGCGCTTGATCAAGTGCTTCGTATCGGGGCCGGAGAGACCACGCCATGACCCGGTGGGAACGGTGGGGATTCAACACGTTTCATGTGGTCGTTGGCGTAACTGGATTCGTGTACTTCTATATGAAGTACATGATGACTACCGATGATCCATTCGCGGTCGTTAACCATCCATGGCAGTCGACCACATTGTCCTTGCATCTGGTGGCGGCACCTTTTTTTGTTGCCTTCTTTGGCATGTTGTTCAGGTCACACTCGATTCGGAAGATTTTGTCGGCAAATCCTGCCAACCGCCGAACGGGGTGGACATCACTCATTAGTTTTTCTGTCATGGCAGTGTCTGGCTATTTGATTCAAGTGATGACAACACCAGCGTTGATCGCTGGATTTGTATGGCTCCACATTGTGACAAGTTCGCTCTTCGTGTTCGGGTACGGCATTCACTTGGTTATTGGCTATCGCATTAGTCGCTTGCCAACGGGGACGCCTGACACGGCTCTTCCTGGGTCGGCCCGTTTATCGTTATGAAAGTGCATGCCGCGGGCATGTTGCTGTGTCTATCGGCGGTCGCATGCCAACAGACGGTTGCTCCGGTCAGAGTTGAACGAACTGTTTTCCTGATGGGCACGTTAGCGACCCTTGTTGTCGAGTCGCCAGATCGGTCTTCAGGTGTTGAGCGACTTGACCAGATGGTGCGCTTAATTGAGGAGACCGAAGCGGACCTTAGTACCTGGCGAGAAGACAGTCTGCTGAGTCAATTTAATCGACAGCCGGTGGGGACCTGGTTGAATGTCCCGCGACCCGTCTGTGCGGTGTTAAACCAGGTGGACTATTGGTATAAGGAAACAGACGGTGCCTTTGATCCGGCCATTGGAGCGCTTGTCGAGGTGTGGTCGCTGCGTGGAGATGGACGTCAGCCCAGTGCAGATGAACTCGCCGAGGCGAGAGCTCGGTCAGGATTTCACCACATTCGTATTGACTCAGAGAATTGCGCACTGTCTCGCGCAGTTGATGCGGCAATTGATGCGGGTGGGTTCGGAAAGGGTGCGGCATTGGACCGAGTTCGACATGCGGTGCGTGATGCGCCGGGTTCGTGGCTTGTCGATTTCGGAGGTCAGGTTGCGGTGTCATCAAACCCCGGTGATGGCGGTTGGTCAATTGCCGTCGCGCATCCTGAATTTCGTGATGTTTCGATCCTTGAATTACAGCTTGACGAAGGTTCCGTCGCAACGACGGGCGGTTCAGAACGTGACATTGTGATGGACAATGACGTACGTCTTGGGCACATTATTGATCCCCAGACTGGCCAAACAGTGAGTCGTCGTGGTTCAGTGACCGTCTGGCATCACGATGCAGTTGTGGCCGACATGCTTTCGACGGCTTTGTATGTGATGGATGCAAAAGATGCTGTGAGGTGGTCGGAAGCTAGAGACATCGCTGCGTATTTTGCTGATGTCAATCCAGCAACAGGGTTGGTCGATCGAACGGCGACCGAGGCATTCTCAGCACGGTTTCTAAGCGAGTGACCTACGGACTTTATGGAGTCTTTGGTTGTCCGGCACGTTCCTGTGCACGGGCACCGTTCAGGATGAGCGGCATGCTGTGGTTGCCTTCGTGGCAGGCATTTTCAAATAGAGGGCCACTCGATCGGGCAATCGGAAACGTGACCGTCCAGGAACTGGCAAACGATTCCGGGTCATACGCGGTGAATTCGTAATCAATCGTATTCATGGTCCCGATCGAGAAGCGTTCGACATACCGCACGTTTTGACTTTCACCGGCAAGCGTCCATGCGCCATTAAAGTTGGTGACCTCGATGACGAGAGTGTCATCTTCCCAATGCGCGCGCGAGTCGCCTTGCCAATGTCTGATGTTTGCGGGGATATGCTCGCGACGGCTCGTTGAGGTAATCGGAATAATTCGCAAATCAGAATTCTGCTCGTGAAGAATGGCAAGGTAGTTTGGCGTCTGGAAGATTTGAGCAAGTTTGCCCGGTGGTTGCGAGAGGAGTGGTACCGTTCGTCCCATGATGCATCGTTCATAGCGCTCACGATCTTCCGGTCCATCCGCTGGACGAAGTCGTGATCGCAGTCCAATGGTTTCCGCACGATGGTCGGCCGAGGCCGTTCGTAATGGGAGTCGACCGTCCAGCGGGTCGACGATGAGGGAAGTACGGCCGTTGGTGAGGGTTCCCGGTTGCCACCAATCGGCGTTGAGTTGCAGGTCTCTTTCGTGGCGGATAGCTTCATAGAGACCGACCATGTAGGCCTCTTCTTCCGCCGGAGTCAAGACGGGTTTATCGGCCACATCGGCGGGACGTTGAAGTGGTGTCGCGGTGTTGTACTCCCAGTAGCCACTGAAGTCTGGCGTGCCCCAATCCGTGCGAGGCGTTTCCGCTTGCTGGGCCATCGCGCCGTGTGGGACAAGTAGCAATGCGGCAAAAATGAGGCACGTCTGTCTCATTGCGGAACCTCCAGAGGCTTGCAGCGTACACCCCGTTTCATCAGAGCGCAATGGTACGAAGACCCTGATTCTGAATCGTATTGCATGTCCGAGATTGTTCGCTGATTGTTGGAAATGCGTTGCAATGTAAGCCAGACGATGAATTTCTTCTCGATTTGTTCGTGTCGTGTCTCAAGATAGAGCTATTCTTCTCGGGTGACGTTTCGGTCTAAAGGTGTGGCGTGTCTGGCGACCCTACTAGGGCTTGCCGGTATGGGGATCCTCACGGCACAGGAGGGAGTCATTTCCCGGCAGGAGGCACTCGCAGCCGTCTACCCGGATGCAACGGTTACCCGTGACCGTGTGATTCTTACCACCGAACAAATGAGTGCTGTCGCTGCGGTGGCCCGTGTCGGTATGCAGGGGAAAATTTTCCCGCGGTATATCGCACGGAAAAATGAAATTGTGATCGGACGTGCATATATTGATACCCATACTGCGAAGACAGAGCGTCAGAGCGTTCTTGTGTCTCTTGATACCGCAGGTCAAATTATTCGTGTAGATGTCACGGTGTTTTTTGAGCCGGCGCAGTATATGGCGCCTCAGGACTTTCTTCGTCAATATGACGGACAGGTTCTCCATGAGGAACTGGTCATTCGCCGAGGTATTAGACCGGTTACCGGTGCATCGTTCACCGGTCGTGCCGTCAACAATGCAGTCAGACGTGTGTTGGCTCTCGACCACGTGCTCCAAGCTGAAGTGACTGAGGCGCCCTAGTTTGTGAGCCGTGTTCAGCCTTGGTCTCGGTTCTACTCGCCCTTGTGGCTGGCACTCGGTTAATTGACGAAGTTGTCGCGGGACTGGATCTTCGCTGTCGGTAGTGGGGCAATGCTCACGTTCAGAAATCCATAGAGTGCAGCGATAAACGGGTTAATGAGATTGAAGATCGCAAATGGTGCATAAGTTAGCGTTGAGACGCCAAGTGTTTGTGCCATAAAGGCGCCGCAGGTGTTCCAAGGGACAAGTACGGATGTCAAGGTGCCGCTGTCTTCAAGTGTTCGCGAAAGGTTCTTCGGATCCAGGTGGCGACGTTCGTACTCACTGCGAAACATCCGACCGGGAAGCACGATGGCGATATATTGATCAGAGGCGAGTGCGTTCACACCGAAAGAAGTCGCTAGTGTAGCTGCAATCAGACTACCGGTGCTCCGGACTAACCGTAGGATACGCGCCGCGAGTGTCTCCAGTAGATCAGTGGCTTCCATTACGGCTCCAAAGATCATTGCTGTAATGATGAGCCAAATCGTTGTAAGCATGCTTGCCATGCCGCCACGTGAGAGAAGGTCGTCGACAACCATGTTGCCTGAGTCAATGCGATACCCTGCAAAGAGAGCTTGCCAGGCACCTTGAAGCAGTGCAATCGGACGTGGCAGCGTAGTATCACCGACGTACAGTAGGACCGCATCCGGTTGAAACACGACGGCAAAAACAACTCCGACAAGAGCGCCGATGAACAGAGCCGGTAATGCAGGCATACGGCGTATGACCAATCCCAGCACGACGACCACCGGAAACAACAAATGCGGTCCGATTGAGAAATTTGATTCGAGCACTGACGTTACAGCGGTGAGCTCGTTTCCCCCGACTGGTGACGGCGTGATGGCACCAATGACAATGAAGAACAGTAGGGCAATGCCGAAGCTTGGCACAGTCGTCCAGGTCATATGTCGTATATGCGTGAATAAGTCTGTGCCGGCAACTGCTGGTGCAAGGTTTGTCGTGTCCGAGAGTGGTGACATCTTGTCACCGAAATAGGCTCCCGAAATGATCGCACCAGCGGCCATACCTAAATGAAGATTGTAGGTGGTGGCAATACCAATAAGGGCAAGTCCAACCGTGCCGGCGGTTGTCCAGGAACTACCTGTAGCAAGTGCAACCACCGCGCAGATCGCACACGCAGCGGCATAGTAGATTGAGGGCGTTAATAGGGAGAGTCCATAGTAGATCATTGTCGGAACTACACCGGCGAGTATCCAAATACCGATCACTGATCCGACCATGAGCAGAATCAGCAGTGGTCCAGTTGCCGTAGCGATGCTGCGGCCCATAGCGGCTTCAAGGTCGGACCACGTATGGCCATTCCTGAGCCCAATTAATGCCGCAACTGCTGCACCAAGCAACATCGCAATTTGGTTAGGACCGGCTGATGAGGTTTCCCCAAACAGAAAAACAGAACTTCCCAACATGAGAACGAGAGTGGCCAGCGGAATCGCAGCTTGTCCGAGTGTTGGAGTTTGTGCCTGGGTCGCCGTTTTTGAAGCCGACATAACGTGTGCGATGACCTATCAAGAAGAATGGGTTTTGAGGTGCGTCAATGGAGCTTTGAAGATAGTTAGGGTTACTACTGATTGGAGGTTTACATGTCGAGAGTGATACCGTTCTGCCATGGTCTTTCCGCAAATACCTCGTAATGGTTTGTTGCCCTGCTTGGCGCTTGCTGTGCTTTTCTCGACTGTCGCCAGTGGGAGCGGCCAGCCAACAATCGCGCCTCAAAACGACGCGCCAAACCCGTATCGTACCATCGACGGCTGGGCAGTGCTGCCGACTGGCCGTACGTGGGGTTCGACGGGTGGTGTGGATATGGACCGGGACGGTCAGCATATCTGGGTAGCGGAGCGATGTGGTGGTAATTCATGCGCGGGTTTGGACCTTGATCCAGTTCTTAAGTTTGATGAGAACGGGAACTTGGTTAAAAGTTTTGGCGGTGGATTAATGATTCAACCACACGGGTTGCACGTTGACCTTGATGGCAATGTGTGGGTGACTGATGCACAGGGCCCGGATGGCGAAGATCCTCAGCGAGAAGGCAAGGGACATATTGTCCTGAAATTTAGTGCAGATGGTGAGCTCCTGATGATATTGGGTACTCCTGGTGTCGGGGCAGCCGGTCGCGACACACTGGACCAGCCATGCGATGTTGTTGTTGCTCCTGACGGCACTATTTATGTCGCGGATGGTCATGGGGGACAACTTCCCGGTGCTGGTACGCACACGACCGCTCGCGTCGTTAAATTCGCATCCGATGGGACGTATCTAATGGAGTGGGGGTCTCACGGTACAGAGCCTGGTCAATTTCGTACTCCCCATGCCATCGACCTTGATTCAAATGGACGTGTTGTTGTCGCGGACCGCGGTAATGACCGGCTACAAGTGTTCGATACAAATGGAATGTTTATTGAATCGTTCTATCAATATAGTCGGCCGAGTGGGCTTCACATCGCTGATGACGATACGGTCTATGTGGCGGATTCAGCATCGTCTCGTAATGGGCAACACCCTGGTTGGGAGTTTGGGATCCGTATTGGAAATCTTCGAAACGGGTCCTTTGATGTTTTTATCGATGGGTCTAACCCCGAAGGCGTAGCCGTAAGTGCGAACGGCACGATCTATGGTGCGGTGGTTGCTTACGGTGGTGCATTACTGAAATATGTACGCTGAGATTTGAATTATTAGATACGTCGAAAGATAAGCAGGATAATGGCCTGCATAGTATTCCCGCGGAAGAGCTGTTACGTGGTTTGCGCTCATAGCTACATCTTTCTGTTGACCACGTATACTTTCCTTCAATGAAATACGCTGTGGTTACGTTCGGTTGCCGGGTAAATCAAGCGGATTCGTTTGCGCTGGAGCGTCAGATACGCGCGGTGGGAGGTGAGGCGAGTTCGCCTGAAGATGCTGACCTTGTGATTGTCAATAGTTGTTCGGTAACGGCTACAGCCGACCAAGGTACACGCCAGGCAATTCGTCGGGTGGCACGCCTGAATCCAACAGCGAAAATTGTCGCGACCGGTTGCTATTCAACGCGCGATGTAGAAGCAGTGGCAGCGTTACCTGGCGTAATAGCGGTTGTGGCGAACGAGAAGAAGGACAGACTGGTTCGAGACGTGCTTGAACAGGCCGAACTCGAATTACCGACAACAGCCAATCGATTTGGAGAGGGTGATGGTGCGTGTGGCGCGATGATCGAACCAGGCGAAGCTGGTCGAACGGCGTATACCTTACGTGTGCAGACAGGCTGTGATGAGTCGTGCGCGTATTGCATCATTCCTTCCACCCGCGGAGGGGGGCGTAGTGTGCCGCTTCACCGGGTTCTTACGGAAGTCGAAGATGCTAGAGATGCCGGATATCGTGAGTTGCAACTAACTGGCGTACATCTAGGGTCTTACGGTCGAGATTTGAATCCGCGGAGCTCTCTTTTTGGATTGTTACAGGCATTGGATCGGCAGGACTCGAATGTTGTTATTCGGATGAGTTCACTGGAACCCATGGATTGCACGCCTGAAATTATTGACTTAGTGACAACGAGTCCGCGTTTTGCTGCGCACTTCCATCTTCCACTTCAACATGCGAGCGACACGGTTTTGCGACGAATGCGTCGGCCGTATACCCGTCGCGAATATGAACAGGTTGTCGGCCGTATCCGGCAGAATGCGCCCGATGCAGCGATTGGCAGTGATGTGGTTGTCGGGTTTCCTGGCGAGACCGATGCTCACGCTACTGAGAATATTCGGTTTCTCACGCAAAGCCCGCTTACATACCTTCATGTGTTTCCTTACTCAGATCGGCCGGGTACTGAGGCTTCAAAGATGAAGGGGAAAGTTCATGGTCAAACAATTCGAGACAGAGCTAGGGCCGTGCGTGAGGTTGGTTCAGTTTTGTCGCAACAGTTTCGAACTGCACAGATCGGTCGAATTCGACCTGGATTAACCCTCAGGCAGAGAGCGCGCACGGTCGTTTTGACGGATAACTATCTTCGCGTCCAAGTGCCGGTGCCCCCACCGGAAAATGTCCGTGTGCATGTTCGAATACTTACTGCTACTGATAGTCCGGCCGGTGAATTGGTCAACGAGTCGATGACCTCGACCCCATAATTTTGCTGCAAATCAGACTTCGTATTACTGATTTAGCTGTTGAACTGCTTGCTGGGCGGGTGACAGGTTGGTGTCCTCTACGAGAAGTTGGCCACAAGCAGCACGGATGTCACGACCACGGCTCTTACGGACCGAAACAATTAGGTCAGACTCTGCGAGTGCGCTCGCAAATTCATTTATTTGATGGTCGCTAGGGCGTCGGTAAGGAATCCCCACGGCTTCATTAAGCGGAATGATATTCACTTTCGCTCTGATACCACTCAGAAGCTTCGCAAGGCGCTGCGCGTCTGCGACGGAATCATTGACCTCACGCAGAAGCACATATTCAAACGTGATGTGGTCGCGACGCTTGGTTGGGAAACGACGGCAGGCTGCAATTAATTCGGCTAGCCCGTACTTTCGGTTGACGGGAACCAAACGGTCACGCAGTTCTTCTGTCGTAGCGTGCAGTGACACCGCTAGGTTTGGCATGATTGATTCACTAGCCAAGCGTTCAAGCGCGGGTAATACACCAACTGTAGACAGTGTGATCCGCCGTGGACCAACCGCGAGTCCACAGTCGGTTCCCAAAATCCTGAGAGCTTTCATCGTTTCGTCATAATTGTGTAAAGGTTCACCCATTCCCATGAGGACGATGTTGAATCGGCGGTCGAGGAGTTTGAGATCGTGTGCCATGACCCGTACCTGTCCGACGATCTCACCAGCTGTCAAGTTTCTGAGTAGACCCATTTTTCCGGTCAGGCAGAATGTGCATTGCATGGCACAACCAACCTGCGTCGACACACAAAAAGTCATGGCTGGCGTGTCAGGAATGAAAACCGTTTCGACTTGTTGATCGTCGCCGAAATCCATCAAAAACTTAACGGTCCCATCAGAGGACGTACTCCGATTTGACACCGTGGGTGTAGGAATCGTGAATTGAGTGGCAAGTTGAGTCCGTAGATTTTGAGATAGGTCGGTCATCTGCGAAAAATCAGTAACACCGCGCTTGTAGATCCATTGGTAGATCTGACGTGCGTGAAAAGAATGTGCGCTGAATTCTTGAAGTGCCACGGCGATTGCATCGGGTTCGAATTCAGTGAGGGCCTGTTGCGCGGACATAGAAGCCAATGACCTCGTTGGAAGCACTCATGGTACCATGGGCACCGTAATGCGCGACGCGGTGTTTATGTATTCTGTGCTATCATTTACATGCTTAACGGATCGCTTTTAGTCCTTAAAAAACAATAAGTTGCGAGGATATAACAGCACAAGCAGTACCTGGTTGGGTAGCTGCTTTCTCGAAACATGATCGAGCGACAGGTCTTCGACAATGGGCTTTGCCTACTGACCGAGTCGATGCCGGCCGTTCGCTCCGTGAGCTTGGGGGCATGGTTAACCCGCGGTTCCCGCCACGAAGACCCGGCTCATTCTGGCATTGCGCACTTTGTTGAGCACATGCTCTTTAAGGGTACGACATCCCGTACCGCTGAAGGCATTGCCCAGGAGATCGACTCGATTGGTGGACACCTCGACGCTTTTACAGGCAAGGAATGTGCCAGTTATTACGTCAAAGTGTTAGATGAGCATCTGCCCCGTGCGGTTGATGTGTTGAGTGATCTTCTGTTGAATCCAGCGTTTGCAGCCGAGGATATTTGTCGCGAACAAAATGTTGTTGTGGAAGAGATCAAAATGGTGGAGGACACCCCAGATGATCTTGTGTACGAACTTTTCACGGCTAGCTTTTGGCCGGAGCACCAATTAGGAACGCCAATATTGGGGACGGCTGAGTCAGTCCGAAGCTTTGACGCCGGTGCTCTGCGAACGTATTTTTCTGATGCATACACGGCTCAGAACTTGGTAATTGCTGCCGCTGGGAACATTGATCATGCCGCAATTAGTGAACTTATCGGCAATGCATTTTCGGCGCTACCGGTTAGCAATCAGTCGGTCGAAACCACCGCGCCAACAGTCAGTATTCAGCTTGAGATTCGAGAAAAGGATCTAGAACAAGCACACCTCTGTCTTGGGACACGTGGGTATGAGCACACGCATCCGGACCGGCACGCGAGTTACATCCTTAACGCGGTCCTCGGCGGGTCGATGAGTTCCCGTTTGTTTCAGAAGATCCGAGAAAAACGAGGCCTCGCATATGCCGTTAGTAGTGGTCTGACTTCCTATCGTGATGTTGGTAGTCTCACCGTGTATGCCGGATGCGATGGTGGGGCCGTACCACAAGTCATTGACCTGGTTGTTGATGAAATGAAAACACTTAAGCAGCATCTGTTGGCGGACAGTGAATTGCAGCGAGCCAAAGACCATTTACGGGGTAGTTTTGTGCTTGGCCAGGAGAGTACTACAAGCCGAATGTCGCAACTTGCACGTTCTGAGATGTATTTTGGACGTCAGATTGATGTCGCAGAAACGCTAAAAGCCATCGATTTGGTGAGTCAGGAAGATGTTCAACGCGTAGCGTGTGACTTGTTTCAAGGGCGCGCACTGGCGGGAACGGTGGTTGGCCAGGTCACGACAGCGGACTTACATGCATTTCAGCTTGATCTGTCTTGATCATGGTTTTGTTTCACGGAATGACGGCTGAGTAGGATGGCAGTTGAACTAACGGTGCTGGGTAGCGGGAGCGCAGGGAATGCCACGCTTCTGTCGTACGCCGATACCAACGTGTTGATCGATGTCGGACTGAGCTGCCGCGAAGTGTCTCGGCGGTTGGAAGGATTGAGCGTGGACCCGGACTCTATCAGCGCCATCATGATTACGCATGCGCATGGGGACCACACTCGTGGTGCCCGTGTGTTCGCCCGTCGCCATGATGTACCCGTCTATATGACTGGCGGCGTGCGGAACGAGTGGGGTGTGACAGATATACCGACCATTCACTCGTTGACCCCTGACACGATTTCCGATCTGTCCGGACTACGGTTTATGCCCTTTGAGATTCCACACGATGCGTCAGAAACGGTTGGGTTCCGTATTCTCACACCTGAGGGGATTATCGGGTATGCCACGGATGTTGGGGTTATGACTTCCGATCTTATTGAGTCATTTCGTGACTGTAATGTGCTCGTTGTTGAATCTAATCACGCCACAGAGTTGTTACGTGTGAGTCCGTATGCGCAGTCGACGCGGGAGCGAATCGCCGGAGACAGTGGGCATCTGTCAAACGAGGCGCTGGCTGCATTTATACAGGATCACCTCGGGCCCAATGTTAGATGTGTAGTGCTGGCTCATCTAAGCCGAGTGAATAACGTGCCTGAACTTGCAGACGTGTCTTGTCGTGAAGCACTCGCGGCATGTGGTCGCACGGATGTCGAGGTGGTTATTGCGAGTCAGGATTTTCCGGCGAAGACAATTGATCTTAGTGTCTGGTTACCGACGATGCCCGCCGTAGGCGGTGCTATTCGTCAAACAGCGTTGCCGTTTCATTAGGGGTTGGGATGATTCCTCGTTATACACCGCCAGAGATGGGTCGACTGTGGAGCGACCAGCGTAAATATGACACGTGGTTGCGCGTTGAAAGTGCTGCGGCTGATGCGATGGCTGACCACGGCCTGATACCACTTGATGCTGCCCGTGATATTCGTGACAAGGGCAAGGTCGATGCGGCACGCGTTGATGAAATTGAACGCACAACTCAGCATGATGTAATTGCTTTCACAACAGCCGTTGCCGAGCATGTCGGTGCCTCTGCAAGGTGGTTGCATTTTGGGATGACGTCTTCGGATGTGATTGACACGGCTCACGCATTACAAATGCAGGCGTCGGTTGATCTTTTACTTAAAGATCTGTCGGTGCTTTTACGGGTCGTTCGAGATCGTGCGGATGAACACCGGCGGACTCCAATGATCGGGCGCACCCATGGTGTCCATGCAGAGCCAATGACATTTGGTTTGAAATTGGCATTGTGGTTTACCGAGTTGGTTCGTGACTATGACCGTTTAGTACGTGCGCGGGAAGCTATTAGCGTGGGTAAGCTATCCGGTGCCGTGGGTACCTATGCTCATCTGGATCCGTCAATTGAGCAGGCTGTTTGTGACGCGTTAGGGTTAACGCCGGCACCGGTAGCCTCTCAAGTCATTCAGCGTGACCGCCATGCGGAATTACTAAGCACTTTAGCGATCACAGCAGCGTCCCTTGAAAAGTTTGCGGTCGAGGTGCGTGGGCTTCAGAAAACAGAGATCGGTGAAGTCGCTGAGCCATTCGCTAAGGGGCAAAAGGGCTCATCGGCGATGCCACATAAGCGCAACCCAATTGGGTGCGAACAGATTACAGGTTTGGCTCGGTTAGTGCGTGGTAACGCGATGGCTGCGCTGGAAAATGTGGCACTTTGGCACGAACGCGACATTTCACATTCGTCAGTCGAGCGGGTGATTGTGCCGGACAGCTTTTGTGCACTCGACCATATGGTCCGGCGTTTTACACGTATCGTAAGAGATTTAGTCGTCTATTCCGAACGGATGCGTGACAACCTTGACCGGTCGCGCGGGGTGGTGTTTTCGGGAACCGTACTGCTAGAACTGGCTAGTCAGGGTGTGTCCCGTGAGGATGCCTACGTGATGGTGCAACGAAACGCGATGCGGTCACATGACGAGGCTCTTGATTTCAAGTCATTGTTGTTAGATGACGCTGAGGTTATGGCGGTACTGTCGAACGACGATATTTCGAAAGCCTTTGACCTTGATGTACAGCTTCGGCATGTAGACGCGATTATGGATCGTGCATTTGCGAGCCATGTTTTGGAGGGATCGTGAAGGCTAAGGTGTTCGTTACGTTAAAACCATCGATTCTCGACCCGCAAGGGAAGGCGATCACGGGTGCTTTACAGTCTCTTGGGTACGATGATGTTCAAGATGTTCGGCAGGGAAAGTACTTTGAACTCGATATTGTGGCAGAGACAGCTGAGAAAGCGCAGGCTTTGGCATCGGAAGTGGCTGATAAGTTATTGGCGAACCCCGTGATCGAAAGTTATCGAGTAGAAATCGAATGAAGTTTGCCGTCATCGTTTTCCCGGGTTCCAATTGTGACCACGACGCGCATTACGCGCTGACGGAGGTGCTGGGACAGCAGGTGAATCTGGTCTGGCACAAGGATCGAGATCTTGGAGGTGCTGATGTGGTTGTGCTTCCGGGTGGCTTTTCTTACGGGGACTACCTGCGGACTGGGGCTATCGCAAAGTTCTCTCCAGTGATGAGCCGGGTGACTGATTTTGCCGCCGCTGGCGGACCTGTTATCGGTATTTGTAACGGATTTCAGGTACTCTTGGAAGCGGGCTTACTGCCAGGCGGGATGCGTCGTAACCAAACCCTGAAGTTTATTTGCGAACACGTTCATCTGCGCGTTGAAGCGAACGACACTCCGTTTACGTGCGACACAACAGTGGGCCAAGTCCTTCGTATTCCAATTGCGCATGGTGAGGGTAATTATTATGCCGATAGTGACACGGTTCGATCTCTGCAGGAACACCGCCAAATAGTATTTCGATATACCGCGCCAGACGGGAGTCTTGACGATTCATGGAATGTTAATGGCTCGGTTGATGCCATCGCGGGAATTTGCAATCGAGATCGAAACGTTGTGGGTTTGATGCCACATCCGGAGCGAGCTTGTGAGGATGCGGTTGGCAGTCGGGATGGACGTGTGGTGCTACAGTCCGTTTTGTCTGCACTTGGTGGTCCTGGAGGGTTGCCGGTGAACTCATCGTGAGTTGCGGAGAATGGATGGTGTACTTGAAAGGAATTCAGCAGTGGGTTGTGGCGGGGAATGTCTTGACGGTATCCGCATATTGTTTGCGAGTTGAGCCGTGATTGATCGGGACACCATTGCGTCGCATGGACTTACGGTCGACGAGTATGACCGCATCGTTTCCATTCTTGGCAGAGACCCGAATCTGCTTGAACTCGGCATCTTTTCAGTAATGTGGTCAGAGCATTGCAGCTACAAAAGTTCACGCGTTCATCTAAAGACATTACCAACTGACGGGCCACGTGTGCTTCAAGGGCCTGGCGAGAATGCCGGCGTTCTTGATATTGGTGATGGTTTGGCAGCAGTGTTCAAGATCGAATCTCACAATCACCCTTCATTTATTGAGCCATATCAGGGAGCGGCAACGGGTGTTGGTGGCATTATTCGGGATATTTTCACGATGGGTGCGCGGCCGCTCGCTTTATTAAATTCACTGCGGTTTGGTGAACTTGATACACCGTTAACCCAGCGGTTAGTAGAGGGTGTTGTCGCAGGGATTGCTGGCTATGGCAACAGTATTGGTATCCCGACGGTTGGTGGTGAGGTGGCATTTGATAAATCGTATGCAGGGAATCCCTTGGTAAATGTGTTCTGCCTCGGAATTGCGCCGGTAGACGGAATTATTAAGGGGCGTGCTGAAGGCGTTGGTAACGCTGTGTATTACGTTGGTGCGAAGACTGGCCGAGATGGCATCCATGGTGCCACGATGGCGTCCGCAGAGTTTGATGATGCCTCCGAAGAAAAACGTCCGAATGTGCAGGTGGGCGATCCGTTCATGGAGAAGTTGCTTCTGGAAGCCTGTCTGGAGGTGATGGAGTCCGATGCCTTAATCGGTCTGCAGGATATGGGGGCAGCTGGTCTGACATGTTCGTCATGCGAAATGGGCGCGCGCGGTGACGCTGGTATCGACATTGATGTATCGACAGTGCCACAGCGTGAGACCCATATGACACCGTACGAGATCATGCTGTCTGAATCTCAGGAGCGCATGTTATTTATCGTGCGGCAAGGACGAGAAGCTGAAGTTGAACGTGTGTTTGAGAAATGGGACTTGCACGCTGTTCGTATTGGTCAGGTAACGGATGACGGGTTATTACGCGTACGCAACGGCGGTGATGTTGTTGCAGAAATTCCTAATAAACCATTGGCGGACGAAGCACCGCTTTATGAGCGTCCCTATCACGAACCTTCTGATTTCAAGGCGAGGCAGAACCTTAACGTCGACACACTTGATTTGTCGACCCCTCCCACGGATATTTTGTTGCGGCTCATGTCCGCTCCTGATGTTGCTAGTAAACGTTGGATCTATCGTCAATACGACCACATGGTTCGCACGAATACCATTGCACCCGCGGGGACAGGTGCCGGGGTCATTCGGGTGAAAGGGACATCCCGCGCGCTGGCTTTTTCGGTCGACGGGAACGGTCGCTATTGTTATCTTGATCCCTATCAAGGAGCGATGCTGGCGGTGGCAGAGTCGGCGCGGAATGTTGCGTGTGCCGGTGGGGTGCCGATTGGTGCTACAAATTGTTTGAACTTTGGGAATCCAGAACGCCCGGAGATTATGTGGCAGTTCGCGAGGGCAGTTGCTGGGATCGGCGAAGCATGTCGAGCCCTTGATGTGCCAATAACTGGTGGAAATGTCAGCCTTTACAATGAGACCGATGGAGAGGCTATATTGCCTACGCCAGTTATCGGTGTTGTTGGATTGCTAGAAAATCCAGAACAAACTGTGGGGCGGTGTTTTCAAGAAGCCGACTCCGTCGTGATGTTGTTAGGTGATTCACGGTTAAGTCTTGGAGGAAGTGAATACCTTAAGGTAGTCCATGGATTGGTTCGTGGTGTTCCGCCCATTCTCGATTTGAAGACTGAATGTGCGTTACAAAGGGTCTTGGTTGAGCTTGCGGCCGCTGGTGTATTGCTGTCGGCCCATGATTGTTCTGATGGTGGATTAGCGGTGACACTTGCCGAGTGTTCAGTCGACACCGAGGGGGTCGGGTGTGACGTGGCAATTCCCACTGATGCTGAGGGGACAATTAGCGCTTTATTTGGTGAAGGTGCTTCCAGGGTCGTGATATCGGTTAGGAAAAATGATGTAGGTCGTGTAACCGAGGTTGCTGCGGCCGCGTCTATCCCTTGTTTGACCCTTGGACGTTCGGGTGGGAAACGGATACGGATTGCAATCGGTGGTGAGGATGTGATTGATGCGCCTCTGGATGATGTGGCGCAGGCATGGTCGAGTGGCTTATCACGATACTTTGAAGATTCTGCTGCGTAACACTAAAGCTATTGAATTAAACAGTGACTACACACACATATATCGATCGTTCTGACAAGTTTAAAGACGAATGTGGCGTTTTTGGTATCTATGGTCACGACAATGCTGCGTCTCTAACCTATCTTGGGCTGTACGCGTTGCAGCATCGAGGGCAAGAGAGTGCTGGTATAGCGACGGCTAATGATGGAAAGCTAACGCTTCGTCGTGCGATGGGCTATGTCGGCGACGCTTTTAATGACCGGATGTTGTCTGAGTTGCCGGGTAGGTCGGCGATCGGCCACGTTAGGTATTCAACGTTTGGCGACAGTCGTATCGTAAATGCCCAGCCAATCTTGATTGATTGTGCACATGGCCAGATAGCGCTCTGTCACAACGGCAATCTTGTTAATGCCGGTGAGCTTCGAGAGCAGTTAGTACGTGCGGGATCGATCTTTCAAACGAACAGTGATACCGAAGTAATTCTTCACCTCTATGCAAAATCGGTTGCGGAAAAGGCCGAGGACGCGATCGTGGAATCAGTTTCCCAGGTTAGCGGGGCGTTTTCGCTCGTCATGCTCACGCCGGAAAGTTTAATTGCGGTTCGTGATCCACATGGCTTCCGTCCGTTAGCACTCGGACGGATTGGCGATACCTATGTAGTGTGTTCTGAAACGTGTGCGATGGACTTAATAGGAGCCGAGTATGTACGCGAGGTTGAACCTGGTGAGGTCCTTGTTATCGGACCTTCGGGTTTACGGTCGTACATGCCGTTTGCACCTACACCGTCGGCTCATTGTATTTTTGAGCACGTGTATTTTGCTCGTCCAGATAGTTACGTGTTCGGGAAAAGCGTGAATGAGGTCCGCACTAATCTTGGGCGCCTCCTTGCCGACGAATCAGGCGTTGAGGCGGATGCGGTGGTTCCAATTCCCGACTCAGGGTTGTGTGCGGCGCTGGGCTATGCGGAGAGCAGTGGTGTGCCTCTGAAAATGGGGTTAATCCGGAATCATTATGTCGGGCGTACGTTTATACAGCCTCACCAATCGGTGCGAGGTCTGAAAGTAAAGGTCAAGTTGAATACTGTTCGAAGTATTCTCGAGGGGAAACGAATAGTACTCGTTGACGACTCCATCGTTCGTGGTACCACAAGTAAGAAAATCGTTTCGATGATCAAAGCGGCTGGTGCACGCGAGGTTCACATGCGGATCAGTTGTCCACCGACCGTGTCACCTTGTTACTACGGCATTGATACTCCACATCGTGATGAATTGATTGCGGCCAAGCATAGCGTTGATGAGATTCGCGATTATATGGGAGCTGACACACTCGCGTATCTCAGTATGGACGGCCTACAGCAGGCAGTTGGTGATAGCCATCCGAATTATTGCACCGCCTGCTACACCAAGAATTACCCGGTTGAACCGCCGCAGGACACCGAGGCCTATCGGCAAATGGTCCTCAAGATGGCAAGTGGTATAGAGGGTGCGGGCGACTCGTGATTCGCGTCTGCCACGTGGTAATCGTTGCTGCGGGTATGTTGTCGTCCGTCTCGCTGAGTGCACTTGGTGGACAACTCGCTTCCGCCGACGGGTCCGCCGAGATTAGCGAGGCGATTCCTTCCTTGGGTGATTTTGATTATTCGGTGAGGGCAGAAGCGTCTCGGGTCCTACGGCGAACGGATGCAGCATCTGTTGTTCCCGCACTGATCATGGCAGCGCAGTCACACGAGGATAGTTATGTGCAATTTCGAGCCGCTGTTCTGCTTGCAGGGTTTGGAGGGTCTGCCGCTCGAGATTTTTTTAAAACGGTCCTGGATTCACCGAATGACCGTGTTAGGGCAGCCGCGTACGACTACTTTGAACATGATACGGACGCGAACCTTGCGTCAAGATTATTGGCCGCGTTGGACCGAGAGACATCAGAATTTGTGCGGCCTGCGCTGGTGCGAGCTCTTGCGGCACACCATGGCAATGCTTCGGTTCGCGACCGTCTTTTAAAAGATATTGATAGGGGAGAAGGTTATTTTCGTGGTGGCGTGATCGAGGCGCTCGGGGATTATCGAGCAATGTATGCGGTTGACCGGCTTATAAAGATTGCTTCTGAAGAAGGACCCCTTCGTGACGATGCTTTACTAGCGCTCGGTAAGATCGGTGACAAGCGGGCGCTACAGGTTGTCGCAACAGCACAAATAGAGGCAGCGGCAGTCGATTCAAAGAATTCAGAGCTGCTTCCAATCGTGTCAGCTGCAGCATGTCTTCTAGATACTGACTACGAGAACCAGATTCAGTATGTTGTCGAGGCTTTGCGGTATGGTCTGACCGCCGATGGCGATGATCTGTCGTTACTACGTGCGGCGTCGACGGCGGCTGCTGCAGTGTCAATGGCGGGTCGCAAAGGCTCAACGATTGCGCTACGTGCCTTAATTGATGCTGGAGTTGAAGCTGCCGATCCGACTCGGGCTCCGATTGCACTTGCAGTTGGTACAGTTGCTCTTAGGGACCCCGCACGTGTGTTCTTGGCGCTTGAGGGTCGGAATGACCTTCGGTCATCACTTCTATTGTTACGTGACGCCTTCGATATGCTTGATGAGGATATGGCAGAGGAACGCTTCTACGTTCTAATACGCAATAAATTCTGGAATGAAAAGGAAAACCCTCTAACGCGGTCTGTCGCAGAGACTGCAATGGAAGTACTCGAGTTCTAGAGATTAATCATCTATGGATTACAAGAGTTCTGGCGTTGACATCGATGCCGGCACAGAAGTCGTGGAACGAGTGAAGCGACTGGCGAAAAGTACTTTCACCGACGGTGTACTAAGTGATATTGGTGCTTTTGGTGGGTTGTTCCGTCCTGAACTCGGAGACATGGAAGAGCCGGTACTCGTCGCGAGTGCAGATGGTGTGGGTACAAAACTCAAAGTTGCGTTTGACGCTGGAAAGCATAAGACCGTTGGGCTTGATTTGGTAAATCATTGCGTCAACGACATTCTTGTGCAGGGGGCGCGACCAATATTTTTTTTGGACTACCTTGCGACCGGTCGATTGTCACCTCAGATATCTGCAGAAGTCGTAGAAGGTATTGCGAGAGGATGCAGGGAGAACGGTTGTGCGTTGCTTGGTGGAGAAACGGCTGAGATGCCGGGCTTTTATCAGGACGGCGAGTATGATCTCGCCGGTTTCATCGTGGGACTTGTTGATCGAGCACGCATCATCGACGGTCATACGATTGTGCCGGGTGATGTGTTAATTGGTCTTCCTTCGACTGGACTTCACACAAATGGTTATTCATTAGCGCGGCGGATCCTGTTTGATAAATTGGGATTCGGGTTAGAGCAGGAAATCGACGAATGGGGATGTTCCGTTGGAGAAGAATTGCTTCGGCCGCACTGCTCGTATCAGGCCGCAGTGCGGCCGACTATTGATACAGGTTGTGTGAAGGGAATCGCACATATCACTGGCGGTGGGTTGACAGATAATGTTCCACGGATTTTGCCAGAAGGTTGTACTGCTGTTATTGATTCGCGGGCATGGCCAGTACCTCCCGTATTTGAATTTCTGCAAAAGCATGGCGATGTGCCAGTCGATGATATGTACCGCACATTTAACATGGGCATCGGGTTGGTAATTGTTTGTAGTCGTTCCGACCTAGATAGCGTGCTGACAAAACTCATTTCGTCTGGTGAGGTTGGCGCGGGTCCGGTTGGTGAAATTCGTGAAGGGGAATCGGCGGTGGCATATGCTGACGTCGAGTTCCTCAAGCCGGTGGAGTAGCTTCGATTTGGGATTGCTATGAACCGTAGACTTGGCGTGCTTATTTCTGGTCGCGGTAGTAACCTCCAATCGATTATTAATGCCATCGACAACGGGCAGCTTGAAGCAGAGATCGCCGTTGTCATTTCAAACAAGAAAGACGCCCCAGGGTTAGCGTGGGCACGGCAGGCGGGGATTAAGTCCGTTGTACTTTTGCATCAGGATTATTCGTCGCGAGAGGCGTTTGACCTTGCGGTTGTTGATGAATTGCGGGAGAGGGACGTGGGGCTTGTTTGCCTAGCTGGCTTTATGCGTCTTTTGAGTCCCGCATTTATCATGGCGTTTCCCAACGCTATTCTGAATATTCATCCGTCGCTACTTCCGGCATTTGTAGGCCTTGACGCCCAAGAGCAAGCTTGGCGCTATGGAGTCAAAGTGGCTGGCGCTACGGTACATATTGTGACTACAGAACTGGATAATGGACCGATTGTCTGCCAAGCCGTTGTACCGATTAACGAAGGTGATTCTGCTGAAACGGTCGCCTCTCGCATATTGACAGAGGAGCATCGTATTTATCCTGAGGCAATTAAAATGATGCTTGATGGTCAGTGGCGGATTGTGGGACGACGTTTTATTTTCTGAGTTTGGCCATTCTGTTGGTCCCTGTTCTTCGAATATTCTGATCGGCCCGGTAGCGCTGTAGGGGCGTCTTTCGCCGTGCCCGTGTGGCAGGGGTATCATGGCAAGCGTAGAAATGACGGCAAGTATGACGATAGATGAGCAGATTGGATATCTGACAAAGGGTTGCGTAGATGTTGTTCGTGAGGCAGACCTTCGCAAGCGGCTTGAACAATCCGCGGAGTCCGGTCAGCCGTTGACTGTGAAGGTTGGATTTGATCCCACGGCTCCTGATCTGCATTTAGGGCATACGGTGCTTATTCGGAAGATGAAGCACTTTCAGGAATTGGGTCATCGTGTGATTTTTTTGATCGGTGACTTTACGGGACTTATCGGTGATCCGACCGGGCGCTCGAAAACTCGTCCGGCATTGAGTCGTGCAGAAATTGAGGAGAATGCGGAGACGTATAAAAAACAAGTTTTCAAACTGCTTGACCCGGAAAAAACCGTCATTGACTTCAATAGCAGTTGGTTAAGCAGTCTTGGCAGCGAGGGTTGGATTCGTCTTGCCGCGCGCTACAACGTAGCGCAGATGCTCGAACGACGAGATTTCCGGAAACGCTATGAAACTGGCCAGCCGATTGCGATTCATGAGTTTCTTTATCCCCTAGCCCAAGCGTATGACTCTGTCTACCTGCGTGCCGATGTCGAGCTTGGTGGGACGGACCAGTTGTTTAACTTAAATGTAGGGCGAGACATCATGCCGTCCTGCGAAGTGCCATCGCAAATCGTTTTAACGACACCGTTGTTGGTCGGTCTCGATGGGACGGAAAAGATGTCAAAGTCAGCTGGTAACTATATTGGTATCAATGAGCCGCCCGGCGAGATGTTTGGTAAGTTAATGTCGGTCTCTGATGACTTGATGTGGGATTACTACAAGTTACTTACAGACTTTTCGATGGCGGACATTGATACGCTGAAGCAGAGAGTCATCTCGGGGACCCTCCATCCGAAGCAGGCGAAGATCGATTTGGCGATGTATATCGTGGCTGATTTTCATTCAGTCCAAGAGGCCCAGGGAGCGTCTGAGGAGTTTGAGCGTCGTTTTTCGCGGAAGGAAGTACCGGAGGTTGTAGAAGAGTGGGCTGGGCGTGTGTCGGAAGAAGGCCAGCGGTTGACGGCGCTCATGGTAGCCGCAGGCATGGCGAAATCCGGGAGTGCGGCTACGAGGTTGCTTTCTCAGGGCGGTGTCAAGATCGATGGCATGCGTATTGAGGACCGCTTTCACACAGTAGCAGCAGACCAGCCATCATTTGTGCTTCAAGTAGGGAAGCGGGCGCTCCGAATTAAGCTTTGTAAGGACTGAGGATTACTGTCCAGGACTTAATTGATTCGGCCGGAACGATTGACACGGCCACCAGAGATCTATAACCTTAGCGGGTTCCCCTAAGAACGGTGTTAGCTAGTAGTGCGCTGTCTTTAGCGGTTCCGCGGGCAGGAAGACCCCACTCGTGGCTAGGTTCTTTGAAAACTAGATAGGACAAAAGACGTGGAAACACGTCGAGTATCAGCCTGACACTAAATTCGTAACACAACGCAAGAGCCAAATATGGCTCTCGTGTTGAACTAGTTGTCCGAAGGGCTCCTTTTGGGACCCTGAGGCTAATGTATTCAACTTGAGAGTTTGATCCTGGCTCAGAATCAACGCTGGCGGCGTGCCTCATACATGCAAGTCGAACGCGAAAGCAACCTTCGGGTTGCAATTAGAGTGGCAGACGGGTGAGTAACGCGTGGGTGACCTACCTTCGAGTGGGGGACAACCCCTGTAATGGGGGCTAATACCGCATAATATCCTGTTCTTAGATGGACAGTGATCAAAGCTGGCCAAGCTTCGGCTTGGCTGGTGCTTGTTGACGGACCCGCGTCCGATTAGCTTGTTGGTGGGGTAATGGCTCACCAAGGCTTCGATCGGTAGCCGGCCTGAGAGGGCGGACGGCCACACTGGGACTGAGACACGGCCCAGACTCTTACGGGAGGCAGCAGTAGGGAATTGTTCGCAATGGGCGAAAGCCTGACGACGCAACGCCGCGTGGAGGATGAAGATCTTCGGGTTGTAAACTCCTGTCGGGAGGGAAGAATAGCCTGTGGGTTAATACCCCATAGGCCTGACGGTACCTCTAGAGGAAGCCCCGGCTAACTCCGTGCCAGCAGCCGCGGTAATACGGGGGGGGCGAGCGTTGTTCGGATTTACTGGGCGTAAAGGGCTTGTAGGCGGCGATCTATGTCGGTTGTGAAATCCCCAGGCTCAACCTGGGAACTGCAGCCGAAACTGGGTCACTAGAAGCCGGGAGAGGGATGCGGAATTCCAGGTGTAGCGGTGAAATGCGTAGATATCTGGAGGAACACCCGTGGCGAAGGCGGCATCCTGGACCGGTCTTGACGCTGAGGAGCGAAAGCTAGGGTAGCAAACGGGATTAGATACCCCGGTAGTCCTAGCCCTAAACGATGAATGCTTGGTGTGGCGGGTATCGATCCCTGCCGTGCCGTAGTTAACGCGTTAAGCATTCCGCCTGGGGAGTACGGTCGCAAGGCTGAAACTCAAAGGAATTGACGGGGGCCCGCACAAGCGGTGGAGCATGTGGTTTAATTCGACGCAACGCGAAGAACCTTACCCGGGCTTGAAGTGCAAGTGATCATCGATGAAAGTCGACTTCCGCAAGGACACTTGTAGAGGTGCTGCATGGCTGTCGTCAGCTCGTGTCGTGAGATGTTGGGTTAAGTCCCGCAACGAGCGCAACCCTTGTCTGCTGTTGCCATCAGTTCGGCTGGGCACTCTGCGGAGACTGCCGGTGATAAACCGGAGGAAGGTGGGGATGACGTCAAGTCAGCATGGCCTTTATGTCCGGGGCTACACACGTGCTACAATGGCCGGCACAGAGCGTTGCGATCCCGCGAGGGGGAGCTAATCGCACAAAGCCGGTCTCAGTTCGGATTGCAGGCTGCAACTCGCCTGCATGAAGTTGGAATCGCTAGTAATCGCGGATCAGCATGCCGCGGTGAATACGTTCCCGGGCCTTGTACACACCGCCCGTCACATCACGAAAGTTGGCTGTACTAGAAGTCGCCGAGCTAACCCGTTCGCGGGAGGCAAGCGCCGAAGGTATGGTTGATGATTGGGGTGAAGTCGTAACAAGGTAGCTGTAGGAGAACCTGTGGCTGGATCACCTCCTTTCTAGAGTTGTTTTTAAACTCAAGATCGATCTGTTACTCGGTTTCATTACGTGAATGTTAGGTCACGTGATGCGTGCTTTTACGTTGATTGTCCTGTCTAGTTTTGAAAGAACCGGCTCGGGCCTGTAGCTCAGCTTGGTTAGAGCACACGCTTGATAAGCGTGGGGTCGGTAGTTCAAATCTACCCAGGCCCACCAGATACTTGGCTGGGGGATTAGCTCAGCTGGGAGAGCGCCTGGTTTGCAACCAGGAGGTCACCGGTTCGAGCCCGGTATTCTCCACCAGTCTTTTGTTCGTGGCTGGCTTGGTCAGCCTGGTAGGTTGGAAGTTTTGGGCACGAGGTTGGTGTTCATTTAGCGTTTCGGAGTGTGATGCTCCGGATTGATATTTGACAACTGAATATCTTACAAACGGTAGTTTTTCTTGAAAAAAACGCAGTGCAATTAGGCGCTGACGTATTAAGAGATCAGAGGCATTTGCCGCTGATCTCTGAGTATTGTCAGTTTCTGAATATGATCAAGCTACTAAGGGCGTACGGTGAATGCCTTGGCGCTAGGAGTCGATGAAGGACGTGGCAAGCTGCGATAAGCGTCGGTGAGTTGCAAACGAACGTTGACCCGACGATTTCCGAATGGGGAAACCCACTTAGGGTAATGCCTGAGTATCCTCGGCTGAATACATAGGCCGTTGAAGACAACGCAGGGAAGTGAACCATCTCAGTACCTGTAGGAAAAGAAAACAATAGTGATTCCGCTAGTAGCGGCGAGCGAACGCGGATTAGCCCAAACCGTTGTGCTTGCATGACGGGGTTGTAGGGCCTGCTTGGCCGTAAGGCCGGCGAGTTATAAACCAGCCCTCTAGTCGAACGACTTGGAACGGTCGGCCAGAGACGGTGAGAGCCCGGTAGGCGAAAGGGGGTTGGCTCGCTTGGTAGGTTCCTGAGTATCGCGGGACACGAGAAATCCAGCGAGAATCTAGGAGGACCATCTCCTAAGGCTAAATACTCCCTAGCGACCGATAGTGAACCAGTACCGTGAGGGAAAGGTGAAAAGAACCCCTGTTAGGGGAGTGAAATAGTACCTGAAACCGTATGCCTACAAGCAGTGGGAGGGCTATGACTGAGGTTCGCCTCAGTAACGCCTGACCGCGTGCCTTTTGCATAATGAGCCGGCTAGTTACTCTTCGTGGCAAGGTTAAGCGAACGCGAGCCGTAGCGAAAGCGAGTCCGAAATGGGCGTTAGTCGCGGGGAGTAGACGCGAAACGAGGTGATCTACCCTTGGCCAGGGTGAAGCGTGGGTAACACCACGTGGAGGCCCGAACCAGTGTCGGTTGAAAACGGCTTGGATGAGCTGAGGGTAGGGGTGAAAGGCTAATCAAACCTCGTGATAGCTCGTTCTCCTCGAAATGCATTTAGGTGCAGCCTCGGGAGGTCGGCGTCGGTGGTAGAGCACTGGATGGACTAGGGGGCCTACAAGCTTACTGAATCCAACCAAACTTCGAATGCCGACGACACGCATCCCGGGAGTGAGACTCTGGGGGCTAAGCTTCAGAGTCGAAAGGGAAACAGCCCAGACTACCGGCTAAGGTCCCTAAATCTGTGCTAAGTGGGAAAGGATCTGGAGACGCCGAGACAACCAGGAGGTTGGCTTAGAAGCAGCCACCCTTTAAAGAAAGCGTAATAGCTCACTGGTCAAGCGGCTCTGGGCCGACAATTCAACGGGGCTCAAGCACAGTACCGAAGCCGTAGATTTGACGAACCCTTCGGGGTTCGCGAGTGGTAGAGGAGCGTTCTCTAGGCAGTGAAGGTGGACCGTGAGGACCACTGGAGCGTAGAGAAGTGACCCTGCCGGCATAAGTAGCGATTAGAGTGGTGAGAATCCACTCCGCCGAAAGCCTAAGGTTTCCTGAGGAAGGTTCGTCCGCTCAGGGTTAGTCGGGTCCTAACGTGAGGCCGAAAGGCGTAGCGGATGGACATCCGGTTAACATTCCGGAACTACCTAAACAACGTTTGTACGATGGGGAGACGCAGGAGGTTAGCCCAGCCTACGATTGGATGTGTAGGTTCAGACATGTAGGGGGAACCACTAGGCAAATCCGGTGGTTCGTATTCCTCGAGGTGTTATGGCGAGGCCGCAAGGCCGCAAAGTGGGTGCCGCCACGCTGCCAAGAAAATCCTCTAAGGAGTTGTTTAGGTACCCGTACCGCAAACCGACACAGGTAGGCAGGGAGAAAATCCCAAGGCGTGAGTGAGAACCCTCGTTTAGGAACTCGGCAAACTCGCCCCGTAACTTCGGAAGAAGGGGTGCTCCAGCCCGTGATCCGCCTCGCGCGGTGAGCGGGAGGGAGTTACAATAAAGAGGTCCAGGCGACTGTTTACTAAAAACACAGGACTCTGCTAAGTCGAAAACGACGTATAGGGTCTGACGCCTGCCCGGTGCCGGAAGGTTAAAGGGAGGAGTTAGCTGTAAAGCGAAGCTTTGAACTGAAGCCCCGGTAAACGGCGGCCGTAACTATAACGGTCCTAAGGTAGCGAAATTCCTTGTCGGGTAAGTTCCGACCTGCACGAATGGCGCAACGATCTGGACGCTGTCTCAACGAGGGGCACTGCGAATTTGTGGTACCGGTGAAGACGCCGGTTACCCGTGGTAAGACGGAAAGACCCCGTGCACCTTTACTACAGCTTAGTAGTGAATACTGGTGTGTTATGCGCAGAATAGGTGGGAGACTTTGAACTCGGCCTCTTGGGGTCGGGGGAGTCGTCGGTGAGATACCACCCTTAGCATTTCGGTGTTCTAACCTCGACCTGTTAGCCAGGTCAGGGACATTGCTTGGTGGGTAGTTTGACTGGGGCGGTCGCCTCCCAAAATGTAACGGAGGCGCGCGAAGGTTCGCTCAGGCTGTTTGGAAATCAGCCGGAGAGTGCAAAGGCATAAGCGAGCTTGACTGCGAGACATACACGTCGAGCAGGTGGGAAACCAGGCCTTAGTGATCCGGTGGCTCCGCATGGAAGGGCCATCGCTCAACGGATAAAAGGTACGCCGGGGATAACAGGCTTATCTTGGCCAAGAGTTCATATCGACGCCAAGGTTTGGCACCTCGATGTCGGCTCATCGCATCCTGGAGCTGTAGACGGTTCCAAGGGTTGGGCTGTTCGCCCATTAAAGCGGTACGTGAGCTGGGTTTAGAACGTCGCGAGACAGTTCGGTCCCTATCTACCATGGGCGCAGGAGATTTGAGGGGGTCTGTCCTTAGTACGAGAGGACCGGGATGGACGAACCTCTGGTGTACCTGTTGTCGCGCCAGCGGCAGCGCAGGGTAGCTACGTTCGGACGGGATAAACGCTGAAAGCATATAAGCGTGAAACCCTCCCCAAGATTAGATCTCCCTGGACCTTCGGGTCCCTGAAGGCTCCTGGAAGACCACCAGGTAATAGGCCAGGTGTGTAAGGCTTGTGAGAGCTTAAGCTAACTGGTACTAATCAGCCGTGAGGCTTGGTCTTATTCTTTTTGTTTGCGTTTTGAGAGGGGAACTGCCGTTTGTTAGGTATTCAGTTGTTTGTTTTTCCTCGTAGGTGAGCGCGAAAACGTAAATCTCGAGGCGCCGGGTGCTCGACAGATGTTCGGGGCTCGGTGGTTGTTCTTTGAAAAGTTTCCCGGTGGTCATAGGAGAGGGGAAACACCCGTTCCCATACCGAACACGGTAGTTAAGCCCTCTACCGCCGATGGTACTGCGAGGGTAACTTCGTGGGAGAGTAGGTCGCTGCCGGGATTTTTTTTTGGCCCAGCACATGCTAAGTGTGCTGGGCTTTTCCTTTTTCATTAAACAGATAATTTCAAACTCAGCTGAGAACAACAAGAGTCTGCGGTGTCTTGCGTATCGAGTATGTTGCTATAGACAATCTTTCCTACACTAGAGATATGGCACTCTAAGTCACAACGATATGGACGTCGATATTCCACGAACAGACAATCGCGGCATTCCGCTGGAATTTGCCAGTGAGCGAAAGATTCGGTACCGCAACAAACTGTATTACCGCTTGAATCATTGGCCGATTTGGATCTGGGTGTTTTTTATTACGCCTGGGCCATTGACTTTTGACCTTTTCGAAAATGGCTTTGATGCACGCATGGCGATGTGGCTGGGGGTTGTACTCATTGGCACGGGGATTGCTGGTGTTCGTGGCAAACTTCCGGGGTGCGAGCCTCGGCCGTATATCATCCGTTTCACCGAAGACCGTCCGAATCCTTTGTATCGACGCGTATGTTACACATTTGCATGGAGCGCGGTGCTGACGTTCGGATTGCTCAACCTTGCTGGTCTTGTTCTCGCAGTTTTTAATGGAGAATGGGTACTTCGGCAACTGTATGATGCGGCCTATTTTCCAATCGCTGGTGTCGTTTGGATCCTTGGGCTGGTCGGTCGGTTACCGCGCGTTCAGGCATCAACCAAAGGAGAAGGACACGAGCGCAGGTTTTTTTATGGGTCTGTGTGGGCCATGTGTCTAGCGCAACCAGCACTGTGGTTCTTATGGGCAGTGGTGCCTGAAGGACGCTTTGGCGATATCTTTAAACTCACCATGTTCCTAGCGACGTTAATTTTCGTTGCGGTGTTGTCCTATCGGGGTGTACTTCCTCGCACTAGACCGATCGTGCCAGGTGAACTTGCGGTTAGCGACTGATAACTACGGTCGCAGTAGAACTTTCAGTGAAGTTGTGGCGAAGGCAAACGCGTCTTCAAATGATTCCAGAGAATAGGTGCCTGCTACTAGGGTTTCTGTCTTCACCTGACGATTCACGAGCATTTCAATGCCTCGTTCGAACGGACCACATCGTGATCCAATCAGCGTGAGTTCGTCGACGACCGCCGGCCAAAGTTGGACAGGTGTAGCTCCATGAAATGTCGATTTCATGACAACCGTACCGCGCGGACGAACAAGTTCTATGGCGCGTTGTAAACCATCGGGACGACCAGTTGCATCGACGGTGAGATCGAACGATTTTGATGCGATGGTGTCCTCGCTCAAAGCAGTGTTCAACCCAAAAGACTCTGCGAGTTTCAGTTTGTCTGCATGGCGACCGATCTGCGTGACGGCGGCACCTGTTGATTGCAGAACCTGACCAATGAGAAGGCCGAGCCGACCATCACCTACGATTGCGATACGGGTGCGCAGTGTGACGTTAACTTGGGTCAATATTTCGCACGCTGCTGCGGTTGGTTCTACAAATACAGCAGCGTGGTTTGAGAGTGAGTCTGGTAGTGCATGAAGATTTCTGGCCGGTAGCGATATGTGTGTTGCGAACGTGCCGTCACGATTAAGTATGCCCAAAACTGATCGGGTCGGACAGTGTTCGCGAACACCGGCAATACACGAATCGCAGGTACCACAACTGGCATTGATTTCTCCAACGACGCGCTTTCCAATCCAATGCCGGTCTCTGTCAGGTGCATCTTCGACAACGCCAACAAATTCGTGTCCGGGTATGCCGGTGTAGTTTGCGTATCCGCGGATTAGTTCGAGGTCAGTTCCGCAGATACCTGCATACGTTACCCGGATGCGGCATTCGCCATTCCGTTCTTCGAAAGGCATGTGGCGTAGCACTGGACGCTTGATCGCAAGATTGGTCTGATCAGCTTCAACAGAATCAATGACGAGTGCGCGCATGTGACGATCGTAACAGTCAGAATTCCTATAGGTGTGAATGCAAGGATTTAGTCCCTGTTGTGAGATGGTTTGACAGTGGGGGCGTGGATTCTCTGCCCTTAATCGATTGACCGGTCTAGAATGATTAGGATGTTTCGATTGATAGCGTGGCGGTTGTCATTGAGTGCGCTTCTGATAGTTGCCCTGTTAGCCAATGTGCAGGCGCAGGGAGCAAATGAAGACGCGTTTAATAGCTATTTTCTTGATAAGACGATGCGTGTTGACTACTTCCATGCAGGTGGTCTGGGTACTGAGATTCTTGGACTTGATCAAGTCGTTTCAGATGGAATGTGGGCCGGGAGCCGTAAGCGACTTATCGACGATCTGAATCTCGGGAAGTATCTGTTTGAGGTTATTGACCGAGAGACGAATGGTGTCATCTATTCTCGGGGCTTTGCGTCTATTTACGGAGAATGGGAGACCATCCCTGAATCCAGAGAAGTTTACCGGGTATTCCACGAGTCACTGCGCTTTCCATGGCCGAAGAAACCAGTTCAAATCATTTTAAAGGTACGGGATCAAGAAAATAGTTTTCACCAGATATGGTCGACAGTGATCGATCCGAATTCGAGATTCGTTAACCCGATCGATCGACCGCCAATGGGGGACGTTTGGCCATTGTTTACAAATGGCCCATCCCACGAAAAAGTTGACTTATTGGTGCTTGGAGAGGGGTATACAAGCGCGCAGACTGAAAAATTCCATACCGATGCGCAACGGCTTGTCGAAGCATTATTCGAAGAAGAGCCCTTCAAAGGGCGTCGGGATGATTTCAATGTGTGGGGCTTAGATCTTCCATCTGAAGAACCCGGGGTGACGCGACCGCGGGCCGGTCAATTTCGACGAACCCCTTTGTCTGCCGAGTACAACATTTTTGATTCCGAACGGTATCTTCTTACTTATGACAACCGCGCGCTGCGTGATGCGGCTTCCGCCGCGCCCTATGAATTTATTGAGATCCTTGTCAATGAAGACCAATACGGTGGTGGTGGCATCTTTAATTTTCAGGCAACAGCGGCTGCTGATACTGGATTTGCTGAGTATGTCTTTGTTCATGAGTTTGGCCATCACTTTGCAGGCTTGGCCGATGAGTACTACACCTCTGACGTTGCGTACGAAACTGGTGGAACATACCATCCTGAACCGTGGGAGCCGAATGTAACGGCTCTTCATGATCCCACTCAACTCAAGTGGCGAGATCTTGTAAGTGCCGATACTCCTCTTCCTACGCCGTGGGATAAAGCAGCGTTTGAGTCAGAGAGCTCGGTCGCGCAACGGCAGAGAGCGGAATTACGTGAGACGGGTGTGCCTGAGTCAGAGATGGACAGACATTTTACTGCTCAGATGGAGCGTGAGAGTAAGGCACTTCAAAATATGACGCACGCAGGTAAGGTCGGGGCGTTCGAGGGCGCCTCGTACGAGCCGACCGGTCTCTATAGGTCTGAGATCGATTGCATTATGTTTACGCGTAACCCAGTTGGGTTTTGCCGGGTGTGTCAGCGAGCCATTTCGAGAGTGATTGATCAGTATTCTCGGCCGTAGCGTTCCCGACGATAAGAGGAGTAATAGAGGTTCACCAGTGGAAAAGATTTTTCTCGATCAGCTTGAGCAAATTGTTGGAATGGACGGCATGGTTCGCGATGGCGGCGAATTGTTAACGTATGAAACAGACGGACTAGTAAAACTACGCTCAAGACCTGGTGCGGTCGTGTTGCCGACATCTACCGAGCAAGTGCAGGCGGTGGTGCAGTTGTGTCACGAGTCAGGAGTGCCTTTCGTGCCTCGAGGGCAGGGGACAGGACTGTCTGGTGGTGCGATGCCGCATCCGGATGGAGTCCTGATCGCTTTGACACGAATGAATCGTATTCTCGACATTGATTTGCCCAACCGCTGTATTACCGTTGAGCCCGGAGTGATGAACCTTGATGTCAGCAAGGCAGTGTCACGCGAAGGTTACTACTATGCACCAGACCCATCCAGCCAGGTGATTTGCTCGATCGGTGGCAACCTTGCTGAAAATTCTGGTGGGGCTCACTGTTTAAAGTACGGATTTACAGTTCATCATGTGCTCGGTGTCGAAGCGGTCTTACCGGACGGTGACATCATTGAACTCGGTGGTCCGGCTCTTGATGCACCAGGGTTGGACTTGCTTGGGGTACTCGTTGGTTCAGAGGGAACCCTGGCGGTTGTAACGAAAATCACACTCAATCTATTGCGTAAACCTGCCGACGTAAAGACACTTTTGGCGGCATTTGATTCCACTGAGGCTGCCGGAAATGCGGTGTCTGGCATCATTGGTGCAGGGATTATTCCCGCGGCCGTCGAGATGATGGACCGTGTGACGATTGAAGCGGCGGAGGCGGCGGTTCATCCCAATTTTCCCAAGACGAACGCCATACTCATCGTTGAACTCGATGGTGCCGAAGCTGACGTGTCCACGCTTTTCACACGGGTTGAAGAGGCGTGTATCGAGGCTAAGGCCTGCGAGATTCAAATAGCGAAAACCAATGAGCAAAGAGCCCGGTTCTGGCAGGGGCGGAAGGCGGCATTTGCGGCAATGGGGCGGGTATCGCCAAGTTATTACGTTCAAGACGGAGTCATCCCGAGAACGAAGCTTCCTGAAGTGCTTAATCGGATTGAGGCGCTTTCGGAGAGGTCAGGTTTGAAAATCGGCAACGTGTTTCACGCTGGTGACGGGAATCTCCATCCTCTTGTGTGTTACGACGAGCGAATTCCAGGTCAGGCAGATTTGGCACAGGAGGTCGCCTCGGAAATTTTGACTTACTGTCTTGATGCTGGAGGATCGATTACTGGCGAGCACGGAGTTGGCGCGGACAAGGCGAAGCATTTACCAAAGATGTTTAGCGAGAACGACCTCGATACGATGCAGCTTGTTCGCTGTGCTTTTGACCCTGGTTATATTTGCAATCCAGGCAAGATCTTTCCGACCCCACGACTCTGTGGAGAAGTGCCGGGTCCGTATCGTCAACATCCGACCGAGGCAGCAGGCCTGGCTGAGCGTTTCTGATGGCGGCGCTTTCACCCAGTGTGCTTGTGGAACAAGCGCGTTCCCGTGCCGGACAAAGCGTGGTTCGCTCGTCGACGGATACTGACGCAGTGGATGGTATTCATCCGAGTGTTGTTGTCGAGCCACTAACTACCGATGACGTCGTCGCAACGTTAGCTTGGGCATCAACTGAACGACTGAAGGTCATGGTCGTTGGTGGACGGACGAAACAGGCGTGGGGAGCACCGGCCACGACCATTGATCTAATGCTATCGACTGCGAGGTTGAACCGTGTTGTCGAGCATCGCCACGGAGATCTCACCGCAACAGTGGAGGCCGGTGCTACATTGGCCTTTACCAATACAGAGTTGACGCGTCACCGCCAGTGGTTGCCATGGGACCCGCCTTGGTCTGATCGCGCAACGATTGGTGGAATTGTTGCGACAAATGATAGCGGGCCGAGACGCCACGGGTATGGTGCGCCTCGCGATGGAATTATCGGCGTGGCCATGGTACGTGCCGACGGGGAATTGGCTAAGTCTGGCGGTATCGTTGTTAAGAATGTTGCTGGCTACGATGTGTCGCGTCTTTTGACGGGATCGTTCGGTTGCCTTGGAGTCATCGTCACGGCCACTTTTAAACTGTCGCCGCTTGCGGGTGCATCGCGTACGGTAGCAATTGAGCTTGACACTCTCGAATCTACTGAGAGCGTCGTACATAGTCTTTCGATGTCGTCTTTAACACCAACAGCCATCGAGTTAGTTGCGACAGGAAACAGAAGTCGCCTGCTTGTGCGTTTTGAGTCGGTTGAAGAGGCATCCGCACAACAATCACAGCAGGCGTACAGTCTTGTGGGTTCGATTGGGCAGGCTGAAATATTGACTGGCGATGATGAATCTATTTTGTGGCGGGAGCACGCAATGCATTGGTCGGAGGAGGCTGATACAACTCTGATAAAGCTGAGTTGTGTTCCTAGCGAACTGTTTGAGATGTTGAAATTGTTGCGTACAGCGTCGGCTGAGCATGGACTTGAGTGCGCGGCCGCAGGTCGTGCCGGTCTTGGGGTCGTAGATGTCAGACTAGATGGCTCGATTGGTGCGCAAGTCCGCATGATTCAACTCCTTCGTCAGCAATTAACAATTGGGCGCGGGTCGGTTGTTGTACGTAATGGTTCAGTGGCATTGCGTCGGAAGGTTGATACGTGGGGAGAAATCGGTAGCGGTTTACATGTTATGAAAGCTGTGAAGTCGCGGTTTGACCCGGATAATCGGTTGAATCCTGGTCGGGGACCAGGAGGGCTCTAAGTCGTCTATTCGTTACGTCAGTTTGTTGCTGAAGTATCTAACGATGTGTTTTGGATAGACGCATCTAGCAGCTCGACAAGGTGCATGGTGTGTACCGTACGACCTTCTTGTTCCAGTGATGCTTTCATTTGCAGTAAGCAACCAGGATTTGACGAGACGAGCACATTGGCACCCGTTGTAGCGATATGTTGCGCTTTGCGGGTGCCGAGTTCGCGTGCTGATTCTGGCTCGACTAAGTTATAGATTCCGGCGGATCCGCAGCAAAGTTCAGATTCTGGGATTTCACATACCTCAAGTTCTGGAATCGATGCGAGTAGTTTCCTCGGTTCAGCACTGATTTGTTGGGCGTGCTGTAAGTGGCAGGCGTCATGGTACGCAATGCGGAGCGGTAACGGATGTCTTGTGGCTTGTGGCTCCAGATCTGAAAGCACTTCCGAAACATCTCGACATTTGTCAGCAAGCGCCTTTGCCCGCGTCGCATAGTTAGGATCATTGCGAAGCAAATAGCCGTACTCTTTAAGTGTCGATCCACAGCCCGCCGCATTAATAACGATCGCGTCAACGGTCGATAACTCCGTTTCGAACGCATCGATGAATTGTCTCGCCATGGCCATGGCTTCATTTTCAAGTCCGGTATGAAACATTAATGCGCCGCAACAGCCTTGTCCTTGAGGGATTACAACCTCGCATCCTTCAGCAGCGAGCACGCGCGCGGTCGCCCGGTTTACATTGCTGAAAAATATCCGCTGTACGCACCCAAGGAGCATCGCGACGCGCCGTCTTTTTGGGGTGACTGCGGGTACGACTTCCGGCATTGAGGAGAACGTGTCAGAGAGTCTAATCGATGGCGCCATCGACTCCATTGCTCGGAGTCGAGCTGGCAGTAGTTCAAGTAACCCTGTCGCACGAACAAGCCACTGCACACCGGTTTTTTGGTACGCCCATAGTTTTAATGCGACCCATCGAAGCCGCTTCGGATAGGGAAAGATCGAGAAAATAAATTGTCGGAAAAGACGGTCGCCGGTTGTTCGTTCAATTCGTCGTTCGAGTTGTGGGCGGGTTGCTTCAATTAGTTTGTCGTACTGCACACCGGACGGGCAGGCGGTGACACATGCCATACAACCAAGACACGTATCAAAGTGTCGCGCGAAGTCTGTCGTGATGTCGGCCTTACCTTCGAGTGCCACTTTCATAAGATGAATGCGGCCACGCGGCGAGTCTGCCTCTCGCTGCCAGAGTGCATACGTCGGGCATGCGGGGAGACAAAATCCACAGTGTACGCAATCAGCGAGAAGGTCAGCAGATGGCGGTTGGTGCGCGTCGAAAGCACCGGTCTCGGTTGCCATAATTAGCTATGGTAGCGTAACAATTAGGGAGACTTGAGCATTCGTCGACATTAGCGGACCTACAGAGCTAAGATCGGGCTCTTGCGATTATCCACATTAGAACGACGGAGCGAATCATGACACACGCTGTTCGAATCCATTCCAATGGTGGCCCCGAAGTCCTTCAATGGGAGGAAGTTGAGGTTGCTGAACCAAAAACCGGCGAAGCCATTGTGCGACAGGTTGCTGCTGGCCTCAATTTCATCGATGTCTATTTCCGAACGGGTCTCTATAAAGTTCCGGCATTTCCGTCCGCAATTGGTAATGAAGGCGCTGGTGTCGTAGAGGCAGTCGGTGACGGAGTTACCGAGGTTGCGGTTGGCGACCGTGTTGCCTACTGCATGAGTCTTGGCAGTTATACGCAACGGCGTCTGATTCCAGCGAAACAATTGGTAAAGATTCCCAGGGGGATTACTGAGGAGCAGGCAGCTGCGGCCATGCTCAAGGGTTGCACCGTCCAGTATTTGATTCGGCAAACGTATCCTGTGCAGGTGGGCGAAACGGTGTTGTTTCATGCCGCGGCAGGCGGTTGTGGACTAATTGCGTGTCAGTGGCTCAAACACCTTGGTGTCAGGGTGATTGGCACGGTTGGGACCGCTGAAAAAGCCGATCTTGCGAGGGCGCACGGCTGCGATCATCCGATTGTGTATACGGAGGAGAATTTTGTCGATCGTGTCAAAGAACTGACGGACGGCCGTGGCGTACCGGTGGTTTACGACTCCGTCGGCAGGGATACATTCAATGATTCTCTGGAGTGTTTACAACCGCGGGGACTCATGGTGAGTTTTGGAAATGCATCAGGTGCTGTTGAACCATTTGCGCCTGCTCTTCTCGCGGCAAAAGGTTCTCTTTTTCTCACGCGACCGACGCTTGCGACGTATACCGCGACGCGGGCGGATCTCGAGAAAACGTCTGCCGATCTGTTTAGTGTCTTGAGTAGCGGGGCGGTCAAGGCTGAGGTGAACCAGACTTATCCGCTTGAAAATGCTGCGCAGGCGCATCGTGATCTCGAGGCGCGTAAGACGACTGGTTCGACCATTCTTTTGACAGGTGTTTAACAGGGGGTGTCTTAGACATGAAGAAACTTATAACCGGTATTGTGCTGGGAACTATTAGTGGAATGATTTTAGTTCTGGCGGTCACACCGCTGATTGCTGAGCAGAGTTCGACATCGCCTCAGGTTATTAATCTTCCCGGTCGCAGTGTGGCGGCACCGTTTAGTGATGCTGTGCTGGCGGGAAATACCCTTTATCTTGCTGGCCGATTAGGGCTCGACCCGGAGACTCAACGACCTCCAGCCACAGCCGAGCAAGAAGCACGGAATGTGCTTGACGGGATACAGGCGGTGCTGAGTGAAGCAGATATGACCATGAATGATCTAGTGAGCGTTCAGGTGTTCTGTTCAGATGTTTCGATGTACGGTGATTTTAATCAGGTGTACCGAGAATATTTTGACGACGAACCGCCAGCGCGAGCCTTTATCGGTTCAGGCACTCTGCTTTTTGGTGCACGCTTTGAGGTGGTGGGGATCGCGGTTAAGGGGTAACGGACGAAGGGTTTTGAGGTTGGTTGCCTGATACGTGTCAATAGCGTTGTCTGTTGCATATTCACGCCAATTACTGTGAAGGGAGTCGAGCGCAATGTCGCAGCTCTTACGCGCCGGTCTTGTGAGTGGATTTGTCGTTGCTCTCTTTCTGATTTTCGTTGGCGAAGCTGATCTTTCTGCGCAGGAGATTGACCTGCCGTGGGTTCGCGTTGAGGCCGGTACATTTGAGATGGGTTGTGTCCCAGACGACCCGTTTTGTCTGGAGACAGAACTTCCACGCCACGAAGTTACCTTGTCAGCGTTTGAATTGATGGAGACCGAACTAACTGTGAGTCAATACGGTCTTTTTCTTGAGGCGACAGGACGTACCCCACCTCCGCCGCCAGAGTTCCCGCAGACTGGTGACCACCCGGTGGTGCATTTGACGTGGGATGATGCTGCGTCGGTATGTACGTGGGGTGGCGGGCGTCTTCCAACGGAGGCGGAGTGGGAGTACGCAGCCCGTGGCGGCAGTGATGGAACTATTTTTTGGTGGGGAAATCAACTTACGCGTGGTTACGCAAACTTTGGCCATACGGAATGCTGTGCAGGGACGACCGGTGGCGCTGACACATGGGTGAACACAGCGCCAGTTGGGTCGTTTCCACCAAATGACTTCGGATTTTACGATATCAGTGGAAATGCGTGGGAATGGGTCGATGGGTGGATTGACGATCTGTACACCAGTGAATCCGTAATTGATCCTCAGCCACCTGAGACGGGGCAACTTCGGGTGATGCGAGGTGCGTCGTGGCTGAATTATCCAGAAGTGTGGCGCCTGTCGGTTCGGCTCGCGTTTTCTGCTGAAGCGCATACGAGTAATATCGGTGTTCGCTGCGCCCGTGACATTCCGGGGGCGGTTTCAGCCGAATAAGCATTCTGAAACACAAGGATACGTTGCCTGCAAGGCGAAGAAATAAACGTCATTCGCGCAATGGAGTAAAGCCTTTTATTACAGTAAATTGACACTTCTATGAACTCACGTTAGGATGCGGTCCGTCTCCAAATTTTTCGGCGTGGACCCCATTGTGGTTCCTGAAAGGATTCAGTCATGGCTACCAAGAAACGCATGTCGAAGCGGACCAAGCGTGACAACGTTAAGTCACGCCGTAGTTTCATGCGGCAGGCCATTTTGGGAAGCGCCGGGGCAACCGCGGCAGCTCTCGGAACAGCCGGTGTTGCCAATGCCGCCGAAGAAGACGTTAAACCGATTGCTGTTCCCAGTGAATTCGAGAAGGCGAAACGAGCGACACTGCCAACGGTCGATTTCCCCATGAGCGGTGCCCAGGTATTCGCGCGCGCGTGCAAGGAAGAAGGTGTCAAGGGGTTATTTTGTTGTCCAGGGAATTACGATGTCGTCCACGCGATTATGGATACTGGTATCCCGACATACTCTGGTCGGCACGAGGGTTCTCTCTGCCATGCGGCTGATGCCTTTTGTCGTGCAACCGGCGAGATCGCTGCAACTTCTGGCACTGAAGGACCTGGTTTCACCGACATGATCGGCGCTATTTCTGCGGCCAATTCAGCACGGTCGCCGATTTTAGTGTTGGCGAGTAATAAAACTATTTTTGCCGAAGATACCGAGCAAGGGATTCAGGACCAGTATCAGCAGCCCTTGACTGAGGGCATCAAGAAATACGGCAAGCGCCTCATCACTCCCTCGCGGACCTGGGAATATGCGGGTTATGCCTTCCGGCAACTGAAGGGTGGTGTGCCGAAACCGGTACATATTGATTTCCCAGCAGAAATTGCTCGGGCACGATTTGATGATGCGACGGAGCTTGAGTTTTTCTACGATAAGACAAAATACCGAACCGAGACGAAGCCCCACCCGGACCCGAAAGCGATCGATCGGGCTGTACAGATGCTCCGTGCTGCAGAGCGTCCGATTATCGTTTCGAGTAACGGCGTCTTTTACAGTAAAGCATGGAGCGCTCTCAGGCGTTTGGCGGAACGAGCTCAGATTCCAGTCGTTGAATCTGGTGCGATGAAAGGACAGTTTCCTGCTGATCATGAGTTGTCGGTTGATGCTGCTCCCATGGCGTTGATGAGTGCGGATGTTGTCTTGCTTGTTGGGCAGTACTGCATGCCGACCCTGGGCGAGTTCGCGTTTGGACCGGATGCTCGCTACATTCGAATCGATCCGGAAGCCGAGGATATCGGCCGTAATTTACCGATTGATCTTGGGATCGTCAGTGACGAGCGCGCCGCGCTGGAGGCTCTTGCTGACGCAATGCCGCGGCAGCGGCACGAAGCCTGGGTTCGTGAAGTAGCTCAAGCTCGGCAGGCATTTGAGGCTGAGAATGAAGAGTACTACCAGACTGGGCTGACGTACACCGATGCTGTGCATCCCGCAGTGATCGCCAAAGAATTGGCGGACTTTGTTCACAATGGTGAAATCCCACGGGACCGAACCACGATAATGCAAGGTGGTTATGGTATCGCGCGTTATACGCGGCGGTATCTGAGGTCATTTCGCCCTGGCCAGATCGTGAATGGTGCCTACCAATACGGCGCGATCGGTCCGGATGTCGGTTACACAGTGGGAGTTGCTGCTGCGGTGCGGCACGGTATTGGCGCACAGGCTGATTTCCAAGGTCATCCGATTATCGCGGTGACGGGCGATGCGGGGTTTGGCTATACCGCAATGGAACTTGAAACACTGTCTAAATACCGGCTGCCGGCTGTGTTGATCGTGTACAACAACAATGCGTGGGGGACGTGGTCGGGGCAGGCGAATAATACGCTTGGCCTCCCAGTGCATTTGTTTCAGGAAAACTTGCGATACGACAAACTTGGAGAGGCGCTTGGGACACATGGAGAGTACGTCACCAAAGCGGCGGAGATGCGCCCGGCACTCGAGAGAGCCTATCAGGTGGCACTAGACGAGAGTCGGCCGAGCATCATCAATGTTCAGGCCAAGAAAGAGTTTTGGCAGCGTGATCAATACCCACCAGGATTTCTTGGCAAGGTCGAGCCTGGCGTAATGTCGTACTATCACTAGGAATATCGGTGGGCGGACGGCACGGCGCGCGATCTTACACACCACGTGAGGATGGGTTGGTAGTTGTACGCCAACGGTTGCAGCAGTATGCCGACCGGGGTGTCTTTCGAGGATTTACCGAAGAGTCACCATGGCGTGGTCGCCATCGTTTCAAATTCCTCTGGTTGGCGAATACGGCGTTTCGATTGCACTATTCGCCACAAAGTGGAGAGTTCATCTTCCGAGATTTATTACCAAATGTACAGGTGCATTCAGACGTCGGTAAAGACCTCCGTGGTTTTCTCAAACGTCTTACTAGAAAAGATGTGCCAGAACACCGTCGGATTGATCCGCGGCGGATTGATATTCGTAGTTATGTTCGACGAGGGGGTTTTTCAATTGCTGTTACCGCGAAGAAAAACCAGCATGGTTACGCCGTGCAGCGATCGGTTAATCTGATCCACGAAGTGTTTGTACGCCTTCATACCTATTTTCCGGAATACATGTGGGAGAACTTTGATGCACCGCAGGAATGACAGACGAGAGGGCATCGCAATGTGGGCTGTCCGTGTGGCGGCGCTACACGTTTTCATCGGGTGTTTATTTTTCATGGCTGGTGCTGCTGGAGCGCAAGAGCATCCGTCGGAACCACATCGGCATTTGGAAGCGCAAGCGATTGAGAATCCATTGGACTCGACAGCCGATTCACGTCGGATCGGCCGGCAACGGTATGTTTTTATGTGTCGTGAATGTCACGGGAACTCAGGCCTTGGTGATGGAGATATGTCACATGCGGGTGGTGTTCCATCCGACTTCACGGACGATGTATGGCAGCACGGTGAAAGCGACGGCGAGGTATTCACGGTAATTAAGGATGGCGTGACGGCGGATATGCAGTCCTACTCGAACCGTTTAAGTGACGATGACATTTGGCATGTCATTAACTATTTACGTAGTTTGGCAGAGTAGTGGCGCTACGGTATCGCCATGGCGCTCGTCCGTGATAGCATCCGCGCGTTATGCCAGAAGAAATCCTCTATCGGGCGATGGTCCCTGGTGAGGCCAGCGCCGTTTCAAAATTAATACTAGATTCCTTTTCTGAGTTCATTAGTTCTGAATATACCGACGAGGGAATTGCCGAGTTTGAAAAGTTTGCTGCTCCGGAGGCTCTTAAGCGCCGAACGGCGGATAACGATTTCGTCCGGGTGGCTGAATGCGACCACGAACTCGTTGGGATGATCGAAATTCGTGACAATAATCATGTGGCCTTACTATTTGTCGATAAGGCCTATCAACGGCATGGTGTAGCAAAGGGTCTTCTCAAAATTGCTCTGGCGGACGCGCGCGTAAGTGGCCCTGAAATATTGAGAGTTACAGTCAATTCGTCTCGTTATGGCGTGATTGCATATGAAAAGCTCGGTTTTCGGCAGACGGGCCCCGAGCGGAAGGTCAATGGGATCGCCTTTATTCCGATGGCGATGCAGTTACGCAACGAAGATTGATTGTTACATCCGTACGTCTGGTTGCAAGTTAGGCTAAAGGTAAACGGTCGTGTCAAGGGTACGGCATTAATCAGGTAGTGCGTATGCAATAAGTCGTGGTCCTCCTCCGATCGTCACCGCGATGTACTGCGTGCCATCGACCATGTACGTCATCGGTGTGCCAACGGTGCCAGTCGGGAGGTCGACGGCTCCCCGTATCTCTCCTGTTTGCTTGTCCCATGCCACTAGACCGGGGCCACCACTGGGACCACCGGTGGGCACGGAACTAATAAGTAGCGTTTTCGTTAATACCGGTCCGGCGATTGTGCCGTCACCGACTGGGGGCAGGTCAAGGTCGCGCAGGCGTGGATGATTACGTACTCGGTCCCCATTGCCAAGAGGGACCATCCAGACGTGGTCGCCGGTGTTCATGTCGATCGCCGTTATACGAGAATATGGTGGTTTGAGGAGCGGGAGCCCCTGCGGCATTTGAGCGTTATACGACCCACCTTGACGAATTTGCTGCAACCGTTGCCGTTCGGGCGCGCCATGGGTGTAGCGCATTGTTGAGCCAAGGCCTGGATCGGGTGCATAAAGTGGAATGGCAACCGCAATATTGCGGGAAGGGACGTACAGCATGCCGGTTTCTGGGTCGACGGCAGCACCGGCCCATCCAGCCGCACCAAAGTCAGGTGGACGCATCAGCGTTCCTTGAGTGCCGTTTTCGATAGGACGACCAGGTGGTGTAAACAGCGGGCCTATTTGATAGTTTTTGACTACTTCAAGGGCCATTTCACGTATCTCAGGTGTGAAGTCGACCAAGTCGTCAACAGTCACGCCTTGATAGTCAAAAGGTGCGGGTCTCGTTGGGAATGGCTGTGTTGGTGAAGGAATTTCATCTGGCATATTGGATTCTTGAGGGACCGCTCTTTCCTCGATTGGCCAGATGGGTTCACCAGTTTCTCGATCAAAGGCATAGATGAAAGCTTGCTTACTTACTTGGACAAGCGCCTTGATCGGGTTTCCGTCCACAACGACGTCTACAAGATTAGAGTGTGTTGGGAAGTCATAATCCCACAGTCCATGGTGGACAGCCTGGAAATGCCAAACGCGCTGTCCGCTTTCGACGTCAACAGCAATGATTGTTTCTGAGAACAGATTGTCGCCAGGTCGATCCGCTCCGTAGTAATCGTTGGTTGTTGTCCCGGTAGGAAGATAGACGTGACCTAGTTCGTTGTCGCCTGCAAGCATGGACCATACATTAGCGTTACCCGAGTATCGCCACGATTCGTTCAGCCACGTGTCGACACCATATTCATCGGGGCTGTTTGGGACCGTATGAAAATCCCACGCGTGTTCGCCGGTTCGGACGTCCCACGCCCTAACCCATCCAGGAGGAGCTTCTTTTGTAATCCGTCGGTCGGCAATTTGAGAGCCGTGGATGACTTTATCTCTGACCACAATAGGCGGAGAGTTAATTGAATAGAGCAGGGCATTGAGGTAATCCCTCGATTCACGTTCTACTCGGGGTACTCCGACCATGGCGTCCACCATGCCGCTTCCGTTTGGTCCAAAATCTGGGCACGGTTGACCGGTTTTGGCTTTAACACAAACGACATACCCGTTGCCGGTCCCCCAAAAAATTCGCTCGTCGTCAATACCGTCTGTCCAGTAGGCGACTCCGCGTTGCGTCCACGGACCACTCATTGACGGAGTCCCTTCTTCGTAGCCTTTTGGATTAAAGATCCAAAGTGTTTGCCCTGTTTTAGCATCTACTGCCACACCTTGAGATAGCGGCGTGTTGAAGTACAGCGTGCCATCGATCATGAGTGGAGTGACTTGGAGGCGCGATGGATTAGGGGGCTGACTAGTTCGGTAAAGGTTAGGAGTGTCCTCGACCAGGGTATCTACAATTGTGTCCAGTGGCGCCCACCATTCTCCTCCTCCTGGTGTCGACCGGCTTACAAAGTTGTCGATAGACATCCATTCCCAGGCAATTTCAAGATTATTGAAATTACTCGCGTCGATTTGATCGAGTGCCGAGTACTTGCGACCACCGATATCGCCGGCGTAACTGCGCCACTCGCCATTTTCTGTGCCGTAGGTTTGCCAAGGGGGCGTTACGTTTTCAGTTTGAGCCGAGACAAAGCCGGTGTTGATTAGTGTGATGAGAGTTAACCAGCTAGCGATCTTCGATTTCATCGGAGATTTCCTTTTTTCTCAATTCGGTCCTGAAAAGCCAACGCCATACTCAAAAACAAGGCGACTACCATAAAGAACCGTAAAGCTCAGAGCACCAAGACTAATCATCGCTATAAATAATGTCCCCAGCCGTTGTGCGTCTGTCGGACGATGAATATATGACATTACGAGACGGATTGATGAGAAAAATACAAATGACCAGGTAGCCCGAAAAGCCCAATCTGAATGCGCCTGCAATACTGGGATCGCATCTAGTGAAATAGAGACTGAACGCGCGGCGGCATCACCGCTGAAGTATGCAAGAACTGCCAAACTTGCACCAATCGTGTACAACCATGTTGAAATGGTCCCAACCTTCGTGGGACGAGGGAGAAAGATGTCAATCAAATCAACCACAACCGCAGCAGTGAGTACTGCGATTGGAAAGTGCACGACCAGAGGGTGAAGATTTGGTGTCCACGTCGGAAGCAACGCCATTGTGAGGGCAATCCTATACTAGGACCGAACTCCAGGATGAGTTAATGGCACGAATGCAGACATCGGCACAAGGCTGGCACGGTTGGGATGCCTATGCCCCATTTTATGACTGGGAAAATCGTCGTACGGTTGGTCGACGAGATGTTCGGTTTTGGACAGATCTCGCGCGACGAATCGATGGGACAGTGCTTGAGCTAGGGTGTGGGACCGGCCGACTTTCGCTTCCGGTTTCTCGTATTGCGAAACATTTTGTCGGAATTGACAGATCGGAACCAATGCTCGGTCGCTTGCGAACACGTCTAAGACGCGCTCGGCTAGCATCACGTACTTCGATCATTCGAGGAGATATTCGCACTCTCCCGTTCAGAAAGCGTTGGCGATGCAACTTGGTAATGGCGCCCTACGGCATGTTGCAGTCGTTGCTGTCGGATGCTGATTTTGACGCGGTGATTGCTAGTGCAGCCGGAGTACTGCCACGTGGAGGTGTTTTCGGCATCGACCTTGTACCAGATCTAACGCGATGGCAAGAGTATAAGCGTCATACGAGCGTAGAGGGGTCCTTTGGACGCGGTCGGCACATGACGTTAGTTGAATCAGTTCGTCAGGACCGACAGCGCCGGCTTACATTTTTCGATCAAGAATTTGTAGAGCTTGAGGGAAGAAAACGTAAGGTTCATCGGTTTTCCATCACGTTTCGTACATTAGCGGTTCCCGAGGTTACACGCCGACTTGAGCGTGCTGGTTTTAGGATCGAGGCCGTTCTCGGTGATTATCAGGGCGATGACTGGTCTCCAGATGCCGATATTTGGGTGATTATTGCGAAACGTGCCAAGTAGATGTCGTAGTTTTTGAATCGGAATAACTGTCATACTTTCTCTTTAGATTTGCCATAATAATGGTCGAACCAATCACATTATCGGAGCAGTAGTTTCATGTCAGGTCATTCAAAATGGGCGTCGATCAAGCACAAAAAAGGTGCGGCTGACGCAAAGCGCGGAAAGCTCTTCACTCGAATCATCAAAGAACTGACAGTTGCCGCACGCGACGCTGGCGGAGACCCGGATACGAATCCACGTCTTCGAACAGTTATTGCGGATGCGAAAGCCGCCAACATGCCCGCTGACAATATCAAACGGGCCATTCGACGCGGCACTGGCGAAGAGCCTGGCGTATCGTATGAAGAGGTTACGTACGAGGCGTACGGTCCGGGTGGTGCAGCACTTCTTATCGAATGCATGACGGACAATACCAATCGTGCTGTCGGTGAGATACGGCACTTGCTTTCGAAACATAACGGTAATCTTGGAACGACCAATTCGGTTGCTTGGATGTTTGAGAAGCATGGGTATATCGTGGTCGAGAAATCTGGTGTTGATGAAGAAACGCTGATGACGGCTGCAATTGAGGCTGGTGCCGATGATTTTAAGGATGAGGGTGATAGTTGGGAAATCATCAGTACACCTGAACTGTTTGAGGGAATCCGAGCGGCGGTAACAGCGACAGGGCTTCAGCCGATGTCGGCGCAGATTGCGATGCTGCCCCAAAATTTGGTCAAACTTGAAGGTAAGCAGGCACAGCAAATGATCAAATTGATGGACGTATTGGAAGATCAAGATGACGTTCAAAATCTTTGGTCGAATTTTGATATTGATGCGAAGGAGATTGAGGCCTCACTAGCGTGAGAATCTTCGGGGTCGACCCTGGCTCCATGCACACTGGATACGGATGTATCCAAACGTCAGGGAGTCGATTGCGCATCCTGACCAGTGGTGTAATCTCTCCGCCCGCGCAAGGAACGTTTCCTGAGAAATTATTGACGGTGCATGCCGGTCTCTCAAATTTACTACAAGAGTACGAACCTGAAGTTGTTGCGATCGAAGACCTGTTTTATGCTCGCAATGCTCGCAGCGCTTCTAAATTAGGTCACGTTAGAGGGGTCGCGATGTTGGCCGCCGCAGAAGCCGGCATGCCGGTTGCTGAATATTTACCGACGCAGGTGAAGCAAGCAGTGGTTGGCTATGGCCGTGCTGAAAAACAGCAGGTGTGTGACATGGTGATGCTGTTATTGGGTCTAAAGACTCCCCCTGAAAAGCTTGATACTTCGGATGCCTTAGCAGTTGCTATTTGCCATGCTCATTCTGTCGGAACTATGGAAACACAGGTTGCATTGCGCCCAGACCAGAGTGTTTCACGAAGTTGGCGTCGGTATAGACCGGACCGTGTCAAACAATGAAGGACAGTCCCCTGCTTGTATTGAGACTGTGTAATAGCTGGAGAAGAATCTATTTCCTGGCCGGGCTTGGCGCGATTGAACGATCAATTGACTAGAAGGATCTACTAGTGTTTGTAAGGTTTTACCGATGATTGCAACTTTGCACGGTGTACTCACGGAGAAGAAGCCTAGCCGTCTTGTTGTTGATGTTGGCGGTGTAGGCTACGAGGTTAATGTGCCGCTTTCAACGTTTTATGCTTTAGGGGAAACGGGTACCGAAGTTGATTTGCGTATACACACGCACGTTCGGCAAGAGACGCTGTCACTTTTTGGGTTTGCGACTCAGCTAGAAGTTGACCTCTTTGAGCGTCTGATTACGATCAGTGGTGTTGGCCCTCGTCTTGCGCTTGCCGTTCTTTCTGGACTTGAGCCCCCTGACTTACTTCGAGCGATACAAGGCAGCGATATCGTACGACTACAGGGCATTCCTGGGGTGGGTAAGAAAACTGCCGAGCGAATCAGTCTCGAACTAAAAGACAAGTTGCCGGCGAACGCAGCGCATGAAGGTGTAACAACCGATCTAGTAAATGATACCGAAGGGGTCCGGAATGACGTGATGTCGGCACTCCTGAACCTTGGCTATCACCGCCCGCTGGCGGAACGCGCCGTTAACGAGGTTCTTACTGGTGAGTTAGGTTCTTTCGAGGAAGCATTGCGGCAGGCGCTTCGAGAATTGGCAAAATAGCGAGTGTACGGCTGGGAATTATAAAAAACGATGAACACTGAGAATATTCTTAGTTCCGTCCAAGTTGATGAGGATGCTCAATACGAAGTAGGACTTCGTCCTCGCCAGCTTGACGACTACATCGGACAAGACCGCGTCAGGGAGAACTTGACGGTTGCGATAACGGCCACCCGCAATCGTGAAGAGGCATTGGACCACGTGCTTCTTTATGGTCCACCTGGTCTTGGCAAAACCACGCTTGCCTATGTGATCGGAAATGAGCTTGGGGTGCAGGTTCGTGGCACATCTGGGCCTGTGCTAGAGAAACCGGGTGATCTGGCAGCGATCCTAACGAACATGAAAGATCGGGAAGTGCTCTTTATCGATGAGATTCATCGGATGAGTTCGGCTATTGAAGAGATCCTGTACTCAGCCATGGAGGATTACGAACTTGACATTGTTATTGGTCAAGGTCCTAGTGCTCGGTCGGTTAAGGTTCCGCTCCAAAGGTTTACGTTGATCGGCGCGACGACACGTGCGGGGTTGCTGACGTCACCTCTTCGTGCGCGTTTTGGTTTGGTGCATCGTCTTGATTTTTATACTGAAGGTGATCTTGTAGAAATTATTTCAAGGTCGGCCCGTATACTTGATGTGCCGATCGAAGAAGAAGCGACTGGTGAACTGGCGCGTCGTTCTCGTGGGACGCCAAGAGTTGCGAATCGGTTATTGCGTCGTGTTCGGGATTATGCAGAAGTGAGGGCGGATGGGAGGGTCACCGTCGATGTGGCTCGTCAGGCTCTGACGCTGCTAGAAGTGGATGATCAAGGTTTCGATGAAGCGGACCGTCGATTATTGAGAGCGATTATCGATAAATTCAATGGTGGGCCTGTTGGTTTAAATAGTATTGCAGCTGCTATTAGCGAAGAAAAAGAAGCGATTGAAGATATCTACGAACCCTACCTGATCCAGTTAGGATTCCTCGATCGTACGCCGCGAGGTCGTGTGGCAACGCCGCGAGCGTATGAATATTTCGGTCTGCCTGCACCGGACCGCCATCCGCGTCTTCTGTAGACAGACTGTTGGTGCGAGACGACCTGAATTAGATAAAGGACAGATGCGAGTGACTAAAGAGATGACCGGACGTTTGGCCGGAAACCATCCTCTGCGGAGGGTCAAGATTGCATCGCTTGGTACGTATGTGCCTCCACGTGTACTGACGAATGCTGATCTTGAGCAGATGGTTGATACAACTGATGAATGGATTTTGAAACGAACTGGTGTACGAGAACGCCATATTGTCGAAAAGGGTGTTGCGTCCTCAGATCTTGGTAAGGAAGCTGCGCTAAGTGCTCTGGCGGACGCTGGTGTCAAAGCCGATCAAATCGGATTTGTTGTGGTCGCGACAACGACGCCGGATATGTTTTTTCCTAGTACAGCGTGCCTACTTCAGCACAAGTTGTCAGCGACTAATGCATGGGGATTTGACTTAGGAGCTGCTTGCTCAGGGTTCACTTACGCGTTGACGACAGGTGCGGCCATGGTTGCGAGTGGTGTGCATGACCATGCCCTCGTTGTTGGTGCGGACGTAATGTCGTCAATCATTGACTATAAAGATCGTGCCACCTGTGTGCTTTTCGGTGACGGTGCTGGTGCGGTTGTTGTTTCACCCGCAGACGACGAAGAACTGGCTATTCTTGATTTTGCTCATGAGATTGACGGAAGTGGCGGCCCAGCCTTGCGTATGCCAGCTGGCGGCAGTTTACGGCCGGCGAGTCATGAGACTATCGACGAAAGATTGCATTATGTGCACCAAGATGGCCCGGCAGTGTTTAAGTTTGCAGTACGAAAAATGGTCGAAATTTGTCGGCGCGTAATGGATCAGAATCATCTCGATGCCGACGATATTGACCTCTTTGTCTCACATCAGGCGAACCGACGCATTATCTTGAATGCGGCACAGCATTTAGGTGTGGGACCTGACAAGATCGTAATTAACATTGAGCGGTTTGGTAACACTACTGCGGCAACAATACCATTGGCATTAGCAGACGCACGAGCAGATGGGCGACTACGAAAAGGCGCGCGCGTTCTACTTGTCTCGGTTGGAGCTGGTTTTACGGTTGGGGCGGTTTTGTTGCGGTGGGCATACTAAAGAGTGAACTTGTATTAAGGGGTAATTGCGAAGAACTGGTCGCTCTCATCCGCCCCGATAAACCATAACGAAGTTCGCAACTTTGAAGCCCTAGGTAAGCTCTTAAATATTCAGGTCAGACTCGTTTATGGATCTTTCGGAGTTCGACTTCCATCTGCCAGACGAACTTATTGCTCAAGAAGCTGAGCCGATACGGGATGCGGCCCGTTTGATGAGCCTGGGTCGTGTGACGGGAGAGATTGAGCATCACCGTGTTTGTGATGTTGCTGACCTTCTTAAACCAGATGATCTCATCGTCGTTAATGACACGCGTGTCATTCCGGCTCGGTTGTTGGGTCGGCGTGATCCTAGTGGCGGCGCGGTCGAGTGTTTGCTGCTCTCGCGTCTTGATGAGACACGATGGGATGCGCTTGTGCACCCCGGTCAAAAACTTCGTGACGGAGCCCGTGCGGTATTTGAGGTGGATGATCATAGTCTTGAGCTCGAAGTGCTCGACTGTCATTTTCACGGTAGGCGGACGGTACGCCTGACAGCGTTGGGCGGGGACGTTGAAACGGCTATTGATGCAATTGGGCATATTCCATTACCGCCTTACATTAAAAGAAAAGACTGCCCATCAGACCGTGCGCGGTACCAGACCGTTTATGCTCGTACGCTAGGGTCTGTTGCTGCACCGACAGCAGGATTACATTTCACGCCTGAGCTTCTTACGCGCTTGCAAAAGCGGGGCATTTTGAGGAAGGCGATCACGCTTCATGTTGGTTATGGGACCTTTGAACCCGTTCGAACAACGGTTGTGGAAGATCATCGTGTGGCAGCAGAGAGTTATCATGTTTCTGAAGAAACGGCAGAAGCCGTTAATTGTGCGCTCGACGAAGGACGAAGAATTATTGCAGTTGGTACGACGACTACACGCACCCTCGAAGCAGTTGCGCGGCTGAACGGTGGCCGGTTGCGTGCAGGTCACGGACAAACGGACCTGTATATTCATGGCAGCTTTGACTTCAAGGTTGTAGGGGGGCTACTGACAAATTTCCACTTGCCGAGGTCTTCGCTGCTCTTACTTGTGGCGGCGTTCGCGGGTCATGAGAGTATCTTGGCGGCGTACAGGCAGGCGGTAGCTCGACGTTATCGGTTTTATAGCTATGGTGATGCGATGCTCATACTCTAGATCTAGCACCTTAGCCTCCAGCCCTGACATAATGTTAAGTTCAGTGCCGGTGTAGCTCAGCTGGTTAGAGCGAGCGGCTCATATCCGCTAGGTCCGGGGTTCAAGTCCCTGCGCCGGCACCAAACTTAATTTGCCAGGTTGGTTTGGCGGTCGTTACTAGTTTTGTTTCTTTGGGAGAATCGTGCCGGGGTAGCTCGACGTATGGCGGTTCCTTTTGCCTTTCGTGGGGTTCGCTAGATCGTCAGAATTAATTTGTGCTTATGGTCGACCTGTGTCAACGCGTCGGAGTGGCCGTCACAGAACAAGGACTCATTTCCCAAGGGAGCCGGGTCGTTGTTGCACTTTCTGGTGGTGGAGATTCAGTTGCACTTGCTGGCCTGATGTGTGAGTTGTCAGCGAAGGCGTCGTGGTCGGTCGCAGGGTTTCTTCACATTAATCATCAGTTGAGAGTCGCTGCAAATAAGGATGCTGAATTTTGTCGAAAACTGTCAGATAAATTAAATGTCCCATTTATGATTGAGAAAGTAGACGTGGTGGCTATGTCACGCAATTTAGGGATATCCCTAGAACAGGCAGGTCATCGTCTTCGATATGAAATCTTTAGTCGAATTTGTCAGCATCAGTTAGCCGACTGCGTAGTGACTGGTCATACCCGTGACGATTTAGCGGAGACCGTATTGTTGAGACTTATTCGTGGTGCTGGCCCGCGCGGCTTAGCTGGCATTCGCCCGCGTAATGGTTTCGTGGTACGTCCTTTACTCGATATAACACGGAAAGAACTTCGAGATTATTTAAAAGTGCGGGGATTACCTCATCGTGAAGATGAGACTAACGAAGATACAGTTGTCACACGAAATAGAATTCGTCACTCACTTATTCCATTCTTGAGGAAGAACTTCTCCGAGGGGATTATTGATGTGTTGGCACGGGAAGCCTCAATCGCCCGAGCTGATGATGAGTGGATGGAGCACGAAGTTGACCAGGCTATAGGTCGCATTGTTTGTTACGGTGAAGAGGGTGCTGATATTGATTCTGAGGCAATAGCTAAACTCCCCCTCGCCCTTGCCAGACGTGTGTCAAAGCAAGTGCTTGAGCATGTCGGTGGGCGTCCAGTCAGCTTTGATCAGATAAATCGATTGCTTAGCCTTATGCATACCTCGTGCCGTTCGGACGTCTCGGTAGACTTTCCCGGTAGTCGTTTATTCCAAAGCCTAGACCGAGCACAACTTGTTCGGTGGAATGGTCGAAGTCAGGGTAGTAGCTTGGTAGTGTCTGAGTTCGAATATACATTACCAGTGCCGGGGGAAATTAAAGTTCCCGAGGTCGGCGAAGTGGTGTCTGCGACACCTTCCGACTGCATTCCGAAGCTTTCTGCTCGGGGGCGGACGGTTGCCGTGAGTAGTGAAAGGATGGTTTTACCTCTAACGGTTCGAAATTGGCGATATGGAGACGTTATACGGCCCTTGGGACTTGGTGGGCACAAGAAACTACAGGACCTTTTCGTGGATCGAAAGATTTCCAAAGCAAAGCGGGGGACAGTCCCAATTGTGGCCGATTCTAGCGGCAAAATCGTCTGGGTCGCGGGACAAACACTCGATGAGGATTTTCGGGTCACCGATAGTGACCGAGCCGTGCTAATCTTGAAAGTGATGAAGTTAGGAGAGTCATCTTGAACACCTCAGTCAGAAGTTTTGCCTTCTGGGCGGCGCTGGTCGTTGCTGTTGTCTTGATCTGGAATTTTTCTACTCAATTTCAGACCGGAGACAATGCGGTTTCGTTTAGTGAGTTTGTCCGGATGGTCGATGCAGGCCAAGTCGAAAATGTCACTCTGGCCGGAAATGAAGTTACGGGGTCAACCACATCCGGAGAGTCATTTCGTACCTTTGCACCACCTCAATATGAAGGATTGGTGAATAAGTTAGTCGAGCGTGATGTGGCTGTTAGTGCGAGAGAAGCTACTGGCAGTCCGTGGGCGACTTTGCTGTATACCTGGGCACCAATTTTGCTTATTCTCGGATTTTGGATTTTCTTCATGCGCCAAGTCCAAAGTGGTGGAAATAAAGCATTATCTTTTGGAAAGAGCCGAGCGAAACTCTCTTCTAGCACCCAGAAGAAAATCAGTTTCAAGGACGTTGCTGGCGTAGACGAGCCGAAGGAAGAACTCCAAGAAATCATTGATTTTTTACGTGAACCACAGAAATACCAGAAATTGGGAGGTCGAATTCCAAAGGGTGTTCTGTTGATGGGCCCTCCAGGAACGGGAAAAACCTTACTCGCACGTGCAGTGGCCGGAGAAGCCAACGTTCCATTTTTTTCCATCAGTGGGTCAGATTTTGTAGAGATGTTTGTTGGCGTTGGCGCTTCTCGCGTCCGCGATCTGTTTGAACAAGGTAAAAAGAATGCGCCATGCATCGTTTTTATTGATGAGATCGATGCAGTTGGGCGTCATCGTGGTGCTGGTCTTGGCGGTGGGCATGATGAACGCGAGCAAACATTGAATCAGTTACTGGTCGAGATGGACGGTTTTGAATCAAATGAGGGTGTTATTTTGGTGGCCGCCACGAATCGTCCCGATGTACTAGACCCTGCGTTGCTACGGCCAGGTCGTTTCGACCGACGTATTATGGTGAATCGTCCGGATGTGAAAGGCCGAGAAGGCATTCTTGGTGTTCATACGAAAAAGATCCCGCTATCGGATGATGTTGATATGCCGGTTGTTGCCCGAGGAACCGTTGGATTTTCTGGTGCGGACCTTGCGAATTTAGTTAACGAGGCTGCACTTAATGCGGCGGGTTATAACCAGAAGCTTGTTCAGATGCAAGACTTCGAGTTCGCTAAAGATAAGGTCATGATGGGGGCTGAACGACGGTCGATGATCATCACTGATGAAGAAAAGCAAGTGACTGCGATACACGAAGCAGGTCACGCTTTATTGGCCGTTTTATTGCCACACGCAGATCCAATTCACAAAGTGACTATTATTCCGCGGGGTATGGCGCTGGGTGTCACCCAGCAGTTGCCAGAGGGCGATAAGCATAATTACTCTCGTGATTACTTAAATGATCAGATTGCCATCTTGCTAGGCGGGCGGTTAGCTGAGGAATTAACGAACGAAGATGTAACGACGGGTGCAGGTAATGATCTTGACCGAGCTACAGAGATGGCGAGGCGCATGGTTTGTGAGTGGGGTATGAGCGAAGCTGTTGGCCCTCTTACCTTTGGCAAAAAAGAAGAGCAGGTGTTTCTTGGGCGTGATTTCGCGCAGTCGCAAGATTATAGTGAGGGCACTGCGATTCGGATCGACCAGGAAATCAAGCGCATCGTTACAGAAAATTATGATCGAGCTCGTCACGAACTTCAGACACACCAAGATGAGCTTGTTCGGATAGCTGAAGAACTGCTCATCAGGGAGGTTCTCGATGGTGAGCAGGTTAAACGAATCGCAAAGGGGCTTCCCATTGAAGATCCTTTGCCCGATTTGACAACGGGGTCTTCTTCGCCGACAGGGACCGCGTCGGTGGAGAACGACGAGGAGTCAAGCATTGTGCCACCGGTGCCTTCGCTCGATAAAGCTGTTCCGCAGGAATAGTTCAAACTAGCTGACGCTGAGGCTCACTGGGTCAAGAGCTCCCGCAATTACTCGGCGGGCTTGTGGTTCCATGATGGCGCTACGTAAATCCTACTCGCTCTCGATACCGGGAGGAACGACACTCGAGCTTGGTGAATGTACTCGTGTCATGGGGATTATCAACGTGACACCAGATTCGTTTACCGATGGTGGAGATTGTTTTCTTCCAGAACGAGCGACTGACCGGGCGCTTGAGCTTGAAGATGCCGGTGCAGACATTCTTGATATCGGAGGGGAATCTACTCGTCCTGGAGCATCGCCGCTTTCGGTCGATGAGGAACTGCGGCGCGTCATTCCAGTCATTGACCAGCTTAGTAAACGGGTCAGCGTACCGATCTCCATCGATACCTACAAAGGAGCTGTGGCAGAGGCCGCTATTGATCTTGGAGCGGTCATAGTTAATGACATCTCTGGTCTTTCCTATGATCCGTCGCTGGCCTCAGTAGTTGCTAAGCACGGTGTGCCGGTCGTCCTAATGCATAATCGCGGCCGGTCTCAGCAAATGTATCGCGCGGCCTCCTATCAAAATATTGGCGAAGAAATAGTAGCGGAACTTCGTATTGCCATTGACAGAGCTGTAGATGCGGGTATCTCTCGGGAGCAGATAGTGGTTGACCCTGGGCTAGGGTTTGCTAAACATGCTCGCCAGTCAACGGTCGTTTTGGCTGGCTTACCCTGTTTAAACTCGCTTGACCGGCCCATTTTGGTAGGGGCTTCTCGGAAATCATTTCTGGAGTCAATGCTTGGTGCTCGTTCTCCTGATAATCGTGAGTGGGGAACGGCAGGAGCGGTCGCTGTCGCAGCATTTCTTGGGGCTCATATCATTAGAGTTCATGATGTTTCGGCACATCACGACGTGGTACGTGTTGTGGATACCCTTAGGTCAGTCTCAGTTGAGAGGCAGGCGAATTTGGAACGAGAGTGTTAGACAGTCTATTAAACGCGTTTAGCGGAATTCGGTTTGGGTGGCGTGATGCGCTCGATATTTTCGTCGTTGCGTTTATCGCGTACGAATTTCTAAAGTTAATACGTCATACACGGGCTGTGCAAATTGGCATAGGAGCAGGCCTAGTTATAACGATGTATTACTTATCAGAAGTGGTCATGCTTCGGACTGTTAATTGGTTTGTCGGGAATTTGCTGAGCTATGTGGTGTTTGCGGCGATCGTATTGTTTCAGGCCGACCTTCGGCGGGTGTTGTCTCGATTTGGTAGGGCTTCGTTGTTTCGGCACTTTACCCGTAGGGGTACCACGGACGAGATGGTTGAAGAGGTCATAACAGCAGCAGGCATGCTTGCTGAGCGAAGGGTGGGTGCATTGATCGCTATTGAGCGAGATATTGGCCTTCGTACGTATGTTGATAGTGGGATTTATCTCGATGCGCGTGTGACGTACGATTTGTTAGTTAGTGTGTTTCAGCCTGAGTCGCCATTACATGATGGCGCGGTAGTCATTCAGGAAAATCGTGTAGCTGCGGCTTCGTGTTTTCTTCCGCTGACGGTGAATGTTCAGAGTACTCATTTAGGAACACGGCATCGAGCGGCTATAGGTTTGACCGAAGAGTCAGATGCTGTTGCACTTATAGTTTCTGAAGAGACTGGGGCTGTGTCACTGGTGATCGACGGGGAGATCGAGAGCGGTCTCGATAGCAAGCTACTTACGAATCGCCTGGATTCAGCCATGCACACACGTCGTAGTCGACGCCGAAATTCTACAAAGAAAGCAGTGTGATGTTTTATCGACGTTTTGTTGAGAATCTTGGCCTTAAGGTGCTTGCAATGGCATTGGCGATAGGTTTCTGGTTGAGCGTCGCTGGTGAAACGGTGATCGAACGTGGTTTCGAGGTTCCACTCGGATTTCAAAATGTACCGGCGGATTTGCAGGTGGCTGGTGATCCGCCAGACACCCTTCATGTACGTGTGAGGGGTCCGATGAGTATTGTGAACCGATTGGCCCTCGGAGATGTTGTTGCAGTGCTTGATCTTGCGGGAGAACGTCCTGGTGAAAGACGACTGTTTGATATGTTTGCTGATCGCATACGCACACCATTTGGTGTGGAGGTGATTCAGGTGATCCCGGCGACGATTACCGCTGCACTTGAGAGGGCAGGTGTGCCGCGCACAGTTCCTGTAGTTCCAGACATTGAGGGACAACCGGCAGAAGGTTTTACTGTGGGCCGTATTTCGATGGTACCGGAGTCTGTGGAGATTGTCGGCCCTACCAGCTTGCTTGATAATGTGGTGGAAGCGATTACTGAACCGGTGTTAATTGAGGGTTCGACCGAACGCGTGCAGTCTTTAGTCACTATCGGTGTGTCCGATCGGGTACTGCGGTTACAGACACCAAGTTCAGCCGAAGTTACTGTTGAGATTGTTCCGGCACCGGTGGAGCGCAATATACAGGAGTTGACGATCTCAAATCGAAGTCTCGAACCTGGCCTAGAGGTCTCGTTTGACCCCAGTAGTGTCACAGTAGGTATACGCGGTTCGGAGGCGTTGCTTCAGGCTATGGCAGAGGGCGAAGTTGAGGCCTTCATAGACCTTGCCGGCCTTTCTGCCGGCCGTTACAATCTTCCGGTTACGGTGGTGTCGAGTGCCGATATAGGAATTACGCATATCGATCCGCCGAACGTACTTGTGGTATTGCAATAGACGTAGATTGCCCCACCCGTATTATCAGAATTTTAGGATATATATTGCAGTCGATGTTCGGAACTGATGGCGTTCGTGGAACGCCAGGTCAGGAACCCCTTGATGCCGACACAGTAGTTGGTTTAGGCGCCGCTGTGGCGGCAGAGTTGGGTGATTCTCCGCGTGTTGTGTGTGGCCGTGACACAAGAGACTCCGGGGTATGGCTTGAGCGGCAGTTTGCTGCTGGGGTCCATAGCGAAGGAGGGACGGTCATCAGCGTAGGTGTTATGCCGACTCCTGGAGTGTCGTTGATTACCGCGAGTCAGGCTTTTGATGCTGGCGTCGTGATCTCAGCTTCTCACAATCCGCACCCGGACAATGGCATCAAGTTGTTGCAGGCGACCGGTGAAAAAAGTTCCCGAGAGTTTGAAAAACGCGTTGAGGCGCGTGTTCGGCGAGGTAGTAATAAAGTTGACGAATTGTTGAATAAGCCGGTTAAGACGACCGACCATATGGATCTGTACGCTGACCATTTGATTCGTATAGTCGGAAACACTGATTTATCAGGTATTTCGCTTGCAGTTGATTGTGGCCATGGGGCGACATCGGAGATTGCTCCGTATGTCATGAATAAACTGGGTGCGTCGTGCGTAAAACTTCATACGGAACCGAACGGGCACAATATCAATCAAGCAAGTGGGTCTACGCATCCTGAGGCCCTTCAACGCGCGGTAGTTGATGGGCGATGTCAAGTTGGATTCGGATTTGATGGCGATGGTGACCGGGTCATCCTTGTTGACAGGAAAGGTGAAATTGTTAATGGCGATGGGGTGTTGTTTATCGCGGCACGCTATTTACAAGCATCGAGTAGCCTTCATACCAACGGCATTGTTGCGACTGTGATGAGTAATTTTGGTCTTGAGGTTGCGTTAGCGGAGTCTGGCATTCAAGTACATCGATGTCAGGTTGGTGATTGGCACGTTCGGGAGGAGATGCAGAGGCGAGGAGTTTCCTTAGGCGGTGAGCAGTCCGGGCACATTATTTTTTCTGAGTTTTTGCCGACAGGAGATGGGTTGGCGACAGCCCTGCTCGTGTTGTGTATGCTGGTTCAAAGCGGTCAATCGCTCGATGAGCTTGTGGCCGATTTAACGGTTTTCCCCCAGATACTTCTTAACGTTCCGGTGAAGATGAAACGGGACATCGCAGGTGTGCCAGAACTTGTTAGCGCGGTCCATAAGGCAGAGCAGCAACTGTCTGGACATGGTCGTGTCCTTGTTCGGTATTCCGGGACAGAATCACTATTGCGTATCATGGTGGAGGGGCCAGAGCAGGATACGGTTGACCGGTTGGCGGCAGAAATTGCAACGTGTGCTCAAGAGCGACTGGTGTAGCTTCAGAGAGCATTAACTTCAGGCAACATTGATAACATGCGACTTGGCGTAAATATTGATCACGTTGCGACTGTTCGGCAGGCCAGACAAGTTCGCGAACCGGAACCGGTGACAGCGGCGTTATTGGCTGAGCTTGCTGGTGCCGACGGCATCACCGTTCATTTGCGTGGTGATCGTCGTCACATCCAAGACCGAGATCTTGACCTGCTCAAGGAAGTCTTATCTATCAAGCTCAATATAGAGATGGCGGCTACGCGCGAGATGGTTGCAATTGCTAGGCGCGTGAAGCCGGCGCAGGTGACGTTGGTGCCGGAACGTCCCAATGAACTCACGACGACTGGCGGCCTTGACGTGGTGCGTCATGCAGACCAGTTAAAAAATACGGTAACCCGCCTTCGTGAGGTAGGTATTCAAGTTAGTTTGTTCATCGACACGGATCTCAAACAAATTCGCAAAGCGCGTGCTATCGGGGTTGAAGCAGTTGAAATCAATACAGGGCCTTATGCCGATTCGAATGAGAATGAACAGGAAAAGCTTTTGGCGAAAATTGTTTCAGCCGCACGACTAGCGGAACGGCAGCATCTTGAAGTGTCGGCAGGACATGGTCTGACGTATACGAATGTCGAATCGATAGCGTCGATTAAAGAGATTGGTGAAGTGAATATCGGGCATAGTCTCGTGGCAAGAGCTGTGTTGGTTGGGATGAAACAAGCTGTTCAGGAGATGCGTCGTCTGCTCGATTAGAACTTGGCCGCAATGGACAATCTCGGCAATTAAAAGCCGCGAGATGTATCATCGATATTTATGCTACTGGGATGGCTAATACGTCTTTTACTTGTGGTGCTGGTCATTCGGGTAGCCTGGCACTTTGTGTCGGGTTTTGTCACTGGCGTGCGGGGGCCGGCGCGGAAGTCGGCGGAGGGCAGCGTGGCTCTGGTTAAAGACCCCGTATGTGGGACTTACATTAGGCGGGTGGATGCTTTGAGTGCACGGGCGGGGGCAAAAACTCACTACTTCTGTTCGGAGCGATGCCAGCAGGCGTTTTTGAAGACGGCGTGAGATGAGCACAGAAGAGTTAAAACGGTCTGAGGTGGTTGAGGTTGGTAGGCGATTGCACGAACGAGCTTACGTCGCCTCGAATGACGGTAATATCAGTGTGCGGCTAGACGACAACCGTCTCTTGACGACGCCAAAAGGGGTCTCAAAGGGGTTCATGACCCCGGACATGCTTGTTGTTACGGATCTCGAAGGCCAAAAGATCTCTGGAGAACGGGATCCTTCTTCGGAATTACTCATGCATCTTGCGGTGTATGAACGGCGTCCTGATGTCACGGCAGTGGTTCATGCGCATCCACCCGTCGCGACTGGATTTGCCGTTGCAGGAATCCCGCTTGATCGTGCGGTCCTTGCTGAAGTTATTACAACATTAGGTAGCATTCCGATTGCTGATTACGGTACCCCGTCGACCCATGAGTTAGCCGATGCAGTTGGCAAGTACATCAAAATCCATGATGGGTTACTGTTGGCGAACCATGGTGCCATAACGGTGTCTGACAGTTTGATGAGTGCCTACTACAAGATGGAAACTGTCGAACATTTCGCACGAATTAGTGTTGTTGCGCGGTTACTAGGACGGGAGCGATTACTCTCCCGGGAAGAAGTAAATCGTTTGCAGGATTTGAGGGATATGTACGGCATCTCAGCACCTGCACCGATTTGTCCGGATGGCATCATTACAGAGAATGATGAGACGTGTCAGGTGCTCGATGCGCCGGTGGCACCTGGCAAGCAGGTTGTTGATGAGGTGCCTGGTGAATCACGTTCCAGTGAAAGACCAGTGGCCGGTGACGGTGAAATTCGTTTAACATACCGCGAACTTGCGGCCTTGATAGAAGACGCCGTCAACCATTTACGATAGAAACGCGCGGGGGGACAGCATGGGTGAAGCGTTGGGAATGGTCGAGACCAAAGGCCTTGTCGCAATGATTGAGGCGGCAGATGCAATGGTTAAGGCAGCAAAGGTAACCCTCGTCGGTTGGGAGAAAATTGGCGCGGGTTACGTTACGGCTATTGTTCGCGGTGATGTTGCCGCCGTGAAAGCCGCGACTGATGCAGGAGCAGCCGCCGCACGACGGGTTGGGGAACTTGTTTCCGTTCACGTTATTCCGCGTCCGCACTCAAATCTTGAGGATGCATTGCCGATCGGTAAGGCTGGCAAATAGTCAGTGATTCTTGCCAAGGTCGTCGGAACCGTAGTCGCCACGCGTAAGGATGAGCGCCTGGTTGGTCAGAAGCTACTTTTAGTGCAGGCACTCGACGTAACTGGCAAACCACAGGGCAATCATTTGGTGGCGGTGGATACTGTGGATGCTGGTGCCGGCGAAACAGTACTGATTGTGAGTGGAAGTTCAGCAAGAATGGCCGCCGATCTTAAGGATGTGCCAGTTGATGCGGCGATTGTGGGCATTGTCGACGCAGTAGAGATTGATTCTGACTAATGCAGCTGGCCAGAGTGATTGGTAACGTCGTTTCTACTCACAAAGATGAGAGTCTGACAGGACAGAAGCTCTTGGTTTTGCAGCCGGTTAGCCCACTGCGGAAGGAGACCGGGCGTCCGGTAGTGGCGGTCGATTCAGTTGGGGCTGGTGTCGGTGAAGAAGTGTTTTTTGTACGAGGTCGAGAAGCGACGTTCCCATTTTTACCCGACCAAGTCACAACTGACGCTAACGTCGTTGGTATCGTCGACCAGTGGTCGTACCAGCCTGAAACGCAGGAACCATAGTGCGAATTGGTCGTGTGACTGGTGCTGTTGTGTCGACACAAAAGCATGGAAAACTCCACGGGGCCAAGCTTTTGCTTGTTCAACCGATTAACCCTGATGGTCGTGCATCAGGCGTCACGGTGCTAGCTGTTGATGCGGCTCAGGCCGGTATTGGCGACAAAGTGTTATTGGTCATTGAAGGTCGTGCAGCTGGCCAAGCTGTGCACCGGCGAGCCGCTCCAGTTGATGCCGCTATTGTCGGCGTGATCGATTCGGTGACTCGTTATGAGCACGACTGATACACGTGCGGCTATGGCTGCCAAGCAGGCCATCCGTCGTTATCTTACGAGCAAGTCTCACGGGCGGGTCAATGATGCCTCATCGGTCGACGTGGTAGTAGCTACCCATTCGAGTCAGCGCCAGTATGATGCGGACAGTACGTCCGTTGATTCGAAGGATGGGCTTTGCATCATAGAGTCGGCCGTGCGTTGCGAGCATTGCGGCTACTGCCGGTCCCATGGATATTAAGCGCTCACCGTCTGTCGGTGTTGTCATGCGTCGACTGGCTCGAGCCATTGATCGCATGGACAATCCCGCGATCGAAAAGTTAGCTGCAGAAGAGAAGGGTGACCCATTCCAGGTATTGATCGCAACACTGTTGTCTGCGCAAACGAAAGATGCAGTGACCCTTGAAGCATCGACCCGGCTTTTTCGTCGGGCACGTACACCACAGACGCTGTCACGTTTGTCTATTGCAACTTTGGAGCGACTGATTTACCCGGTGAGTTTTTATCGTAATAAGGCACGTCATGTAAAAGAAGCGAGTCGACAGATCCTGTCACGATTCGGGGGAACTGTTCCGACTACGATGTCCGACCTATTGACATTACCTGGTGTTGGGCGGAAGACGGCGAATCTGACACTGATCGTCGCTCACCAAAGCACGTCAAACATTTGTGTCGATACGCATGTTCACCGGATTTCAAATCGTTTCGGTTGGATCACGACGAGGACGCCGGAACAAACGGAACAAGCGCTTTATGCTGTGGCTCCGCGACGTTGGTGGGCGTTACTTAACTTGTATTTGGTAACGTGGGGACAAAACATTTGCCGGCCGGTTTATCCTAAATGTGGTGCATGTGCTATCGAATCAATTTGTCCTCGCATTGGTGTGACGCGGACCGGTAAGTCCTGAGTCGAGTTCCGGCAATCACCGTGCACGTTGATAATTTTGGTCAGAAAGAACCACGCGACATTGTTGCCAGTGCCGAGACGAAATCGTCGATTGCGTTGACCACATCTGTTGGGTCAGCACTAAAATTATTGGCCAGAATCGAGAAAGCGAGTTGTTCGCCGTCAGCGGTTTTGACGTACCCGGCTAACGTCCGGACATGTGACATAGATCCTGTTTTGGCGTGGGCATTGCCAGCTGAGGCGGTTTCCCCGAATCTATTCCTTAGCGTGCCGTCTTCGTTGGCGATGGGTAGTGTGGCTAAAAAGAAAGTTTGGTCTGACTCGTTCTGATAGAGGCGGACAAGGATATCTGTCAGGGCACTGGCCGTGAGGTAGTTGTAGCGTGATAATCCGGAGCCATCTACGACGATGGCACGGTTTCGCTGGATACCCCAATCATCGAGTACCTGGGCGACAACCGCAGAACCCCTGTCACCAAAGCTGAAACCGAGTCGTCGGTATATTGATTCTGCGAAGAGATTCTGACTCCGTTTCATCATGTCAACCGCTATCGTTGATAGCGGTTCTGATTGGTTTTCTAGGAGGCGTTGCAGTCCGTTTGTAGCCGATGCTTGTTGGGGTTTAGTTAAGTGATCAATATCAACAGCATTTCCACTCACGCCGACCCCTTCGGCTTCCAAAGCCTCACGAAGGGCCTGCACGAAAAAGCTTGTCGGATTGGCTACGGGTACTGGACGGATAATGGCAGCAGTCCCGCCGCCGATTGAGCCTGATACCATTAATTCTGCCTTACCAGCTGATCGCTGAAGCTGAATAAGACTTGGTTCGCGGCGAGAAGTGGTGGTGGTCTGGTTAATGAGCGTTAATCCTGAGCCAGCATTTTGAATAGAAATTTCAGCTGGTAGATCGATAGCGCGGTTCGGCGTGATACGTATAGTCACGACGTTTTCATGGTACTGGAGGGGACCAACTTGGGCCGCAAATCCGAACGCGAGATCATCCCACGACCACCCGAATCCTAACCGTGGCTGTGGGCTTGTGCTGCCGCGTCTGACGGTTTCCCCTATAACGACGCGGTCATCGCCGATGATGTTCCCATTGACCTGATGTATGCCTTGATTACGAAGTTTCTGTGCCCATGAGGTCAGCACGTCGTTGCCGATCGTCGGGTCTCCACTACCTCTCGCAATTAGGTCGCCGTGGAGCACATTTCGCTCTATGTGGCCGTTGGTGAATAGAACCGTCTCGAATCGATCATTCCAGCCAAGCTGTTGGGAAGCGACGGCAAGAGTAATGATCTTCAGGGTCGATGCTGGTGTCAGTAAAACGTCTTGATTTCTGGTGAAAATCTGTTCATGACGGTCAATCGATCGGACATCGACGCCCCATAGAGTTGTTTCAAGCGGGGCCGAATACAAGGTTTTATCTAGTAGCCTATTCAGTCGTGCAAGAGCAGGGGTGTCTAAGACGGACGAGGTGTTTGTGCCAGGGAGTGATGTTGCCGTTGGAAGCCGAGATGCACATCCGCTACCAGTAAGAACTGCAACGGCGATGCTTGTCGAGATGGCGAGCAGGCGGGACCAGTCGATCGATCCTGCGAGTTTGTATGGCACCTCGTTATGTTGAACCTTCTTAAGGCTCGGTGTCTACCGATGTACCGAGAACCATATCGATCGATTCGAATACGCCATTGATGGATGTGCTATCGATGACCGCGGCACCATCTTCTTCACCGTGAATGCCGTGATAGGTATCATCAGACTGACCGATTGTTACCGTTTCTTGCTGTTCGTTACCGTAGGTGACGGTAAAGATTGCGAGTGGGATATCGAGTCCAGTGTTGTCACGGCTGTTGGCAAACGACTCCGCACGTAACCCCGATAGCTTTGAGAGCAGGTCGTCAAACGCGAGGGCTTCGATTACTTTTTGATCAGGCTCGACTTGTTGCCAGAGTTGTTCATTCGAATTGTCCGAGTTGTCATCGGCATCGGATCCTTTTTCAAAGCGGTATGTTTCGCCATCCCGGGTTAGGCTGATGCCATTTGCGTTGAATGGTTGGAAGTCGAAGAGTTCTTTCTTTCGGTAGGTATCTATGTCCCGATCGAATTCGTCGAAGAGCGCAGCGTCTACGGTGAATACAATAGAGCGAGACGCATCGCGACCGTAAACAGTACCCGCAGGGCTCTCGTTCCCCATCACCAAAACGTGGTTTCCTTTGTCTGTTTCCACGGTAATTGCCATGCGGGGATTATCAAGACCAAATGGTTCAAGGTCACCATCAACGGATTCCACTTCAACCGCGATCATTTCTGCAGAACCTATACGACCGGAGAGCCCTTCTACGATGCCAAAATCACCCCGTGCGCGCACGGGTTCAAGGAGGTGCCACGCACCATCAGCCTTGCTAAATCTGAGTGTGAGTGCTGAGGATTCCTGTTCGATAGTCAATCCCGTGACGTCTGGCCCGGTGAATTCAAGTAACGAGCGGTCCCTGAGGTCAAAGGATGATCGATTGAAGGTCGACTCAAGAAAGCTCGCAATCAAAAACACCCTAGTGGTACCGCTAATGTTTGCGTAGCGATCAGAGCCAGTGGGAGTTTCGTCACCAATAAGTAATATTTCCGTATTGTTTTCGGACCCGAATACAACGCTAAAGCTGGGGTCGGTCAGTCCAAACAGTGATAGATCAGTCGCCTCGGTCTCAACGACCCGACTGATTTCCAGCGAGGCGAGACTGTTGGCGATCGCCGACGCGGCGTTCCCATCGGCACTGGCCGAAAATGGTGCCGTGACGGACCAGTTGGTAGTATCGGTGTCTGCACGATTTACCTCGGTCACGTCTCCATTGTCGGATGTGACGATCAGCGAGCCGATAGCGTCGGCCTCGATGTCGAACGCCTGTTCGGCCGGAGGGTCGTCAGAGGCTGGCGAGCGTTCTGATTCAATAAAATATGCGTAGCCACCTAGTGCGAGAAATAGCACGAGTAAGAGCGATGTTGAACGAAACCTTTGCATGTCGTTACCGCCGCCGATTCCACCAGGTGTAGACACCGCTCGCCAGGATAAGGCCGGGGAGCATCAGGAGCGAGATCCAGGTGATTCGAGCCTGCGCGTCTGCTGTTAGCGTAATACGTCGGTCTTCGGGTTCCCTCGGGCGTATTGCAATAAGGTTTTCTTGTTGGGCAAGCCAGTTGACCGCATTGAGTACGAGGTCTCGATTACCTTGGATGCCAATGGCTCCGTTTGAGGCAAAATCGGAGTCCCCGAAAACAACCAAGCGGGATTCCGGTGGAGGGGTGTCCCCATCCGGCTCGCCGGTCGGAGTGACTGCATCATTGGCGATGGGTTGGGAAACTGTCACGGCGATGGGCACCGGTCCAGAGATATCGCCTGCATCCTCGTTTAATTGAACCTCACCGGTCGCCAATTCGGCTAAATTTACTTCCGCCCAGCTACGAGGGCCAGTTTCGATCAGAATTTCTGGAATGCGTCCGTTAGTGCCACCAGCAACCGGTCGGATCGAACGCGCCAAGGGAAAGGCTGTCAAGACGTTAAAGTTTTCTGTGATGGCGTGCGGAGGGTAAGACGCGGCAACGGGGACCGAGGCGTCTGTCCCGAGTAGTTGGCCCATCCCGCTTGCATCCACGACAACATCGTCCCCGACCTCGGCACCCCATTCTGTAACGAGGCTGACGAGATTTGGTTGAGGGAGCGCGTCTTCAGTCTCAGCTGGGTCAAGCATGAGCAAGACCTTCCCACCTTGTTCCAAGTAGTCGCGCAGAACGTCAGTCTCAGAGGTGAGGAAATCGGTTGACGGCCCTGCGACGATCACCGCAGAGGCGTTGTCAGGAATTTCTCCTGTTTGCGCAATAACGACGGTTTCGATTCCAAAGTTGTCCAGCCTGAGTGCCTCTCGTACGGCACTGTAGCCATCACGGTCGTCGCTGTCGCTGTTCGGATCGCGTTCGCCATGTCCTTGGGCAAAATAGACCGTTCGCTCTTCGCCTTCCACAGCCTTGATCAGGGCGTTGGTGAGTTCTTGCTCGCTATTGGAGACGACACGCTCGACCCGTCCTTCGTAGTCAAAAACGATGGTGCCGTACGATTGGATTTCGTACTGACGTGCACGGACCGGATTTCTATCGACGTCGACGTATTCAACAGTTACCTGGGGTGAGGTGTAGGCATACTCATCAAGGCGGTCACGAAATCGCGGGAATTCTTCTTCTCGGCCAAAGACGAGAATAGAAATGGGAGATTCCAGCGATTCCAGAACCCGCCGGGTTTGGTCTGAAAGTGAGTATTGCTGCGCGGATGTTAAATCCCAGCGTTTATTCTGTCGGGACAGAATGTAATTTGTGGCGATCAAGACGCCAAGCGCGAGCAGGACGCTTGTTCCTGCTAGGGCTCCATATTTGGTTTGGCGTTTACCGGCGAACGCTAGAACCTCTCGCCACTGGCTAAGTGTGTGGATGATGACGAGCCCTAAGCCCACAACTGCAAGCCACCACCACAATTCCTGCTGGTCCGGAAGTAGGAATCGTACGGCAACTGCTACGAAAACACAGACGACGCCAACCCATCCGAGTGCTTGTAACGCTTTACTCATAACTCCCGTCTGCTCCTATCCTCGCCACCGTTCGGTATCAACCGACTTTGCCGTCAAGAAAAGTCCAAATGCTATGAAACTGAGGTAGTAGGCGACATGTGCCGTGTCGACAACGCCCTTCGAGAAATCATCGAAATGTTCCAGGATCGACAGGTATGACAGGATGGTTTGCGTTGTCGGTCCCACGGAGTCCGCCATCCAACTGAGGACCCAGAATAAGAGAAGAATGGAGAAGCTGACGACTCCGGCGACAACTTGGTTGCGGGTTGTACTTGATACAAGTAAACCGACTGAGATGAACGAACCACCCATCAGGATGAGGCCAAGGTAGCCACTTAGCAGGGGGCCGAGTTCCGGTTCACCGTACCAGAACAGAATTCCCATATGAATCGCCGTTACAGAAAGCATCAACAGAAACAGGGTAAAAACCCCAAGAAATTTACCGAGGATGATCTGCAGATCACTCAATGGAGAGGTGAGCAGCAGTTCAATGGTACCAGACCGTTTTTCCTCGGCATAGGCGCGTGCGGTGAGAAACGGGAGGAAGAACAATAGAATGATTGCTGTGTTCGAAAGTAAGGGTCGAATCATGAATTCGTTGATGTTGATAGCTGGTGGGCCGCCACCTTGGAACATACCAGCTTGCTGACTAAATCGAACGAGAATCGTCAGACTGGCAACGAAAAAGTACCCAAAGAGCACCGCGAATAAACCAACGACGACGTAGGCAATTGGGGAAACAAAATACGAACGCAGTTCCTTCTCGGCAATCGCCAGGATGTTACTCATCAGTGGCCTCCGCTTGTTCTGCTTGGTCCGATCCTTGTTCTGCCATCGGCGGCGCAGCCTCACGTGATTTATCGTCTTCCTCCTCAGTGGTTGTTAGTTGGAGAAAGATGTCCTCAAGGCTGAGTCGGATAGGTCGCATCTCAAGGAGACCCCATCCGTTACTTACGACCGTGTTTGCGATCTCGCGCCGGATGTCAGCACCTTCGGCGGCTTGTATTTCGATTGAGCGGTCGTTGCTTGGTGTGGCATCGCTGACATGGATTTGTACGACGCCTGGAATGGCTGACATGATGGATGTTGGGTCGGTGCCCCCGGTGTCCACTTGTAATTGAATCGTTTCCGAGCCATGGAGTCGTCCGGTCAGATTAGCTGGCGTATCTTCGGCCACGACGCGTCCCTTGTTGATGATCACAACCTGTTCACACGTTTGAGCCACTTCTGGGAGGATGTGAGTGCTGAGGATGATCGTATGGTCTCCTGCCAGTTCTTTGATCAGTTCGCGAGTTTCGATTATTTGTTTCGGGTCGAGTCCCGCTGTCGGTTCATCGAGAATGAGCACGTCCGGGTTATGCAGAATAGCCTGTGCGAGACCAACGCGCTGCCGGTAGCCCTTTGAAAGGTTACCGCAGTGACGGTCGGCCATGTCACCGATGCTGGTGCGGCCCATGGCATAGTCAATTCTTTTGCGGCGTTCCCCACGAGACACAGCCTTAATTCTGGCTACGAAATTTAGATATTCACGAACTGTCATGTCGGGATACAGGGGAGGGGATTCAGGTAGATAACCGGTTCGGCGTTTAGCTTCTACTGGTGAGTTGAAGACGTCAAAACCTGCGACGATTGCTGTGCCTTCAGTGGGAGGCATATAGCCGGTCAAAATTCGCATAGTGGTAGTTTTACCCGCGCCATTGGGACCTAGGAAACCAAGGATTTGGCCGGATTCAACCCGGAAGCTGACGTCGTTCACGGCAGCGACAGGACCGTAGCGTTTAGTGACATGCTGAACTTCAATCACTGTATGACTCCCAGTATTCAGATTCGTTGATGGTAGCTCTTTTGCTTGAAGTCGAACGCACGTCTAGCGAAGAGCAATGCCCAAAACTTAAAAATGGTAGTCAGGACAAGGAAAGAGTGTCAACAGGGACTGGGGTTTTGATTGGAAGTAATGAGAGGTCAAGACCATTTAACTCAGAACCTGCTGGTCGATAAATTCATCAATAGCGGATTGGTCGGTCGAGTCAACCTGCTCAAACTGGAGGCCCATGCCTACCTGTTTGTCGTTCCATGCCACACGACTTGTCGCTTCGATTTCGGATGTGTATCCCGGTAAACGAAACCGGAGCTCTACTTTTGATTCTAGTTCTACGGGGTTTAGCGTGCGGATTCCCAGTCCGCCTTTGCTTATGTTTAGTGTCAAGGCGGTTGCGATCGTGCTTTCACATTTATATGTGATGGGGATATTGAGAACGACACGGATGCTGGTTCGCCGGTCGAAGTTGTTGGGGAAAAGGTGTGGTGTCAGAGATGGAACTATTTGCGATATCGTGCTGTGTTCATTGATGTAGTTTGTGATTCCCACGTCAGCGAGCTCCCGGATCTCGCGGGCATTTGAGATTGAACCGCTAAAAATGAGCATTGGTAACCCGTCTGCGCAAATTTTTTTGATGGATTGACTGATTGTTTCATCTGGGGACTTAATCAAGTTGAGGTTTAATAACAGCAGATCGAGTGCTTCACCTTTCTTCTGAATATGAAGAAGAGCTAATTGCGTATCGCCGCAGACGGGTTTGTGCCCGGCATCCTTTAATGCTTCGCAGAATCTCTCCTGTACGTCAGAAGATTCATGAAAGATGAAAACAGTTTTGTGAGTTAGCGAAGAAAAAGTCACTTGTTTAAATACTATTGGCCTGGTCTTGATGTGCTTAGAGCGTGGGAACAGGAAATTTTGTGCATTGCTAGATCATTTACCAGATGACTATAATCCTTTGCTTTTCCACATGCCTCTTTGCCCGATATGCGACACGGAGGTTGATGTCGATGAATTCGATGTCGACCGGGACGATGAGTTGAGTTGTGCAGAATGTGGTGCGAATCTAACTGTAACAGCGGTTTCCCCTGTCGAGTTGGAAGCCAGTTCGGCTAATGATAACGATTCGAACGACCATTTCGAAGAGGAAACAGACGATTAAAGTAGCCATTCATGGCTTCCGGAAATCGACTAAAACTTACATTTCTGAAATTCACAGAATTGACATGGTTTGACCAATGTTTGTAAGCTCAAGCCCGTAGTGCATTTTGCTTACTGGTAAGCATTATTTGCGTGGTCTATGGGTGGACTACAAAGGCACGGATTTGTGGAGCGTTGCATCATGAGATTTGCTTGGAAAAACTTTCTAAAACTTAGCATCTGCGCGGTATTCGTAATAGGTGCTGCAGCCTGTGCTGATAATCCTCCGCCAGAGCCGCCGCCGCCACCGCCGCCTGCTCCGGAGCCGCCGCCGCCGCCGCCACCACCACCACCACCACCACCGCCGCCGCCACCACCACCGGGGCCGTTGAGTGAAGAGGAGTTGTTTGAGCGCATGTCATTAGACGAGCTCAACAGCACGTCACCTATGGATCCAGTGTTTTTTGACTACGATGCGGCTGAAATATTGCCGGAGGGGCGTTCCATTCTTCAGCGGAATGCGGAGTGGATGCAAAAGTGGCCGTCGACACGAATCCGTGTGGAGGGGCATTGCGATGAGCGGGGAACGAACGAGTACAATTTAGGTCTCGGAGATTCTCGAGCAGCTGCCGTTCGCGACTATTTGGTCAGCCTGGGTATTCCAGGTAACCGAGTGACCACTGTCAGTCGGGGCGAGGAATCGCCATTTTGTAGTGACAGTCATGAAGGTTGTTGGTCGAGAAATCGGCGTGGTCAGTTCGTGGTGACTGCGAAGTAATTAATTATTTAACAACGCTTCTTGCTCGAATCGAGAAGATAAAAGGGATCATCGCGGGCGCATGTGCAGGAGCATGCGCCCGTTTTGTTTTGGTTCCTATGTAGTAGTCGTACGGAGTTGTTCGAGCAGTAAAGCCTTCGATGTTCGAACTTTGGCTATGACTTTATGTTTATGCATCAACACCGGTATTTCTGATCCAAACTGTTTTTCGAGGGTTTTGTTTCCGGTGATGTCCACTTCTTCGACAGAGACGTCTATTCCTGACGATAAATGGTTGAGAAGTCCCTTCATTTCCTCACATAAGTGACACCCAGGACGGGTTAATAATCGCAGGTAGATCATGCGCTGACCATTTCTTCGCAGATAACTTCCGCGGCTTTTCTGGGATCTTTGGCTTCAATAATCGGTCGTCCAACAACGAGGTAGCTGGCGCCAGCCTGAATCGCTTCCTTAGCGCTGAGCGTACGAGTTTGATCGTCGTGATGCGCGTGTTTTCGGATACCAGGCGTGACAATTATGAAGTCAGAGCCTCGTTGTTTTCGGAGGCGGGGAAGTTCAAGCGGAGATGCCACAACACCGTCAATTTCTGCCTCGGCAGCTAGCTTGGCCAGAACATCGACTTGATCTTCGAGTGGGCGCTGAACACCGATAGTCTCGAGAGCGGTTTGGCTGAAACTTGTAAGTACGGTTACGCCGACAACGAGTGTTCCTTTATCGCCTGCGGACTCCTTGGCCGCACGCATCATCGCAACGCCACCAGCCGTATGAATCGTCGCCATCCACACACCAAGAGCTGACGCTGCACGAAGAGCGCTACCGACGACGGACGGGATGTCGTGATATTTCAAATCCAAGAAGACGCGGTTACCGCGTTCGACTAACGTGCGCACTAAAGCTGGTCCTTCGTTCGTGAAGAGTCGGTTACCGATCTTGAATCCACCAGCCAGATCGCGGAGGCTATCCGCTAAGTCGAGTGCGTCTCGACCGGTATCCACGTCAAGAGCAATTAGGAGCTTGTCCATTCAGTGTTCCGATCAGATAGGTCAAGAGTACCGATGAGGTCTTTTACGGTGCTGCACTTGTGACGTTCAAGGTAACTGACGAGGCCTTCTTGTAGTTTTGACCAGATCATAGGGTCTTCAAAAGTTGCGGTTCCAACCTGCACTGCACTTGCGCCGGCGATCAGAAATTCGACGACATCTCGCGCTGTACAAATCCCTCCTATACCAATGACCGGAATATTTATTGCGGACGAACACTCGTACACCATGCGCACGGCGATCGGCCTAATAGCAGGCCCACTCAGGCCACCAAAGATGTTCGATAGTTGTGGCCGGCGTGTTTCGACGTCAATTGACATTGCTAGAAAGGTATTCACTAAAGAGACTGCATCGGCGCCTGCCTCTTCAGCCGCTTTTGCGATACTCGCAATATCGGTGACATTCGGGCTCAGTTTCGGGAAAATCGGTAGGTTGGTGGTGCTGCGTACAGCGCGGACAACTTCTCTTGTTCCGAGCGCATTACAACCGAAGGTGATGCCACCCTCTTTGATGTTGGGGCACGATATATTTATTTCAATCGCAGCTATGCCGTCAGCGTCAGATAAGATGCGCGCGACTTCTGCGTACTCATCAACGCTCGATCCACAGATATTGACAATGACGACAGCGTGTTTGTCGCGCAGTAGCGGTAATTTGTCTTCGATGAATTGGCGAACACCAATACCTTGCAGTCCAATAGCATTGAGCATGCCGCTAGGTGTTTCGATGATGCGTGCCGGAGGATGTCCTTCGCGTGGCTCAAGAAAAAGGCCCTTGACGCTAATGCCTCCAAGAGTTGATAGGTCGACGAGATCCGAGTATTCGACGCCATAACCGAAACACCCACTCGCAGCGATGAAAGGGGTGGAAAGCTTCAGTCCGCCGATCTGAGTTGTCAGGTCAGGTCGGCCCAATTTAATCGCTCACTATTAAATACTGGTCCTTCGAGACAGGACCGCACGTAATGGTTTCCGGCATTAACGACTTGTACGACACAACTGTAGCAACCACCAAGGCCACAGCCCATCATCTGCTCAAGTGAGACCTCAGTAGCAACCCCAGCCTGCGCGGTTAGTTTACTAACAGCACGCATCATTGGTGTTGGGCCGCACGCATAAACCATGACCCGCTGCTCGCCAAGGTTCGCGAGTTCACGGGTCAAAGGCTCGGTAATGTAACCCTGTTCTCCACTGGTTCCATCTTCAGTCGAAAGAATGACACGGACACCGTGCTGTTCAAAGAAAGGGATGTGATAGAGGTCTGAGGCAGAGCGACCGCCGTAGAAGAGTGTTGTGGAGACTCCGCGTTCCCGGAGTTGTTCCGTAAGTGTTACGAAAGGTGCAAGTCCGACGCCACCGGCGACCATCCAACCTTGCATGGGTGGTTCTACGATTGTGAATGGCGAACCAAGTGGACCGAGGCACTGGATGTGTTCACCGGGTTCGACGGCAAAAAGATCCCGTGTGACGACTCCAACCTGTTTACTGAGTAGTGAAAGTCCTGAAACCGTACCGTCGCTATCACGGATAACCTCGAATACAGAGAATGGACGACGAAGAAGCGGTTCACGACCAATCGTGCGTTTAACCATGACGAATTGACCGGGTCGGCTATGACGAGCGATTTCAGGAGCTTGCAGCTCGAGTATGTTGTAAGTGTCTGACAACCTGTGGTTGGCAAGTACAGTGGCAGTTACATCCACCGGAATCGGCACCGTCGGAGTATACCTGAGCTCCTGCAGTCCGCTTACTACCCGTTTTTGGTTTCGCGGGAAGAATTGGGCCGAGTTACAGTATCGACGGGGCCAGCTCACGGTTATGGTTACTTGGGTGTCCTTGCCACACTGCTCCAAGCAGAATAAGATCTTGTCTACTCTTTAATAGCGTCCCGGTGAGGGCGCGAAGAGGTATTAAGTGAAAAGGTCAACTTCTTTCAGCGTGCGCTGTCCTAGCGCTTTAGGCTTTCCTCAGATTTTCCCTATATCCGTTTTCTATCAATTGAGGTTCATGTGCCGGTAATGATGGAATCGGAACGTATCGGGCGGACACTTACCCGTATTGCACACGAAGTTGTTGAACGTAATCGTGGCGTCGACGATATTGCACTGGTTGGTATCCGGCGGCGTGGTGTCCCGATTGCGGAGCGAATAGCCCGCATCCTTACTAGCATTACCGGTCGTAGCGTGGAGACTGGTGCCCTCGACATCACATTGTATAGAGACGACCTTATGCGTCATGCGGTGGCTCCTCAACCGCTTTTGCGAGAAACTGACATTCAGTTTTCAATTGACGAACGGCGTATTTTGCTTGTTGATGACGTCCTCTATACGGGTCGTACTATTCGTGCGGCGCTCGATGCTCTAATCGATTTCGGTCGCCCTCGCAGTATTCAACTCGTCGTCTTGGTCGACCGTGGTCACCGAGAACTCCCTATTAAAGCTGACTATGTTGGCAAGAACATACCGACATCTCTTCAGCAAAGCGTTCAGGTTCGCCTGGCCGAAGAGGACGGGGTGGACGAGGTTGTTTTATTGGATGTACAGGGAGAGGAATCTTTGGCTGACGGTGGAGGTGTTTCGTGAACATGCCAGTTGAAGTGCGCGAAACGGTTCGAGCGTCATCGGAGCTTACGCCGCCCCGTTTGCGCTCGAAGCATCTCCTGAGTATTGAAGATCTCAACGTAGACGAGATTTCATTGATTTTAGATACCGCTGAAGCGATGAAAGAGATCGGAACGCGCCGTATTAAAAAGGTTCCGACGCTTCGCGGTAAAACGGTGGTGAATTTATTTTTTGAGCCTAGTACTCGGACCAGAACATCTTTTGAAATTGCCGAAAAACGGCTAAGTGCGGACACGTTGAATATGGCAGGTAGTACGTCCAGCATGCTTAAGGGCGAGACATTGATTGATACCGCTCGTAATCTAGAGGCAATGTCGCCGGACATGATTGTTTTACGTCATGCGGCCTCCGGGGCCTGTCATTTGATGGTTGATGGTTGCAGTGCGAGGATAGTTAATGCCGGTGATGGGATGCACGAGCATCCGACACAAGCGCTGCTTGATGCGTTTACTATCAGAGAACGGAAATCTCAGTTTGACGGCCTGAAGGTAGCCATCGTCGGAGATCTTCTTCACAGTCGTGTTCTCCGCTCAAACATACAATTACTGAGAGCACTTGGTGCCGAGATTTGCGTATGTGGACCACCCACCTTGATTCCAGTCGGCATCGAGCGTTTTGGCGTGCATGCGACCACTTCGGTTGATGAGGCGGTCACAGATGCTGATGTTGTTATGTTGCTCCGGGTCCAATTGGAACGGATGCATGGCCATTTTTTTCCATCACTGCGCGAATACTTCGCGCTATATGGCATGACATCGAAACGTATGGAAAGGGCAAAGCCGGATGCCATCATCATGCATCCTGGCCCGATAAACCGTGGCGTTGAGGTGTCATCAGAACTAGCTGATGGGCCCTGTTCTGTCATTTTGGAACAAGTGGCGAATGGTGTGGCAATACGGATGGCTGTCTTGTATTTACTTGCCGGTGTCGAGGGCGACGAGGAGGTTTCGTGACGGTAGTATCCGTCCTATTGAAGGGTGGGCATGTGGTTGACCCTGTTCAAGGGTTAAATGGGAAGTTAGATATACGCATTGAAGGAGAGCACGTCGCTGCTATTGGTCCTGACCTTCCTGTTGATGACTCTTTAGTGGTACCGATTCCTGCCGGATTGATTCTTTGTCCGGGTTTTATCGATATGCATGTCCATTTTCGAGAACCAGGCCAAGAACATAAGGAAACGATCGCTTCTGGTGCGGCGGCTGCAGTGACTGGTGGATTTGTGGCAGCGGCATGTATGCCAAATACTGATCCGGTGAACGATCACGTTGGAATTACTGAAGAAATATTGCATCGGGCGAGTGAAGCGGCTCTCGCTAAGGTCTACCCGATCGGTGCGGCGTCATTAGGTTCTCGTGGTGAACAGATGACGGAGATCGGTGCTCTAAAAGCAGCAGGGTGCGTCGGGATATCAGATGATGGACACCCCATTGCCAGTGCGCTCATGATGCGGCGCGCTCTCGAATACGTGTCTATGTTTGATATGCCGGTTATTAATCACTGTGAAGAACCATCGCTTAAAGGCGATGGCGTTGCGCATGAGGGTTACCGAGCGAACGCACTTGGCCTTCGTGGCATTCCCGGGGAGTGTGAGTCGATTATGGTCGGGCGTGACGTTAGCCTAAGTGAATTGACGGGCGGCGCTGTCCATGTTGCGCATATGAGCGCGCGACAATCGCTTCGTGCGGTTCAGGTGGGCAAAGAACGAGATGTTCGTGTGACCTGCGAGGTCACACCGCATCATTTTATTTTGACCGATGAAGATCTCCGGTACGATCCAAATCAGTTCAAAATGAATCCACCTTTGCGTGCTGCAGCTGATCGTGATGCGATGCTTTCAGGGTTGGCAGATGGAACGATCGACGTGATCGCAACAGATCATGCACCGCATCATGCCGACGAAAAAGCGCAAGAATTTGCTGAGGCACCATTCGGTATCGTTGGTCTTGAAACGGCTGTATCACTGTCACTTGATCGACTAGTGCATCGGGATGTCTTGTCACTTTCACAACTCGTTACGTTACTGTCTTCTAATCCAGCTAGGATTTTGAATGTCCCAGGCGGACGGTTAGCCCCGGGTGACGCTGCTGACATTACGATTTTGTCACCCGATACCACTATTGAGGTTGCAGCAGATCAATTTCGATCAAAAGCTCGGAATACACCATTTGATGGTTGGCGGTTGCGGGGTGCGGTAGCCGCTACCGTGGTTAATGGCCGAGTGGTTTATACCAACGATGGTGTGGCTGAGGCAGATACGATCGCTTGGTCTTCCGAGTGAGTGTACGTTTACCGGTAAAAGCACAGTCAACGCTCGATTCGTTGTACCAGCAGTTTGATCAATGTCGAGATATAGCCGATCCCATTCAGCGTGTTCATAAATTTTGTAACGCAAAGGACCGAGAAGTGGTTGGCTTTTGCGCAGCCGCCCTTGCGTTCGGTCGTGTGACCAGTATTCTCCAATCCATAGATGTCCTCCTTGCTGTCATGGGAGATTCGCCTGCGCAATTCGTAAGACAATTTGATGTATCAGAGCATCGCCGCACTATCGGTTCGATTACGCACCGATGGATACGCGGCCGAGATTTGCTGGCACTTTTATCGATTTTGCAGCGAATGCTTTTAACCAGTGGTTCGATCGAGACATTTTTCAATGAAGGATATGACGCCAGCATGCCTGATATTGGGGATGCCCTTGAATCATTTTCTAGCCGTGCGCTTAGTGTCGACCTTGATTCGGTTTACGGCCATGATAAACGGCGCAATGTCTCATATTTTTTTTCGCAACCGTCGAAAGGTAGTGCGTGTAAACGACTGAACCTCTATCTGCGGTGGATGGTACGTCGAGATCAACGCGATCTTGGTGTCTGGACAACGGTACGGCCTGACCAGTTGGTGATACCGCTGGATACTCACATCATTCGTGTTGGTCAATGCCTTGGTTTGACCAGTTACCGAAGTCCAGGATGGGCGATGGCACGAGATATCACCAATGAATTACGTCGTTTTGATCCTATTGATCCAGTGAAATACGATTTTTCTCTCTGTCAGGTCAGCATGATGGGCCAGTGCGGATTTACTACTTCTCGTCGTGATGACCTTTGTCCGTTGCGTGGGTGGTGTCGACCTGGGCCGCGTAGACGTCGGTCGTTTGTTCGACCATCCGGTCATCATTAAAGAGTTGCTGGGCGCGTTGTCGGCCCGCTTTCCCGAACGCTTGCCGACGGTCAGAGTCTTTAAGAAGCGAGACGATGGCACGGGACATGTTGTTGGCGTCCCCAACAGATGTCAGGAAGCCCGTTTCTCCATCAACCACACTTTCGGGCATGCCGCCAGCACGAGTTGCAACAACTGCTTGATGCGCGGCCATTGCGTCGAGTACGGAGGTACCAAGACCTTCGGTTAATGAACTCATTGCAAAAAGGTCGAGACTTTTTAAAATGGACAAAACATCATTCCGAAACCCAGTCAGAATTACTTTCCGTTCGAGGTTCAAAGAATGGATTTGGTGACGCAATATTTCTTCAAGTACGCCGGTGCCAACGATGAGGAAGCGTGCCTCAGGAACCTCTTTTAGAACCTGATGAGCAGCTTCAACCAGACAGGCTTGTCCCTTATGAGGGACAAGCGCAGCAACATTCCCAATCACGGGACAGCCAATCGGCAGCGAAAACTCTTCGTGGAGATCCAGGAAAGGGGCGTTGTCTATTCGAGCAAGGTCAATGCCTTCGTGCACAACGGTCACGCGCTCGGTGTGAATACCGTCCTCTATCAGCATGTTGTGGATTGCCCGAGAGGCACAGAGGAAATGGTCGACTTGGGCGTATTTCCAACGAGAAAACACATTATGCCCGACGTGGAAATCGACCCGGCGTGAGGCGACAACGGGAAGTGGATGATGCTTCGGAGTAAGTAATCGAGCGATCAATGCAATGCTGACTGCATGGGCATCGTGCGCGTGCACGATGTTCGGGCGAAGCGATTGTAAGAGTTTCGATAGACGCCAACCGGCTTGAATGTCACTTTCCATTCTTGGGTTTAGCGAAAAGTTGTCGGCGTGGTCTGGGCTTCGCTGAGATAGTTCGCTATCTGAGCGCATAACCAATGCTGTGCGATGGCCGCGCTTACGAAGACCAAGCACGGTGAGCAGAACTTGGTTTTGTCCGCCGCGCCATGTGCGGGATGTGTCGATATGAAGTGTAAACATTAGCGAGATTAGCGTGAACTTTTATTCGTCTGAAGCAGAGCGCTGGGCTTCCCATAGTTTGACGAATTTTAAAAAAACATAGTACGAGTTCAGAAGCGACACGATAATACCAACGGAGCCACTGCGGAAGCCGCCGCGAGCAATGTAGTTGCGGAGGAACGCGCCCAACGGATGCAGTACGAGATCAAGCGTATTTGCTTGGCGACCATTTTTGAGCATTTGTTGTGCGGCGAGCGTTGTGTACCGGTCTATTGTTGCAAGATGCTGTGAAACATTTCGGTAAGCAAAGTGCTCTAGTTCGAATCGTAAATATTCGATCGGGCCATTCACACTGACTGATTCGTGAACCAAATGATCAGACCATTGTGCGACACGCCGGTCATAGAGACGGAGTTGGTAGTCAGGGTACCAGTCGGTCGTGCGAATCCATTGGCCAAGATAGTGGGTAACCCGGGGCATTCTGTATCCACGGGCAGTTGGTTCATTCTCGAGCAAGAAATGGATTTCTTCAGTCAATGCTGCGGAGAGTTGTTCATCAGCATCAAGTGAGAGAATCCAGTCATGAGTAGCTAAGGAAGCGCCGTAATTCTTTTGAGCGCCGTACCCTGCCCACTTGTGACTGACTATGCGGTCCGTAAACTGCTTTGCAATTTGGATTGTGTCGTCAGTACTGCCTGAATCGACAATGATAATGTCGTCGGCCCACTGCACAGATTCAAGAGCATTGCGAATGTTGTCGGCTTCGTTCTGGGTGATGATGACGACCGACACAGGAGGCATGAGAGTTCCGAGTCTATCAAAAGCCCCCTGTATACTCTCTGTTGCTTTGTTTTGGCTATGAAATCCGACGACGTTATCAGTTTATTTCGGGGAGTTGGAGCGCTTCTTGAGGGGCATTTTCAGCTCTCGTCTGGTCTGCACAGTGCCGGGTATTTACAGTGTGCGTTGGTGTTGCAATATCCCCGTCATGCGGAGGCACTTGGGGCAGCCATTGCCGAACGGGTGAGACCGTTTAATCCCACCGTTGTGCTATCTCCCGCGTTGGGAGGTGTTGTTATTGGTCAGGAAGTCTCGCGCGCGCTTGGCGTTCGTGGAATTTTTGCCGAGCGGCGGGAGGGAGAACTGACGATACGACGAGGGTTTACTATTGAGAACTCAGATAGGGTTGTCGTAATCGAGGATGTTGTTACGACTGGGGGTTCAACGCGGGAGACGATAGAGGTCGCACGCGGAATTGGTGCCACTGTGGTCGGGGCTGCCAGCATAATCGATCGTAGCGGTACAACTTCCTCGTTTGACGTTCCGTTTCAGGCGTTGGCCAGTGTTTTATGGCCTGCGTACGAGCCGTCAGTCTGTCCCCAGTGTGCTGATGGGATTCCTACTGTGAAGCCAGGTTCGCGATCAGGAACCTAAGCGGACTTAAGAGTCCCTGTCGAGGGACTATTTGGCTGAGTAATGCGAACACTCAAACTTACGCTCGCCTATGATGGCGGGGACTACGTTGGTTGGCAGCGTCAACCAGTTGGTCGGTCGATCCAAGGGGAGCTAGAGCGAGCATTTGAAGAAATCGAGGGGCAGCGTATAGCTGTTCATGGTGCTGGGCGGACAGATGCAGGCGTGCATGCTCTTGCTCAGGTGGCGAGCATTCGACTTGCACATGATATCGAAGTGGATTCACTTGTTCGAGCCTTAAATGCAAAGCTTCCTGTGGACATTCGTGTTTTATCGGTCGAACCGGTTGAGGATCAATTCCATGCACGGTTTTCTTCACGTCGTAAGGTTTATCGTTACTTTATTGCACTAGGACCGATGGTCAGTCCCTTTGTTCGTCGCTATGCTTGGCATGTTGCCGAACCTCTCGACACTAATGCAATGAAGACCGCAGCTGTTGCATTGTTGGGGCTGCATGATTTCGCAGCGTTTCAGGCGGCCGGTTCTGATGTGGAGACTACAGTCAGGACGATCTCGGAGATCGCTATAGGCACACGCCAATTACCAGAAGTTGAATCAACCACCCCGCTTATTTCAGTTGACGTTATTGGAGATGGATTCCTCCGCCATATGGTTCGGATTATGGTTGGTACGTTGGTTTCGGTAGGTAAGGGAAAGCGACCAGCGAGTGCAATGAGTGATCTTCTTAGTTCGGGTGATCGTGAATGTGCGGGTGTTACCGCACCGGCGCATGGGTTGTTTCTGGTTAGTGTGGTTTACTAAGAAGCTTGTTTGTGTGGGTGAAAATCCTACCCGAATCGGTTTTTATTTTCTGACTATTGTGACGCTTGACGGCTCTCTAACGCTCTGTATAATTTAGAGTTAATGAGTCTAGCCGATGTGCTTGAGTGGATCGACGAGGGCTCTTCTGAGGCACTTCTGGCACGCCAGATTGATCTCAGCCGTCTACCAGCTCACATTGCGGTCATTATGGATGGGAATGGTCGGTGGGCCGCGGAACGAAATCTTCCACGTGTTGAAGGCCATCGGGCCGGCATCGATTCTGTTCGCAGTTCCGTAGAATTGTCAGCTCGGTTAGGGGTAGAGGTTCTAACGCTGTATGCCTTTTCTGTCGAAAACTGGAAACGTCCTCGGATCGAGGTTGCTGTCCTGATGGGTTTACTTAAACGATATCTTCGGCTTGAGTTAGCAACTTTATTGAAAAACAACATACGCTTTCGAGTGATCGGTAGTCAGAGAGAACTAGACTCTGATATTTGTTCTGAACTTGACCAAGCTCAGGATCAAACAGCATCGAACACAGGCATGATTTTCAATATCGCATTGAATTATGGAGGGCGTGCCGAGATTGTTTCTGCTGCTCGGCGGGCATTAGAGACGGGTGTTGACCCTAATGAACTGGACGAGGCTCGGTTTGCTGGACTGCTGTATACCGCAGGGCAACCTGATCCTGATCTACTTATTCGTACCAGTGGGGAGATGAGAGTTAGTAACTTTTTGTTGTGGCAAATTGCATACGCTGAAATTTGGGTTACAGAAACGTACTGGCCCGATTTCCGAGCACGTCATTTACTTGAAGCTGTTCTTGCCTACCAGAAACGAGACCGACGTTATGGTGGTATTCATGAACCAGCGATTGTCGGTCGTTAGGTATTAGGGCGTGTGACCCGTATCTTTAGTGCCCTGGCGATCCTCTCGATCGTGCTCGGCGTTATCCTGTTTTTGCCGCTTTTCGCGACGGTTCTACTTGCTGATATCGTCGCACTATTGGCATTTTCGGAGTACGCCAAGTTGGCTCGATCTGCGGGGATTCAGATTTCTTTTGTTCCTGCATGTGCAGCGACGCTTGTAACGGTGACGACGGTCGCGCTAGCCCCCCACGCGCTTCCAATTGTTTTAATGACTTCCACTGTGGTCGTGGCTGTGATCGCCTTAACGGAAGAAACGAGTGAGCAAGTTCTAGCACAGGTGGCATCGGCGGCGTTTGCCATTCTGTATCTTGGTCTGTCGATTGGTGCTATTGCTGCGCTGCAGGTTCAGTTTGGTCCCAAGGTGTTGATGGTTCTACTCGGTGCTGTAATAGTGAGCGATACGGCGCAGTATTATGGTGGTCGTACGATTGGTCGTCGCTTGCTCGCTCCCTCTATAAGTCCGAAGAAGACGATCGAAGGCGCGGTTTGTGGTGTCGTGGCCTCTGCTGCCGCGTTATTTATTTTTGGTGGCTCGGTTATGCCGGGTTTGGGCAGTGGATGGTACGCACTTTTTGGCGTGATGATTGCTCTGCTCGGTATCGCGGGCGACCTGTTTGAGTCCCGCCTGAAACGAGCATCAGGCATGAAGGATTCGTCGGCCCTGATACCGGGGCATGGTGGTGTTCTAGACCGAATCGATGGACTGCTATTTGCGGCGCCGGTTTATTACGTGGTTATGTCCGTATTAGTAAGGGTTTCGTCGTGAAGCGAATCGCTATCCTTGGTTCCACTGGCTCGATCGGGAGGAGTGCCTTATCGGTGGTTGCCTCTCACAGAGACCGCGTGCAAGTCGTTGGTCTCGCGGCAGGTCAAAATGTTGACCTATTTGCTCAGCAGGTCCACCAATTCAAACCAACAGTTGTATCCCTCGCAAGTCGAGAAGCGGTTGAACGTCTTCGGGCAAGTGGTGTTCTTGGCCAGGCAGTGGTAGCTCATGGTGAAGATGGTTTGACAGAGGTCGCAACGCATCCAAATGTAGACCTTGTTCTGTGTGCTTCATCCGGAACCGCAGCTCTCGGTGCTACGCTGGCAGCGATCGAGGCTGGTAAGACGATTGCACTTGCGAATAAAGAGGTGCTGGTGATGGCCGGCAGTATCATGGTTGAAGCTGCTAGACGTTACGGAGCGAAAATTCTTCCGGTCGACAGTGAACATAATGCTATCTATCAATGTGTCGATCGTCGAACCTGCGACGTTGTGCGCTATGTGTTGACTGCGTCGGGAGGACCTTTCCGAGAGAGAAAAATAGAAGAATTTGATTCTGTCACTCCGGAAGAAGCGCTCCAGCACCCCACGTGGTCAATGGGTCCAAAAATCACTGTCGACTCTGCAACGATGATGAACAAAGGACTTGAGGTCATAGAAGCCCATTGGCTCTTTGATGCCCATCCGGATCAGATTGACGTTCTGATTCATCCTCAGTCTGTTGTGCACTCATTAGTGGAGTTTCGAGACGGTTCGATCATTGCCCAACTCGGTGTTACCGATATGCGACTGCCAATTCAATATGCGGTGTCTTATCCTGATCGGTGGACGACACCCATTGCTTCTCTTGACTTGGCAGCCTGCGGACCGCTTGAGTTTTCGTCGCCAGACACAAATCGGTTTCCATGTTTGTCTTTGGCATACACGGCATTGGCTGGCGGAGGCAGTCTTCCCACTGTACTGAACGCTGCTAATGAGGTTGCAGTGGCTGCATTTTTGTCTAATCGTTTAGCTTTTACTCAGATCTACGCTGTTATTGAGCGGACTTTGGATGTGGCTCGGGGACGGTCTTCCGAGGCGCCATCGAGCCTTTCGGCAGTTCGGGAAGTCGATGCATGGGCCCGGACCTTTTCTGAGTCGGTCATTGCCGAGTAATATGAGAAATGAAACCTAGTCTGATCGGACTTTTATTGTGAATAGCTTTTTTGGATTTATTTTTGTTCTTGGTGTCCTCGTCTTTGTCCATGAGTTGGGCCATTTTTTAGCTGCTCGGCGGTTGGGTGTTCGAGTAATCACGTTTTCACTCGGTTTTGGACCGAAGATTCTGAAGTTTACTCGCGGTGATACAGAGTACTGCGTCTGCATCATTCCACTCGGTGGCTACGTAAAAATGGCTGGCGCTGGCGAACATGGCGAAGAAGATCTAGCCGGTGCTGACGACGAGTTCATGTCGAAGACAAAATGGGAGCGCTTCCAGGTTCTTTTTGCTGGACCGGCGATGAATTTGATTTTTTCGCTGCTAGTTATGTGGGGCGTGCTCTATCAGGGTGCCAACGAGCCAGCGTTTGAGGCGGAGCCTGCAGTCGTTGGGCGCGTTGCAGAGAATTCACCGGCTGCTCGTGTCGGCATCGAAGTTGGCGAACAGATTGTGAGTGTTGCCGGCCGAGGCGTCTCAACCTGGGATGAATTGTTTGTCGAGGTGCTTCCAAGAGCTGAACGCGAGATCGAGGTTGTCGTACGCGATGGTGCCGGCCGTGAACGTGTCTTAGATGTAACACCAGATACCCGGACTGATGCCCGTACTAATTTTGAAATGGGAGATTTAGGGGTGGGGCCTGTACTCCGTCCAGAAATCATCCAAGTGAATGCAGACGAACCGGCGGATAGTGCGGGCATTCATGTCGGTGATGTTATTTATGCAATCAACGGTGAATCAGTGACCGGGGAAGACCTCGTTCCGCGTATTGCCGAAAGTACTGGGATTCCTCTTGCCATCACGATAATGCGCGATGGTGAAATGCGAGATCTTGTTGTTACCCCGATGCAGCGAGGTGATACGGGTGTGATCGGTGTGCAGTTCAGTCCCTTTGAAGTTCGTGTTGTCGAACCAGGCTTCATTGAAGCTTTGCAGATGAGTTTTGATCGGAACTATGAGTGGTCCGGGCTTATTTTCAGGACGCTCGGGGGACTTTTGACTGCAGAAACCTCACCCAAGCAACTGGCGGGCCCACTGGGTATTGCGACCATGGCCGGACAGGCTGCTGAAGTTGGATGGATACAACTCTTTACTTTGATGTCGATGATTTCGGTGAATCTCGGCATTCTGAATTTATTACCTATTCCGGTACTGGACGGTGGGCACATTTTTATCATGGCAATCGAAGGTGTGGCGCGGCGTGATTTTAGTGTGCAATTAAAGGAACGGATGCTGTTTGCAGGCTTTGCGGTGATGATGCTTCTGATGGTTACCGTCATCTACAACGACTTAACTCGCATCGAATGGATTGAAGCACTCATGCCATGGCGGTAATCAGTCGGAGGCAGCGTTTGCCGAATTAGGTCTATCTTTGACTTGGCTTACGTCGACTGAGCGAGTAGGTTGTTAATTGCCAAAGCCAGACCGCACTCGTCATTCGTAGCGGTAATTGGCCAGTCGCGGGTTTTAAGGGCACTAACGGCGTTTCCCATAAGAACCGGCGATCCTGCGTAGTCAAGCATTTCTTGATCGTTTAAGTTGTCCCCGATAGCCATGACCATTGCGGGGTGCATGCCAAGATGCTCTACCCAGGCAGCAAGTGCGGCGCCTTTTGACCACCCTCCGTCAATGATGTCCAGCAGTGAAAAATTACGATTTTCGTACTCGGTTAGTGTGATCTTGAGTTTTTGAGCTTCAGGGAGGCGGGCGATTGCATCCGCAAGACATCGCATCTCGTCCACACCGCCATTGAACGCGACCTGCACAGGATCGTCCAATAGACCATTTTCTATTGGGTCGCTATGCGTAATGAAGGCACTGTTCGTCTTGTAATACCCACTTCTTTGTGGATGTGACCAGTCGATCTTTTCATAGAGATATTGCTGTTCATCGAGGCGGTCAAGTATTACGCCTACGCCACGATGTAGTGGTCTGGTTGCGGCAATGATGGCCAGTGCGTTTTCTCGAGGAATTAATCGGCTTGCGAGTGTTGAGCCGTCTAGTTTTTTGGTCAAGGCTCCATTGCTCACAATCAGCGTTATGTCTGGGCCCAATAACTTCGCGGTTGGTAGCGCGTGATGAAATGCGCGACCGGTCACAACTACGATCCGGATGCCGGCTGACAACGCATTGCTCACCGCTGAACGGTTGGGTGGCGGTAGTTTTCCTTGGTTGTCAAGAAGTGTGCCATCGATGTCGATGGCGATGAGTTGGATTGATATCGACATTGAACAAGGTGCTCATCGCGCTACGAGAGATTTTTCTCGTAAGTTTTTTCGATGTAATTGTCGATCAGTTTCCGGAACGCTTCAGAAAGCTCTTCACACGATCCACGCAGTGTTGTGGTGTGTTGACCGTCAATAAAGATAGGACAGTTAGGCGCTTCACCTGTACCAGGGAGGCTGATGCCGATGTTTGCCGCTTTGGATTCGCCAGGGCCATTAACGACGCAGCCCATGACTGCGACGGTCATTTCTTCGACGCCGCTATATTGCATTTTCCACGTAGGCATCATGCTGCGGATGTAAACCTGAATTTGCTGTGCGAGTTCTTGAAATGTAGAGCTTGTGGTTCGACCGCAGCCTGGGCAGGCGGTCACACTCGGGGCAAAAGCTCGGAGCGAGAGCGACTGCAGTAATTCGCATGCGGCGTAGACTTCTTCACGGCGGTCCCCATTTGGCGGCGGAGTAAGCGAGATGCGAATGGTGTCTCCGATACCTTCGCTCAAAAGGGTACCCATAGCTGCCGCGGACCATACGAGGCCCTTAAGACCCATGCCTGCTTCTGTTAGACCGAGGTGAAGCGGTTGAGTTGTTTGTGTCGCAAGTGCCCGATAAATCCTGATTAGGTCACGTGGTCGAGATACTTTGCACGAAATGATGATTTGTTGTTCGGTTAGCCCACTTCTAAGGGCAAGTTCCGTTGATTCAAGTGCAGAAATTACCATGCATTCATTGATGATTTCTTCTGAGGTGAGACCAAGGTCTTTGTCGGTATTGGCCTGCATTTTTTCCATGACCAGCTCTTGGTTCAAAGAGCCGCCGTTGACACCAATTCGAACTGGCTTTCCATTGACTTTTGCGATGCCGCAGATAGTTTGGAATTGTTCATCCCTACGGTTTCCGGTGCCGACATTTCCGGGATTAATCCGGTATTTGTCGAGCGCTTTCGCGCATTTTGGATGGCGTGTTAGGAGTAAATGACCGTTGTAGTGAAAATCCCCAATTAATGGCACGGTGCAGCCACTATCAAGCATCCGCTGTTTGATATCGGGCACGGCCTTTGCTGCTTCGTCTTGATTGACCGTGATGCGAACCATGTCTGATCCGGCATCAGCCAGTTCAATACACTGGGCAGTCGTGGCCTCAATGTCGGCCGTATCCGTCATCGTCATCGATTGCACGGCAATTGGTGCTCCGCCGCCAATGTTCACATTGCCCACACGCACTGTAGTTGTGCGATGGAGCCGGAGTTCAGATATGGTCTGCCGTGTCATAGTCAGGCTTAGTCTTGATGAGTTGAGAGGGCCGCAAACACCTTTTGTGCGGCACGAATCGTTCTGTCGACGTCACGTTCGCTGTGTGCGGCCGACAGGAACCATCCTTCGAATTGGGACGGTGGAGGATAGATGCCCTGTTGCAGCATGCCATTGAAGAATGCTGCGTACATCTTCGTGTCAGCTGCCGTCGCCGACGCGTAGTCTGTGACCGGCTGGTTAGTAAAAAACGGTGTCAACACAGAACCGGACGCATTAACTACGAGGGCGATCCCATTAGATTTTGCTGCGTTATGAAGTCCCGAAACGAGACGGGCAGATAGTTGGTGAAGTTTTCGATACAGAGACGCGGAAAGATTGGAAAGTGCCCAAATACCGGCGCTCATCGCAAGTGGGTTTCCGGAGAGTGTTCCCGCTTGATACACCGGTCCGACTGGTGCAACCATTTCCATTAGGTCTGTGCGGCCTCCATACGCCCCGACGGGCAATCCGCCACCAATAATTTTCCCGAGACAGGTTAGGTCTGGGTTTATTCCGAGTAAAGCTTGCGCCCCGCCTTTTGAGGCACGAAATCCAGAAATTACTTCATCAAAAATCAGCACGATGCCATGTCGATCACATAAGGAGCGGAGGCCTTCGAGAAAACCAGGCGTAGGAGGAACGACTCCCATGTTGCCGGCAATTGGTTCAACAATAATGGCCGCGATCTTGTGGCGATGCTTACGGGTAACTTTTTTCACACTCTCAAGATCGTTATAGGTTGCGATTGCTGTGTTGGCTGCGGTTGAGCTTGAGACCCCTGGGCTAGTCGGAATGCCAAGTGTGGTCGCACCTGATCCCGCTTGAACGAGGAATGAGTCACCATGGCCGTGATAGCACCCTGCAAATTTAATGATGGTGTCGTGACCGGTTGAGGCCCGAGCAACACGAATTGCGCTCATCGTTGCTTCAGTACCAGAGTTTACGAAACGTACTCGTTCGATCGATGGAATAAGACGGCAGACTAGCCGTCCCAATTCGACCTCTACGACTGTTGGTGCCCCGAAACTTGTTCCCAGCTGTGCAGCTTGTCGTATTGTTTTCGTGAGACCAGGTGGCGCGTGCCCATGGATTAATGGTCCCCATGACATCACATAGTCGATATAGGACCGGCCATCGACATCCCAGAGACGTGAACCTCGCGCGCGATCAATAAATAGCGGTGTACCACCAACGGAGCCGAAAGCCCGAACCGGACTGTTAACGCCACCGGGGATGACACGTTGTGCTTGTGCGAACAAACGAGTAGATGCGGTTCGTGGCATTACCTCGTACGATATCACTGCTAGCCTAGAACTGGCTGCGGGTGTATGAGATTGTTACGTGTGGTATGAAAAGAGTTCAACCAGTGGATAAACAGTGTGATGTGTGTCGTTCCTCTGATGCGATGGTGCCTTTTGTGGAAGCCGGTCTCGTTGGGGTTGGTTCGGTATGGATCCATCAGTGCGGGATATGTGGATTTCGCCAGATTCGCCCACGCTTAGAGGTTTTGGACCTTGACGCTTTATATGGTGGTGATTATTTCGACACTGATGCGCCACACGGTTTTCGTAACTATGCTCGTCAAAAACAACGATATGAGCGAGACGCGTTCTTTTTTGCAAAAGAGCTTAATGCACTCAAACCTTCGGGCCGGTTACTGGAGATTGGAAGTGCCTTAGGGTTTTTTTTGGGCTCGGTAAATCAACAAACAAGATGGCTAGTTGAAGGTGTTGAGGTGTCGGCATTTGGTGCATGGTACGCACGCGATCGGTTCAATGTGGCCGTACATCAGGGGACACTCGAGGAGGCGGATCTTTCGTCGGAATCTTTTGACTACATTCTTCAAAAAGACCTCCTTGAGCATGTTCTGCAGCCGAGACAACATCTTGAAGAAACTTGGCGGATTATGCGTCCGAAAGCCCGCATGCGTTTAATTACGCCGAATGGAGAGGCGGATATTAGGCCACTCGAGCGTGTATCAATGTCGTCCACAGAGGTGCCTGTGCTTGGACAGGGACACCTGTCATTTTTTTCCCGGTCGCAATTACTTCGACTTCTTAGGGAGACGGGGTTCCGTGTTCTTCGCTTTCGAAATATCGGTCTTAGGCGGGGGATACGAGCCCTTGGGTTCCTGCCATGGTCGAAGCAGGTCACACCGTGCGCGCCGCGGGAAAGTTTGGTTCAAGCCGGCAAGGCAAAGAAGGGTAGCAGGCTGGCTAGTGTGGACGATCACCAACGACGAGCTGACCGTATCGACACCGAGATCATCAGAAGCGATAGTTATCTTCGGCGTTGGCGCGGCTATTACTACTATCGTCATCTAATGAAGCGCTTCGATGCGTTACCGGCTGCAGTAACGATTGGGCAAGATTTTGATGTTGTGGTCGAAAAGATAGAGAAGAGTTAAATGTGACAAAATGAAATAGATGGATTTGCTGACGTTCAGGAGAGACTGATGGTACGGTTGATAACAGAAAGAGTAGCTTTTGTTCTTGTGGTTGTAGGCGTGTCTGGGCTAACAAGTAGTCTGCTTGCCCAGGAGCGTTCGATTTCGGACGGTGTCTATACGACTGAGCAGGCGGCACGCGGTAAGCGAGAGTACACGCAACAGTGTGCAACATGTCATTCGACCAATCTTCGTGGCGGAGAAATGGCGCCCGGTCTTGTGGGACGAACGTTTATCAGTGGTTGGAGCGGCGAGACTCTATGGAATTTCGCTGATTTTACCAATGCGACGATGCCGCAGGATGCTCCTGGGAATCTATCGACCCGAGGGCTTAATGACGTAATTGCCTTCATTCTTTCATCAAATGATTATCCTGCCGGGGATAATGAACTCTCACTTGATCTTGAAAATGAAGGTGATCCCATCACGATCGACTAAACGATCCAGGTCTTTTCTGATGCTGGTTGATTGTTGAATCAACGTACGTGTTATCGGCTATTTTCTCGTTCTAACTCTCTGGCGAGAGCGAGGTTTTCTCGAGCTTGAGGGTGACTGGGGTCTCTGGCGAGGGTTTGCTCAAATAATTCAATCGCTTCGGTGAACTCACCTGACATGGCTAGCGCACTACCGAGGTTATTAAGGGCTTCGGTAGATTCGGGTTGAAGCCGAACGGTGTCACGATAGTGCCTAATTGCGTCGCTCAGGGCACCTTGCTGTTGGTACGCATACCCGAGGTTGGCATGAGCTTCGGCATGGTTGGGCTCTAGTCGTAACGTATCCTGATACTGTCGAATTGCCTCGTCACTTTGCCCGAGAGTCAAAAGTGTATTGCCGTAGTTGTAATGTGCGTCGGCAAAGTTTGGGTCAAGACTTATGGCTTCTCGAAACTGAGAGGCAGCATCTTCCGTGCGTCCCTGTGCTTCGAGCACCGCGCCAAGATTATTTCTCATTGGTGCGTGTGTTGGGTCGACAGTAAGTCCAGTTTCGTACTGCGTTATGGCTAAACTTAGTCGATTTTGTTCCCAGAGCACATTGCCAAGACCGTAGTAGTTCCAAGGGTTGTCTGGCCGCTTTCGCAGTGCATCACGGTAGAGAGATTCCCTGAGTTGGACGAGGTCATCCGTACTTTTCGGTCTGACTTGTAATTGCAGGTGAGCCATTTCGTCGGAGGAACGATTGCCGGCTCTCACACGAATCGGAGGGGTGCTTGGATTCCGTGGATTGTCCGCTGAGTTGTCATAGGTAAATCGCATAGAGACGGTAGTTCCTCGTGGGAGTGTGTACGGCTCAGCGACACGATAGACATCCTGCCAGTTGAAGTCCCATTCGTCGATCCGGAGCAACCACCGTTCCGTGCCGTCTGGCAGAGTGGCTTTCGCTTCCATTGAAGACGCAATGTAGTGAGCGTGTGGATAGACGGCATAGATTTCAACGTCAATGGGAAGCGTAATAGCGTCGGTTACCACGAAGTTGCTATCTCCTGGAGGAATATCCAGTAGGTGATCGGCATCGAGACGAAGGAGATGCAAAGGAGGTCCACTTGGTGGTTCGTCAGCAAAATGAAAAGCGGCAGTTGGGGTAATCGTTTCCGGTCGGCCGGACGGAAGCATGTGGAGTTGCAACACAAAATCGGTCCCAGGGTCGAGGCGCCAGGCCAATCCGTCTCGTCCTGGATTCGGAGCCATGCCAGGCGTCCAGCCCATTAAGTGTCCGTCGGGCATGAATGCTTGGCCCATTTCCATCCCACTGAAGCCCGGTTGGTCCGCTTGTTCTGTTTCAGTGGCTTCAAGACGCCTCGACGAGGCTGTGTCATCGACTGCCATAATCGCGTGATGAACGAATTGGGGGTTTCCTGGACGCAATTCAACCGCTTTGACCCAACGACGCTCGGAGACTGGAATGGGTATAACAAGGTTGCGAAAGATATCGATGCCCTCTGCCGGAAGCGTGTACGAACTTGGTAGATTGACGACGAGGTCTGGGTCTCCGAGTTTCCAGCCGTCATTAAAGCTTGGTAGAGCAGGGAGTTCTTCTTTTGTTCCCTCAAGTGTTCCGCTTGCTATCCATTCCGAGAGAATTTCAATTTGCGCTGATGTGAGTGAGCGTTCACCGATGAAGTTACCGAAACCGGCTTCGGGTAGCCACGGTGGCATGAAACCACTGGTCGTTACTTCTACGATTTGGCGGCCACGGCGCGAGACATCCTCGTAATTGATGAGACTAAAGGGACCTGAGCCTCCAGGACGGTGGCAGGGTGTGCACTGGTTATAGATGATCGGTGCTATATCGCGTGTGAATGTGACCACAGAGTCGACATCGGCTTCTGTTGAAGGTGGGGGTGTGGCTGATTCACCACACGCTGCGGCTATGACGCATGCAGCAACGATGACAACTCGGTGACATCTTCGGTCCATGTATCGAACCTATCCCAGTAGTCGAGCCGCTTCCCGCGCATAGTAGGTAACGAGAATGTCAGCCCCCGCACGTTTGATGGCGGTCAAGGCTTCGAGCATCGCGCGTGATTCGTCAATCCACCCATTCAGTGCAGCTGCTTTGAGCATCGAGTACTCGCCACTGACGTGGTAAGCCGCTGTCGGACAGCGGAATTCTGACTTTACACGAGTGATAACGTCGAGATAGTGGAGCGCTGGTTTAACCATTACGATGTCAGCGCCCTCTTCGAGATCGAGCTCGACTTCACGAAGCGCCTCATCTACGTTAGCAGGGTCCATTTGATGTGTGCGTCTGTCCCCGAATGCGGGTGTCGAATCTGCAGCATCACGAAATGGTCCGTAGTAGGCCGAACAGTACTTCGCAGCGTACGCCATGATACCGACATCATCGAACTGATTGGTGTCGAGGGCATCTCGAATTGCCCCGATACGTCCGTCCATCATGTCTGAAGGTGCAACGAGATCGGCCCCAGCTTCCGCATGAGACACAGCCACACTTGTGAGGCGGTTGACAGTTGCATCATTAACGATGTTGGTGCCGTCGATAATTCCGCAGTGTCCATGCGACGTGTATTCGCATAGACAGACATCCGTGATTACGAGAAGCTCGGGTATTTCTTTTTTGATTGCGCGTATGGCCGATTGGACAGGAGCGGTACTGTTGTCCGCTGCGCTACCAGTGCTGTCTTTTGATTCGGGAAGACCAAACAGTAAGACCCCGCGGACGCCCTCTGTCGCTGCTGCTGTGGCTTCGATCACTATCTGATCCACAGACAACTGGAACACTCCAGGCATCGATGGGACTTCTTGGCGGACATCGGATCCCGGGCAAGCAAACAGTGGATAAATCAAGTCTTCTGGTGAAAGTTTTGTTTCGCGAACGACATCCCGAATGGCGGGGGAACGGCGCAAGCGTCGTGGACGGCGTCTGAGAAATAAGTGACTTGAGGATGCAGTTGCGGCGGCAGTCGGATTCTTCGATGTCATAAGTGTTCGTTAAGTTTCTTAGTCCTGAGTTTAGCCCAGACACACAGACCTATCTGCACGTCGAGTCCGTTATCTTAAAGTAGGCTGCGATTGCTTCGACAAGTGAAGAAACTGTGTACTTTTTTGGCACAATAGCTACGGTCATGCCGAGAGACCGTGCGGCATCTGCCGTGACTGGTCCGATTGCGGCAATGAGCGTATGGGTTAATAGTTCAGGTACTGAGCTCCCTCCTACCATTGCTACGAAGTTTCGCACGGTCGAGGCGCTTGTAAAAGTTATGACATCGATCTGTTTTTCAATCAGCATTGTATGAACGTCGTGGCGTTTACTTTGAACGGGAATGGTGCGGTACGCAATAACATCATGCACATCAGCACCCGAAAGGCGCAGTGCGTCTGGGAGGTTCGTGCCGGCTAAATCGGCACGTGGGAGTAAGACGCGAGTTCCGCGCACGTAATCGCTAAGGAGTTTCGCGACAGCCTCACCGCGATGTTCCTTGGGCACAGCACTGACGGATAGTTGATAGTCGGTAAGTTTTGCGGCTGTCGCCGGACCAACGGCACAAAATCGAATGTGTTTGAGAGACTGAATATCATTCTCTAGCGCAATAAATCGCTCCATGAAAGCTTCCACACCTTTTGTGGATGTAAATACAATCCAATCGAATGTGTTCGCGGTATTGCACGCGTCGTCGAGTGCCGTTCTGTTAGTCGGTGGGGCGAACTCAATGGTCGGCACTTCAATGGTTTTTGCTCCCATGGCATTCAATAAGTCGACGAATTCTGTCGATTGCTCGAGGGGTCTAGTTACGGCGACGCACTTACCGGACAGCGGCTTGGTGTCAAAGTTCATTCGGCCATTGAACGAGCGGCGCTAAGTATCGATTCCGCACCGTGTTTGAGTAGTAACGAGGCTACTTCACGGCCCACGTTCGATGCATCCGCAAAACTGCCATGCGCTTCTTGATTAATTAGCATTTTCCCATCTGGTGAGGCTACTACTCCTCGTACGATGAGCTGATCGTCAGAAGGCGTGGCCATTGCCCCGAGAGGCACTTGGCAATCTGCCCCGAGTGCGGTCACGAGTGCCCGTTCGGCTGCAAGAGCTGCGGTTGTTTCCGGGTCAGCCATAGAGGCAAGTAGTTCGTCTGTTTCTGCGTCATTGTTTCGGTATTCGCCGACGACAATACCTTGGCCTGGCGCAGGCACACAAAGGTCGGATGGAATCCTGGCCGTTATGCGATTCGCTAAATTGAGTCTGAGTAATCCCGCGGTTGCTAGAACGAGCAGGTCGAAATCACCGTCGTCCAATTTGCGGAGGCGCGTACCAACGTTACCGCGCACAGAAGATATGTTGATACCAGGGAAAGCATGCTTCAGTTGAGCAGTTCGGCGAATACTGCCCGTGCCGACTCGGAGATGGTTCTTACTACTGCCGAGGATTGAGGTTGCGGTGACCTGAGATATATCCAGTTGATTCGATTGACTGGCTACAATGGCATCACGAGGGTCTTCTCGGGGTAATGCCGCACGTATGGAGAGTCCCGATAATCGTTCCGACGGTAAATCTTTAGCGCTGTGCACCGCAAGGTCAATACGATCTTCAACGAGCGCCTCCTCAATTTCCTTAACGAACAATCTTTTCCCGCCAATTTTTGACAGATTTGTGTTGGAAAGTCGGTCGCCACTTGTTCGAATCGTAATGAGCTTGGTCGGCGGCCCGCCGTTCTTGGCGATCGCAGCCGCCACATGTTTTGCTTGCCACAGGGCGAGCGGGCTTCCGCGAGTGCCTATCCGAAGGCTTGTCACCGTTGCTTCACCGCAGGAGCCGGCGGCGTGATGTTTGTGGTTTTGGGAGAGTCATTGTTGGTCGTATGCCGTGCGTCTGCTGGTGTTTGGTTGGTTAGTTTGAAGAGGCGGACCAGCGTATCGGTATCCGCGGCAATTTCTTGTTCGTCACTCGCGGCTTTTAGCTGTTCTGTTGGGGTTGACAAAAGTTTCTCGACAAGCAGGCGAGTGATTTCTTCCACGCGAGATTTAGCATCAGGTGACAGTCCTGAGAGTTTGGGGGCAAGGCGTTTAAGTTCACTTTGGCGTGTCTGTTCAAATCGCTGTCGCAATGCCAGAACAGTTGGAATGGCCCCTCTCGATCGTAGCCATGCCATAAACCCATCGACTTCTTCATGAACCATTAATTCAGCCCGGTCGATTTGTGATTGCCGTCGCGCAAGATTGGCGCGAACGATGGTCTGCAAATCGTCAATGTTGTAAAGAAAGACTTGCTCGACTTCACCAGCTGTCGGTTCGACGTCTCGAGGCACTCCAATGTCAATGATGAACAGTGGTCGATTTCGGCGTCGTTTCATCGCCTTCAGTACGTGTTCGCGCGTCAATAAGCGTTTCGATGAGCCCGTTGCTGTAACGACTATATCGGTGGATTCAAGTTCGTCAGTAACGGTTTCCCAGGGCACGGCCGTTCCATTAACCTTCGCAGCAAGAGCTGCGGCTCGTGCTGGCGTTCGGTTTGCTACGCTGATTTGGCCTACTGAGTGAGACTGAAGGTGGGTTGTCGTCAGTTCGGCCATTTCGCCAGCACCGACTACCAAGGCTTTGAGTGGTCCGAGGTCGCCAAAGATCTTTCGAGCGAGTGATATCGCTGCGTAGCTAACCGAAACAGCGCCTTCTCCAAGACCGGTTTCAGTTCGCACGCGTTTTCCGACTCCGAACGAGCAGTGAAATAGACGATTGAGTGCGGCTCCGGTAAAGTCACGTTCCGATGCTATTTGGAAAGCTTCTTTTACCTGTCCAGCTATTTGGGGTTCTCCGATGACCAGCGAATCAAGGCCAGAGACCACTCGAAAGAGGTGGCGAGCCACGTCTTGACTGGTGCGTTTGTATAGGTAGGGGGCTAGCTCGGGTTCTGGAACATCGTGGAACGAACTCATGAACGCTGCCAGTGCTTCCTGTGCGGTATCCGGTGCGCCACAAGCCGTGTAGATCTCGGACCGGTTACAGGTGGACAATACGACGCACTCGGAGATTTCCTCGAGGCGTTCTAGTTCCTCGAGAGCTTCAGGGATACCGCGCCGAGAGAAGTCGACCCGTTCACGGAGGTCAACTGGAGCGTTGTGATGGCTCGCCCCAAGCAAAAATAGCTGCATTAATAAAAATTGTGACTCCGAGTCACAAAATAGCCAATAGGCACGAAGTTAAGCAGTAGGATGCCAAAACCAATGGCGGATAGCCATGCGGCACGTTGTCCGCTCCACCCACCGGTGCGGCGCGCGTAGAGCGAAAACGTATAGACGAGCCAACATAGAACAACGATAAAGATTTTAGGATCCAATATTGACATGGCTTGAACACGGGGATCAGCGGCATTTGGTCTGACCTCAAGTAGCCAAAGAGCACCAACAGCAAGTCCCACGGTTAGAAAGATCCAGCCGAACGTGACTGCGCGGCTGTTCATTACGTCTAGGACTTGAAGTGACGGTAGACGAGCGTAAAAAACGCCAAGATGCTTTCCTTTGAGTTCTTTAAACAAAAGAACGTAAGTAATGCTGATTACACAAGCCAGAGCAAAACTAGCGTAGGCAACGAGCAGTGACGACACATGAAGTTCAAACCATCGACTTTCCAATACTGGTGGCCGCGTTGCAACCTGATTGGTGATAGCAGGGATTAGCTGCAAGATGACCATAAGAGGAACGATAAAGATGCCCATCGCCCGTTCGTCGGTCGTCATTTCTGTGTACAGATAAGCGAGGGCGAGCAGCCATACAAATGCAGATATGGCTCCGGTAGTACCCACCAGTGGAATGTGTCCAACCTGCATCGTTTGCATGCCGATGACGAATGTATGCACGAGTGCTCCGAAGACAAGGCTCACGGTTGCGATTCGTCCAGACATTGGGTTTCGAGCGCTAAAATGCACCGCATATGCCGCACCAGAAACAAGATAAAGCGCTAGAGGAATTGCGTTCATAAATAAATGCTCGTTTCCGACGAATAGATCAAAAATAACTTCTAGTTTTTCGAGGCGTAATAGCCTTGTTTTGCGCGTGCCTCGATCGATTCACGGTCTACGCGGACGACGATGCGTCGCCATTGTCCGTTCCGAAGGGGATTCGCTGAAATGTAGCCGACAGAGTACTGACTGGACAGCTCATCCGATATGTCTTGGTAAATTTTTGGCAATTCATCAACTTCATTCGGAAAAAATGCACGCCCGCCAGTTTCTTGTGCGAGTTGGCGCAGTACGAAATCGGCTTCACGAAATCCGACACGAGAACGAGAGTCATCGGATTGAAGGCCAATAGAGTAGATTGCCGTTTCTGACCGCTTCGCCTGCTCTAGCACCTCATCAAAGGTCACGAGGCTTGACGTATCTTCTCCATCGGAGAGCACGATAATGGCTTCTCGTCTCACGTCTGCACGTCGAAGTGGTGCTTTTGATAGTTCTCGCAGAGAGATGTAGATGGCGTTGTAAAGGGACGTCGACCCACCAGCGGATGTCTGCTGGATAGCCTGTTCAAGTTTTACCGCATCATTCGTGAAAGTTTGCAGGATATTCACCCGACTGTCGAAATCGATAATTTCTGCAAGGTCTTCCGGACGTAACCGCTGAGAAAAGCCAATTGCAGCTTCCTGAGCAGTGGTCATTTTTTCATCCATACTGGCACTAGTGTCTATAAGCATCGCTAAAGCGATTGGAAGCTGTGTTTTTGTAAAGAAAGTAATATTCTGCTGGACGCCGTCTTCATAGACTTGAAAATTGGTTTGGTCCAAATCGGTGACGAATCGTCCTTCGAGATCACTAACAGTAACGTTCAATGAGACAACATCAACACCTGCGCGAAACGCTGGTGTCGGTTGATCTTGCGGCTGTTGTGCAGAAAGAGTTCCATCGAAGATGATGACCAATGTCGACAATAGGACGAGGTAGCGCCGCACCTATTCCAACCTCAGCGGTGTTCCACGGGCGGTCAGTTCTTGCCTGTTCATACGTACGGTAATTGTCTCCGGAGGAACGAGCGTATCGGGGCGTGAGTACACAACAAGATATTGGTTGAGCAGCTCACTGATGATGTCTTGTATTGCGTTATTAATGGCGAGACTGGTTAAGAGAGCACGATGTCGGCCGCCGCTATTGCGAGGGCCTCTTTCAAGTACGAGGTCCCGCTCGAAGCCTTGGCGCGCTAACTCGAGCATGGAGATGTTTGGAGTCGCGGAGAAGGCATTCCGACCAACCCGAAGCGACAACGTGTAGATGGCCGCACCGCTTTCCTCGATCGTGTCAATTACTCGACGAGCACTGGTATTGCTGTAGTCGATTCCTTCTGTGGTCAGAACCACGATAAGCGGACGAGAAGCATTTTGCCTGGAGAAACCTTCAGCAGTCTGATCTAACGCATCAAGCATATAGGCGGCTTGGTCAGGTAATGCGAACAAATTACCGATTCCGTCGGTGAGACGGCTGGTTTCACGGGTTGATGCGACCTGAATGCGTGGTGGGCCACCGAAGGTAATTATGGAGATTTGGTTACCTGCGGACATTTGTTCGACGAACGTTGTTAAACCATTCCTGATTTCTACGAGAGACCGGGCTGCGGCTTGACTGGTGTCGACTAGCAGAGCAATTTGTCGGCCTGCGCCTGCCTGGCTGACGCTAAGGATTTCCCGTGAGTTTCCGTCCTCATCGATAGAAAAATCAGATATTCCGAGTCCTTCTACCGGGGCGTCATCAGGATCGAGCACAGAAACGAGTATGTGGTGTTCCCGAGATTGTCCCTGGAGACCGACAACGGCCAACAAGAATATTGACACGATGGCGGGAACGGCTAACGCAGCACGTAACTGTTGCATTAAATTTTTGACTTTGGGCTAGCCGAAACTGCTGAATCAAGTATAGGTGTCGTTCTGAGACCTGGTCAAGGGATTAAACCTCAGAAGCCATTGCAAATGCAGGGTTTGTTGGTATGTTTTAGGGTTATCCTCAGGATCGACGTTCCTTGACACCCCTAGGGGCGCGTGCAATAATTTGCGCGGTTTTCGGCCCGCACGTCGCGCCGTTGGCTGGCTCTTCCAGCTCTGAAGTTTTGTGGTGCCGTCGTTTATCGACGCATTCAAGGATAAAGGCTGCTATGGGCGCCGTTTACGATGAACTTCAAGGTCGGCCAGCCTTTGATTGTCGTTGAGACGTGTTGTGGCCATAGTTTTAAAGGTTTGAGTAGCAGATAGAGAGCCCACAGCATGTTAGACGCGTACATCCCAATCTTTCTTTTCGTTCTTGTCGCGATTGGCTTCGCGATTTTTACACTGATGGTCTCAAGCCTTGTTTCTTCGAGCGGGTACAACAAGGTGAAACTTGAGCCCTATGAGTGCGGGATCGAGCCGGAAACAGATGCGAGGGACCGCTATAGCATTCGTTACTACCTGGTAGCCATGCTTTTTGTCATCTTTGACGTTGAAACGGTGTTTATGTTTCCGTGGGCTGTTGCTATGGATGAGCTCGCTCTCTTCGGTTTAATCGAGATGCTGGTGTTTATCTTTATTCTCGTCATTGGGTATGTCTACGCGTGGCGGAAAGGCGCGCTAGATTGGGCCTAGGAGTGACCGACAGATTTTAGGACGTTATGACAGACGAGAAAAAGCCAGACATACCAGGGTCGGCTGACACAGAGGCCCAGAAACCGGCTGCAGAGGCCCAGAAACCGGCTGCAGAGGCCCAGGAACCGGCTGCAGAGGCCGCGCCGCCAAAGCCTAAACCAAAACCCAAGAAGGCCCCTCCGCAGCCGCCAAAAGGTCCAGTGGATCAGGCTCCGCCTGAAGATATGGCGCTTCCCGTTATGGTTACGGCTCTACAGGCTGCGGTTCCCGCTGCGATTAACCACGTGTCATTTTGGGTTGGGGATTGGACGGTTATCGTCGGCGCCGAGCACCTTCTTACCGTCATGCGGTTTTTGAAAGAAGACGAATCAACAGCGTTTGATTATTGCTCTGACATAACGGCTACGGACTGGCCGCCGAGAGAGAAGCGCTTTGACGTTATCTATTGCTTGTATTCCATTAAATATCGTCACCGGTTACGGGTCAAAGTACATGCCGGCGAAGGTGATGAAATCGAGTCGGTTTGTGATCTTTGGTCTGGCGCGAACTGGTTGGAGCGTGAAGTATTTGATCAGTTTGGGGTCAACATTGTGAACCATCCCGACATGCGCCGGATTTTGATGCCGGATGAGTGGCAAGGCTACCCACAGCGTAAAGACTATCCGCTGGAGGGACCTGGCGAACTGTTGATGGAGAATCCGCAGGATTGGTTGCGTCTACGGAACATTCCGGATGAATCAATGGTCGATGGAGAAATTGAATGACGCTCGGCGCGCCACGTGTTGGCACCGATAACTTCGCTCCAGGCGAATTGGTTCTCAATATGGGCCCGCAGCACCCGAGTACTCATGGCGTGCTCCGTGTTGTTCTGAAGCTCGACGGGGAGCGTGTGGTCGATGCTGATTGCGTCATTGGATATGTCCATCGAGGCATCGAGAAACTTTGTGAGAATCGTGATTGGACGCAGATTATTCTTCTGACCGACCGCATGGATTACGTGGCAGCAGCGACCAATAACCTGGGCTACGTGGAAGCTGTCGAAAAATTAATGCAAGTCGAGGTTCCGAGACGAGCACTGTATCTCCGTACGGTCTTAGCGGAACTACAACGAATTGCAAGTCATTGCCTCTGGTTGGGCACGCACGCGATGGATATTGGGGCGATGACTGTCCTGTTGTACGCGTTTCGTGAGCGAGAGTTTGTACTCGATTTGTTTGAGGAATTTTGTGGTGCACGGCTGACATATAACTCGATGCGAGTCGGGGGACTACCGCTTGATATTCCACCAGGTTGGGACACCAAGGTGTTGTCATTTTGCGATCTGATGGAAGGCAAGCTTAACGAATATGAGACGCTTCTCACTAATAACCGGATTTGGCTGCAGCGCACCAGAAATGTAGGTGTGATCTCTGGCGAAGAGGCCACTAGCCTTGGTTTGTGTGGACCTCCACTTCGTGGATCCGGTGTCTCTAGAGATTTGCGTAAAGATGAGCCAAACGCCGCGTATTCAGAATTTGATTTTGATGTGCCGCTTGGAACACACGGTGATACGTACGACCGGTATTTGATCCGGATGGATGAGTTTCGGGAATCAATCCGAATTATTCGGCAGGCTGTTGAGGGCTTGCCCGAAGGTCCAGTCATGGGTAAGGTTCCGCGTTTGTTGAAGCCGCCAGCAGGTGAGACCTACCATGCGATCGAGTCGCCGAAGGGCGAACTTGGCTATTTTCTTGTCAGTGATGGAAAGTCCACTAATCCCTATCGCTTTCGTGTGCGCCCACCTTCATTCTGCAATTTACAAGGTCTCAAGCGATTGGTCACGGGGCACTTAGTGGCGGATGTGGTGGCTCTTATCGGGACTATTGACATTGTCCTTGGTGAGGTCGATCGGTAGGTAATGGTAGATACGATTATTGTTCCGCTCTTGAAAATAGCCGTTCTAATAAACGCCCTGTTAGTCTCAGTTACGTTCTTGGTGTTAATGGAACGGAAAGTTATTGCTTGGGCGCAGTCACGTCTTGGGCCGATGCGTGCTGGACCCTACGGTATTTTGCAAGCGCTGGCAGACCCAATTAAACTGATTCTGAAAGAAGACATCACACCTGCGAAGGCTGATAAATACGTATTCACGCTCGCGCCGATCATGAGCCTTGTACCGGCGCTTGTGGCTTTTGCTGTTATTCCTTTTGGTCCAGATCCGTTTTATTACATTAGCGATATCAACGTTGGGTTGTTGTTCATCCTTTCGGTGACCTCGATTGGTGTCTACGGCATCATTCTTGGTGGCTGGGCCTCCAACAGTAAATACCCATTACTTGCTAGCTTGCGCGCGTCTGCTCAGCTCATCAGCTATGAGATTGCGGTGACGATGACATTGGTTAGCGTCATTCTGACGGCCGGAACGCTCAGTCTTGTTGGGATCGTTGAGGCTCAACTTGAGAGTGGTATTTGGTTTGGTTTTATTCAGCCTGTTGCCTTTGCCTTGGTTTTTATTGGCGGGTTAGCAGAAACCAACCGTGTTCCGTTCGATTTACCGGAGGCTGAAACGGAGTTAACTGGCGGATTTCATACCGAGTACAGCGGCATGCGATTTTCGCTCTTTTTCTTAGCTGAGTACGCAAACATTATCGTTATATCTGCGGTGGTGGCCATCATGTTTTTAGGCGGTTGGTTGCGGCCGTTTCCGAATGTCGCTGCGCTGTCGTTCCTTGACGTGGTACCGCCATGGATCTGGTTGATCGGCAAGATTTTTGTCTTTTTGTATGTATTTATATGGCTTCGTGCGACCTTGCCGCGCTATCGGTACGATCAACTTATGGCGTTAGGTTGGAAACTGTTTATTCCTATTGCGATCGGCAACCTGGTGCTGACTGCTATTGCAAAGGTGGCGTTCTAGGAAATGGCTGAAGCAATCGCATTCTACACGCTTTCCGCGCTCATTCTTGGGCTTGGCATTATGGTGGTGAGCGCGCGTAGTGCTGTGCACAGCGTTTTGTTTTTGGTATTGAATTTTCTTCTTGTTGCGGTGTTGTACGTCATCTTGGGCGCTGAGTATGTTGCGGTGATTCAGGTGCTGGTGTATGCCGGTGGCATCGTCGTGTTGTATTTGTTTGTTGTCATGCTGGTGAACTTAAAGCGAGAGCCTGAGCAGTTTTCAGATCCTCGGCGTCTTGGAAAGCTGGGCACGTTACTTGCTGGTGCCGTTTTGGCCCAGGTAATTGGCATTGCCGTATATTCTTCGACCCGAGGAACCACCCAGCCGGTTGCAGGAGGGCTTGGCTCTGACACACCCTTTTTAACTGGCAACACTGAGCAGCTCGGCTGGGTGCTGTATACGAGCTATCTCATTCCATTTGAGCTTGTTTCCATGTTGTTACTCGTTGCGATGGTTGGCGCTATCGTGTTGGCGAAGAAGCATTTATAGAGGATATGTTGTGCTTGAAATAACGCCACTTCATTACAATCTATTAGCAGCAGCTCTTTTCATGATTGGCGTGATCGGTGTAATGGTGCGCCGGAATGTCATCATTATCTTTATGTCGATCGAGCTCATTTTGAACGCGGTCAATATCAACCTTATTGCCTTGTCCCATCAGTTACAGGACATGTCAGGTCAAGTGTTTGTTGTATTCATAATTGCCGTCGCAGCAGCGGAAGCGGCTGTTGGGCTTGGGATCCTCATTGCTTTTTACCGAAATAAAGAAACTGTGAATATTGACGAAATTCAGCTGATGCGGTGGTGACCTAACTCTATGGATCATATCTGGCTCATACCGCTTCTACCGGCCATCGGCGCCGCGATCAACGGCCTATTCGGCATTCGCTTTTTTTCTAAGCGCATGGCGGGTGTGTTAGCCGTGTCGATGATGGCCGGTGCATTCGTGTTGAGTGCGAATGCGTTTTTACAGTTGCTCGGGACGGTTGAGCGTTACCACAAAGTGACCGTTGCCCATTGGATTCCACCGATTCCTCTTGAGACATTTAATGGTATTGGGTCCCTTGAAGTTCCGTGGGCGTTTGTGTTGGACCCGTTGTCGGGAATGATGCTGCTGATCGTAACCGGGATCGGTCTTCTTATTCATATCTATTCAATCGGGTATATCGACCACGAACCGCGTGGTGGAGTTGCTCGATTTTTCTGTTATTTGAACCTCTTTTGTTTCTTCATGTTGACACTCGTACTGGGAAGCAACTTCTTGGTGATGTTTGTCGGCTGGGAAGGTGTTGGACTCTGTTCCTATTTACTCATCGGGTATTGGTATCGGAAGCAGAGCGCATCCGATGCTGGAAAGAAGGCATTTATCACGAACCGCATTGGCGACTGGGGTTTTGTGATGGGGGTCTTTCTTATTTACTTTACGTTCGGGACACTCGACTTTAAAGAGGTGGCGGAAGCGGCCTCTCAGGTCCCAGTTGAAACGGCGGCGGTTGGGTTCGGAGTGGTGTCGGCTATTTGTTTGTTCCTGTTCGTTGGCGCGACGGGTAAAAGTGCGCAAGTTCCTCTGTATGTTTGGCTTCCAGATGCGATGGAAGGCCCAACCCCGGTATCTGCTCTTATTCATGCTGCCACGATGGTTACGGCGGGTGTGTATATGGTGTGCCGGAACGCAGTGCTTTTTACTCACGCTCCGATGGTGATGGAGATTATTGCAGTGGTTGGGGCGCTCACCGCGCTGATGGCGGCGACGATTGCATTAGTGCAGACGGACATTAAACGGGTATTGGCGTACTCCACGGTGTCACAGCTTGGGTATATGTTTCTCGCGGCCGGTGTGGGTGCGTTCGGTGCGGCTGCATTTCACTTGATGACGCATGCCTTTTTCAAGGCACTTCTTTTCCTCGGCAGTGGGTCAGTTATCCATGGTATGAACGAAGAGCAGGATATGCGTCAAATGGGTGGCTTGAAGCTCTATATGCCGGTTACGTTTGTCACGATGCTTATCGGGGCTATTGCTATTGCTGGGATACCACCATTCGCGGGGTTTTTCAGTAAGGACCTGATTTTGGCGAGAACCTTTGTGCATAGTCCAATGCTTTGGGTGATCGGCGCTGTGACGGCGGTGATGACGGCGTTCTACATGTTCCGTCTCATTAACATGACGTTCTTTGGTCCGTATCGCGGCCCGGATTGGGAGCACGGTCAAGATACATCGCACGCTGGCGATGATGACCATGGTCATGCGTGGCATGGCCCCCATGAGTCACCACAGTTAATGACCGTTCCGCTAATGCTTCTTTCTGTCGGTGCGGTTGTGGCCGGATTTGTTGGTATTCCTGCGGCTCTTGGCGGGAGTGACGCGATCGAGCATTTCCTAGAACCTAGTTTTACGGTTGCAGGTGCTCCGGTAGCAGAAGTGCACCACTTGTCCCATGCTGCGGAGTGGGGGCTAATGGCCTTTTCCGTTCTGCTTGCGATTGGTGGAATTTGGTACGCTTATCGTAACTATGTGCAGCGCCCAGAAAATTCGGAGCAGATGGCCGAGCAGTGGCCTGGCGCTCATCGAGTATTGACCAATAAATATTACGTTGACGAAGCGTACGATGCGACGGTCATTCGCGGGACGATGGTCAGTGCGAATAGTTTATGGGTCGTTGATAAGCGGGTTGTGGACGGAGCTGTCAACGGTGCGGGTTGGACGACGATTGCATCATCGTGGGTGTCGCATATTCTCGATAAGTATGTTGTGGATGGTTTAATTAATCTCGTTGCATGGACGTGTGGCGAGGCGAGCTACTTGTTCCGCCGGGCTCAGACCGGCCTTATTCAAAATTACGCGTTTGCTTCTTTGTTAGGGGTGTTCGCGTTCGTGACCTGGTTTCTCTTTGCCCGGTAGTTAGATATAGCTATGAGTAACGCTGAATTCCCACTGTTATCACTCATCATGTTCACGCCGCTTGTCGGTGCCATCATCCTGCTTTTTGTGAGTAAGCAGGCGGAAGACCTCATTCGATGGATTGCCAACATTACGGTCGGACTCGGATTTGTTGTCTCGTTGCCACTGTGGTTTTCGTATGACTCGACAAATCCAGATTGGCAATTTGTTGAGCGATTGCCATGGATTCCTTCGATCGGTGCTGAATACTTTGTCGGCGTCGACGGTTTCAGCGTGCTGTTGATTTTGTTGGCGACGTTAATGGGTGTGATTGCGGTCTTGTCGTCGTGGACTGCGATACAAAAACGTGTAAAGGAATACTACGTGTTCCTTTTAATGCTGCAAACAGGAATGATTGGCGCCTTTGTCTCGCTCGATTTCCTACTTTTCTTTCTGTTCTGGGAAGTCATGCTCGTGCCGATGTATTTCCTGATCGGTATCTGGGGTGGCGATAACCGGCTCTATTCGGCGATTAAGTTCTTTCTGTTTACGCTTGTTGGCAGTGTCATCATGCTGCTCGGAATTCTTGCGGTCTATTTCTACTCCCACAGTGTGACTGGGGTTTACTCATTTGATGTCACCCAATTTCACCAGCTGAACATTCCTTTCGATCTGCAGTGGTGGATTTTCTTGGCATTTTTTATGGGTTTTGCGGTGAAGGTGCCGTTGTTCCCGTTTCATACGTGGCTGCCAGATGCCCATACGGATGCGCCAACTGCCGGGTCAGTCATCTTGGCGGCGGTCCTCCTGAAGATGGGCACCTACGGATTTATCCGTTTCAGTTTGCCGATCTTGCCTGAGGCAACACATGCATTTGTTCCTGCCATTGCGCTCCTTTCAATCATTGGCATTGTGTATGGCGCGCTTGTAGCGATGGCCCAACGCGATTGGAAACGATTGGTTGCGTACTCCAGCGTGAGCCATATGGGTATGGTCATGCTCGGTATGCTTGCGTTGAATCCGGTCGGTCTCACGGGAAGCATTGTGCAGCAGTTAAACCATGGGATTTCAACGGGAGCGTTATTCCTATTAGTTGGGGTCGTCTATGAACGTCGACATACTCGATTGATTTCTGAATACGGTGGGTTGTCAACGGTCATGCCGATTTACGCGGCGATTTTTCTGGTGATGACGATGTCGTCGATAGGGTTGCCGACATTAAACGGGTTTATCGGAGAATTTCTGATTCTTCAGGGGATTTTCACATACGACAAGACCTGGGCGTTCTTTGCCGCAAGCGGGATTGTTCTAGGGGCGGCCTACATGCTGTGGCTGTACCAGCGGACCATGTTTGGGGATGTTACCAATCCAAAGAACGAAGCCCTGTCCGACTTAGGGATTCGCGAGTTCGCAACGTTTGTCCCGCTGTTGATTTTAGCGGTCTGGATTGGCCTTTATCCCAAGCCATTTCTTGATCGTCTGGAAACGTCTGTTGACCGCGTGATGCTACGCGTGAATCCGGAATACACGCCTCGGTACGCGCAAGAAACTACACCGTTACTTGAGAATGCGGATGCGGATGGTGTCATCGAGTTACCGGTTCGTGCCGGTACTCGTTAATTTACGAGGCTACGAGAAATAGGAATGCCTGCTGGCTTAAGTATCAACGACTTTTATTACGTCTTACCCGAGATCATTCTGACCTTCGGAGCGCTGGTGTTGTTGGTTGTTGATGTAATGCTTCCGAAACGAGATGGCGATGGTGTGATCTTCGGTGTTGCGATTGCTACGCTATTGGCTACTGCAGCGGCGGTGTTGTCGTTTGCGGGTGTGAACACCACGGCCTCAGCTGGATTACTTGCGATTGACGGTTTCGCCACGTTCTTCAAGCTGATCTTTATTTTGTCTGCCGTTATGACGGTACTGATGTCCTGGTCGTATCTTCGTGTCGAGGGAGTTCGAGCTGGGGAGTACTGCTTTCTGATTCTTTGCGCGACACTCGGCATGATGTTTATGGCTAGTGGGGTCGATCTCATTACGCTGTTCATCGGCCTTGAGACGATGGCGATCGCGTTTTACATTCTTGCTGGATTCTTGAAACCGTCGCAGCGGTCGAACGAGGCTGCAGTGAAATACTTCCTGTTGGGAGCATTCTCATTGGGGTTGTTGTTGTACGGCATGTCGTTGCTCTATGGCGCGACGGGAACTACGAGTTTGGATGGAATTGCGACTGCCCTCGCTGAGGGAGAACGTTCACTGATTCTCTCACTAGCCCTGATCCTAATCGGCGCGGGCATGGGATTTAAAATTGCAGCAGTGCCGTTTCATATGTGGGCTCCTGATGTGTATGAAGGCGCACCGACACCCGTGACCGCTTTTCTATCGGTTGGTTCGAAAGCAGCATCATTTGCGATGCTGCTCCGTATTTTTTTCGTCGGTCTTCCCTTCCTTGTCTCGGATTGGCAAACACTTTTCTGGGTACTTGCTGCTCTTACGATGACGGTGGGCAATATCGCTGCAATCACCCAAACGAATACGAAGCGGATGCTGGCTTATTCATCAATTGCCCATGCGGGTTATGTGCTTGTCGGTGTGGTGTCAGGAACGGAACGTGGTATCGCGGCGACGTTGGTGTATCTCTGGGTATATCTCTTTATGCAGCTCGGGGCATTCGCCATTATTTCCATGTTGCGCCGACAGGATGTTGTTGGTGATGAACTGAAGGATTTGAGTGGGCTTTATTCTCGGAAACCGTTCGCTGCTATTGCGATGTTGATCTTTATGTTGTCGTTGGGCGGTATCCCGCCGACAGCTGGCTTCATGGGCAAGGTCTGGGTGTTCGGTGCTGCAATTGATCAAGGATTTGTATGGCTGGCGGTCATTGGGGTCGTTAACAGCGCGATTTCTCTGTATTACTACTATCGAGTCATCGTGTTTATGTGGCTGAAAGAAGAGACACTTGGGTCGGATATTGAAATGAGTCCGGCGATGGCAACGGTGTTAGGTATTGCTGTTGTTGGGTCGATACTTTTCGGTATTTTCCCTGACATGTTGTTTGACCACGCGCAGATTGCGAGTGAAGTATTGGGGTCGGCGTCTTCGACCGTGTCTCTTCGCTAGAAGTAAAGCACAGCCCATTAGGGATTTCGATCAATTCGAGTTAATAACAGGCCGGTGACGACGATCCCGGCTCCAGCAAGCTTGGCAGGTTCTAGCGGTTCGCCAATCCAGATTGCGGCAATTGCCATTGCTACTACGGGTACGAGATTTGAATAGACAGACGTTCTCGCGCTGCCGAGCTTTTGGACACCCGTATACCAGATGATATGTGAGACGGATAGTGCTAAAACACCTGATGCGACTGTCAGAAGCCAGGTTATTGGACTGACTGACAGCCAATCAAGTGTAATGAGACTTGGCAACGCGATCAGTGTGAACAAGACGGCTCCTACCAGTGTTGCGTAAGCAGATACTTGGTATGGTGAATACAGCGTGAGCAGTGGACGGGACCCACTGGTATAAAACGCCCATGCCCAAAGCCCAACGAACGTCAGGCCATCACCTATAAGGGTGTTCCGGTTTGCGATGGCACCCTGCCCCACAACAAAAAACACGCCAATGATTGCCAGGATAATTCCAGTCCACTGTTTCCATCCAATCGGTTCTTGGTAATTGCTCGCCGCGTTTAGTGCGAGGACGGCGATTGGCATGCACCCTAGGATTAATGAGCTGTTCGTAACCGTTGTTCGTTCGAGTCCTGTCACGAACACTAACTGGTAACAAAAATGCCCAAGGAATCCGAGAACGAGAAATCGTGGCCAGTCTGATCGTGCTGGTGCCGACTCGCCACGGTACCGCGACACGCCGAGGAGGACGATACAGGCTGTCAGAATCCGAAGCGCATTAAATGCGACTGCCGGAATCTCAAGAATGGCGGTTTTGACGATCGAAAAATTACTACTCCAGATCAGTACGAGTAGTACCAAGAGCCCATCGAGACGATTGAGAGCGAAGCGAGATGCAGAATGGTTCACCAGTTAGACCGTTCGTGAAGATCGCAATGCAGAATTTTTTAAGCGTTTAGATTATGGACTGCTTTGCTTCATCATATGGCACCCTGTTATCATTGGCTGTTTGTTTAGTCTCGGGGAGAGGTCGTGTGCCCAAGCTAGTGTTAGTAGAAGGCTCACGACCCGAACACGCGCCAGTGGCGAGAGTTCTTATGCCCGATGAGTACGACTCGTTTCTGGCGCGTTCCCTGCAGCACCTGCAAGACAATTTTCGCAGAGCGGGACCGGCAGCAACGGCAAGTTACACGCTGATTGGTTCGATTCTCCTACTCGGTGGAGGAGGTGCTTTACTGGACCGATGGCAGGATAGCGCGCCGTGGGGTCTGCTCGTGGGATTGCTCCTCGGTTTAGTGGTTGGTTTCTACGAGCTAGCAAAAACGGTTTGGAAATCGTGAGTTTAATGTGGGTGGCAGTATCGGTTTCCATGGTATCGAGTACATTCATCGCGACATACGTCATGCCGGCGGTTGCAACGGAGGTTCTCGTAGGAATGGCCGGACCAGTCGTCGTGGCGGTGGGGTCCATCATGATGATGGACCGGGTATCTCGACGGACTCCGGAAGGTTTAACGCGATTACTCATTCGTGCGTTTGTGTCGAAGATGGTGGTTTTCGGGTTATATGTCACTCTTGCCACTGTGTTGATGTCGCTTGATGTAGTTGTATTTGTTGTGAGTTTTACAATGTATTTCGTGCTGCTCTATTTGGTGGAAACGTTTTACGTCTACCAGTTGTGCGTATCGAACCGGACGTCGTAAGAGTTAACCAAAATAGGGCGGTATATTTCTACAGATGAGTCAACCTGATCACGCGGACACCACAGAGCACGGCGCTGAAGGCGCATTTGATGCCGGTGAAACAATTATCGGGCACATTGCGAACGGGCCGGTTCCGATCTTAGAATTTTCACCCATTGCTGGTATCGACTTTTCGATCTCGAAGCATGTCTTCATGTTGTTGTTGGTCGCGACGACACTCTTTTTTTTGATCACGCTGGTTGTTCGACGTTATCTGCGTCAGGATCGAATGATCCCAAGCGGTTTCATGAACGGGTTGGAATTTGTTGTCGAATTTGTGAGGGATTCGATTGTTTTGCCAAACGTCGGTCCTAAATGGGTCAAGACGTTTGCGCCACTGGGGTTGACATTTTTCTTTTTTATTTTGGGTGCGAATATTGTTGGCTTGATTCCAATATTTGAAGTTCTGGGTCTGGTGGACCATACGGTCCTTCATACTGGCGACGAATCACTTGTCAAGCACCTCATTCATGGTGGGACGACCGCGACGGCAAATTTTAATGTTACGGCAGCGCTTGCGACGATCACGTTTGTATCGATTATTGTCGCCGGCACTATGGCACACGGATTTATTCAACACTGGGTTAACCTCGTGCCGCATGGACTTGCGTGGCCACTGTATATCTTGCTTATCCCTATCGAAGTCATGGGCATGTTTGTTAAGCCATTTGCCTTAACCATGCGACTTGCGGCGAATATGGCAGGTGGGCACATTGCGATTCTCGCGATCTTGTCATTTGTATTTATTTTTACAGAACTTTTTGGAACAGCGATGGCAGGTATCGGTGTTGGTCTGGCCGTGTCCGTGCCTCTTGCTGTTGGCATTAACGCACTCGAAATTATTGTCGTTCTCGTACAAGCGTATGTGTTTACGCTGTTGTCGTCCGTATTTATAGGTATGGCCATTAATGTGCATCACTAGTCAAAACAGACCAAGAACGGAGATTATCTGAATGGAGAACCTGCATTTATTTGGAGTCGCTATCGGACTCGGAATGATTGTCATCGGTGCGGGGTTGGGCATCGGTCGATTCGCTGCTGCCGCCGCTGAAGGCATTGCTCGTCAACCGAGTGCGGCTGCTCAAATTACCGGAGCCATCAACCTGCCGTTATTCTTGCTTGAGGGCGTGGCAATTTTGGCTGAAGTCTTCGCGCTACTCATTCTGCTGTTGAACTAGAACGCGTAAGGTAGGCTTTCTATGGACAATCCTCTTGTTCAAGTTGAACCTGGGCTGTTTATTTGGACCATTCTTGTTTTTGTGGTCCTGCTAACACTACTCAAGAAATTTGCCTGGGGTCCGTTGCTTGCGGCACTTGAAGAGCGGCAGGAAGGCATTCGCAAGTCGCTGGATGACGCCGAGCAAGCTCGGAAAGAGCTTGAGCAGGTCCAGCGAGACGCGGAGGCAATTCTGAGCAAGGCTCGTGCAGGAGCAGATTCGATCTTGTCTGAAACGCGGGTCGATGCAGCGAAAGTTCGAGATGACTTGCGTCAGCAGGCACAGAACGAGGCACAATCGATCGTTCAGAATGCGGAGCGGCAGATTCAATTGGAAACGGATCGGGCGGTTTCGCAGATTCGGGAAGAAGCGGTTGAATTGTCATTGTCGATTGCTTCTAAACTGATTCGTCGAAATCTTACAAAAGAAGATAATCAGACATTGATCGACGAAGCACTTAAGCAAGTCGAATCACGGCAAGTTCAGTAGGCTCGGTTTTACCGAAAGATCCGACTCGCAGGTCAAACTGCGGGCCGGATTGTTTCGCGCCGTCCTGATTGTTTTAAATGTTTCTCTTTGTCTTAGTTAGTTAGAGCGGATAGCGTCTACCAAACCGTGAACTCATAGCCACCTGGCGCAACCAGCATCGTTGTGTCGTCTGGGAAATAGAGACTCGAGACGGAGACAAGCCCCGCGGCGTCTAGGCGAATCGTCCGAATCTTTTCGCCTGTGGGATCGTAGACGTATAGAAATTGGACCGACAAGGCAACCCAGAGATTTCCAGATTGATCAACAGCTGCAGTTCTGACACTGGGAGGGACGACCGGTAGTGTTCGTCCATCGGGATCAGTGCTCTGAGGCCAGACTGTTGGCAAGCTGTTTACCACTGAATCAGTCTCTGTTCCTTCAATGTGGCGTTCGAATAGCAGGTTTCCAGAGGCATCGTATTTCCTGAACATTGGCCGCCCAGTCTGAAAGACGAAATAGTAGCTGCCATCTGGGCTTGTGAGTGGGAGGCCACTGTTAAGTGCCAGATGCACGTCTCGATCTGTTTCATGTCCGGTCCGTCGAAACGTGCCAAAGGTATGGTAAGGCTGTCCCCGCAAACTGAATTTTGTTATGAGGCCACCAAGTTCAGGTTGATTCATGAGGATGGTATTCCCGCTGAAGACAAGTGACCCCACGCCGTTTAAAACGATATTGCCGAGAGTGACACGCGGAGCAGCTTGTCCGGGTATTCGGAAACTATCCAGTCGTGTTCCTGTTGCGTCAAATATTTGAACCCGTTCTCGCCCGCTCGGTGCGTCGGCGACGACGAAACGGTCATTTGGTCCCAAGTCGAATGCACTGGCGCCAAGAATATGACCGGCTTCAGGACCGATGTTGACGATTTCTGTGGCCGACTCGGACCGATTATTGACGCGATAGACTGATTGTGCTGCACGGTCGAAGATTAAATATTCGCCAGAGGAAGATTGTTGAAATACCGAGAGGTCTCTGAATTGACCAACAATATGTGGGGCGAGACCACCGGTGGGTCGAAGATACTCAAGATGGTGTGATGCATTCGTGGTGACTGCCCACAGGCTGATAAAAAAGAAAATCGATTGGATGCTGACAGCGACGAAACTGATAGTTTTGCGCACGGGCCTATTCTGGCGATGTGTTTTCTCAATGCGGTCGCGTTAGTACTTCGCGACTTCGAGAATAGTGTCCAGGACGTCTGAAGCTTGCGGCAGAATCGCCTCTTCAAGTACCGGACTGTATGCCACAGGACAGTCAAGCGCACCGACACGTTTTACGGGTGCGTCGAGGTGATCAAATAACTCGTCAGCAATGCGTGCAGCTATCTCTGCACCAAACCCACACGTAATCTGGTCTTCGTGGGCGATAATGACACGGTTCGTTTCTTGTACTGCACGCCGGACACCCTCCCAGTCGTAAGGTGCGATCGTTCTCAGATCGACGACGCGCACATCGAGCCCATCTTGACTGGCCCGTTCGGCTGCTTGCAGTGTTCGTTGAACAAGTGCGCCCCAAGTGATGACAGTGAGGTCTGTCCCTTGCCGGCGAACGACTGACCGGGCAAAGGGCAAAGTGTAATCTGGCCCAGGGTAGATGCCTTTATTGTAAGTCTGCCGATATAAGTGCTTATGCTCAAGAAACAGAACAGGATCGTCACATCGAATCGCCGTTCTGAGTAATCCAGCCGCGTCACTGGCCGTTGAAGGGAATGCAATGCGTAGCCCTGGGCAGTGCGCGAAGATGCTCTCTCCAGATTGACTGTGGTATAGAGAGCCACCTCTCAGGTACCCGCCGATTGGCGCACGAATTACTACGGGACAACTGTAAGCGTTGTTGGAACGGTATCGAATCATGGTCAATTCATCACGAATTTGCATCATCGCAGGCCAGATATAGTCAAAAAACTGAATTTCGACCACTGGTTTAAGTCCGCGCAGCGCCATGCCGATTGCGCGGCCAACAATGTTTGCCTCGGCTAATGGCGAATTAAATACGCGGTTACGCCCATATTCGCGTTGTAGGCCAAGTGTTGCTTTGAAGACGCCACCTTTACCTTGTACCTCGTTCAGAATTTCTGTCCGGCTCGCGTCAGCGACATCCTCGCCAAATACAACAATTCGCGTATCGCGAGCCATTTCATCAAATAAAGTTTGATTAATAGCTGAAACCATCGTTTCAGGCTGTCCGTGAATAGTCGCTTCTGTTTCAAAAGTATTCGAAGTTGGATCGACCGTTGGTGAGTAGACATACAGCGCAGCGGTCGATGCATCTGGCTTAGGTGCAGAGACCGCGAGATCTGTAGCTTCTTGAACTACCTGGTCAACATCAGCTGCGATGGCGTCGAGGTCTTCGTTGGTGGCATATCTTTCCGTGCGAAGAAAATCTGCAAATCGACGAAGCGGGTCTTGTAATGACTCGGCTTTTCGCTCAGCGGCTGTCTTGTAGGTGCTTTCGTCATCTGACATCGAGTGGGAGTATGGGCGTGTGACCTGTGCACGTACTAGAGCTGGTCCGGAGCGTTTCCTGGCGTACGCTACCGCTTCGGTCATCGCACTCATACTCTTTATGCCGTCGGTGCCGTCAACACGTATAACTTTTAAATTAGGAAATGATTCAACGAGTCCCGCAATGTCCCCGCCTGGTGTCTGAAATTCGACTGGTACCGAGATTGCGTATCCGTTATCTTCTACGAGGTATACGATGGGAAGTCTGCGGTTGCTGGCGGTATTCAGCGATTCCCAAAATTCACCACCGCTCGTCTGACCGTCACCTAGCGTTACCAATACAATCTCATCTTGTTGATCCGAAATGTTTGCAGCAGATGTCGCAACGTTCTGGAGGAGGTCACTAGCTTCTGCTGCGCCAACTGCGTGGAGACATTGAGTAGTGCAACAGCTCGATGATGAAACAATGCGAAGTTCGGTCGACGACCAGTGCGTTGGCATTTGCCGCCCCCCTGAATTAGGGTCGTTTTTTGATCCAACAGCATTCAGAAGCATGTCGGAAGGGGTGATGCCGAGTGTGAGGCAAAGTGCGCGGTCGCGGTAATAAGGGAAGACCCAGTCGAATCCAGGTCTTAATGCCAAACCTGCTGCAACCTGGATAGCTTCATGGCCAGCACCACTAATCTGGAAGTAACTGAGGCTTTGATTCTTTAGTTGCAATTCTTTGTCATCAAGACGACGAGAGAGCAACATAATGCGATAAAAGTTAAGTAGCTGTTCGTGGAAGAGCTCTACGTTTTCAGAATGAATGCCAGGTTTGGCAGAAGCAACATGCGTAGATGCTCCGTTAGTGACAGCCGATGGCTTCATGCTTCAAGATCCTTATGTCGATCTGAGAGGAGGGTCCTTCGGGCCCGTAAATTGGCTCGCACGGCCCAGCAATTATAGCATCGAGGCTTTCGTTCACAAGAAGGATGGCGGTTACCTATAACCTGTTATATTGCAACACTTAAGGTCTTCATTTTGAATGCCTAGGTGCGAGGTATTGATGACGTTCCGTTTGGTGGTCCATCGTTGGGAAAATCTTGATTTAAATAAGATCACAGCGATGGTTTCTCGAAAGATTGTGTCAGCGAATAGTCAGGTGGTTAGCCAGGTCTACCTAAAGAGAGGCGCACATATTCCTTCATACATTTCTGAAGGTGATCACAGTATTTATGTACTTCAGGGATTACTCAGGATGGTAGTCGACGGCCAAGAAATCGTCATAGGTGAAGGTGAAATAGTCCAAATACCTGTCTGCGCTATTCGGCAAGCAGAGGCTCTCGACGATACATTTGCAATTGAGTTTGTAAATTCTGTCCGTCCTGCGTGATGACTATCTAACATTCCTCTGGTGTGGACGGCTAGTCGTAGAACCTGTTGTTTGAATAGCGCCTTTCACTAAATCAGTGAATGCGGTCGTCCCAATCATTTCGGCGCCCTTGATACACGTCGAAGCGTTTTTTGAGTCGTCCCATTTTCCATTTGAAGTATCGGTACTTAATGTCCGCCATGATCCCGAGGCGGCCAAAGCCAATCCGACCGAGCGGTCGGCCTCCAAAGCGCTTTAGGTAGAGGTAGCCGACGACCAATCCGCCGAGATGTGCGATGTGGGCGATCCCACCACCACGTGGTACTGAGAGGAAGGCGATTGTTCCGATAATCATTACGAAGTACTTGGCGGGTACTGGAAAAACGAAAAACATCAAGATCGGCGTTTCTGGGTAATAAAGCGCGAAAGCGACCAGTAGTCCGTAAATTGCGCCGGAGGCGCCGATAGTTGGTACGAGATAAGTTGGTTCTGCAAAGGTAAATGGAAGGAGTCCAACCGCAATTGTGGCTAATCCGGCACCAATTCCCGTAACGAAGTAGTAGCGAAGAAAAAACTGCTGTCCCCAGATGCGTTCTAGCTGTACGCCGAACATCCATAGGATCAACATATTGAACAAGATGTGGGTTATTCCGCCATGGAGAAACATGTAGGTGACTGGTTGCCACACCCACATTCGTGTCAATACAAGTTGAGGTGTTAGCCCGAAGATACGGGTTACAAACTGGAACAGAGGCGGTACGAGGGCGGTCAGAAGGAAAACCCCGACATTGATCCAGAGCAGCATTTTTACGGCCGGACTCATTGCACCTGGCCCGAATGTGTACTGGCTGCCGCCATAGTAGGGTTGTCGCATAACAGAAATCGTACTTTACTTTGCCTTTGACGATTTTGACTCTTGACCTAACTTTCCAAGTAGTTGGTGCCATGCGTGGTCAAGTTCATCTAGTTTTAGGAGACGCCCCGTGAGGATCAGGAGTAAGACTGCCACTCCAATGCTAAGAATGACCGCACTCAGTTGCATCAAAAATCTATCGTCACCTAAAGTTAACGAAAGCCATGAGTGCGTAACGCTCGCTGCGAACCCCATAATGAAAGATGCTACCGCTACTTTTCCGCATGTTGTGAGGATCCGTTTAATATCCAGTCCGCCTATGCGAAGGTTGAGTAGTGTGAGAAGCACCAAGGCATTAACGAGCGCTGCAATAGAGGTGCCCAGGGCTAAACCTTCGTAGCCAATCAAATTTACGAGTAGTAGGCTGAGTGCAATATTTAGTACAACAGCTCCTATACTGATGTAGGCAGGTATCAAGCTGTTGCCCAGAGCGTAAAAAGCTGGCACGGCGATTCGAACGGCTGAATAGCCAACAAGACCAGGTGCGTAAAAGAGGAGCGCCGCTGTTGTCGCAGTTGTATCGATGTCGGTAAAACTGCCACGTTCAAAGATTAATTGGATAATTGGTTCTCCGAGGACAATAAGGCCGATGGTTGCGGGCACGTTAAGCATGAGCATCAATCGAAGTGCTCTGGAGACGGTTTCACGCATGCCTTTGAAGTCTTCGTGTGCTGCATGTCGAGACACGGTCGGTAGTGCGGCGGCCGCGATAGAAACGCCAAAAAGTCCGATTGGCAGGTACATTATCCTGAACGCATAACTTAGCCACGACACCGCGCCGGTTCCTTCACCCGTTGCGAGTACCATGCTGACTAGTAGGTTGATTTGCACGGCCGCACCGGCCAGCGTTCCTGGACCCATCAAACGGAGCACTTCACGGAGTCCCGGATCCGTCAACTTGAAGCCAAAGTGAAAACGAAAACCTTCTCTGTATAGCGATGGGCATTGGAGCGCTACTTGTCCGATTGCTCCGGCTAAGGCGCCTATGGCGACCGCGACGATTGGATCTAGACCGAGTCCCGGCATCATCGGTACCAGCAGGGCTCCACTTGCGATGATGCCGACGTTATACATTGCTGGAGAAAGTGCTGGTATGAAGAATCGATTGAGAGAATTCAACATGCCCATGATTGCAGCAGCGGCGGCGATAAGCGTTAGAAACGGCATCAAGATGCGTGTTAATAAAACTGTCAGTTCAAGTTTTCCTGGCACATCTGCGTAAGGCCCGGCGAGTAAGCGAGTAAGTGGTTCGGCGAAAATAATTCCGGCGATCACGATCACGCCTGTTGCGACGATGAGTGCACTTAGGAGTTGATTTCCAAGTCGCCATGCATGTGATTTCCCGTGTTTCGTCAGGTGGCGTGTAAACGTTGGGACGAAGGCGGCACTCATTGCGCCTTCGGCGAACAGATCTCGCATCAAGTTGGGAATTCTGGTCGCGACATTAAATGCATCCATGGCATTGCCAGCGCCAAAGAGGTACGCAAGTAATTGATCCCGAACAAGACCAAGTAGTCGGCTCGTGAGTGTTGCGGTGCCGATAATGCCTGCCGACTTGGCAAGATGCGAGGAGGCCGAGCCGTCGCCTTCTTTTGATGACAGTACCGCGGATGAGGCGGTTTCCCGACGGGTCACTGGAAACTCAGCGTAGCATAGGCTGGACAATGACAAACAGAATCTAGTCGATTGTTGCCTTGAATGACTTTGAGATTCCACGACATGAACGGCCAAACTAATGCAAATAAAAATATAGCCAGCAGGCCGTTAGTGCGATTCGGATCGTTGGAGACGCCGATAGGGCCTGTATTTGTTGCCATGTCTGATGATGGATTATTCGATGTCACTTTCGGTATTACCGAGCAAGTTCGATATGTTGCACGCCTCGGCAGTCGCGTCGTGAAGGCTTTGCCGGACCGGCGTGCTGTTAGTGATGTGTTGGACCAGTTACATAACTATTTTTCGGGGCATCTGACGCGATTCACGATTCCTTTCGACTTAAGAGGGTCAACCAATTTTACTTATCGTGTCTTACTTGCTACGAGTCACATTCCATTCGGAGAAACCGTTAGTTATGGTGAAACTGCAAAGCGCGTTGGTTCACCTAGCGCGAGTCGAGCTGTTGGCGGGGCACTCGGAAGAAATCCGTTGCCTATCGTGATTCCATGTCACCGAGTCATTTCTTCCGACGGCGGGATTGGTGGATTTACTGGTGGGGCAGCGGTCAAGAAAGCCTTGCTGCGGTTGGAAGGCCATTTAGTTGAATAAAATGTTAAAGAAATAGAGTTTTCGAATGCTCTAACTCTAAATGGTCTTCATGTGGGTGACTACACGGGCAAGAATATCAGACAGCGATAGCGTAGGACTCCATCCAGTGAGCTCGTTAATTTTTTTGATATCGGGTACCCGCCTGGGCATATCTTCGAATCCTGATTCGTAGGCCTCTTCATACGGTACGGTCACAATTGGTGACGTGGTGCCCGTAAGCTCGATAACGCGCTTTGCAAGTTGCAGGATGGAAACTTCTTCAGGATTGCCGATATTGAAAATGTCACCAACAGCTTTGGGTTGGTTTAGTAGGGATAGAAAAGCACTAACTACGTCGGTGACATCCGCAAAGCTACGTGTTTGTTCCCCGGTTCCATATACCGTTAGCGGGTCACCTGCTAGTGCTTGTCTGACGAAGTTCGGTATCACCATGCCATAGCGACCAGTTTGCCGTGGGCCTACCGTGTTAAACAAGCGCACGACAATAACGGGAAGTTGTTTTTCTTTCCAATAAGATAAGCCAAGAAATTCGTCCAAGGCTTTACTGCAGGCGTAAGCCCATCGATGCTGATGAGGGCAGCCTAGCAATAAGTCCGCGGTTTCGCTAAAGGGAACTACGGTACGTTTTCCGTAAACTTCGGATGTAGAAGCAATAATGACTAGTTTGCCTTTTTTGCTCGCATGTCTGAGTACGATTTCCGTTCCGTGTACGTTCGTTTCAATCGTTCGAACGGGAGCCTCCACGATTAGCTTGACGCCTACAGCGGCTGCTAGATGAAATACTGCGTCGCAGCGATCAATGTGTTCAGCCAGGATGGCTTCATTGAAGATAGTGTCGATTACGTAAGTAAAATTTTTGTTTGACCTGAGATGGTCGATGTTTTCGACCGCCCCTGTCGAGAGGTCATCTATTGCAACGACTTGATGACCTTCCTTTAATAGCCGCTCCGCTAGATGGGAGCCGATAAAACCTGCACCACCAGTAATGAGTATTTTCATCGTAGATTACGTCGCAAATCTGAAGTTTATGATGTCGCCGTCTTGAACGACGTATTCCTTACCCTCGAGTCGAACCTCGGCGTGTTTTCGACACTCTGCAACAGAGCGTCGGGTGATTAGATGATCGTACTCGACAACCTCTGCCCGAATAAACCCTCTAGAAATATCAGAATGTATTTCACTCGCTGCTAATTGTGCCACTGTACCTTCAGGAATAGACCACGCACGGCACTCATCCTCTCCAGTTGTGAAAAATGTCAGATAACCAAGAAGTTCATAGGCAGCCCGAATCACCCGGTCTAGGCCGGGTCCGTTCAAACCGATTTCCTGAAGAAACAGTTCTCCGTCTTCGGCGTCGAGTTCTGAAATTTCAAGTTCGATTTTTGCACAAACACTAACAGCGCGAATTGCAGGACCCGCGACGAAGTCCTGCAATTGTAGTCTTTCAAGAGTGTTTTCGGTTGCACGAGAGGCATCAGATTCATCGACGTTCAAGACGAGCAACATCGGTTTTGCCGACAGAAATTGGAAGCCCCGGAGTAGTTTCATTTCTGTCGGTTCTAGCTCAAGCGCGCGAATAGGGTCCCCCTGCTCAAGCTGCACCTTGCACTTGTCCAGAACAGAAAGTTCAGCATCAAGCTCTTTGGAGGGTCCTTTTTTTCGATCTTTCTCGATTCGATTCAGACGCCGTTCAGCAACTGCGAGGTCAGCCAGAATTAATTCATCTTCCATAACTCTGACGTCTCGGTTTGGATCGACAGATTCGGCAGGATGGGGAATTGACTCATCATGGAACGCCCTGACTACGTGAAGAACCGCATCAGCGTCCCGATAGGCTGCAACGTCGACGAGTCCACCGACGCCTGTGCTGCTGCCACGGCGACCGGTCATATCGATCAAATTAACCGTGGCTGGCGTGTGTTTTTTTGGAGTAAATAATTCGCTTAGGCGATCGAGCCTCTCGTCAGGTACTTGAGCAACAGCAACAGTAGCGTCATGCGCACTGGAAGCTTTGTTTCCTGTGTGGTGTGCTTGAGTAAGCAGCCGGAAAAGTGTTGTTTTGCCTACGGATGAGAGACCAATTAGTCCGGCTCTGAGCATGTTTCGTCGCAAAGTGTCTCACATCACTCACGCGGGTGGTGCATCGAAGAATGAAAAAATGCGAAATATTTAACGTAAAGGATTAAAAATACTTATTTTGTCGTTGACAACCGGAAACCCGTTGCCTACGATAGCGAGTGGATTTTTATGGTTTTTATTGGAGTAATTAGGTGCTCCGAGGCAATTTATACGCAAAAATCGATGACAAAGGTCGGTTGAAGATACCAACCGCCTTTCGTGCGCTCATCGCAGAAACGTACGGGGAAGCGCTCTATGTTACGAGCGTAACTGGTGCATCTGTACGTATTTACCCAATGCCGGTTTGGGTTGGTATTGAAGAGAAGCTTGCACAAGTTCCGTCAACTCACCCGTCACGTCTACGTTTTTTCGATCGAGTGAATTATTTTGGCCAACCGGCAGAATTTGACAAGCAAGGCCGCGTTTCTATCCATGGCCGGCTTCGAGAGTCGGCCCAGATGTCGGGGGCTGTTGACGTTTTCGGTCAGTACGACCATTTGGAAGTATGGAATCACGAACGCTTCGTTCGGCGACTCGATCAGGAGCCGTTCACCGATGACGACGCACGGGCGTTGGCTGATTTTGGGATTTAGGATCCAATGCAGACTTCTTCCAGCCCTCGTCACGAACCGGTTATGACCTCCGAAGTAGTGACGATGTTGAAGGCCGAAGGCGGTGGTGTTTTTGTGGATTACACCGTAGGAGCAGGAGGTCACACACGCAAAATTCTTCAGAGCGGGGCCGACCGAGTGGTGGGATTTGACCGTGATACCGACGCACTGAAAGAGGCTGCAATTAATTTGCATCAGTGGCACGACAGTGTCGATTTAGTGCACTCAGATTTTCGCGAGTTTGTGAATGCGCTCAACGACCGCGGTATTTCAAGCATTGACGGGGCTTTGGCCGACCTCGGGGTTTCAACAATGCAGTTAGATGGTTCTGGTCGTGGGTTTAGTTTTCGTAGAGATGAACCTCTTGATATGAGGATGGATCGGTCGGGTGGTTTGACAGCAGCTGAAATGCTTAGCGCTGTAAGTGAGTCCGATCTTGCTGATGTTATCTATCAATTTGGTGAAGACCGGCACGCCCGGCGGATTGCTAGGTTATTGGTCGCGACACGTGACCATACGCACGTGGAGACTACTGGACAACTCGCTGAACTTGTACGTCGAGCGGTTCCGTATAGAGGGTATCAGCGTATTGACCCTGCAACCAGAACGTTTCAAGCCCTGCGCATCTGGGTAAACAGAGAACTTGACGCACTCGATGAGTGGCTCCTCGCCGTATGTCGCAGGCTAAAGGCCGGTGCGCGATTTGCGGTTCTTACTTTCCATTCGCTCGAAGATCGTGTCGTTAAACATACGTTTAGGAGTCTTGAACGTAACGGCGATATCAAAATAAGAATTGTCACGAAAAAACCGCTTCGACCTTCGGTTGAGGAAGTCTCTCAAAATCCACGAGCCCGTAGCGCAAAATTGCGCGTTGCCGAGAGGGTGTCATGAATCGCGGAGATTTTGAATACGACATTAAGAAAGACATTCGAAATAACCCAATTGTCCGAGAAGTAGACGAGGCGCGCCTCAATGAACTATGGCGGGCACTCGGTATCGTCATACTTCTAGTAGTGGTGTTGATTTTTACCGCTTGGCAGCATTTCGAACTGCGTCAGCATAACTACGAGATTGGCGAAATGCAGCAACAGCGCATGAGAGAACTTGAAGTTAATCGGCATTTGCGGCTTGAGATAGAGACATTACGATCGCCCGCCCGTATTGAACGTATTGCAACGGAGCAACTCGGTATGGTGGAGCCTACGAGCGACGTTGCTATGGTGATCGAGCGAGTCGTCCCGGCACCAGTGCCGGATCGCTCATTAGTCGTTGATCGACAGCTTAATGAGATTGGCACCAGTCGATACATGACCCAAAGTCCAGAGAGTGTTCTCGAAAGACGTAGTGACAAACTACCGGCAGGCATAACACCGGAAGACAAATTCAGTTACGAATTACAACTCGGAGACAGTCAATTATCTATAGACCAGGAGGCAGCAGTTGGTTCAGCGGACCAACCGTAATCGGAGCGGGTTGCGCGGTCTCTGGGGCCGTATCTTCGGTCGCGCGCCGCGTCGCGCCAGGAAGATAGACGCCAGTAATGACTGGCGAAGGGTTGTGCGTGGTCGCGTGCTCGTCGCTGGCATTGTTTTGGGTATTTGGACAGTCGGTATTGAGGCGAGGCTTGTTTATCTGCAGGTAATAAGTCATGACCTGTATGTCACCCGTCAGAATGAACAGAAAGACCGAACATTAACTCTTGTTCCAAAACGCGGTGAGATTGTCGATCGGAATGGCCAGATTCTTGCCTACAGTGTTGATGCCGACACGATTTATGCGGTGCCTAGTCAGATTGAGAATCCAACTGATACAGCCAAAGCGCTTTGTGGTGCCCTGGATGATTGTGCAGAGGTTGGGCGATCAGAACTCACTTCTCTCCTTAGCAACAAAAATCAATTTGCGTACGTTAAGAGACGGGCGTCCCTAGAGGAGGCTCGTCGGGTCGCTGCACTTGGTCTTCAGGGTATTGGATTTTTGCAAGTAAATCGTCGCTATTATCCCAACCGAGGATTGGGTGCACATCTGCTTGGTTATGTTGGTATCGATAATCAAGGTTTGAGCGGTATCGAATCGACCTATGACGAAGATATCAGTGGTACCCCCGGACAGGTCTTAATCCAGATTGATAACCAAAAAGACGCGTTTAGTCGGATTGAGCGACCACCCACCCCGGGAGCGACACTTGAGTTAACGATCGACAAGTACTTACAACACATTGTTGAACGTGAACTCAAAGCCGGTATTGATGCATATGATGCTGATGCCGGGACCGTTGTGATGATTGATCCAAAAACCGGGGAAATTCTGGCACTGGCAAGCGAGCCGTCATTTAACCCGAATGTGTTTTCTGATTCGACAATTGAGCAACGGCGAAATCGTGCGGTCCAGGATATTTATGAACCTGGGTCAACTTTTAAGGTGGTAACGGCGTCTGCGGCATTGGAAGAACAAGTTGTAGAAAGTGATGAGATGTTTGATGTGAGTGCGGGCTCCATCACTATTGGAAAGGATGTGATTCCAGACTTTCATCGCTATGGGGAATTATCGTTTACCGACGTTATGGTCAAGTCCAGCAACGTTGGTGCGATTGAGGTCGGCTTTAGGTTGGGGCAAGAAAAACTCAGCCGGTATGTGCGCCGCTTTGGATTTGGTCAGTCCCTGTCTCCGGACTTTCCTTCGGAAAACCCTGGAATAGTTGGTGATCCTTCGAAGCTGACCATGCGAGGTCTTGCGTCGATGTCCATGGGTTACCAGATCGCGGTTACGCCGCTTCAGATGGCGGCTGCAATAGGCGCTGTTGCGAATGGGGGAGAACTAATATCGCCTCGAGTAGTTCGTGCCATTACTCAGAACGGTGTAAGGGCTGTTTCAGAAAAACGTGTGATTCGTCGAGCCATTTCAATAGATACCGCGGCAGAGCTTACGGGCATCATGGAGGAGATTGTCGAGCGTGGAACTGGCCGACGAGCTCAAGTCCCAGGATATTCGGTGGCAGGAAAGACGGGTACAGCAGAAAAGCTGATTGATAAACGGTACTCCCACTACGATCACAACGCGTCATTTGTAGGCTTTGTCCCATCTGATGAGCCCCGTTTGGTCATGATCGTCATGATCGATACACCCCGGTCGGCAATTATCAATGGTGTTCGTCAAAGGGCTTATACCGGTGGACTTGTGGCCGCTCCGATTTTCCAGCGGATCGCAGAGGCTTCTCTGCGACACCTTGCTGTTCCACCCAGTGTGCATCCGGAAGTGCCAGTGATCGTGGAACGTCCCTTGCCGATTGCGATTGGTGAAGAGGAATCATCACTAACGACCGTGTCATTCATCGATACACCGGACGAAAAAGAGGAAGCGGTTGTTGATTTCGGTTTGATGCCGGACTTGCGTGGTTTAAGTATGCGTCAAGCCACGAAGGTAGTCGGTAAGTTTGATCTGAGAATCGAATTTACAGGGAGCGGCGTTGTGGGACGCCATGAACCATTACCAGGTACCACGATCGAACCTGGCTCGACGGCAAAAGCATGGCTTGATCGTCACACATGGTCTTTGAATAGAGAGTTCCGTTGAATATCGGGGAATTACTCTCTCTGTCTGGTGTTGACGTCTCGCCGGGCGTACTTACAGGTGACGTGAGTGTCATTTCCCCGACAGGTGTTTTCTTGGATTCGCGAGAAGTGAGTGCTGGGGGGATTTTTGTAGCGGTACCCGGTTTGCGAACTAATGGTGTTCTGTTTGCAGACCAGGCGTACTCACGCGGGGCAGCTCTTGTCGTTTCGGAAGAAGATGCACCACCTGGGATATCCAAGCCATGGGTTCGCGTAGCTGATGCCAGAGGCACACTCGCTGCGCTCGCTGCTAACTTTCATGATAATCCAAGTCGATCACTCTTGGTTGTGGGTGTAACTGGTACTAATGGGAAGACAACAACTACCTATCTGATCGAATCAATTTTCCAGCAAGCTGGAATAGAAACAGGTCGAATAAGCTCCGTTTCCAATAGTCTGGCTGCTGATCAACCGGATAAACCTTCAACGCACACTACGCCGGAAGCCCCGACCGTGCAGTCGTGGCTATCGTCGATGCGCGACCGTTCTACGCAGGCGTGTGTTATGGAGGTGTCATCACACGCGCTTGCACAGCGACGTGTCGACTACGTTCAGTTTAAAGCAGGTGTATTCACCAATCTTTCACAAGAGCATCTTGAGTTTCATGGTGACATGGCGCGTTACTTTCGGGCTAAGGCGCGACTATTTGAAATGTTGTCAGCCGACTCTCCGGCCGTGGTCAATATTGATGATATGCATGGCCAAGAGCTTGCGAAGTCGGCAGGATGCCCAGTGACCTATGGACTTGATAGCAGTGCGGACATAACACCAGACAGACTTGCACTCGAACGGGATGGCACGCATATAGAGGCTCGCACGCCGCGCGGAATGTTGCACCTTACGTCTCCCCTAGTAGGTCGAATTGCTGCGTACAACATTGTAGCGGCGGCAGCGACCGCGGTATCGCTGGATATCTCATTTCAGGGAATCGAAGAAGGTGTGCGGACATTCACGGGTGTTTCTGGTCGCATGCAAAAAGTAAGTAACGATCGTGATGACGACCTTGTGGTGATGATTGATTTTGCGCATACCAATGATGCGCTACGTGGTTTGCTTGAAGCCGTTCGTCCTTTAACCCGTGGACATGTGGTGACCGTGTTCGGTTGTGGTGGGGACCGAGATGTTGCCAAGCGCCCGCTTATGGGTGCTGTAGCGGCGGACATGAGCGACCGGGTTGTACTGACTTCTGATAATCCCCGTTCAGAACAGCCGCTCGACATCATTGCTGATATTGAGCTCGGTCTTGCCAAGACCACGACACCTTACGTCACCGTTCCGGATCGAGAAGAAGCAATTATGCGAGCAATTATTGAGGCAGATGCAGGAGATATTGTGGTGATTGCTGGCAAGGGACATGAGCAGTATCAAGAGATTGGTACCCAGTTATTGCCTTTCGAAGACGGCAGTGTTGCACGGATGGCACTGTCACGGCGGCATGCCGCGACAAGGATGGGATGAAGGGGTGGTGGAAGAATCGCGGTCGTTGGTTTTCCGGACTGACGAACTTGTTCAGGCGGCTGATGGCGAATTGTTATATGGGGTGGCAGACCGAGAATTCGACGACTTTTCCATCGATAGCCGGCAGATTAATCCCGGAGCACTATTCTTTGCGATCAAAGGCGATCGTTTCGACGGCCATGATTTTGTGGCTGACGCGGTACGGAATGGAGCGGCTGGCGTGATCATTAGTGATCCTTCTGCTGTTGTGGCGGCGAAGGCCGTGGATAAACAAGATGTGACCGTTGTGATCGTCAAAGATACTACCCGTTCACTTCAGACGATTGCACGTCATGTTCGTCGTCGGTCTCGTGCGAGAGTTGTTGCGATTACAGGGAGTATCGGTAAGACCACAACAAAAGAATTGTCAGCTGCGTTTATTGGCATTCAACGACGTGTGTATCGAAATATTGGGAACCTAAACAACCATATCGGATTGCCTCTTTCGCTTCTTCAACTTCGGCATCAGCCCGAGGTCGCTGTAGTCGAGCTCGGGATGAATCATGCCGGAGAAATTAGAACACTGATTGATATTGCTGAGCCGAATGTGCGGGTGTGGACGAACGTTGCTGAGGTACATGCGGTGAATTTTTCGTCCATAGAAAATATAGCGGATGCAAAGGCTGAATTACTCGAAAGTTCGTGTTCCGATGATCACCTCGTCGCTAACGCAGACGACAAGTTGGTCATGGATCGCATTGGTCAATTTCCTGGTTCTGTGACGACCTTTGGTTTAGGCAAGGTCTCGGACGTGAGGGCGATGGCGGTGCAAGATTCCGGACTCGGTGGGGTCAGCGCGACCGTCGAGACCCCAACGGGAACGGGATTATTGCAGATGCCGTTGATTGGTATGGGAAACGTCGCGAATGCATTAGCGTCCATTGCGGTCGCGCTGCAGTTTCAAATTCCACTCGACGCGATGCTCAATGTATTGAAAAAATTTACACCACCAGATCGGCGAGGTTTTGTTACGCATCTTTCCCAAGGTGTGACGATTGTGGATGATTCTTACAATTCAAATCCGACCGCGCTAGAGCGAACTCTTGAGTCAATTGGACGAACTTCGGGGTACCGACGTCGCGTGGCAGTCTTAGGAGAGATGCTCGAACTAGGTGCTCGTTCGAAAGCCCTGCATTACGACTGCGGAAAAAAAGCAGTGAACTCTGGATTTGAGCGCATTGTCGCCATCGGTGGTGAGAATGTTGAGGCTTTGCTAGCGGGAGGCCAAGACGCCGGATTGGATTCTGATGCGGTATTTAGCTGTGCCAATAGTGAAGAGGCAATTAACGTCGTCTCCCGATTAATCGAAAAAGAAGATCTCGTGCTCGTTAAGGGGTCACGGGGAGTCCAGACGGACCTTGTAGTGGATCGACTTAAGGTGGATTGGTCCTGATGCTCTATCACTTGTTATTTCCGTTACATACGGACTGGGGTGTACTCAATGTCATTCAGTACATCACTTTCCGTACGGCTGCGGCGAGTTTGACTGCCTTTGTCTTATCTCTTGTTTTTGGTCCATTAGTTATTAAGTGGCTACGTGTATTACAGATTAAGCAGGTGGTACGGGATGACGGGCCAGCCACGCATGCGGTGAAGGCTGGCACACCAACAATGGGTGGTTTGTTGCTCCTTGGTGCGGCTCTTATACCGACACTTCTGTGGGCTGATTTGACCAACCAGTATGTCTGGATAGCCGTGGTTTCGACAACTGGTTTCGGTGCGATCGGATTTGTAGACGACTATTTGAAAGTTACACGAGAAACATCGCGAGGCTTGTCGGTTCGAGGGAAACTGCTTGCTCAAGGTGTTGTAGCTCTCGTGGTCGGTCTAGCGTTGATTGAATTAGCACGGAACGATCTTTACAACACGGACATAATCTTTCCGTTCTTTAAAGAGTTCACACCTGACATCGGTTGGTTGTATGTGCCATTTGCGATGCTCATTCTTTTGATGGCATCGAATGCGGTCAATCTGACTGATGGTTTAGATGGGTTGGCGATTAGTGTTTTCACGGTTGCCGCCGGTGCCTTTACAGCATTGGCATACGTCAGTGGCCATGCGGTTATCGCAGACTTTCTTCTGATTGTTCGGTTTCCTCCGGCAGGGGAATTGACAATTTTTTGTGGTTCTCTCGTTGGCGCTGGTCTCGGATTTCTTTGGTACAACTCTTATCCTGCTGACGTATTCATGGGTGATGTCGGTTCGCTCGCACTCGGCGGTGCGTTGGGGACTGTCGCTCTCTTGATCAAGCAGGAGTTGTTATTGCCGATTGTTGGAGCGGTTTTTCTTATCGAAATGGTATCGGTTGTTATTCAGGTTGGTTCTTTTAAATTGACAGGGCAACGTGTGTTCAAAATGGCACCGCTACACCATCACTTTGAATTGGTTGGATGGAGCGAGCCAAAAATCATCAGCCGTTTTTTGATCGCAGCGATTGTTTTTGCGTTTTTTAGTTTGGCGACTCTCAAATTGAGATGAGTGAATTTTCTGTTTCCGGTTCGAATGTTGTTGTCATGGGTGCTGCTCGCAGTGGTGTTGCCGCTGCCAAACTGTTGGTGCGTCGTGGAGCGCGTGTGACGCTGAGCGACCTACGTACTACAGTTGAAAATGCTGACGAATTACGTGCGAATGATATTGACCTCGAACTCGGCGGTCATCGCATGGAAACCCTGCAGACCGCTGACCTAATCGTGCTAAGTCCAGGAGTGTCTCCGCATCAATCAGTTATTGAAACTGCGAGACGTCGCGGCATGCCAATGATCAGTGAAATTGAGCTTGCGGCACGTTGGTTGCGCGGTCGCATCGTGGCAGTGACAGGAACGAAAGGTAAATCAACAACGACGGTACTGACGGGGCGCATGTTTGCCGAAGGTGGTCAAAATGCTGTCATCGGGGGAAATATTGGTACTGCGCTGAGTAGTCAAGTTGAAGAATCGAGGCCTGATGTTGTTCATGTCGTTGAGGTGAGCAGTTTTCAATTGGAATTCATCGACACGTTTAGGCCTTGGATAGCGGTTTTTCTCAATCTGTCTCCAGATCATCTTGATCGACACGAAAGTTTCAAAGCTTACGCTGAGGCGAAGGCTCGAATTTTTTCAAATCAGACAGAAGACGACGCAATGGTCATCAACGCCGACGATCCGCGTGTCCTTGAGATAGCTCGCCGTAGCCGTGCGCGACGTTGTCGCTTTTCCATTAAGCCAACACCAAATGATGAGATTACGGTTACTAACAACGCAATTACTCGTCGAGCCGTTGATGGGGTTCAGCGGCTAGTGCCTCTCTCTGCTGTGCAGGTTCCGGGGCAGCATCTGCTTAGTGACATCGTTGCTGCGACGGCAGTCGGCTCACTCGCCGGAGTTGATGCTGAATCAATGACGCGTGCGGTGGGTACGTTTACGGGCCTTGAGCACACCCTCGAATTTGTTCGAGAGGTAAACGGTGTTCGTTACGTTAATGATTCTAAAGCAACCAATATGGTTGCTGCACGAGAGGCGATCGAGTGTTTCGGAACGGGCTTGGTCGTCATCCTCGGCGGTCGGTTTAAGGGCGGAGCTTTCGAAGAACTCTGTCCAGGGCTCATCGATCGGAAAGCTGTAGTGGTCGCTATTGGTGAAGCGAGAGGTCAGATACGGAAAAGTCTCACCCCGGCTATTGATGTCCGAGATGCCAAAACATTAACGCAGGCTGTTGAGATTGCCGCGACATTAGCCCGTAAAGGTGGCACCGTGCTACTGGCACCTGCTTGCGCCAGTCTTGACATGTTTCGCAACTATGTTGAGCGAGGAGATGAATTTAAGCGTGCAGTGAAAATGATCGCTGATCGATCCAGTCTTGATACAGGTGAATAAGGACGAGGTTTTTCGGTTTGACGAGAAGTTTTAGGGGCACGATGAGAAGTGAGCGGTGATCAGTCATCAGTCGAACTATGCCGTGGAGAGCTGGCCGCTGGGAACGCAGGCTGCCTCGGTTTGCGAGGCTTGTGTCTTCACTCTGGTCCGACTGATGACTGTTGACCGCTTACGACGGGGTGCACTGTTTGTATCGGGTGAGTCACCCAAAAGCTTTAGGTTGGGAGACTGTCAAGGACGGCGAGTATGGCTCGAAAACTGAAAACGGACAAGCTTTTGTTTTGGGCGACATTAGTCCTGCTTGGGTGCAGTGTCGTAATGGTCTACAGCGCATCTGCAGATTTGGCAAATGATCGGCAGCAAGCTCCTTATTTTTATCTCATGCGGCAGTTGATGTGGGCTGTGTTCGGGTGTCTTCTTCTGTCAGCGGTGATGCAAGTGGACTATCGGTTGCTCAAGAAATCGCCAGTAATGTGGTCTGGCCTAATTGTTTCAGTCGTAGCACTCGTAGCAGTGTTATTTGGGCCGCAGATCAATGGAACGCGGCGCTGGTTTGGTATCGGAAGCTATGGGATTCAGCCTGCGGAGTTAGCGAAGGTTGCGGTCATTATATTTACTGCTGCGTTCCTTGAAAGAAGGATGGACCGTATTAATGAACCTTCGTACTCGCTCCTCCCAATAGGTATTGCCACTGGGGTTATTACGGGGCTAATTCTGGTACAGCCTGATTTTGGTACTGCCGTTACGCTGGTTGTTATTGTGGGGGCGATGGTCTTTACAGCGGGAATCAGCTACCGCTACATCATTTCGGGTGTGTTGATTGTGGCACCAATATTGGCCGCGATTCTTTGGATTGAGCCGTATCGTCGTCTCCGTTTAATAGCTTTTCTTGACCCATGGTCTGACCCGCTCGGCGCTGGCTACCAATTGATTCAGTCGCTGACTGCAGTCGGAACTGGCGGAGTGTTTGGTCGGGGGATGATGGATGGTGTGCAAAAACTTGGCTACCTTCCTGAACCGTATACCGACTTCATTTACGCGGTAATTGCTGAAGAGACTGGCCTGATCGGAGCGACCGTCATTCTTCTTTGCTTTGTGGTGATTACTTGGCGTGGGCTTCATGTGACGCGGCATGCCCCAGACCGGTTTGGCGCTTTGTTGGCTCTAGGCCTAACAACCATGATTGCCCTTCAAGCGTATATCAACATCAGTGTGGTTCTTGGTCTGTTGCCGACAAAGGGCATTCCTCTGCCTTTTGTCAGTTCAGGTGGTTCGTCACTATTGATCAGTTTACTTGGCATGGGGATGTTGCTGAATATTTCGCAGTACGCGTCGGCTGAAACATGACATGGATAAAGAATAAGCAACCGGCCGTTGTTTCTGGGTTATTGACCTTGATTGGAGCTGATGTCGCTGAGAGTGCTTTTTGCGGGCGGGGGAACCGGGGGACACCTTTTTCCAGGGATAGCAGTCGCGCGAGCATTGGTCGACCGTTATCAGGACGCCGAGATTTTTTTTGCCGGAACAGGACGAGGGCTCGAAGCACGGGCTGTGGTGAAAGAAGGATTTATTTTCAAGCGAATCCGCAGCTCAGGGTTGGTCGGAAAGTCAACGTTTGCAAGGCTATATGCCTTGGTGTTGGCGCCAGTTACATTGCTGGATACGGCACGTATTTTGTTTCAGACGAGACCAGATTTAGTGATCGGGTTAGGCGGGTACAGCGCTGGTCCTCTGGTTCTGTTCGCTTCATTGACTGGAAAGACAACGATGCTGCTTGAACAAAATGCTGTGCCGGGAATGACGAATCGTCTATTAGCCTCGTTCGTCCGCGCGGCTGCTGTTTCCTACGAAGAGTCAGCGTCTTTTTTTGGAGACAAGGCTTTTGTGAGTGGGAACCCCGTGCGCAAAGGATTTTTTGTGGCGCCAGATTCTCAATTGAGTAAGTCTCGTCGACCGCGTGTCTTAGTGGTTGGTGGTTCTCAGGGTGCTCACGCCATTAACGAGGCGATGATGGAGGCGGCTCCTATTATTGCGCGAATACCCGGGGGTATTGATGTTACGCATCAGACCGGAGAGGTAGATGTTGACATCGTGCGGGGTGCCTACTGTCGCGCAGGGATTGATGCGCAAGTCGAATGTTTTTTTGATCTGATGGATGAGGAAATGCATGCGGCCGATCTGGTCGTGTGCAGGGCAGGTGCGACGACACTTTCCGAAGTCGCAGCTGCTGGGCGACCGTCACTGATCGTGCCATTTCCACATGCGGCGTATGACCATCAGCGAAGCAATGCGCAGGTCATGGTAGATGCTGGTTCTGCTGAGCTAATAGATGAAACAGATCTAAGCACGTGTTTCGCAAATAGGTTACTGGATTTGATCGCGGATCGTAAGCGTTTGCAGGCGATGTCACAAGCGGCTTTTCGTCTCGCAAGGCCTAATGCTGCGGAAGCAATCGTGGACCGAGTCACTGAGTTGTTAAAGCTTTCGACTTCTTAAAGTAGGACGAATGTGTGCTTAAACAAGTTAAACGTGTGCATATGGTCGGCATCGGCGGGATTGGAATGAGTGGTATTGCGCAACTTCTCCACACTCTCGGTTATGAGGTTGGTGGTTCGGACCTCGTATTGTCGCAGTCCGTTCAGCGGTTGCAGAACGTCGGAATCAGAGTGTGCAAAGGGCATGATTCAAGTTATCTCGATGCGCCAGATCTAGTCGTGGTCTCGTCTGCAGTGCCGGACACTAACCCTGAAGTGGTTGAGGCAAGGCGCCGGAAAATACCGATTTGTGGCCGCGGCAAGATATTGGCAGAGCTTGCACTGCTCAAGCAGTCTGTGGCGGTAGCTGGATCGCACGGAAAAACTACGACTACTTCAATGGTTGCTCTCTTGTTGGAGGCAGCTGGTTTCGATCCGACGGCTGTGATCGGAGGAGTAGTGCGGGCATTTGGTGGCAATACCAGGTATGGAAACGGCGCGTTCATCGTTTTGGAGGCGGATGAGAGCGATAGGTCGTTTCTTCATCTCAGACCTGACATAGCTGTCCTCACTAATATTGATGATGAGCATCTTGATGCCTATGACGGCTTTGATGGTCTCACTGCGGCATTTGAGGAATTCGCGAATCACGTGCCTAACACGGGTCGTGTTGTTGTGTGTGTTGACGATCCGATTTTGGCAGGTATAGCGAAACGGTTATCAAGTCGAGCATTGACCTACGGTACTGACGACACAGTCGCGGCCATTTGTGCCCATGACATTGTTCTTGAATCAGCCGGTTCGAGTTGCCTGGTAACACTTTCTCTTGGTGAGACAACGAAAGAGATAATGCTTCGCTTGAGTGTGCCCGGGCAACACAATGTGAGTAACGCTCTTGCTGCAATTGCTACGGCAACTTGCCTCGGTATTGGTGCTGAGACAGCAGTCAATGCTTTGGAATCGTTCACTGGTGTGGAACGGCGATTTCAATGTTATCGCACGTCAAATAATATTGATGTCGTCGATGACTATGCTCATCATCCAACTGAGATTGCTGCCGTAATCGACACGGCAAGATTGAGTTGTCCTCGCCGTCTCGTTGTGTTGTTTCAGCCGCACCGTTATACACGAACTGCTCGATTGCTCGTTCGCTTTGGGGAGACGCTTGCGTGTGCCGACGAAGTCCTGCTTACTAATGTGTATGCGGCAAGTGAGTCTCCGATCGAAGGTGCTGATGCATTCGCGATAGCTGCAGAGATAAAGAACGTCGCTCCAATACCAGTGCAGGTAGTTGATAATCTGGACCTTGCGGTTGAGCGCGCAGTTGCATCTGTTGATGTTGGCGACATGCTCGTTGTGTTGGGTGCAGGGTCGATTAGTAAAGTTGCGAAAAGAGTGGTCGATTCGATTGAGCAAAGGCGATGGTCATGACGGTACATATTCGTCCTGATAAGCGATTTCATCGAGCCCGCTTAAAACCGGTTCGGAGACGGCAAGGCGCATCGTATCTAAAGGTGGTTGCTCGGATTATCGCAATCGCTGTTGTGGCATTTGGGTGTGCGTATTGGTTGTTGGAAACGGTTCGCAATACGCCGTTGCTCAGAATAGAAACAATTACCGTTATAGGAAATAACCGTCTTTCCGTCGGAGAGGTAACCACGTTAGTAGAGTCCTTACATGGGCAGAATCTTCTTTTCGTTGACCTTGACAAATCCCGACATCATTTACGTGCTGCCGGGTGGATCGAAGACGCGACACTGAGGCGAGTGTTGCCCTCGACTATCGAAGTTGTGGTTAACGAGCGTGAACCGGTTGGACTTGGACGTTTCGGTTCGGCGCTGTACCTCATTGATTCAGAAGGGGTGATTCTTGATGAATTTTCACCAAGATTTCGGGATTTAGATTTGCCCATAATTGATGGATTATCAGTTGGTGTAGATGATGATGACAGAGGCATCGATAAACGGCGAGCTGCCTTAGTGACCGAGTTGCTCTCAGATATCGAACGTCAGGCACCGAGATTATCGGAATTGTTGTCCCAGGTTGATGTTGCTGACCCACACGATGCGGTGGTCTTACTCAGCGGAGATCCCGTGTATATCCACCTCGGAGCAGAGCAGTTCGCCGAGCGACTGCAAACATACGAGGAACTAAAACCGTCGCTTAGTGCGCGAGTGAGTGATGTGGATTATGTCGACTTGAGGTTTGATGGCCGCATTTATGTGCGGCCTCTTGATGAACAATAAAGATTTTTAGCGAGAGATTGTGAATGGTTGAAATGGATTCAAACGTAGGGCGTGCGTATCGAGACGAAGGCGAAGAAAGTTGTTATCGGAGGAAGAGTGGCGCGTAACGAACAATACGTTGTTGGGCTTGATGTTGGCAGTTCTAAGGTGACCGCCATTGTGGGTGAAGCGATGGAGGATGGGAACCTGGAAATTGTTGGAACTGGCCTGGCTGACGCAAAAGGTATTCGTCGTGGTGTCATCGTTAACTTAGAGGAATCTGTGGGTTCCATTAAAAGAGCTCTTGACGACGCCGAGCTAATGGCTGGCGTCGACATTGAGTCTGTTTACCTGGGACATTCTGGCGGACATGCACAAGCGATAAATAGTCGAGGTGTTGTTGCGGTCACTGGCGCACATCGTGAGATCACTCGGGACGATGTCCGCCGAGCAATTGTTGCGGCGAAGGCGCCGCCAGTGCCAAATGGATATGAGGTCCTGCACGTCTTACCGCAGGATTTTGTTGTTGATGAACAAGAACAGATTATTGCGCCAGTTGGCATGATTGGATCTCGTCTTGAGGTTCAAACGCACATTGTGACTTCCAAACAATCGGCTAGTGAAAACGTGGTGGCGAGTGTCAACCGTGCGGGGGTTAAAGTAAACGATACGGTTCTTGAGCAACTAGCAGCAGCGGAAGCAGTTTTGACACCGGACGAAAAAGAATTAGGTGTCGCGATTGTTGATGTAGGTCACGGTGTAACCGATTACGCGGTCTATGAACGCGGAAGTTTGTGGCATACCGGTGCAGTCATGCTGGGTGGTGAGCTTTTCACGGAAGACCTCGCTGTTGGACTTCGGACGCCTATCGCAGATGCGGAGAGGACGAAACGCCGCGATGGCTGTGCGTTAAGCACTTTAGTTGATGAAGAGCAGCTCATTGATGTTGCCAGTGTTGGCAATAGACAGCCTAGGCGGGTGAAGCGACGTATTGTTTCTGAAATTTTGCAGCCTCGGGCCGAAGAAATTTTTCATTGGTTAGCAGATGACATCAGGAAAAAGGGTTTTGAGCAGTCGCTCAACGCTGGCCTTGTACTGACTGGTGGCGGTTCGGCACTTGAAGGAATGGCAGAGATTGCTGAGCAGATTTTTGATTTGCCTGTTCGCAGGGGTAGCCCCCTTGGTGTCAGAGGACTCACTGATCATATTGACAACCCTGCTTTTTCGACAGCAGTTGGTCTCGTGATGTATGCCCATCGAATCCATGTAATAGATAAAGAACAGGCTCCAGTTAGAGTGATAGATCGTGTGCGGACAATGTTTAGATCATTTTTATCGTAGGTCTAGTAGAACGCAACGGCGAGGAGGATAGGTATGTCGGAATCCGGTGAAATGATTGGTAGTGTGGATTTAGGTGCCGATACGGATATGCGTATGGAGCTTGGCGAAAACCCACAGCCGGGAGCCCGAATCAAAGTAATTGGTGTCGGTGGTGGTGGTAGCAATGCAGTAAACCGCATGGTCACATCCGGTTTAAGCGGAGTGGAGTTTATCGTTGCTAATACCGATGCCCAGGCGCTTGCGGCGAACGCTGCTCCCCGGCGGTTACAAATTGGTGAGAAGTTAACCAAAGGACTTGGTGCTGGTGCAGACCCAACGATCGGCCGGCAGGCGGCGCTAGAAGATACTGAGGACATAATTAGCGCACTTGATGGCGCCGACATGGTGTTTGTTACCACAGGATTGGGTGGGGGTACCGGTACGGGAGCCGCACCGGTAATCGCTAGTCTTGCAAGCGAACTCGGTGCGCTAACAGTGGCGGTTGTTACGAAACCATTTAGATTTGAGGGGAAGCGAAGAGCGGAGCAGGCTGAGCGTGGACTTCAAGAGCTACGCAAAACGGTAGATACAGTGATTGCAATACCTAACGACAGATTGCTGGAGACAATTGAAGCGAATACGAGCGTGAATGATGCGTTCGCTGTTGCTGACGACGTACTTCATCAAGCGATTCATGGGATATCTAACCTGATCCATGTTCCTGGTCAGATCAACCTAGACTTCGCAGATGTTAAAGCGATTATGTCTGGTATGGGTATGGCGATCATGGGAACGGGTTACGCAGAAGGGGAGAACAGGGGTGTTGAGGCGGCCAGGCTTGCGATTTCAAGTCCTCTACTTGAAGAAGCTAATGTTGAAGGCGCCCATGGTGTAATCCTTCATGTCACTGGAGGTCCAGATCTCGGATTGCACGAAGTGGACCAGGCAGCCACAATTATTCAAGAGGCCGCGCATGAAGATGCCAATTTCATTTTTGGTTCGGTTGTTGACCCCGATATGGAAGGTCGAGTGAAAATCACCGTCATTGCAACGGGATTTGATGAAATTGGTTCGCGCCATGCCGTGGCTACGGCGGCATTAACGGCAGCTGATACACCGGTTGACTTAAAGAATTACTCCAATTGGAAGCAAGATGAGCCTGCAGCTTCAGCCGAAATTTCAGCAACTGGCAACGGCGGCATTGCCATTTCTCGTCGGCCGGTTACAGAACTTCCATTATCCGGTGATACTACCGAATCAGGTTCTAGTCTTGATCCTGTTGTCGGTTTAGAGATAAATGAGGACTTAGAAATCGAAGATGTACCGGCTTTTATGCGGCGGCGTGCGGAATGATCTTACGTGCGTTACGAGAAAATGTAAGGTTGTCTTAGGGGCAGTGTATAAGTGACACATGGGCCATTGCGATGGTCTTTGTGTGAGTGATACTCAACACTGCATCGGTCACACCGAGCTCGCCTGCCCTGTTTTTGGCTCCGCCCGTAAATTCAAGTTTCGGTGGTCCTCCTGAGCGAACAACCTCAATGTCTTTCCAAAGCACGCCATTTCCTCGCCCCGTTCCAAGCGCTTTCATCGCGGCTTCTTTTGCGGAAAAACGTCCGGTAAAGTGCTGCGCTGGAAAACGACGGCGCTGGCAGTAATCAATCTCGCCATTCGTGAATATCCGTCTCGTAAAACGATCCCCGTAGCGTCGTATTAAATCTTTGACTCGATCAACGTCCTCGATATCTATTCCTACGCTAAGGACTGTGGGCCTTGATGGATTGGCTGAAGAATGCACTGGTAGTGACGCACGCTCAGCGTCAGTGGTTTCGTCCATAGCTACGTTTGCTAATTTATCTGCTCTCTGATTTAGTTCGCGGGGAATATATTCGTATTTAACATTGGCTAAGAGAGCCTCAAGTTCCTTGGCGCGGATATGTAGTTTGCGAAGCGTGGGGTGCTTTACTCGATATTGTCCGTTCATTTGTCGTGTCAACAGTTGCGAGTCGGAGCGTATGATCACGTCGCGATGCTGCCGTTCGACCAGATATTCGAGCGCAGCGATAAGTCCGCAATATTCGGCATTGTTATTGGTTGCTACACCGATCGTACCGGTGAGTTCGTTGATGATTGCTCCCTCACTCGTCTCAATACTTACGCCGTAACCGGCAGGACCAGGGTTTCCCCGGGATCCACCATCGATATAAGCGATAATCGGAAGATTCATATCGCGATTACTAAGGCAAGTATTAGGCTGAAGTTATGGATGTGGTGGATTCAATACGGAAGAAAAGAATCCGTTGGCAGCTTTCACACTGGATAAGAGATGCGTTGCGTCTAACTTCGTTATAAAGTTGAGGTCTAAGACGCACTAGGCACTCAGAGCATCGCCCATCTCGAGCCTCTCCAACAGCGACTCCTTTGCGTCCTCGAGACAGTGTGTCGAATAGTGCCATTGCAGTTGAAGGTATGTCAGCAACGAGTGCTAAGCGATCGGTAGAGTGTTGATCAACCTGTGCCTGTAGCTGACCGCGTTCTTTTTCTAATTGCCCAAGTTCTTTTGAAACTTCAGCCTGTTCGAATTCAACAGCTTTCTTTGCTGCCGCTAATTCATCCGCGAGTTCGTCACCTTGAAGCATGCGTTCCAGAATCTGTTCTTCAAGGCTTTGTATTTCGTTTTCAGCAGTTGATATTTCTGATTGAATTGCCCAAAGTTCTCTATTGGTCTTGACATCCATTGACTGTTCTTTGAATCTAGTCAACCTTGTTTGTATTTCCGAAACAGATTTTTCGAGTTCTTGTCGTTCGGCTTTCTGTTCGGCGATTCGTTGTTCGGCGCTTTCGAGAATGGAGGTTCGTTCGTTGATGCGCGCATCGAGGGCAGCCCTTATTGACGGAAACCTATCAATCGAGAATCGTGCGGTGGCGACGGATTTATCAAGTTTTTGAAGACGGATGAGGCGATCGAGTTCTGCTAGCATTGATTAAGAAATAAAAAAGCCCCGATTGAGCGGGGCTTTAAGTAATAGCGCAGAGTGCAGTTCTACTGCACAAGAGAAAATGGTGGGCCCACCAGGATTCGAACCTGGGACAGACCGGTTATGAGCCGGCGGCTCTGACCGCTGAGCTATGGGCCCGAAAACCGTCATTAACCGCCGCCCTCCAGGAAAGTTCGTAATTTTCGGCTTCGTGTCGGGTGCCGTAATTTCCGTAATGCTTTGGCTTCAATCTGACGGATCCGCTCACGCGTTACAGCAAAATCTTGGCCGACCTCTTCTAATGTGTGTTCGCTATCATCGTTTACACCAAACCTCATTTTAATTACCTTTTCTTCGCGAGGTGTTAACGACTTCAGCACCAAATCGGTTTGCTCTTTCAGGTTTAGGCTAATGAGTGCGTCGGCCGGCGATACGACCTTCGTGTCTTTGATGAAATCTCCAAGATGGCTGTCTTCTTCCTCGCCAACGGGAGTTTCGAGCGAGATTGGCTCCTGAGCGATCTTGAGAACCTTCCGAACTTTTCCTTCGGGCATCTCCATTCGAGCTGCAATTTCCGCAAACGTGGGTTCGCGGCCCAATTCTTGGACGAGGGCGCGAGAGGTCCTGAGCAATTTGTTGATTGTTTCGATCATGTGAACTGGGATGCGGATTGTACGAGCTTGGTCGGCGATGGCACGCGTGATGGCTTGGCGTATCCACCATGTCGCGTAGGTTGAAAACTTATAGCCACGCCGATATTCAAACTTGTCGACCGCCTTCATTAGGCCGATGTTTCCCTCTTGAATTAAATCAAGGAACTGAAGACCGCGATTCGTATATTTTTTGGCGATCGAAACGACAAGGCGCAGGTTGGCTTCAACCAGTTCTTTTTTTGCCTGTTCTGCTTGAGCTTCACCATGCTTCATTACTTCTAACATGTGCCCAAGAGCATCTGGAGTTTCTTGCATGTCTTCGATGCGATGCTGAAGCTCTGCGCGTAGCTCCCGTAATCTACGTGTCAAAGACTTATAATCCTCATCTTTAATATGGGAATGTTTTGTTTTTGATTTGAGCTTACGGTCAAGCAACCCGATTTCCTTCTGAGATCGCTGGACAGTGTTTGCAGAAGACCAGATATTTTCTATGAGATGCTGCTTAATCTGTTCTGTGAATTCTACTTGTCGTATAAGTTGAGATAGTTCTACCTGTGATCGAAGTGCTTTCCATCGATATTGGCGGTACCGACGTTTGTCTCGTTTTGGGATGCTGTCGAGCTTTGCTTCTTTTTTCTTTGCTTTAAGGTGAGCTTTGCGAATGGCGTTAATCTGTTGCAATACCTCACGCCCTCGGACCTTAAGTCTCGCGTCTGTCACTTCATCCTCATGAAAGACGATTAGCTCACGGATTGTACGTTGACCGTCTTTCAGTTGGTCACCGAGTCGGATGATCGTACTTACCATAGTCGGCGTTCTCGAGATCATCTTCAGGATTTTTTGTTTTCCCCGTTCAATTCTTTTGGCAATTTCTACTTCACCTTCCTTTGTGAGCAGTGGCACTGTTCCCATTTCGCGAAGGTACATTCGAACGGGATCACTTGTTTTTTCAAGTAAGACTGGTTGAAGGTCAACGTCAGCCCCGTCGGTCGTTTTCCCTAGGCGTTTCTTTTCTTTGTACTTGTCCTCAGAGTCAAGGACTTCGATTCCAAGGGTGCCCAGTATCGAAAATAATTCGTCAATTTCTTCAGAAGATGTAATTCCGTGTGGAAGTAAGTCGTTAATTTCGTTAAATAAAAGAAAACCACGTTCTTTGCCAACGATGATGAGCTGCTGGACCTCGTCGTACTTTTCTTCGAGCGAGAGCTGCTTGGTTGGCATTGTGTTACTCCGTCCGGAAGCTTGTGCCTCGTGAGTCCATGTGACGAAAGTCCTGCACTCTACCTCTTACTACTACGCTGCAGATTGTATATCTGGTTGCCGAATCGTGCTTGAGTGTTCATCTTAATAGTTCATCGAGCCGTTTGGTGAGGGCGTGCTTTCTTTCTAAGAGCGTATTGATATTACTAAGATTGTCCTCGGACGGATCGGATCGTTGTGCCTGATCGATCTCTTCCTGTAAAGCGGCACGTTCACGTTTGTACCTTAGCTCTCGCAAGTTCACGGCGCAATCTTCTACATTAGCGAGTTCTACCGGATTCCGAGCGATCTGTTTCACAAGAGCGTGCTCGTCTGGTGCGAGTCTGTCGAGTAGTGTGTCAGGGACTTGTTCTGGGGGCATGTCCACGAGTGTTCGGGCGAGTAGCAGAATCGGCCCAGCTTCGAGAGTTTCAAAATCATCGGATTCCAAGCCAGAGAGCACAGACAGCGCAGCGCTGGCATTGTGAATCATTGCCCAAATGATGCCTTTTTCGGCCTGGCAAAGCTCTGATCGTGTGACGCGAATCTCGACAGGAACTTCTGTTCGCTTGGCGATAGCAGCCTTCCTGATTTCAGAGCGGATGACATCTTCCATAACATTCGCTCGGTGCGCAAGGCGGTCTGCAAAATGGTCGCGTGAAGCAGGATCAGGGATGCGCGCAGCGACAGCGAGCATGTCTGCAAGGAAATCCCGTTGATCTTTTTGCCGTGACAGATTTCTTCCACTGCTTGCTTGATCTAGCACGTACTCAAGATACGGCTGAGAGTTTTTGAGTTTGAGGCGGTAGTCGTTTGCGCCGTGCTGCCGTACGAATGAATCCGGGTCCTCACCCGATTCTAGAGTAACCACATTAGTTTGGAATCCTTCCGATAGAAGCAGTTCTCCAGATCGGGTGGATGCACCCTGCCCAGCAGTGTCAGGATCAAAACTGAGCAAGACTTTCTTGCAGTAACGTTTCAGAAGCCGGGCCTGCATTTCGGTTAAGGCTGTTCCGCATGTTGCGAGTACAGGCTTAACACCCGCTTGTAATGTTTGCGCGAAGTCGAAATAGCCTTCGACCAATACAGCGTAGCCGAGACGACGAATGTCCTGCTTTGTTAGGTCCAAGCCGTACAACATTCGTCCTTTCGAGTAGAGCAGAGTCTCTGGCGAATTCAGATACTTCGGCTGCTGGTCGGGCGCAAGAGCTCTACCGCCAAAGGCTACGGTTGAACCTGTGTCTCGGGAGATGGGTATCATTAAACGGTTACGAAACCTGTCAACCGTCTTTCCGCCTTCCCGTTGTAAAACAAGTCCACTCTTAATTAACAGTTCGAGTGGTTGTCCGGCGTCTAGAAGATGTTTCTTGAGTGCGTCTCGGTGCGGCGGTGCATAACCTAGGCCAAGTTGTTTAATAGTAGTTGTTAAGAGGTCTCGCCGATCAAGATACTCGCGGGCTCGCGAGCCATTTTTACTTTCCAGGTGATTGCAGTAGTAGCTTTTGGCGATTTCATGAAGCTTTAAAAGCGCTTCTCGCTCCATTGAGAGTTGTCGGTCTCGTTCAGGGTCATCAGATTCCGGGACTGTCATCCCGAACCGTTGCGCCAGAGCACGAATAGCTTCGGGGAAACTAAGTTTGTCGTATAGCTCGACGAACTTAACGACATCCCCGCCAGTTGCGCATCCAAAACAATGAAAGAAACCTTTGTCAGGATTAACGTGAAAGCTCGGTGTTTTCTCCGAATGAAAAGGACAGAGACCTTTGTACGTACTACCGCTTTTTTTTAATGGAACGACGTCGTGAATCACCTGAAGGATGTCGGCCTGAGCCTTCAAATCGTCGACGAAATTAGCCGGGAAACGGGGCACGACGTAACCTCATTTTTTTAATTCAATGATTGTGACACCACTGTTACCGTGTTTGGCGTTACTAGGCTCAACTTTTGATATTAAAGGATGGTCTTCAAGAAAGTTCCTAATAGCTTGCCTGAGCTGGCCCGTACCGTGACCGTGAACTATCCGCAGGTGTTGTTGTTCGTGAAGTAACGCTTGGTCAACGTGCTTTTCTACGCGTGACAAGGCCTCATCCACTCTACAGCCAACGACATTTAGCTCAAGAGAAGGACAGTCATCGGATGAGAGGTCGAGTGTAACCCCACCCAGCTTTGAGTCACCGGATTTGGTGATGGCTTGCAGGCCATCTGGTTCTACATGTATTCGCTTGCCGCGGGCTTGGACTTCAACGGTACTATCGTGAATAGCAGTCACAGTACCGTTCAATTGCAAATTATCGATACGCACAAGACTTCCAACGGCTAGTCCGTTCGATTCACTCTTGAGCGCTGACGGTGAATCCTGCATTGGAGTCGTTTCATCAAATTGTGTACTTATTGCGGCGAGTTCATCGAATGCGTTCCGCTTTAATGTGCCGGTGTCACCTGTCGAAAGTTTTCGGTGTTCGTGATGGTCGGCTGCTAGATTGTTTGTCAGTACAGTCGCTTCGTCTCTGAGCTTCTGAATGATTTGTCGTACTTGCTGTCTGGCGTCTCTTATCCTATGGTCAAGGGCATTACGCCCCCGTTCGCTTTCTCGCTGTTCACGGTGAACGAGAGCTCGTTGGCGTGTTACTAATGCAGCAAGATCGTGGTCTAGTGTCTCTCGCTGTACCTTGATTGCCCGCCGCTCTGTGTTTAAAGTCTCCAGTTCCTCTTCAACTTGTTTTAGGTGAGCAGCTAGTTGCATTTCGCTCTCACTACAGCGGCTGCGTGCATCCTCAATTACCTTGGCCGAGATGCCGAGTCGACTAGCAATTTCTAATGCGAGACTTCGCCCTGGTATTCCGTAGTTTAGCTGGTATGTTGGTTCGTACGTTATCTGATCAAAACCGAATCCAGCGGATGTCACACCGTGGGTCGTCTCAGCGTAGGTCTTCATAGTGCTGTCGTGCGTTGTAGCGATTATGAGTGCACCTCGCTGACGGAAATGATCGATTAGAGCCGCTCCGAGGGCTCCTCCTTCTGTTGGGTCTGTTCCTGTTCCAATTTCATCGAGTAAGACAAGTGAAGGCAATTCAAGTTTACGGTCCATCGTGACAATGTTCGTGATGTGGCCTGAGTACGTTGAGAGATTGTTAGCGATTGACTGCTCATCACCGATATCGGCGAAAATACTTTGAAAAACAGGAATATTCGCATCGCTGTCTACCGGTATCAGAATGCCGGTTTGTGCCATGGCAACAAGCAAGCCGGCCGTTTTCAGTGCAATTGTTTTTCCGCCGGTGTTCGGTCCGGTCACAATCAACGCAGTTGTTGGTGGCGAGAGAATAATGTTGATGGGAACAGGTTCTGTTGTCTGCGACGTTGCTCCAGTCACCGGTGGGATACCTGCGCGTGCCCGAACGGATTTAAATAGCAGTGGATGGCGAGCCTTCGGTAATTTCAGAAGAGCACCTGACACGAGTGATGGTTTTTGACCGTCGATTAGACGAGAGAAGTTTGCACGTGACTGGATTACATCGAGTTCAGTGGCAGCTTCCAGTGAGTGGCGTAGGTCAAGAGAGCGCGTTCGAAGTGAGTTCGCTAGTTCCATGAGTATGCGATGGACCTCCTTTCCTTCGTCGTCTTCAAGGGCGACAATCTCATTGTTAATGTCAACGGTACTGAGTGGTTCTAGGAATAAGCTCGCGCCACTCCCTGATGCTCCGTGGACAATGCCAGGAATTGCACTTCGATGTTCCGCTCGGACTACCAGCACGAAACGACCGCCACGTTCCGTCACTATTTGTTCTTGAAGGTATTTCTCGGTCTCGCGACCGCTTAGATACGATTGAAGCGTGTTTCGAAGGTGTTGTTGTTGCTTTCGAAGTTTTTCTCGAATCGCTTTTAGCTGCGGTGTTGCGTTGTCGTTAACTTCACCGCTGGAAGTTGTCTTCTGTTGAATTTCTCGTATTTCTTTCTTGAAGGAGCTGATCCGAGTGGCAATGGACTGGAGAGAAGGATACGGACTACTGGACGCGGTTGTTATCGATGTTTGAACTTTGTCTAATGAACTGAGAAATGTCGCGAGTCCACGCAGTTGCTCAACATCGAGCAAGCGATTGTCGATCGCGAGCGCTGAAAGGATTTCGATCAGATCCGATGGTCCATCGAGTCCGAATGGACCATTGGTTTCGAGGAAGCGGACTCCGTCACACGTTGCAGATAATGCTGCTTCAACAAGTGGCGCGTCTGTCAGTGGCGACAACTTATCGAGGGCAGATGCACCAAGTGGAGTTGCAGCGAAGCTACGAACAGCCGCGACAATGCGGTCGAATTCGAGGGCCCTCAATGTTGCAGCGTGCATCGAGATATTTCTAATCGAGGTGGTTGATGATGCTGGCGATGGTGGCCGCACCGAAACCATTATCAATGTTTACGACGGATATACCAGAGGCACAGCTGTTTAGCATTCCGAGCAGCGCGGCAATTCCACCGAAACTGGCACCGTATCCAACACTTGTTGGTACGGCAATGATCGGAGCACGCACCATTCCACCGACTACGCTGGGCAAGGCTCCTTCCAAGCCTGCCGCTACGATTAGTACCCGCGCCCTGTCAAGCCGTTCATGCTCGGATAGGAGGCGCTGTAACCCAGCTACGCCGACATCGTAAATAGTGTCGACATCGTTACCTAGAATTTCGGCAGTGACGCGGGCTTCTTCTGCAACTGGAATATCGGAAGTTCCAGCTGTGGCAATACCGATAATGCCCGTTCCTCTTGTTGTTGTCGTGCCAGGTTTTGTAATCATCCTGGCGGCGGCGTGAAAAACTGCGTCGGGAACTACCTGGCGGACCGCACGGAAATCATTTTCCGTTGCGCGAGTGACAGCAAGGGCTGTATTGGTTGCGACAATACGTTCCGCGATCGCTGCGATTTGGTCGGGTGTCTTACCAGAACCAAACACAACTTCTGGCAGTCCTTTTCGCACAACTCGATGATGGTCAATCTTGGCAAATCCGAGGTCTTCAAAGGGTGCTCGGCGTAGCAATGCAAGAATATGTACTTCGGCATCCGCAACCTTGAGGGTGCCCTCTGTCAATTCCTTCAGTATTGTTCGAATTCGCTCGTTACTCATTAGTCGAAGTATTGACCGTAGCTTGCCGGGCGTTGACTAACTGCAGTCGGGATTGTAACGTCGCGGCCAGAATGTTGCTGATCGGTCTCTATTATTTACTGTTAGGTTGTTTGAGCATATATGGGTTACACCGAGCTGTTCTCCTATATTTTTACTCTACCGGTTGTGGCCAGTTAGATTTTCGGGCTTTAGGTAATCCGAATCAAAAAAATAGCTGCATTCCGCGGGTTACGGTTCAACTGCCGGTGTTCAATGAGCGTTTTGTTGTATCGAAGGCTATCGATTCTTTGGCACGGCTACGATACCCGCGCGATCGTTTCGAGATACAGGTGCTCGACGATTCGACTGACGAGACGACCAATATTGCACAGGCGGCGGTCAGAAATTGGCGAAGTAAAGGGATTTCGATTCATTACAGGCATCGCGCGTCTCGAACGGGGTTTAAAGCTGGAGCTCTTGCTGAAGGACTCAGAGAAGCGACCGGTGACCTTGTCGCGGTGTTTGATGCTGATTTTTCACCGGAACCGAATTTTCTTGAGAGAGTTGTCGGGGTATTCGATAATCCTTGTATCGGCATGGTCCAGGCGCGATGGGATCACAGTAATCGTAACCACTCACTTCTCACACGGCTGCAAGCGTTATTTCTCGATGGGCATTTTGTTTTAGAGCACGGTGGACGGTTTCGTGGCGGATGCTTTTTTAACTTTAATGGGACGGCTGGTGTGTGGAGGAGAGCGGCTATTGATTCAGCTGGGGGCTGGCACACGGATACGCTGACGGAAGACCTCGATTTAAGTTATCGCGCACAGTTGGCAGGCTGGCAGTTTGTATTTTTACCTGACGTGGCCGTACCTGGTGAGCTTCCCATTGACATGACAGCTTTCAAGTCTCAACAACATCGTTGGGCTAAAGGTTCAATTCAGACTTGCCTGAAAGTATTACCGTCCATATTGCGGTCGTCTTTGCCTTTACGAACCAAGACTGAAGCATGCTTTCATTTAACCGCGAATTTTAATTATCTCTTACTTATACCGTTTTACGTTTTATTGGTTCCTGTGCTGGTCATGCGCTTTCAGTCTGACATCGCGACTGATTTGGTGTTCATTGATTTGTTTCTGTTATGCGCGGCGATGGTGTCGGTAGCGAATTTCTATTTGGTGAGTCAGCGTGAGTTGAGTCCGAATTGGTGGCGAAGATCGTTGGATATTCCAGCATTGATCGCCCTAAGTCTTGGATTAAGCGTTAACAACGCAATGGCCGTCATCGAAGGTTTGACCGGACGAACTGGTAATTTTGTTCGAACGCCCAAGTACGGAAGTAGTGTTGTGGGAGGTGTCCGCTCAGGCTACGCGCGGCCCGCTTCTTGGTTGGTATGGGTGGAGATGTGTTTTGCATTGTATTTTACAGGGGCGCTGGTCTTTGCGATAGTCATTGGACTTTACTTAGCAGTACCGTTTTTGGCTTTGTTGCAATTCGGATTTGTATACGCGAGTATCGCTTCACTGACACGACAATCACCGCAGACGCGGGTAATGTCATCAACTTCATCATCCCATTTGGTTGTTGCCGACGAGGGAAAGTAGCACTCATGACCACAGAAATAAAATCGAAAGCCGGCCTTGAGGGCGTTGTTGCAACGTCGTCAGCTATTTGTTTCATCGATGGTGAGCAGGGTGTGCTGACGTACGCCGGATACGACATTCATGAGTTGGCTCGATTCGTGACTTTTGAAGAAGTGTGTTTTCTGTTGTGGCATCGGCGCCTACCGACCCGAAGCGAGCTGGGAGATTTACAGACTGAGCTCGCCTCAGCACGTCGGTTGCCAGAAGGGATTCTTCGGTTGTGTCGCATGTTGCCTGCCGGAAATGCGATGGCTGTTCTTCGAACGCTAGTGTCTGCGTTGTCTCATTACGAATCTGAACAGGATGGAGACTCTGAATCTGCTGCCTATCGGAAAGCAGTTCGCTTAACGGCGCAGGTTGGTAGCCTCGTTGCAACCTACGGTCGCATCAGTGAGGGGGGTGGCCCAATAGAGCCAGATCCTGCATTAGGACACGCTGGGAACTTTCTGTTTATGCTCAATGGGGAGAGGCCTTCTGAACTCGAAACGCGAGCACTTGACGTTGCTCTGATATTGCATGCCGATCATGAGCTCAACGCATCCACATTTGCGGCGCGCGTGACGGCG